>LWDU01039226.1_pt1 | contig 402434 bp, 309 predicted proteins | sample 727161 | NCBI WGS metagenome assembly LWDU01 (sample SAMN04566230, study PRJNA314399) | hydrothermal vent metagenome | isolation source: deep sea hydrothermal plume seawater | place: Mexico: Gulf of California, Guaymas Basin | collected 2004-07-11 | reverse complement strand
CGCCCGGCGAGCCGGAGATGTGGGAGAGGGTCAAGCCCGCCGCGGAAACAGAGTTGCCTCCGGGGGGGTTGCAGTAGGCCGTGGGGCCACCTCCGCCGTTACACGAGAGGGTCGAAGCCTCGAAGGCGTCGAGGCCCGCCTCGACGATGCTCTGGACGCCGTCGTCGTTGGCGGTGAAGCGCAAGCGCGTGTCGGCCGAAGCCGCAACACCCAAGAGCGCCAGCTCGTCGGCAGTGATGGCGTGATTGCGCCAAGCGGTGCCACCATCGCTGGTGTGGGCCACCACCTGGGTCCAGGGGCCGGCGTTGCCATTGGTGCTAATTTCAACGAGCAAGCGGTCGACGCCATCCTCATTGGTGAGCAGCAGGTAGTAGGCGTAGGTGATCAACGCCGGGCCGCCGGAGAGGTCCAGGCTGGGTGACAACAAGCGCACGGCGCCGCCATCGACATCGGTGTTGCCCACCTGGTTCATGGTCAGGTAGCACGAGCCGCTGCCGTCATGGTCGGAGGCGGGATCGTAGGCCCAGCCGCCGTCATCGACAGGCACGCCCCGTTCCCAGTCGCCAGTGCTTGCGCCGAGGTTCGAGCTCGACCAGCCCGTGGCCGACTCAAAGTTGTCGTTGAGGGCGAACTGCTGGTTGCCCACCGTGGCTGTGTAAACATTGCCGGGGGCTCCCGAGGGCGAGGTGATGGGGCCGCAGGAGGCATCGGTGAAGGCCACATAGAACTCCGGCGAGTCGCCGCAACCCGCTGCCGGCAGGTTGCCCTGGTACTGGTTGCCACCGAGGCTCGTCATGGGCACCGACGTGTAGGAACCGCCCTGGTAGCGATACCAGAGGTTCACCGTGCCCGAAGGCGTGCCAGCAATCTGGGCGATGACCGGGGTCGTCGCGCTGGAGCTGAGCACGATGGGAGGATCGACGGCCACGCCGCTGTAGAGCGGCAGGCAATTCGCGGCTCCGTTCTGCATGACCGCCGCCGCCGAGGGGTGGAAGAAGGTCGTGACATTGGCCGTGCCGCCGCTGCACAGGTGGCAGTAGCTCATGATTGTGCCCGAGGAGGTGCAGGTCTGCTGGCTCTGGCAGGAGCCGAAGAAGCCAGAGGGTGCGCACTCGTCGAGGGGCGGGCAAAAGTCGTGGGTGTGGGGTGTGCCGAAGTTGTGACCGATCTCGTGGGTGAAGACGATGAAGTCCCAGTTGTTGGGCTGTTGTTGGATCGGGAAGCTGACCTGCCCGTTGATGTTGCCGCTGACCGCGAAGTTGAACTGATTGTTGCAGAGCACATCCAACCAGGCCACACCGCCACCGAGGCCCGCGCCCGAGAGAAAGTGGGCCAAGACCGCGCTGGTGGGGATGCTGCCAGCCCATGCGCCCTGGAATTCATTGAGCATGTCGATGCTCGATCCGCCGCCCTCGGGCGAGGCCCAGGGGTCTCCAGAGTTCGTGTAGAACTGCAAGTAGGGGTAGGTCAGCACAGTGTCGATCTGGGTTTCGTAGCGATCGCTGGCGTAGGTCAAGAGCGTGGTGACATAGGCCGTTAGCGCGTTCAGATCCGCGAACTGCTGGAAGAGCTGGAAATCGGTCTCGACAGCCACGGTGCATTCGCGTGTGGCGCAGACGCCAGCGGCGATCGTGCCCGGGCCTCCGGGGTGTTGGGTGGGCACCTGGGACTCGCCGCGCATTCCGTTGGCTACATCGTATTTGCAGAAACCTCCGAGCGTCATTCCCATGCGGCCCAGGGTGCTCTCGGCCACGAACACAGCTTCGCTGTTTTGCCAATCGCCCGAGGCGTTGGGTTGCGGGCAGAGGTGGATGACGTCGTTTGCGCGCTGAATCCAACCCCGGCAGCCAGAGTTCGAGAAGGACAGGTAAACTTGCGAAGCCACCTCGCCAGGCACCGTTCCGCGCCAGATGCTGAGGTCGAGGCCCACGGTCAAATCGCCCACAGCTGCGCCGTCAACCTGGAAGCCAAAGCGCCGGCGCTCGACGCTGAGCCGGTAGAGCTCCACATCGATCAATTCGCCGCCGGGCAGGTAGATGTCGGTGAGCAGCACATGGGACTCGGCTGTCAGGCCTGCGATGGCTGCGCCTTCGGGGGCCAGAGTGACCGTGCCGAGGGCTGTATCCGTGGCGCTGACGGTGAACGGGAAGGGTTGGCGCGCCTGGCTGAAGGCAGGCGCGGAGAGGACCGCCGCTGTCGCCAGAATGGCGAGGGATCGAGAGAGCATGGGGATCTCCTGCTGTGTCGAGGTTGTGAAGGGCGCAGCGGCGTGGGCCGCCCGCGCGGGGGATCGAAGCTCGGTGAGGGAATTCGCCGAGGCCTTCGCTAATACAAAATAGGACTAATTTGGGGGCTACGGGGTTCCCCCCTTCTCGCTGAGCACGATCGTACCTGCGATCTCGATTTTTGGGGGCTCCTGGGGGCGCCCAGAGGCTCTTCATGGGGGTTTTCAAGGGGCAAACACCCGCGGGGCGCCAGCCTCGGAGGAGATCCGGCGCCCCGCGCAGCAGGGTATTGGACGCTCCCACGCGGGAGCGCCCACGAGGGCAGGCGGCCTACGGCAGCCAGTTGATCTCCAAACCGTTGGTCAGGTTGAAGCCGTTCACGCAGGGGCTGAACACCGGATCGCGGTACCAGAGTTGGTAGCGCACGACATCGCCGGCACTGGCCAGGCCAGCCACCGACAGGATGACGCTGGAGCTAACGGAGCCTGCGGAATCGGGGAAGACCACTTCGAGGCGCCGCACATTGCCGCCGGTGCAGCGCAATCCGTCGCCGAAGGCGATGCCATTGCCACCATTGATCGCCGTCGATCCCTGGAACAGGAGTCCCGGCTGACTGGCCAGGGCATTGGTGACAGTGAGTTGCAGGGTGTCGGCCGAGACGCTGGCGTCACCCATGGCGGTCAGGCCGGCGCCGAGGCCGGTCGAGTTCTGGCAGCCATTGTTGGTGCCACCGTGGTTGTTGCAGGGGCAGCTCGTACCCGTGCCATCGCCTTTACAGAAGATCGTGCCGGTGGTGGTGGAGTTGCCCGAGGGAGCCCGGACATCGACAAGTACCAGGGAACCGCTGCCCACCTGGTGCAGCCCAATCTGAGCCTGAGCGGCGATGGGCGAGGCCGTGACATCAAATCCGAAGGAGTAGGTCGTGGACCAGCGAATGGCGTTGTCGGAACCGGGGGCCACGCTCCATGTGAACATGCCGCCGGCTTGTTGGGTGACCCAATCCGTGCCGTCCTGGGTTTCGCCCGAGTGGTAGTCCACATCGTTGAAGTAGAGATTCGTGATTGCCAGGCCATCGGCCATGGGTACGCTCCAGGAGCCGCAAGCCTGCTCGGAGGTCAGGTTCTCCACCACATAGTTGTAGCGCCAGATTCCGCCGCCGAGGTCGGTAACACGATAGCCCACCGAAAAGTGGCCGTGAACGCCAGCGCCGCCTTCGTTAGGGTTGTTGACATCGTTGACAACGACTGCCGGATCCACCGATCGCCAGGCGTGGGGGGCGGCCTTGCCCACGACAGTGCCGCCGTTGGAGGTGATCGATGTGGCCGAGCTGACATTCAGGCGGCGGTACGAAACCGAGTTCTTGCCGTTGCCCGCCATGGCCTCGTGGGCCGAGATGTACTGCGACTCGGCGAACCAAACCGCGCCGGGGTTCTGCGCGGGTTCGATGTCGGCCGCGGCGACTTGGAGGCGGCCGCGGGTGGTGGCGTTGCCCGAGGGGCTCGGGAAGGAGTGGGTGTGGGCTCCGGTGAGGGCATTGACCGCGTACTTGGGTCCACCGAATTTGCCGTCGTTGAGACCCGATCCGTAGGTGTCGGCGCAGCCGAGGCCGAGGGTGTCGCAGCTCGTGCTTTGGCATGTGCCGCAGCCTGCCTCATTGACCGCACAGAACCCGTGCTTCAGCCAGCTCTGACCGATGTGCTCGAAGCGACCGTCTTTCAAGCGAAAAAAGTTTTGCGAGATGACCGGGTGGTCGGCGTTCGTCCATTGCACGACCTGGGTGCCGGGGTTGCACGAGGTTGTGGCGAAGGAGTAGGCGTAGATGCCACCCGATTGGCCGTATTCGGCGATGTCTGTGCCGGAGTTGGCGATTTTCAGGACCGTGAGGTCGGGCCCTGTCTGCGCCAAGGCGCTTCCGGAGAGCAGCAGGAAGCTGCCCAATCCGAGGGGTGCAAGGATGTGTTTCATGGAACTTGAGGGAGATAAGATCTCGGGCGATGCTTGGGAACGGGTTGGAGCGAAGAAAATACTGGGGCTCAAGACGGGATCCTGGTGAGGGGCCACACCGCCGTCGAGGCCCCACGATCCGCACCAAACTCTACCACGATTCTGGGCCCTGTGGGGGAGGTCCGGCGGGGGGGTGGGTGGGTGGGGGAGGCTCTGCGGGTGCATGAAGATCCCCAGGGAGCCCCACGGGCTACGGCCCGTGCTCGGGAGCGCATGGATCTGCACAGAGCTCGTGCCGGGCGGCTCGCCTGCGGAATCAGCTTCCTTGGGGTATCCTCAAGGGGTACTGGGCTCCTTTCCCCACCCTATGGTCCCCGCCCTATGGTCCCCGCCATCTCCCGAAGCCTGGCCGTCCGGCACGGCTTTCAGACCCATCCAGTTTGTCATGCAGAACACCCTCCGTTTCCTTGGCTGCTTCCTTCTCAGTTTTTCCTTGAGTGGTTCCACCAACGCCCAGGGCAGCGACGCTTGCGCCAGCGCCACGGCCATCAGTGGTCTGGGCAGCTTTGCCTTCGACAACACCCTCGCCACCCTCGACGGCACGCCCGACCCCATCTGTCTGGCCTTCGGCTCGTCGGATGTGGAACAGGATGTCTGGTTCAGTTGGAGCGCCCCAGCGGACGGGCTTTTTACCATGGACACCTGCGGCACCACATTGGTGGACACCAAGGTGGCCGTTCTCGACGCCTCCTGCACCGGCCCTGTGCTGGCCTGCAACGATGACTCCTGCGGCTTGCAATCGGAGGTTTTGTTTCTGGGCGTTACGGGCCAGACCTATCTCCTGCGTGTGGGCACCTTTCCCGGCGCAGGCGGAGGCACAGGCACGATCAACATCAGCGACGGTTCGCCGGCTCAGGATCCCGCCACCGGCCACCGCTATCTGGTGGTGGACCAGCCGGGTATCACCTGGGACCAGGCTCGACTGGATGCGGCCACCCTCGTCTTCGAGGGTGTCAACGGACACCTGGTGACGATCAGCGACGCCTCGGAGGACAGTTTTGTCGAGTCCCTTGGCGGCACGCACTACCGCTGGATCGGTGGTTTCCAGAACGCCGCAGCACCCGGCTATGCCGAGCCCGCCGGCGGCTGGGAGTGGATCACGGGTGAGCCCATGGCCTACACCAACTGGAACGCGGCCATCCCCGAGCCCAACAACAACGGCGGTCCGGGGGTGACTGAGGAGCACATGGAGATCATCCAGAACATCGCCGGCGTGGCCTACGGTTGGAATGATGCGAACAATCTGGCCCACGGCGGCGGTTACATCGTGGAGTTTGAAACCGGCAGCGGCGCGGCCTATTGCTTTGGCGATGGGACGGGCACTGCCTGCCCTTGCGCTAACAACGGAGGGACGGGCCAGGGCTGCACCAACTCGGGGGGAACGGGAGCGACCCTTGCTTCCACCGGCTCGACCAGCGTGGCGGCCGATGATCTCGGTTTTCAGGGCGGTAATTTCGTGCCGACCCAACCGGTTCTCCTCTTCAGCGGCTTGAACGCTGTCAATAGCGGAGCGGGGATCTTCTTCGGCGATGGTTTGCGTTGCGCCGGCGGGGCCGTGGCACGCCTGGGCGTGCGCGTGCCCGACGCGGCGGGCTCGGCATCCTGGGGATCGGGGCTGGCCGCCGCGGGCGGCTGGGTCTCGGGCGACACCCGGCGCTTCCAAACCTGGTATCGCGATCCGGTCTCAAGCCCCTGTGGTTCGGGCTTCAACCTGAGCCACGGCGTGGAACTGGTCTTCGGCCCCTGAGGTTCTTCAAAATGAGAGGGCGCCGCGTCGCCTCGGGGTAGAGTGTTCAGCCCGGTAGGAGCCCTTATCCTCAAATGACTACCTCAAACAACCGCCATGCTCACCCGCCGATTGCTTTCCATACCCCTCGCCGCCGCGCTGCTTTTTTGCCTCAGCGCGGGCCTCTGCTCCTGCGTCGGTGACCGCGAGGTACGCAACAGCGCCGCACTCGTAGCCCAGGCCGCAATCCTCCAGATCAAGAATCCCTCCTCGCCAGAGCCTGGGCTCCTGTGTTCGGGCATGTTGACCGAGACGCAGTTCCGCGAGCTCAGCCAGGAAGGCTACGCGACCTTCATCAACCTGCGCCCAACGAGCGAAGAGGGCACCGGCTGGGAGTCGGATTTCATCAAGGGCCTCGGTGGCACCTACATCAATCTGCCCATCTCCGGAGCCGCGGGGATCTCCGAGGCCAACGCCCGCAAATTGGCGGCCATTCTGGACGAAGCTCAACGCCCGGCGGCGCTTTACTGCGGGAGTTCCAACCGCGTGGGGGCGCTGCTCGGCCTGGCCAAGTTCCACCTCGAAGGGGCCAGCGCCGATGAAGCCGTGATCTACGCCAAGCAAGCGGGAATGACCCGCCTCGAACCGGTCCTGCGCAAGCTGACCGCGACGGCGAAAAACTAGAGCCCGCCCCCGCCGCTGCCCGCCCTCGTCGCAAATCTAGAGCAGGGGCTCAATGAGCGATCCCCCCGAGAACTCCACGGGCCAGGCGCTCGATGCCTCGGCAAAATCCTCGGTCGCACCGATGAACTGCCAGAAGGGCGCCAGGACCGTCTCGGTCAGCTCGTCGTAGACGCTCCGGCTCGTGCAGAAGGACCCAGGCAGGGTGCGAGCCTTCGAGATTTCAGGTTGAAGCGGGAGGCGGTGGGCCTTTGTTCGTCGGCGAAGCACTCGGGTGGGGCTGGTTGGGCGGCACTCCGGTCAAACAAGCATGCTTGCGGAGGGTCTTCGCGGTGGCCGAGATGCGTGAATCTAGCTTGGGTCCCGCGCGGTCTTTTTGGAGATTGGCGATCCCCACTCCGACTTGGATAGGGTAGACATCACCCCGTGCGGAAGTGCCTGATTGCCCGCCGCGCTCCTAACCCGCCCCGACCGCGCCGCTGGCACTGGTCCCCCTGCCTACACCCTTCAAGGGAAGAGCCCTAGCAATGTCCGAGTACTCCGAGCAGTTGATGGCCGATGTAGTCGCCAAGAACCCCTCCGAGCCCGAGTTTCACCAAGCCGTGCAAGAGGTTGTGGATTCTCTCGAATTGGTCTTCGAACAACACCCCGAGTACAAGAGCGCGCGTGTGCTCGAACGCGCCATCGAGCCCGAGCGGGTGATCATGTTTCGCGTGCCGTGGATGGATGATCGCGGCGCTGTGCAGGTCAACCGGGGCTTCCGCATCGAGATGAACAGCGCCATCGGCCCTTACAAGGGCGGCCTGCGTTTTCACCCCTCGGTCAACCTGGGCATCCTGAAGTTTCTGGCCTTCGAACAGGTTTTCAAGAACGCCTTGACAACCCTGCCCATGGGCGGCGGCAAGGGCGGTTCGGATTTCAACCCCAAGGGCCGCAGCGACGCCGAGGTGATGCGCTTCTGCCAGAGCTTCATGACCGAGCTGCAACGACACATTGGTCCCAACACCGACATTCCCGCCGGCGACATCGGCGTGGGTGGCCGAGAAATTGGCTATATGTTCGGCCAGTACAAGCGCCTTGCCAATGAGTTCTCGGGCGTTTTGACCGGCAAGGGCCGCAACTGGGGCGGCTCGCTGATCCGCCCCGAGGCTACCGGCTATGGAGCTGTCTACTTCGCCCAGGAGATGGTCAAGACCCGCGGCCAGGAACTCGCCGGTCGTACCTGTCTCGTTTCGGGCAGCGGCAATGTGGCTCAATACACCGTGCAAAAGCTCAACGAGCTAGGCGCCACCGCGGTCACCATGTCGGACTCGAGTGGTTACATCCACGATCCCGAGGGCATCACACCTGAAAAGCTCGAGTGGATCATGGAGCTCAAGAATGTCCGACGCGGCCGTATCTCCGAGTACGCCGAGTGGATGCGCGGATCGGTTTACACCCCCTTCGACGCCAGCGCGAGCCAAAACCCGCTCTGGGCGCACGAAGCCGATTGCGCTTTCCCCAGCGCGACTCAGAACGAGATCAATGCAGAGGACGCCAAGAACATGATCAAGGGCGGCGTGACCGTGGTCAGCGAAGGCGCCAACATGCCCACCACTGCGGACGGCGTGGGCGTCTTCATGCAGGCCAAGATTCTGTACGCCCCGGGCAAGGCCGCCAACGCCGGCGGTGTGGCGGTCTCGGGGCTCGAGATGGCCCAGAACAGCATGCGCTACAGCTGGACCCGGGAAGAGGTGGACAACCGCCTGCAGATGATCATGGCCGATGTGCACAGCTCCTGTGTCGAGGCTGCCGAGCGCTTCGGGACGCCCGGCAACTATGTCAATGGAGCCAACATCGCCGGGTTCCTGAAGGTCGCCGACTCGATGATCGATCAGGGACTGGTGTAGGCCCGCCTACTCGGATTCGAGCCTCTTCTGGAGGTCTCGATTGAGCCTCTGGAGGCGGCCTTGGAGCTCGCCACAGGAGGCCGCTGCCCGTCTCACTGGCCCGGATTATTCATGCAAACGGGCTCCAAACACTGCAACTCGTTTCCTGGCTCTGTCCTACAGCTTTCTGCTGGAGGTCGAGGACCTCGGGCGTTCCAATGGGGCCCATGAGCGCTTCCGCGTCGGATCCAGACGAGCCCGCGCCGTACAGCGCGCCGCAGAGCTTCCAGACCCTCATGCGGCGACGCGTGAGTCGCATCCTGCTGGTGTCCAGCCTGTATGACTCCTTCATCATGTCGGAGGAGGGGCAGTTGCAGGAAACGCTGCTGACGCACTTCCTGGCCCTCAACCTGAGTCATTTCCCCGACATCCTGCGGGTCTCCACGGGTGCCGAGGCGCTCGAGCTTCTGGCAGACGACTCCAACTTCGATCTAGTGGTCGCGAGCCTTGATCTGGGCGGCCAGAGTGCGGTGCAGCTGGCTCTCACCATGGCGGAGCGCGGCTACCTACAGCCCGTGATCGCTCTCGCCTACTCGGGTCACGAGTTGCGCAGTTTTCAGGCGCACAACGACACCAGTGTCCTCGAGCGCGTTTTCCTCTGGCAGGGCGATGTACGCATCTTCCTGGCCATGGTGAAAAGTGTCGAGGACCGCATGAATGTTGCCACCGACACGGGTCTGGCGGGGGTGCCTGTGATCCTCTTGGTTGAGGACAATGTGCGCTACTACTCGTCATTCTTGCCAGCCATCTACGCCGAGCTATTGCGCCACACCCTGGCGCTCTTGTCCGAGGACCTCTCGCTCTCGCAGAAGATGATGCGCATGCGGGCGCGACCCAAGGTCTTGCTCTCGGAGAACTACGAGGATGCTTGGGATGACTTCATTAGCTACGAGAGTCAGACCCTGGGGATCATCTCGGATTTTGAGTTTCCAAGCGAGGGCCAGCTGGACAAGCATGCCGGCCTGACCCTCTGCGGCGAGGTTCTCAAACGGCGCAGCGACATCCGCATCGTGATGCAGTCGAGCGTGCCCGAGAACCGTGCCCTGGCGGCGGAGATTCGAGCCTCGTTCCTGCTCAAGGGGTCGCCCACCTTGCTCAGCGACTTGCGCGAAATCTTGACCCGGCGCTTTGGCTTCGGGGATTTCACTTTCCGCATGCCCGATGGCCCGGTGATCGCCAAGGCCCGCGACCTGCGCGAGTTGGCCGAGCGCATTCTGGATGTGCCCGAAGCCAGCCTGGTCCACCATGCTAGTCGCAATCACTTCTCTCTGTGGCTCAAGGCGCGCACGGAACTCGAGCTGGCTGCGGGTTTGCGTTCCAAGAGCGTGGGGGATTTCGAGGATGTCGATGCCTTGCGGCGCTTCGCCAGCGAGGCCATCCGCGACTCTCGCGAACAGCGCAACCGCACCGTAATCGCCGAGTTCGACCGTGGCAATTTCGACCCCAGCGTGGGGCTGACGCGGGTGGGCGAGGGGTCCCTGGGGGGCAAGGCCCGCGGCCTGGCCTTTGGCAACCGCCTCTTGCGGGCCACGGGCATCGACAAGACATTTCCTTCCGTGGAAATCCATGTGCCGCCTTCAGTCGTCTTCGGCACGGGCACCTACGACGAGTTCTTGCAGTACGAGTGGATCCAGGAATTCGCCGTGGGTGAGAACCCCGACGAGAAAATCCTGGAGATGTTTCTGGCGGCGCCCTTTCCCCGGGCGGCCGTGGCGGACTTGCGCTCGTTCCTGCAACGGGTCAAGTATCCCCTGGCGGTGCGCTCCTCGAGCTTGCTCGAGGACTCCTTGGCGCAACCCTTCGCCGGGGTCTATCGCACCCATTTCCTGGCCAACAACGACGGCAATGCGGATGTGCGCCTGGAGCGGGTCAAGAACGCGATCAAGAGCGTCTACGCCTCGACCTTCTCGGCCAAGGCCAAGGACTTCCTCTCCATGACTTCCTTCCGGCTCGAGGAAGAGAAGATGGCGGTCATGGTGCAGGCTCTGGTGGGGCGCCAACATGGCGAGCGCTTCTACCCGGATTTTTCTGGCGTGGCGCGTTCCTACAACCACTACCCCGAGCCCGGCCACGCCCCCGAGGATGGCGTGGTGGCTGTGGCTCTCGGCATGGGCCGCACGGTGGTGGACGGCAGCCCCTGCTTGCGTTTCTGTCCGCGCTACCCCCGCGGACAGGTCAGCTTCTCCTCGGTGGAGGCGGCGCTCCAAAACTCACAGCGGGCCTTCTGGGCCCTGGACCTCGACCCTCGCAAGCGTGTCACCGACTTGGTGGGCCTGCGCCACTACCCCCTCGAAGTGGCCGAGCAGGATGGCACCTTGACCTTCTTGGGGTCGACCTACCTGCCCGAGGACGACCGCATCGTAGACGGCCTCTCTCGGGCGGGTGTGCGCCTGGTGAGCTTCGCAGAGATTCTCAAGCACGAGTCCTACCCCCTGGCCGAGATCCTGCGCGTCTTGCTCGAGCGCTGCCAGCAGGGAACCGGCGCTCCCGTGGAGATCGAATTTGCCGGTTGTCTGGGTCGCGGGGGCAAACGACCGCAGTTTTCGTTCCTGCAAATGCGGCCCCTGGCGGTCAGTTCCGAACGCGAGGCGGTGGAATTGGGGGACCTCGCTGGCGAGACCCTCCTGTGCCAGAGCGGGCGCGTTTTGGGCAACGGCCGCATCGAGGGCCTGGCGGATATCGTGGTGGTGGATGTCGAGTCTTTCGAGCGCAGCCGCAGCGTGGAGATCGCCGCCGAGGTGGCGCGCTTCGATGCCGCCCTGCGCGCCGAGGGCAGGCCCTACGCCTTGATAGGAGTGGGGCGCTGGGGTTCGGCGGATCACTTTCTGGGCATCCCCGTGACCTGGAACCAAATCAGCGGCGCGCGGGTGATCGTCGAGTCAGGCTTCAAGGACCTGCGCGTCGATCCCTCCCAGGGCACGCACTTCTTCCAGAACCTCTCCTCAAGCGGCGTGGGTTACTTCACGGTCAACCCCGATGCCGAGGGTGAGAGCGTGGACTGGAACTGGCTGCGCCAGCAGCCCGCGGCCGAGGCCACCGAGTTCACCCGCCACATCACCCTCAAGGCGCCCCTGGATGTGCGCATATCAGCCAGCGAGCGACGCGGCGTGATTGTGAAACCGGGCTAAATCATCTCGCGGAACAATTCCGGCGCGGGGCGCGGAATGACCACGCGGCTCACCAGCAGGCCGCGCTTCGCGATTTCTGCGGCGCCGGCCGAGATGGCTGCTTCCACATCGGAGAGGCTGCCAGTGAGCAAGAGGAAGCCCTTACCGCCGATGGCCATGGCCACATGGATCGAAAAGAGGGTGACATCCGCGGCTTTCACGGCGCTGTCGGCGCCCTCGATGATGGCGGTCACCGAGAAGGCCTCGAGGATGCCCAGTGCATCGCGGTCGTCTTCGCTGAGTTCAACCGTGCTCGAAATGGCCGGGAACAGCCGCGGGTCGACATGGGGGATCACGAGATCGTCGATCAAGGCTTCCTGGGAGTGCTCACGCCCGGCGGCGACGCTCGCTTCCACCGCGGCCGTATCGCCGCCTACCATGACGATGTACTTGCCACTGCAAATCGTACGGGCCACGAGCAGCGTTACGGGGGCGGCTTTGAGCATGGCGTCCTCGACTCGGTAGGCGATACCGATGGAGGAGAGCTCGAGCATGCCGAGGGATGTGGGCGGGGGGGGCATGGGATTCAGTAGAGGGGGTGCAACTCGATGCTGGTCCCGACGGCGTGGACGCTGGCGTTGCAGGGGGCATGGATGGGGACGCCGAGCTGATCCGCGGGCGGGCGAGCGATGACATCGCCACGGGCCACTTGTGCCCCGGGTTTGACTATGGCCTCGGCAGCGACGCCGATGTGCATCTTCAGGGGCACGCGCAACAAGTCGGGAGTCCAATCGACATCGACCAAAGGTCCTGCGTTTTCGAAGTCGCTGAGGCCGAGCTTCTTGATCAGGCTCGAGACCGGGATGCGGCGGAAGTCACGCATGCTGTGGGGCTTCAGCTGTGAGTTGCCCTTCAAGGGGTGCTCGATGCCCGCGGCGCGGATGCGTGGCTTGTCGTCGCGGCAGGCATTCATGGGGAACAGGTCCTCGGGGCAGGCGTAGAGCGAACACAAGTTGCACTCGCAACAAAAAGCGTTGCCCAAAAGTTGGGACTCACCGAGTTCTTGGAAACCGAGAGCGCGCATGGCGCGGTGGGGCTCGATGGGGTGGCCGAGGAGATAGCGCGGGCACATCTCGGTGCAGAAGCTGCATTGATCGCAGGCCGAGCGCCCGATGCGTGCCTTGATCGGGTCCGGCGTGGCGTAGCGCCCAGGTGCCGAGTGGCCCTTTGGGAAACACAAGAGGGCGCCGGTTGTGCGGGTCACCACCTCGCTGAAGCTCTCCATCAAGTGGCCCATCATCACGCCGCCCACGAGCACATGGCCGACCTGCTTGGGATCCACACCTGTGCCGCGCAGAAGATCGCCAAAGGAGAGCCCTACGGGCGCGTGCACTGTCACCGGCCGGGGCACATCGCCCGCCACCGAGAGGTACTTGTGGGTCACCGGCTGGTCCAGGGCGATGTTGAGCACGGTCTCCACATTGACCACTACGCAGCCCACATCGAGGGGCAGGCCCCCTGGCGGAATGACCTGGCCGGTGACCTCGAAGACGGTGACGAACTCGTCCCCGGCGGGATAGAAGTCCCCCAGGGGGAAGATCTCCAGAGGACAACTCTCCAGAAGGCCACCCGTTTGGGATCCAGCGCTGCTGAGCTTGAGCTCCTCGATCAACGCGCCGTGCTTTTCCTTGATGGCGATCACCGCCCGCGTGGCACCGAGATGGGCGGCGACCCGCAGGAGGCCCAAGATGATCTCGGGGCCGAAGCGCACCAGCAGTTCCTTGTCCTTGTGCAGGAGGGGCTCGCACTCAGCCGCGTTGAGGATCACGACATCTGCCTTGCCGCTCAGCTTCTGGTAGGTGGGAAAACCCGCACCGCCAGCGCCCACGATGCCGTGGCTCTGGATGGATTCGAGACTGAGGCCGACGGTCATGGGGGCAGAGGATAGTCATTGGCCGCCATACTTTCGAGGGCGCCGTGCCTCACTCGGGCTTTTGAGCGCGAGGCCTGCTCGGGGGCAGCTTTGGAAAGGAGGCCCGATTGCCTCGCCGATTCCGGACTCTCCAGTACTCATTGAGTGACGGCTTGGGTTAGGCTGCTGGGCGCCGCAGCTTGCAGGCGAAGCCTTCCGTCCCAGCCAATCGGCGCCCACTTTCACCTCCTCCCCACTCTATTTTTTATTGGTTTCGACGAAGAGTCATATGGGCGGGCAGGACAAGACACACGGGCAGGCGCAATCGGGCTTCAAGACTTTTGGTCTGGGGTCCAAGCTATTGCGGGGCATCAGCGAGGCGGGCTTTGTGGATCCCCGGCCGATCCAGGCCCAGGCCATCGGCCCGGCTGTGGAGGGGCGCGACATCCTGGGTTTGGCCCAGACAGGAACGGGCAAGACCGCGGCCTTTGCGCTGCCTCTGGCCGAAAGACTCATGCACAGCCGCGGCGGCGGAGCGGGACCGCGAGTATTGATCCTGGCTCCCACCCGGGAACTCGCGGCGCAGATCCACAAGGAGATCGAACTGCTTGTGAAGTACACCGGGCTGCGAGCCGTGACGGTCTTCGGCGGCGTGCCCGCCAACAAACAGATTCGCGCCCTGAAAGCGCGGCCGGAAATTGTGGTGGCCTGCCCCGGCAGACTGCTCGACCTTCACAGCCAGCGCCGGGTGGACCTCTCACGGGTCGAGGCCCTGGTTCTTGACGAAGCCGATCACATGCTCGACATGGGCTTCTTGCCTGCGATCAAGAAGATCCTGGCCGTGCTCCCCGAGCGGCGCCAGAACCTGCTCTTCTCCGCGACCATGCCGCGCGAGATCAATCATCTCGCGGATTCGATCCTGCGCCGGCCGAAACGCATCGAGCTGGCGCACTCGATGCCCGCCGAGACCATCGAGCACGCCCTCTACCCCGTGGAGAGCGCCCAGAAGACGCGGCTTTTGATTCATGTGCTCGAAGGCGACGATTTTCGTTCGGGGATCGTTTTCCTGCGCACCAAGCACCGCGCAAAGCAACTGGCGAAGAAGCTCACGAGCAATGGCCACAACGCCGTGGCGCTCCAGGGCAACATGTCCCAGGCCCAGCGTGTGCGGGCCATGGAGGGTTTTCGTGTGGGCACGTACGATGTGCTCGTGGCCACCGACATCGCCGCCCGTGGCATCGATGTGGCCCATGTGAGCCATGTGGTCAACTACGATGTGCCCGGCACGCCCGATGCTTACACCCACCGCATCGGCCGCACCGGCCGCTCCGAGATGAGCGGCAAGGCCTTGACCTTCGTGACCCACGAGGACTTCCCCATGGTGCGGGACATCGAGCGCCGCATCGGCTCGAGTATCCCCCGGGTGCGCTTGCGCTCCTTCGGCGGCGAGGAGGCAGAGCCCCTGAGCACAGCTCGCGGACGGGGTCGAGGGCGCGGCCGTGGACGCCGCGGTCGCGGCGGCAGCTCGGGTGTTGAGAGCGCTAGCGATGGTTGTCGTAGTCGTGACAGCGGTAGCAGCCTTGGCACCGGCAGCGGCGGCAGCAGCGGTAGAGGCCGAGGCAGAGGCCGTGGCGGCCCTGGTTCTGCTGGCCGCACGGGCAGCGGCCGAGGCCGCGCTCGGCGAGGTCGCGGCCGCCGGGGCGGCGGCCGACGGTCCCGTTAGACGCTCATGAGCGAACTCGGACTCAAGGACATCTGCCACTCGTGGGGCGGTCCGCAACTCTTGGAGGGCGTCCAGCTAGAGGTCGAGCGGGGCGAACGGATCGGGCTCGTGGGTCGCAACGGCACGGGCAAGTCGACCCTGCTCCAAATCCTCGCTGGCACCCTCAAGGCCGATTCAGGAGTTATCCGGCGGCGCAGCGGTTTGGTCCTTGCCACCCTCGAACAGAACCTCCCCGGCAACCTCAGCGGTTCGGTCAAGAGCCACCTGTCGGCGGCTCTTTGCGAACTCGATCTCGAACACGGTTGGCAGGAGGCGGAACGCATCGAGCGCGTGCTGGGGGACCTCGGTTTGGACCCCGGCGCCTCCGTGGAGAACCTCTCGGCTGGCGCCCAACGGAGGGTCGCCCTGGCTCGCGCGCTGGTGCTCGAACCCGATCTCCTGATCCTCGATGAGCCCACCAACCACCTCGACATAGAGGCCGTGTTGCAACTCGAGGAACATCTGCTGCGTCGTCAGGGTGCACTAGTCTTCGTGACCCACGACCGCGTCTTTCTGAGGCGTCTGGCCACCCGTATCCTGGATCTCGACCGCGGCCGGCTGGCGAGCTACTCCTTGGGCTGGAGCGCCTACCTTGAGCGCCGCGAGGCCGAACTTCTGGCGGAGGAAAACCAGAACGCCCAGTTCGACAAACACCTGGCCAGCGAGGAGGCCTGGTTGCGACGGGGCGTCAAGGCTCGGCGCACCCGCAACCAGGGACGCGTGCGGGCCTTGAAGGCCATGCGTATCGATCGCGCCGCGCGCCGCGATGTGGTGGCGCGCACCAAGGCCGAGGTCAACCAGGCCGGTCGCAGCGGCCGGCTCGTCCTGCGCGCCAAGGACATCTCGGTCTCCTACGGGGACTTGAAAGTCCTCGACGGCGTGACTCTCGATGTTCAACGCGGCGACCGCATTGGCATCGTGGGGCCCAATGGTGCGGGCAAGTCGACTCTCCTGAGTGTGCTCCTCGGAGAACTCGAACCGGACGCTGGCACAGTCGCCACCGGGACCGGGGTGCGGGTGGGGCGCTTCGATCAACTGCACTCGACCCTGGATGAGAACAAGACCGTCCAGGAAAATGTCGCCGACCACGCCGACACGATCACAGTGGCCGGCCACTCGCGCCACATTCTTGGCTACCTCTCCGACTTTCTCTTCTCGCCGGAAGTTGCCCGTGGCCCCATCACCGCGCTCTCGGGTGGTGAACGCAACCGCTTGCAACTGGCGCGGCTTCTGGCTCGGCCGTGCAACCTGCTGGTCCTCGACGAGCCTACCAACGACCTCGATGTGGAGACCCTCGAACTCCTGGAGGAGCTCCTGGTGGAGTTTGATGGCACCCTGCTCGTTGTCAGCCACGACCGTGAGTTTCTCGACCGCGTGGTCACCTCCACCCTGGTTTTCGAAGGAGACGGGCGCTGTAGAGAATATGTGGGCGGCTACTCCGACTGGCGCCGGACGCTGCGCGAGGAGAGCGAGGCCGTGGCGCCGCGCGCCGTGCCCAAGGCCAAACGGGTGCGCAACGAGCGGGCCGGACCACGGCGCAGAACCTTCAAGGAAAAGCACGAACTGGCGGGCTTGCCCGAACGCATCGAGGAACTGGAAACCTCCCGCGCCGAAATAGAGCAGGCCATGACCGCGCCGGAGTTCTACCGCCGCGAAGGCACGGAGATCGCCGCCGACACAGCCGTGTTTGAGGCCCTCGGCGATGACCTCGAAGAGGCCTACCGCCGCTGGGAAGAGTTAGAGGAACTCGCCGAGTAGACTCGCGCCCGTGCGGCTGGCCCCTCTATCTGCGGCGGTAGGTGAACTCCATCACCCGGAACTCCGAGCCATCGGGCAGGGAGTCGTACATTTCCGCGCGCAGGGTGTTCGCGCCCTCATGCCACGACACATGGCGGAAGAGGCGACCTTTGGGGGTGCTCACATCGCGCATCTGACCGGCGAGGTGTACCACGCCCTCGTCATCCAAGGGACCTTCGGAGATGGCGGGCCAGGTGCTGAAGTTGTCCAGCCAGATGCTCCAGTACTCTCCCTTGAGGTTGTCGAAGCCCATGATCAACAGGCCCTCCATGGGCATGGCCTCGAATTTGGAGTGGTACTCCTGAATCAGGATGCGGCCACCGAGGGCCATGCGCGTGGTGGCCGTGGCCTTGGCCGGAATGCCCTCGGCATCCGGGGTCATGTACATCACGAGGTCAACATCCCAGTCGCCCACATCCTCGGCGAGCTTGGCATGGGCCTCGGTGGGTGCGGCGGAGGACATCCAGGCCTCCGTGAAGGCCGGGTTCTGCATGGGGTTCTCGCCCCAATCCGTCCAGACCGGCGTGTCGTTGTGGGGGGCATGACAGCTGGCAACTGCGACCAGGGCCAGTGCGGAAAGCATTGAACGGGTTTTCATTTATTGCTGTTGTTTGGTGGAAGATGGGGGGCTGATAGCCCTACGCGTAGGAGCTGTGGTAGCAGTAGTGGAACTCGTCGACGACTTCTTCAGCGCGCAGCACCTGGCCCTCGAGGAAGTAGACCGGCTTACGCGAGTCCACGACTTGGTCGCGCTGGGCGCGGAACTTGATTTCGAGTCGGTCGCCGCACCTCAATTCGCGTTCCTGGAGCGGGAACCAGGACTGGCGCCAGTGGGTCAGGGGCAGTTCGTGGGAGGTGGAAAGCATGACCTCTTCCGAGAGGCGCGCGTCAAAGTGTCCCAAAAAACCGTGGCAGGGTCCGTCGCAATCTACTTCGAGGGTGAACTCCGTCTTGAACCAGTAACTCTCCGCCGGCGTTGTGTAGGCGTCAAAGAGAGCCACAACAGCGCCGCGCCCGAGAGCCTTTGCGTGGCTCCCGTCCACGGTGTTGGTCTCGAGGTCGCAGATTTCGTGGCCCACCATGGCCGAGTAGTCGAATCCGTACATGTCGTTTTGCCAAAAACCGAGACCGTGTTCGTGGTAGAGCTTGTCGTCCCGAATAGGTACGAGATGCAAGCTCAGGGCCGCCGGGATGACCTGGCCGTCGAGGCGCAGGTGTTTGTGCGTCGCCGCCACCACGCTCTCGAACATGGCCTCGGTCAAGGCGTAGAGCCCCATCCACTCGGAGACGATGATATCAACCTTCTGGGGCAGCTGGATGTCCTCGGCGCAGCCATCGATGCACTCGATGATGTCGCCGAAGCCGTTGGCCTGGGCGAGTTCGCGGGTCGTGTCGAGGATGTCGGAGTTGTCCACGGCGTAGACCTTTGCGGCCCCGGCGCGCGCGGCGAAGAAGCTCAGGATGCCCGTGCCCGCGCCCACATCTAGCACCACCATGCCAGGCTTGACCACAGCTTCGATGGCGTCGCGGTAAGCCTCTGTGCGCACGCGGTCGCCCAGCATCATGCGGTGGACTTCGGCGCCGGAGTAGCTGTCGAAGTAGTCGGTATCGTCGGAGAACATTACGGCAGGGGCGGGGTAGGGGGACAAAAACAGGCTGTAGAGGGTAGCAATTCCTCGGGCACGAGCGTTCAGGAGTCGCGGCCCTGGCGGCCGGGCCTTCTTCACTCGTCAGGACGCCAGCCATAGCGTTCGAGGTCAACCCGCCCGCGGTCGTCGCACTCGACGCCCTCCGCCAAGAGGCGCGCCCGCTGTTCGTGCCAGGCGGGGCGTTCCCTGGGCAGGCTGATTTGGCCGCCGGCTCCCAAGACGCGGTGCCAACAGAGGTCGCTATCGGTTTCGAGGTTTGCGAGAAGCTGGCCCACCCTGCGGGCGCGGCCCGGCAGGCCCGCCTCGGTGGCGATCTGACCGTAGGTCGCCACGCGGCCTGTGGGCAGGGAATCCACCGTGGCGCGCAGGCGCTGGTCGGCTTGGTCTCGATTCCTGGAATGGTGGGGCATGGTCGAAAAGCTGGAAAACGGGCTCGGGGGCGCTGTGCAGGGTGCTTGCACCGGGCTGCGTCGAGCCTGATTAGGTAGCCACGAATTTGACGAAATCGGGGCGAACAATCCAGGGGGCCCGTGCGCCTAAGCCTTAACTGGCGTGGGTCTTCCTTCTGCTGCGGGCGGACCCTCGAAGAGATCTATTGAGATCGCTTCACGCGCTGGAGAGTACAGGGGCAAGGGCCCCTCGAACTGAGGGGAGGCACCCGGGGGGGGCGCCTCCCCTCGCTCTTTTGAGCGCCTTTCTTCAGGGCAGCTGTCGGGGGGCTGCGGTCCACGGGAGTGATGCAGGGCCGCGGGCCCTCCCTCTGGTAGGCTCCTTGAGTACGGTGCAACCGCCGCCGCGAGCCGCCCCTTTGCCCTCCACTGCATGCGCTTCCTGCTCTTCCTCTACGCCCTCTCGGGTCTCTTCAGCCTGGGCTACCAGGTCATCTGGTTGCGGCACTTCGTGGACCGCTTTGGGTCGAGCACCCTGACCTTCATGCTCGTGATTTCGTGCTTCATCGGCGGCCTGGGAGCGGGGGCCCTGGCGTCGCGGCGGGTGGTGGCCTGGTTGCGCCGGCGCCTGGGGGGCCTGGCCGACCTGTCGCTTTACGGAGTGGTGGAGGTGCTCGTGGCGCTGCTGGCCCTCTTGGTCTTTACCGAAGCCCTGGTGCCCGTGACCCTGCTCGGTCACTTTCCCTACAGCGAACGCGATGGCATCTTCGAGCCGACCCTGGCGCACCACCTGATCAAGTTGCCGCTGGCCGCCGGAACGGTGTTCCTGCCGTGCTTCTTCATGGGCGTGACCTTCCCCTTGCTCACCAGCGTGTTCCGCAGCCAGGATCGCTTTCCCTCGCGGCTCTACGCCTGGAACACGGCGGGAGCTTGCGCCTCGGTGCTGCTCTCCGAGTGGATCTTCCTGCGTTACGCCGGCCACGACTTGACCTTGTTGGCCTTGGTGGCGGGAAACCTCGTTCTGGGGATCTACTTCGTCGTGCGCGGCAAGGCCTTGCAGAACAAGTTGGGAGGCATGGACGCTCTCGAGACCAGTTCCGCCGCGCCCGAGGGCGAGCCCGGCAAAGGCGCGGAGTTACCCCGCGGTGCGCTCCTGGCGGGCGCCGTGGTGAGCGGCTTCCTGGCCGGCGGCATCGAAGCCGACGCTTTCCGGCGCATCCACTTCATCCAGATATTCAACGGCGCCTCCATGGCATTTGTCTCCTTCTGGGCGATCCTGGCCATCTTCCTCGCTAGCTGGACGATCAGCACCTGGCGTTCGGCAACCTTTCAGAAGATCAAACGGGTCTACCTGGGGGGCCTCTTGCTCTTTGTCGCCACGGTTTCAGCTTGGATCCTGCCCTTGCGCCAGTGGCTGGCTGATTTCATCGCCGGTGCCACCGAATTCAGCGCCCTCGATCCCGAGGGCACCGGGACGATCCTCTTGGGCGTCTTCGTGGTGGTGGGGCTCTTGGTCTTCCCGGTCTACTTCTGCGTGTCGCTGCTCTTGCCCCTGCTCTGCAACCAGGCCCAGGCGCGGGGCATGCACCTCGGGCGGCTCTACGGCTTGAACACCGTGGCCTTCCTGGCGGGCATGTTCGTCTTCTCGTGGACGGCACCCCAGGTCAACATGTTCTACGCCTTCAAGCTGATCGTGTTCGTCTTCGGCATCTTGGTGGCGTTTCTGTTCTGCATCGACCCCGCCCGGCCTCTCAAGCGCCTACACATCAGCCTGCTCGGGGCAGCTCTTGTCGCGGCGGCGATCTTGACACCCACGGACTTCGATCATTCTTTCCTGCCTGACAACAATCCGGTCAAGGGCCAGCGCATCGTTGCCATGCAGGGCAGCGCGGGCTGGACCGTGTTCATCGCGGAACAGCCCCTGGGCAACGCCATCTTCCTCGACACGGCGAAAATGTCCGACACCGGTACCGAGGTCAAGCGCTACATGAAAGTCATGGCGCACTTCCCGCTGCTCTCGCTGAAGGATCCCAAGCGCGCGCTCTTGATCTGTTTTGGCGTTGGCAACACGGCGGCTTCCATCGCAGCCCACCGGTCCCTCGAAGAGATCGACATCGTGGACCTCAACCGTTCGATTTTCGAGCTGGCGCCGCACTTTGCATTCCACAACAACGAAGTCTACAGCGACCGAAGAGTGCGCCTCATTCACGACGATGGCCGCAGTTTCCTCAACTTGACTGACCGGCGCTACGACCTGATCACAAGCGAGCCGCCGCCGCCCTTGATGCACGGCATCAGTCGGCTCTACAGCTTTGAGTACTACGAGTCGGTCTTGGAGCATTTGACGCCAGCGGGCTGCATGTCGCAGTGGTTACCGATCTACCAGATGCCGCCCCGGGCGGCCGAATTGATCGTGCAAACCTTTGTGCAGGCCTTTCCCCATAGCATTCTGATCACCGGCACCAACAAGGAGTTCCTGCTCATCGGCTCGCGGCACGAGATCGACTTCGCCAGCCTGGTGGAACGCTACGACGACGATCCGCGGGTGCGCGGCGATCTGCTCGATGTGGATGTTTGTTCGGGGGTGGATCTGGCTTCGCGGCTCGTCATGAGCCACAACCAATTGCTGGCGGCCTACGGTACGGGGGCCATTGTGACCGACCAGCAGAACCGGCTCTCGGCCTACTGGCCCACGGGCGATGTGGAGGTCTTTCCCTTCGGCGGTTCGACTGCCTTGGCGAGCTTGCCCCAGGAACTCGTGGCCGTGCAAGGTGGGTTGGCCATGTCCTTCTCGGACCCCGCCGTGCTGCTCTCCCGGGTGCCCGACTTTCCCCTGGAGAGCCTGGCCGCGGGCCGCGAAAGCCACGCCCAGCTCGATTGGCGTGCCCTCCAGGGGATCAACGCGCGGAGTTCGAGAGCCTTTGCCGCGGGCCAGGTGGAGAGCGGTCTCGAGCTAACCCTGGAATCCTTGCAGTGCTTTCCCACCCAGCTCCAGGTCCACTACCAACGCGCCCAGGCTCTCGCCGGGGTCGGGCGCGCCGAAGAGGCTCTCTTCTGCCTGGGCCAGGCCGCCGAGGCCTTTGGCCATGTGCCGCGGGTGCATTTTCTCACCGGCGCCATGTTGGCCGACATGGGGCGCCGCGAAAAAGCCCTGGAAGCCTTTCGCCGGGCTCTCGAGTTGCACCCGCGCTACTTCGAGGCCCAGTTCCAGACAGGCATGTTGGAAGGTCAGCTCAAGCGGCGCGACGCGGCCGTGCGGCACCTCAAGCGTGCGCAAGCGCTCAAGCCCACCGACGCAAAGGTCAACGAGGTGCTCGGAAAGCTCGGCTTCTAAAGGAGCCTAACCCGCGAACCCGGCACCAGATCGACTTCGCCGCTGTCCTCGAAGCGCACCTGGCATTTGGTCCCGCCGTCATAGTCGCGGGCCTGGATGAGCAGCTTCGCGGGCCGCCCGAAAGCCGTGCAGCTCTGGTCGCCGAGATCGCCGCGGCCTGTCCAGCAGCGGATGAAGGGGTTCTCTTCCCACTCGCGGCTGATGGTGGTGGCTTGCATGTGACCGGGCAGTACCTCGGTTTCTCCCGGCAGCTTCATCAAGACCTCGAGTACCGATCGTTTGAGCTCGTCGAAGGTCGTGTGCCCCGGGCCACGGGTCCCACCCACCGATCCGCAAAAGAGCGTGTCGCCGGAGAAGAGCACTCGCTCGTTGACCAGAAAGGCGAGCTGCCCCGCTGTGTGTCCGGGGATGTGCAGAGCCCTCAGGGAGAGGCCGCCGGAGGTGATTTCCTCATCGCTTTCGAGTTCGCAGTCGAGGTCAGAAAAGTACTCGGCCTCGGCGCGGTGGCCGCAGACCGGACAGCCGAACTGCGCGCGGTAGTCGGCGTTGTGCAGTACATGGTCGTGGTGGTGGTGGGTGCACAGGATGTGAGTCAGGGTCAGGCGGTTCTCCCGCAGGCAATCGAGAATCGGCTGCATGGGGGCACCTGTGTCCACCAAGACCGCGCTGCCCCCCGATTCATCGCCAACGAGATAACTGTTGGAGAGCCAATCGGTGCTCTGCGAGCGAGCGATGATCAAGACTTCACAAGACCGCTGTGACGCAGAAGGGCAGCGGTGCTCGGCTCGCGGCCGCGGAAGGCCTTGAAGACATCCATGGGTGCCACGCTGCCGCCGAGGGCCAGGACCGTTTCGCGGAAGCGGCGGCCGGTTTTGGCGATGGCCACCTCGTCATCGAGACCTGCTTCCTCGAAGGCGGCGAAGGCGTCGGCCGAAAGCACCTCGGCCCACTTGTACGAGTAGTAGCCCGCCGAGTAGCCGCCGGCGAAGATGTGGCCGAACGCGCACAGAAAACGGTCGCCCTCAAAGGTGGGTCCCACCGAAGTCTTGGCCCGCATGCGCACGCTCACATCCGTGGGCGTCTCGCCGCCTTCGGGATCGTAGCGATGGTGCAGTTCGAGGTCGGTGAGGGAAAAATCGATCTGCCTCAACATGCCGCTGCCCTCGCGGAAGGTGCGCGCGGCGTCCAGTTTTGCGAAGAGTTCGTCGGGCAGGGGGTCGCCGGTTTCAAAGTGGCCCGAAAAGCCAGCCAGGCTGGGCTTGTGGTAGCACCAGTTCTCCATGAACTGGCTGGGCAGTTCCACGGCGTCCCAGTCCACATTCGAGATACCCGCCACCATGCCGTGGTCCACGCCTGTGAGCATGTGTTGCAAGCCGTGGCCGAACTCGTGGAAGAGGGTCAGGACTTCATCGAAGGCCAGGAGCGCCGGCTTGCCGTCGATGGGGGGAGTGAAGTTGCAGGTCAGGTAGGCCACGGGCAGGCGCAACTCGCCGTGGGCCGTGGTGCGTCCCAGGCAGGTGTCCATCCAGGCGCCGGAACGCTTGTCCTCGCTGCGCGCGTAGCAGTCGAGGAAGAAGGCCGCGAGGGGCTCGCCGCCCTCGTCCTTGACCTCGAAATATTGCACATCGGGGTGCCAGGCCTCGGCCTTGCCGGAGGCCTCTTCGATCTGAATCCCAAACAGTCGTTGCGCCAGGGCGAAGAGCCCTGTCAGCACCTTGGGCTGGGGGAAGTAGGGGCGCAGATCCTCCTCGCTGAAATCAAACAGCTCCTCGCGCATGCGCTCGGCCCAAAAGGTGAGGTCCCAGCGTTCCACGGGCTCGCTCTGGCCGTGGGCCGCGGCGAAGGCGGCCAAGTCGGCCTGGTCCTTTTCCGCTGCGGGGTAAGAGACCACGCGCAACTCTTCGAGCAGGGTCTCGACGGCCTGGATGTTGGGTGCCATCTTGCTCGCCAGGCTGAGATCGGCGTAGGTGTCGAAGCCGAGCAGGGCGGCGACCTCGCGCTTCAGGCGCAGGGTTTCCACGATCACATCGGAGTTGTCGAACTCGCCCTCGCTGGCGCGGGTGACGAAGGCCTTGAAGACCACCTCGCGCAGGTCGCGCCGCTCTGCGTGCTTGAGGAAGGGCCCGAAACTCGGAAAGGCCAGGGTGATGCGCCAGGGGCCGGCTTCGGCCGTGGCCTTTTCGTCGGGGTGTTGGTTGGCCGCCAGAGCGCGGGCGCTGGTGGGCAGGCCGGCGACATCGGCCGCTTCGGTCAGGTCGAGTTTGAAGGCCTTGGTGGAGTCGAGCACATGGTTTTCGAAGCGCGTGGAGAGATCGGCGAGCTGCGTTTGGAGGGTGTTGAAGCGTTCCTTGTCCTGGCCTTCGAGGGCGACTCCGTTGAGGCGTGCGTCGCGCAGGATGCACTCCACTGTGCGCTTTTGGCCCGCGTCGAGCTCCTGAAACTGCGCACCTTCCTTGAGGCCCGAAATGGCCGCGTGGATTTTCAGGCTCTGCTCCAGGGCCATGTGGAATTCCACCAGCTTGGGCTGCATGGCCTCGTGGGCTTCGCGCAGCTCGGGGCTGTTCTTGACGCCCATGAGGTGCGAGACCTGACCCCAGACGAAGCTGATGCGATCGTGGATGCGTTCGAGGGGCAGCACCACGGCTTCCCAGGTGGGTTCCGCCGACTGCTCCAGGGCCTCGAAGTCCCGTCGCCCCTGGTCGAGCATCTCCTGTACGCCGGGGACCACATGCAGAGGAGCGAAGCTGGCAAACCCCGGCAGGCCGGTGGGGGCGAGGAGCGGGTTCTCTTGTGTCGCGGAGGATTTGTGCATCGAGGGCAGTTCGAATGAGGTTGGAGCTGTGCTTGGAAGCCCCGCATCCTAACCCGGCCCCGTGCCCAAGTACGAACGCCATCCCAAATGGCCAGACTTACCGTCAGGTCAACCCCGCTTGCACTTGGCTAGCCCGGATTATCCATGACGAGGTAGACGCAAGTGCGTCGTATGGAGGTTTGAAACAGAAACTCCCGACACACGCAGTATCACTCGCACTTCTGTCTCTACCCCGGGTCGTCTCTTTTCGAGGGGAATGCCAACAAGCCCGTACTTTCCAGGTTCGATGCAGAGCTGCGCCCGCATGGCCCGTCGAAACGCTCGAGCGCTCGCTGCCCTACGGCGAAAGAGGCGCGGCTTGCAGGGAGTCGAGCATGCGCAGGACGAGGCGCACGGTGCGGCTGAGCTTTTCGTACTCGATCAGGTCGGCGGTGTCGCTCGGCTCGTGGTAGTCGGGGTGGTCGCCGGAGGACAGGAAGACTACGGGGATCCCGAGCTCGTCGTGGAAGTTCATGTGGTCCGAGCGGCGCCAGTACTCATCCTGGCTCTGGAGTTCGGGGAAACCTTCGAGGTGGGAGAGCTCGTAGGCCAGGCGTGCCACCTCGTTGAAGTTCGAGTGCTCGCGGCTGGGGGTGATGTAGAGTTCCTCTGGAGCGTTGCGCCCAATCATGTCGATGTTGATGTCGAGCACGGCGCGACAGCCCTCGGGCAGCCACGGGTCGCGGGTCCAGGCCGCCGAGCCCCAAAGGTTCTTCTCCTCCCCCGAGACCCACAGCAGCAACACCGAGCGCTGCAAGGGACCGCCCGCCACGAGGGCCTCGGCCAGGGCGAGGAGTCCCGAAGTGCCCGAAGCGTTGTCATCGGCGCCGTTGAAGATTTCTCCGCCTCGTTCGCCCACATGGTCGTAGTGGGCCGACACGATCATCACTTCGCGGGCCAGGGTCTCGTGGCTGCCGGGCCAGAAGGCACATACATTGTGCACGGGCTCCATGGGCGTGAGCCGCCGGCGGACTTCGTGGAGCGAGAGGTCGAGGACCTCCCCGGCTGCGGGAAAACCCCCGTCCACAGCCCGACCCGCGGCGCGCAAGAGCCTCTCTGCGGAGCCTTCGGTGAGCATCACCTGAGGCAGGAGGACCTTCGGTTCAAAGGCGTTGGGCGTGGCGCGGCCCACCAACAGGAAGGCCGTTTGCTTGGCATATTTTTCCGCGTAGGGCGTCCGGGAGTAGTCCGCCCGGGGCGTGGCCACGAGCCCGCGGGCTCCCGCCGCTTCGGCCCGCCGCAAAACGGGCCCCAAGGGACGGCCGCCGTGGGCCAAGAGGGCCCAATTGCCCTGGAGGACGCCGCCCTGGAGGACGCCGCCCTCCGAGGCGAGGGCCTCAAAGTCCTTTTTCGAGCCGTTGCCCACGCTGACCAAGGGTGCATTGAGATCCACATCGAAGAGGTGCGTGGCCCGTTGAAGGAAGTAGTCGCGGCCAAAGGCAAAATCCACATCGCCGGCGGGGCCGCTGGCTTTCAAAAACGACTGTTCAACATCGAAGTGGGGGCGAAAAAGCGGGTAGTCGTACAGCCAGCCACCTTCGGCGCCCGGTGCAAGACCCAAGCGCTGCACGCGGTTTTGCAGGTAGAGCGCGGCGAGTTTGAGTTCCGGGCTGGGTGTGTTGCGGCCGCGCAGGGCGTCGCTGGCCAAGAAGCGCAGGTCGGCGGCGATGGAACCCGGGGAGACGCTGTCGAGGGCGCGCTGCAAGGCCGCCGATGGTTTCGCGGGCGGTGCTTGCGCTCTGTTTTCTTGAGCTCGTGCCTGGGCGCAACAAAGGCCCAGACCCATCAACGTAGCCGCGAGGGTCCGCCGGCGCGTCCCGCTCAAGGGGCTCCGATGGGTGCTGCCTTGGGCACCAGGAAAAAACGCCCGATCTTGGTCTCGAAAACATCGCCGTCGTCGCGCAGCCACTGGTAGGAGCCCTCCATGGTGCCCCACTCGGTGGGCATTTGGCAGCCGCTGACATACTCGAAGCTCTCACCCGGCTCGAGGCGGGGTTGTTCACCCACCACGCCCTCACCGTGGACTTCGCGGCGCTCGTTGTGGGCGTCGAGGATGATCCAGTGGCGGGTAAGCAACTGGGCGCGTTCGTCGCCCAAATTGGTCATGCGCACCTTGTATGCGAAGGTGTATTTCTTGTGGTCAGGGTCCGACCGCTCGGGCAGATATTGGGCTCCCACACGGATGCGGATGCCTTTGCTGGTCACATCGGAATGGCCCTTGTGCTCGTCCTCTTCGCTCTCGATCATGGTGTCATTCTACCGTTCGCGCAGGACTTCCATGAGGGCCGCGGTCAAAAAGTAGGGATCCTGGCTGCCGCAAGTCTCGCGCGCCGAGTGCATGGCCCACTGGGGGTTGCCCACATCCACCGTGGCCAGCCCCAGTTTCTGGGCGGTAACCGGTCCGATGGTCGAACCGCAGGCGAGATCGCTGCGCATGACCCACTTCTGAAAGGGCACAGCGGCCCGCTCACAGGCCAGTTGAAAGCGCGCCACGGTCTCGCTCTCGCTGGCGTAGCACATGTTGGCGTTGATCTTGATCACAGGGCCCTGGTTCATGAACAGGGAGTGTTCGGGGTCGTGGCGCTCGGCGTAGTTGGGGTGGGTGGCGTGGGCCATGTCGATGGAAACACAGAGCGAGTCGGCCAGGGCCCGGTGGTAGTCCTCCCGTGAGCCTCCACGGGCCAGGACGCTGCGCTCAAGCAGGTCGCCGAGGAGTGGGCTAGCCGCACCGGCCGCGGAACCGCTGCCGACTTCTTCGTGGTCGAAAAGGGTCACCACCGGCACCTTGGCGAGACGGTTTTCACCCTGGTGGACTTCGGTCAGGGCGGCCAGGGCGCAGAAGGACGAGCACAGATTGTCCAGGCGCGCGGCGCTCACGAATTCGTCGTGTTGGCCGAAGAGCGCCGCGGGTTGGGTGTCGTGGAGCATGGCGTCCCAGGCCAAAATATCCGCGGGGTCGAGATCGAGTTCTGTCCCGAGCCACTCCAAGAAACCCGACTCCGAGCCATCGGTCAGGTTCCAGATGGGGGACATGTGCGCCTGCTTGTCGAGCTTGAGTCCCTTCTGCCTGATCTCGCGGTCGAGATGGATGGCGAGTTGGGGGATCTTGAGCAGGGGCCTATTGGCGAGGAAGAGGAGTTCTCGCGGTCCGTCTTCGCCGCGCACCTGCACGCGCCCCGAGAGCCCCAGGTCGCGGTCGATCCAGGAGTTCAAAAGCACCCCGCCGTAGACTTCAACGCCCAGTTGCAAACAGCCAGAGCGGCGGCGATCCGGTTTGGGTTTCAGACGCAGGTTGGGACTATCGCTGTGAGCTCCCAGGATGCGAAAGCCGGCGCAGCTATCCTGGCCCGGCGCGAGGACCCAGGCCACCAAGCTTCCGCCGCGGCGCACATACCAGGCCCCTGGAGCAGCCTCCCATCCATCCTGCTCCGCTAGCTGCTTGAAACCCGCCGCCGCGAGCATTTCCGCTGCGCTATTGCAGGCGTGATAGGGCGAGGGCGAGGCGTCGATGAACTCGTTCATGCGCGAGACGAAAGCGAGGGCGGGGTTGCTCATGGCCAGATGCTAGCATTTGGTCATGCAGACTCTCATTGCCATCGCGTGGCTGGGTTTTGCGGCAAGCGCTGCGGGGGCGCCGCCGGGGGGTGAGGGGTACGGGTTGGAGAGCGTGGAGCAGGTGCAGTTGGCGCCTGAGTTCTGGTGGGAACGCGTGCGACTTGTGCAGCAACGCAGCTTGCCCGCGCTCTACAGTCATCTCGAAGCGATGGGCTACCTGGCGAACTTCCGCGTGGCGGCTGGGGCCGAGGGGCAGCACAACGGGCGGCCCGAGGCGGACGGCGAGGTCTATGGCTGGATCGAAGCGGCGGCCTTGACCCTCGACAGCCATCCCGACCCGGGGCTCCGGTCCCAGGTTTCGGCGCTGATCGAGGAGATCGCCGCGGCCCAAGGCGAGGACGGTTACCTGAACACCTGCATGCAGCTTCTGCGACCCAAACGACGCTACCGGGAACTGCAGGGCAGCCTCGAGTTGTATTCCACTGGACGGTTGATCCGGGCCGGACTGGCCTGGCGGCGGACGACGGGAGAGGCGCGACTCTTTGAAGTCGGCCTCGCCGCGGCCCGCGAAGTGGCAGGAAAATTCGGTCCAGGAAAAATCGCCGATCCGCCGGGGCGCAGTTCCATCGAGGGCGCCCTCGTAAAACTCGCCGACGCCACCGGCGACGAACACTGGGCCGACCTGGCGCTCTACTTCATCGAGGCTCGGGGCGACGCCCGGCGCAAGAAACGCTACGGCGGCGAGTTGCAGGACGAGATGCGGATTCTGGAGGAGCGCCTGGCCGTGGGCTTCGCCGAGGGCGGGCTGGCGCTCTACGGCGCCGTGGCCGAGGTGGCGCGCACCCGGGGTTACGAGGACTTCTGGGACTCGGCCCAGACCATCTGGGACGACATCGCGGGGCGCAAGATGTACATCACCGGCGGGGTGGGGAGCCGCGGCCCTAGAGGCAGCTTTGGCTCGGCCTACGACCTGCCGTTGGAGACGGCCTACTGTTCCAGCGCGGCGGCGGCGGGGTTCTTGGACCTGAACCAGAGCCTGCTCCTGGCCACCGGCCACGCCGTGGGGGCTGACCTCGTGGAACTCGTGCTTTACAATTCACTCATCGCGGGACTCAGCCTCGACGGCACGAGTTGTTCGCAACGCAACCCCCTCGTCTCCGGCGGCGAGTGGCAGCGGCAGCCGATTCTCGAAGAGCTGTCCTCGGTGGGCGCCGTGGCCCGCTGTCTGGCCTCGCTGGACACTTTGGTTTACGCCCACACCGAGGACCGCGTGTACTTGAACCAGTACATAGCTTCATCGGCAACCATCTCCCTCGCAGGGGGAGACCTGGAGTTGGTCATGGAAACCGATTACCCGGAGAGCGGTTTCGTTCAACTGGAGTTCGAGCCGGCGCGCCGCTTGTCGTTCACCCTCTGCGTGCGCGTGCCCGGTTGGTGTTCCGAGGCTGTGACTCTGGGCGTCAACGATGTGCTCCACGAGGTGCGCGTCAGCCACGGCCACGACCGCGGCACCTGGCTGGAGTTCGAACGCGAGTGGATTGCGGGCGACACCTTCACGATCCAGTTCCCCATGCTGCCGCGGCGGGTGACTGCGCCCCGGCGAGTTTCCCGCGAGGGTCTCGTGGCCTTGGGCCGCGGACCGGAGATCTATTGTTTCGAGGAGCAAGATTGTGGCGTGCCCCTTGCTCAAGCTTTCTTGCCGGCCACGGGCAAGCTCGAATGCCGTTGGGAGGGAGCGCTCCTCGGAGGCGTGCACATCATCGAGGCCCAGGGCCAGCGCCGGGTGCCGCGCGGGGCTGTACCCCTCGCCGCGGACGGCGAGCAGGTGCCCACGGATGCCGAGCAGGCTGGCGTGCCTCTGGAAGCGGCCAGCGAGTCAGCTCTGCCCTCCGTGCCCCAACTTCTGCGCGCCGTGCCCTACGCCCGTTGGGGCAATCGCACCCCGGGCTCCATGGCCGTCTGGTTGGCCGCCACGGCCGAAGTAGCTCTACCTCCCGCTCCGGAGGAGGAGTAGCGCGCGCCCTTCCGCTCTCTCCCCCCGAGGGCCAAGGGACTCCGGGGGACCGCCTGAGGGGGGGAATGGTGGGCGATATTGGACTTGAACCAACGACCTCCTCGATGTCAACGAGGCGCTCTACCAGCTGAGCTAATCGCCCGGTGCCTTGTGGCTGCAGGGTCTCTTCTGGGCCCCGATATCCTGTCGGCCCGCTCCAGAAGGTCCGCGAGATCATAGGGACCGGGGCTCTGTGTGCAAAGCCCGAACCCGAAGGGAATGCGCCTTGGGGCTTTCTCCGGCGCTACCCTTCTCCCCCGGGTGTTCCGCGGCATAGAATCTCGCGCCCCTCGAGGCCCGGAGCTGCAAGGATTGGCTTCGATGGATCCCTCCGATCCCGGCCCAGCATTTCCCCAAGACCCCGCGCAGAGGATTCTTCCCTTGAAGATAGGTGTTGCCAAAGAAATCAAGGTTCACGAGAACCGTGTTGCTCTGACCCCCGCGGGGGCGGATAGCCTCACGGCCGCCGGCCATCAGGTGCTGGTGGAGACCATGGCCGGGGTGGGCAGTGGGCAATCCGATGCCGATTACACCGCGGCCGGGGCGCAGATCGGCGCAGACGCGGCTGAGGTCTTCGGTGGCAGTGACCTGATCCTCAAGGTCAAGGAACCCCTGGCAGTGGAGTGGCCCATGATCCGTGCCGGGCAGACTCTTTTCACCTACTTTCACCTCGCAGCGGACCGCGAGTTGACTGAAGCCATGATGAGCTCAAGAGCCCATTGCTTCGCCTACGAAACTCTCGAGGTTGCAGGACAGTTGCCGCTCCTGACTCCCATGAGCGAAGTCGCCGGGCGCATGTCGATCCAGGCCGGTGCCCATTGCCTCGAAAGACACAACGGCGGTTTGGGAGCCTTGCTCGGTGGTGTGCCCGGTGTGCGACCGGCGCGAGTCTTGATTCTCGGCGGGGGAGTGGTGGGCACCCAGGCGGCGCGCATGGCCGCGGGCCTCGGCGCCGATGTGACCATCCTCGATGTCTCCCTCGACCGTATGCGCTACCTCGACGAGATGCTGCCGCCCAACTGCACCACCCAATACTCGAGTCGCCATGCTCTCTGTGAACTTCTGTCCGAGGTGGATCTCGTCATCGGCGCGGTGTTGATCCCCGGCGCCGCCGCACCCAAGTTGATCCGCCGCGAGGACCTGGCGCTCATGAAAAAGGGCTCGGTGATTGTGGATGTGGCCGTGGACCAGGGCGGCTGCATTGAGACCTGCAAGCCCACGACCCACGCCGATCCGACCTTTGTGGTGGACGGCGTACTGCACTACTGCGTGGCCAATATGCCCGGCGCCGTGCCCCGCACGAGCACCTTCGCCCTCTGCAACGCGACCCTGCCCTACACCTTGGAGCTCGCTGGGCTCGGCCCTCGCGGCGCGATTTTGAACAGCTCGGCGCTTTCGAGCGCGGCCAACACCGTGGCCGGCAAGCTCACCTGCGAGCCCGTGGCAAGCGCATTTGAGATGGATTGGACGCCCGCCGCGGAAGCCGCAAGCCTCATCGACTGAGGCACCGAGGACTTCCATGGAATGGTGGCAAGCTGTGTTTTTGGGTGTGGTAGAGGGATTCACCGAATACCTTCCCGTGAGTTCCACCGGTCATTTGATCCTGGCCCAACGCGCCCTCGGCATCGAGGAAGGTGGGGCGGCCAACGCCTACGCGATCTGCATCCAGGCCGGTGCCATCGTGGCCGTCCTTGGGCTTTACGCCGGTCGCCTGCGAGAGATGTTGCGCGGCATCATGGGCCGCGATGCCGACGGCGCGCGCCTGGCCCTGGCTGTGGTGGTGGCTTTCTTGCCCGCGGCTTGCGTGGGACTCCTGGCGGCGGACGCCATCGACGATTTGCTCTTTGGCTTGCCCCCCGTGGTGGGCGCCTGGCTGGTGGGGGGCCTTGGGATCCTGGCCGTGGCCCGCTGGCAGCGGGGACGGGGATCCGAGAGCGGCGCGAGTCTGGTGGAGCTGGGCCTGCGCGGCGCCCTTGTCATCGGCCTCTGCCAGTGCCTGGCCCTCTGGCCGGGAACGAGCCGCAGCCTCGTGACCATCGTAGGGGGACTTCTCGTGGGCCTCTCGCTCTCCGCCGCGGTGGAATTCTCCTTTCTGCTGGGAGTCGTGACCCTGCTTGCCGCCACGGCTTACAAGGGCTTCGATGCTGGACCCCAGATGATGCAGAGCTACGGCCCTCTAGCGCTCGTCCTCGGCACCCTGGCGGCCTGGGCGGCTGCGGTGGTGTCTGTGCGCCTGATGGTGAGCTGGCTCTCGGAACATGGCTTGCAGATCTTCGGCTGGTACCGAATAGCCCTGGCTCTGGTGGTGGCGGCGCTCTTGGTACAGGGCGTCCTGTGAGCGCGCGCTAACGAACGCTCGTTGGATCGAGCGAGAGCGCGCGCCCTGCATTGCCGCGGGCCGAGCCCGAAGCGGTTTGCAGGCGCACCTGGCCGCCGGTCAGATTGGCCAACTTGGGGCCGGCGCGGCGGTAGCGCCGAGTCCAAGCGGCCAGATGGGCGCCGGGGCAGACCGTGGACTTGAGTTCGCGGTGGCAGACGACGCCCTTGCGCGGGATGCGGTGTCGGCCGCGCAACTCGGCCAGGATTTTGTCGAGGGCTGCCAAGGCCCGCGGCGAGGGCCGACCGTGTTCGAAGTTGCCCAAGAGGCACACGCCGATGTTTTGACGGTTGCGCACGCCGCCAGCGTGGGCTCCCTGGTAGACGAGATCGCGACCTGCAAAACAGCGGCCCGCTGCGTCGATCATGAAGTGGTAGCCGATGTCGCCGTAGCCGCGACCGTCCATGTGTTCGCCCTGGACGCGTCGGACGGTGGACGTGGAGTCGGAGAAGCTGCCGTTGAAGAGCGCGCCGGGAACGTCCGCCGTGTGGTGCACGGTGATGCGCGTGTAGGGTCCAGAGTTGCGGGTCAAGCGACTGGGCGCCGGCCTTGAAGCGCGCCAACTCGAGCGCGGCAGGTAGCTGGCGTTCGAGGCTGTGACCTCGCCGCCGGTCTGAGAGTCAGCAGGGGGGCTGAACAGCGCCAACGCCTTGAGGCCGTGGCGGGCCTGCAGGAGTTGGTCGTCGCTCGCGCCGGGATGTTCGAGAACGGTTTGAAAGCCGATCCGGGCCGATCGGCTGCGGGCACGCCGTTGGAGCGCCGTGGCGTCATTTCCCGCATAGGCCAGACGACCTTCGGCCAGGGCCAGGTGGCCCTGCACCTGCCAGTAGTCGGAAAAGCCCGCCGCCGCACCTGCCAGCCAGGATTCGATCCATTCCAGTCGGCCCCAACCCGGGGGAGCGCCCAACCAGGCCGGTGCGCCGGGGTTTGCGGCTGCGGGTCCCTTGGGGGGCGCCGCGCAGCCTGCCAGCAGCACGCAACAGCACGCCAGGGCCAGCAGTACGCGCGCCGGCTTCTCCATAGGTGGCCTCATTCTGACTGGCCTGCCCTCGTTTATATCCTGCATGGGGTCCTGGCTTACTCCATCGACAGGGTGGTAGCAAGGCTCAAGCGAGACCTCCGGCTCTTCCGCGACTCTCCTCTCCCGATCCTCCCCGTGGACCGTATAGCATCGGGGCCTGCGGACCGTAGCATCGCAGGCTCCCACCCCTTCCGCCCGTAGCCCCCGTGAACCGCATCTTCCTCCTCTGCCTCCTGCTGCTCGCTCCCGGATACGCCGGCGCGCCTGCGATTCCGCAAGACGATGGCCTGCTCGAAATTCTCGAGGAGGAGCGCGGCGAAGCCCGGCGCCTCAGACGCAGGGGCAATTATGCCGCTGCCCGGCAACTCCTCGGTGCTCACCTGCGCGACGAACCCGAGGACGCGAACAGCCGGGCTCTCCTGGCCCAAGTACTCTTCGACGAGGCCGATTGGAAGGCGGCCGAGCGCCACGCCAGGCGGGCCCTGGCCGATGCCGAGGGCGCTGAATTACAAATCCTGGCTGGCGCAACCTTGGTGGAACTGCTGCTCGAATTGGGCCGCGTGGTGGAAGCCGGGGAAGCCCTGGCCGAGTTCGAGGAGCACCTCGACCCCGGCGAAGACGCGCGTCACGCCTGGCTCGCGGGCCGCGTGAGCGCAGCGGGCGGCGACCCAGGCGGAGCTCCAAGTCTCTGGCGCTTGGGCGCGCGGGGCACGGGCGCCAGGGATTGGCGCGAGCACCTGGCGCGGGCCCGCTGCCTGAGGGCTCTGGGCAGCGTCGAGGACGCGGGGCGCGCCCTCGTGGCCGCCGACCGTTTGGCGCGCGAGGGCGAGGGCGAACAAGCCGATGTGTTGGCGGAACTCGGCTCGCTCTACTTCGAAGCCGACCGCGAAGTTGCCGAGGGAGCCTCGCGCTCGGCAGCGGGACTCTTCGACGCCGCCCTGGCCCTCAATCCCCACCACGAGGCGGCGCTCCTGGGGCTCTTCGAGATCCACCGCACCAACTACCACCGCCGCAATCGCTCGGCACAGGAGTTTCTGGAGCGTGCCCTGAAGGCGCGGCCCGACTCCATCGACGCCCAGGTGGCGGCCATCTCCAGTCACTTGAGCGTGGGCAAGTTGCCCGCCGTGCGGGCGGCGCTCGGGCGGGCGGAGAGTCTGGCGCCAGAGCGCCGCGATGTGCGCAGCCTGCGGGCGGCTCTGGCGTGGGTGCAACACGAAAAAGCACGCTGCCGCGAGATTCTGGCCCAGCTCTTGCGCGAGAAACCAGGGGACAGCGCTCCCGAACGGGTGTTGGGGGAACACCTGATCCTGCTCTACCGCTTTGGCGAAGCCCGGCCCTTCCTCGAGGCTGCCGTGGGCCGCGACAGTTCGGACTACCTGGCCTGGACACTGCTTGGTCGGGCGCTAGCCAACACCGGCGACGAGCCCGGTGCCCTCGTTGCTCTGCGGCGCTCGAAAGCCGAGGGTGGATTGCGCCAGGACGCCTGGCGCAAAAACATGACCCTGGTGCTCGAGCGCTTGGAGAAGAACTACACCCAGCTTGATTTTGGCGAGCTGTCTTTCTCCATGCTGCCCGAATCCGCGGCGGTCTTGCAGGTCTACCTCGAACCCTTCTATCGCGAAGCCCGCGAGGAACTCAGTGGGCGCTACGGCTTCACCCCCGAGCCATGCCACATCGAGGTCTTTCGCAGGCACGAGGACTTTTCCGTGCGTTCGACGGGCTTCGGGGGCTTTCCGGCCCTGGGTGTGTGCTTTGGGCCGGTGGTGACCGCGCTCTCGCCCCTCTCGGAGATGCGCGGTTCGTTCTCCTGGGCGCGCACTTCCTTCCACGAGTTCACCCATGTGATCCACCTGGGGCTGTCGCACAACCGCTGCCCGCGTTGGATCACCGAGGGCCTTGCCACCTGGGAGGAGAAGACCGCAAACCCGGCTTGGGATCGCAACATGCGCCGCGACTTGATCGACGCCCGGGCCAACAACGAGATCATCCCCGTGCGCGACTTGAACGCAGCCTTTCGCGGGCCGCGCATTATCTTCGGCTATTACCAGGGTGGCTTGACCTGCCAGATGCTCATCGAGCGTTACGGCTTCACCCCCATGATTCGGCTGCTAGAGGCGTTTGACGCTGGCCTTGACCTCGACCAGGCTTTGTTGGATGTGTTTGGGCTAACTCCCGAGGAACTCGACGCAGAGCTCTTGGCCTTCATCGATCGCACCCTCGCACCGCTCTCCCTCGAGCCGCGTTGGAGTCGCAGGCAACTCTTGCGGTTGGCGATCTCCATGCCCGCCGAGTTGCCTCCCGAATCCGCTCGAGCGGAGCGTGCGGACTGGCAACGGGATTGGTGCACGCGGGCCTATGGGAACTGGCAGCAGGGCCGCGATGTGGACGCCACTGAAGCCCTGCGCCAGGTGCGGCGGGCTGGCGAGGATCCACCCCGGGCACTTTTCCTGCGGGGCGAAATGGCCCTCGCAGCGGGCGAACACCAAGAGGCACGCAAATTCACCGCCGCCGGTTTGGCTGCCGGAGGCGAGGACTTCAGGGCGCGGGTGACCTTGGGGGCACTGCTGCTTTCAGAGGGGCAAGTGGCCGAGGCGGAGGAGCAACTCCTGGCGGCCGAGAGGGCCTTCCCGGGCTTCTCGGACAAGGACCTCTGCGCCGAACTCCGGCTCGCCGCGCTGTACCTCGACGCAGACCGCGACGACGAGGGCATGGCCGCCGCCGAGCGTTGGCTGGCACACGACGCGGGCGATCTCGCCTGGCGTCGACAGGTGGCCGACTGGCACGCGCTCAACGAGCGCTGGCCGGAAGCGGCGGGCCATCTCCGGCACGCCAATCAGGTCGATCCCTTCTCGTCCTCCCTGCACATTCAGTGGGGCGCGGCCCTCGAAGCTCAGGGTCTTTGGGAAGAGGCTCTAAGGGAGTACACCGTGGCCTTGCTCGTGCCCGCAAAGCTCGACAGCGACGAGACGCCCACGGGCGAGGAGCGCACCAGGCTAACCCTGGCCGAAGGGCGTTGCCTTGCAGAACTGGGCCGCCTTGGGGAGGCTCGCGAAAAACTTGACGCCAGCCGCAGTAAGGGCGGCGAGTTGGACGAGTGGCGCGCCCTCGAGCAGCGCCTGCAAGGCGACGGCTAGGCGTCAGGGCTTGCGCAGCACCACCAGGAGCCAGCCGCGCAAGAAGCGCAGGGCGTGGAAACGGCTGATGAGTTTCTCGTAGCCCGTACCCAGCAGGAACAGGGCCGCGTTGAATTGCAGGTAGGCGGGGTACTGACCCAAGTATTCGCAGCTCTCGAGTACGAGCCCGCTAGATTCGCACAGCCGCTCGATGGTGCCGCGGGTGTTGCAGCGGAAGAAGGCCGGGAAAGTGTCCTCGAGTTCGCGGCCCTCAACGCGCTTGACGATGTCCGCGTGGAAACGGTTGGGGGTCAGCCAGGCCAGAATCGAACCGTAGTCGCCAAGGTTGGGGGCCAGGAAAATGTAGTGCCCGCCGGCCTTGAGGACGCGTTGCATTTCCTCCAGGGCGCGGCCCGGGTCGCGCACATGTTCCATGAGCGCGCGCGAGATGGCGAGGTCCACCGAAGCGGACTCGAGGGTGGTGTGGGCCATGTCGCCGCTCACCAACTCGATCTCGCCCTGCAGTTCTGGGGCGAGTTCAAAGGTCACCGGGTCCACGCCCACCAGGCGCCGGGTGCGGCCGCGAAACTTGGAGAGCACCGGTGCCGTGCGCCCGCAGCCCACTTCGAGGAGCAGGTCGTCAGGGCGCAGTTTTTCTTCGATGGCCCGCTCGAGCAGCCGGTAGGGGTGCTGGTCCTCATTGAAGTAGCGCGCACGCAGGTCCAGGGTGCGTTGGGAGATGGTTGACACGCTGAGCAGGATAGCAGGCAGAGTCGGCCGTTTCGATTCGCCCGGCCCTGAATCATGGCCTCGGCGGCAACCTTTGGAGGTAGGATGGCAGGCATGCTGGATGGGACGCAAGAATTTGAAGCAGGGCAGTCTTCCTCGAAACGGGGACGCTTCATCGTTATTGATGGAGTCGACGGTTGCGGCAAGAGCACCCAGGCCGAACTCTTGAGGCGCGCTCTGGGCGTGCCCGCAGAATTGCACCTGCGCGAACCGGGTAGCACCCTGCTCGGCGAGGCCGTGCGCGAGATCCTGCTCAGCCAGCGCTTCGAGATCGGTGCCGAGGTTGAAACCCTGCTGTTCGCGGCCTCCCGGCGGCAGATGTTGGACCAACTCGTGAGTCCGGCCCTCAAGGGCGGCGCGGATGTGGTCTGCGAGCGATTCAACTCATCGACTTTCGCCTACCAGGCCGTGGCCGGCGATCTGGACCCGGCGCTGGTGGTACAACTCTTGAGAGACTGGGCTTCGCAGCCCGGGCCGGATCTGGTGCTGATCCTTGATGTCGATGTCGAGCTTGCGGCGAGCCGCCGCGGTGAACCAGGTGACCGCATCGAAGCCAAGGGCCTCGAATTTCAGCGCAGAGTGGCTCTAGGGTATCGGCGCTACGCCGAGGAGTTCGAAGCGGCCCGCTTGATCGATGGCTCGGGATCCAGTGCCGAAGTGCACGACCGAATTCTCGCGGAGGTGCAGCGTGTGGGCGTCTGAGCCCTTGGGGCACCGCTCCGTCGTGGAGGGTTTATGGCGTGCGCACACCCAGGGCCGCCTCTCCCACGCCCTGCTCTTTCAGGGAGCTGCGGGTATCGGCAAATTCATGGCCGCTCGCTGGTTCGTCCAGGGCCTGGCCTGCGCCGCGGGCCCCGCTGCGCCCTGCGGCGACTGTGGTCCGTGTAAACGCCTGGCGGCTGGATCCTTCGCCGATATCTTCATCATCGATGCCCTCGCCGATGGCGAGGATGTCTTGAAGGTGGGCTACATCAGTCCCCGTGATGGGGGGCCGGAGAAGACCATCGAGAGTTTCTTGGCTCTGCGTTCAGCCGAAGGCGGATTGCGGGCGGTGATCGTGCGTGAATTCGAGCGCGCCAACGAGTCCGCTCAGAATGCCCTCTTGAAGACCCTCGAAGAACCAGGCCGGAACACTCTTCTGATCTTGGAGAGCGCGCACCCCGATGTCTTGCTCGCTACCGTGCGCAGCCGTTGCATCTGCGTGGACTTTGGCGCCCTCAGCCGGGCCGATACCGCCCTGATCCTGGCCCGCGCTGGTTTCGAGGGCGCCGCCGCCGAGCAATGCTCGCGCTGGAGCGGGGGCTCGCCGGGGCTTGCTCTGGAGCTTCAGCGCGGATCCGCGCTGGAGGTGCGCGAGATCCTGGCCCGCGTCCTCTCGGGCCAGACCGACCCCCTGCTCGCCAGCACCGAAGTCTTGGGTCTGAAGGCCGAATTTGCTGGCAAGACACCCGCCGCCCAGACCCGCACCCAGGCTCGCGCAGCCTTGCGACTGGTGTTGGGGATCCTGCATGATGTCCTGGCCCTGCACGCGGGCGCCGATCCAGAATCCCTGGCCCACGGCGACCTCGCCAGGGGGCGCAAATGGAGTCCCGCTTGCACCGCCATGACTCTGCGCTGCGTCCTCGATTTATGCGCCGAGTCGAACCGCAACATCGCCGCCGAGAGCCTCCTCGACCGCGCCTTCCTGGCCTTGCGGGAGGCCGAACGCATGAGCCGTCCGCGCAAGGCGGCAGGAGCTTCCCGATGAGTGAAGAACGCGATTCCATCAGCCGTCTGGCCCGCGAGGACGGCCGCTATTCCCGGGAGGCCTACGCCTTCCTTTTCGAAGCCTTGCAGGCCGCGATGGTCCTCGCTGGTCGCGACGAGGCCGAGGGCAGCGACCGGCACCTCACCGGCCAGGAACTCGTGGCCGGCTTGCGCCTTGAGGCGCGCCGCAAGTTCGGTCCCATGGGTGCCACGGTTTGGCGCCGCTGGGGAATTCACTCGACCCTCGATTGGGGTCGGATCGTGTTCCTCCTGGTGGACGCCGGTATGATCAAGCGCCGTGAGGAGGACACTGTGGACGACTTTCGCGAGGGTTTCGATTTCGACGAGTACTTCGTAGAGGGCTACGAGGCCGAACTGCCCGCCGAGATCGGCCCGTCACCCACGGCGTGACGTAGCAACCTGTCAGCGGTCGAGTTCGGAGAGGATCTTCTGTAGCCGTTCGAGGGCCTCACTGGAGAATTTGCCGTCTCCGCGGCGGGCTTCGGCAATCAGCCCCAGGGCGGTGCGCACGTCCTGCCGTGAAGCTGGGTCGGTGTCGGCGCTGGCGATCAATTCGCCTCCGGTGAGGCTCTCGCGGGCGTCGAATGTGCGGCGGTAGGCTTCGATTTCGTAGGGATCGCGGCCGAGTTCGGAGAGGGCAACTTGCAGAGCCTTTTGGAGCTGTATGTCCTCCTCGTAGTCGCCCCGAGGGAAAGAAGCTCCGCGCTCGTCCTGCACCAGGCGGCGCACTTCGCGGCGCACCATGAAGCGCACATCTTCCCGGGGCAAGGCGGTCTCCAGGGAATCATAAAACTCATCAAAACCGGGGTAGCGGTCGGGATCCTTGGCGTCGTCCTGGGCTAGACGACCGAAGAGTTCCGCGTGGCCCGCGAACTTTTCGCGGGTCCAGGCGCGCACAGTGCCTTGGCTCTGCAAGTCGAACATCTCCTCGAGGCGCCAGGCTTCCCAACGCTTGGGGGCCACGATGAATTCGGGCGAGACTCCACCGAAGCTCTCGATGTTGCCTTCATCGTCGAGTTCGCGGTGGATCGATCGGCCCGAGGGCAAAAGATAGCGGGCGATGGTCAGTTTGGCGCGGCCAGAGAAATCGAACTCTCCGTTTTTGTTGCGGTCCACGGTGAGCTCTTCCCAGTTGTCGTGCTTGCCGTTGTGGTTTGCGTCGCGGTACTGATCGTCGGCGCCCATGCGCATGAGGTTCTGGACCGAGCCCTTGCCGAAGGAGCGCTGACCCACGAGGGTCGCGCGTCCGTGGTCTTGCAGGGCGCCGGAGACGATTTCCGATGCCGAGGCGCTGAAGCGGTTGATCAGGACCACCACCGGCATGTCGGCGGGCACTACGGAGCGCCGACGGGTATCGAGATTGTCGGGGGCCGCGATGCGACTCTCGGTCGTGACCACACGCTTGCCCTTGGCGAGGAAGAGATCGACCACGGCGCGCGCTTCGGAGAGCAGTCCGCCAGGGTTCGAGCGCAGGTCGAGGACTATCGATTCGGCGCCCGCTTCCAAAAGTTCGTTGAGCGCCCGGCGCAGTTCCTTGGAAGCCACACTACTGAATTGCGAAAGTTCCACCAGGGCGACCTGTCCCGGCAGCATTGCTGACTTGACCGTGGGGATCGTGATGAAGCCGCGGGTGATGGTCACGGCCATGTCCTCGGTGGGGCGGTCGATCAACTCGGTCGGCATGCCTCGGCGCCAAATGTAGAGTTTGATGTCGGTGCCGGGCTCTCCCTTGAGGCGCCGGATAATCTCGTTCTGGTCCTTGCTGATGCCGTGGTCGTGGGTGGGCCAGATGCCGATCTGCACGATCTTGTCATCGGTGCGCAGGTCGGCCTTGTAAGCCGGTCCCGAGTAGATCGGTTGGGTGATAGTGAACAGGCTGTCGCCGGGATCCACGGCCACATACGCGCCGATGCCGCCGTACTCGCCCGAGAGCTCCTGTTGGAACTTCGCGTAGGCGGCGGGGTTCATGTAGCTTGAGTGTTGGTCTAGGCTGCCCAACATGCCGTCGAGGGCCGCGTCGAGGAGGTCCTCCTGGTCGTGCACATCGCCCTCGATGTGGGTGTGCTGAATCAAGTCCATCATGCGCTGGACGCGCTCGAGGCCCCGGGCCGGAGCTTCGTCGTCGCGGCCTTCGGTCAAGCTCTCGCGCTGGGCGCGCAGACGCGACTCGTAATAGGTCTTGAGCAGTTCATTCTTGAGGAAGGCCCCCGCCAAACGGCCGTCGCTGCCAGGCAGTTGGGAGAGGGACTCGAGTTCGCCGCGGGCGGTTTCGATGTCGCCGATCTGGGCCAAGGCCAGGGCGCCGCGGGAGCGCAGGGCAGGCCGGCTCGAATTCATGAAGTCCAGCATGACGCGGCGCGCGCTGCGTTGGGTCGAACCACCGCCGCGTTCGTGGGCCACCAGGGCGAAGGCGATGCGCGTGTCCGGCGGGTTGTCCGAGTCCTCGGCCACGGCCAGGAGGCTCTTCACCAAGGGCTCGCCGCGGGTCAATTCGAGTTGGGCGAAACCGGGGTCGGCGAAAAGGCCGGCAGCGGCGCTGCGCACGCCCTCGTCCTCGTCTTCGAATAGCGGGAGAAGGGCGTCGGTGAGCAGGGCGAAGTCGGGGTTGTCGCTGGAGAGCCGCAGGCTGACGAGGAGCAGCAGTCCGTGGGAGCCGAGTTCAGCGGGAGAGCGCAAAAGTCCGTCGAGGGCACTCTCCAGATCATCACTCGCGAGTTCGAGGAAGAGCGAGTCGAGGCTGGCGGCATTGCGCCAGAGTTCATCGATGCTGAGATTGCTGGCACTCTCGGCCTGGGCTTGCAAAAGCTCGCGGGTGTCCTGGGCGTGGCGGCTCGCGTTGCCCGTGGCCAGGAGGGGCAAGCAGCAGGCGAGGGCGAGGGAGCAGGTGGCGCTGAGTTGGCGGAGTCGATGCATGAATAAATTAGGTCGCTTGGAATTCTCGTCGGTGCCCCGGGGAAGCCGGGTTCGGTCTGGCCCCCTCAGCTTGTTTTGCGGAAACAAAAAGTAAGGGGGCAGGCTGCTTATGTCTTTCGGGGTTCGGGCCCGTGCCCCGTGACCCTAATATGCAATATGCCACGAAGATCGCGGCACACCTCGATTTGGCTCACGGTACACTCAGAATTGGCTCAGATAGGCCCCCCAGCCCCGATCATGGGCTGTTGCGGGGCCGCGCACCAGTCCCGGCGAGGAGCGCATGGTGTGATTTTTTGCGGCGGGGACTAAGATGGTCGCCTGCTGGGCTCTCAGGCCCAGAACCCACCGCCATGATCGACGAATCCGACACAACTCCTACATCAACGGGCTCGGGTTCCAGAGCCCAGGGGGTGGGAGCTTCCGCCCTGACCCACATCCAGGGTACCGATGGTGCGCGGGAGTCGCAGATGGTGGATGTGGGCACCAAGGAGCACACAGCCCGTGAAGCCCGAGCGGAGGCAGAGGTGCGCTTCCCCCCCGGGCTGCTGGAGGAACTCATGGCCCACGGCGGTCCCAAGGGCCCCCTGACCGAGATGGCGCGGGCCGCGGGCATCCTGGCCGCCAAGCGCACCGGGGACCTGATCCCCATGTGCCATCCCCTGGGTTTGGAGGCCCTCGACATCGAATTCGAGCGCGAGGCGAGCGAGCCCGATGTTCTGCGCATCCTCACCCGGGCGGCCTGCACTGGTCCCACGGGGGTCGAAATGGAAGCCCTCACCGCAGCGGCCGTGGCGGCCCTGACGGTCTACGACATGACCAAGGCCGCCGCCCGAGGCATCGAGATCCAGCGCGTGCGCCTCGTGAGCAAGCGCGGAGGCAAATCAGGCTTCTGGCAGGCGGACTAGGCGCCTTTTGGCTGTTTGCGGCCGATTTGGCCTCGAAGTGAGCCCAATCTCCTCGATTTGAGCCCAAAAGGGTGCGCTGGTGCGGATGGCCTTGGCATGATTTGGCACCGAACCCAGGCTTCCTCCCCGCGTTCCCCATTGGTTCCCCCATGCTGGACCCCAAACTGATCCGCCGCCTCGCTCGCATCATGACCAGCGAGGGCGTCACCGAACTCTCCTACGAAGAACCGGATGGTGGTTTCAAGTTGGCCCTCAAACGCGGGCACCCGAGTGCCGATGCGGTCGCCGGCCCGGTGGTTCTGGTGCCCGGTGCCGGGGCACCCGCGGTGCTTTCCGCCGCGCCCGCGCCGCTCGCCGCGAGTCCCGAACTCGAGACCGAGGAAGCTGGCCTGGCGCCCGGCGTGGTGGCGCTCGAGAGTCCCATGGTGGGCACCTTCTATCGCTCCGCTTCGCCGGAGAGTGATCCTTTCGCCTCGGCAGGCAAGCAGGTCGAGGCCGACACGGTGGTCTGTATCATCGAGGCCATGAAGGTCATGAACGAGATCCCGGCCGAGATGGTCGGCAAAATCGTTGAGGTCCTTGTGGAGAACGGTGACCCCGTTGAGTTCGGCCAGCCTCTGTTTCTGATCAAGAAGGGCTGATGTTCCGACGCATCCTGGTCGCGAACCGTGGCGAGATTGCGCAGCGCATCATCCGTGCCTGTCGCGAGCTGGGTGTGGAGACTGTGGCGGTCTATTCCGAAGCCGACGCCGATGCGCTCTACCTGCGCCAGGCGGACGAGACGATCTGCATTGGGCCGGCACCGGGAGCTCAATCCTACCTGAACATCCCCGCCATCATCTCCGCTGCCGAAGTGGCCGATGTCGAGGCTATTCACCCTGGCTACGGCTTTCTGGCGGAGAACGCCCACTTTGCCGAAGTCTGCCAGTCCTGCAAGATTCACTTCATCGGCCCCGACCCGGCCACGATTCAATCCGTGGGCAATAAGGCCAATGCCCGCGAGATGGCCCTCAGCGCCGAAGTGCCGGTGGTGCCCGGCTCCGATGGCGCTGTGGATGACGAGCGTGAAGCGGTGCGGGTTGCGGGGAAACTCGGCTACCCGGTCATGGTCAAGGCTGCCTCCGGCGGAGGCGGCCGTGGCATGCGCGTGGCGCGCAACGAGCCGAGTCTCGTGAGTGGTTTTCACGCGGCGCGCAGCGAGGCCCAGGCGGCATTTGGCGACGCCACGGTCTACATCGAGAAGTTCGTTGAGAATCCGCGCCATGTGGAGATGCAGATCCTCGGCGATCGAGCGGGTGGAATCGTCTTCCTCGGCGAACGAGACTGCAGCGTGCAGCGCCGCCATCAGAAGTTGATCGAAGAGACGCCCTCGCCCTCGGTGACCCCCAAGTTGCGCGCAGAGATGGGCGCCGCCGCCGTGCGCATGGCCCGCGCAGCGGACTATCACAACGCCGGCACGGTTGAGTTCCTCCTGGATTCCCAGGGCGACTTCTACTTCATCGAGGTCAATGCCCGCATCCAGGTCGAGCACACGGTGACCGAGATGGCCACTGGCATCGACTTGATCAAGGAACAGATCCGCCTGGCAGCGGGAGAGGAGTTGGGCTATAGCCAGGCTGACATTTCTTGCCGCGGCCATGTGATCGAGTGCCGCATCAATGCCGAGGACCCTGAAAGGAACTTCCAACCCTCGCCGGGCCTGATCGAGACCTTTGTGCCACCGGGGGGACCGGGGGTGCGAGTCGACAGTCATTGCTTCAGTGGCTACCGCATCCCGCCGAACTACGACTCGATGATCGGGAAACTCCTGGTGCACCGCGACACCCGCGAACAGGCCGTGGCGACGATGCAGAGGGCCCTCTCCGAGTTCATCATCGAGGGCCCCAAGACCACCCTCTCGGTCCTCCAGGCTATCATCAGCCATTCCGACTTCCTTGCTGGAGAGCACGATACGGGCTTCATGGAACGTTACTTCAGCCAGTAACCCCAGGGGGTCATTCCTTCCAGAACAGCGCCTTGAACATTGCCTAGAACATTGCAATTCACACCCAAGACCACCTCTCTGCTCGCACGAGCCTCGTTTGCCCTGGGCCTCGCTTCCCTCGCGGCCTGCGCCGGGCGCAGTCGCTGGCCGAACTTTTCGACCCAGCAAGTGCCCGCTCCCATGGTTTCCGCCGTTACGCCCCTGCCTCCGGGTGCCGAGGCGGCCTATCCGCCTGGGCCCGAGGAGGTTTTGGTGGCGCGCCTCGCCGATCCGGTGCAGTTGCAGCCGGCGGGGGAACCCTCGCCCTCGCCCCTGCGTTTCTTCGACAAGCGCCGGCGCGCCAATGCCGGCGCCTGGGTCTTTTCCGCAGCCGGTGGCCGGGCAGAGATCCTCTGGCCCAATGGCACCCAAGTGCTTCTATATGACAACTGCGTGGCGATCGTGGGTTCGCCCAGTCGCGGTGAGCCCAACTTGATCATGCGCGCCCTCGACCGCATGGTGCTGAACCTCAGCTCCGGCGATCAGATCCAACTCGTGGGCGGCGCCCAACTGGCTGCCGACTCGGGACCCTGGCTCGTGGAGCGGCAACTGTTCGACATCCTGCGGGTGAAGAACCAGTCCAAGGAAGCAGGCCAGGTGGCCTTCCGCGAGGAGGTCTTCAGCCTGGCCCCCGGGGAAACCATCGACCTGGCCCTGCTATCCGCGGGCGGTCGGCCGATTCGCCAGGCTCCGGGGCAAGAGAGCTTCGACGGTCCCGGCTTCGCCGTGGAACTAGCGGGTGCTGCGAAGGCCCATGCGGTCGTGGGCGGTGTACGCGTGGATGTCACCGGCGAACACGCCATCTCAGGGCTCGGTGTGCATCTCGCCCTGGCACCGGGCGAAAGCGCGACTTTCTCGGGTTTGGCGCGGGGAGCCTCCGCGGCCATTCCAGCGGTCACTTCAGAAGAGCCCCTCCAAGACGGAGCCGAACTGAACCAAGATGGGGCAGCGGATGACTCAGAAGGCGCCCACTCAGAAGGCGCCGAGAAAAGAGACGCTTGAGTCCCGCGCTACTCGTCACGCCATGACCAAGTCCCGACTCCTGATCACCGGCGGCGCAGGCTTCCTGGGCAGTCACCTTTGCGAACGCTTTCTGGCCGAGGGCTACGAGGTGATTTGCATGGACAACCTGATCACCGGTGACCTGGCCAATGTGGAGCACCTGTTTCGGAACCGTGACTTCCACTTCGAGGAGCGCGATGTCACCGAGTACATCCATGTGACCGGTCAGCTCGACGCCGTCCTGCACTTCGCCTCGCCCGCCAGCCCGATTGACTACCTTGAGTTGCCGATTCAGACCCTCAAGGTCGGCTCGCTGGGAACCCACAAGGCCCTGGGCCTGGCGCATGCCAAGGGCGCCCGTTTCTTGTTGGCCTCCACCTCGGAATGCTATGGCGATCCCCTGGTGCACCCCCAATCCGAGGACTACTGGGGCAATGTCAATCCCGTGGGGCCTCGCGGTGTCTACGACGAGGCCAAGCGCTTCGCCGAGGCCATCACCATGGCCTACCAGCGCTACCACGGTCTCGAGACGCGCATCGTGCGCATCTTCAACACCTACGGCCCGCGGATGCGCCTGAACGATGGCCGCGTCTTGCCGGCCTTCATGCCTCAAGCCCTGCGCGGCGAACCCCTGACGGTTTTTGGCAACGGATCGCAAACCCGCTCGTTCTGCTATGTGGACGACCTCGTCGATGGCATTTACGCGCTGCTGCACTCCGACGAGAAACTGCCCACCAACATCGGCAATCCGTCCGAGATGACGATCCTGGAGTTCGCCCGCGAGGTGATCGATATCACCGGCTCGAACTCGGATATTTGCTTCCAACCCCTGCCCGAGGACGACCCCAAGGTTCGCCAGCCCGACATCACCAAGGCCCGCCGGGTCCTGGGTTGGGAGCCGCGCGTGCTGCTGCGCGACGGGCTCAAGATGGCCTTGGCTTCGTTCAAGGAACGCCTGCAAGCTGCTGGCGAATTACCCCCGGACGCGGGATTCTGAAATGTGCGGCATAGTCGGAGCGCTCCTGAATCGCGGTCAGGTGCTAGCGGGCATGATCGAAGGATTGCGGGTCCTCGAATACCGCGGCTATGACAGCTCCGGTGTGGCTCTCGCCGGATCCGATGGTCTAGCCATAGCCAAGTGCGCCGGGCGCCTCGAAGCCCTCGAGTGCCACCTGGAAGCCTCCCCCGCGCCGCCGGCCAGGGCAGGCATCGGTCACACGCGCTGGGCCACCCACGGTCCAGCCACCGATCGCAACGCCCACCCCCACAAGGACGGCACGGGCCGCCTGGCCCTGGTTCACAACGGCATCATCGAGAATTACCTCGAATTGCGCGCAGAGCTCGCCGAACAGGGCCACGAGTTTCTGTCCGAAACGGACAGCGAGGTCTGCGCCCATCTGATTGGCCGCGAACTTGAGCTTGGCGGAACTCTCGTGGAGGCCGTGGCACGGGCCTTGAAGCTCGTGCGCGGCTACTACGCCATCGCTGTTCTTTACGCCGGCGACGAGCCCGAGTTGGTCTGCGCCCGCCAGGGCCCGCCGCTCTGCGTGGGACTGGCCCGCGATGGCACCTGGATTGGTTCGGATGTTCTGGCGCTGATCCCGCACACCCGCGATGTGATCTACCTCGAAGATGGCGATCTGGCCGAGCTCTCCACCAGCGGAGTCGTGGTGCGCGACGCCACGGGAGCTCTGGTGGAGCGGGAGCTGCAGAGGGTGGATTGGGATGTGAACGACGCCAGCAAGGGCTCCTACGCCCACCACATGCAAAAGGAAATCCACGAACAGGCGGATGTCCTGGCACGCACGGCCTTTCACCGCCTGGACGAAGAGCACGGCGATGTGCGCTTCGACGAGAGCGGCTGGAGCGATGCGGAATTGAGCGGCGTGTCGCGCATCAAGATCGTGGCCTGCGGCACAGCCTGGCACGCGGGACTCGTGGCGCGCTACATGATCGAGGGCTTGGCCCGGATTCCGGTCGAGGTCGAATACGCTAGCGAGTTCCGCTACCGCCAACCCCTGTGTGAGCCGGGCACCCTGGCCGTGGCCATCTCTCAGTCGGGCGAGACCGCCGACACCTTGGCCGCCCTGCGCCTGGCCGCCGACCTTGGTGCACGCACGGCTTGCATTTGCAATGTGGCTGGCAGCACCATGGTGCGTGAGGTGCAGTCTCACATCCTGACCCAGGCCGGCCCCGAGATTGGTGTCGCCAGCACCAAGGCCTTCGTGGCCCAGGTGGTGGTGGCCTACATGTTGGCTGTGCGACTCGGCCGCGCCCAGGGCGTGATCGACGCAGAGCAAGGGCGCCGCCTGGTGCGCGACCTGCGACTCCTACGGCCGGGGCTGGAGCGCTTGCTCTCGGACGAGATGGTGCAAAAAATCCAGGCCATCAGCCAGCGCCACAAGGGCGTCAAGGGCTTTCTCTTCCTGGGCCGCGGGGTTAATTTTCCCATCGCCCTCGAAGGCGCCTTGAAGCTCAAGGAGATCTCCTACATGCACGCCGAGGGCTACGCGGCGGGAGAGATGAAGCACGGGCCGATTGCCATGATCGAGGCCTGGATGACCAGCGTGGTCATCACCGGCCACGGCGCCATGGCCGAGAAGGTGCGCTCCAACATCGAGCAAATCCGCGCCCGCGGTGGCCCGGTGATTGCCGTGGGTGCTGACCAAGCCAGCTTGAATCTGGCCGATGAAGCCATCGAGGTTCCCGCGAGCAGCGTGTGGCTGTCGCCCATCTTGAACGTCATTCCCTTGCAGATGCTCTCCTACGAGATCGCCCGCATGCGCGGCTGTGACATCGACAAACCTCGCAACCTGGCCAAGAGTGTGACCGTCGAATGAGCCGCATCCTGGTGACTGGCGGGGCGGGCTTTATTGGCTCGCACCTGTGTGAACGCTTGCTCGAGCGCGGGGACAGGGTGACCGTGCTCGACAACTTCAACGACTTCTACGACCCCACCATCAAGCGCGCCAATGCCGAGGTACTGGCCCAGGCCGGCGCGCGGGTGGTGACTGGCGACTTCCGCGATGCGGAGCTGGTGGCAGGGCTATTCGACGAGGGCGCCTTCGAGGCGATTGTGCACCTCGGTGCCATGGCGGGTGTGCGGCCTTCGTTGCTTGATCCGCTGCTCTACGAAGATGTGAATGTGCGCGGCACCCTGGTGCTCCTGGAAGCTGTGCGCAAGCGAGACCCGGGCCTGCGTTTCATCTTCGCTTCGTCGTCGAGCGTCTACGGATCCAACGAGAATGTACCTTTCAAAGAGGCTGATGATATCCATCATCCGGTTTCGCCCTACGCCGCGACCAAGCGGGCGGGGGAGCTCATGTGCTACACCTTCCATCACCTGTACCAGATCCCCATAACCTGCCTGCGCTTCTTCACGGTCTACGGACCCAGGCAGCGGCCGGAAATGGCGATCCACAAGTTTGTGCGCATGACCTTGCGGGGCGAGCCGATCCCGTTTTTCGGGGACGGTTCGACGCGCCGCGACTACACCTATGTTGACGACATTACGAGCGGCGTGGTGCGCGCCATCGACCGCTGCCGGGGCTACGATATTTTCAACCTGGGCGAGTCCGAGACAACTTCCCTGGCGGATCTCGTCACGCAGGTAGGCGAGGCCTGCGGCCGCGAGCCGCAGATCGATCGCCAGCCCATGCAACCCGGTGATGTGCTCTTGACCCATGCCGACATCAGCCGCGCCCGAGAGCACTTGGGTTACGCACCCAGCACCTTGATCCCCGAGGGCTTGGCCCGCTTCGTGGCCTGGTATCGCGAGCAGGGGCTGGATGGGCCAGCCCAGTAGTTGCAGGCCCTGCAACAGTTGAAGCATGGCCTCGCTCGGTCTATCCTGTGCGCCTCGAAAACTCCCCTGCCAGAGAGCCCGGTCCCGTCCGGTGCCCCCGGGTTTCCCAGATCCACCGTCCGCTTCCTTGTCGTCCCCCTCGGGGGCAGGCCTCGTTTTTAGCCATGAAGGGCATCATTCTCGCCGGAGGCCTGGGCAGTCGCCTGCACCCTCTGACCAAGATCACCAACAAGCACCTCCTGCCGGTTTACGACCGGCCGATGATCTACTACCCCATCGAGGCCCTGGTGAACGCTGGCATCGACGACATCATGATCGTCACCGGTGGCAAGAAGTCCGGGGACTTCCTGAGTCTCCTGGGCAACGGTAGTGACTTCGGCCTGAAACACCTGAACTACACCTACCAGGAAGGCGAGGGCGGTATCGCCGAAGCTCTGGGCCTCTGCGAGCATTGGGCCTCGGATGACGATATCTGCGTGATCCTGGGCGACAACCTGATCGAGCGCAACATCAAGAAGGCCGTGACGGACTTTTGCGAGCAGGAGCGCGGCGCCAAGATCATGCTCAAGGAAGTCCACGACCCCGAGCGCTTTGGTGTGGCCACCCTCTCGGGCGACTCGGTGGTGGAGATCGTCGAGAAGCCCAGCGAGCCCGTGTCCAACCTGGCGGTGATCGGCATCTACATGTACGACAACCGCGTCTTCGAAATCATCAAGACCCTGGTGCCCTCGGACCGCGGCGAGTTGGAGATCACCGATGTCAACAACTGGTACATCGAGGACAAGTCCATGACCTTCGAGGTGCTTGAAGGTTGGTGGACCGACGCGGGGACCTTCAGCTCTCTCCATCGCTCTGCCAGCCTCGTGGCCGAGGGCGGCGCCAACCGGCGCGACTGAACGGCAAAACAAGTGCGGGAATTCCAACAACAGCGGGTGCTCGTCAGCGGAGGCGCCGGCATGCTCGGCAGCCAGGTGCTGCTCTCGGTGCCCGACAGCATCACGGCCATCGGCACGGACCTCAAGGAGGCTCCGGGCGTGGAGGCGGTGGGGGTGGACCTGACCAGGCAGGCTGCTGTAGAGGCCATGTTCGCCGAGCACGGCCCCTTCACCGGGGTGATTCACTGTGCTGCTTTCACGGCCGTGGACCTGGCGGAGGACAAGCCCGAGTTGGCCATGGATGTCAATGCCCATGCCTGCGGGCTCTTGGCCACGGCCTGCGCCCTGCTCGAGATACCACTGGTGATAGTCTCCACCGACTTTGTCTTCGATGGAAATGGCCAGCGCCCCTACCGCGAGGACGATCCCGTGGGGCCCACATCGGTCTACGGCTCGACCAAGCTGGCCGGAGAACAGCAGGCCTTTGCAGCCCATCCAACAGGCACCCGGGTCGTGCGCACCCAGTGGCTCTACGGCCCCCGGGGAAAGCACTTCGCCGACACGATCTGTGACCTTGCCCGCGAGCGCGGCAAACTCAAGGTTGTCGATGACCAGATCGGCACACCTACCTCGACCCTCGAACTCGCTCCGGCCCTCTGGGATGTCCTGCGCTTCGGCGAGACGGGGATCTACCACGCTGCCTGCGAAGGCCAGGCTTCGTGGTACGACTTCGCTTGCGCGGCTGTGGAGTTGTGCGGTATAGAGGGTGTGGAGCTGACCCCGTGCAGCACAAGTGAATTCCCGCGGCCCGCCCAGCGACCGGCCTACAGCGTGCTCGACTGCACGCGGCTCTCGGTGCTGCGCGGCAAACCCCTGGCGGGCTGGCGCGAGGCCCTTTCCACCTACCTGGGCAGCGAGGCCCACTGACATGGGCGCGAACTACAACTGTTCAAGGTTTCTCGGAAGACGCATCCACCCATGACTGCACAACCCATTTCGACAGTCCTGATCACTGGTGGCGCGGGCTTCATCGGCAGCAACTTCTGCCACATGCTGGCCGAGCTGCGTCCCGATTGGTCCATCGTCAACCTCGACGCCCTGACCTACGCAGGCAACCTCGAGAACCTCACCAGCCTCGAGGGGCTTGGCGGCTACACGTTCCTGCAAGGCGACATCCGCGAGAGCTCTGCCGTGGAAAAGGCCCTGGACGCGGCCGGCGATCCGGCGACGGTGGGGGTGGTGCACATGGCGGCCGAGAGTCATGTGGACCGCTCGATCGAGGGCGGATTGCCCTTCGTGAGCACCAATGTGTTGGGCACCCAGGTGTTGCTCGATGCCTGTCGGGCCCGGGGCATCGGACGCTTCGTGCATGTTTCCACTGATGAGGTCTACGGATCCCTGGGTGCGCAGGGCTCCTTCACCGAACAGACCCCCCTGGCGCCCAACTCGCCCTATTCGGCCAGCAAGGCCGCCAGCGACCTCCTGGTGCGGGCCGCCTTCCAGACCCACGGCTTCTCGGCCTGCATCACGCGCTGCTCAAACAACTACGGCCCGTACCAATTCCCGGAAAAGCTCCTGCCGCTGATCATCGCCAATGCCCGCGAGGACAAGGATCTACCCATTTACGGGGATGGCTTGCAGGTGCGTGACTGGCTCTTCGTGCGAGACCACAATGAGGCCATCCTGGCGGTCCTGGAGGGGGGGCGCCCGGGGGAGGTCTACAACATCGGAGGCAACAATGAGATGCCCAATTTGCACCTAGTAAGGTTGGTTCTCAAGGAACTCGCAAAGCCGGAAAGCCTGATCACATTCGTCAAGGATCGCCCCGGCCACGATCGTCGTTACGCCATCGATGCGAGCAAGATCAAGGCCGAATTGGGCTGGCAACCGCGCTTCACCTTCGAACAGGCCCTGCCCTTGACGATTCGCTGGTATTTGTCGCAAACCCAGTGGATGCAACGGGTTAGGAGCGGAGCGTACCGAGATTACTACGCTCGGCAATACGGAGCTTGAGAGGGGTCAACCAGAGGCCCTCGACGGTCGATGTAGTACCTGTAACCCGTTTCTAGCGGTGGTCCTTCCCTACCCAAGCATGATCTCCTTCCCCACGAGGCTGCGTCTTCTTGCCGCCCTCTTTGTCGCCCTTCTGGTCGCCTGCTCGTCGGCGCCGGACAAGCGCATTCTCCAGAACCTCAACACGGCCGGCTTTGGCAAGAGCTACACCGGCAATGCGGAGGAGGAGAACTACATCACGATCGGCGACACCCTGAGCGTCACCGACACCTACCAGCCCGAGGAGCTGCGTGCCAACGAGCGCGTGGAAATCGACGGCACCGTGCTCTTGCCCGAGGTGGGTGCGGTCAATGTGGCGGGCATGACGCGCACGGAGATCGAGGCGCTCCTGATGGACCGCTACAGCCCCTACTACGACCTGCTCGACATTCATGTCCGCATCCAGTCGGGCCAGGGCAAGTACTACTTTGTCTACGGTGAAGTGGGCGCCGAGGGCAAGCAGGTTTTTGAAGGCGACTTGACCATCTGGGAAGCGGTCATGTTGGCTGGCCCCGATGACGAAACGGCTAACCTTGGCCGCATTCGCCTGATCCGCGCCGACCCGCGGGACCCCCTGATCATGACCTTGGATATCGGCCAGATGATCGAACGGGGCGATTCGACCTTCCAGGTCAAGATCCGTGAGCTGGACATCATCTATGTGCCGCCTACCATGCTGGCGCAGGTGGGCTACTTCATCAACACGCTCTTGTTTCCGGTCAAGATGGTGCTAGGGGGTCTCTCGGAGGCCGTCAATACCCTGCGCAGTATTAGCGACATCGGCACCAACCGTCGTTTCCGGAACTTTAACAACACGAATACAGGCGTCTTCTAGCGCCAACCCGCGACCCTCGTTTTATGGCTGTTCAAATCGACCCGCCCGGACAGATCCAGGAATTCCTGGGCATCCTTCGGCGACGCAAGTGGCAGATCCTCTTGCCCACCCTATTCCTGCTTTCGCTGGGTCTTGCCTTCGCGGTCATCGTACCCAAGAAGTTCTTGGTGGAGACCCAGGTCGAGTTGCGCTCGCAATTCACAGCTGGCGATTCCCGCGCCAACATCAAGGAGCGCACCCTCGGCGTGGCCCAGAACGCGTCGCAGCAGATCCGTTCCATGCGCCGCATCACCGAGGTCATCGAGAACCTCAACTGGGCGGACTACCTCACTCTGGGCCGACGCGACCAGGTGGAGTATCGCCTGCGCGTGCGCGACAACATTCGCGTCAGCGTGCCCGACAAGGGCCGTGATGTGGGCTCGTCCTTCGTATCCATCGAGTACCGCGATGTGAACCGCGACAGGGCCCAGGTCTTCCTGAAAGCCCTGCGACAGGCCTGGATCGAACAGGTCGTGGAGCGCGATCGCACCCGCGTGGACATCGAGTACACCACCCTCCTGAATCGCAAGGGCGAACTCGAGAAGGAGTGGCACCGGGAGAGCCAACGGCTCTCCGATCTGCGCATCGACCATGAAATCTCGCCCACTCAGCCGACTCCCGGGCAGCACCAGCAGCGCTTCGAGGACCCCGCCATCGAGCGCTTTGAAGGCAACAAGGCGCGCCTGGAGACCGTGGCCCTGACGCTGGATGTGGCCCTCGCCAGCCTCGAGCTGCGTCGAGAGCAGTTGGCGGAGCTCGCGCCCGAGGTGCCCGAAACAGCCATCAGCGGTGGCCGCGATCACGCCGCCGAAATCGAGGCCCTGGTTGAGGAACGCGAGATTCTCGAGGAAGACCTCGAAGGCATCAAACCGGCCCACAGCCGCTATCGCACCACCCAGGCCAAACTTCTCGCTCTGGGCCAGAGCATAGCTGAACTCGAGGGCCAGGAAAGCGAAGGCCTGACCAGTGTCGAGTTCGTGCCCAATCCCGACTACCAGGCGCTTTTGCGACAAGTGACCTCGTTCGAAGGCGATGTTCTGAGCCTTGAGACCGAACACGCCTCCCTGCAAGACCTCATCGGTCGCGACCGCGACGAGATGCGCAGTCTGGCAGAGGCCTACCGCGAGGACAGCGAGCGCTCGGCGCGTATCACGATCCTGACCACGACCCTGGGGGAGATCGAGCTGCAATTGCAGCAGAAGAAACAAATGCGCGGCGTGCTCTACGGTCCCTCGGGCAACCCCTTCCAGATTCTTCAGGATGTGGAGCCCCCGACAAACCCCACCGAGCCCAACCCGATTCTGATCGTTCTGCTCGCCGCTATCCTGGGCCTCGGCTTGGGCCTGGGGTCAGCGCTCACCGCCGAGTTCAGCCGCAGTTGCTTTCGCACCACGGCCGACGTCTCGCGTGTCCTGGTTGTGCCCGTGCTGGGCGTGATCAGCCCCATCGTCACCAGCATCCAACGCCGCCGCCGGGGCTTGCGACGGGCCACGGTTGGCGCTTCCAGCCTGGCCTTGATCGGGGTCGTTTGCTTTGTCACCTGGGCTTGGAAATTCGAGCCTGATCTCCTGGGTCAGGAACTCCTCGCTTCTATCGACGACCTGCGCTCCCTGTTCCTGTAGGGCTCAAGCGATGAGTCCCTCTCCGCGCCCCATCCCTGTGGCCCGCGCCATTGGCGCCGGGTTTGCTACGCGCTAGAGGGCGAGGACCCAAGCCATGCGGGACATTGTAGTCAGCCTCCTTATTCTGGGGGCCCTGCCGATTTGCTTCAGAAAGCCCTTCGTCGGGCTGCTCTTGTTCTCGCTGCTGGCCTACATGCGGATCCAGGATCTCACCTGGGGTTTCGCGAGGGAGATTCGCTGGTCGTTCTATGTCTCGGTGGTGACCTTTGCGGGCTTTTTTGCTTCGTCCCGCGAGCGCCGCTTCATGCTCAACTCGGTGCGTACCGCGATCATGGTTTGCATGGTCTTGTTGGTGGGCGTATCGATTCTGCAGAACCGCGGGGCCGATCCAGCGGACTTGCCGGGTTTCGCTGAGTTCTCGAAGGTCATCCTGATTGCGCTCTTCACGACGGGCATGGTCAACACCCGGGCCAGATTGCGCATGATGCTCTGGGTTATCGCCCTCAGCTTCGCCTTCTTCGGCTACAAGTCGGGTTTGATGGGTGTTTTATCCGGGGGCACACTGGTGATCCTGCGGGGCCCGGGAGGGATGCTTCAGGACAACAACGATTTCGCCCTGGCCCTCGGCATGGGGATTCCCATGTTGTGGATGATCGGCCACTCGGAGAAGCGCGACGTTTTGCGGCGCGTGCTGCTTGTATGCGTGCCCTTGACCATGCTCACGATTCTGATGACCCAGTCGCGGGGTGGATTGCTGGCCATGGCGGCGGGCATCCTCGTGCTGGTTGTTCGTTCCCGCAATCAACTTGCGGGGCTCGCGATGGTGGGTCTGATCGTAGTGGGGGTTAGCTTCGCCGGACCCAAAATCTACCTCGATCGGGTGCAGTCGATCGCCGACTACGAGCAGGATGACTCGGCTCAGGCGCGCCTCGCTGCCTGGCGCACCGCCCGTGAGATGATCAAGGAAAACCCCGTCTTTGGCGTGGGTTTCGGGCACTTCCAGGACAACTACCAAAGCTACAACCCCGAAACGGTGGAACGAGGCTACGCCCAGGGCGGCACCGCCGTGGCCCACAACAGTTACCTGCAAATCTGGGCCGAGTGCGGTTCGCTAGCCTTCCTGCTGTACCTTCTGCTCCTCGTCTTGAGCCTCTTCGACCTGTGGCGCCTGCGCCATCAGGCTCGACTGCGCTATCACTCGAGCTGGATCCTAAACTACACCACCATGTTCGAGGCCTCGCTAGTGACCTTCATGCTCGGGAGCATTTTCTTGAACCGCGCCCACTTCGACCTCTTCTACCACTGGGTGGCCTTGATCCTGGCCTTCACCACCATCGCCCGGCGCGAGATGGAAAGTCCCATCAACTATCCCGGCCGTAGCGAAGGGCGCCGCACTCTGCAGGCCGTGCGCGGAGTAGGCTTTGGCATGGGCCAAGGCCGCCGGGGCTTCAACCGCCGCCCAGCTCTCGAGAGCGGCTTCTAGGTTCCATGTGCGGCCTATGCGGCTTCGCGGTGCATTCCGCCGATGCTGTGCCCGATCGCAGTCGCTTGGCTGCCATGAACGCGACCCTGGTGCACCGCGGTCCCGACGACGAGGGAGATTTGTTTCGAGAAGGCGTGGCCATGGGCTTTCGGCGGCTTTCGATCATCGACCTCCAGGGCGGCCACCAGCCGATTTGGAACGAGGACCAGACCATCGCTGTGGTGTGCAACGGCGAGATCTACAACTACCGGGAACTGCGCGCCGAACTCGAGGGCCAGGGCCACAGTTTTCAGTCTGACTCGGATGTAGAGATCCTGGTGCACCTCTTCGAGGAGCGCGGCCCCGACCTTGTCGAGGCTTTGGTGGGCATGTTTGCCCTGGTCATCTGTGACTTTCGCCAGGCCGGTTCGCCGCGCCTTTTTCTGGCCCGCGACCGGATAGGCATCAAGCCGCTCTTCTGGGCCAGCACCCCCGAGGGCCTCTTCTGGGCCAGCGAACCCAAGGCCATCCTGGCCAGCGGCGCCTTCGACCGCGAGTTGCGGGGCGAGGCTCTTCTGGACTATCTGGTGCAGGGCTACTGCAGCGGCCCGCAGTCCGCCTGGGCCGGGCTGCAACGTCTCGAAGCCGGTCACTCGCTGCTCTGGAGCCCTGGTGCGGAACCAGAGCTACGGCGCTACTGGGACCTGCCTCTTGACGCACAACGGACGAGTGCCCCCGACGAGGAAATCCTCGAATGGATCGATCGCGCGGTGGAGAGTCGCATGGTGGCCGATGTGCCCCTGGGCGCTTTTCTTTCGGGCGGCATCGACAGCACGGCCGTGGTGCATTCCATGGCGGCCTCTTCTGCCGGCGCGGTGGTGGCTTGCAGTGTGGGTTTTGAGGAAAAGAGCCATGACGAGCTCACCCAGGCGGGGGCCACCGCTTCCCGGTTGGGACTCGTGCACCACACCAAGGTCTTGAAGCCCGACCCTACCCTGGCCATCGAGAAGTTGCCCTGGCACTTCGACGAACCCCTAGCTGATTCATCCACGGTACCCACCTACCTCGTTTCGGAGATGGCGAAGGAACATGTCACCGTGGCCCTCTCCGGTGATGGGGGAGACGAGATCTTCGGTGGCTACCGGCGCTATGTGTACGCCGTGGCCGAAGACCGAGCGCGACGCAGTCTGGGTTCCTGGGGCTGCCTCGCCGCAGGCAAACTGGGGGCCCTCTACCCCAAGCTCGACCGCGCGCCGCGTTTCTTGCGCGCCAAGAGCACCCTGGAAAACCTGGGCCGCGATCCGGCTCGGGCCTATTACACCAGCCTGACGCAACTCGCCCTGGGAGAGGCTCTGGCGGTCCTCGCGCCGGACTTGCGCGCAGCTCTCCAGGCCCACGATCCATTTGACGCCTTCTACGATCATTACCGGCTTCCGCGGATAGACGATGCGCTTTTCCGCGCGCAGTACGCCGACTTCAAGACCTTCCTGCCCGAACAAATCCTGTGCAAGACCGACCGCGCATCCATGGCGGTCTCCCTCGAAGTGCGCGTACCGCTCCTGGACCACCGCTTGGTGGAGCGCTTCGTTTCCTTGCCTGCTGCCCAAAAAATCGGCGCAGGTCGTGGCAAGCTGGCCCTGCGTCGGGCCCTGGCGACCAGGCTGCCGGCCCGCGTTCTCGATGGCGCCAAGCGCGGCTTCGATACGCCCCTGCGGACCTGGCTCAAGGGACCCCTGGCCCCGGTGGTGGAAGCCGCCATCCACAGCCTGCCCACGGACTGGATCGACCGCGGGGTGGCTGGCGCACGCTTGCGCGAGCACCAGAGCGGCGCGCGGGACCATTCCAGTCTACTCTGGAGCCTCTTGGTCCTGGAGCACTGGCGACAACGCCATGAGGTTGCCAGGATCGTCTGCTAGAGGCCATGCAACACGCACTCAGTTTTGATGTGGAGGAGTACTTTCAGGTCGCCAATCTGGCCGGGAACTTTCCTCGCGAGGGTTGGGACTCGGTGCCTTCGCGTCTGGATATCGGCATGGGCGCGATCCTCGCGGCCCTTGAGCGCCACGGCGCCCAAGCGACCTTTTTCTTCCTGGGTTGGATCGCTGAGCGCCATCCAAACTGGGTTGTGCGCTGCCTCGATGCCGGTCACGAGGTGGCCAGTCACGGCTACGACCACCGGTTCCTTTGGGAACTCGGCCCGGGCGGTTTCGAGGCCGACCTGGCCCGCACCGAGCGCGCCCTGAGCGCCGCCGGTGCCCCCGCGCCGCTAGGCTTTCGCGCCTCGACCTTCACCCTGACCAAGCGCAGTTGGTGGGCCTTCGACACGCTCGTGGCCCGCGGCTACCGCTATGACTCCAGCGTCCATCCCGTGCGCCATCCGGTCTACGGGGTGCCCGGTTTCGAACCCGGAGTCTCCACCGTGCAGGCGCCTGGTGGGGCGGGGGAGTTGGTGGAGTTTCCGGTCTCCACCGTGCCCTTCTTCGGCCGCAATTGGCCCGTGGGCGGCGGCGGTTATTTCCGCCTGTTGCCCCTCTCTCTGACCCGCGCGGCCCTGGCTCGCATCGAGTCCCTGGGTCGCCCCGTGGCGCTCTACATGCACCCCTGGGAGTTTGATCCCGCCCAGCCACGCTGTCCCGCCGGCGCTTCGGCGCGCCTGCGCCACTACCTCAATCTCGAGCGCACCTTGCCGCGGCTCGAGGCGCTGCTCGCCCAGCACGAGTTCACGACCTACCACAAGGTCCTGAGAGAAGTCGGAGTGCTCTAGCCCGCCCGGTGTCAGGGTCGTTGCGACCTGACACGGCGGGCATTCAAGCAAAATGTGGCCTACGAGTGCCAGCGGAAGTCGCGATCGCAATCTCGAGGCGCTGGGTGTTGCCACTGACGCAGCGCAGGCCGTCTCCGAAGGGCAGGCTAGCGCCCCTGGCGGTCAAAAAAGCACATCTGGCCTGCATGGCTTGCTCGAACGCCGGCCTTCCTGGCTTTTTTGAACACGGAGCATCAGGCGGATGCGCTGGGTGCAGAGCTGGGCAATCGTCCTGCCAGGCCAGGATAGCAAAGCAGCGTGCAGCTGTCCCGGGGAGGCGCACGAAGGCCCCACCGAAAACGGACGCTCTGCGCGCAGAAAAGGCCCCCCTTGCGAAACGCTATCTGCTCACTGGCACTCGCGCAGCTCTAGGGACTGATCATGCGCGCACGCGCGAGGTTGATCAGGACCTCCATGGTCTCGCGTTGGTAGAGTGGGTCGGCGCCTTCGAGATGGGTTGAGAGCATGGCTTGCGTCCGGACCGCATCGCCCTCTGCATCGCGCAAAAGGAGGCCCCGTGCAAGGAGCGTGGCGAGGGCGGCGCGATCGCCTGCGCTGGTCAGGTGCGCGGGGTTGTTCCAGATTTGAGTGAGCTGCGCGATAGTGCCTTCCCAGCCACCCTCTTCGTGTTGATTGAGGATCGATTCGTTGAGTATCAGGCGGCCTTGCAAGAGTTGAGCTGCGTCCGCGATCATGTTCATGCCTCGCATGGAGCGGGCGATGGTCCGCGGACCGCTACCTGTGGCCAGGGCGGTGCGCGCCAGTTCCAACTGGATGCCAGCGTCTTGGGTCATCTTGTTGGCGATGGTCAAGAGCCGTTGGGACTCCTTGAGGCGACCGAGTTTGCGGTGCACTTGGCCCAAGAGTCGCCAGAGCACGATGTTGCCGGGTTGGGCTTCAAGCTCGGAACTCAAGAAGTCCTCGGCTGAGCCCGGGTCCACGGCGACGAAGAATTCCGCCCAGGCGCGAGTCGAGCCGCGCTGGAGCGACTCGAGGGATTGCCCCCCCGAGTCCCGGCGGAAGCTGAACAGGCGCGCCAGGGCGCGTCCAGCTCCCAGGGATGGGTTGGCGGGATCCATGTCGCGGTCCAGTCGGGCCAGGGCCAGGGTGGGCCGCGGGTCGCGGGGCCAGGCAGCGGCGAGTTGCTCGAGCTCTTCCACATGGGCCGCCCTCGTGAAGCTCGCCGGAGCGCTACGGTTAGCTTCGGCCAAGGCCGCGATCATGGCGGACAACTGGCGCCGAGCGCGGGCGCGGTTTGGGCTGTCCATGACGGCGCGCCACAGGTCCAGGGCATCGGTCCATTGGCCCAGGTGTCCTTGCACCTGGGCTGCGAGGGCCAGGGGCTCGATGGAGCCGGGATGCTCTCTTAGCTGCGCGCTCAAGTTGTCGCGGGCTTGTTCCCACTGCTCTTCTTCCATGGCGCTCTTGGCCGCGAGCAAGGCAGCTTCGGCGCCGCCGGGGTAGGCTCGCGCCACCAGCACCAGGCGCTGCGAGTGGACGCTCGCGAGCTTGGGATGTTCGCCTGAACCCAGGGAGCGCGCCAAGGAGTCTTCGTAACGCTCCCAGACCACCAGGCAATCGCGAAAGGTGAGGGCCAGGGTTTCGAGCTTGGGGCGCGCTTCGCTGCCCAGGCCCATGTCTTCGAGCACGGCGGCTTCTTTGAGTCGCGGCCAGAAGGTGCCCCGTTTGGTCCGGTGGAGATCCCGCCAGCGCGATTGCAGGTAGGGGTGGAAGACGGGGGAGGCTTCCGCGAAGAGCAGGGCGGCGATTTTCAGCCGGGAGTCCTCTGCGTCCTGACCTGTTGCGAAGAGCGCCTGGGTCTGCTCGGCGGCCCGGGAGCCAAAGCCCGCGGGCAAGGCCAGGGGCTCGTCCAGGCTCATGCGGGCCATGGTCGAAACCAGCGCCCAGGTCAGGGACTCGGGCACGAGTTCCAGAGCGAAGTCGGCCATGTCTCGGGCTTCTTCCTCGCGATCGGTGAAGAGGAACAAGAGCGCCGTGGCTTCTTCGCTGAGGCTGGCGTCTCTTTCGAGAAGGTAGGCCGCGGTGTCAGCGCAGGCCTCCCGGTCAGCTCTCTGGCTGTCTGCGAGCAGGCGCAGGGCGGCGCCTTCTGTCTCGCTCAGGAAGGACTCGGCGCGGGCGATTTCCTCGCTGGGCTGCTGCGCTTCTGCTTGGTCTCCTTTGGAAAGCAGCGCCAGGGCGCGGCCCAGAAGTAGGGCCCCGGTGGGCAGATCGAGATTCGCTGCTTGGGCTGATTCTTCGAGCTTGTCAAGCAATTCCAGAACACCGTTAGGATGGCCCAGGCGCAGGAAGATATTGGCTAGCCGGAGGATCTCGAGCGGGTCGCTATCGGTGCGCTCGACGATCTCCGCGGCCAGGGAGCGAATGCGGCGGGGGTTCTTGACCTGCAAGGCAGAGAGCAGGCTCAGCTCCAATCGGCGGCTGGTGTGGACGCCGTCCTCGGGCATGGCGTCGAGCCAGATCAGGGCTTCCTGATAGTGCCCCTGTTCGATCTCGATGCGGGCACCGAGCAGCAATTCGCGTTCACCGCGCTGCACCTTGTTCGGCGCGCCGAGAGTGGCGAGTGCCTCGACGATGTCTCCCCTCGCTTCCTGCCACTGGGCCACCATCAAGCGGCCGTTGCCGCCGGTGTCGACCTGCATCATGCGAATGGTCTGCTCGGGCTTGAACTCATCGTGGGCCACCGTATCGAGCCATTGCAGTGTGCGTGCATCGAGTCCCACGAGCTCGGCCCGTTGGACCACCCGTTCGACGAACTTGCGCCGGTTGCCCTCGCTTTCCCGGGCCACGATGATCTGGTCGAGGGCGGGCAGGAAGCCGGGGTACTGGTCCAAGAGCCTCGTGGCTACCACCGCTTGGGCGGCGGTGTCGCCGGCTTGGCCGTGGAGCTGTGCGAGTTGCAAGAGCACGAAGGGGCCGTAGCTGCGCCGGGGCAGGGACATTTCCTTGCGCTTCAGGTCGGCGTAGATGACCTGAACATCTCGGTCCTGGGCCAGCAGGGCTTTTTGGCCCAATTCGAGGAAGGTCGGCATGAGTTCCACGGTGCGTTGTGGCAGCCGACTCATGGCCTGGGTCCAGGATTCGAGGGGCAGTTGGTAGCCCGAGTGGCGCGCCTCCAACTGGATCGTGGCCCGTCGCAGCCAAAATTGGCCGTCGATGCCCGGATCCTCGGTGAGGGCGGCGCCGAGGGTCGCACGCTCCTTGAGGGTATCGCCCTCGTCGCGGTGCAGATCGGCGAGGCGTGCCCAGGCCAGGGCCCGGGCACCGGGGAAGGGCTCGTTCACGCGGCTGCTGGCGAAGGTCCGCAGCCCCAGGAAGGCGCGCTTGAGGTTGGGTTTGGCCGCGTTGGCGCATCCCAGTCCGCGGTAGAAGCCCGCGACAATGGCCTGTTCCGTGGAGCCCACCATGGCCAGATGGTTGGCGCCCAGGACCAGGCCGGCCCAGCGCTCTGCTTTGTACATGGCGTGGCACATGAGCTCGAGGAAAGCGGGTTCCAGGTGCTGGCCGTTGTTCATCCAGGCGAAGGAAAGCTCTGCGGCGTGTTTCCAGTCTTCGTTGTGAGCGAGGGCTCCGATCAGCAGCTCGCCGGTCTTCGAGTCCAAGCTGATCAACTCCGAGTGGCTACAAAGCGTGCCGAAATGAATGGCGTCGCTGCCGCGTCGAGCGGCCAGGAGAATTGCGAGGTAGCCGTGAACGGCGCCTGGAAAGAGGCCGAATTCCATGCTGGTGAGGAAGTCCTGGCGGGCCAGCTGAACCTCTTGACCAGCGGCCTCGCAGAGTTCGAGAACCTGGGCCAGAACTTCTTCTTCGCGGGGCGGGAAGAGCTCGCGCAGGCGCAAGATGTCGCTGGTACGCAAGGGGTCCGTCGCGGCGCGGGCCGTCAGGCTCTCCAGGCGTTCTTCGGCGAGTTTGGCGTCCTTGACCACCAAGACGAAGCTGACTTGTTGCTTGGCTATGGCCAGGGTTTCATCGGCCAGCAATTGGTGTAGGCGCCCTGACTCGACCCAGGCCGGGCCGTAGTGAGGCTCGTCCTCGAGCAATAGCTCCAGGCGTTCCAGGGCTCCAGCGATGTCGCCCTCGGCGCTATCGATCCTGATCAGTAGGCGGCGCACCTCCGAATTGCCGGGCCGGTAGTCCTTGAGAATCTTCTCGAGGTCCGCACGCGCATCTCCGGTGGCGCCGAGTTCGATCAACAGCTCGGCGCGCGTGAGACGCAGTTCCGCGCACACATTCTTGGCCTTGGCATCGGTGATGTCCCTAGCTTCGCCGTGGCGGATCGCATTTCCCAGACGGCGCAGGATCCGGGGCGCGTCGTAGGCGTCATCGCTGAGCTCCGTGCGGACCTCACGCAGCACCTCGCGAGGGGTGAGCAGGGTCTGACGGGAGACCATGGCGACGATGCCAAGGACGACAACCGTGGCGAAGACGAACAGGAACTTGGAGAATTGGTTCATGGGAAGGGCGGGGTGCGCGCTACGGGCGGGGATCATCGGCCGCTTCGGGCGCGAAGTCCATCAGGTTGTACTTCTTCATCTTGTTGAACAAGGTCGTGCGATTGACTTCAAGGGCGGAGGCTGTGGCCTTGCGGCTGCCGCCGAGGGTCTGAAGCGCTCGCAGGATGAGCTCTCGTTCGGTAGTCTCCAGGGCCTCTCGCAAGGGCGAGAGGCTGGTCGGGTCGGGGGCGGAGGCCATGAGCTGGCTGGGCCCGGTTGCGCCCCGCAGGGATTCGGGCAGGACCTCGGTCTGAATTTCGCTGCCCGTGGAGAGCAACACGGCGCGCTCGATGGAGTTCTCGAGTTCGCGCACATTCCCGGGCCAGTTGTGGGCGGCCAGGGCCCTGGTGGCGGCGGGTGAGAAGGCCGTGACCTGCCGATCGTACTCATCAGCGAATTGGGTCAAGAAGAACTCGGCCAGTAGCAGCACATCCCCCGTGCGTTCGCGCAGGGGCGGAGTCTCAAGGCCGAGGACATTCAGGCGGTAGTAGAGGTCCTCGCGGAAGCGGCCCGCGGCGACTTCGCGGTGGAGGTCCAGGTTGCTGGCAGCGATCACGCGCACATCGACGACGCGTGTGACCGATTCACCCAGGCGCTCGAGTTCGCGATCCTGCAACACCCTGAGCAGTTTGACCTGCAGGTCCATGGAGGCGCAGCCGATCTCGTCCAGGAAAATCGTGCCGGTATGGGCCACTTCGAACTTGCCGCTGCGATCCTTGATGGCGCCGGTGAATGCTCCGCGGACATGGCCGAAGAGTTCACTCTCGAGCAGGTTGTCGGGCAGGGCGCCGCAGTTGACCTCGACGAAGGGATGAGCTGCTCGGGAGGAATGGCGGTGGATGCTGCGGGCCAGGATAGTCTTGCCCGTGCCGCTCTCACCCTGAATCAAGACTGTGGCCCGGGTGTCAGCGATGGTGCGCACCGTGTCGAAGACGCGCTTCATCAGGGGCGAGCGACTCTTGAGCTGACCGAGTTCAAAGCGGCTATCGAGGTCTTCGCGCAGGCGACTGTTCTCGGCACGCAGGTCGCGTCGTTCGAGGGCGCTCGCCAAGGCAACTCGCAACTGCTCGATCGAGACCGGCTTGGAGAGGTAGTCCGAGGCACCCGAGCGCACCGCGTCCACGGCATCATCGATGGAACCGAAGGCTGACAGGAGGATCAGTGCCGGGGGCTCGAGCAACTCCAGGATCGGGCGTAGGTCTTCGAGATTGGCGGTCTCCTGGTCGGCCACCACGGCCTCCCATTCCTCGTTAGCTAACCGCTCGTCGAGCTCTTCCAGAGTCTTGCAGGCATGCACCTCCAGATCGGCCGAGGCCAGACCCGTGGCCAGGGCCTCGGACGCGAATTCATTGGCGTCCAGCAGGAGCACCCGGGGGGCCTTCCCGGGCGGCTCCGCGGGTTGGGTGTGGCGGCTACGCTGCATGTCCACCATCTTCGACACTCAGCCCGTCCCGGGTTGAGGCCAGTCGACATGTCCTGGGCCCATACCTGTCCAGGAGGGCCGTCAGGCCCATTCACGAGCCCTGGCAGCAGGTCAATCCGCGTGGGGCAGGCTCACGATCCACTCGAAGCCCTCGTCTTCCCGGGTCTTGAGTTCCAGGCTGCCGCCCTGGCCGTTCAGGATGCCCCGAGCTGCCGCCAGGGCATTGGCGCCCAATTCGGGCATGAGGTGTCGCAGGGCGTAGGGTGTCAGCACCTCGCTCGGCTTCAGGTCCAGAAAACCGCTGGCCGAAAAGCAAATCGAAATGTGCACCTCTCCGCCCGCGGCCTCCTGGCCCGGGCGCTGACGCGCGTCCATGCGCACGCGACCGTCCTCGCCAGCAAAATGGTGGCAGAGAAATAACAGGGCGTCAAAGACTTGGGCCAGGAGAGCCTTGTCCGAGCGCACGCTCAGATCGCCCGTGGAGCGCAGGAGGTAGCGGGGCGCAGCGGGTTCCGCCCGGCGGGCCTTGAGCAGCTCCTCGAGCATGGGTTCGAGATCGAAGAGCTGGCTACCCCGGGGGGGCGGCGCGGCCAGGCAGGCGAGGGTGCGGGTGAACTGCTTCAGACTTGCGAACTCGATGGCCAGAGCCTGGTGTTTTTCCCTTGCTAGCGCTCCCATGTTTTCGTCAGAGAGCGACGCCAGGGCGAAGTCCAAGCGTTGTATGAGATCCGCGAGGTCGGCTATCTGGTTCTTGAAGTAGGGCGCTGGTGGGATCGCGATTCCACCAGTGGTGGAAGCTTGCTGCTCCTGCGCCGCGAGCTGCTCGACTGGCTCGGGTGCTGCGCTTTCTGCAGGTGCCGGGGGGGCCGGCTGGTATTCGCCGCTGCCGTCGAGGATGGCCTCGATGCGCTCCAGTAGCTTGGCGTCCTCGGGTGGCCGCGGTTCTGGGCGCGCGGTGTCAGGCAGCGCTTCATCGACTTCATCGCTCAAGTCATCCTTCAAGTCATCCTTGCCGAGGTCGTCTTCGTCGGAGTCCAGATCTTGGGGCGGCTCCGTGGTGGCGTAGGGCGCCACGAGGTTCGATATGCAATCGAATTGCAAGGGCGCCTGCCACCAACGGTTGGCGCACATTGCGCGCAGGAGACGGGCCACTGTGGCGTGGGCATCGTCCCCCAGCAGGTGCACTTCGCAGTGGGGGTTGCGCTCGAGAAAGTACCGCACAAACCCCACCTGCTCCCGGCTAATAGCATCCACATCCAGCAGGATCCTGCCAGAAACATGGACTTTGCAAAGCAGCTCGTCGAGGTCCCCTAGCTGCTCCGTATTGTCTGGGTAGGCCCCATCCGGGTGATGAAACCCAGTGGTCTTGAGCAGAGCGGCCGAGAACGCCAATTCGGCGTAATCGAGGCGCTCACCGGGGCCAAGCAGTAGAGTCCAGGGACGGCTGCCCTCGGGGGGGCCGCTTGAACGCATCTTCTAGCAACCTATCCTATGCTGGAGGCTCCAGGGCCTCAACCCCGCCTGTGCCTCCTCGACTCCGGGCTGTGTCTTCTCGACTCCGGGACAGGCCCTCTCCCCGGCCCCCTGGGGGGGGGAATTGGCAACTCTTGGGGGGTTCGACCCAGGAGAGGGGCCTAAAAAGGCCGAAGGGAGCCCCTGGGCCCCGGCTCCCACCTAGCCCGGATTTCTTCATGCAAACGCCCACCAAACTTCGCAAATGGCTGTGTTTGGAGCCCGTTTGCAGGAAGAATCCGGGCTAGTTCTCATGCCCCTCGACCCCATTACGCCCGATTCGCGCCACTCCAGCGAGATTTTGCCTCCCAACGACCCCGACAGCTCCTCCAGGGCGCACAGCGCTCCTGCGAGCATTGAACTCTCGGTGGTGGTGCCCGTCCTCGACGAGGAGCCCAATTTGCGCCTGCTGCAGGACGAGATCCGAGCGACCTTGCGCCCCCTGGGCATCACCTGGGAAGTGCTCTATGTGGACGACGGATCGCGGGACGGCTCCCTGGGTGTGCTGCTCGACTTGTGGCGCCAAGAGCCCGAGGTGCGCGTGGTGCAGTTTCGCAAGCGCTGCGGTCAGACCTCGGCCATGGCTGCGGGTTTTGACCAGGCTCGCGGCCGTGTGGTGATCACCATGGATGGCGACCTGCAAAACGATCCTGCCGACATCCCGTGCTTCCTGCGCGAGATCCAGGACGGCGCCGACATCGTCACCGGTTGGCGCAAGCACCGACACGATGGACTCTTCCTGCGCAAGATCCCCTCGCGCATCGCCAACCGCTTGATCGGCTTTGTCACGGGCACTCGCATCCACGACACCGGTTGCAGTTTGAAAGCCTTTCGCCGCGAGGTGGTGGAGAACCTCGCCATCTATGCCGAGCAGCACCGATTCCTGCCCGCCATGGCCCGTGGCAGCGGCGCCCGGGTCAAGGAGATTGTGGTCAACCACAGACCGCGCCGCTTTGGCCAGAGCAAGTACGGACTGGGTCGCGCCAGCCGCGTCCTGCTGGACTTGATGACGATCAAACTGATCTCGTCCTTCTCCCAACGCCCCCTCCAGTACTTCGCTCTCCTTGGCCTGCCCTTCTCCCTGGCATCCGGGGTGTTCCTTGTGATTGCCACCCAGTCGGGCTTCACCTCGGGCGCTGGCAGCGGTCCGGCCCAGGTCTTCCTGCTCGCGTTCCTGCTGTCCTTCCTGGCCGCTGTGTACTTTTTTCTGCTGGGGCTGCTGGCCGAGTTGGCGGTCAAGGCCAGCGACCTGCACGGGGCCGAACGGGGCCGCCGCTTCGCCGCTCTGCATGTCAGCCCGGGAGGTCCCAGTGACTCAGCCTGAGCCCGCTTCTCTCAAGCCCGAGATGGCCGCCGTGCCCGAGGCTTCCCGATCGGAGCTGGATGTGACTCTGGTGGTGCCGGTGCTCACCGCCGACGGCCACATCGGCGAGGTCTTGGCTGCCCTCGGTGATGAACTCGATCGCCTGAATAAGACCTGGGAGTGCGTGGCGGTCTTCGATGGTTGCCGCGGCCCGGCCTGGGAGGAGGCTCTGCGCCTCTCCGGGGAGCGCCCCGGAACCCTGCGCATGATCGGCTTCCAACAATCCTTCGGCCAGGCGGCCTGTCTTTCCAAGGCCCTGGAGTATGCCCGCGGTGAAGTCATCGTGACTTCACCCCAGTACCTACAGATCGATCCCCACGAGATCGGCCTCCTGCTCGCGACCATCGATGGCGGCGCCGACTTCGCCGTGCCCTGGCGCGACCCGCGCATCGATCCCTGGCTCAACCGCGTGCAGTCAGCGCTCTTCAACATGGTCATGCGGCGCATCATTGGAGCGCCCTTCCACGATCTGAATTGCTACTTTCGCGCCATTCGCCGCGAAGTCCTCGTGGGGATGGCGATCTACGGCGACATGTACCGTTTCCTGCCGGTGATCGTCTATCGCCAGGGTTTTCAGGTGGAAGAGGTGCGCGTGCGCCACATGCAGGAGTGGGGCGGTGCGGCCTGGTTCGGTGTGGGCGTCTACGTGCGGCGCCTGCTCGACATCCTGGGTGTCGTCTTCCTGACCCACTTCACTCTCAAGCCCCTGCGCTTCTTCGGATCCCTGGGCGCGCTCTTCGCCCTCGGCGGTTCTGGAGTCCTCGCGTCGCTCTTGCTCCACTGGTTTGTGACCGGCAGCGCCGGCGACTATCTGCCAGCTCTCTTCCTGGTGGGCATTCTGCTCCTCGTGCTGGGCGTGCAGGTGATCGGTTTCGGTCTCGTGGGGGAGATCATCATCTACACCCAAGCCCGCAACCTGCGCGAGTACCGCATCGAGCGGGTCTTCGAGAAGTAGCGGGGAAGGAAAGCCGCTAGACCAAGCTCGCCACCGCGGCAGCCAGATCGGCGGCGCTGTAGCTGGTGGGGGACTCGCTGGGGAGGGCAGCGCTCTTGCCTGTTCGAACCAGGACGCCGCCGGTGCCAGCGCGGACCCCGGCCTCGAGATCGCGTAGGGAGTCGCCGATGGTCCAGCTTCTTGAAAGGTCGAGGCTGAGCTCCTCGGCAGCTCGCAAGAAGAGCCCCGGCTCGGGCTTGCGGCAGGTGCATGCCCCAGAGGCGCCGAACTCGGGGTGGTGCGGGCAGTGATAATAGGCGTCGATGTGCGCTCCCTCCGCGGCCAGCAGTTCGTCCAAGCGCCGGTGGATCGCGGTCAGGTCAACCTCTGTGAGTTTGCCCCGGGCGATGCCGCTCTGGTTGGTGACCACCACGACGCACCAGTCGGCGCGGTTCAACTGGGCGATGGCCGCCGCCGAACCGGGGATCAAGCACAACTCGGCCGGGTCGCTCAGGTAGTCGACCTCGAGATTGATCGTGCCGTCACGATCGAGGAAGGCGGCGCGGCGTGGGACGCCTGTGTTCACTGGTCGGCGAGACGCTTCAGGTGCACATGGATGCGCGCGCCCTCGAGCTCGTGAGTGCGTCGCACCGGGGCCACAAAGTCATCGAGGTTGATCCAGAGGGCGAAGTTTGCGGTCTGGGGATCCGCGGAGGCTTCGCTCCAGAGCCAGGTGTCGTTCTTCGGGTTGGGCACCAGTTCGCGTTCGGCGGCCAGGAAACCAGGCTTCTCCAGGGAGACGACCTGGGTCCGTTTTTCGAGGGCCAACATGCAGGGCGTGGCGAAGCCCGAGCTTTCCCCGTCCACAAGCACGACGGCGCCGGGGGGCGTCGAGGAGATGTGTACCGCCTGATAATCGCGGTAGGTCGTGCAGCCAGTGGAGAGCGCGAGGCAGCAGCCGGCGAGGAGGGTTTGGGCGAGGCGCATGTCGTGAGGACCTTGGTGTGGGAGGCGCTGTCTTGGATCCCGGGGAAGCCCGCAAGGGCTGATGGGACAAGTGTTGCCTTCCTCGACCGAGTTTGGAAGTCTGCTTGAGGCTTCCTGGCTGAGGTTTTGGAGGATGAACCCGGCTGGTGGTGCTGCTCGCCGGTAAGCGATGCCATGCGTGACGATTTTGCCCCCACCACAGCCCCCTCGGGCCCCCAATTAGCCCCTGGGCCGGCTTTCGTCCTGCTGGCGGCACTGATTGTGGGCTTTCTGCGCCTGTGGTCCCTGGGGGAGTGGAGCCTCTGGATCGACGAGGCCTTCACCGTGGCCGACTGGGGCGTGGCCCTGGAGCGCGGGGATTTCTGGAATCCCGTCGGCTACATGGGGATCCGCGCCATGGTGGGGTTGCTGGGCGGCGAGACGAGCGCCTGGAACCTGCGCATCCTGCCGGCCATGGGAGGCTGGCTCTGCGTACCCCTGGCCTATTGGGCATTTTCGAGCACCTTTGGCCGGCGTCGGGCGGCTTGGGTGGCCTTGCTCCTGGCGCTCTCCTCGTGGCACATTTTCTGGTCCCAGACGGCGCGCTTTTACACCTTTGCCATGGCCCTCTCCCTGGTGGGCAGTGGCCTTGCCCTGCGGGGCTTGTGGGGCGGCAATGCGCCCCGGGCGATCCTGGGCCTGGCCACCGCGGCAGCGGCGGCAGCCTTCCATCCCACCGCCGCTTTGGTGGTGCCGGCCCTGGCCCTGGCGCCGATCGCCGTGCGTGGGCGGGGCGCTTCTCCCGGCGGCGGCTTTGGCGCCACGGCACGGGTGCTGCTGGTCCTGGCTGCCGTGGGGGGGGTGGTGCCGGCTCACTGGCTTTGGACTTCGATCCTCAATCATGTGCAGGAAAAAGCCACCGCCGATCTGCTGGCGGGGCCCGTGCACCTGATTCTGACCTGCGGTTACTTCTTCACGCCCGTCGTGGGGGTGGCTGCTCTTCTGGGCGGCTTCTGGTCCTGGCACACCCGCAACGCGCCGGGTCTCTTCGCCGCCAGCGTTTGTGTTATCGGCTTGGGGGTGGTCTTGCTCATCTCCACCTTCGCCCTGATGACGGCGCAGTACGCCTTCTGTCTCTTGCCCTGGGCACTGATCCTGGCCCTCGCTCCCCTCGATGCCCTGGCCGAAGCCTCCCGCCGTCGCGGGCTGGCGGTGCTCTTGTGCGGCGGGCTCACGGTGAGCGCGGCCCTCTCGACGCTGTTCTATCTGACCATTCGCGAAGGCGAAAGGCCGCGCTGGCGCGAGGCTTACGAGTTCATTGACCGCGAGCGGCAGGCCGGGGATCTGGTCCTGGGCATGGGCTCGCAGATCGGCGAGATTTATCTCGGTGGCCGCACCGTGGAGCCCCGCAGTCCGCGGGTTACGAGTCCTCTCGCGCGCTGGTTCCCAAAAGGCCCCCTGCGCTGGAATCGGTTCCCCCGGCGCATCTGGGTGGTGATTCGCTCGCAGTGGCTCGCGGAGTTGAGTGAGCAGGATCGCGTGGTGCTCGAAACCTGGCTCGCGGACGAGTGCCGCGTGGTGCAGCGCCTGCCCGTGGATATGCAGGGCCGCGACCTCGAAGTCCTGGTCTACCTGCGCGAACCTTGATTCTCGCCAAGGATAGCGATTCCTGGCCCGAAATCAGTCCGTGATGCGGCCCATGAAGTCGCCGCTCTCGGTGCTAATCTTGATCCGGTCGCCGACCTTGATGTGCATGGGCACCTTGACCTTGAGACCGGTCTCCACCTCGGCGCCCTTCTTGACATTGGTGGCGGTGTTGCCCTTGACGGCCATCTCGGCCTCGGTCACTTCGAGCACCACGCTGGGCGGCAGGGCGATACCGATGGCTTGAGCTGCGTGGAAGGTCACTTCCACCGTGGCGCTCTCCTTGACATAGCCCATGGATTCCTCCGCCAGGGAAGCGGGCAGGGGGAACTGCTCGAAGGACTCCTGGTCCATGAAGATGCAGTCGCCGTTGCCCTCGCGGTAGAGGAACTGGCAGTCGCGCCGGTCGAGGTAGGCCACCTCAAAAGTGTCGGAGGAGCTGGCGCGGATCGAGCCAGAGGCACCGCTCTTCAGGCTCTTGGTCTTCATCTGGATGATGGCGCGCAGGTTGCCCGGAGTGTGGTGGTGGTAGTCGGTGATCAAGAGCAAGTCGCCGTCTCTTTCGATGACGGTGCCCTTACGGAGTTCAGTGGCGCGGCTGCCCATGGTTTTGTCTGCCCTCCCCCGAGGGAGGAGCTGGGGGGCTGGAGGGGAGTTAGAAGGTCTTTCTAACGCTCGAGGAGGGAATGCTCAGCATCTTGCGGTACTTGGTCACCGTACGCCGGGCTATGCGGATGTTGTGGGTCTCGAGGAGGAGCTTTGCCAGGCCCTCGTCCGAAAACGGGCGCCCGGGGTCCTCGGCCGCCACCAGTTTCTTGATCAGCTCCTGGATGGAGATCTGACTTTTAACTTCGCCGGTGCCCTTGGTGAGGCCTCCGGAGAAGAAAAACTTGAGCGGGAAGATGCCTCGGGGTGTTTGGGCGTACTTGCTGCTCACCGCGCGGCTGACCGTGGAGATGTGCACGCGGACCTCGTCGGCGACTTCTTGCATGCGCAGGGGCTGCAAGGCGTCTAGGCCCTTCTCGAGGAAGGGCAGTTGGCGTGTGAAGATTATCCTGGCGATGCGTTCGAGTGTGCTCTGGCGTTGGGCCACGGCATCCATGAACCAGCGCGCCGACTCCAGTCGCTGCTTGAGCCAAACCTGCTCCACATCGCCCTTCTTGGCGCTCTCGAGCAGGCGGCGGTAGGTCGAGGAGAGCTGCAGCCTCGGTGCCCGCTCGCGGTCGAGGCGCACGATGTACTCGCTGTCGATGTACTCGACGATGACATCGGGCACGATCACCGTGGCCGTGGTACCGCCGTACTCGCCTCCGGGGGAGGGATCGAGTCGGCGCAGGTGCTCGAGGGCTACCTTGAGTTCCTCGATGGTGACTCCGGTGGCCTTGGCGATGCGCGGCAGGCGGTTTTCCTGCACATCACCGAGGTGATCTGTGACCACAGCTCGCAGCAGAGGATCTGGTTCCTCGAAGTGATCGATCTGAAGCAGAAGAGCTTCGCGCAGATCGTGGGCGCCGAGGGCCGGGTGGATCAAGCCCTGCAAGCGCAGGAGCACGGCGCTTATCTCGGCCGCCGAGACTTTGCTGCCGAGCTCTTCCTCGTTCTCGTCAGTGTCGTCGGTATCGTCAGTGTCGTCGGTATCTCCATCCGCCGCAAGGCCAGCTTCTGCAGTGGTCGCCTCCTCCTGGTCGACCTGTCCGTTCTTTTCTTGGTGCGGCTCGTCATCCCCGTTCAAGAAGGCCCGGGGCCAGTCATGCGCGAGTTCCTCCACGGACTGCAATAGGTAGCCACGCTCGTCGAGGGAAAAAATCAGGAACTCGGCAATGGCGCGCTCGCGCTGGCCCAGGTCGAGGAAGGCCAGTTCTTCGCGCAGAGCCTCGGCCATGGTGTGGGGCATGGAGGGAGCGTTGGCCAGGGCCGCGAGTTTGCGGTCGCCCTCATCGCCATCGCCGGCGGTGGCCCGTGTGCCGTCGCTGAAGTCGCGTTCGATGCGCTCGAGGTCGTCGAGCATGGAGTCCACCGCCGCGGCGTCGACTTCCAGGCTCTTTTCGGCCTCGCTGGTTGCGGTGCTCGCCGGCGCCTCGGGGGCGCCCTCCTCCGGGGGCTCGTTGCCCTCCTCCTCGAGCATGGGATTCTCCACCAGTTCCTGATCCACGCGCTCCTGAAGATCCAGCGCACCGAGCTGCAGGATCTTCATGGCCTGGATCATCTGGGGCGACTGCACGAGTCGCTGATCGAGGCGGACGGATTGGTTGAGGCCGAGTCTCAAGGCGGGCTGTGTTTATGGAGAAAGGCTTGTGGAGAAAGGAATGGGACCAATCCAGCGCCATTGGCGCTGGTAGAGCATCGGATCGCAGCGGCTACAACTCAAGTATAGACCCGCATGGCCCGCCCGGGTCCCCGCCCCGGGCGCGCTTTTCTGCCCATGACCCTATTAGCGCCTTCCCCTGGCTAGTTTTTGGTCAAGCTGAGGAACAGGCCCGAGGCGTCGGCCGTCCCGGGCAGGAAAGCGCTCCGTTCGGCCCCCGGGACTTCTCCCGCATTGGAGCGCACCCGTCGCTGGAGTAGTTGCAGGCTACCCAAATTGGCCTCACGGCGGGAACGCACCTCGGCGGGGTCGCTGCTGCTGATCCAGGCGCTGGCTTGAAAACTCGTTCCCGTGCGACGCCCCTGCCAGGCGAGGCCGTCGAAGACGCGCTCGACGGTGGGTGCAGGCATCCAGGTGTTGGGCGCCAGCTCGGCTTCATAACCGGTGACAAAAGTGCGTTCCCGTCCCACCATCAGGCGCGCCGGCTCACCGCCGGCTACGGGGAATTCGACTCGCAGGTTGCCGCTCTCGAGGACCAGATAGTCGCTTAGCAAGCGCTCCGACTCGCTCGCTGCCAGAAGAGCTTCGAGGCCCGGCGTTTTCTTCTCGGCCAGGTGCGCCGCCGAAAACAAGAGCAGGTGTTCACTCACTGCCAGGGCGGGGCGCGCGCCGGAACCGAGGCCACCCAGGGAGTTAGCGCTCGAACGACTGCGCTCCTGGGCGTTGGCCACAAGCCCCGCGGCCGAGATGGATTCGAAGGCCGATCTCACGCCTGCGAGGTGGGCCGAGCCCAAGAGCCCTGCGCCAGGGGTCACCATCGGCCAGCGCAGGGCCGAGGTGGATAGTAGGGAGACATCGATGGCACGCCAGCCGTGATCTTCCAGGCGCATGGGTTCGGGGGCCACGGAGGCGAAGACGAACAGAGACCAGTCGACCTCGGTGAGGGGCGCGCCCTTGATCTTGACTCGCAGAGAGCCACCGCTCGCGACCACCCCGGAGAAGCCCAGGGTCAGGCTGTCTACCTGCGGTTCCTCGATCTTGCCCAGGTCCGGCGAGAGGGGATCGAAGTCCTCGCCGCCGCGGTCCTCGGCGAGATCGAGCCAGCCGCGCAGGTGCACTCGCCGGCCGCGGTCCACCCGCGAAGCCCTGAGGTGCAGAGTCTTGCCGCTGTACAGGCTGCCGATGAGGGGCGAGGCGACGCCGGCGTCGGTGGCCACCATGACCTCATAGCCCGCCAAGAAGCCGCGCCGTTCGCGTTTCCCAAAGGCCACCACCTGGCCACCCACGACCTGGGCCCGCCAGACACGAGCCCCACCGGAGCTGGTCATCTTCTCATCGAGCCAGGCGCGGGCTTCGGTGCTGGTGAGGTCGCCGGGCGCCAGCAGGACTTCGAGGGTAATGCGCCGCCGGCGGCTGGCGTCATCGAGGCCGGCGAGTTCGCGCCGGGCCCAGGCCAGGGCCGCGTCCGAGCCGCGGGCGAGGAGCGGCGCCCCCAGGGGCAGAAATTCGAGCTCGACCCCTGCGGCGCGGGCGGCCTGGCCCAAGAGCGAGCCAACTTCGGCTCCCACCAGAGCCGGCGCTGGCGCCGCGCCCGGTCCCTCGAAAGTGCCTTCCAGGGCGATGTGGGTGCCGTCTTGAAGGGCCGCGAACGAAAGGGGCGCCGGGGCATCGGCCAGGGCCGGGAGGGCCAGGGCCGTCCACTCTTCTTCTGCATTGAGAGCGGCCAGGGCCACGGGTTGGGTGGTGGCCAGGGCCAGGGGACTCGCGAGGGCCAGGAGCGGGGTCAGCAGCATGGCGAAAAGAAGAGGGGTTGGGGGGGGGCGGGTGCCTACAGAGTAGTCGCCCCGGGCCCCGGGGGCTACGCTGGCAGCCCCCGGATCGGCCCGATCCCCGGGGAGCTGGCGTGCATCCGGCCTTCCAATGCCTTATGCCTCTCTCTGTGAACGATACCGTGAACGATGCAGTGACCGAAGTTTGGCTGGACATTGAAGTGGGCGGTTTAGCCTCCCGCGCAGAAATGAAGAGCGGCTTGACGCGCCTGGGGGGGGCGACTGCGGATGTGGTCATCCCCGGAGCCCCTGATGGTGAGCTGCACCTTTGGAGCGACCCCCCCAAGATCGTCCATGTGAGTGGTCAGACGCCCCTGGAGGTGGCTGGCGAGGTGCTGACCGAAGCCAGCCTGGTGGCAGGCAAGGACCTTGTCTGGGGTCGTGTCACCCTGCGCCTGGGGAGAGGGGCGCCGGTCATCGAGGAACTGCCCATGGCGAGCGCTCAAGCGACCGGGACCGCCGCTCCCACAGGTTCCGATGACCGCGGCACCCAGCGCGTGCGCGCGGGCCTGGCGATTGAGCTTGGGCTGGCCGACAAGGCCGTGCTGCGGCGCTGGCAAGATGCCGTGATAAGCAATGAATTCAACGCCGACGCCTGTGCCCGCGAGGTCCTGGCCGGCGTCCAGCTCGCCGCCGATGATCCACGCCTGATGGAGCGCAGCGGCCGTCTCTTGCGCGACTTTTTGATGAGTTCCTTGCAGCGCGGCGTGCAGGGCGCGAGCCGCAAGGCACGCGCCCAGGCCCGCAGCGGCACGGCCTATCTGGTTGCGAATATCGTGGCCATCGGCGTCTACAGCGCCATCTTGCTGGTGATCATGGTTCTGGTGCGTGTCAAGTGGCAGTTTAGTTTCGATCACTTCCTCGACTTTCTCCTGGGCCGCGGCCCCCTGTGACTTTTCTCCTGGCTAGCGCTACTTTCAGCGGGCCTCGGCTACCGAACAGAACACCCGCGGGTCCGCCAAGCCTGGCTCTTCCCAACTACCGCATGACTGAATCCAAGCAAACCGCCAACGGGCCCCTCCACGAACTGTTCAGCCTGGCCCAGATTCAGCACCTGATGCGGGTCGAGTTCAGCCGCGCCTTGCGCTACGACTACCCTCTCGTGTGCCTTTTTGTCGCCGTCGATCAGCTCGATTCGGTGCGCGACCGCTTTGGCTTCGAGGCCCGCGAGACTGTCCTGGGTGCGGTGGTGGACCTGCTCCACGAGCGCACCCGCACCAGCGACTTCCTGGGGCGCCTGCCCGATGATCGCTTGATGATCGTGGTGCCGCACTCGACTCCCGAGCAGATCGAGATCATGGCCGTGCGCCTGGTGGAGCGCGCCACCGAACTCAGCCTGCCGGAAATCGAGGGCGAGCACCTCAGCTTCTCCATCGGCGGCTCGTGGTTGACCGCGGGCGAGACCATGTTCCACGACGACCTGATCAAGACCGCCGAACGCTGCGCCCAGGAAGCCAGCGCCGCGGGCGGCGGCAAGTACATCGCACGAGCGCCCGAAGGGCAGCTCTGAGGTGCCTTCAACCCATGCGCGTCCTGCTCGCCGACGATGAGATCACCATTGCGGTGACCCTCACCGATGCCCTCGAGGAGGCGGGCTTCGAGGTGACTTGCGCCGGGGATACGGACCAGGCCTTGGCGGCCCTGGAGAACGAGGAGATCGCCCTGGTGCTGACGGACATTCGCATGCCGGGCGCTGGTGGCATGGCGGTGCTCGAGCGCTCCATGGAACTCGACGCCCAGCGCCCGGTGATCATCATGACCGGCTTCGCGGCCATGGCCGATGCTTCGCGAGCGGTGGATATGGGGGCCCGCTTCTACCTGCAAAAACCTTTTCGCAACGAGTCCATGGTGGCCTTGGTGGAGACCTACGCTCGCCTGCGCTCCCTCGAAGTGGAAAACAGTGCCCTGCGCGAACGCCTCGAAGGGGCCGAGGGATTCGACGAGATCATCGGTGAGTCGCCGGCCATTCGGGCTGTCTTTGGCCGCGTGCGCACCATTGCCCCCTCGGACGCCACGGTCTTGATCCAGGGCGAGAGCGGCACGGGCAAGGAGCGCTTTGCCCGGGCTGTGCACGCCAGCAGCGCACGGGCGGCGGAGCCCTTCGTGGCCATTTCCTGCGCGGCCCTGCCTGAGAGTCTGCTCGAGGCCGAATTGTTCGGCTTCGAGAAGGGCGCCTTCACCGACGCGCGCAAGGAGCGCCGGGGCCGCTTCGAGCTGGCCGATGGAGGGACCTTCTTTCTCGATGACATCGATGACATGCCCCTCTCGACTCAGGTCAAGCTCCTGCGCGTCCTGCAGGAGCGCCAGGTCGAGCGCCTGGGAGCCGAGGGTAGCCGCAGTTTGGATCTGCGCTTCCTGGCGGCCACCAAGGTGCCCTTGCGCGAGCTCGTGCGCGAGGGACGCTTTCGGGAAGACCTCTTCTATCGCATCAATGTGGTCCCTGTGGAGTTGCCGCCCCTGCGCGAACGCGTGGGGGATGTGCCCTTGCTCGTACGCTTCATGATCGAGCGCCACGGCGGTGGGCGCAGGTACGAACTCTCCACTGGCACCATGCGCGCCCTCGAACGCTACCCCTGGCCGGGCAATGTGCGCGAGCTCGAAAATGCCGTGCAACGCGCCATCGCTCTTTGCGCCAGTGGCAGCGAGCTCTCCCTGGACGACATGCTGCCCCAGGACCCGCGTTGGCGCGGGGCGACTCTGGTCACGGACGAGGTGCAGCCTCTGCGCGAGCGACTGCGCGAAGTCGAGGTCGAGCACATCGGCCGGGCTCTCGAAAAGACCGGAGGTCACCGCACCCAAGCTGCAGACCTGCTGGGGATTTCGCGCAAGGTCCTGTGGGAGAAGATGCGCGACTTTGGCATCTCGGCGCCGGGGGAGGACGCCTCCGAAGGCACTGCCTCGAAAGACACCGCCTCCAACGATGCAGGAACGAGCGAAGCGTGAGCGCGGACCAAGTCGCGCTCCCGTGCCTCACGGAGGGCAGCTTGATCATCGGCGATCTGCACCTCGATCCCCATGACCCCGAGGATTGCTCACGGTTCAGTGCCTGGTTGCAGGGGATCGCGCCGCCCCACTTGGTGGTGCTCGGGGACCTCTTCGATGCCTGGATCGGACCGAAGCACGAAGAGGCCGCCGGCGCCCGGGTCGTGACCGCGGCCCTGGCGGCGCTCTGTGCCGGGGGCGCAGGATTGCATGTCCTGCACGGCAACCGCGACTTTCTCCTGGGCCCAAGTTTTGAGGCCAAGACCGGCGCGCAGATACACGCCCAAGGTTTCGACGCGACCTTGGAGGACGGCACTCGCCTGGCCCTGATCCACGGCGACGAATTGTGCAGCCGCGATATCGCCTACCAGCGCCTGCGCCGCATTCTGCGTTCGCCCCTGCTTCTGGCTCTGGCTCCGCGCCTGCCGCGGGCCCTGGCAGGGGCCATCGCCAGGCGCTTGCGGCGCGCCTCCACAGCTGCCCTGAAGATCAAGCAAGGAGGCGTCAAGGCCATGCAGGAGGAGGCTTGCCGCAGCCTCGCGCGCCGACGCCATGCGGCCCTGGTGCTCGCTGGCCACGCCCACCGGGCTCGCGACGAGATGCTGTCGGATGGCCCGCGCTGGATGGTTGTGGATGCCTTTGGCGGACCGCAAGACCTCGTGGTCGTGGGTGCCGGCGGGACCCTTTGCCTGGCAGCGAGTGGGGCGCGAGCTCCAGCCGAGGCCCTATTCGCCCAGGTTGCTCCGAGCGCGACGCAGCTTTCGTGAACTCATGGGGGTAGACTGGGCCGGGATGATCATCGCCATCGACGGACCCGCGGGAGCAGGCAAGAGCACGATCGCCCGCGCTCTGGCGTCGGCCCTGGGGTTGATCTTCCTCGATACCGGGGCCATGTATCGCGCCGTGGCTCTCGCCTGCCTGCGTGGGGATGTCTCCGCCAGCGACCAAGAGGCCGTGGCTCGCATGGCGTCGGAGGTGCACCTCAGCTTTGATGATGAGGGCGCGATCTACCTCGACGGTGAACCCGGTGAGCCCGACATTCGTTCCGAAGCCGTGGACGAGCTGGTCTCGCCAGTGGCCGCCATCCCTGCGGTGCGCGCGGCCATTGTGCCCAAGCAACACCTGGTGGCGACGCGCCACGGCGGCCTGGTGGCCGAGGGCCGCGATGTGACCACGGTGGTCTTTCCAGAGGCGGATTTTCGCTTCTTCCTCGATGCCAGTCCCCGGGAGCGGGCACGGCGCAGGGCGAGGCAGATGGGGCAACTCGAACGGGTGGACGAGATCGAGCGCAGTCTGGCACGGCGCGACGCCATCGACTCGGGCCGTGCTGATTCGCCCTTGCGGTTGGGAGCTGGCGTCACCCACCTCGAGACCGACGATCTCGATGCCCAGGGGGTCGTGGACCTGATCCTGGCCACCGTGGGCGCAAGAGCCGACGACTGATGGCGGCGGAAAGCGCCACGACGATTTGTGCCGGAGGGACCGTCCTTGTGCGCAAGACCCTGGTCTACCGCACCGTGAGCAACTCTCTGTCGCTCTACCTTCACCTGCGCCATGGTCTCGAGGTCGAGGGCAGCGAACATCTGCCCCGCGAAGGGGGTGCCCTGATCGTGGCCAACCACCAGTCGTTTCTCGACATCCCGATGCTGGCAGCAGCTACCGGTCGCCATGTGTCCTTCGTGGCGCGCCGAAGTTTGGCGGATTCGTTTATTTTGGGCTTTATCATGCGCCAGTGCGGCGCCGTGCTCATCGAGCGCGGCAAGGCCGACCGTGGGGCTCTGCGCGAGATGCAGATGCATCTGGAAGGAGGCGACCTTCTGGCGATTTTCCCCGAGGGCACGCGCACCCTCGACGGCCAGGTAGGGGAGTTCAAGGCCGGGGCGCTCCTGGCCGCTCGCAAGGCCGGGGTGCCCCTGATTCCTGCCGCCATCCGGGGTTCCTACGAGGCCTGGCCGCGGTCCCAGCGGCGACCCGGTCCCGGGAGACTCGGGCTGCGCTTCTTGGCGCCTGTGGCCGCAGCTGGGCCGGGGGCCCTGGCCCAGGTGCGCGAGGCGGTTGTGGCCGCCGTGGCAGGCGACTGAGATTGGCTTTGAGGCCCGGAGGATCCGCCCGAAATCTGGTGGGCTGGCCCGGTGCTTGAGCTAGACTCTGCGGCTCGCACCGCACCTTGGCGGCGTGACGCGGAGGCCCCAGGTGCTCCTGCCCTGGTCCCTCAAGCAGGGGGCTGGGCGTGACCGGCACCGGCTCTGCGCGTTCAAATACCTCTTGAGATGGTCCTTCCTGGGACCCGCCCCGTTCTCTTATGCCCCTAGCCTCCAAGCGCCTGAAGCGCTATGACCTCGATCCCGAGGAACTCGACAAACGGCTCGCTGCCGCCACCAGCGACTTCTCCCAAGACTCCTTTGAAGTTGCCCTTGACGATTCGATCAAGGACATCAAGCCAGGCACCATCGTCATCGCCGTGGTCGACTCGGTGGATGACAAGACCAAGATGGTCGTGATGGACATCGGCGGCAAGTCCGAAGGACAAGTGCCGCTGACTGAGTTTGGCGACGAGTTGCCGCAGAAGGGCCAGGAGTTCGAAGTCTTCTACGAAGGCGAGGACAGCTACGAGAACACGGCCAACCTCTCCAAGAAGAGGGCCGACAGGCAACGCGCCTGGGATCGCGTCTCCAAGAAATATGTCGAGGGCGATCTCATCCAGGGCATGGTCCTGCGCAAGATCAAGGGCGGCCTGTTGGTCGATGTGGAGGGCGTCAATGTCTTCCTGCCCGCCAGCCAGGTCAACCTGCGCCGCACCCACGACATCTCGGCCTTTATCGACGAGCCCATTCGGGCGCGCATCATCAAGGTCGACCCCGAGCGCCAGAACATCGTGGTCTCGCGGCGCAAGCTCCTCGAAGAGGAACGCCAGTTGCTGAAGGAAACCCTCCTCAGCGATATCGAAGTCGGTCAGGTCCGCACGGGTATCGTCAAGAACATCGCAGACTTTGGTGTCTTCGTGGACCTCGGCGGCATCGACGGCTTGCTGCACATCACCGATATGTCCTGGGGCCGCATCAGCCACCCCTCCAAGATGGTCGAGCTCGACCAGGAACTGGAAGTGATCGTGCTGAAGATCGACCGCGACAAGGATCGCATCGCCTTGGGCATCAAGCAGAAGCAGTCCTCGCCGTGGGACGGCATCGAGGCACGCTACCCCGTGGGTCAGAAGGTCAAGGGCGAGGTGGTCAACATCATGACCTATGGTGCCTTCGTCAAGCTCGAGGACGGCATCGAGGGTTTGGTGCACATCTCCGAGATGTCCTGGACCCGCCGCATCAGCCATCCCTCCGAACTCGTCAAGAGTGGCGAAGAGGTCGAGGTTGTGGTGCTCGACATCGACAATGGCAAACAGGAGATATCCCTCGGCATGAAGCAGGCCGAGTCGAACCCCTGGGAAGTTGTCGACGATCACTACCCGGTGGGCACGGTGATCGAGGGCACGGTTCGCAATCTGACTTCTTATGGCGCTTTCGTCGAGATCGAAGAAGGCATCGACGGCCTGTTGCACATCTCGGACATGAGCTGGACCAAGAAGGTCGCGCACCCCTCCGAGGTGGTCAAGAAGGGCGACAAGGTCCAGTGTGTGGTGCTCTCCGTGGACAAGCAGAAGAAGCGCATTGCCCTGGGTATGAAGCAGCTCTCGGTGGACCCCTGGATGGAAGAAATTCCCAGCAAGTACCACATCGGAGACTTGCTTTCGGGCTATGTGACCAAGACCACCAGTTTCGGCGTCTTCGTCAAGCTCGAAGACCTGCTCGAAGGGCTTCTACACATCTCCGAGCTTTCGGAATCCAAGATCGCCTCGCCCGAGGAGGTCCTGCGCCCTGGCATGAAGGTCGAGGTGCGGGTGATTCGGGTGGACGTGGACGAGCGCAAGATCGGACTCTCCTTCGCCCATGCCGACTTCGATGAGAACGACGCCATGCAGAAGCAGATCGACGCCGACAATGCCGCCGGGGTCACCCCGGGCACTTCGGAAGAACGCGATGCCGCTAGCAAGGCCACGCCCGCAGCGGCCAAGGCCGCGAAGGCTCCGGTGGAGGAGACCGCAGGCGAGGCCCCCGAGGCTGAAGAGGCCAAGGCCGAGGGAGTTGCCTCCGAGGAAGCACCGACCGAGGAAGCACCGACCGAGGAAGCANNCGACCGAGGAAGCACCGACCGAGGAAGCACCGACCGAGGAAGCACCGACCGAGGAAGCACCGACCGAGGAAGCATCGACCGAGGAAGCTCCTGCCCCCGAAGCCGCTGCTGAAGCGACGGCCTCCGATGACGCTCCCGCGGACGATGCCAAGCCCGAGGGCGACTCCGCCTGAGGCGGTCCTACCCTGTTCGTTTCACGGGCCCCGCGAGCTTTTATGGCCGCGGGGCCCGTTCCATAACGGCGAGACCCGGCTGAGCGTCAACGCTCAACTCAAGCAACCATGCGAGTTCCTGCCCCGCTCCTGATCCTGGCCCTTTGCTGCTGCCTGTGCGCTTGTGCTGGCGGCCCGGACTCCAGTCGCGCGGATGGAGTAGCAGAATCCCCGTCCACGGGCCCCAGCCTGGAGGAGCGCCTGCTCGATTCGGTACCCGAGGAGTTGGCGCCGGCTTTTGAGGCGGTGGTGCAGTCCATCGAGGACCGCGACGAGGCTCGGGCGCGGCGCGCCCTCGATCGCGTCCTCATCCGCAACCCTCGGGGGCGAGCCCTCAAGTTGGCCCGAGCCCTCGAGCGCATTCTCGACGGCCGCGCCCTGTGCGCCAGCCTGGATTTGCGCCTGCAGGCGGATGAGGTCGAGGGACAGCCCGCCCGCTACTCCCTGACCCTCGTGGCCTCGCAACCGGGTGCGCGTGCCGTTTCCTTGCATGTCGGCGGCGCACGCCTACGCCAAGCCCTGTGGATCGTCGATCCCTCGGGCGCCGAAAAGCACGCCCTGCGCCAGGAGCCCTTGATCTTGCCCGAGACCCTGCTCCTATCACCGGGCGAGACCTTGCGCGTGGACCTCGGCGAACTCGAATTGCCCGCACCGGCGGGGCTCTTGGCCCTCTCTTCCCGGGTGCAGCTCGACATCTTGCCCGGCGAGTTGATCGACGGCACGGGGCGCTCCCTGCCAGCTCAAGTTATCCCGGTGCGCCCCCTGGAGCTCGTACGCCTGGCCGAGTTCCTCGCAACCCAGACCGTGGAGCCCGGCGAGGTCGCCAGCTATGCGGCCCATGGTCGCATCTTCGTGCCGGCCCTGATGGAGCGCGCCGTGCGCGTCTCCCCAGCTCGCCGTGGCGAGGCCCTCGACCTGCTCGCGCCCCTGGTGAGCGAGATGGGACTGGGCGAACTCGGGCGTCTGGTGCCGGCCCTGCGCTGGCTATCGCGGGAGACCGGTCCCGGTGGCGATCCCGTGGCCTGGCGAGCCTGGATGAAGGCCCGTGCCGCAGGCTTTTCCAGCCGTGGCGACGAGGACCACCTGGAGCTCCCCGCGGACTGAAATCTCAACCTCGGCCGCGGCCAGCGGGCTAGCCCGGAGAATTCATGCAAACGGGCTCCGCACACAGCAACTCGTTTCCTGGCGGTGCTTTGCGAAGTTTTGTGGGCGTTTGCATGAATCATCCGGGCCAGTAGGATGCCCCCATGAAAGAGCGCATCGCCGAACATCTCGCCGTCTTTCGCCGCGGTGTTGTGGACTTGATCGATGAGAAGCAACTCACGGTGCTGCTGCGCAAGAGCTTCGAGGAGTCGCGGCCCCTGCGGGTCAAATTCGGCATGGATCCCTCCAGCCCCGACCTGCACCTCGGCCATGCCGTGCCCTTGATGAAGTTGCGCGACATCCAGGACCTCGGCCATCAGGTGGTCCTGATCGTGGGCGATGCCACCGCCATGGTGGGCGACCCGAGCGGTCGCAACAAGCTGCGACCGCAGCTCACCCGTGCGGAAGTTGAGCTCAACCTTGCCACCTACAAGGACCAGGCCGCCTGCGTCCTCGACATTGAAGCCACCGAGATCCGTCAGAACTCCGAGTGGTTCGACGAGATGAACTTCTACGATGTGCTCGAACTCGCCGGGCGCATGACCGTGGCGCGCATGATCGAGCGCGACACCTTTCAGAAGCGTATGCAGGCCCAGGAGCCCATCGGTATCCACGAGTTTCTCTACCCCCTGATGCAGGGCTGGGATTCAGTTGAGATAGCGAACGATGTGGAGCTTGGCGGTAACGATCAATTGTTCAACCTGCTGGTGGGCCGCCAGCTCCAGGAACAGCGCGATATGTGCCCCCAGGTGTGTTTCACCATGCCGCTGATCAACGGTCTCGATGGCCGCAAGATGAGCAAGTCCTACGGCAACTCGATCGGCTTGACCGAAGCACCAGGGGAGATGTTTGGCAAGATCATGGCCCTCGACGATCCTTCCATGGAGGCCTGGTTCACCCTGCTCACGCGCGTGGCTGACGCCGAGGTCGAGACGCTCTTGGCTGGTCACCCGCGGGAGGCCAAGGCGCGTCTCGCTCGGGAGATCGTGACCTTCTTCCATTCCAGCGATGCTGCTGATGTGGCCAGCAAAGCCTTCGACCGTCAGTTCCGCGACCGCCAGCTGCCCGAGAATATCCAGACCGAGGCCTGGCCCGTGGACGGGGATGAATTACCCCTGGCGATCCTGCTCAAAGAGCTGGGGCTCGCGAAGAGTTCCTCCGAAGCCCGACGCCTGGTGCAGCAAGGCGGCGTGCGCCTCGACGGCGATATCTGCCAGGATCCCATGCAAGCGGTGCTGAGGCCAGCTTCTGAGTTCCTCTTGCAGGTGGGCAAGCGGCGCTTCCAGCGGGTCACACCCCGGTAAAGATGAAGGGCACTTCGACCCGGGGCTGATCGGGGTCGTCGAGTTCGAAGACCAGTTGCCCCAGCACGCGCTGGCGGGGGTAGGAGGGGGGCGCCTTGAGGATCAGGCCCCAGCGCTCGGCGCGGCCGAGGTTGTCGACCTGGATGGCCTCGAAGCCGAGTTCGAGACCTGGCGGCAGGCTGCCCTTGATCTCTGCGGAGAGGATCTTGATCCGCCGTCCGGGCACGAGACTCAAGAGTTGCGCGGTGGCTGTAGCGCCGCGGGCGGGGGAGAAAGGCGAGAAGCCCAGGGTCGCGGGCTGCACCACAATGTCGGCCACGATCTGGGCGCGCAGGGGAATCTTGAAGGAGCGTGCCGGTCCCTCCGGGCCCCGGGTGGCGAGTTCGATCTCTCCTTGCCAGGGCCCGGGGTTGAGCGGCGGCAAGAGGATCGCCTCGACGACCCAGAGTTCCTTGCCGAAACGCGATTGGGGGCTGACCGTGACTTCGAGTCCAGGGCTCTTTGTGAGTACGCCTTCAATGGCAAGGCCCGATCCGGGAACGCCACGGATGATGTCGCTGGTGGCTCGTGCGCCGCTGGACATGGGCACCGAGCCCAGGTTGAGTTCCGCCGGAGTGGCTTGGAACTCCAACTCCACGATGAGGTGCATCTCAAAGGTGATAAAGGGCGTATTCAGCGAGTCGCAGCGCAGACGCACCTGAGCCAGCTTGTCCATGTTCTTCAGGCGCACATATTGCGAGTCGATTGCAATCTGCACCTCGGCCACGGCGCCTGGCGGCAGGACGATCACCGGCTTACCTTGGCGGTCGCCCTGGATTCTCTGCCCATCCGCGTCGATGTAACTGATCGTGGGCTGCGAGCAGGAGCACGACGGCAAGAGGTCGCCTACGCTGACCGCCACGGGGTCGCTGTTCTCCAGGCGGAAGGTGTGCCGCACGACTTCGCCGTGGGGGATGGAGCCGAAATCGTGGAAGTAGGCGCGCTCCGCCGTGGGGTTCAAGATCACGAGGCCTGCGGCTCCGGAGGAAGCCTCGCTGCTCGATGTTTGCTTCCCGCAGGCGGCTAGCCCGGTCAGGAGGGCGAGCAGTGCAGGAGCGAGGACGCGGCTGGCGCGCGAGTTGAGGCTGGTGGAGGCGGGCTGCATGAACCGTGGTGCAAGGGGAGGCTTGTTGGCAGATTGGGCTTCTATCGGACGAGAGCACAGGATAGCAACTAGCCTGCCGGGCCGTTTCACTCGCTGGCAGCCGAGCCCTGCCGCATCGGGCCGGGCTCCGCGGGCCGGGTAGTGTGCGCTGCGCGCCTCTTTTCCGTGCGGGAAGGCACCCACGGCAGATCCCGATTGCGCTCCCTCGCTCCAGAGTCGATCCTGCGCCCATGCAGGCCACCCCCGAACCCGTGACAAGCTCTGCGCGACTGAGTCGCGTGTGGGTGGTGGGCAGTTGCGGCGCCGGCAAGACCACCACGGCCCGGCGCATCGCTGAGATTCTCGAGACCCAATCGGTGCACATCGACGAATTTCTCTGGCTGCCCAAGTGGAAGTTGCGCGAGCGCGAGGAGATGCTCGCCATGGTGGAGGATCGGCTGGCCGGCGAGGCCTGGGTCATGGAGGGCAACTTGCGCCGGGATGCGCGGCGCCTGTGGCAAATCGTCGACCGCGCCGAACTAGTGGTCTGGCTCGACCTGCCCTTTCGCCTGACCTGGCTGCGCATCGCCCGGCGCAGCCTGACCCGCAGCCTCTTGCGCCGCTCTTGTTGCAATGGCAATTACGAGACTCTGCGACGGGCCTTCTTTAGCCGCAAGTCCATGCTGCTCTACGCCTTCAAGACCCGCCGCCTGCGGGCCCTGATCTACAGTCGTCTGCTCGCTTCGCGGCGCCACATCCGCCTGCGTACACCGGCCGAGGTGGCCGGGTTTATCGAAGCCCTGTCCCTCGCTGGCTCCGGAGTTCTCGCGCATCCCAATGAGGAGTCGCGCCACCAGGGCTGACTCAATCCGCGTCGGAATCGGCGCCGCTGTAGCCCAAGTCGCCCAGGGCTGCAGCGTTGGGTGGCGAGTTGCCCGAGTCTAGGGGGCCCTTGCGAAAGGCGTCGTGCTCTTCGAAAAAACGGTACAGGCGTCGCGCCTCTTCGGGGAACTCGGCGATCACATTGACCAGCTCGAGGGGGTCGCTCTGGAGATCGAAGAGTTCCGAGTGCTCGGGGTGACTCTTGTGGTGGATCAATTTCCAGCGCAAGTCGACCACCGCGTACAGATCGTCGCGCTGTTTTTCTGGCAGGGCCTCGATCGCTACATAGCGCTCCTGAAGGTTGAGGGCGTCGGCGTAGGCGACGCGCGGTTCGTCCATTTCGCTGCGCAGGATCGGTAGCAAGCTACGGCCCTCCACACCGGCTGGCAGGGCAAGGTCGAGCAGTTCCAGTACCGTGGGCAGGATGTCGGTGGTGCGCACCAGGTCGTGGACCACCAGGCCCTGTTCGGCACCGGCGAAGCGCGCACCCTCATTGGCCGGGATGTGGGCCAGGAAGGGCACCCTGAGAGACCAATCGTAGAGCAGGCGGTGCGAAGGCCAGCCGTGGCGCTCGTATCCGTCCATGAGTCCCTGGCCGTGGTCGCCCACCACCAGCACGATGGTGTTGTCGTACTGCCCCGAGCGCTTGAGCCACTCGATCAGGCGACCGAATTGGCCGTCCATGAACTCCAACTCGAAATCGTAGAGGGCTTCCCGTGCGGCGAGGTTGTTGGGCGGGACTTCGGGGTGGTAGACGACTTCGCGGGCGCGGGCATACGCCACAGGCGGCACGAGGGAAAAGTCGTGCACATCGAAGAGATGCACCCACAGGTGCCAGGGGCCGTCCTCGGCGTGTTCCTCAAGCCAGGTCATGGCTGCATCGCAAGTCGCGTCCGAGCGGCGTTGGCTCTTGTTCTGGCGGGCGTCGACCCAGAACTTCGTGGGCCTTTGCTTTTGGCTGGGGTCGATGGAGCCCAGCGAATTGTCCACGGCCGAGCTGAAGGTCTGATAGCCGCGGTCGAGGCCGAAGACTTGGCTCACGGGATAGGCGCTGACAAATGCCGCCGTGCGCCAGCCGAGGTCGGAGAGGATCTCAGGCAGGCTGGGCACCTCATTCGGCAGACGGTGGGCGAGGTCGCCGTAGAAGACCCGCAAGCCGTGGGCGTAGGGGTTTCGCCCGGTGAGCATCGAGGCGTGGGACATGGGCGTCAGCCCGGCCGTCGCGAGGGCGCGGTCGAAACGAATGCTCTCTTCGGCCAAGGCGTCGAGGTGCGGCGTGGCCCCTGCAGCGTGACCGTAGCAACCGAGGTGATCGGCGCGGGTCGTGTCGAGGGTCACGAGCAACACATTTAGCTCGCGTTCAGGAACTTGGGAGGCTTGGTCGCCACAGCTCAGCGCGCAGGCGAGACTCAGGGCCCAGAGACCTGGAACCAGCGATCGAGATCGGCCAGTGTCACGCGGCGTGGCGTGGTCATGCGACAGTAGAGCCATAGGGAAGCGCGGAAGCGTTCGTCGGGATCGGCGATTTGCGCCAGGGCGTCGTCGTCGAGTCGTTGGGCCGGATTGCGGCTGAAGGTGTTGGTGAAGGCGAATTCTCGCAGCAGCGAGTCGGACTCATTGAGCAGGGCGGCAGGCGCCCGCTGTTGGAACTGGGCCGGAGCTGCGCGCTGACCGAGGGACACCAGGGCTTCGATGCGTTCCTGGGTCGACCCGGTGGCCGCCGTTCGGCGCAGGTCTGCCAGGCTCTGGTGCCGGCCCAAGGAGACGCTCAGCACGAACAGAATCCAGACCACGCACGCAAGGTGCAAGCCAAAAGCGTTCGGCCAGCGCCGGGGGCGGGGTGAGGCGCTCACCAGGCGGCCTCCAGGCACAGGCGGAGCTCGGGCAGATCGACCCACCACAGGCCGAGGAGCAGGGCCCAGCCTGCGAGCACCAGGCGCCGACCGGCTCCGGGGCCGAGGCCCGCCAGGCGCCCTTCAGCCCCGCGCGTGCCCAGGGCCAGGGCGCAAAAAACCAAGAGGACGGGCAGCCAAGGCACTCGAAAGCGCGAGGAGGCGACGAGCAGGCTGGTGGCTGGAAAGTAGACGGCACAGGCCAGCAGCACCCAGGTGCCCCGGCGACCCGTGCGCCAGGCGACCCGCACCCCGGGCAGAGCCAGGAACATGAGCAGCGCCGCCGCCGCCATGGCCCAGAGGGTGCCGACTCGGCGCAGGAATGGTTTTCCCAAGGGCCCGGGGTAGCGCCTGAGTCCCAGGTGACGGACGAAGTACGAGGTGGGCGCCACGAAGTCGGCCAGCTTCTTGACCCGCGTGCGCAAAAAGTCAAACGGATGCTCGCGCACCCAGGCCAGACCGCGGCGCCATTCCTCGGCGTTGCGATCGGCGGTGTTCGGAATCTCCGCCGCCGTGGGCCAGGCCTCGTCGGGATGCCGCGAGGCAAAGGCTGGCCGCGAAAGGCCCAGCAAGGTCGGCGCCTTCCCTGGGCGGCGGGTCAGGGGCAAGACATCGAAGTTCAAGTCGTGGGCGTTGAGTCCATTGAAAGCATTGGCGCCCAGGCTGATGCCGCTGGGCACGAAGCGTCCGTACACCTCGGCGTTGCGCAGGGTCCAGGGCACCAGGGGCACGGCGATGGCCAATCCGAGCAATGCCGCCCGGCGCAAACCCTCGCGCCATGCGCCGCGGCCGCGGGAGAGCGCTAGGCCTGCAATCAAGATCGGCAGCAAGAAGAGCGCGCTGGATTTGGTCAGCAGTGCCACGCCGACGCACAATCCCGCAGCCAACAGCTTGCGATCCGCGCTCCGACCTGCGTCCTGTTCGGCGGCCACCAAGAGGTAGAGCGCCGGTGCGAAGAAGACCAGGAACAGAGGCTCGGCCCAACCCATGTGGGTGTAGGCGGCGAGGGGCAGGTAGAGCGCCCACAAGGCGCCCGCCACGAGGCCAGAGCGCTTGTCGCCCAGGCGCGCGGCGAGGCCCACCACGCTGGCGCCCACGGAGGCCGATGTAAAAACCAAGCAGAGCTTCGAGACCCAGAGCCCATGGCGGCCGAAACCCTCCAGGGCCTGGCGCAGGGTCCAGGGCCAGAGGGGCGGCCAGAGGTAGCGCTCGGCATCTTGCAACACGCCAAAGTGCGACCAGCCCAGGGCCAGGTAGATGTAGTTGGCCTCGTCGTGGTGCAACTCGCTCTCCCCTGCCAGTCCCAGGAGCGCGAGGCGCAAGGCCACGCCGAACGCGACCCAAAACGCAGCCCACAAGAGCCAGGGGCGAGTCCCTGGGCTGGAATCTGGCTGCAAAGAATCCTCGGGCGGGTGATCCATGTCCGGGGCCAAGCCTACCACCCCACAGCCCGCGGCCACGGCTCTTCTGCCGTGGATCGGGGCGTTGATCCACGGCAGCCTGCGCTCTTTAGGCTGTAGACTGCCAAGCTCCTTCTCCGCGCGTGTCTCGAAACAAGAGTTCTCAAATGCTGCAACCCCGCTCCCTCGCACCGCTCTGCCTCTTGGTTCTGCTGTCGGGCGCCGCCATGAAAGGCGATGGGCTCTCTTCCAAGGATCCCCTCGAGCGTTTGGCTGCCGTGGACGCCGTGGTGGCCGAAGCCGGGCCCGAGGCCGAAAAACAGCTGACCCGAGCCCTCAAGGACAAGGACTGGGAAGTCGTCTGTCGCGCCGCCGAGGGCTTGGGCCAGGTGCCCGCGGGCAAGCAAGCCGTGAAGGCCCTGATCAAGTTGGCCTGGGACGGGGACACCGCGCAACAGCGCCTAGCAGCCGCGCGCTCCCTGGCCTTGATCGATGCCGAGGCTGGCCTGAAGGGACTCGTGCGCAAGCTGACAGGTGAGCGCGCACCCAAGGTCTGCGCCTCGATCGTCCTGGTGGCCTCGGCTCTCGAGGACCCCTCCACGCCCAAGGCCTTGGGCAAGCTCGTGCGCCACAAGCAGTCTCGCACCCGCGCCGCCGCTGCCAGGGCTCTGGTGGTCTGCACCCGCACCGAGCGCCCCGAACTGCTCGAGGAACTCTTCGCCTCCGAATATGTGGCCGTGGTGGCGGCAGCCCTCGAAGCGGTGATCCACGACCCCCGGGGCACGGAACTCCCGGCCCTCATGGAACTCCTGCGTCGGCCGCGCTTGCTCAATGTCCTCGAGCGCCGAGCCCTACGCGCGGCAGTCGCGAGTGCCGGTGCCCTCGAGGGCGAGGAGCGCGGCAAGGCTCTTCAGCCGCACATCAGTGCCCTCTCGTCGAGTACCGAAAAAGCCGTGGCCGCCCGCGGTCCGCGCCTGGCCATGGAGGCCTCGGGAAGCGCCTGGACCCGGGGCTCGGAACTCATGAAGCTCACAAGTCCCGCCCGCGAGCACCCGGCCACGCCGGTGCGTGCCGCCGCCGCCCACGCTCTGGGATTTTTTGGGAAAGAGGCACTGGAGCCAGCTCGCGAAATGGCCGCGAGCGACAAACAGCCGCGGGTGCGCCAGGCGGCCCTGGCCTCCGCCCTGGCCCTCGAAGGCATCGAGAAGGACGGACAGTTGAACTGGGTTTTGGGCCGACTCGAGAGTGAGAGCCACCCGTCCGTGCGCGAGGAGTTGCTCGTGGCCTTGGGTCAAGAGAAACTGGGTCACGCCGTGGAGCCCTTGACCGCCGCTCTGACGGGCGCAGATGATGCCCTGGCGGTTTGCGCCGCGGTCTCCCTGGGCCGCACCCGCATGGAGGCTGCCGTGGCACCCTTGAGCGAAGTGCTCAAGAGCTCCGAATCCTGGCGCCGACGCGGCGGGGCGCTCGTGGGCCTTTGTTCCAGCTTTCACAAGGACGCGGTGGCGCCGGTGATCGAGGCCCTCTTGGATCCGGAACCCCTGGTGGCGCGTACGGCCTTTGGTTTTCTAAGAACCATTTCCCGCGGTAAGGACTTTCCCGCGGAGGTCCAGCCCTGGCGCGATTGGTGGAAGCAAAACGAAAAGCGCTTGCGCTTGGCCGATCCCAAGGAGCTGGAGGAACGGCGCAAGCGCCTGGGCTACAGCGCGCTCCCCGGCGAGGTCTACAAGGGACTGGATGTCTTGGTGCTCGAAAGCCGCGGTGACCACATCCAGAACATCCTGCAAGAGCTAGCCATTGAGCACCGCTTGACGGCTGCCAGTCGGGTGGTCGACGACGGCCTCGACGCCGCCGGCGTCTTCGTCTCCAACTGCACCGGGGAAATGGAGGTCGCCGATGTGGAGCGGCTCGAGTGGTTCGTGCGGGTCGGTGGCTATCTGTTCGGATCCTGCTGGGCCGTGCATGAAACCATCGAGCGCATCGCTCCGGGCCGCGTGCGCAAGCTCGCAACCCGCAATGAAGTTCTGGACAAGGTCCTGGCCACACCCTGGGCTCTGGACAGCCCCTACACCGAGGGCGTCTTCCAGCGCGATGTGCAGCCCATCTACAGTCTCGTTGGCGCGCACCTGATCGAGGTCATCGAGCCCGAGCGGGTCGAGGTGCTGGTGGATAGCCCCGAATGCGCCGAGGCCTGGGGCGGAGGCAATCTGGCCTGCTGGTTCCGCTTTGGCCACGGCAAGATCCTCGACTCGGTCAATCATTTCGACCTGCAAGGCTTGGCCGAGGCCACCTGGCTCAAGAAACCAGAGGAGCGCATGGCCTACGCCATGGATCACATGGGCACGAGCTTTGCGCGCATCCGCGAGACCCGCAAGGAGAAGTTCTGGAAGAGCAACACCAAGGCCTCGCGGGAAATCCGCGACTACTCCGTGTTTAAGCTGATCACGAACTTCGTGCGTCTGCGGCGCTTGGCAGATCTCTAGCCCGTATGGGTGAAGCGGCCTTCTTCAAGCCGAGGCATCGTCCTCGCTGTCGCCGGCTTCGGGCAACTCATAGCGCTTCATCAAGCCCACCTGGAAGAGGATGAATACAAAGGTCAAGGGCAGAATACCGAAGACCTTGAAGCTGACCCAGGTGTCGGTGTCGGTGTTGCGCCAGACGAATTCGTTCAGCACGGCGATGCAGAGGAAGAAGACTCCGTAACGCAGGGTGAACTTGCGCCAGCCCTCGCGGGTCAAGTTCAAACTGGCGCCGAAGAGTTTCGTCAGAAACAAGCGGTCGAAGCGGAGGCCCACGAGCAGCGCACAGCCCACCCCCGCGCTGAAGACCGTCGGTTTGATCTTGATGAAGTACTCGTCTTCGAAGTACCAGGTCAGCCCACCAAAGAGGCCGATGGCCACGGTGCCAAAGAGCAGCATCTGGGGCAGCTTGCCCTCCAGGCGCCAGGCGCAGGGGAAGGCCGCCAGCGCTGCCACAAGAAAACCGCCGGTGGCCGGGATGATCCCGTGGGTTTTGTTCAGGACGAAGAAAAGCAGCAGGGGTCCGAATTCGAGCAGGAATTTCAGGAGCGCCCGCTTGGGGTCAGGTGCCGGCGCAATTTCCCGGACGGGGGCGGATTCGGGTTCGGGGCACATGGGCTGAGGGCAAGTAGCAGGGGCAAGGGCGAGCAGGCCTGTGATTGTAGCGCCAAAGGACTGGGGACGGCAGAGCTTGGGGCGGGGGGCGGCAAGCACGGCGAATAGTCAGTTCCAGAGCCATGGTTGGCCTCTCAGCAGGGTTTTCATCGCAATCGGGCCGGGAGGGATGGCAAGCAGCGTGCTCCTCGCTACAATTCCGCCCTTCTGGCGACCCGTTCGCCACGAGCGCCGCTTCCCAGGGGAGAGCGCTGCACCGCGAACATCCGCCGGGATCTCCACCCGGCCACCGAGACCAGAAGGGAACGCAAGCCATGAAGATCAAGCTCCGCAACAGCAAAATCAAGAAGGCCAAGAAGACCGGCTTTCGCACTCGCCAGAAGACCGTCGGTGGTCGCAAGATCAACCGCCGGCAGCGAGCGCGCCACGGCTCGATCTAGATTTTTTCACCGGGCCAAGGCGTGAACCGGACCCAGAGTTTTCTGCCCCGCACGCGACAGGAAATGGCGCAGCGAGGGTGGCAAGCTCTCGATGTAGTGCTTGTCACGGGTGACGGGTATGTCGATCACCCTTCCTTTGGGGTGGCGGTCATCGGTCGCGTGCTCGAAGCAGCCGGTTGGCGCGTTGGTATCCTGGACGTGCCCGAACTTGAGGCTGACGAGGGGGCCTGGCAGCGTCTGCCCGCGCCGCGACTTTTCGTCGGCGTCACTGCTGGCACCATCGACTCGATGGTGACCAACTACACCGCTTCGCGCAAAAAACGCCGCCGCGATGTCTACCGCCCCGGCGGCGCGGTGGGTCGCCCCAACCGGGCCACGATTCGATACACGGCCCTGGCGCGCCACCACTATCCCGGCCTGCCGGTTATCATCGGCGGCCTGGAGGCCGGTCCCCGGCGCCTGGCGTACTACGACTGGTGGGAAGAGAAACTGCGCCGCTCGATACTTCAGGACGCCAAGGCCGATCTACTCGTGTGGGGCATGGGGGAGCGTGCTGTGCTCGAGGTCGCCCGGCGTCTCGACGCCGGCGAACCCCTAGGCGGCATGGCGGGGACCTGTGAGATCTTGAACGAAAAAGCCCTGCCCGCCGACGCCCGGCGCGTGCCTTCCTTCGAGGAATTGCAAACGGATCCCGACTTGCAGATCGAACTCTTCAATGCCGTGCGCGAGGAGAACTCACCGAGCTCACGGCCCCTGGCCCAGGCCCACGGCGGACGCTGGGTGGTGCAGTACCCGCCCCTCCCGCCTGCCAACCAGGACGAAGTCGACAGCTATTACGACCTGCCCTTTCAGCGCGCCGGGCACCCCGCTCACGATGGCGCTGGCGGTATCCCCGCCCTCGAAAGCGTGCGCTGGAGCGTCAACACTCACCGCGGTTGCATGGCCGATTGCTCGTTCTGTTCGATCACTTTTCACCAGGGTCGCACGATCCAGAGCCGTAGCGAGGCCTCGATCCTGCGCGAGGTGCGCGACCTCGTGGGCCACGCGGATTTTCGCGGCACGATCACCGATGTGGGCGGTCCCACGGCCAACATGTACGGCCTGGGTTGCAAGCGCCTCGAAGCAGGCGAAGCTTGCCTGGACCGTGACTGCCTGACCCCCAAGACCTGCCCGGCTCTGCGTATTGACAAGGAGAGCGAAGGCTACCGGCGCGTGCTCGCTGCTGTGCGCAACAGCAGCGGAGTCAAGCACGCCTTCGTTAGCTCGGGGATTCGCTACGACATGCTGCGCTCAAAAAATGGCGAGCTTCTCGAACTGCATCACGATCTCGTCAAACACCATACCTCGGGCCGCATGAAGCTCGCTCCCGAGCACGCATCGGCCAAGGTCTTGCGCGTCATGAACAAACCCGGTTTCGAGGTCTATGAGGAGTACGAGAGCGACTACAAGGCCGAGTGCGCCGACCTCGGCAAGGATCAGCACCTCGTGAACTACTTCATCGTGGGCCACCCCGGCTGCGATCTGGAGGCCGCCGTCGAGCTATTCGAGAAGCTGCTCGAGCGCAACTACTCACCGGAGCAGGTGCAAGAGTTCATTCCCCTGCCCATGACCCGGGGATGCGTGCAGTACTCCACGGGGAAGGATCCCTTGACCCGCGAGCCCCTGTTCGTGGCCCGCGGCGAACACGAACGGCGCCTGCAAAAGGCTCTCGTGCGTTGGAAGGCGCCCGAGTCGGCCAAACTCGTGGAAGAGGCCCTCGCGCGCGCCGGCCGTGAGGATCTCCTCGGGCGCTGGCGCCACCTGGCCGCGCGCAAGGGCTCGACTTCCAAACAGGCCGTAACACCGCCGGACCTCGATAGCTGCGGTTAGATCTGCTCAGAGTCACTCCCCGGCGAGGTACCCCGCGAGGGCCGCGCCCCAAATTGTCTTGGGAGCTGGTGCGAGGTGGCTGCCGTCGTAGAAGTCCGAGTCCCGGGCGTCGGGCCAGGGGCAGGCCTCGATGAAGCTCGTGGTGGTGTGTTGTTCGGCCAGAGCTCCCATCCAGGCTGTGTACCCGGCCCACAAGCCGCCGGCTTTCCAGGCCGAGACTAGTTGCGGCGCGAGGGGGCAGGGCAGGAGTTCCAGACGCACGCCACGCTGGCTGCAGACTTGCGCCAGGCGCGGCAAGAAGGCGCGGGTTACTGGGGAGGGGTCAAAGTGTTTCCAGGCACGGCGCTCATCGTAAAAGGCTTGGGCTTGAGTTGTGGGCTCGGTGGGCGGCGGCTGTTCCGCCCGTAATTTCTGCCCAAGGTCGCGCAAGGCACTCGAGAGGGGTCGCAAGAGGGCTCCGCGGCGGAGGTAGGAAGGAGGCAAGAACGCCTGGCGGCATTGCGCTTCGGCCATGTCCCGCACGAGATCGGGGCGTTCGAGGAGGCGCTCGACTTGCGCCATCTCTTCGGGCCGCATGAAGAGCCGGGTGAAGTAGACCGAGGCCAGTTTGCCGCGCAGGTCTTCTGTCCAGGTGTGGGGGCCCACGATGAGGACCACGCGCTCGATGTTCGGCGCTTCGTCCAACACGCGCTCGATCAAGAAACAATTGCCCGCCGCGGAGATGGCGCGGTTGGTGGAAAGGTCAAGTACGCCCGCCACGGCAGGCGCGAGTTCCAGGGCGGCGTAGCTGACACTGTCCGAGAGCAGCACTACCCGCGTTTGTGCTCCCGCAGCGGCCACATCCTGCAAGCGCTGGTCGGCTTCGTGTCGACCTTGATTGATGGGCAAAAGCGCCCAGGCAGCTAACTCCGCCGCACCCACGAGGAGCGCCAGGAGCAACACGAAGCGCAGCCCCCCGCCGGACTTGGAACTGCCGGATTTAGAACTGGAAATAGATGAACTCATTACCGATGAAGCGTCCGGTGTAGGCCACCGCCATGTAGAGCGCCAGACAAGTGGCAGCCTGGACCCAGGGGCTCTTGCCCTCGAGGGCGGTTTCGTCCGTGCCGTGCGATTCCATGACGAAGTCCCAGGCACAGACAACCAGGACCCCCAAGCCGCCGATCAGTGCGCCGCTGGCCACGGTTTCGGAGAGCGGGAAGCCAGCGAGCCAGCCGCCGTGGGGGCTCAAGAAGCGGCCAATCTGTGCCAGGGACTCGGCTCGGAACAGCAACCAACCGAAGCACACCAAGTGGAAGAAGCCGCACCACTGAAGAGCCCTGCCCGCAGGGGAGGGCTGTCGGCTCTGTCTGTTTTCGGTCCACAGTCTGTGGGCGACGAGCAGGAGTCCCTGGTAGAAACCCCACAGGACGAAATTCCAAGCAGCTCCGTGCCAGAGGCCGCCGAGCACCATGGTCAGCATGACATTGCGCAGGGTGCGGCCGCGACCCTTGCGATTTCCTCCAAGACTGATGTAAAGGTAGTCGCGCAGCCAATTGGATAGGGTTATGTGCCAGCGCCGCCAGAAGGCACTGGGGTTTGTGGCGAAGTAGGGCGCCCTGAAGTTCCACGGGAACCGAAAGCCGAGCATGCGCGCCGTGCCCCGGGCGATGTCGGTGTAACCAGAAAAGTCGCAGTAGATCTGCGCCGCGAAGGCATAGATGGCGACTACGCGCGTCAAGAGCCCCAGCTCGCCTTCCTGGGCAAAGGTGCCGTCCACCAGTGAAGCCAGGTTGTCCGCCACGACGACCTTCTTGAACAGTCCCCACAGAATCAGGCGCAAGCCCAGGCCTTGATCCTCCCAACTGTAGATGCGCTTGCGCGCCGCCTGGGGCAGAAACTCCCCCGCGCGCACGATGGGCCCTGCCACGAGCTGGGGAAAGAACGACACGAAGAAGGCGAAGTCGATGAAGGAGCGCTCGGCGGGGATCTCGCCGCGCCAGCGATCGATGGAGTAGCTGAGGGTCTGGAAGGTGTAGAAGGAGATGCCCACCGGCAAGATGATTTCGAGCATGCAGGACGAAGTCCCGAGCCCCGCCGCGGACAGGATTTCCTCGAAGCTCTGCACGAAGAAATCCCAGTACTTGAAGAAGCCCAGGGCGCCCAGGTTGACCACGAGCGACAGCACGAGCCAGCGATCGCGCGCCCTGGCGCCCCGTGGATGGCGAGCGAGGGCCAGGCCAACGCCGAAGTCGACAAGCGTCGAGAGCAGGATCAGTCCGAGGAAGCGCCAGTCCCAGTAACCGTAGAATAAGTAGCTGGCCCCCAGGAGCAGGCCGTTCTGCAAGCGCCGCTCGCGGCGCAGGGCCCAGTAGGCCACCCAGACGGCGCTGAAGAACCAAAGGAAGTGGAGGCTGTTGAAGAGCAAGAGGGTGGCGTGCGTTTTTCAAGCAGCGACCCTATCCGCGGCGTCTTTCGGAAGCGAAGGGCAATCCGCACTCTTGTTGGTGCCGCGCGGCCAAGGCCTGCTCGCTGGGCCTCCAGAAGCCGCATGGATACGCATCCCGAGGGATATGGTCACTTTGCGCTACTGTTTTTGGATTCAAGGGGGCTAGCCTGGAACCGTGATCCAGGTAAAGCTCTCCAAGGACCGGCTCCATGCAGCGGTGGAACTTTCGGGCGCCGTGCCCGAGGAGGAGTTGCGTGCCGCTTTGGAGGAGGCTGGCGTGGTCTTTGGAGTTCTGGAGGCGCGCCTCAAGGGAGCGCTCGAACTCGCCAAGCGCGAGGGCGGAATGCCGCGACCGGTGGTGGTGGCCCACGGCCGCGAGCCCGTTCCCCCGCGGCCAGCGGAACTGGATCTCGAGGTCGATATCGGCCAACGCAGTGGCAGTATCGATGCCCATTCGTTGCAGGTGGACTACCGTGAACGCAGCGTGGCTTGCGCCATCGAGAGCGGCGCGCTCATTGGTTCCTGGCGCGGGCCCCAGGCGGGTGAGAGCGGCCGAGGCGTTGATGGCAGCGAGATTCCCTGTCCGAAACTAGATCAGCGCGACGCCCGCTACGGGGCGGGCATCAGCGCCCGGCCCAAGCCTGGCGAAACGGGAACCCTCGAGTTGCACTCCGAACTTGACGGCGTCGTGCGCCTCGACGGCAAGGGCGAGTTGACCGTCTGCGAGCTGTTTCCGGTTGCGGAGGATGTCAACCTCGAGGTGGGCAACATCGATGTCAATGGCAGCGTGCAGGTGGGTGGCGGAATCCAGGCGGGTTTCCGTGTCACCGCTCGCAAAGACATTCGAGTGGCGCGCTCCATCGAGGACGCGGTAGTAGAGGCCGGTGGCGTGCTGGATGTGGGCGGGGGTATTCTCGGTGGGGGTATTCAAGGTGGTGACTTAGGCCATGTCCGCGCGGGCGAGCTGGTGCGCGCAAGCTTCGCTCAAAACGCAAAAATTGAATGCGGTGGGGATGTCGAACTGGGTTCCAGCACCAGAAGCCTCGTGCGTTGCAGCGGCATGTTGCTCGTGGAGGGGGGAATCGGGCACTTGCGCGGGGGCGAATACTTCGCCGGACGTGGCCTGCGAGCCAAGGAACTCGGCTCGGCCCAGGGCGCCAAGACCCGTGTGGAGGTGGGGCGCGATCCGCTCCTGGTGCGCAAGCTGGCCTTGGTGGGCCGGGAGATCAGCGAGCTCAGGGAACGGGCGCGGACGCTCCAGCTTGACATTCAGAGGGCGTCCCCGGGAACGCGGGACGGCTCAGAAGCGCCAGCCCCTTCCATAGCTGTGGAACGCCTCCTGACGGCCAAGGTAGAAGTCGAGGCATCCCTGGGCGAGTTGCAGGAACGCCAGAAGGAATTCGAGCAGCGCCTAACGCTGGTGGAGGAGCCCACCATCCGGGTCGAGACACGGGTTTTCTTCGGAGTGGAGCTGCGCATCGGCGACGCCCGCCTGGTGATCGAAACATCACGACCCGGAGGCGTCTTCCGCCGCGACCCGGAGACCGGTGGCATCACCTCGGACTGAACCGCCGGGTGCCGCCAGGATCAGGCCGCAGTCTCTGAAGCAAGCGCTGCACCCCAGGCCGCGACAACCAGGGCCGCCGTGGCGAGGGCCAGGGCGCGCCGTCCACGGGGAGTGAACCAGGCGCGCTGTTCCAGGCGCCAGACCACGAACCCCAGGGCCAGGCCCATGACAAAGCCGGCGATGTGGGCGCCGATGTCGGTGTTGTCGCTGGCCTGGCGTTGCACCTCGAGCCCAGGACCCAGGCGGGTGCTGCCCATGCCGTTCCAGGCCAGCAAAAGGCCCCCGGCGATCAGCGGCACCCAACGGGTCATGCGCGCCCGGGACGAGGCCAACTTGCGCGAGAACTGCACAGCGGTCAGGGCTCCCAGGGCCGCGAAGACCGCCGTCGAGGCTCCCAGCGAACGGTGCTCGGCGCCGGAGACGAAGAGGTTCAAGAGATTACCGAGGGCGGCCGAGATGACCACCGTGGGCCAGGTGAGTTGCGCTCCCAAAACCTGTACGAGAAGCCCGACGAAAACCGCACCGAAGAACAGGTTGCTGAGGATGTGTTGCAAGTCGGAGTGCAGGGTCAGGGCCGTGATCGGCCGCCACCAATCGCCCCCGGCCACACCCGCGCTCGAGGCCAGGCCGCTTTCCACCCAATTCAAGCCCAGGGCCCCCTGGACGGCGAGGATGTGCACCAGGACCAGCACCACGCTCCACAAGAGAGCCTGGGGCCACGCGCCGGGATGCACCCTGGGGACTGCCTCCTTGTGCCGCTGGCGCCCCTGGTTCTCGGCTCGATAGTTGGCCAACTCCTGCAAGGCCTCCTCCGCACGATCCGTGGGCACCGCGATCCAGCTCTGCGGCGTAGCCTGCACCACGCGGTGGGGGATCGAACAGGAGTTGAGCACCAGGGCGAGCTCCCGGATCAAACGCCTATCGGCGGCGCGCACAATGCAGGTTTCTTCTGTGTTCTGCAAGCCGATGTTCTGGAAGCTGGCTGGTTGTCAATTTAACGAAAGGGCCGCGCCAGGGTCAAGTCCTGGTCCTGGTACGAGGCTGCCCGGCGCCCGGCGCCGTAGATCGCCCCGGGCTCGCCGTCGCTGGCAAAAAATTGCAGGCGACAGAAGGGTTGTCCCTCTTCCACGAGGAAGGGCACATCGTGGGCGCGCACTTCGAGCACCGCCGGCGTGCCGCGCTCCAGGGGTTGGCCGTGCTCGTCTGGATGCCAGCCAAAGCCGTTGTCGAAGAAACCCGCGTAGTTGTTGCGCACCTCGCCCAGGCCCACATCCACCGGCAGCATCTCGGCGGCCAGGGTGGGGGGGATGCGCAGGCGTTCGCGGGAGGCAAATATATAGAAGGACTCGGGCTCGAGCAGGGCACTGTTGCAGGGGCCGGAGACAGCTTCCCAGAAGTCGCCGATGGCGTGGACTGCGCGGCTCGAGAAGTTGAGTTCCGGAGCGCCCGAGCGAGCTTTCCAGCCCGCCGGGTCGCGACCAGCGAGGCCCAGAGTGAGTTCGAGACAGCCCTCCTGGTCGATTTCTAGTTCGCGCTTGTCGAGGGCTCGCGAGCCGTCGAAACACAGGGGCGTCCGTTCCTGGACAGCGAAGACTTGCTGGCGGTTGAGTTCCGGCCTGCCCCGTTGCAAGCGCATCTGACCGAGGCAATCGCCCCGTCGCAGGCGCACGGAAAAAGAAAGCGGCGAGACTTCGACCCAGAGCTTGCCGCAGTAACCCGGCGGCGCCTCGTCGAAGCGTGGGTGCCCCGAGGCCAGGACGCGGGTGAAGATGTCGCAGCGTCCCGTGGACGAGCGCGGGTTGAAGCGCGCGCGCAGATCCGGAGCCAGGTCCAGTTGCTCCTCGAGTTCAACGAGGTAGACCGCGCCGCGCTCGAAGCGCGCTCCGTCGCCGTCGAGATCGAGGCTTTCGAGGCCCAGGTCCGCGATCCTGCGCTCCACCGAGACCGCCCCGGGCAAAAAGCCAGCCTGCAGCCGCTGGGCCCGGGCGCCCAGGCGCAGGTCGAGGCTGGCGGGCTGCACCTGTGTCGGGTCCAGGGCCGGAGCATTGGGAGCCACGGCGACACCGCTGCCGAAGAGGGCTTCGAGCTGGTGGTCAACGAGCAGACTGCCTGTGGGCGAGGTGGGCATGGGCCGCAATTCTAGCAGGCTGCCAGAGTAGTCGCGGGACACGCGAGCCCGTAGACTCTTCGCCGTCAAACCTTCCCGGTGCCAGGTCGCCGCCAGAAGGTCCGGTCCACCCCAGAAGATCCAGCGAAGATCCAGCCATGAAAATTCACGAATTCCAGGGCAAACAACTGCTCGGGAAATTTGGCCTGCGCGTTCCCAAAGGGCACGAGTGCACCACGGTCGAGGCGGCCGTGGCGGCCTACGAAGACCTGAAGACCCCTCTTTGCGTGGTCAAGGCCCAGATCCACGCCGGCGGCCGAGGCAAGGCCGGCGGCGTCAAGTTGGTATCCAGTGCACTCGATGCGACGAGCGCGGCGGCCGAGATCCTGGGCAAGACCCTCGTGACTCACCAGACCGGGCCCGCAGGTCAAGAAGTGCGCCGCTTGTGGGTCGAGGAGGGCTCGAACATCGCTTCCGAGTACTACATCGGCATCGTCGTCGATCGCGAGCGGGACCTGCCGGTCATGATGGCTTCCTCCGAGGGCGGCACCGAGATCGAAGAGGTCGCCGCCAAGACGCCCGAGAAGATTCTGAAGGCGGCCTTCTCGCCCGCGGACGGTCTCTCCGCCGAGGAAGCCCAGCGCCTCGCCCGGGGCATTGGTATCCCTGCTGAATTGCATGCTCAGGCGCAGGAGTTTCTCCAGGGCCTGGCGCGCATCTTCTGCGAACTCGACTGTTCCCTGGCGGAGATCAACCCCCTGGTGACCACCGAGGAGGGCGAGATCCTGGCCCTCGACGCCAAGATGACCTTCGACGACAACGCCCTCTTCCGCCACGAGGAACTCCTGGCCTTGCGCGACCTTGATGAAGAGGATCCCAAGGAGATCGAGGCCTCTAGTTACGACCTGTCGTACATCTCTCTCGACGGCGAGATCGGCTGCATGGTCAACGGCGCGGGCCTGGCCATGTCCACCATGGATGTGATCGATCTGTACGGCGGTTCGCCGGCCAACTTCCTCGATGTGGGCGGCGGGGCCACGGCTGAAAAGGTCAGCGCGGCCTTCCGCATCATCCTCTCCGATGCCAACGTCAAGGCCGTCTTGGTCAACATCTTCGGCGGCATCATGAAGTGCGATGTGATCGCCGAGGGCGTCATCGCCGCCGTCAAGGAGGTGGCCCTGGAGATCCCGCTGGTGGTGCGCCTGGAAGGCACCCGGGTCAAGGAAGGCAAACAACTCTTGGCCAACTCGGGGCTGCCCATAATCGCCGCCGATGATCTCGACGATGCGGCCAAGAAAGTCTGCGCTGCGCTCGCAGTTTCCTGAGCAGCCAGTTCCCAAAAGAGCTAGTTCCAGAGAACCCACGCAGCCAGCAGCACCACACAACCCAAGCTCCAGCCAGTTTCTTCCATGAGTATCTTTGTCGACGAAAACACCAAGGTCATCTGCCAGGGCCTGACCGGCAAGACCGGCACTTTCCACACCGCGCAGGCCATCGAGTACGGCACGTCCATGGTAGGAGGGGTGAATCCCAGAAAGGGCGGCAGCCGTCACCTCGACCTGCCGGTCTTCGCCAACTGCGCGGAAGCCCGCGAGGCCACGGGCTGCAACGCCAGCGTGATCTATGTGCCTCCGCCCTTCGCGGCGGCAGCCATCCTCGAAGCCGTGGACGCCGGCATCGAACTCGTGATCGCCATCACCGAGGGCATTCCGGTGCTCGACATGGTGGCCGTGAAGGAACGGCTGAAGAGTTCATCCAGTCGCCTGGTGGGCCCCAACTGTCCGGGAGTGATCACCCCCGGTGCCTGCAAGATCGGCATCATGCCCGGGTACATCCACAAGCCCGGCCGCGTGGGCGTGGTCTCGCGCTCGGGCACCTTGACCTACGAGGCAGTCTACCAACTCACCTGCCGCGACATCGGCCAGTCCAGTTGCGTGGGGATCGGCGGCGATCCGGTCAACGGCACCGATTTCGTCGATGTCATCCGGGCCTTCAACGAGGACCCCGAGACCGATGCCATGGTGATGATCGGTGAGATCGGCGGCAGCGCCGAGGAATTGGCCGCCGAGTACATCGCCGAGCATGTAGAGAAGCCCGTGGTGGGTTTCATCGCAGGAGCCACGGCGCCCCCCGGCAAACGCATGGGCCACGCCGGCGCCATCATCGCTGGCGGCAAGGGCACCGCAGCAGAAAAGGTCAACGCCCTGGAGGCCGCCGGGGTCACGGTCTGCGCCAGCCCTGCGCGCATCGGCGCGGCCATGGAAGAGAGCCTGCGCTCCGCCGACCTGCTCGAGGCTTGCCTGGGAGTTTGAGGGCCTGAAAAGGAGTTTGAAGAGCTCCCTGGGGGCTTGAAGTGCGCAAGACCGCAAGACAAGGTGCCCCTGGGGCGTGGGCCACCGGCAGGGGGCCTCAATCGGGGCTTTCAGGTTTCTCAGGACAGGGCTAGGATGGCATCAGCCCGTGTGGCTGCGCTCTCGCTAGCAGGCGTTTCCGGCGCAGGCGCCAGCCTTGCGTGGCTGCATTCGGCGATTCCCTTCATCCCCATGCCCCTGGCGAAGACCCCATGACAATTTCCCGCCCCCTGCCGATCCTGCTCGCCTCCAGCGTGGCTCTCATTGTGTTCCTGGGAGGTGCGCCCCGGGTCCAGGCCCAAGGGAGCTTCATTAACTTCGAGACGCCCCATGTCCATCCCCTGGACCTGGCGCCAGGGGACTTGTTGCTGGCGGTCAACACGGCCGACGGGATGCTCGAGGTTTTCGATGTCTCCGGTGCCACGCCACAGCCGGCCTTCGCCGTGCCCGTGGGCTACGACCCCGTCTCGGTGCGGGCGCGCACGGGAGACGAAGCCTGGGTGGTCAACCTGGTGAGCGACACCATTAGTATTGTGGACCTCACAACTCGCAATGTGCGCGCCACACTGCAAACCGCCGACGAGCCCGCCGATGTGGTTTTCGCGGGCAGCCCCCAGCGCGCTTTCGTCAGTTGCTCCCAGGCCAATCTGGTGCAGGTCTTTGACCCCACCGACTTGAACGCCGCGCCCGTCACGATTCTGATTGAAGGTGAGGACCCCCGGGCCCTGGCTGTTTCGCCCGATGGCTCCCTTGTCTATGTCGCGATCTTCGAGTCGGGCAACGCCACCACGATCCTGGGCGGCGGGGGTGAGGCAGGCGGAGCGATAGCTTTCCCGCCCAATGTAGTCGATGACCCCGACGGCCCCCACGGTGGCCAGAATCCTCCGCCCAATAGCGGCGCCGGCTTTAGCCCAGCCTTGAACCCCGGTCTGCCTGCCGCGCCTGCGGTGGGTTTGATCGTGCGCCGCAATACAGATGGCAACTGGATGGATGACAACGGCGGCAACTGGACCCAGAAGGTTTCGGGCTCCAAGGCCAGCGATTCGGGGCGCTCACCCGGCTGGGACCTCATGGACCACGACCTGGCCCTGATCAACACCAGCTCTCTGAGCGTGACCTACACCTCGGGACTGATGAACATGAACATGGCCCTGGGCGTCAACCCGGCCAGTGGCGAGGTCACCGTTGTGGGCACGGATGCCATCAACGAGGTGCGCTTCGAACCGCTGCTCACGGGCATCTTCACCCGCGTACACATCGGCCTGCTCGACGCCGCGGGTTCCGCGCTGGGCGTCTTTGACCTCAACGACCACCTCGACTACTCGGTCCCCAGCCTGCCCGTGGGCCAACGCAGCATGGCCATTGGCGACCCGCGCGGGATCGCCTGGAACGCCCTGGGCAGCCGTGCCTTCGTCAGCGGCATGGGCTCGAACAACCTGGTCGTGCTCGATAGCTCGGCCATTCGCGTGACTCCCGGCGCCACGATTGAAGTGGGCGAGGGGCCCACGGGCGTGGTGATCGACGAGGCCCTGGGCATGGTCTATGTCTTGAACAAGTTTGAGAGCTCGATCTCCCAGGTCTCCATGGCGGGGGAGGTCGAACTGGCTCGGGTGCCTTTCCACGACGCCTCTCCCGCGGCCATCAAGCTCGGCCGCAAGCACCTCTACGACACCCACCGAAATTCCGGCCTGGGGCAGATTGCCTGCGCTTCCTGCCACGTGGACGCGCGCGTCGATCGGCTGGCCTGGGACCTGGGCGATCCCTCTGGGGACATGAAAGTATTCGATGGCAACTGTTTCGATACGGGCTGTGAGGACTGGCACCCGATGAAGGGCCCCATGCTGACCCAGACCATGCAGGACATCATCGGCAAGGAGCCCCTGCACTGGCGTGGCGACCGTACCGGCCTGGAGGAGTTCGCCGGGGCCTTCGTGGGATTGCAGGGCGGCGACGGTCCTCTCGGCGCACAGGAAATGACCGAGTTCGAGGACTTCCTGGCCACAATTCATTTCCCGCCCAATCCCTTCCGCAACTTCGACAACAGCCTGCCCACGAATCTCGATCTTCCAGGGCACTTCACAACAGGGCGTTTCGCAGGCGAGGGCCAGCCTCTGGGACAGGGCGACGCCGTCCGTGGCTTGCAGCTCTACTCCCCGCCGAATGTCCTGGATGGCGGCCTTTTGGCCTGTGCCACCTGCCACACCCTGCCCACCGGCTTGGGGACCGACACGCTATTCAACGGTTCGATCCATGCGCCCCTGCCTCCGGGTCCCGATGGTGAACTCCACCACGCGCTGGTCTCTATCGACGGCGCCACCCAACACTCGTTCAAGATTCCGCAGCTGCGCAACCTCTACGAGCGCACGGGCTTCAACACCACCCGGGGCTCCAACGCGGCGGGCTTTGGCTTCTTGCACGATGGCAGCGTCGATTCCATCGAGCGCTTCATCAGCGAGCCGGTCTTTACGGTGCAATCGGACCAGGACGTGGCCGATGTCCTGGCTTTCATGTTGGCCTTCTCGGGCTCGGACTTGCCCATGGGCTCGCCCAGCAACCTGCTCTTGCCCCCCGGGACTGCGAGCCTCGACACCCACACGGCCGTGGGCGCCCAGCGCACCTATGCCAGCGGCAGCAGTCTTACCTCCGAAGAACTACAGTTCCTGAACGATGTCCTGAGCCTGGCCGATAGCGGCGCCGTGGCCTTGGTGGTCAAGGGGCTCGTTGCCGGCGAGGCCAGGGGCTACGCCTACATCGGCAGCGGCATCTTCCAGTCGGACCGTGCTGGCGCGACGATGGATGGACTCACCCTGCTGCTCGGCACCGCAGCCGGTGCGGAGTTGACCTTGAGCGTGGTGCCCGTGGGCGTCGAGTTTCGCCTGGGAGTCGATCGAGACGAGGATGGCTTCTTTGACCGCGATGAGATTGATGCTGGCAGCGACCCGGCCGATCCCTTCAGTACGCCCATCGGGCCTGGCAGCATGTACTGCCTCGGCGACGGCCTGGGCACACCCTGTCCCTGCGGCAACGATGATCCCGCGGGAGGCGGGGGCTGTGCCAACTCCAGCGGCGGGGGCGCGCTCCTCTTGGCTTCGGGCTTCGCACAGACCTCCAGCGACACCTTGGTGCTACACGCCACGGGGCTCGTGCCCAGCCAACCGGCCCTGGTCTTCCAGGGCGACAACGCCATCGCCGGCGGCGCGGGGGTGGTCTTTGGTGACGGCCTGCGTTGCGCCGGAGGAGATGTGCGCCGGATCGCCGTGGGCTTCGCCAGTTCTCTCGGGGAGCTCAATTACCCCGCAGCAGGCCAAGCCAGCATTTCCAGCGTCGTCGGTGCGGTATCCGGGATGATCCGCCGCTATCAGGTCTGGTACCGTGACCCCGTGATCGGACCCTGCGCCCAGCACTTCAACCTTTCCAATGGGTACGAGGTGACCTGGCAGTAAGCTCTCCTGTTCTGGCGCGCGCCGGACCTAAGGGGGCCCGCGTCGTCCCATGGCCATGACTCCGGAGCCCACCCAGGACCTGCCTCGACCGCAACCGCCCAGCTCGGCGGCAATCGATGCCTTCGTTGAGTACCTGCGCCAACGGGATTTGGATTCTGCCCTGGACTGGACAGTCTACCTCGAGGGTCAGGGCGCCTTGACCGCGGAGCTCGAGGCGCTGTTTGGCGAGTACCAGCGGGTTAGCGCCATCCTCGACCGCCTGGGCCCGGCGGCGTCCTTTTCCGAGCGCCTGCGCGCACAGCACGGCCCCACTGTCGACCCCCAGATAACCCTCTCCGATGTTGGCCGCAGCGGGCAGAGCGGTGCATCCAGGGGTTCCGGGCACGAGCAGATCATGCGTCGCTTCCAGAAGGGCGCCACAGGAGCACAGCGCTACGAACCCCGGCGCGAGATCGCGCGCGGTGGCATGGGAGCCATCATCGAGGTCTGGGACGGCGAGTTGCGGCGCACCCTGGCCATGAAGATGGTCCTGGCGAAGCGCCCTGGAAAGGACACCGACGAAAGCGAGGGCCGGATCGAACGGCGCTTGTCGCGCTTTCTCGAGGAAGCCCAGATCACCGGCCAGCTCGACCACCCCGGTATCGTGCCGGTCCACGACATTGGCATCGATGACCAGGGCCATGTCTTCTACACGATGCAACTCGTCAACGGTTTTGACTTGCGGCAGATCTTCGAGTTCGCGCGCCTCGAACACGAGGGCTGGAATCTGCGCCGGGTGGTGGGCGTGATGGTGCGCGTTTGCGAGGCCATGGCTTACGCCCACGCCAAAGGCGTGGTGCACCGCGACCTGAAACCGGGCAACATCATGGTGGGAAGCTTTGGTGAGGCCTTCGTCATGGATTGGGGCTTGGCCAAGGTTGTGGGGACTGAGACCCTGGAAGGACCGCAGCCCGCTGGCTTGGAATCCCGGGAAGAATCGGCCGCTGATTCCAGCGAGGAGACCGGCGAAACGGCTGGCGAGGAGCCCACCGAGGACGAGTCCACCAAGGACGATGGCAGCGTAGGCACGCGAGCTGTGAAGACCGACCGCAGCGAGGGCAGTTCCAGCACCGGTTCGGCGCAGAGGACTCTCGATGGCGATGTGGTGGGCACCCCGGCCTACATGGCTCCCGAGCAGGCCCGCGGCGATTTGAGCCAGGTCGGGCCGCGCTCCGATGTGTACGCCATCGGGGCCATGCTGTACCACCTGCTTTCGGGGCACATGCCCTACGAACCTCTGGGGGAGAAGGTCACAGCCCACACCATCCTCGATGCCGTGCGCAGCGGGCCGCCCTGGCCCTTGCGACAGCTCAATCCGGATGTGAACGAGGAGCTGGCGGCCATCTGCGCCAAGGCTATGGAGCGCGACAGCGCCAAACGCTACGGAGAGGTGCAGCAAGTCGGCGAAGACCTGCGGGCTTGGGTCGAGGGGCGCGGTGTGGCGGCCTACACAAGCGGGCTGCTTTACGAGATGCGCAAGTGGATGGAACGCAACAAAGCCACCACCGGTGCCCTGATCGCCATCCTGGTCCTGAGCATGGCCAGCGTGTTGCTGTTCATCTGGATACAGAAGCGCAACCTGACGAGCCTGGAAGAACAGCAGACCATTTCGAGGGCGGCCAATACGGAGCGCGACCAGGCCCAGCAGGAATTGACCGCCAGCCTGGAGGAACTCCGGGCTGGCGAGCAGAGTCTATCCCGCGAGGCTGAACGCGCGAGGCTCGCCACCAGCGAGGCCCGCGCCAACGAACGCAAGGCGCTGCTGGCCACCGAGCGCGCCACCCAGAGCGCCGTAAGTGCCCGTGAGAGCGAAGGCCGCGCCCTGAGCCTTGCCTATCGCTCCAGCCTCACGGCGGCGGCCTACAGTTTGCGTTTGAACGCCAACGACGAGGCCCGCCGACACCTCGACAAGTGTTCCGCGCGCCTGCGCGGCTGGGAGTGGGACCATCTACGCCTCGCTACCGACGCCAGCGTGGGCACCCCCATCGTCCAGGAACGGGGCATCGAAAAGCTGGCTATCTCGGCCGACGGCAGTCGTTTTTTGAGCTATGGCTTTGGTCTTCCGGCTCGCATTTGGCTGGCCGACTCGCGGCGCATGGTGCTGGAAATCGGCACCGCCGTGGGTTTCCATGCTCTGGATCTATCGCAGACCAGGCGGCGGCTTTCGTGTGACTTGAGCCCCAGCGGCGATTTGGCCGTGGTCGCCAATGGCGTGCGGGCCGCAGCTCAAGCCTTCGACGGCCTATCTGGCACACAGCTGGGTTCCTTTGAGGCGAGCGCTGATGGTCCCGAAGAGATCAGCGATCTGGTTCTCAGCGCCGATGGCCGTCGACTAGTGACGATTTCTCGCGGCGGTGTCGGGCAGGTGTTCGATGTGGCCAGCTGGGAGTTGCTCTCCAGTTTCATCTACAACCGGGTCGTCCTGGACCGACGCAGGGTGTTGGGCGGCGGTGCCTTGCGCGGCGAGTTGGTTTCCCTGGCGCTCAGCCCCGATGGCGCGTTGGCGGCGGCGGGCACGGCAGATGGCCGGACCCTTGCCTGGGACCTGGCCAGTGGCGAGGAGATCCTGCGCTTGAGCGCCCATGTTCCTGGATTGGCCATCCGCGCCGTGGATATCAGCGCCGATGGTCGCCGCCTCTTGAGCGCTTCCGAAGCGGGCAGTCTGGCGGTCTGGGATATGGCTGAGGGATCCCTGCAAGCCATGATGCGTGGACACGACGGGGCTGTACTCGCGGCTATCTTTTCGGAGGACGGCCAGACCCTGATCTCCGGCGGCGCGGACGCCACGATTCGTTCCTGGGAGGCATCCAGCGGCCGTGAGCTGCGAGTCATCACGGGCCACGCCGGCTCGGTGCAGGATCTGGTTCTGCTTGGGGATAGCCAGATCCTGGTCTCGGCCTCTTTGGATGAAACCATGCGCTTCTGGGACCTTGAATGGAATCCGGCCTTGACCCTGATCGATGTTCGGCGAGGACTGACCGGCATCTGCTTCGACCCCGACGGCCGCCGCGTGCACGTGACCCCCTCGAGGCGAGGCTTCGCCCTGGATCTCGACGCTCATCGGGTGCTGCCCGCGCCGGACTGGATCGATGCGGCTGTGAGCCCGGAGTCCTTTCGCCTGGCTCGTGTGCTGAGCCCCGATGGCAAGCTCCTGGCCCTGAGCCTCGGGGACCGCACGGTGCTCGTGTTCAATTTTCAAACGGGCGAAATCCTGCGCCGAGTCGAGGGGCTTGACAAGGGGGCCCGCCAGCTGGCCTTTAGTGCCGACTCGCGCATCTTGGCTCTGGGCGGAGGCGGGCTCCAGGCTCGGGTTATCGACCTCCGCGGCGACCACCCCGATGTCACCATCGCCGCCGGAGAGAACAGAGGGCAGTTCGCCGTGCGCAGCCTGGATCTCTCCCCCGATGGTACGCGGGTGGCCACGGTGGACAGGAACGAGGACCTCAGGCTTTGGGATGCGCGCAGCGGCAAGCTTCTGCGCTCCGCTCGGGGCATCCACGACGCAAGCCTGACCGCCGTGGCCTTCAGCCCCGACGGGAGTCTCCTGGTCACAGCTTCCAAGGATCAGACCCTCAAAATCTTTGGCGGCGAGGATCTCGAGGAGCTCTTTACCCTCGAAGGCCACCGCAATTCGGTGCAGTGCATCACCTTCTCCCCCGATGGCACGCGCCTGGCTTCCGGCGGCGACCTGGGTGAGGTGTATTTGTGGAGCGTGGACGAGGGGGCGCTCTTGATCAGCTTGGAGGGTGTGCAAGGGACTGTGCTGGATCTGGAGTTCAGCCCCAACGGTGAGCGCCTGGTGGCCTGCGGTCGCGACTTTGGCCTGGCCGTCTGGGAGTCGGCGGGAAAGCAGGAGCGCTACGCTAACCTGCAGGAAGAGCGCCACATCGAGCGGGGCGCGAGGCGCGTACTCGATGGCTTGTTTGCTTCTTTGTGCGCTCCTGATCTCGTGGGTAGGGCGCTGCTTGGGGATCAGCAACTCGAGAGTGCGGTCGTCGAACGAGCGTTGCTCAATCTGGAGCACCTGCGCGACGACCTCGACTACTGCGCGCAGGTGGCCTGGCCGCACTTGCTCCTTGCTGCCACCGGAGAGCGCGAGCTGCGCCAACTCGGCACATGGCTGGAGGGCTGGCTGGTGATTGAGGATCCCGTGGCCCAGGCCATGGCCCTCAGGGGGGCCCTCGAATTGCGCCTGGGCGCGCCGCAAGCAGCTCTCGAACAATTCGCCGCCGCTCGCAAGGCGGGCCGCCGGCGGGCGCTGGACGAATTGTTCGTCGGTCTGGCGCAGGCGCAACAGGGCGAGTTCACCGCGGCGCAAGACTCCCTGGAGCTGGCCCACGAATGGGCTTCAGGTGAGCCCGCCGCCCTCGAGCTCACCGGGCTCACGGCGGAACTCGAGGCAGCCCTTGCAGGCCGAGCCGATGGTTGATTGGCGTACGGTCGTCACCGACGACGGTAGTTTGACCCTGGCCCACCCCGTGCACGGCGAAAGCTGCCATTCCGGGGCCGGTGCGCGACTCGAATCGGTGCAACGCTTCGTGCGCGGCTGCGAGCTCCTGGCAGCCAGGGCCGGTGTTCATGTCGATCGCCCGCGGCGCGTGCTCGACATCGGCACGGGTCTGGGTTGGAACATGGCTGCGGCCCTGGAGGAGCGCGAACAGATGCCCGCTGAGGAGCGGCCGGCCCTGGAGTTCGTGACCCTCGAAAATTCTCGCGCCGTCCTGGAAAGCGCCTTCGCCTTGCAGCGCCAGGAGTCTCAAGGCCCCGCCCTGGAACTGGTGCACCGGGCTCTGGCCGCGGCCCTCGCCGCTGCTCCTGGGGAGCGCCAGGAAATCGCGCCGAGGGCTCACCTGGTGCTCTGGCTGGGTGACGCCCGGGATCGTGTTGCGGAGCTCTCGACCGCGGAGCCCTTCGAGGCCTTTTTCCTGGACCCCTTCTCGCCGCGCCTGGAGCCCGACTTGTGGTCTCTCGATTTTTTCACCGAGCTCGCGCGCCTGGCTGCGCCCGGGGCTCGGCTTTCCACGTACAGTGCCGCCACCCGCGTGCGCGCCGGACTGGCCGCCGCCGGTTGGCGCGTGGGACCCGCTCCGCGGGTGGGGGGCAAGGCCGAGGGGACCTTGGCTCTCATGCGAGGGGGCCCGGCGGGCGGTTCTCCGGTGCCCTTTTCCCCCAAGGTCGAACGCCGCATTGCGCGCCGAGTCCGCGAGCTACGAGGCCCAGAGATCTACGGCACGAGTCGTAGGCGGGCGTCGCCAGGATCGCAGGGAGGAGGGTAACCTGCTCGCAGCCGTCCTGGACGGGACAAAAAGCATCCCAAGGCGGCATCAAAGAAGCCCCGCCATGGCTTAGGATGGACCCAGCAAGCAGGGCCCCGGGCTCCGTAAGCGCGCGCCCCTTCCTCTGGCTCGGACCTGCTGCTGCTCATTGCCTGCGAATATCCGCCTGCTAGTTTTCGCGTACCCTCTTCCGCCCCATGGTTTCCGTCTCCTGGTTCCCGTCCCCTAGTCTTCAGCGAGGGCCCTTCCGGCCCGCTCCGAGGTAGTTCCATGTTGTTCGTTGCGATTCCAAGCATCAGCGAGCTGTGGCCGATACTCCTGATCGTCGTGGTGTTGTTCGGCGCCAAAAAACTCCCTGAACTCGCGCGGGCCATGGGCTCCAGCGTGAACCAGTTCAAGAAAGGGCTCTCCGAGGAAGGCGAGCGCGCCAAGGAACTCGCCGAGGGCGAGACTGAGGGCGACGGCGATCCGGACTCCCAGTGACATTCACTCGGCCCATCCCACTCCGGGCAGCCCGCCCGGCCCCCGGAGTCTCTTTGGGCCGCGCCGTGGCTCCTCGTGAACTCGCGCCCCTTTCAGGGGTGATCCTGTGCGGGGGCCAGAGTCGACGCATGGGCAGGGACAAGGCCGAACTCGAACTCGGTGGCGAACGAATGCTCGATCGCGTTCTGAGCGAGGTCGCGAGCGTTTGCAGCGAGGTGTTGCTGGCCTGCGGACCCCACGAGCGCTACAAGAACCGTGGCCTGCGCTTGGTGCTGGATGGCTGTGCCGACGGGGGTCCCCTGGCGGGGATCGTCGCAGCCCTCGAAACAGCGAGGGAAGAACGCGCCTTGGTGGTGGCCTGCGACATGCCGCGGGTTTGTCGGGACCTGTTCTTGGCCCTTGCGCACCGCGCCGCCCGCGAGGAACTCGACGTCTGCTGGTTCGAGAGCGAACGCGGAGTCGAACCTCTGTGCGCGGTCTACTCGCGGCGCTGCGTGCCCGTGATGCGCGCCGCCTTCGCGAGCGGCAAGCGCCGGGTGACGAGTTTTGTGGACGATTCCTTGCAGGTTGGGACCCTGAACGAGGGCGAGTTGGGGCGCGAGTTGCGAGGAGCGGATTGCGCCTTGAACTTGAACACGCGCCTTGAGTTCGATGTCGAACGCCAGGGCTGGGGCCAGGGAGACAATCAGTGAGCCCCGCCCGAGGACGCCTGGCGGAGCTCAGCGCCCCGGTGCATGACGGCCTGGCAGAAATGCGTGCCTGCCAGCTCGAACAGCTAACCGAAGACAGCGCTGCCGTGGGCGATATGACCGACCACATCAGTCGCTTTCGCGGCAAACAACTGCGCGGGACTCTGGTGATGCTCGTGGGCCGCGCCCACGGCGCTTACACCAGTGAACACCCCACGGTGGCGGCGGTGGTGGAGATGATCCACCTCGCGACCCTGGTCCACGACGATGTCCTCGACGGAGCCACGGTGCGCCGCCGGGTAGCCTGCGTCAACGAGCGCTGGGACAACCAGGTGGCCGTGCTCCTGGGGGACTTTCTGTACGCCCGGGCTTTCAGCCTCTCCACCACCCTCTCTTCTCGGCTTTGCAGCCGTCTGCTCTCGGACACCACGCGCAAGTTGTGCGTGGGGGAGATCGAGCAGGCTGCCCGGCGCTACGACTTCGAGATGACCCAGGAAGGGTACGAGCGCATCGCCGGGGCGAAAACGGCCAGCCTCTACAGCGCGGCTTGCGAACTCGGTGCGCGCTACCCTGGCGGGAATGAAGAGCTCGGCGCGAGCATGGGCGCCTTCGGTTGGGAAATAGGGCTCGCCTTCCAGATCATCGACGACTGTCTCGATGTCTGTGGCGACCAGGCCGTGGTGGGCAAAAATGTGGGCAACGATGTGGACGATGGCAAGGTCACTCTGCCGGTTCTACGCACCTACGCCGCCGCTGACCATCAGGAGCGGGCGGCGATTCGCGACGCCTACACCCTCCCGGACTTGCCCGATCGGCTGGGGCGCCTGCGCGAGGTCGCGGACCTCGAACCCGGTGTCGAGTACGCTCTGGCGCGCGCCGGTGACTTGGTCCGAGGCGCTCTGCGGCGCCTCGAGCCCCTGGCAGAGGGTCCGGCAAAACGCAGCCTGGAACAGCTCGGGGAGTTTATCCTCGAACGCAAGTGGTAGGCCCTCGGGGCTCACGCTTCCTCACAACCTCGTCGTTACTCACCCTGACCATGTCGCCCAGAAACAGACTAGCGAGCCAGTCCCCCGTGTCGCTCGCCTTTGCCCTACTCCTCGGCTTGGGAGCTTGCGGGCAACCTCAAGAGGTCGAAGTCACCCAGGAGCGCACCCTCGCTCGAACTGACACCGTCTACGCCGGCGCCAGCGCCGAGGACCGTTTCGGCCGGCGGCAGGACCTAAACCCTCGGGAAGACCCCCGAGCGGGGCAGGCCGGCGACAAGGAAACAGTCCCGGGCTACTTGCGCGAGAACCTGGCATGGGATGTTCCCGAAGGCTGGGTGGAACAGGAAGCCAGCGGCATGCGCATCGCCAGCCTACAGCCTGGGGGCGATCCCGATGCCGACTGCTCCTTGATCCTGCTCAAGGGCAGCGGCGGCGGGCTCGACGACAATGTCAATCGCTGGCGGGGGCAGATTGGCCTCGCGCCAAAGACCCACGGGGAGATTGCGCTCTTGCCGACCTTGGCGTTGCTCGGCCAGGAGGCGCCCCTCGTCGATCTCGATGGCACCTACAGCGGCATGGGTGGAGAGGGCCGCGCGGACTGGCACCTGCGAGGCGTGATCCTGGGCGGCGAGGCCTACACTCTGTTTCTCAAGTTCACCGCGCCGGCCGCCGTGGCCGCGGCGGAAGAAGCAGCCTTCGACGCTTTTTGCGCTTCGATTCGCCTGGGCGATGACCGTGGCCAGAGCGCAAGCGAGGCCCCGGCTCAGGAGGGCTCGGGAGAGAGCGGTGCCTTGAACTTTGACCTACCCGGCGGCTGGATCAATGTGGGCCCGGCAAGCATGCGCGCTGTCAACCTGTCCGTGGGCACTTCGCAGTGCTATGTGATCCTGCTCGGCGGCCAGGCCGGCGGTCTCGTGGACAACATCAACCGCTGGCGCAATGAGGTGGGCCTCGCGGCCTTGAGCGCCACGCAGGTCGAGGGACTAGAAACCATCGAGGTGCTCGGTGCCACGGTGCCTCTGCTGGATGTCGAGGGGGACTACGCGGGTATGGGTGACGAGGGCAGCGACTACCGCGTCTTCGGCGTGGCTGTGATCCGCGATTCGGTCAGCGTTTTCGTGAAAATGGTAGGTCCCGCAGTGGAGATGGCCGCGCAAGAGACCTCCTTTCGGGCGTTCCTCAGCTCCCTGGAGGAAATGTAGTGACAACACAATCAGCACCGAACAAACAGCCCAAGGCCATCGCGGCGCGCTTGCTTGACATCCTGGGGTCTTACGGTCTGGTTTGCCTGCTCCTCGCGGCGCTCTTCGTCTTGACCGTGCAGGGCACCCTGTACCAGGTCAACCACGGGCTATACGACGCCAAGAAACTCTACTTCGAGTCCTGGCTGATATGGAGCTCGGTGGGCGGCGTGAGCGTGCCCATCTTCCCCGGTGGCGTGCTCTGCATGGCGCTCCTGGCGGCCAACTTGCTCGTGGGTGGTCTCTTGCGTCTTCGGGTCGGCACGCGCACGGCGGGGGTGCTCGTGATTCACCTGGGCATCATCTTCATGCTGCTGGCCTCCCTGGTGAAGTTGACCGGATCCGAAGAAGGGCACCTGACCCTCTACGAGGGTGACGAGTCCGATCACTTCACGAGCTACCACAAATGGGAGGTCGCTGTCTGGCCGGCGGGGGGTGAGGGACCGGTGGCTGAGTTCGTGATCGAGGATCACCTTCTGACCGACCTGACCGATGGCGCGACGCGCAGCTTTAGTTTTCCCGGCGTGCCCTTCGTCCTCGAACTCTCCAACTTTTTGCCCCACTGCGATCCCCTGCCCAAGGGACCCGCCTGGGAGGCCGACAGCCCGGTGCTGGACGGCTTTGCGCTCCTGGCGCGGGAGCCACTGAAGGAAACCGAACGCCACACCGCCGGCATGGTGGGGCGCGTGGAAGTGAACGGCGAGACCAGCGCAGCGATCTTGTGGTGCTTTGAACGCTATCCCTGGACCGTGGAAGCCGAGGGCCAGACCTGGGCCGTTAGTTTGCGCCATGCCCGCTATGCCATGCCCTTCTCGATTCGCCTGGATGACTTTCAGAAGGAAGAGCACCCCGGCATATCCATGGCCAAGTCCTACCGCAGCTTCGTCTATCGGGTGGACGAGAGCGGCGCCGAGCGCATCCTGATCGAGATGAACGATCCCCTGCGCGAGGGCGGCCTGGTCCTTTTTCAGTCGGGTTGGGGCCCCCAGAACGCAGGCCCCCGGCAACGCTTGTTCTCAACCTTCAGTGTGGTGCGCAACCCATCCGATAAGTGGCCTGAGTATTCCATGTGGATCATCACCCTGGGCATGCTGATGGCTTTCGGACGCAAATTATTTTCCTTCGTGATCAAGAGCACGCACAAGGCTGCGCCGCTCACAGGAGACGCAGAATGAAGCTGATTCAAAAGGGTTTATGTGTCCTTTTCAGCGTGGCGCTGGGGGGCAGCGCGCTCCACGGCCAGGTGGATCCCCATGCCGGGCACGATCATGCCCCAGGTGACCATTCGGGCCACGACCATCCCGATACCCCAACGCGACAAGAGAGCTGGTCCGATGGGGTCAAGCAGGCCTTCGCTACTCTGCCGGTGCAGGACGGCGGGCGGGTCAAGCCCCTGGACTCCCTGGCCGGTCTGCGACTCTTGACCCTCAACGGCAAGCGCAAACTCAAGCTCACGGACGGCAGCAAGCTGAGCCAGGACGAGTGGCTGCTCGATGTGCTCTTCTTCCCCGAACAGGCCCGAGACTATCCATGCTTTCGCGTGCAGAACGCCGCGGTTCTGACCGCCATCGAGGTCACGGCCAAATCCAAACGCGACTGGTACAGCTACAACGAGTTGATCGGGGGCCGGGCCAAGCTGGCCAGCGAAGCCCAGCGACTCCATAGCATCGAGGCCGCCAAGCAGACCGAGGTCCAACGCCAGACTCTCAAGTTGGCCAGTGATTTCGGCACCTTCGAGGCCCTGGCGGGGACATTGGCTTTCACGCGCCACGACTATCCCACCGGTGCCTCGCCGCTCTTGCGCGAGCTCTTCGGTGACGAGCAGAACGCGAGCCTCTCCGTGATCCTGAGCAAAGCCGCCGAGTTGCGCGCCCTGACCCAGGAGGTCATGGCCGACAACGCCGAGGACTTCGACGCCATCCAGTCTCTGTTCGCCGAACTGGGCGTGGCCCTCGACGCCGCCGCCCAGGGCCCGGCGCTCTTCCCGCCGCCCGCTGGGTTGGAGGCTGCCCAAAGCTGGTGGGACATCTCGACTGTGGTGGACGGGGCCTTCACTTTGGAGGTCGATTGCCAGGCGCAGATCGAGCTAGTGGCCTTCTTCGAGCGACTCGAAGCTCAGAAGTTGCAGCCCGCGGCTTTTGAAGCCGAACTTGTCTCCCTCAATGAATACGCCCGCGAGCTGGCCGAAGCCCGCGGCGAGTACGGCCAGATACCCCTGGAGGTCAAGCTCTACCGCATGGACCTGTTCACCAACTCCCTGGTGCTTTTCCTGTTGGGTTTCATTCTGGCGGCCTTCGGTTGGGTATTTCCCCGGGCGCGTTGGCTACCCAGGGGCGTCTGGGCCTTGGCGATTCTCGCCACTTCGGCGGTGACCCTGGGCATCGTGCTGCGTTGCATCATCCGTCAACGCCCGCCCGTGATCTCGCTCTACGACACGATCCTCTTCATCACGGCCTGCGGTGTGCTCGTGACCCTGCTGCTTGAGTTTCTCACACGGCGCCGGGTGGCGCTTTCCCTGGGTTGCCTCTTCGGAGTGGCTGGCATGTTCCTGGCCGGGCGTTACGAACTCAAGGAGGTTAGCTCCGCCGGTGACACCATGGCCTCGGTGGTGGCGGTCCTGGACACCAACTACTACCTCGCCATCCATGTCACCACGGTAACCCTGGGGTATGTGGGCGGGCTCGTGGCGGGGCTCTTTGCCCATGTCTGGATCCTGGGCAAACTCTTCGGCGTCGCCCGCGACGACAAGAGCTTCTACAAGACGCTCAGCCGCATGATCTACGGCGTCTTGTGCTTTTGCCTGTTTTTCGCCATATTCGGCACGATCATGGGCGGCGTCTGGGCCAACGACTCCTGGGGTCGCTTCTGGGGTTGGGACCCCAAGGAAAACGGCGCTCTCCTGATTTGCCTGTGGGTCTTGATGACGCTACACGCCCGCATGGGCGGCTACGCCCGGGATCGCGGCATGGCTGTCTTGGCGGTCTTGGCCGGGGTGGTCGTGTCGGCTTCGTGGTGGGGCGTCAACCTCTTGAATGTGGGCTTGCACAGCTATGGCTTCACCAGCGGCGTGGCCCGTACCCTGTACGCCTTCTGGGCCGTGGAGGGTCTGGTTGTCTTGGCCTCGGGGATCGATTGGTTGGCCCACAGGCATGCAGAAGAGCCCCGCAAGCTAGCCGTGGGCAAGGAGGCCTGAGCATGACGATTACAGCACGCATCCTGGACGGCAAGGCCACGGCTTTGGAAGTGCGCGCAGATGTGGCTCTGGACGTCGAGAGCCTGGTGGAGCGGGGCATCCACCCGGGCCTGGCCGTGGTGCTGGTGGGCGAGGATCCGGCGAGTTGCGTGTATGTACGCAACAAGGACCGCGCCGCCCGCGCTGCGGGCATCGAGGTCCAGACTCTGCGGCTCCCCGCCGATGTCTCACAGGCCGATCTGCTCTCTCGCGTGCGAGCACTCAACGAGGACTCCAGGGTGCACGGTATCCTGGTGCAACTGCCCCTGCCCGCAGGCCTCGACGCCGACGAGGTTTTGCTCAGCATCGATCCCAAGAAGGATGTCGACGGCTTGCACCCCAAAAACATCGCGGCTCTCGTACAGGGCCGCAAGGGCCTGGTGCCCTGCACGCCAGCAGGCTGCATGGAGCTTTTGGACCGCGCTGGGATCGAACTCGAGGGCCTGCATGTCGTGGTGCTCGGGCGTTCCGCCCTGGTGGGCAAGCCCGTGGCCCAACTGGCCCTGGCGCGCAACGCCACGGTGACCATCTGCCACAGCCGAACCCGCGATCTGGCCCGCGTGGTGGCTGAGGGTGATGTGGTCATCGCCGCCGTGGGCCGGGCAAAGCTCGTCGAAGGCGCCTGGATTCGCCCAGGAGCCGTGGTCCTGGATGTGGGTATCAACCGCGGTGAGGACGGCCAGCTCGTGGGTGATGTGGATTTTGAGGCCGCTTCTGAAAGAGCTGCGGCGATCACTCCGGTTCCGGGGGGGATTGGGCCGATGACCATAGCCATGCTGCTCTCCAACACGGCTCTGGCAGCCGCCAGGCAGTCCGGCCTGGCAGGAGCCTGACCCGGCTTTGAGCCAGGGCTCGCACCAGCGTCCCAAGCCAAATTCGCGAACCTTGCCTTCCTGGAATTCCCCGTGCGAAGTCTGAATCACGACGAACCACCTGGCTACGACGACGGCTTTGGCCGTCAGCAGGCGCAGGTCTCCATGCCGAGATTGACTCCGGTGACCCGGCGGCTCTTGATTCTGAACGGGGCGATTTTCCTGGCGAGCTTTGTGATTGGTGTGGGCTCGCCAACCACGGGGGCTGTGTTGTTCAACCTCTTCGGTCTATCGCCCGAGCTGTGGGCTGGGTGGTTTCCCTTCGTGCCCTTCTGGCAGCTTCTGACTTTCGGTTTCCTGCACAGCACCATGGTGTTCTCACACATCCTGTGGAACATGGTGCAGCTTTACTTTTTCGGCACCATGCTCGAGGGCATTCTGGGCAGCCGGCGCTTTCTCACCTTCTATATTGTGGCCCTGTGCTTCGGCGGCCTGCTGCATCTCACGGTGGAGTTCGCCAGCGGCGGCCAGATGCCTGTCATTGGCGCATCGGGAGCGGTCCTGGGTGTGGTTGTAGCCACCGCCACCTTGCGCCCCCGGGCCCAGGTCTTTGTGCTGTTTATCCCCGTCACCCTGATGGTGCTGGCGGGAGTGATCGTGGCCATCGATGTGCTCAGCGCCGTGCGCGACCTCTCCCTGGGCATCAGCGATGGCGTGGCCCACTGGGTGCACCTGGGCGGCGCCCTGTGTGGTTTTGTTTGCGTGAGGATGGGGTGGATCCAGGTCGATTGGGTGGGGCGCTTGATGGAACGGCGTGTGGCCCTGCGTGACGAGCGCCGTGCCCAGGATGACTACGACATGGATGCCTTGTTGGCGAAGATCCACAGCCAGGGCCTGGCCGCCCTCACGAAGCGCGAGAAGGAGTTCCTCAAGCGCGTCTCGAATCGCAAGTAGGGCGCCTCGGCTCGGGGCGTTACAATCGCTGGGTCCTGCGGTCCCATCCAGCTCCGGTAGCCATGTTCCGACTCCCTCCCCCTCGACTCCTGGCCCTTTTGGCCCTGGCCGCGCCTGCCCTCGCGCCTGCTCAGCCAATCGTTGCCAGTCCCCCGGGCCCTCTCGCCCGGGCGGCAGACGGGCGCTCCGAGTTCCGCGAGGCCTTCAAGAAGGCTCAAGCGTTGAATTCAGCAGCCGAAATGCAGCGCCTCGTCAAGAAACACAACGCCGAGGCGGTGTCCTTGATCATGGACACCGCCGAGGGTCTCTCCACCAACCCCGGAGAGATCTTGGCCAAGCGCATGACCGCCTTGCGCAAGACCTGGCGAGCCGCCATCGACACCGACTTCGCCGAGAACATGGAGAAGTATTTCTCCTTGATGGACCCGGTCCAGAAACGCGAGCGCGGCAAGTTGAAAGCCCGCTACGACCAGGCCAACGCCAAGTACTGGGCCAACAACACCAAGCGTGCCTCCCAGGTCTACGGCATCCTGTCCCTGGAGTTCGAGGGTCTCGCGGATCAGCTGGCCTTGGTGGGCGACCACTACTTCGCTGCCCAGGCCTGGATCCTGCGCTCCCAGTGCTGGACGGAAGCCAACCGCGGGGAGCGCGCAGACCTCTACAAGATCTGCCGTTCGTGCAAGCAAGCCTACCTGGCCCTGGCCAGGGTCGACCTGCGCGACCGCTTCTACATCGATTCCAAAGCCCGTTACGACAGTCTCGCCGCCCAGGGCTATGACAAGAGCCTCAAACCCGAGGACGGCGAAGGCGGCGAGCCTGCTCCGGGAACGGGTCCGCCTGCCGCCGGCGGCGCGGGCACCCTGGGCGCCAGTTCGACCGTGAGCTTCGCATTCGAGATGGTGGAAGACCTGGACGACTTCGAGCGCCCCAACTACTTTCTCGACGAGTTGCATGTGATGTGGTCCTCGGTGACCCTCAAAAAGAAGGGCACCAAGGCCAAGTTCTCCTCTCTCGGCGACATCTCGCCCACGATTCTGCGAGACGGCTCGGCCCTCGCCACCGTGGATGTCGACGGCGATGGCAAGGGCGATATCCAAATCCGCCTGACCGGCAATCTCGAGCCCCTGGTGTTCAAAATTGGCCAGGGCGACGAACAGCGCGACTGGGGCGTCTTGACCCGTATTGGATCCTCCACGGACATGTACCAGGGCGTGCAGATCAACATGGCGCCCACCGACGAGCAGTTGTCCATCTTCCTGGTGGCCGGAGCCAGCCTGGTGGGGGAGCTGAATGGTGTGCGTTTGCGGATTCTCGACGACAACATGGATGGCATCTACGGCTCCGCGCCCATCTCCTGGGAGCATATTGGCTTGAGCAAGGGCCTCTTGCAGCCCGAAATGGATTCGGTGGTGGTGGGCAAATCCAAACGCGCCGTGCCCTTCAGCGAGTACCTCCAGGTGGCGGGGCAGTGGTACAAATTCGAGACCCAGGGCGTGGGTATGGAACTTCTGGCCACCGCGGTCGAGCTCAAGACAGGTAAGGCCAAGCTGGCGTTCAAGGGCGGCAAGCCCACCTGGCTCGTGCTGCAAGGTATGGGCACGTTTGAAAACTCGTACTTCGATGTGAGCCGCCCCACCGAACTTCCCGTGGGCAAGTACAAGCTGTTCTACGGCGAGTTGCGCAAGGGCAAGAAACAGCAGATGGCCAAGACTGTGATTCTGCCCGGCAAGAGCATGGAGAATTTCGAGGTTTTCGAGGGCAAGACCACCAAGATCATGCTCGGCGGTCCCTTCAGCTATGACTTCAGCTTCAAGGAAGAGGAGTCATCGATCCATCTCAAGGGCAAGACGGTGGTGGTGACCGGGACTGCCGGGGAGCGCTACGAGCGGCCCTGGAACTGCGTGCCCCGGCCCCTGGTTTCGTGGCGCAAGAAGGGCTCGAAGAAGGGCAGCAAGCCGGCCAAGACGCATGTGATCGCCCAGAGCGATCAGTTTTCCGAGTACGGCTGGGATGCCTCGTGGGCACCACTGGATCTGGTGCTTGAGAAAAAGGGCAAGGTCGAGGCGGCCGAATTGCAGCTGAGCGAGAAGAAGAACAAGCTGTTCGGCAAGATCAAATCCGACTGGAAGGAATAGGACCCGTGCTCGATATCAAGTTCATCCGCGCCTGCCCCGAGGCTGTCAAGGCCGGGGCAGACAAGAAACACATCGAGTGTGATGTGGACGCCATCCTCTCCCTGGACCAGAGCTGGCGCGACCTGGGAGTCGTTGTCGACGGCTTGCGAGCCAAACAGAAGGCCGCCAGCAAAGAGATCGGCAAGGCTTCCGGCCAGGACCGATCGGCCCTGCTGGCCGCCGTGCAGGAACTCAAGGCGGAAGTGAAGGACAAGGAGGCGCGGCTCTCTGAGATCCAGGCCGACCTGCACAAGCGCCTGCTAACCGTGCCCAATGTGCCCGCGGACGAAGTCCCAGGCGGTGCCGACGACAACGACAATGTGGAGCTGCGCACCTGGGGCAGCCCAAGGGATTTCGCGTTCACTCCCCGCGATCATGTGGCCATCGGCGAGGCCCACGACTGGCTCGATGTGGTCCGCGGCGCGCGCTTGGCGGGCTCGCGCAACTATGTTCTCAAGGGCGACCTGTCCTTGCTCGAAGGCGCGGTCATGCGCTACGCCCTGGACGCCATGGTGGCCCGCGGTTTTGTGCCTCTCAGCGTCCCCACTCTGGTGCGTACCGAGACCATGGTGGGCACGGGCTATTTCCCTGGCGGTGAGGACCAGGCCTACCGCTGTGATGACCGCGACGATCTCTGTCTTGTGGGCACCGCGGAGGTTCCTATCACGGCCTTGCACCAGGACGAGATCCTTGATGTGGCCAGCTTGCCGCGCAAGTTCGTGGCCCTTTCCACCTGCTATCGCCGTGAAGCCGGCACCTACGGCAAGGACACCCGCGGCCTCTATCGCGTGCACCAATTCCAGAAGGTTGAGCAGGTCGTGATCGACATCAACGATGATGAGCGCAGCCTGGAACACCACCGCTCGATTCTGCAGAACGCCGAGGACCTCTTGCAGGCCTTGGAATTACCCTACCGCGTGGTCAATGTCTGCGGTGGCGACTTGGGTCAACCCCAGATCCAAAAATTCGATATCGAAACCTGGATGCCGGGCCGCGAGGGCTACGGCGAAACCCACTCGGCCTCGCGCTTCCATGAGTTCCAGGCCCGCCGCCTGGGCTTGCGCTACCGCGACGAAGAGGGGCGCGTGCACTTTTGCCACACCCTTAACAACACCGTGGCCGCCAGCACGCGAATTCTGATCGCTCTGCTCGAAAACCACCAGTGCGAAGACGGCACCATCCGGGTGCCCGAGCCCCTGCGTGCCTACCTCACAGGTCGCAGCGTGCTGGGCGAGCCTCTGGGCTAGGGGCGCTCGCCGTCGCCGGAGCCCTTGCCGCCCTTGACTCCGCCGCGGCTGCCGCCAGCACCTCTTCCGCCAGCGCCTCCTGTGAGGGTCGTGGTGGACTGGGTGCTGGACTTTGCGTTTGCGCCGGCGCCCTGGTCGCCCGAGCTGCTGCTGCCTGAGGGGATCATGGGCACCAGCAGTGCGGTTTCTTCCACTCGAAGAACCTCAGGCAGCCGGATGATGCGCCGGTAGGTCATTTCTGTCAGGAAGCTCGGGCGTAAGGCCTCGCGTTCAACGCGGCGCTGCAATTCCAGGGTCATGGTGATCTCAACTCGAGCCGGCACACCGATGTTCTCCTCTTCGCCCCGGGCATCCTCGTCGCCCCAGTCCTCGAAGGCATCGGCATCTACGCCATCCTCGGCGAAGACCTGAATGTCGAAGTTCTTGATGCGGTCGTGGAGGAATGTGAACTCGCCACCTTCGAAGGGCTCATCGTCGATCCCCTGGTCCTCGCGCCGATAGAGTTCGAGAAAGTCATCGTAGCCGGGGTTGGGCCGCAGGTGATAGCCCACTTCGTTGAACGTCGAGCGTTCGAAGTTGTCGCCGTTGATGCGCAACACGAGGTTGTCGGTGGTCGTGACAAAATCGATCGAGTCGCCATCGGCGCCGCGTAGGACATGGTTCTCCACCAGGAAGTGATCGCGCTTGGCGCGGTTGTAGACGATCAGGCCACGCAAATCGCGCTCGATCATGTCCATGATCGCCGGGCCGGCGAGTTGGGTCTCCTGAATGTTGTGGATGTTGTCGCGGCTGATGCGCGCCACATGCAAAATCTGGGTCACCGACACAAGAATCCCGCCCATGATCAGAACGGCAACCAGGACTTCGGCCAGGGTGAAGCCAGCGCGGTTTGGGTGGCGAAGAGGGCTTGAGTGGAGAACGCAGCGCTTTGGATGGCGGGCGGGATCGTGCAGGGGTTTCAACAGGTGGTCCTCTTGTTGCTTGGGTTATTGCGGCTCGCCGCTGGGCAAGCCGGACTCTGAATCTTCGTCCACGCCGTGGACCTGCTCCCAGTTCATCCAGGACTCGATCACCAGGCTGTTCTTGAACTCTCGAGTTTGGGGGAAGGTGACCCGCAACTTGACCTTCTCGAAGGGTTCCTCGATTTCGTCCTGGTCATCGTCATCCTCCAGGCGCCGTTCTTCCTCGCGGCGCTCACGGCGAGCCGCGAAGGCGTCGTGGTAGCTCGACTCGTAGACTTCATCTTCGTACTCCTCAAAGGTCTCCTCCCCGAGCAGCACTTCGAAATAGAAGTTGGCATAGCCCTCCTGAGCGTAGCTGCCGGTCCAACCGGTCTCGATGTCGTCCTGATAAAGCCCGGATTCGATCTGCCCCAGGGTCATGCTGCCAAGTTCGCGAGCCAGCTTGAGGTTGCGGGTGTGGGCCGCTTGGTGCTTGGCGACAAAGAGGGACTCCACGCACATGGTCAGGCCGATGCCCACGATGAGCAGAGTCACAGCGATCTCCACCAGGGTGAAGCCGGCTCGTCTGGAGGAGCGCTGAAGCTTCAATCAAAATCCTCCGCAGTCATGATGGGCCGCTCGAAGCCATCGTAGTGAAATCTGATCAGGCCCGTGAGCGGCAGGACCTCGATGGTCAGGGGCACATCGGAGGTGGATTGCATCAGGGTTACGGTGTGTCCCGTGGCGCTGCCGAGGGGGTCGAAGCTGACATAAACCACGCCACTCTCGTAGCGCATGCCGCCTATGGTGACGAGTTGCATGTCCACCGACTCGGGCAGACGCATGCGCTTGAGGATCAGGCGCTCTTCGTCCGTGCGTGCCAGGCCTCCGCCGAAACGGTAGGGCGATGAGACGCTGTAACTATTGGCATCGAGGTCGTAGTAGATGCGGAAGATGCCGTTGCGAGCGATGGCGTCGGAGCGCGCACCGCTGACCGCCGCCGCCAGGTCGTGCACTGTGGAGTTGAGCTCGGCCCGGGGCAAACTGGCGGCCCAGCTGAGGGCCACGATCCCGGCCATGAGACCCATGATCGTTACGACCGCCAGGAGCTCCACCATGGTGAAGCCCCCGGTAGGGCTCGAGTCTCTGGGGCCCAGGCGTATCAAGGGCATCTCAGCGGCCTGTCCCGCCCAAGATTGTCCAGTTGTCCATGTCCTTGTCTTCGCCCTCGCCGCCGATCGAGCCGTCCTTGCCCAGGGTGAAGACGCGCGGGTCCCGTTCGCTGGCGGTGGGGGGGGCATACTGGTACTCGGTGCCCCAGGGGTCGAGGGGAACCCGCTTTTGCTTGAGGTAGGTGTAGCCGTTCTCGTCGGGGGTCACCAGAGCCTCAAGGGAGTCGGGGTAGGATCCGGCGTTGTTGATGGCGTAGTCATCGAGGGCCGCGGTGATGGCCATGATGTTGGACTTGGCCGTGCCCCCGAAGGCGCGCCTGAGGGCGTCCACGACCTTGGGCACCACCAAAGTGGCGAGCAAGCCGATGATGACGATCACCACCATCAATTCTGCCAGGGAGAAACCGCCCTTACTGGAGGGACGCTTGGATGTGGAGAGGGCTGTGTTCATGTCGGGTCGGCGCTGGTAGGCGGGGCGCGGTGTCCTGAAGGTGTTGTCCGTTATGTGGTTGTCTTGAAGTAGCTGTTGCGGGTGCGCTTGTGCGGGTTGTTTGAAGCTCGGCGGCCAGCACCCCGGGCCGCATCCCTGGAGTAGATACGATAGCACTGTCTCGATCTTCCCCACAGTCGCCCAATCGGCCCCTGAAGGGCCAGGAAAGGGGTGCCAGCACCTTCTTGGGTCACATCTGGCCGATTTGGAGGATGGGTAGCACGATCGAGACCACGATGAAGCCCACCACAACCGCCAGGCAGACGATCATGATCGGCTCGAGAACCGAGGTCATGCGGTCGGTGGCAATTTCGATTTCCTCGTCATAGGCGTCGGCGATGCGGTCGAGCATCTGCTCGATTTCGCCCGACTGTTCGCCCACGGCCACCATGTAGCCCACCACTGAGGGGAAAACCCCGGTTTGCTTGAGGGGCGTGGCGAGGTCGGTGCCTTCGAGGATGCGCACGCGGATGTGTTCCGTGGCGTCGGAGATGATCGTGTTCTGGACCACATCGCGAGTGATCTCGAGGCTTTGCACGGCGGGCACGCCGCTCTGCAAGAGGGTTGCCAGGGTGCGCGTGAAGCGCGAGACCGACTGCTTCAAGAGTACATCACCCACGATGGGCATCTTCAGCATCCAACGGTCGATCAGGCGCCGGCCGCGGTGGGATTGTTGGTGCACGCGCTCAAAGGCAAAAGAGAGCGCCGCCATTCCCAAGAATCCCAACCACCAGTAGTTCTGGAAGACAGACGAAATCGCCACCAATATCTGGGTCGGCAGGGGCAGGACCTGGCCCGTGTCCTGCAACATGGCGGTGATATTGGGCACCACCCAGGCCATCAAGGCCGTGACCACGATGAGGCCCAGGCCGATCATCATGGCCGGGTAGGTCATGGCGCCCACGACCTTGCGGCGCAGGGTGCGCTGGGCCTGCATGTAGTCGGCCAGTCGCATGAGCACAACATCGACATTGCCAGTGGCCTCGCCAGCGCGGATCATGTTCACATACAGCGAGCTGAACAGGTTCGGGTGTTCCTCGAGGGCGTCGGCCAGGGACGCGCCTTGGTTCACCCGCTCTCTGATCTGACGGAAGATTGTTTCCGAGCGCCGATCATCGGCCTGGTCGATCATGGCCCGCAGAGCCTCGGTCATGGGAATGCCCGAGCCAAGCATGGTGCCCAATTGACGGGTGACGCCGGTGACGAGGTCGAGGTCCCGCGAGCTGGTGGAGAGGCGCTGGGAGCGGCTCTTGAGGATGCGCGCCAGGAACCCATCGGGTGCCCGGCCCTTGGAACCCTTGGTAGGGCGGCCGTGGGATTGCTTGATCGCGCTGACCAGGAGGCCATCACGACGCAGAATATCGCGGGCCTCGCGGGCTGTGTCGGCGTCCACAACACCCGAGCGCTGTTCTCCCGCGGTGGAGATGGCCTTGTACTGGAAAATCGGCATGCTGCGCTTAGCCGGCGCTAGTCGAGGTCCATTTGGGTGACCCGCAGAACTTCATCGGCGGTGGTCAGCCCTTCCTTGATCTTGACTCGGCCATCTTCGCGCAGGGTGATCATGCCGCGCTCCACGGCCGAGCGCTTGAGTCTGGTGGCGGTGTAGCCCTCCATGATCTCGGTGCGCAGGGTCTCGTCCACAGGCATGAACTCGTAGATCGCTGTACGGCCCGAGTAGCCCGACTGAAAGCACTCGTCGCAGCCCGTGGCCGAGGCGACAGAGCCGTTCATCTCGGCGGGGTCGATGCCGACCTTCTTGAGTTTGGCGGCTTCTTCGTCGGAGATCGGTCCTTCCAAACGGCAATGCTTGCAGATCGTTCGCACCAGTCGCTGGGCCACCACCAGGACGATGGAACTCGACACCAGGTAAGGCTCGACGCCCTGGTCGACCATGCGCGTGATGGTGGAAGCGGAGTCGTTCGTGTGCACCGTGGAGAAGACCAGGTGTCCAGTGAGAGCGGCGCGGATGGCCACCTCGGCGGTCTCGAGGTCGCGGATCTCACCTACCATCATGACATCGGGGTCCTGGCGAAGGAACGCGCGCAGGCCGGCGGCGAAGGTCAAGCCCTTCTTGGTGTTGACCTGCACCTGGCTGATGGCCGGCATCGAGTACTCCACCGGGTCCTCGATGGTGAGCACATTCTTGGTGGTGGTGTCGATCTCGGTCAGACCGGCGTAGAGGGTCGTGGTCTTGCCCGATCCCGTGGGGCCCGTGACCAGGATGATGCCGTGGGAGTACTCGAGGAATTCGCGCAGGAGGGCTTCGTTTTTCTCTGTCAAGCCGATTTCGCCCACGGTGAAGAGCTTGGCCGACTTGTCCAACAGGCGCATGACGATCCGCTCGCCGGTGGTGGTGGGGACGGTGCTGATGCGCACATCGACCTCGCCGTCACCGATGCGCAGGGAAGCCCGGCCATCCTGGGGCAGGCGCCGCTCGGCGATGTCCATCTTGCCCATGATCTTGACCCGACTGACGATGGCCTCTTGTACCCGCCGCGGCACCGAGTCCATGTCGTACAAAATGCCGTCGATGCGAAAGCGCACCTGCAGGCGGTCGGGGAAGGCCTGGAAGTGGACATCCGAGGCTCGCAACTTGAGAGCCTGAAACAGGATCGTGTTGACCAGCTTGATGATCGGCGCCTTGTTGGAGACATCGAGGACATCTTCGGCGTCGTCGATTTCCACCGCCAGGCCGGCGATGTCGCCGTCCTCGGCCACATCGGCGAGGGCCTTGTCCACGCCGTCAGCCTTGTGGCGGTAGGCCCTCGATATGAGCGTTGTGATCTCTAGCTTGGGCGCCAGAACGGGATCGATCTCGGCGCCCATGAGGGCACCCAGGTCATCCATGGGGTGCGGATCGAGGGGCGAGCAGGTGGCCACGCGCATTGCGCCCTGGTCGTTCAGCCCCAGGGCCACGAGGTTGTAGTTGCGCGCGAAGTGCACGGGCACCTCGTTGACGAACTCAGGCGGCACGGGAGTGCCCTCGAGTTCAGCACAGTACTCCATCCCCAACGCCTTGGCGTAGACCTCCAGGATCTGGGGCTCTTCAAGGTAGCCCTTTTTCTGAATCACGCGGTCGAGAGTGTCGCCGCTCGTCACCGCGATCCCGCGACACTCCTCGAGCCGCTCGCGGCGCAAGCCAGCATCGATCAAGAGTTCTCCGATGTTCACCATGGTTGGATCAACTAGTTGTCGGAGTTCTTGTTTTCGAGCATTTCGTTGGCTTCTTCGCTGCCGATTCCTATGTCGGCTCCGTTCACCGCGCCATGGTCCGGCGCCTGGTAGACGGGCACATCGAAGCCGGAGAAGTCGAGGACTTCGGAGTCGGCGCCGAAGCGGTCATCGATGATGCGCACCCGGCTGGCGCCGATGGTGTCTGCTGCTTGCAGTTTCTTCTTGTAGCTGAAGGCCGCGAGGTCCGCGAATTCGCGGTCGTGCATGATGTGCGGCGTGACAAAGAAGTACAGGGTGGTGCGATCCTCGGTGTCGTCGGTGCGCCGGAAGAGCACCCCCACGAAGGGGATGTCGCCAAGGAAGGGGACCTGGGTGCGGTTGTCGGTCTTGTTGTCGACGATGATGCCGCCGATGACCATGGTGTCGCCGTCGGGCACATTGACCGTGGTCTGAATGGTGCGCGTGATCTTGGGCGGCGGGATGGCGCCCGAGAAAGAGCCCTGGAAGGTCGAAACCTCGAGTTCGATGCCCAGGCGCAGGTACTTGCCAGCGCTGATCGTGGGCGAGATGCTCAAGGTGATGCCGGCTTTCTCGTAACCGTTGAAGGTCTCCTGGCTTTGGCCGCCAGCGCCGTTGATGGTCACGGTCGTGGTGGGTTGCTCATCCAGGGTGGTCACAAGGGCCGAGCCGTTGTTGTTGACCAGCACCGAGGGGATGTTGAGCACATTGGTGTTGCGGCGTTCCTGGCTGGCGGCGATCAAGACCGGCAGGGAGAAGCTGCCGCCGTCGATCAGGCCGGCGGTGATGCCCCGGGCGATGTTGGGCACTCGCACATCGGGGATGCCGTCTCCGTCGTTGTCGGAAAAGGTGGACATGCCAAAGTCGCTGACGCCGAAGCCTCCCGTGCCGTCTCCTCCCGGGATGTCTGCGCCACCGAGTTCGATGCCGATGTCGAGCACATCGCGCCCCGAGAGTTCGATCAGAGCCGTCTCGATCAGGACCTGGTCCTGGCGGCGGTCGAGGCGCTCGATCAGGTCGAGCACTTCGTCGTAGCGCGAGCGCGGGGCAGCCACCAGGAGCGAGTTGGTGGCCGGGTCGGGGACCACGGCGATCTCGGTGCTGGAGCTCGAAGCCTGGCCCTGCTGGCGTCCGGCGCCTCCGGGGGTGTTGCCTTGGACGCGGCTGGCGTCCTGCAGAAAGTTGGTCAGGACCTCGGCCAGTTCCTCAGCATCGGCATTCTCTAGGCTCAGGAAGTGGTAGTTGCGCTCGCGGTCGATCTGGTCCACATCCAGGCGCGCCACGAGTTCCTTGAGGCGCGGCATGTCGTCGGGCATGGCCATGACCAGGAGCGAGTTGGTGCGCGGCTGGACCATGATCTTGGTCTCGGTAGTGCCTTGTTGCAGGCGGCCGGTGGCGCCCTGAGCCTGGGGCGTGCCGCCAGTGTTTGTGGCGCGCCGGCTGGCTTCGAGTAGTTCCTCAAGCGTGTCGGCGATCTCATCGGCGGCGGCGTATTCGAGGGGGATGACCTCGAACTCCGGCAGGATCGCGGGCTCCGGTTCGGAGACATCGTTCATCAGGCGCAACATGCGCACGAGGGCAGCGATGTTGGAGCCGAAGCCGATCAGGATCAGGCTGTTGGATTCGGGGATAGGCACCAGTTGCATGGTGTTGGGGTCCACCACCATGGCGCGCATGGAGTTGCCCATGGTGCGCACATCCATGTTGGGCAGGTGCAAGACGGTCTGCACCAGGGTTGCCGGCTGGTCGGCGTAGCGGTCGACTTCTTCGGCGGTGATATAGAGGGCGTCGCCGCGCACATTGGAGCGCGCTGGCGAGTCGAGGCTGGCCACCACCACCACCGAAAGATGCTCCGGGCCGATACGCGTGCACACGAAACGGTTGATGATCATGATGATCTGGAAGAACGAGTAGAACTCGTCCTTGGGGATCACCTTGGGACCGAACATCTGCACCTTGGTGCTCTTCAAAACCGCCTGGGTGTCGGTGCTGAAGGTGAAGTTGATGGCTGTGTTGCGCTGGCAGATTTTGATGAACTGCTCGAGATTCATGGCCTCCTTGCTCTCATCAAACTGCAGGCGCCAGGCGTTGCCGAGGTCCTGGATGATGGGCACCTCGCCGCTCGTAGCGTCCGTCTGGGGCTCGAACGCGACGGGGGCAGAGGGAGCGGCGGCGGGCAGAGCGAAGGCCAGTAGAGAGAGGAGAGAGATCATCGCGGGAGTCTGTTCGGTTGAGGGCGTCGCTTGGGTTGTATCAGCAGGGCCAGGGCGGGGGGCGCGGAGCTCGTAGCTTGGCCCAGGGTGCCTTCAGCGGGCCGCAGGGTTCGACCCATCCTCTGAAGGCTCCCTGGCAGGACTCCAGGCAAACCGCCCCCGGGGTGCGCCGCCTTCTGAGGGCTGCGCGCAATCTAGGGACCACCAGGGGGCCTGTCAATGCGCCCGAAAGGGCCAGGCGGGTGCCTGCACCCGGCAGTCGACGCTCTCCGGGCGGCCTTCTTCCCGTCCAGTCCCAGCAAGTCGGGAGGCTTCTTACGAGCCTGGCCGGCGATTCGTTCGGAATAGGGATCGATGCGGGCCCAAATAAAGGGCACAAGAGTTACCGAGGGGTCAAGAATCTGGCCCCCAATCTCCGAACGAGTTGCCTGAGAGGGTTTCAAGCGGCATCCTCCTCGCATCGCGAGTTGCCGTCCGGGCCAGCTCGGGACCCGCTTCCCGGCCACCCACCGGTTCACTTTTTGCCCAGATATACCCGCCAAGCACCGTGAGCTCCTCCAGCAAAGGCTTCGTCAATTTCCTCCAGGAGTTCTCGATCCCCCTGATCGTGGGGGTCTTCGCGGCCCTCGTGGCCGCCAACCTGTTCCCTGGCCCCTATCACCATTGGTTTGGCGAGATCCACGGCACAGGCGCGCACGGCACAGGTCACGACGAGGTCTTCAACTTCGGTTTCGCCTTATTCGGGCACACCGTGGGGCTGCACTTCCTGGTCAATGACATTTTCATGGTGTTTTTCTTTGGCATCGCCGCCAAGGAGATTGCCGAGGCAGCGCTTCCAGGTGGCAGCCTGAACCCCCTCAAGAACGCGATCAATCCGCTCCTGGCCACCCTGGGTGGAGTTGTGGGGCCCGTGGCCGTTTTCTTTCTGGCACTCTTGGCCTGGCACGGTGCCAACCCCGGCGCCTTTCCAGAGGGCGCGACTGTGTGGGGCGATGACAGCCTCTCCAAGGGCTGGGGTATTCCAACCGCCACCGACATCGCCCTGGCCTGGCTGGTGGCCCGCGCGGTTTTTGGCAAGGGTCATCCGGCCATCGGTTTTCTGTTGCTCCTGGCGGTGGCCGACGACGCCATTGGCCTGGGCATCATCGCCATTTTCTACGGCGATCCCGCGAACCCCGCCGCGCCGGAGTTCCTGGGACTGGTGGCCGTGGGCATGGCCATCGCCGCTTTATTGCGGCGCCGTGATGTGCAGAGCTGGATTCCTTACATCGCTCTTGGCGGCACCATCTCCTGGGTCGGTTTGATGTTGGCGCATTTGCATCCGGCCCTGGCCCTGGTGCCCATCGTACCCTTCTTACCCGGCCCCGAGACCGACACGGGACTGTTCATCGAAGATGACGAAGTCGACCGCGCCGAAGAGGCAGGCAGCGCTCACGGGGAGCACCACTCGCCGCTGCACCAGTTCGAACACCAGCTCAAGTTCTTCGTGGACTTCGGTCTGTTCTTCTTCGCCTTCGCCAACGCCGGCGTGGAACTCGCGGGCATCGGACCCATGACCTGGATCATCTTGCTGGCCTTGGTGGTGGGCAAGACCGTGGGCGTGACGGCCTTTGGACTGTTGGGCATCAAGATGGGTTTCAAGTTGCCCGGCGGCATGGGCATCAAGGAACTGGTCATGGCCGGTTTCATCGCGGCCCTGGGACTCACCGTGGCCCTCTTCGTGGCCGGTGCGGCCTTCATCGATCCCGTCCTCCAGGGTCAGGCCAAGATGGGAGCCCTATTCTCCGGCTTCGTGGGCCTGGCGGCGATCCTGCTGGGCCGTGCCCTGGGTCTCGGCCAGGGCAGCAAAGCCGATTCCAAAGGCGATCAGGCCTCAGAGGCTGCCTGAGGCGCGCAACCTCCGGGCGCCTTTGGGGCTTTGCGTTCCACCGCCATGGCCCTGGGATGTATCCTCTCGGCCATGCGCTTGACTGAACTCTTCACCCCCGAGGACCTGATCCTGGGTTTTGCGCCCGACGACAAGTGGGACGCACTGGGGAAGCTGATCGAGCACCTGGTGCGCTCGGAGCGCTTGACCGCCGATGAGGCGCCTGGTGTGCGCGACGCTGTCCTGGCCCGCGAGCGCTCCATGTCCACCGGCATGGAGAACGGGATCGCGATTCCCCACGCGGCCGTGGATGGCCTGAGCGAGATCGCCGTGGCCCTGGGCATTGTGCAGGACGAGGCAGGGCTCGACTTCGAGAGCATCGACGGCCAGCCAACGCGCTTGGTTGTGCTGCTCGTGATTCCCAAGGCCCAGAAGCTCCTGCACATCCGTACCCTGGCCGATGTGGCCCGAGTGCTCGGCAAGGACAGCGTGCGCGAGGAACTTCTGAGCGCCGAAACTTGCGAATCGGCTTGGTACGCCCTGCGCACCGACGACGCTTGAGTCCAGGGCTTCGAGGCCCTCTGGCCAGGGGCTTGGCGGTCGCGCTGAGGGAAAAGTTGCCGCTCTTGAGCGCAGCCTTCCTGGCGGGCGCATCGGGGCTGGGGCTAGAGATCGTGTTTGTCAGCCTGTGCGGCTTGACTCTGGGCTACGGCGTGAGCGCGGCCGTGGGGTTGACGGTCTTTCTTGTGGGCTGGTCCCTGGGCGCTTGGGCCTCGGGAAGCTTTCGCGGTCCGCCCCAGGTGGCGCTGATCACAGCCGGGGCGTTCCTGGCAGCTAGCGCTTTCTGCGCGCCGGCTTGGCTGGTTTCCATGGCGGCGGGCACGCCGTCCCGGGCCGCGGCTTGGAGTGCGTCCCTGGCGGCGCTGTTCACCGTGGCCTCTGCTCAAGGAGTGTTCCTGCCGCAACTCGCCCGGCGCTGGTCCTTGGCGGCGGGAGACAGTTTGGCTCTGCTCTTCGCCTCCAACCTGGCCGGCGCGGCCCTGGGCGCCTGGCAGGTGGGCTTTGTCTTGCCCGCGGCACATGGCCGCATCAAGGCCGCCAGCGTGGCGGGGGTTTGTGCCCTGGCTGCGGCCCTGGTCGCTCTGCTCGGCAAACGCCATGGCGCACCACGGCCAGCCAGCCCTGGCGCCATAGCCGCTGACGGCCAACTCGGCTTGGCACGCGCTGGCCTGCTGCTGGCCTTCGGGACCGCCTGGCTCGCGACCCTGGAGTGGTTGGCCCTGCGCCTGGGTGTCCTGTGGTTCGGCGGCATGCAGAACGCGCTAAGCGGAGTCTTGATCGCGAGCATGGCGGCTCTTGCCCTGGGCGCTGCTTTCTTGCCACGCCTCCTGGGCAGAGGGCCAGGGGCGCTGGTGCGCCTCGGCGGTTTGTGTGCCGTTGCTAGCGCTTGGTTTTTTGTTGCGCCGTTTTTTTTGGAGCGCACGCAGGAGTGGCCGCTCTTGCTGCGAGCCTGCGTGCTCGTGGGACCGGCCCTCGTGCCTTTCGGCGCCGTGGTGCCCCTCTTACACCGCGAGATCTCCGGCGAGAGCGGTCCGCGCCTGGGATCTCTGCTCGCATGGGAAGCCCTGGGGGCATTGCTTGGGCTACCGCTTTCCCACTTCTTGATCGTGCCCTACTTCGGCCTCAACGGAGCCCTGGCCTTTTGGTCCCTCTCGGTGCTGTGCTGGCTCGCGTGTTTAGGGGCGCGGCCCTCGCCCGCTGCCTGGGCGGCTGCTGCGGCGGCCGTTTGCGTGTTTGGTTGGGCGGGTTTTCGTGCCATGCCTCTGGCCCTGGCCGCGCCGGCTTTGAGCGACCCGGCCCTCGAGGTACTCGAGTTCAGCGAGGACCGGCACTTCGCCGTGGCCGTGGTGGAGGACGGCCTGCGCGGTACGCGGACCCTCATGACCGACGGTTTCCGAGCAGCGGGCACGGGCCGCGACTACGCCTACATGCGCGCTCTCGGGCACCTGCCCCTGTTCTTGCACCCCGCGCCCGAGCGAGTTGGAGTACTGGCCTTTGGCACGGGCACCACCGCCGGTGCTGTGGCCTTGCACCCCGAAGTGCAACACATCGAAGTGCTCGAACTATCGGCGGCGGTGATAGCCGCTGCCGATTGGTTCGAGGAGGCGGGCCGCGGCGTGCTCAATGAGCGCGAGCGGGTCACGGTGCACCTGGGTGACGGCCGCCGCCACCTGGCCAACCTGGCGGGCAGCCTGGATGTACTGACCATGGAGCCGCTGCTGCCCGACTCGCCCTTTGGTGTCTACCTGTACACCGAGGAGTTCTACGCAAGGGCGCGGACGGCGCTCGCTCCCGGCGGACTCCTGTGCCAGTGGGTGCCGCCCCATGCCCTCGAGCCCGCGGTGTTCGAGGCCGTGGTGGGGGCTTTCTGCGAGGCCATGCCCTGGAGCAGCGTCTGGCTCTTCGGGACTCAAGTCGTCTTGCTCGGTGGCGAGGCCCTGCCGCTGCTGGATGCCGCGCGCTTCCCCGAGGCCACCGCTGGCGCTGAGCTCCTCGCCCGCGAGTTGCGCGAACTGGGTCTGGATGGTCCGGCGGGTTTCTTGGCGCGTTACATCCAGGATGGTGCCTCGTGGCCTTGCGTCCCGCGGCCCCTGACCGATGGCGATCCCTGGATCGTCTACCGCCCGCGTCGTCGTGGGCTGGACTTGCTGGCCGACTTGCCCCGCAACTTGCGCAGCCTGCGCGAGGGCGCGGCGCTGCCGCCCGCGGAATGGTGCCGGGAGCTTTCCGGAGCAGCATCGAAGCGTTTCGAGGCCCTGGCAGAGTTGCGTGCAGCCCGTGAGGCTTATGCACTCCTGGAGCTCAATTCCCGTGGCGGTTCACTCGAGGGAGCGGGCTACGCCCAGGAGGGTCCCGCGCTACTGGCGCGCGCCCGCAGCTTGGCGCCCCTGGACCCCGAGTTGCAGGCCTTCTGGGAAGAGCGCCAATTTCTCCACAGTCTGCGGCGGGGCGTGGCGCGCCTTGCGGGCGACTCTTCGGCGGCTTCCGCCGCCGAGGCCGTGCTGAGCCTAAATCGCGCCCTGGCCCTGCGCCCCGAGCGCGCCGACTTGCATTGGTACATGGCCTTCGCCCTCGAACGCCTGGAGCGCCCCGAAGCCCAGGCTGCCCGGGACCAGGCCCGTGCCCTCTGTCCGCGCATCGACGCAACCCCCGCAGGCTTGCGCACCCGGGGGTGGCGGCGCTAGACCCAGTCGTCGGCGTGGCGCGTGATGCAATCAGCTATGTGCCGGGCGCAGCGCCGATAATCGTCCAGGCCGCCACCGATGGGGTCGGGCACATCGCGCTGCTGGGGGTCGAGCAGGGTCACTTTGGCCAGGATACCAGGCTCCAGGATCGTGGCCAGGGCGGCGCGGTGGGATTCGGTCATGCAGAAGACCTGGTCAAAGTCGGCGATCACCTCGGGCAGGGCCGGAGACGAAGCATGGGCCGAAATATCGAGGGAAAGCTCGCCCATGGCCTCCCGTGCGGCAGCCGTGGCAGGGGCTCCCGAGGAAGCGAAGACGCCCATGGAGCGCACGCGGAAACCGGTTTTTCCGATGGCTTCGGGGTCGCAAGCGAGGCGCTCGGCCAGGACCTGGCGCGCCAGGGCTTCGGCCATGGGGCTGCGGCAGGTGTTGCCCGTGCAGATGAAGGCGATTCTGCGCCCGGCCGTGCGGCGCAGAGCCTCGATATCGTGCAGCCCTGCGCGCAAGAGTTCAAAACTGCCCGGGCCGATCTTGAGGATCGTGGAGGCTTCCTTGATGCGCGTCTGTCCGCCGTCGATCACGAGGCCGAGCAGGCTCGTGTCGAGGCGTTCGAGGCCAGCCACATCGGACGCAGCGGGCTGGCCGTGGAGGTTGGCGCTGGTCATCACCACCGGGAAGCTCGCGTGGGTACAGAGGGCCCGGGCGAAGGGTTCGGCGGTGAAGCGCACGCCCGTCCATCCGTCAAGAGCAGCCAGTTCCAACCCCGCTGGCACACCGGGCAGGATCAGGGTCAAGGGGCCGGGCCAGTAGCGCTCAACCAGGCGACGGACCGTGGCTTGGGGGCCGGGAAAGGCCTCCAGGGCCTCCATGGCGCCGATGTGCCAGGTCCAGGCGATGCCCCCCGGGCGGCCCTTGATCTCGGCCAGGCGCGCGAGGGCCGTGGCGTCGTCGGCGCGGGCCGCCAGGCCGTAGACAGTCTCGGTGGGCAGGGCCACGAGCTGGCCCTCCGACAGAACCTGACAGGCGCCGTCGAGCCACTCGCGCACGGGTTCGCCGTTGGAGTCATCGAGCTTGTGGATGGGGAAGGTCAAGAGCAGTAATCCGCCGGTACAACGCCAGGCAGTGGAGCGCCCAGGTGGTGCGGATTCTACGGCACGCTCGCGGCTCTAGGATAGGGCTGTCAGCGCCAGTCGTTGCATTCCGGCGCCGGGGGGCCGAACATGGGCCCCGCCTCAGCCTGTCCTGCGCGACTCCATGACTCCTGAAGAACCCCCCGAGCGTCCCGATAGGGGCGTGCTCTTGACACGCCTCGCCGGAGGTCTCGCCCACGAGATCAAGAATCCGCTCTCCACCATGTCGATCAACCTGTCCTTGCTCGAGGAGGAGTTCACTCGTGGTCAGTCGGACCAGCGGGCGGAGTTGTCGGCCCGCGAGAAGCGCTGCATGAAGCGCGTGGCCACCTTGCAGCGGGAGATTGCGCGCCTCGAAGATATTCTCGAGGACTTTTTGATCTATGCCCGCGGCGGTGAGATCAACCGTTCACCGCAGAACCTGCTCGAGGTTCTACGCGAGGTGCTCGGCTTCGTCGAGACGGAAGGCGGTCTGCAAGGCATTCGCCAGCATGTGGACCTGCCCTCGTCCTTGCCCCTGGCGATCATCGACGCGGGCGCCATGCGCCAGGCCTTGCTGAACTTGGTAGTCAACGCTCGTCAGGCCATGCCCATGGGCGGCGAGTTGATCGTCAGCGCCCAGCGCGAAGGCAGTCATGTGGTTTTGACCATCACCGACACTGGCGTGGGCATGACGCCCGAGGATCTCGAGCGCTGCTTCGACACCTACTGGTCCACCAAGAAAAACGGTTCGGGCCTGGGGCTGGCCACCACGCGGCGCATCGTCCACGAACACGATGGCACGATCTCGGTGGTGTCCGAGTTGGGCCGCGGAACGAGTTTTCGGGTGGTCCTGCCCTTGGTGGTGGAGATCACCAGCAGCGGCGGGGGATCCGGGTCATGAGCGAGAAGCGCATTTCCGTTTTGGTGGTGGACGACGACGAAGGCCACGCCGAAGCCCTGGCCGACGGGCTGGAAATGGACGGGCATGAGTGCATCGTGGCCACCTCGGGAAACGCCGGCATCAGCCAACTCTCCGAACGCAGTTTCGACGCCGTTCTGACCGACCTGATCATGCACGACAAGTCCGGACTGGATGTCCTGCGCGAGGCACGACACCTACAGCCGGAAGCCGTGGTGCTCGTCATCACAGGTCACGGATCGGTGGCCACGGCGGTGGAGGCGATTCAGATAGGAGCCGCTGATTACCTCACCAAACCGGTGAATCTGGCCGAATTACGCACCAAGCTGCCGCGGGCCGTGGAGGCTGTGCGCAACAAGGTGGCCAATGTGGAATTGCGCCGCCAACTTGACAAGCGCTACGGGTTCGAAAACCTGATCGGCCACTCGCCGGCCATGCAGCGGCTCTTCGAGCGACTTGCGCGGGTGGCTGGCACCGATGCCACGGTGCTGGTTCTGGGGGAGAGCGGAACGGGCAAGGAACTGGTGGCCCAAGCCCTGCACCAAAACAGTCCGCGCAGGGCGCGGCCCTTCGTGGCCGTCAACTGCGCGGCGCTTTCCGAAGGTCTGATCGAGTCGGAACTCTTCGGCCATGTGAAGGGCGCATTCACCGGCGCGCTCGGGGCCAAGGAAGGTCGCGTGGTCTACGCCAATGGTGGGACTCTGTTCCTCGACGAGGTCGGCGACATGCCCCTCGATACCCAGGCGAAGTTGTTGCGGGTGCTAGAGGCCCGCGAGGTTGTGCCGGTGGGAGGCAACCAGTCCGTGGCGGTGGACATCAGGCTCGTGGCGGCCACCAACCGCGACCTGCAGGCCATGGTCGCCTCGGGCGAGTTCCGCGAGGACCTGTTCTTCCGCTTGCAAGTGGTGACCGTGGAGTTGCCGCCCTTGCGCGAACGCAGCGGCGACATCCCGCTCCTCGTTGATCACTTCTTGCAGGAGTTCAGCGCGACCCACAAGCGCGAGATCAGCGGAATTGCCCCCGAGGCGCGTACCCGTCTGGTGCGTTACTCCTGGCCTGGCAATGTGCGCGAATTACGCAATTGCATCGAGAACATGGTCGTGCTCGCCGGCAGCACGACCCTGAGCCTCGCCGATGTTCCGGCACAGGTGGTGGACGGCGCGAACGGGCCCGCGCGGGAGGGGGCTGAGTACGCTCTGGCTGGTCGTTCCCTGGCCGAGGTTGAGCGGGACTTGATCGCCCAGAACCTGGCCCTCTTCGAAGGCAACCGCGAGCAGACCGCCAAATTGCTCGGGATCGGCGAGCGCACCCTGTACCGCAAGATCAAGGCTTACGACCTATAGCGGGCGGCCGCGGGCTCCTGCCATTCTTGCAGGGGTGCCCCAGGGAGGAGCGCGGCGCCTGCCATGTTGACAGCCGAGGCTCCCGACGTGCGGATGTAAGTGCTTGTGCAAGAACAGATTAGGGGTATTGGACCGGATGGCACGGAGTTTGTTTATGTGAGCCCGTGCCCCGCGGCACAAAGCCAGACCACTACTTTTTAGCCAGGCCCGGACTGAGGGCCAGAGGAGCTTCTCGAAACCATGAGCCATCAGAACAAGATCATCGGAATAGATCTCGGCACGACCAACTCGGTTGTTTCCGTCATGGAAGGCGGAGAACCTGTCGTGATCACCAACGCCGAAGGCGCCCGCACGACACCTTCGGTGGTGGCCTTCACTGGCGACGGTGGGCGCCTCGTGGGCGCCGCCGCCCGCCGCCAGGCCGTGACCAACCCCACCAGGACGGTCTCTTCCATCAAGCGCTTCATGGGCCGCCGCCACAGCGAGGTGGCCGACGAGGAGCGCGAAGTGGCCTACAAGTTGACCGGTGGACCGGACGAGTTGGTCAAGGTCGACATCGATGGCACCCAGTACACGGCCCCCGAGATCAGCGCCATGGTGCTCTCGCACCTCAAGGAAGCCGCCGAGGCTTACCTCGGTGGCAGCGTGACAAGCGCGGTCATCACCGTGCCGGCTTATTTCAATGACGCTCAGCGCCAGGCCACCAAGGACGCCGGCACCATCGCCGGTCTCAAGGTCGAGCGCATCATCAACGAGCCCACCGCGGCCACCTTGGCCTACGGGTTGAATAAGGAAAAGAGCGGCCGCGTGGCAATCTACGACCTGGGCGGCGGCACCTTCGACATCTCGCTGCTTGAAATCGGCGACGGTGTTTTCGAAGTGCTCTCCACCAACGGCGATACTCACCTCGGCGGCGATGACTTCGACGATGTGCTCATCCGTCATGTGGCGGCGCAGTTCAAGAGCGAGAGCGGCATCGAGGTACGCGACGACCCCATGGCCTTGCAGCGCCTCCGCGAAGCTTGCGAAAAGGCCAAGTGCGAACTCTCCAGCGCAACGGGCACCGATATCAACCTGCCCTTCATTACCGCTGACGCCTCCGGGCCCAAGCACCTGCAAGTCAACCTGACCCGCGCGCAGTTTGAGAAACTGGCCGAGGGCCTCATCGAGCGCACTCGTATCCCCTGTGAAACGGCCCTCAAGGACGCCGGCTTGTCGCCCTCCGACATTGACGAGGTGATCGTGGTGGGCGGTTCCACCCGCATGCCCGCCGTGCAGGCCATGGTTCAAAAGATCTTCGCCCAAGAGCCCAACAAGAGTGTAAACCCCGACGAAGTCGTGGCCATGGGCGCGGGTATCCAGGGCGGCATCCTCGCCGGCGACGTGAAGGATGTGGTGCTCCTCGACCTGACTCCGCTTTCCCTGGGCATTGAAACCTTGGGCGGTGTGACGACTCACTTGATCGAGAAGAACACCACCATCCCGACCTCCAAGAGCCAGACCTTCTCCACGGCTCAAGACAACCAACCCAGCGTCGAGATCCATGTCCTGCAAGGTGAGCGCGAGTTCGCCAATGACAATCGCACCCTGGGCAAATTCCACCTGGACGGGATCGCTTCAGCGGCCCGCGGCACGCCGCAGATCGAGGTGTCCTTCGATATCGACGCCAACGGCATCCTGCAGGTCAAGGCTATCGACAAGGGCACGGGCAGGGAACAGACCATCCGCATCGAAGCCTCTTCGGGATTGTCCGAGGAGGAGATCGAGAAGATGCGCATGGACGCCGAAGCCCACGCTGATGAGGACAGGGCCCGTCGTGAGGTGGTCGACCTGAAGAATCAGACCGACGCAATCGTGCACGAAACCGACAAGCAACTCGAAGAGCACAAGGACAAGCTCTCCGAGGAGGATGTGGCCGCCATCAACAGCGCCAAGGAGGCTTTGCAAAAAGCCGCCGAGGGCGACGACAAGGCCGTCATCGAAGCCGCCCTGGCCGACTTCCAAAGCAAGGCCCAAAAACTCGGCGAGGCCATCTACGCTGAGCAGCAGGCCCAAGCCGAAACGCCCCCCGAGGCAGCTCCCGCGGAGAGCGGCGATGAAGGCCCGGTGGACGCCGACTTCGAGGTCAAGGCCTAGCCCGTTCGGACCTGCACGCGAATATCTCCCCCGGGCGCTATGACTGGGTTGGCGCGAGACGACTCGGCCAGTGGTGAAACTGTGTCGTGCTCCAGGACGAGACTCGCGTTGAGCTGTACATCGACGGTCCCGAGGCCCAAGAGAACAAGGCGCTCTTCGATGCGCTCATAGGCCAAAAGAAATCGCTTGAAGATGAGTTTGGAGTCACGCTGTCGTGGCAGCGACTTGACGGTAAACGCGCTAGCCGGATCAGCTACACAGTTCTTGGCGGTTGGGTTGACGAATATGCTTGGTCTACAGCGGTAGACGGAACAGTGCGCGCGATGCAAGGGCTCTACAACGCACTCTCCAACAGGGTTGTCGCGTTCAGGGAGGGCGGAGCAGAATCAGCGCTCTTGCAAAGCGAGAATTGAGGGTCTGGAAAATCGCTGCATCGTCGTCTCGTTCGGCTTCCTCTGCGACTTCACACTTGACGCCCTGGGCTCACCAAGGCCGGCGGATGAGCGCCGGGCCCGAGGTCGAGCAAGTCGAGCAGCCTTCATCGACCAACTCGAGTCGATAGGCGGAAGCGCGCAAGAGGTGATCCCGCCAAGACACTCGTCGCAGCCCGCGCGAAGATCCGAGAAGTTTTGCTCCCCCGCGATCTCAAGAGTGCCTTGGTTCGGGGCAACCTGACCCGCGCTGGGCACGAGTGGCTCGACGATGGTGGCGCCGGCCAAATTGTCTTGGCAGCCCAGCCGATTTCAGGGCAGCAGCGGGCACCTGCGAGCGAGGCTCGTAGGTGCCCGCTGATCTGTGCAAGGGGTTCATTTTGGCGCCCTGGTGTGAGCGGAAGCGCTCCGGGGAAGCTAGGCTGTCGGCCATGAAGAGACCCGCATGGGCCTCGCAGCGGCACACTGTTTGCCCCTCCCGCCCGTGATCTCCGTCCAACACCTGACCCGCCGCTTCGGATCACTGACCGCCATCAGTGACCTCTCCTTCGAGATCGAACAAGGGGAGGTGGTGGGATTCTTGGGACCCAACGGGGCGGGCAAAACCACCTGTCTGCGCATCCTGGCGGGCTTTCTGCCGGCCACATCGGGGGGCGCCAGCGTGGCGGGCTTCGATGTCCTCAAGGAATCCCTCGAAGTGCGCCGCCGCATCGGCTACCTGGCCGAGACCGTGCCGCTCTACAACGATCAGCGGGTCGAGGAGATGCTCGGCTTTCAGGGACAACTGCACAGCCTGAGCCGGTCCGAGCGGGCGCGCCGAATTCCCGCCGTGCTCGAGCGCGTGGGGCTCTTGGATCGCCGCCGCCAGATGGTGGGGCACCTCTCCCGAGGCCTGCGCCAAAGGGTCGGCTTGGCCGTGGCTCTGCTCCCCGAACCAGAGGTCCTGATCCTCGACGAACCCACCAGCGGTCTCGACCCCCTGCAACGCATCGAGGTCCGTGGCCTGATCCAGGAACTAGCCTTGGAACACACCGTGCTGCTCTCCTCGCACATCTTGCCTGAGATCGAAGCTGTCTGTCCGCGGGTCATGATTCTAAGCGAAGGCCGCCTGGCCGCCGATGGCACCCATGCGCAGTTGGTGGAGACCCTGGGAGGCGGCAGTTGCGTGCGCTTCGAAGCTGCCCTGGGCGCCGAAGTCCAGGACGCCCAGCGACTCCTGGCAGGCATACCTGGCGCCCAGCGCGTGGACGATCGTGGGCGCCTGGGCATCCACCACTGTTTCGACATTCAATGTGACGAAGACCTGCGCGAGGACATCGGCGCCCTGGCCGCCCAGCGCGGCTGGGCCTTGCGCGAGTTGTCGTGGCAGAAGCCGACCCTTGAAGAACTCTTCGCCCGCATCGCCCTGGGCTTCGATGGAGATCGCACCGGACCCACGGGCGCCTCGACTGAGGAGAGTCCGCCCCCTGGCTCGGCGCCCGTCCAGATAGATGGCTGCCCCAGCGGCACCGGGGGCCTCGGTGAAAAGCCGACGAGCGGCGGCGACTTCTTGAACCCGTTCAACTCGTGAAAGGCACCCTGACCATCTTTCGCCGGGAGGTCTCCGCCCTCTTCCAGAGCCCCCTGGCCTGGGTGCTCTTGGCCGTTTCCTTGGCCCTCTCAGGTTGGATCTTCGTGGCCGTGCTCGAGGAATCCGGCGGCAGCGTCAAGGCCTCCCTGGCCTTTGCAGGCGGCGGCTCAAAGGTCTACTGGATGATCATGCTGTTCTTGCCGCCGCTCTTGACCATGCGCATGATCAGCGAGGAGGCGCGCAACGGATTGCTCGAGTTCTTGCTCACGGCGCCCGTGTCCGATGGGGCCGTGGTCCTGGGCAAGTTCCTGGCGGCCTGGTTCTTCATGGCCGTCATGTGGTCTTCGAGCCTGGTCTATGCCCTGGTTTTTGAAGTCGTGGGCAGCGCGCCCGACTGGCCGCCGGTGGTGGGGGGCTACATCGGCGCCTTGCTCGTCTCGGCACTCTTCTGCGCCCTGGGACTGCTCTCCAGCGCGGCTTTCAAAACGCCTGCCTTGTCGGCCTTCGTGGCCCTCTCGGGCAGCATCGGCATCTTGTTCTTGCCGGCTCTCGCGGGGCTCTTCGAGTTCGGCTGGCTGGGGGACACGGTGGCGGCTGTGGACATTCTGGCCCACTTCCATCGTTCATTCTTGATCGGTGTGGTGGACAGTCAAGTGCTGCTGTTCTTCCTGGCCTGGGCAGGCTTCTTCTTGTTCCTGGCCGTGCGAATCGTGGAGGCCAAGCGATGGAACTAGATCGTAAAGGGTCCGTGACGCAAACGGGCCTCGCCGCCCGATTTGGCGTCCTGGTTATGGTGCTTTTCAATGTGGCCCTGGCCCTCTCGGCGGTGGTCCTGGTGATCTGGCTGGCGGGTCGGCCGGGGTTGCACTGGCGCATGGACCTGACCCGCGACCAGGCCAACACCATCGACGGACAGCTGGCGCGCACCATCGATTCGCTCACGGGCCAGCTCACCATCGAGGCCTTTTTGCGCCCCTTCGATCCGCCCCTCGAAGCCGTGGGCGGCGAGTTGCAGGCGCGCATCTTCGAGTTGCTGCTGCAAGCTGAAGAGCACGCGCCACGAACTCTGAAGTTCATCCACCATCCCTACCTGCCGCCGGAAGCCGGGGGGACGGAACTCTTGGCGCGCATGACCGAGGTCGGCGTGCGCGGCAGCTTCAACACCATCGTGCTCTCCTATGAGGAGCCCGGTGAGGAAGGCTCTCCCCGGCGCAATGTGCTCAACCTCCTGGGTGAGGTGGCCGAGGTCGACCTGGGCAATCCCTTCAAACACCAGGGCAACTACCGGCCGCCTTCGATTGTCTCCTACCGCGGCCAGGAGGCTCTCTTGCGGGGCATTTTGAAGGTCACTCAGGGCGAAAAACCGTTGGCGGTCTTCGCCCAGGGCAACGGCGAGCGCGCGCTCCTCGAAGCAGATGACCGCGCTCTCGGGCGACTGCACACGGCCCTTTTGGCCGATGGATTTCGCGTGGAGGCCTGGGACCCTGATGCGGACAGGGCCCTGCCTCAAGAGACCGCGGTCCTGGCGCTGTGCGGACCCGAGGAGCCATTCCGGCCCGAGACCATGGAACTCATGGCGGACTTCGTCTTGGGCGGAGGCAGCCTGGTTGCGGCACCGGGACTCGAGTTCGCCGATGGCCCAGGTTCGGTGACGGAGCTGCTGACGAGATTTGGCGTGGAGGTGCAGCCGGGCATCATCTGCCGGCCCTTCATGGGTGCCAGCGGGCTGCCCACCGTGGGCACTCCGCGGGTGGCCGAGATCGTGGTGCGCGCCGAGAACATGTCCTCCCATCACCCCATCGTGGCACCTTTGCGCCGGGGCGATCGGCGGGTGCGCATGATCTTTAGCCGGCCCCTGGGCCGCGGTCGTCCGCCCACGGGAGGCGTGCTCATCGATCTCTTGCGTAGCAGCAACAGCACCTGGCGCGATCTGCCCAATGCCGACGGGACCTTCGCCTGGCTCTGGGATGAAGAGCAGGAAGAGAGCGGTCCCTTCAGCCTGGCCATGACATCCGTCTTTCCCATCAAGCGCCAGGGACCCGCGCCGCCGCCGGGCACCCTGGCCGAACGGCCGGAGTGTCGCGTGCTGGCCATCGCTTCGCCGGAGGTCTTTGGCAGCGCGCTCTTTGACACGAACCGGGACTTCTTGGTCAACGCCTTCAACTGGGCCGCCAGCCGCGAGTTCCGCGTATCGATCACCCCGCGCACGGCAGACGATACTCGCATTGACATCGGTAGCGATCGCAGTCTCTTCTACATCAGCCTCTTCTGCATTGCCCTCTTGCCCCTGGGCTTCGCCGCGCTGGGGCTCGTGGTCTTCTTGCGTCGCCGCAGCTAGAGGCCCGGCCGCGCCATGCACAAGAAGACCAGCGCCATTCTCGTCCTGATCGTGGTCCTGCTCGGGGGGCTCGCCTGGTGGCAGACCGAGCGCGAGGCGGATCAGCGCTTTCTGGTGGATGAGCGCATGTTCGAGGGCGTTGATGTGAGCCGGGTCGTTGAGATCCGTATCGACAACATCAACCGTTCGTATACCTTGAGGCTCCAGCGCGACAGCGCGGGCAGTTGGTTCCTGACCGATCCCCTGGCCGTTCCCGCGAATCTCGGTCTCGTGCAACTCCTGCTCGATGATATCTCCACTGCACGGGTCATGGCCCTGCCCGAAGCTGAAGCGGACGGTCGGGGACTCGGCTTTGAGCCGCCGCGGGTGGTTCTGGATGTGGTCGAAGCCACCGACGCCGGGCCGCGCACCACGCGCGTTGAAGTGGGCGCCCTGGACCTCGATGGCAAGCGCGTTCATGTGCGCCGCGAAGGCCGCTACTTGCGCGGCTTGCGCCGCATCTGGTCCACCCTAGACCGCAGCCCGGAGGAGTTTCGATCCCACCGCATTCTGCATCTCGCCGGCCGCAAGATCAGCGAGGTGCACCGCACGGGTTCGGTGCAGTACGCACCGGAGGAGCTGCCCCAGAACCTGGGCTTGCACGCCTATCTGGATGGTGCCGAGTGGCGCAGCGTGTTGCCCTTCGAGGCGCGCCTCGACCCCCTCGATGTGGGCGTCCTGGTGTACGGCCTGGCGCGCATCCAAGTGCGGCGCTTTGTCGAGGACGATGCCAGCGACCTCGCCCGCTACGGGCTCGACAGGCCCCTGGTGCGCCTGAGTTTGGGTTTCCGCGATGGCAGCCGGGAAACATTGCTCCTCTCGCGCATCGGCAACAGCTCGAACTGGTTCGTCAAGCAACCGGGCAATCCCGCCGTCTTCAGCATCGAAGATCCCGCGGCAGTGCGCTTGCTCTATCCCCTCGAAGCCATGCTGGAGACCCACTTCAGCCCTGTGGACCGGGAGTCGGTGGAGGCTATCGAGTTCCTCAACGGCGACCTGCTCCTGCGCCTGGAGCGAGGCTTCACGGGCTGGCAGGCAAAGACGCGCCGCGGCAGTGGGGCCTGGTCCGCCGAGCGGCGCGCCGATGAGGACCTCGTGGCGGACTGTTTGGGTCGCCTGGAAACTTTGGAGATCGAGGAGTTCTTGCTGGACGGCCAACCTCGGTTGGAAGGCACGGGCCTCGCCATCCATCTCGAAACCCGCGACGGACGCTGGGGCGGGACGCTCGGGCCTCTCTGGCAGTTCGATGGGGCCGAAGAGCGCCGCACTTACCTGCGCGACGGCGACGAGCGCTGGGGCCTGGTGCCCCTCTGGACCGCCGACCTGGCGCGCCTCTCCGCGCGCGAGTTGTGGTCCCTCGATCTCTTGCAACTCGAGGAGGTTGAGCAAGCCAGCTTGCGGTTGGTTCGGGGCGAGTTGGAATTGAACTTCAAGCGCGACGAACGCGGCTTTTGGCACGGGGCTGGAGAACCCGAGGAAGCTCGCGATCTTCTGGCTGTGCTCGACGCCTTGCTCTTCTTGCGCGCGAGCGAACACCTTGAAGGCGAGGTAGCTCTGGAAAACTCCATCTCGGTGCACTTCGGAGCCAGTGCCGGCGGGGGCGTGAGCTTCGAGGTGGGACTCGGCCCGGAGGGTACCTGCCAACTTTCCCTGGCCGGCGCGCGCTCCCTGGCCCGTATCGCGGACCTGCACAGCCGCCTGCTAGACCTCTTTAGTCGTTAGAAGCGTCGGATTGAGGGGCTCCTGCCCGGGGGCGGGTTTGGACCTCCAAGGCCAGGCCTGGGCGGGCCACGGCGCCAGCCACTCTGGGCCTCCTGGTTCCAGAGGCCTGCAAAAGGACTGCTTGATCACGAGGCGGCTTTCTCTATGGTCCCTAACAAGACCCGAATAGAAAGTCATGAGATCCAACGACTCAAAGCCCCAACTCGCGCCCCAAGAATCCTCCTCTCGGCCCGCACCTTCCGCTGGCGGTCGGCGCTTCCAGCGCCGGGGCACCGATGCCGGTGAGATCGCCCGCAACCTGCGCGGTGATGCAGAACTCAAGGGCGGCTTCGTGCACTGGCGCGAGTTGCCGCCGCGCAAGGCGAGCCTGGCGGACTTCCCCCCGGGCCTCGATCCGCGGCTGGCGACAGTCCTGCGCGCCCGAGGCCTCGAGCAACTCTACAGTCACCAGCGCCAGGCCATCGATCAGGCCCTCGCTGGCCACGATGTGCTGGTGGCCACTCCCACGGCCTCGGGCAAGACTCTCTGTTACCTGGTGCCTGTGTTGCAGTCCCTCCTGGAGTCGCAGGGCTCGGCGCGGGCCTTGTTCCTGTTTCCCACCAAGGCTCTGGCCCAGGATCAGGCGTCTAACTTGACTGGCATGGTTGAGGAGCTTGGCAGCGAATGGCACGCCTTCTGTTACGACGGCGACACGCCGCCCTCGGTGCGCCGCAGCCTGCGCGACCGCGGGCACATGATTCTGACCAATCCCTACATGTTGCACTCAGGGATTCTGCCCAACCACGCCAAGTGGGCCGAGCTCTTCCGCGACCTGCGCTACATCGTGGTGGACGAGCTGCACACCCTCTCGGGTGTCTTCGGCTCCAGCGTGGCCAATGTTTTGCGCCGCCTGGTGCGCATCGCCGCGCACTATGGCAGCTCGCCGCGTTTTCTGGCCTCGTCGGCCACCCTCTGCGATGCCGCGGGCCACGGCCGGCGTCTCTTCGGTCGCCCCCCTGTCGTGGTGGATGAGGACGGCTCGCCCTCGGGGGCGCGCATCATGGCGGTCTACAACCCGCCCCTCATCAATCCCGTGGCGGGCTTGCGCGCCAATGCTTTGGAAGAAGCCCGGCGCCTGGCGCGGCGCCTCTGCGGCCCCGATCACCAGACGATATTTTTCTGTCGGCGACGCACGGCGGTGGATGTGCTCACCCGTTACCTCAAGGAACAGGCCCGCGAGATGGGACTTGAGCCCGATGAAGTGCGCGGCTACCGCGGCGGCTACCTGCCGCTCTTGCGACGCGAGATCGAGAGCGGTCTGCGCAAGGGCGAGGTCAAGGTGGTGGTGAGCACCAACGCCCTGGAACTCGGCATCGATATCGGCAGCCTGGATGTGGCCGTGCTGGTGGGCTACCCCGGCTCTCAAGCATCCTTCTGGCAGCGCGCCGGCCGGGTGGGGCGCCGCAACAAGCCCAGCCTTGTGGTGCAGATCGCCCAGTCCGACCCCGTGGACCAGTACCTCGCCGGGCACCCTGACTACTTGTTCGGTGCGCCCAAGGAGCGCCTGGCTCTGGACCCCGACAACCTGGTGATCCTCTCGGAGCAACTGAAGTGCGCGGCGTTCGAGCTGCCCTTTCAGCGCGCGCCCGAAGGCGACAAGCTCGCCTGTGTGAGCTACGGCGATTCCCGCGAGGCGGCCCCGATCCTGGACTACCTGGCCGAGGAGTCGAACCTTCTCCTGGCCCGCGACAAGCACTGGTACTGGATGGCCGACGCCTACCCTGCCGGGGATGTGGCCCTGGCCGGCGGCGAACCGGACAATGTCCTTATCCTCGATGTGGTCACCGAAAAAGCCATCGGCGAGATTGACCGCGAAGCCTCGATCACCACGGTCCACGAGGGCGCCATTTACATGGTCGAGGGCCAGACCTGGAAGGTCGAGACCTTCGACTACAAGAATCGCCGGGCTTACGCCCGCGAAGTGGACAGCGACTACTTCACCGAAGCCGAGACCAATACCGAAGTGCGCGTCCTGCGTCTCGAGGTCTGCCATGCCCGTTCGAGGGCTGTGGCGCCGGTGGCAAATCCCCATGTCCCTGAGACTTTGATTCTCGCAGAGCCGGGACAGGCCAGTGAACTGGGTGCGGACCCGCCGAGCTTTTCCAGCGAGGGCCAGGACTGCGCCATCTGGCGCGGTGAGGTGCATGTCACCTGTCTGGCTACCCTCTACAAGAAGGTGCGCTACTACACCCGCGAAAGCGTCGGCGCCGAGGACATCTCGCTGCCCGCGGAGGAACTCGACACCGAAGCCTTCGTGCTGACCCTCTCCGAAGCCAGCGCCGCGGAGTTGGGGCTCCAGAGCGGCAGCCGCGGCGCGGCCTGGCATGGCGTGGGGCATCTTGTACGCCGCGTGGCACCTCTTTTTGTGCGCTGCCAGCCCCGCGACTTGGGCATCTCCACCCAGGTCAAGTCAGCGCACTTCAAGGCCCCGGCCCTGTACCTTTACGATCGCGTCAGCGGCGGAGTGGGGCTCTCTGATCTGCTCTTCGACGAGTTTCGCTCGGTCTTGGCGGCGGCGCGCGATGTGGCTCTCGGCTGTCCTTGCAGCGCCGGTTGCCCCGCTTGCGTGGGGCCGCCCGGGGAGGTGGGCCCGGCGGGTAAGGAAACCGCCTTGCGCATCCTCGAGCACCTCGTGAGCGGCCCCGTTCCAGAAGCGCTCAGCACGGACGAGGGCACCTTGAGCCTGGCCCTGGCCGCTGCTCCATGAGCGCGACGGATTTTCGCAGCCGACTGCGGCGTCTGCGCAAGGACCCGCCCCGGGAGACTGCCCCTCTGGAGCCCACCCCTCTGGATCTGGCGGGCGGGCACCCTGGCGAGACCGGCGAACCAAAGGGCCTGCAAACCCGCGACGGCGGGCGCACCTGGTTTCGCGAGGCCAGCTTTGCCCTGGACGTCGAGCACGGAGACTTTGCCCTGGGGGAAGTCAGCGCGGCCCATGCAGCCGAGTTCGTACTGCTCACCGGCGACAAGGCTCTGGCGGACCTGGACCTCTTCGATGCGGTCTACCTCGACACCGAAACCACCGGCCTGTCGGGGGGCGCGGGCACTTATGTTTTCATGGTTGGCCTGGGGACTTTTGAATTCGATGGCGATGGCGGCCCGCGCTTCCAACTCTGGCAGGGATTCCTGCGCGACCCCGGAGGCGAGGCGGAGCTCTTGGAGGAGTGCGCAGGCCGCATTCGCGCCCGCGGATCCCTGGTCTCGTTCTTCGGCAAGTCCTTCGACCGCCACCGCCTCGAGGACAAGATGCGCCTCTGTGCGGTGAGCGCGCCCTTCGACGGACGCCCGCACCTGGACCTCTATCACCCCTGTCGGCGCCTCTATCGTGGAGCCTATCCCGACGGGCGCTTGAAGACCCTCGAGGCCGAGCTGTGCGGCCTGGAGCGGGCTTCCGACTTGCCTGGATCCATGGCGCCGGAGGCCTGGTTTAATTACCTCGCGGGAAGACCTCACCGCCTGGCGGGGGTCTTTCAGCACAACCTGCTCGATGTACTCAGCCTGGTCACCCTGGCCGCCCACCTGGGACGCTCGCGCCTGGAAACCCGGGCTGACAGGTCGCCCCTGGCGGGGGACCCGGGCACCCGCGCGGCTGGAATCGCGCGGGCGGAGTTGGCGGCTGGCCGTAGCGCCGAAGGACTGCTCTGGCTCGAGCGCGCCCTCGAGCGCCAGTGCGCCGACGCCCGCAGCCTGGCCCTTCTGCGCGCCGACCTGCTGAGGCGTGAGGGTTCCCTGGACGCCGCCCAAGCAGCCCTGGAGGAATTTGTGGTGCACCCTGAGGACGAGCACACCGCCCCTGCCCTGGTGTCCCAGGCAAAGTGCCTGGAGCACCGCAGTTCTGATCCCGTGGCCGCTCTGGGGGCAGCGCGGCGGGCCCTGGAAGTCAACGGCCGCTGCGGCGCGGGCGCCCGCGGTCGCGCCTTGAACCGCGACCTCGAAGGCCGCATCGCGCGCCTCCTGCGGCGCGTCGAAGGCTGAGCAGCGGCGCTCAGTCCCGGGCCAGGTGGCGCCGGATGGCTTCGGGCAGGGCCAGTTTTTCCTCCTCGAAGACCCGCGCGGCGAGGCTCTCTTCGTCGTCCTCTTGCAGCACGGGGACGCAACGCTGCAAGAGGATCTGGCCATGGTCGTATTCGTTGTCAGCGTAGTGCACGGTGCAACCTGTGAATTCGACGCCCCGTTCGAGAACGGCCGCATGCACGCGCCTGCCGTAGCAGCCCTTGCCGCCAAAGGCCGGCAGGAGCGAAGGATGGATGTTGATCACCCGTCCTTCCCAGGCGCGGGGGATGGGCAGGAACCGCAAAAAGCCAGCCAGGACCACCAAGCTGCAACCAGCTGCCTCCACGGCCGCAAAGACTTCGTGGCTGAATGCCTCGGGCGAAAGCTCTCGGGCGGGGTCCAGGACGAGGCGCGCAAGGCCGAGTCTCTCGGCGCGGGTCAGTCCAAAAGCATCGGGCCGGCTGGCGATTACCAGGGCCAGATTCACGGCGAGTTCACCGCGCTCCACGCACTCCGCGAGGTTTTCGAGCGAGCGCCCGCCCCCGGAGAGCAGGACCGCGATTCGGGGCTGCTCGGAGCTCAAAAGTCTTCGCGCAATTCCAGGGCCACGACGGCCAAGTCAGGGACAAGGGCCACGAGCAACTCCTCCAGGGCCGGCGCCAGGGCCTCGGCGCCTTCGAGCAGGCTCTCGACGAGGGACTCACCCTGCGGGTCGAGCAGGGCCACAACCGAGAGGGCGGCCAGTCCCGAGTGGGCCGCGGCGATCAAGGGGCCGGCGAGATCCTGCACCACTACTTCCGCGCCCGCGCGGGCGAAGAATTCGGCCTCGGCGGGAGTTTCCATGGCGGGCCCGGCACTGCAGGCCAGTACCGCTTCGCAGGTCTCAATTCCCTGGGCAGCGGCGCGGCCGTGGGCCATGCGCCTCAGTCCCTCATGGTGCAGGGTGCTTTGATCGGGGAAGAGGGCTCCCAGACGCGATTCGCCCAGGGCCAAGAGGGGCGTTTCCCCCGAGAGGTTGATGTGATCCTTGCCCAGGGCCAGAGGCGCCAGGGGAGATTTCGCGGCGCCGGCCAGTCGCCGGCCAGCTGAGGTGTATACGCAGATCGTGGCTCCCGAGCAGGCGGCCAACCAGACTGGAAAGGATCTTGCCCAGGCGGGCTCGTCCCGCGGGTTGCCGCTCCGCGAGAGCTCGCCGGGACTGTCCTCGAGGAACCAAAAGGTCGCACCGGCTGCTTCGCCCGCCACCAGGGTCGCGCCGCGCCAGGCGGCCGGCACGCCGGAGATGCCCTCGAGGGACAGGCTCCAGGTGGCCGCGAGGCTGGCGGGCAAGAGGCCGAGCCCCGTGCCCATGAAGAACAGGACTTCGGGATCCGGGGCGCCGCGCCCGCGTAGTTCCTTGGAGGCGGCGTAAACCGCTTCGTCGAGGGGGCTATTGGTCATGCTTTGGGGGGGAGCGGGAGGCGCAGGCGGAGGGAACCACTCAATCGGAGCCGCTCTTCAGGGAGCCGTCGGATGCGAGCAGCACGAGCAGGGTCTCGGCGTGGTTTTCGAGCAGGTCTTCGAGGGTGCTGACCGCCGTGGGCCAGCGGCCCTCGCTGCCGGCTTGCAGAGCCTCGGCGAGGATCCGGGCCGCTTTCAGCTCAGCCCTCAAGCTAGCGCGACGCTCCTCATCGTGTTCCCACTCGAGGGCCCGCTCGATGGCCATGGGTAGGTCCTTGGCTTCGTTCTTCGTAAAGACCGCCGAACCCTGTTCAGCGAACATTTCGGAAGCGTTGTGGACGGTTTCAGAGATGGCGCAGAAGCGCATCACAGCGGCGATGGCCCGCTCTTCGGCGGGCAGGAAAGCGCGCTCGAGGCGGCCGCTGAAGACGGCATGGAGCAGCGCCGAGCGGTTGGCGTAGGCGCTCCAGGGAACCTCCTGGGTTTTGCCGTGGACGCTGAGCCGCAGGCCCTCGGCGCTAGCGGCCAGGGCCTCGCGTTGGGTGCCGCGCTGGTCCCGGGGGTCGGGGACCTTCTTGCGGCGCCAACGATTCCAGTTTCCGTGCAGGATTTCGAAGGCACCGGCGGCGAGTTCGAGGTCGGCGGCCAGAGTAGCTGCCCAGGCTTGTCGCTCGGGGGTTTGCAGGGCTCGGCCTAGCTCATGGACATGCGTGGCGGCGCCTCTGAGGTCGAGGCGCGAGAGTTGGCCGCGCAGGCCCCCGTCGCCGAGCAGACTGCGGGCCACCATGCGCACATCCCTCAGGCGCTGGGAAACGACAAAGCGCTCGCGGGCGGCGCCAAGGCTTTCCTTGCGGGCTCGCAACTGGGAGCGCTTGGCCACCAGATCCAGGCTGCCCGCGGGGGGGCGGCGCTCACTGAAATCGGGCAGGTCGGTGAGTGCGATCAATTCGCCCAGGATGCTCGCCGACAGATCGAACTGGCCCTGGGCTTCGGCGGCATCGCAGCGTTCGAGACCTGCTTTGACGGCGGCGAGGGCCAAAGCCACGACTGCGTCTTCGAGGTTGTTACGCGCAGCCACGAAGGCGGAATCGTTAGCGAATGGATCCTGGCCCGGGACAGCGTACATGGCCCGCAAAGCTCGGCCCGGGTAGTGCGGCGTGGCAGCGAGGTCTGCCGCCGTGCGCAGGGCGCCCAGGATGGCTCCGAGCTTGCTGTCGTGTTCCAGTTGGGCCCGGTTCTCGGACAGAACCTCGGCGTCGAGTTGGTCGGCTTGGGCCAGGGCTTGGCTGGCGGCGGTGGTGCCCAGGAAGCGGCTGGCCAACTCCCGCAGGCGATCGCGGCGGGCGGCCTTGCCGAGGTCGCGCTGGCCCAGCTTGAGGAACTCGTTCTCGGCCTGCATCTCGAACATGCGCTCCTGGTTGTCATTCCCACCGGGGCTTTGTTCTTGGGCGTTGCTCGCGGGGCCATCCCCGTCGGCAAGCTCCGCGGGCTGTTCCTTCGGATCTGCGGGGTCGCCGAGAATGTCCCCAGACGCTCCGCCCGCGGCCGAGTCGTTCCGGTTGCCCCCATCGCCGCCGGTGAAGAGCGAGATCAAGGCCACCGCCACCAGCGCGAGGGTCGTGGGCAGGGCCCAGCGGGGAAGCTTGGGCGTGGGCGGCGGTGCACCGACGGCCGCCGCTTCGGGGCTGCTCGAAAGGCCCTCCAGAACCTTCAAAAGGGCCGCAGCCGAGGGGTAGCGCTCGCCGGGTTCACGGCGCAGGAGGCGCTGCACCACCTGCACCAAGCCCGAAGGGATATCGAGAGCAAAGTGGTCGAGGGAGGAGGCTTCGTCGGCCAGTTTGGCGCGCAGGATTTCGCGAGTGCTCTCGCCTTCGAAGGGCGTGTGGCCGCTGAGCAAGCGGAAGGCGGTGGCCCCCAAGGAGTAGAGGTCCGAGCGGCAATCGGCCTTTTCGCCGCGCACCTGTTCGGGGGAGATGAAGTGCGGGGTGCCAAAAATCTTGCTGCTGCCCGAGCCTCCGGCATCGCTCTCTCGCAGGGCCAAGCCCAGGTCGGCGATCTTGGTGGTGCCGGTGTGGTTTTGCATCAAGTTGTCGGGCTTGATGTCGCGGTGCACGATGCCACGGGATTCGGCGTAGACCAGGCCGCTGGCCGCATGGATCAAGGCTTCGAGAGCCACCTTCCAGTGCAGAGGGCCCCCGCTGGCTACGCGGTCTTCGAGTGAACCGCGGTCCATGTATTCCATGGTCAAGAAGTGCACGCCGTCCTGCTCCCCCACATCATGGACCGTGACCACATTGGGGTGATTGAGAGCGGCGGCGGCCCGGGCTTCGGCCTGGAAACTGGCCACGAACTGGGTGTCGGCTTCGAGCTTGAGGGAGAGCACCTTCAAGGCCACCTCGCGGTCGAGGCTCTCCTGGACGGCCAGGAAGACCTCACCCATGGCTCCCGCGCCGAGGCGTTCGATGATGCGGTAGCCCTTGATGTTGGGCGTGCGGCCGTGAGGGGCGGCGGGCTTTTTCTTGGGAGCCGCGGGCGCGGCGGGAGCGGGGGTGGGGATGGCAACTCGGCCGGCCTGCTCGCCCGATGAGCGCACCAAGAGTCGCACCGAACCCAGGAGCAACTCGTCGCCGGCCTTCAGTCGCGCCTGGGAAACGCGCTTGCCATTCAAGAGGGTGCCGTATTCGGAACCGAGGTCTTTGATGGCCCAGTCCCCGGCCTTGGTGCGGCCGATGGCGCAGTGGACTTCGGCAAGCCCCTGACCTTCGAGACGCAGGCCAGCCTTGGTGGGGGAGGATCCCAGGACCAGCATGCCTTCCTGGGGCAGCTCGGTGGGAGGTGCCTTGCTGCCGACAACCTCGATTCTGATTTTGGACTCGGAACTCATGGCCGGGGAACCTTGAGTTGGTCGAGGCCGCGGAAGAGAGCGCTGCCCACCCGGCACAGGTGGCTGCCCTCGGCCACGGCGGTCCCGAAGTCGCCACTCATGCCCATGGAAAGTTTGACAGCACCATCGCTGAAGGCCTGTTTGAGCTCGGCCTTTCGAGCGAGACCTGCGGCAAGCTGCGCAAGTTGTCGAAAGCAATCTTGGGCGGCGTGCTGGTCGTCCGCTCCGGGCCGCAGCCGCGGGGCCATGCACATCAGGCCAGTCAAGTCGAGGTGCGCCAGGCTACCCGCGAGGCGCACGGCCGATTCGAGTTGATCCGGGGCCAAGCCGTGCTTCTCCGTTTCATCTGCGAGTTTGACCTCGAGAAAGATGCGCGGCTGGAGTTGCTCCTCGGCGGCGATGCGATCCAGGCTCAGCAACAGGCGCTCGGAGTCTACCGAGTGCAGCACCGCGGCGTTTTGCACGATCCGCCGGGCCTTGTTGCGCTGGATGTGACCGATGAAATGCCACTCGACCTGCACGCCTTCGGCAGCGAAGCGAGCGCGTTTTTCCAGGAGCCCTGCCAGGCGGTTTTCGGCCAGACGCAGGCAGCCGAGGGCGGCCAGGTCCAGGGCGGCCTGGGCCGTGACCTGCTTGACCACGGCGATGAGCTCAACGCACTCTGGCGAGCGACCAGCATCGCTGGTGGCCTCCTGGAGGTCCGCCCGGACTTGGCGCAGATTGCTTGCCAGAGTGGTGGTCACGGATGCAGGCGCAGGGCGGGATGGAGCGGGCGTGGGGGACATGGGGCGAGTGCCCACCCAGCCTACCCAGGATGGCCCTGGAAGTCACCGCAGGTCGCGCTTCAGATCAGCTGGCCGGAGCCAGAGCTGGCGAGGTTCGGGGCTTTTGGCGCTCCATCGTGGAGCCTGAGTCGCAGGCGCTGCTCGGTATGGGCCGAAACGCGATAGCGCTGGCAGGGCCGTACGCCCACCACCCAGGCGAGCTCATCACCGAAGAACACAAGGGGCACCCGAGCCCGATCCAGACGGGGAATGCCCGCGTCGGCCAGGAAGCGCCGCAAGGGCCGCGATCCGGGGGCGCCGAGGCCGTGGAAGCGATCCCCGGGGCGAGGCAAGCGCACCCAGAGTTCGGTGCCCTCGGGGGGCGCCTCGAGCTCAATTTCCACCGCCGAGCGAGGCACGCAGCTACCCGGCGAGAGCTCGACAGTTTCGGCGCTGACCCAACGGCCGTCGCCGAGTTGCACGGCGCCAGGCAACGCAAGGCGCACGCCGCGGGTGCCTTCCCCGTGGGGCAGGGGGCAGACTTCCTGGAAGGGTAGGCAGAGTTGCTGGTCGTCGCCTCGGCCTTCGGGTGTGGGGGTTGGCAGGATCACCGCCGGCGGCGAGAGGTGCAGGAGGTCCGAACGCAATTGTAGGCTCCAGCCACGGGGCAGGGAGTGGCGGCTGCAACGGCCGAAGTCCAGGTCGTAGGCGATGTGATCGAGGAGTGGCCGCGAGGGCGCGGCGCCGCATCCTTCGGAGACCAAGCGCCAGAGCGTGCGCCGCAAGAGGGGCGGGGAGAGGCCCACGAGTCGCCGTCGTTCCAGAACTCCGCCGAGGTGCACGGTGTCTCGGCTGCGACTGGCTGCTGCGTGGGAGGGTGGGCGCCAGTGGATGTGGGCCGTATGCCCGGCGAGCTCGTTCTCGAAGACCTCGATGGCCGCATGGAAAGCGTGCAGATTGTCGAGGGCCTCACTGCCGCAGGCCCGCTCGATCTCAGGCAGCCACTGATTGCGAATGCGGTTGCGCGTGAAGCGCTGGCTCTGGTTGGACGAATCCTCGCGCCAGGGGATGCCCGCCTGGCGGAGCTCGGCCCGGATTTCACCCTGGCGCAGATCGAGAAGAGGCCGCACGATATCCACGGGGGCGTCAGCGGCCTGGGCGCCCAGGGCCGCACCAACGCGAGTGCGACGCTTGAGCCCGGCCAGGCCCGAGAGTTCGGTGCCTCGCATCCAGCGCATCATGAGGGTTTCGAGGGCGTCGTCGGCGTGGTGGCCGGTGGCGACCGTAGCCACGCCAACCTCACGAGCCGTTGCGGCCAGGGCGCCGTAGCGCGCCTCGCGGGCACGGCGTTCGAGATCGGGGGCAGCGGCATCCAATTCGACCCGCACGCGCCGGAAGGGGATCGACAAACTGGCGGCCAGACGGGCGCAGAAGTCCGCATCGGCGCGGGATTCGGCGCCCCGCAGGCCGTGATCCACATGGACAGCCCAGATCTTGGGCCTGTCCAGGGCGGCAGCGATCAAATGCAGAAGGAAGACCGAATCGGCACCGCCGGAGAGGGCCACCACCAGGGGCTCCTCGGGGTCCAGATCAGCCCGGCGGGCCAGTCGTGCCCAGCGCAGAGGTGTTCCGCTGGCGAGATCCCGGGGGAAGGTCAGCGAGTTTGCGGGTAGCTGAGCCTTGTGGGCCAGGCGTCCGGCTGGGCGCTTGGCTGGCGCCAGGGGCGGCGGGCCGCCGGTGCGGCGATCTCCATGGGGGGCAGTCACAATTGAACCCTTCGGTCGCTTTGCCTACCCTCGCCGCCGCAAAGGAGGGAAACATTTCCGGTGGTCCGGCTTCGGGCCACTTGTTTGGCGGCAGGCCCCGAGCTTCCGCCCCTCCCCCTCTCATCCCGTAACCAGAGCCTGCACATCCCGCTCCCAAGGCTTGCCCTCTCGCCCCTGAAACCGGTCCCGCGACCGGCCCTCCGGGCAGCGACAGGCCAGCCACGGGAAGGGGCCCCAGAGCCCTCTCAACCCCCAACCCAAAGAGCCCTCATACAGGCCATGCGCATCGCCATCAACGGCTTCGGCCGCATCGGACGCAATGTCTTCCGAATCATCCAGAACACCCCCGGCTGCACCGTCGTGTCGATCAACGATCTGACGGACGCTAAGACCCTCGGCCACCTTCTGCGCTACGACTCGGTCCACGGCCGCTTTCAGGGCAAAGTGCGGGTGAGCCAGCGGGCTCTGACGGTCAACGGCCAGAAGATCCAGGTCACCGCCGAACGGGATCCCGCCAAGTTGGCCCACGCGGCCAACAAGATCGACTTCGTGGTCGAAGCCACGGGCATCTTCACGCGCCGCGAGCAGTGCGCCCTGCACCTCGAAGCGGGTGCCAAGAAGGTGCTGCTCACCGTGCCGCCCAAGGACGCGATCGATGCCATGATCGTCATGGGCGTCAACCAGAAGACACTCAAGGCCAGCGATCGCATCATCTCCAATGCCTCTTGCACCACCAACTGCCTCGCGCCGGTGGTGAAAGTGCTCGATGACAAGTTCGGCCTGCAGCACGGTTTGATGACCACCATCCACGGCTACACCAACGACCAGCGCATCCTCGACCTGCCCCACAGCGACCTGCGTCGGGCGCGGGCCGCGGCGCTCAACATCATTCCCACGACTACCGGTGCCGCGCGCGCCGTGGGCCAGATCTTGCCGCGCCTGGCGGGCAAACTCGACGGCGGTGCCGTGCGCGTGCCGGTGCCCGACGGTTCCATGGTGGACCTCGTGGCGCGCCTGAAGAAGAAAGTCACCGTGGAATCGGTCAACGCCGCCTTCAAAGCCGCGGCCAAGAGCGGCGACCTAAAGGGCATTCTCGAATACAACGAGGACCCCCTGGTCTCCACCGACATCATCGGCAACCCCCACAGCTCGATCTTCGATGTGGGCTCGACCATGGTGATGGAAGGCAACATGATCAAGGTCATCAGCTGGTACGACAATGAATGGGGTTACTCCAGCCGCGTCGTGGACCTGATGCGCTTCTCGCACCGCCTCAAGGGCGGCGCGAAGAGGCGCAGCGCCAAAAAACGCGCCGCCGGCCGCTCCTGAGCCTGCCCCTGGAGAACCGATGAATCTGAAAGTCCCCGCGCTCGAGACCCTTGACCTCAAAGGTCGCCGCGTACTTTTGCGCGTGGACTTCAATGTGCCCCTCGGGGAAACCGGTGAGATCGGCGACGACACCCGCATCCGGCGCGCCCTGCCCACCCTGCGGGCGGTGCAGGCAGCGGGCGGGCAACCCATTCTGCTCTCGCACCTCGGGCGACCGGGGGGCGAAGTCGTGGAGACCCTGCGCCTCGATGGAGTGGGCCGACGCCTGGCGGAACTCTTCGAGAGTCCCGTGGAGAAACTCGACGAGAGCGTGGGCGCGGAGGTCTCGAAGGCCATCGATGCCGCGGCGCCAGGGACCGTGATGCTGCTCGAAAATGTGCGCTTTCACCCCGGCGAGACTCTCGGTGATCCGGATCTCGCGGCCCAGTTCGCCAGGCTCGGCGATGTCTTCGTCAACGACGCCTTCGGCACATCCCACCGCGACCACGCCTCGGTGGCTGGGTTGGCCCGCGTCCTGCCCTCAGCGGCGGGCGAGTTGCTCCAGGCGGAGCTCGCGGCCTTTGAACGCATCCTCGATGATCCGGCGCGACCTTTGGTGGCCATCCTCGGCGGAGCCAAGGTTTCGGACAAGCTGACCGTCATCGATGCTCTGCTCGACAAGGTGGACGCCATCTTGGTGGGCGGCGGTATGGCTTACACATTCCTGGCGGCCGAGGGCGAGTGCGTGGGCGACTCGCTGTTGCAAACCGATCAATTCGATTCCCTGCGCGCGGCCCGCAAGAAAGCCGAGCGCCTGGGCGTGCGTCTCTGTCTGCCCGTGGACCATGTGGTGGCCTCGGGCTTCTCCAAGGATGCCGATCTGCGTACCGTGGAGCAGATTCCCGAGGGTTGGATGGCCCTTGACATCGGGCCGCGCACCGCCGAGCTTTACAGCGCCGAGATCGCCGCAGCCCGGAGTGTGGTCTGGAACGGCCCCATGGGGGTCTTCGAGTGGGAGTCCTTCCAGGCCGGCACCGAGACCGTGGGGCGCGCTGTGGCCTCCTCCGAGGCCTACACCGTGGTGGGCGGCGGCGATTCCGTGGCAGCTGTGGAGCAGTTCGGCCTGAGCTTGGGCATCGACCATATTTCCACCGGGGGCGGCGCCTCCCTTGAGCTGCTTGAGGGCCGCGAGCTGCCCGGTATTGCAGCGCTCCTCTGCTATGATGATCCTCGATGAACACGCCCCCCATACGCATCGCGCCCTCCCTGCTCGCCTGCGACTTTACGCGCCTGGCCGAGGACCTCGCTGATGTCGAGGCCGGTGGGGCCGACTGGCACCATGTGGATGTGATGGACGGGCACTTCGTGCCCAACATCAGCATCGGCCCGCCGGTGGTGGCGAGTATCGCCAAGGTGGCCCGCGTGCCCCTCGACGTGCACTTGATGATCAGCGAGCCGGCGCGCTACGCTGGCGCCTTCGCCAAGGCCGGAGCCCACGTGCTGACCTTTCACATCGAGGTCGCAAGGGACATCGAGCAGGCTCGCGAGATCATCGTGGCCTTCCGGGACGCAGGCATAGCTCAGGTTGGCGTGGCCCTCAATCCGGCCACGGCCATCGAGACCGTGGCTGATCTCTTGGACGAGGTGGACCTGGTGCTGGTCATGAGCGTGGTGCCCGGCTTCGGCGGCCAGGCCTTCATGCCCGAGGTTCTCGACAAGGTGCGCTGGTTGCGGGCTGGCGGCTTCCAGGGCGAGGTGGAGATGGACGGGGGCCTGGATCTCGAAACCGTACCCCTGTGCGTGGAAGCGGGAGCCAACGCCCTGGTGGCTGGTTCGGCCATCTACGGCAGCAGCGACCGTGGCGAGCGCATGGCCCTATTGCGTGCGGGGGCGGGAGCCGCGGCCCATTGAATCATGATGCAGAACTCGAACAGGCAGAGGTACCGATCGTGACGGCGCAAGCAGAAGAACGCGACGACGAGTCGCGGGAACCCGAGTCCGCGGACAAAAAGCAGCCGTCCGCGGAGACTCCCCAGGCGTCCACGGGCAAGGAGCGCCGCCGGCGCCTCTTCAAGAAAAAGGACATGCCCGGTGGCCTTTGGCTCAAGTGCGAGTCGTGCGCCGATACGATTTTCCGCAAGGAGCTCGAGGGCAAACGCATGGTATGCCCCTCGTGCGGCTTTCACTTCACCATGCCCGGCGCGGCGCGCATCGACTTCATCCTCGACGAGGGCACCTTCGATGAGCGCTTCGCCGAATTGACGGCCATGGACCGGTTGGACTTCACCGACAAGGTGACCTACGCGGAGAAGATCGCTCGCGCCGTCGAGCGTTTGGGCCAAAACGAGGCCTTGCTATCTGGATTCGGCAAGATTCTCGGCCGCCGCGTTGTGCTGGCCGTGCTCGACTTCAAATTCATGGGTGGTTCCATGGGCGAGGTCGTGGGGGAGAAGATTTCCCTGGCCGCCGAATTGGCCATGACCAATAAGTTGCCCCTCGTGCTGTTCACCTCCTCCGGTGGAGCGCGAATGCACGAGGGCATGCTGTCCTTGATGCAGATGGCCAAGACCTGCGCGGCCCTTTCGCGGCTGAACGAGCGAGGCGGCTTTTCGATCTGCGTTATGACCAACCCCACCACCGGGGGCGTGACCGCTTCCTTTGCCTCCGTGTGTGATATCACCCTGGCCGAACCCGGAGCCCTGATCGGTTTTGCCGGTCCGAGGGTGATTGCCACCACCCTCAAGCAAGAACTGCCGCCGGGTTTTCAGCGCGCCGAGTTCCTGCTGGACAGGGGCCAGGTGGACGCCATCGTGCACCGCGATGACATGCACGAAACCATCGCCAGCCTGATCGATTTCGGCCGTAAGGCCTGGTCGGATGAGTCTGTTGACGCCTAATTCCCGGCGCCGGATCTGCGGCGCCCGGAAATAGCTCCCCAACGCCGGATCGGCGACGCCTGAACAAAGCGACGGGCCGCTTTTAGTCCCGGCGCCGAAAGCTCATCACCCAGGAGTCGAACCGAGTCAAGGGCGGCACGCCAAGAACGGCACCGGTGGCAGCGCCGATCTGGTTGCACCAGAGCAAAGGATAGGTCAAGAGCCCCTTGAGGTGCGTCTCGCTCAGATGCATGGCCTCGGGGAAGGGCCGGGTGAGTTGGTAGCCCGCTGTCTTTTGATGCTCGAAGCCCAAGCCTTCCAGGCCCTGGCGCAGGTCGGCGGGCGAGGCCGCGTTCAATTCTCGAGCGGGTAGGAGCGGCTTTTCGCGGCGCCGTCGACCGAAGCCCTGGGACTCACGCATGATGTCGCCGATGACCAGTTGGCCGCCGCGGGCCACGCAGGGCGCCAAACCCGCCAGCCAGGCTTCTGGGTCCGGGGCGAAGCTCACGACTCCAGAGGAGATGACCGCATCGAAGGGCTCTTCATCGGCAGCTGGCAAGGGTGGCGCCTCGCCGAAGCCCGTGCGCCCGAGGGCGTCCTCGATGCCAGCGGCAGCGGCGTTGGAGGTGGCGATGCGCACCATCTCGGGGCTCGGGTCGAAGAAGCGCAAAGACGCGGCGGAATAGCGTTTGGCGGCTTCGATGCCGCACCAGCCGGCGCCGCAGCCAAAGTCGAGCAGCCGCGCACCAGGGGCAATAGGAGCAAAGCAGGCCACGAAGCGACGCATCCAGCGGAAGTGAGGGTAGCCCGGTCCGCCCGGATCGCCGTTCCAGCCGCTGGCATTGGCGTCGAATTTTTCCCGGGTGACATCGGGCCCCATGGCGTGCACGCGATGGCGCGCGACGAATAGGCTGCCCGAGTGCACGCGGTGGGCTTTGGGAGCCTGGCCCTCCAGGCGTTCGCTGCCAGCCAGAGTCTGGCGCGTCGTGCCCGCGGTGCTCAGGGTGTAGATCACGCTCACATGCCACAAGGGCCAGAGCCCGTTGCGCCAGGCGGCGAGCTCGCGCTGGCTACGGCGACCTTCGAGGAACAGCAAGAGTGTTCCCGTGGGAGCCAGGTTGGCCGCGGCGAGCTCTGCCACCTGGCGCCCCAGCTTGCTGCCGGAGGAGGCTGGCGCGCCCAGTAGCAAGGCGGGCGCGGAGCGCTCCTCGCCGGGGCTCGTCGCTACCTGGGAGACAGGGAGCTGAAGATCGTCAAGGACCTGGGCGAAATCTGGGGCCGCGAGGGCTGTGAGGGGGCGCGGAAGCGTATCCATGAGCGCTCTAATCTAGCCTTCGCGCTGGGCCAGGTCTTCACGCAGGGCACAGGAAATACCGTAGGTCGGCCCTGCTTGGGAGGCGTAGAAGACCGAGTGCATGGTGGTGTTCTTTAGGCTGTGGTTCGGCAATAGCAAGGCGTCGCCCTCGCGCAGCACGAGGCCATGGCCGCAGTCGGCCAGGAAGGATGTGAATTCCGGTCCACGGTTAACGAGGCCAGCGAAGCAGCCGCAGCCCGCCAGGGAAAGCTCGCCTGCCACGGCTCCAGAATCGCGACTCTTGGCCAGGATGCGCTCAAAGTCCCGGCGCTCGGGCCACAACTCCCGCAGCACCCAGTCGTTCAGCCCCTCATCGAGGGCCTCGGTGAACTCGGCAATGCGCCGGCCGAGGTCTGCGTTGGAGAGGGCCAGCCAGGCCGTCTGTCCCACGAGTTGGGTGAAGATCACACCGCGCTGACCGCCGGCAGTGGCTTCGTCGAAGGCGTCATGGTGGAAGAGAGCGCCGCCGCCGGGGGCGTTCCAGTAGGCGATGTGTTGGGTGTAGAGTGCTTTTGTGCCGAGCAGGTCCTCGACCTGGCGGCGCAGAGCCGGCGCTTGGGACAGGCGTGCGGCGCCGGGCAGAACGCGCTCGGCCAGGTCGGCCACGGCTGCTTGGCTCGCGGCATTGCGAGCGGCGTCGTCGTCGACCTCACGCCCGAAGGACACCCTCAGTCGCAAGGACTCGTCGCCTTCCCAATCCGAGAGCCGTGCGCTTTTCATCCAGGGCGAGCCCAGAGGGCCCACGCGGACCCGAGCGATGTCGCGGCTGTCGGCAAATTCGAGGGGCTGGAGTTTGTCGCAACCGGCGGAGCTGAGAAACTCTTCGAGGCCCCGGGGAGCGCCGAGTTGTGTGTAGAGGGCCAGAGCTCGCTGGCTTTCCTCGCTGGGGATGGGGCCCACGGCGCCGGGAAACAGGATTGGCCTGGCCGCCCTCCAATCCGCGTGCAAGCTCTCTGGGGTCGTGTTCCCTCCGAGGTCGATACCGGATGCGCTCAAGTCCAGTTCGGCCCAAGATCCGTGGTTGACCCCGCGCCGTTTGAGGCTGATACGCGTCGTGGCATAGCGCTCAAGCGCTTGGAGGAACTCCTGGTCATCGTCCTCGTCGTAGGAGACGAGTGGCTGCGCGCCGGCGGTTTGTTGTCGGTCGGCAGCGAAGATCAGTTGGTCGAAGAGGGGTGAGCGCTTGTTGCGGCGCTTGGAGCCGCGACGGCCACGGCTGGGTCGATTTGATGAGGGCATACCCCAAGGGTAGTGCCCCTGGCGGAGCGGGACCAAGTACCCTGTGGCCTGTGAACTCTGAAGTCCAAGAAAGATGGAAACTGCACGGCCTTGAGCTGGCCCTCGACGCGCCAAGGAGTGCGGCCCGCGAGCAGGTCCTGGCGCGCCTCGGGCTCGAGCCCGGGAAACTCGTGTCGCTGCGCTGGCTCAAGCGCTCGCTGGACCTGCGCGGCCACCGCGGCGGCCGCGCGCCACGCTGGAGCTTGGCCGTGGAGGTGGTTCTTGCGCCGGGAGCAAAGAGCCGCAAGCTAGCTCAGCTCAAGAAGTCGGGCCACCTGCGGCCAGCGCCGCCGCCCGAGGAACTGGCCGGTTGCGAATTGGCCTCTGAGTTTCGCGGCGCACGGGCTCCGCGGCTGGTGGTGGTGGGCTCGGGGCCCGCAGGCACCTTCGCGGCCTTGTGCCTGGCACTCAACGGCGTCCGGGTGAGTTTGATCGAGCGCGGCGCCCGGCTCGAAAAACGCTCCAAGGATCTGGTGGGCTTTCATCGCTCCCGCGAACCCAACCCCGAGTCCAACTTGCTCTTCGGCGAGGGTGGCGCCGGCACCTACTCCGACGGCAAGCTCTATACTCGCGTGGACGACCCCCTCGAGGTGTGCCTCTTGCGCGAGCTCGTTGCCGCGGGGGCCCGCGAAGACATCCTCTGGGACGCCAGGGCACACATTGGCACCGACCGTCTGCACCGAGTTCTGCCCGCTCTGCGAGAGCGACTTGAGGAAGTCGGAGTTCGTTACAGCTTCGACACGCGACTCGAAAAGTTGATCCTCGCGCCCGGTCCCGAACGGCGCATCGTGGCTATCGAGACGAATGGCGGCGAGATCGCTTGCGATGGCCTGCTCTTCGCCCCCGGTCACAGCGCCGAGGACACATGGCGCACGCTGCACGCCCAGGGTGTGCCCTTCGAAGCCAAACCCTTCCAGCTTGGAGTTCGCATCGAGCACCCCCAGGAATTGATCGACAGCGCGCGCCATGGCCAGTGGGCGAATCGGCTCGACGCCGCCAGTTACAACTTGGTCTGTAAGGCAGGCGGGGGGCTGTCCGGGGCCCACAGTTTTTGCATGTGCCCAGGAGGCAAGATTGTGGCCAGCGTGAATACGGCGGGGCTCTTGTGTACGAACGGCATGAGCAACTCGACCCACTCGTCGCCCTACGCCAACAGTGCTGTGGTGACGACCTACTCCCCGGAGCTGTTCGGCAGCGAGCCCTTCGCGGGCCTGGACTTTCGCCGGCGACTCGAGGAACGCTTCTTTGAAGCTGGGGGTGCGGACTACACGGCACCGGCTCAGGTGGCCACGGACTTCTTGGCTGGTCGGGAGAGCTCACGGTTGCCCGCTTGCAGCTATACTTTTGGGGTGCGGCCCGAGAGGATCGACTGTTTGCTGCCCGAACCGGGCAAGTCGGCCCTCGCCCGGGCCTTGCTTCGTTTTGATCACTCCCTGCCGGGCTTTGGCGGCCCAGAAGCGCTGCTCGTGGGGATCGAGACCCGCTCGTCGGGGCCCCTGCGCATTCCCCGTGATCCAATCTCGCGCCGGGCCCGGGGCTGGACAAACCTGTGGCCCGTGGGGGAAGGCGCTGGTTACTCGGGCGGCATCATGAGCGCCGCCCTCGACGGAGTGCGCAGCGCCCAGGCGCTTTTGCGGGTGGGCGTTGGGGTGCGGGCGGGGCCCTGAGCGGGAGTTGGCTCCGAATCGAGGTCTTTCGCCAGAGAATTGCCCTCCTGCTCCGCTGTGAATCCGGGCTAAACTAGAGCCTTCCCACCTGGAGACCGCCCATGAGTGCCGCACACAACGACGAAGTTCGTCGCAAGATCACCACCAAGAGTCTGACCGAGATGAAGCAGGCCGGTCAGCGCATCGTGGCGTTGACAGCCTACGACCATCTGATGGCCCAGGAATTGGACCGCGCCGGGATCGATGTGATCCTGGTGGGAGACTCGGTGGCCATGGTGGTGCAGGGCCTCGAAACCACGGTCACCGTAACGCTGGACCACATGCTCTACCACGCAGCCCTGGTGAGTCGCGGCGTCGACCGCGCCCTGGTGGTGGGGGACTTGCCCTTCATGAGCTATCAGGTCAACTGCGATGATGCCCTGCGCAACTCGGGGCGCATGGTCAAGGAATCCCATGTGGAGGCCGTCAAGTTGGAGGGCGGTGAGCCGATCTGTCCCACGGTCTTCCGCTTGGTTGAAGCCGGTATCCCGGTCATGGGGCACCTGGGCTTGACGCCCCAGTCGATCCACAAGTTCGGCTCGTACCAGGTGCGGGCCACTACCGAGGAAGAGGCCCATGTTCTGCGGCGCGATGCCCGCGCCCTGGCAGACGCCGGTGCCTTCGCCATCGTGCTCGAAAAAATTCCCGCCAGCCTGGCGAAGGAAATTTCACAGGAGCTGGATGTGCCTGTGATCGGCATCGGAGCCGGCAGCGGATGCGATGGCCAGATTCTCGTCAGCCATGACATGTTGGGCCTCTACACCCGCTTCCACCCGCGCTTCGTGAGGCGCTATGCGCAACTCGGTGAAGAGATGCTGGGGGCTTTCAAGCGCTTCGCGGACGATGTCCGCACCGGGGACTTTCCCGGGGTGGACGAGAGCTACTGAACTCTGGGGGGGGGGGCAACTCTCCGGGAACGACTTACAGGGCCGCTCTCCCCTCCTGGGGTTGAGGGCGCGTGGGCGAGGCCCGCGAGGCTGTAGGGACGCCCTCGAAGGGGAATAACCCGCGGATGGCCTCAAGCGGGGCCGTATGTCCGTGCCGAAGAATAGAGCAGCCGTGCTCCTCCGCGGGAGGCCTCCCGCGGCCCCTGTTTCGCCAGGACCCCAGTTTCTTGTGAGGCGAATTCCCCGCGCGTTCCCCAAAACCTGTCTCCATAGCCCAACGCTACAGCCCATGAAGAAGCTCCTGATTGTCGATGACTCGTCCACCATGCGGAAGATCATCAAGCGCGTCCTCCGCCAAGCCGAGATCGCCGTCGATAGCATCCTCGAAGCCAGCAACGGCATCGAAGCCCTCGAGCAGCTCGTGGCCAATCCGGATGTCGGGCTGATCCTGAGTGACATCAACATGCCCGAGATGAACGGCATCGATCTGGTCAAGGCCGTCCGCGAGGCGCACTCGACAGAGGCCCTGCCCGTGATCATGGTCACCACGGAAGGTGGTGAAGCCATGATCGCGAGCGCCATGTCAAGCGGCGCCAACGGCTATGTGACCAAGCCCTTCACTCCCGACAGCATTCGCTGCGTGCTCGACCCGTACTTCAGCTAGCCTGGCCTATTAATGCCGAAGCACCTGAACCATCCCAAACGGGCGGCTTCGCCGCCCTCTTGGCCCTGCGGCCCCTGCTTGGTTATTCGAATCGGTGCGATTGCCGGAGTCCTGGGCGACCTGTAAAGGTCGCCTCCGTAAGAGTTCCCGCTGGGGCCAGCAATCGCAGAGAACAACCAGGAGCCAAGTTGGAACGATTCATGCACTTATTCATGAATAGTCCGAACCAGGTCGCAAGTTTCGCGCAGTCCACTCAAGTCATCATGAGAATCAAAACAGAAGAAACCCTCGAGCAACTCAGGAAGTCCGTAGAAGAGGTCTTCCTGATCATGCTCGACACCGAGGCCTGCCTGATCGAAGCACCCGAGAACTCCGATCCCGTGGCCTATGAAGCGGCTATCGACATCGAAGCCGTGGTGGAGTTCACGGGCCAGCCCAAGGGCGCCGTATTGTTGCGCGCAACCCATGCCAGTGCCGCGGACATCGCTCGCAAGCTGCTCATGATGGAGCCCACGGACGAAGTCGACTTCGAAGATGTCGAGGATGCTCTGGGCGAATGCGCCAACATGGTCACGGGCGCCTTCAAGTCGCGGGTCCTCGATCCCCGCGGAAATTTTCAGCTCGGAACTCCCACTATCGATACCCGCGTCCAGATCGACCACGAGCATCGAGCAGGAAACCTGTTATTCAAGCACCACGAGGGCCACCTCGCCGTTGAGATCTGGCTCAGCGAGGAGAACGCGTGAGTTCCGCCTGCACTGGCGCTGAAGCCACCCTGGTGGATGACATCCTGCACCGCGTGGCCTCGGACCTGGCCATGATCTGCGACCGGGAATTGGATGTCGATGTGCACAGCGTCGAGAAACACGCCGAGCGAACGGTGGGCAAGGGCGGTATTCACATCTCTTTTCGTCTGGGCTTCGAACAAGAGGACAAGCGCACCCACGGCTGTCTGCTCATGCCTCTTCCCGACGCCATCAGTCTCGCCTGCTACCTGATGATGGTCCCTGATGACAGCGTCAAAGGCAAACGCTCGCTGAAGGACATAGACGAGAGCATCAAGGACGCCATGCTCGAAGTGGGCAATTTCATCGGAGGCGCTGCCGACGCGGCCTTGCGCGAATCCAGTAGCGTTGTGGCCAAGGTCAGCTCCGAAGGCTGCCAGGGCGTGCGCCCCAATGTGCGCCCGGCTCTCTGCTACAACGAGGGCGAGGGTCTGGTTGTGGGGCGGGCGCGCAGCACGATCCACGAGTACCCCGAGTTCGAGATGATCTTGATGCTGCCCGAGCTCGAAGGCCTCGAGTAACCGACCGCGATCAGTCCTTGTTTGCGAGGGCCTGCTTGAAGAGATCGCCGAGGTTGGTCCCCAGGGGTTCTTTCTGGGTGCCATCCAGCAGATCGCGCACGGCGCTGGCATCGGCGGCGTCCTCGGAGCCCAAGACCGCGCCGTGTTCGTCCAGTTTGGATAGCGCGATGCGCCTGGAATGGATGTCCACCGAGAGCACACGCACGGTGAATGTTTCGTCGATCTTGACCACATCCTGAAGGCGCGACACACGGTCGCGGCTGATGGCAGAGATGTGCAGTAGACCGTCCACCCCGGGTTCCAGTTCCATGAAGGCGCCGAACTCGAGGATGCGCACCACGCGGCCCTCGACCAGGGCGCCTTCGGAGTACTTGCCCTGGACATCGTCCCAGGGGTCGTCCTCCAGGGCTTTCATGGAGAGACCGATGCGCTGGCCACCGTCCTTGATGTCCAGTACGCAGGCTTCCACATCCTGACCGGGTTTGACGAACTCTGTGGGGTCTTCCACGCGCTTGCGTGAGAGGTTGGAAACATGCACCAGACCCTCAACCCCCGGGCATATCTCCACGAAGGCCCCGAACTTTTCGACGCGTGTCACCTTGCCGCGAACCAGGGCACCCACGGTCAGAGTATCGACGGCGTCGGCCCGTGACTGCTGCCGTTCCCGTTCAAGCACGGCCCGGCGCGAGAGCACGACGCGCTTGCGTTCGGGGCCGATCTCGAGCACCTGGCAGAGGAAGGACTGGTTCAAGAAAGCCGAGAGGTCCTCGGCTCGGTGCAGCGACACCTGCGAGGCGGGCATGAAAGCCGCCACCGGACCGATACGCAGTTCGAGGCCGCCTGTATTGACTCCCGTGACCCTGGCTTTGACACAGGACCCCACCTCGACTTCATTCCAAGCGGCGAGTTCGAGGGCTTCACGGCGACTGAGGATCCAGAGTCCGTCCTCTTGTCCGCGCAGGGTGAATTCGAAAGTCATGCCGACTTCGGGCGTCTTATCGAACTCCGAGACAGAGATTACGCCCTGCATGCGAGGGCCAAGATCGATGAATACATCGGGTCCGCTTAGTCCCACCACGGTGCCGCTCTTGAGGTTGGCATCGGGGCTGGACTTGCGGTCCTTGAGCGGGCCCGCCGGGGCTGTGCTGCTGGGCAGGTCGGTCCCGAGGGCTTGGAGGTTGATTCCGTCGAGGGCTGCCTCGATCTCGGCGTCCACGGAGTCTTTCGGTTCTCGGCTCATATCTTTCTGCGAGGAGGGGCCCTGCTGGGGGCCGATCATTCAAGTCAACTATTCAAGTCAAAGTTTAGCGAACCGGGGCTCAGGCGTCACGGTGCACCATGGTGCAGCTGGCCTGAGCGGAGGCCCACAGGACAATCTCGCCCACATTCACATGGGCGGGGCGGGTTACGGCGTAGAGGATCGCGTCGGCCACATCCTCGGGCGCCATGGGGGTCATGCCCCTGGAAACCGCATCGGCGGCGGCCTGGTCGCCCCGGAAACGCACGCGGCTGAAGTCGGTGCGCACCATGCCGGGGTCCACGGTGCAGAAGCGCACGCCGCTGCCCACGGCATCGACTCTAGCGCTCTCATAGATGGCGCGCACGGCGTGCTTGGTGGCGCAGTAGACATTGCCTCCGGGGTAGACCGCGCGGCCGGCGACGCTGCCCAGGAAAACCAGGTCGCCCCGGCCGGCGGCCACCATGGGCGGCAGCACCACCTTGAGGCTGTTGAGCACCCCCATGATGTTCGTGTCCACGACCTCCTGCCATTCGTCGGGTTCGCCTTCATGCAGAGGCTCCGTGCCTCGGGCCATGCCGGCGCTGAGTACGGCCAGGTCGAAGTCGAAACCGTCGAGGGCCCGCGCCAGCCCCGCGGCGTCGCGTACATCGATCTTCACGGCCAGTGCACCGGGAAGTTCCTGGGCCAGGGCTTCGAGGCGATCCATGCGGCGCGCTGCCAGGACAACCCGCGCGCCTTCCTGGGCGAGGGCGCGGGCGGTTGCGGCACCGATGCCGGCGGAGGCCCCGGTCACCAGGGCCAGGCGGTTTTCGAGTCGTGTCATGCCCTGAATCTACCCCTTTTTTGGGGCCCCTGCCTGCTGCGATGGCATCTGGTGCCCTTTTCCGGGAGATCGGCAGGGGAACAGGTCTGTCCCATGTCGATAGATCGAGCAGATGATCTCCTCCCTTGCACTCTGCGCTTTGCTCTGCTTCCAGGCGGTTCCTGATGGCTCCCGTACCTTCTTTCACGGTGGGCGCATCTACCTCGGCGACGACCTCGGCAGCGTGACCGAGGCGCTGCTGGTAGAGGACGGGCGCGTCCTGGCCGTGGGACGCAAGGCCACGCTGGAAGCGGAACTCGAGGCCGAACACTGCACGCGCATCGACCTGCAAGGATCGGTGGCGGTGCCCGGCTTTCAGGATGGGCACGGAAACATCTTGCGTCTCTCGGAAGACCTAGCGGGCCTCGACCTCTCGGCCGTGGAGACCGGCCGCGGATTGCAATCCGCCCTGGTGCAACGAGCGGCGGAACTCTCACCGGGATCCTGGATCGTGGGCCATGGTCTGCGCCTTGGAGAACTCAAGGGCGCGGACAGGCTCAACCTCCGCAGCCTGTCCCTGGTCGTGCCCAAGCACCCCCTGTTCCTGCGCCTGGCCCATGAAGACCAGGCCCTGGTCAACAGCCTGGCCCTGGAACTCGCCGGGCTGAGCGATGCCGACAACATGCCGCGACTGCGTGGTGGGCGCGTCGAGTTGGATGAACAGGGCCGAGCCACCGGTCTCGTGGAGAACAGCGCCCAAGGGCTCTTCGAAAAACTCTTCGAGGCCAGTCATGAGGGCGATCTCGAAGCCCGCTTGCTGCGCGCTCAAGCCGAACTCCTGGCCCGCGGGTGGACTTGTATACATGACATGGGAACACGCCCTGCGACTCTGGCGGCCCTGTCGGGTTTGCGCGACAAGAATCTGTTGCGGCTGCGGGTCGTCGCCTACCTGGACGGTAGCGCCGGACTCTCCGCCGCTGAACTGTCGGTCGATCCAGGCCAGGGCGATTCCCCTGGCTTGCTCTCGGTGCGCGGGGTCTTTCTGGATCTCGACGGTGCCCTGCGTGGACGAGCAGCGGCCCTCCTGGTCGACTACGCAGATGCCCCAGGTGAGAGGGGAGAGCTGCTCTTCAGTCGCGAACGCCTGGAGATTCTGGTTCATGAATGCTGGCAAGCTGGCTTGCAACCCGCCTTCGGCGCCGTGGGCGATGGAGCCAACCGTTTGGCTCTGGATACGGTGCGCACCATGCTCGCCATCGACGAGTCCTTTGGGGACTTACGCCCGCGAGTGCAATTCGCCCAGGTGGTTTCGACCCAGGACATGCCCGAATTTCCAGCCCTTGGCATCGTGCCCACCCTGGAGCCCCTGAGGGCCGCCAGGGATGAGATTTTGCTCGATGCGCGTCTCGCGGGAGCGCGCGCCGGAGCAAGCCGAGCCTGGCGCGAGCTGGCCCCGGCCCTCGGGCCCGTGGCCTTCGGGGCCAGAGGATCGAGCGCGGTTCCCGATCCCCTACAAGTGCTCCACGCGGCGCGCAGTCCGCGGCGCTCGCAAACGCGCTTCGGGGAGGGCCTGGCAGGAGACGCAGCCCTCATGGCCTGCACTTCAGGGCCAGCCTTTGCGGTTGGAGAGGAGGGCCAACGGGGCCAACTACGGCCTGGATATTGGGCCGACTTGACCGTCCTTGACCGCGATCCGGTGACGCTGCCCCTTGTGGAGACGCTCCAAACCGAGGTACTCCTGACCCTGGTCAACGGCAAGGTGGTCTACCGGCGCTGATCGTTCGCCGCGAGGTGCCGCACGACCTGCTTTCCAGCTTCGCGCCCCTGGGCCGCGGCCTTGCCGAACGCTACGCCGTGGCGGTAGTTGCCGGCGAGGTGCAAACCCGGTCGCGTGGCGCGCATTGCATCCATGGCGGCGTCGATGCGCGCCACCCGTGCGAGGTGGCCTAGCTCGTACTGAGGAATGGCCCGGGGCCATCGGACGACTTCGTGGAAGAGGGGTGTCTCCTGTAGCCCAAGGAGCCGCGCCAAGTCTTCACGCACAGCGCCGATGAGCTGCTCCTCGTCGAGTTCGAGGGCCTTTGGATCGGTGGCACCGCCCACCATGCAGCGCACCAAGAGGTGGTCCTCCGGCGCCCGTCCGGGAAACAGAAAGCTGTCGAAGAGCACCCCCATGCTGCGAAAGCCCTCGCTGCGCGCGATCAAGGCGCCAAAGCCCCGGGGGACTTTCTTGAGAGCCTGTGGGCCAAAACCCAAGGCCACCACGGCCACGGGGGGCGAGTCGATGCCAGCGAGATCGGCTGCCACGGCGGGTTGTAGATCTTCGAGGAGTGCGGCGCTGCTCCTGGCTTCGCCTGCGAGGATCACGGCATCGGCTTCGATGGCCTCACCAGCGCCCGCCAGGCGCAATCGCCAGGGCGCGCCAAAGTCGGCGGCCGCGACCGATTCCACCCGTGCGCTGGTGCGCACTTCGAAGGGCGCCCGAGTTGCGAGGGCGCGGGGCAGGCTGGCGAGGCCGCCCTCAAAGGAGGTCAAGACTCCCGCGGGCCCAGCAGGACCCCCGCTTTCGCGGCGTGCCAGCTTGAGCCTTGCCAGGGCCCGGAAGAGCGACTTGTACTGGCACTCGAGCTCGCGCATGCGCGGGAAGGCGGCGGGCAGGGAGAGCTTGCGGGCGTCGCCAGCGAAGACCCCCAGGACCATGGGACTCACCAGCCGCTCGGCCGCCTGGCGTCCCAGGCGCCGCCGAGCAAAGTCGTAGATGCTCTCTTCGAGATCGGCTTCGCAAGCTGGCAAGAAAGGCTCGAGGGCCATGCGCAGGATCCCCAGCGGGCCGAGCAATCCGCTGGTCAGAAACTTGAAGGGCTTGGCGTGGACTTCGCGCAGTTGGCCGCCGCGCACCAAGAAACGCCGGGCTGAAGCCGCCTTTGCAGGGAGCGCCGTGAGGCCAGCGTGGCGCACCAACTCGTCGAGGGCTGGTTCACCCGAGAGAAAACCCGTGGGCCCCGCCTCGAACATCCAGGGACCGCGCTGGAGGGTGCGCGCCTTGCCCCCGACTTCAGCAGCGGCCTCAAGCACGATCACTTCGGGGTGTATTCCATCGCGCTCCGAAGAGTCGTCGACAACCTTCCAGGCAGCGGCCAGTCCGCTGATGCCCGCACCGACGATGATCACCCGCGCTGTCACGGCTAGACCGTGCTGCTGAAGACCGGCGTATCGCCCTGTTCGTGTTTTTCGCGCCAGTAGGTGTCGAAGCACATGGCGATGTTGCGCACGAAGAGCTGGCCCTCGGGAGTGGCCTCGATGAAGCGCTCGTCGTGGCGCACCAGACCGTCGCGTATCAAGGGCTCAAGGCGCTTGAGGTCTTCCCGGAAGGTTTCTTCGAAGTCGATCTCAAAGCGTTCCAGAAGGGCCTGCTTGTCCACGCGGAAGTTGCACATCAGGTCGTGGATCAAGGCCCGCCGAAGGGCGTCTTCCCCGCGTAGCAATACGCCTCGTTCCACGGGCAGGCGACCGGCCTCGATGGCCTCGCCATAGCGACTGATCTTCTTGGCGTTCTGGAAATAGCCCTGGCGCACATCACCGATGGCGCTGATCCCCAGGCCGATGACATCCTCGGCCGGGATCTGGGCGTAGCCCTGGAAGTTGCGCCGCAAGCGCCGCTCGCCAAGGGCCAGGGCCAATTCGTCGTCGGGGCGCGCGAAGTGATCCATGCCGATGGCGATATAACCCGCCGACAAGAAGCGCTCGCGGGCCAGGGCGAAGAGCGCAAACTTCTGCTCGCGGCTTGGGAAATCCTTTTCGTCGAGTTGCTTCTGATGACCGCGGACCCAGGGTACGAAGGCGAAGGAGTAGACCGCCACGCGATCGGGGCCCAGGGCGATGACTGCTTTCAGGGACTCCTCGAAGGTCTCGAGGGTCTGGTGCGGCAGCCCGTAGATCAGGTCCACATTGATACCGCGAAAGCCCCGTTCTCGGGCACGCAGCATGAGCTCTTCGGTCTCCGCCACCGATTGCACCCGATCGATGGCCTGTTGCACCTTGGGAGTGAAGTCCTGCACGCCGAACGAGATGCGGTTGAAGCCATGGGCCGCCAGGGCGTCGATGTGATCGACGCTGGTGACCCGCGGATCGCATTCCACGGCGAGCTCGGCGCCCTCGGTTTTCTCGAAGAACTGGAAGAAGCGGTTTAGCAGAGCATCGAGTTCGGCGGGACTGTAGTAGGTCGGCGTGCCGCCGCCGAGGTGTAGCTGCGAGACCTTGCGGCGGCCTTTGAGTTTCTCGGCCACGAGTTCGATCTCGCGTCCGAGGAGATTGAGATAGGGTGCGGCCTTTTCTTTGTGGGGCGTGATGATCACATGGCAACCACAGAACAGGCAGCGCTCGGCGCAGAAGGGTAGGTGGGCGTAGACCGAAAGGGGAGCATCCACATGGCAGGCCGCCTGGGCCAGGTGGCGTTCGAGGTCTTCGACACCCACAGCGTCGGAAAACTCCACGGCCGTGGGGTAGCTGGTGTAGCGCGGACCGGGTCTATCGAATCGCTTGAGCAATTCCAGGGTGGTGCTGCGCTCCTGGGCTTGGCCGCTCATGCTGGGCTCCCCACGGACTCTTGGGCTTCGGCTTGCACCGTGTCGATCATGGCTTGCACGCTTTCGATGGGGGCCTCGGGGCTGATGCCGTGGCCCAGATTGACGATGTGCCCGCGCCTGGGTACGGACGCGAGAAGTTCGCGGGTTCCGCGCACCGTGGCCTCGGGTCCGGCCAGGAGATAGGCCGGGTCGAGGTTGCCTTGCAGGGCCATGCCCGAGCCGGTGTGGGGCCCGAGGAGATGCCGTAGGTTGCCCAAGGAAGAACGCCAGCAGAGGGCCAGGCCTTCGCATGGCAGATTGGCGTGGGAGCGGCTGAGGTGTGGCGCTCCGTTGGCGAAGAAGATGCGCGGCACGCCGGCTCGGCCGAGTTCGTCGAGGAGCGCGCTGACATGGGGTTTGATGTGCCGCTCCCAATCGTCCAGGGAGAAGATGCCAGCCCAGGAATCAAAGATTTGTAGCACATCGGCTCCGGCGCGGTGTTGTTCGATGCCGTAGCGCGCCGCGAGTTGTGCCAGGGTGTCGAGCAGTTCGCCGAAGGCCACGGGGTCCTCGCGCAGCAAGGCGCGCAGGGCCGTGAAGTCTTTCTGGCCGCGGCCCTGGACGAGGTAGGCGGCAATGGAGAGAGGTGCGCCGCAAAAACCGATCAGCGCAGCCCGGCCCGCGAGACGCGCTTTCACAAGGCGCAGGGTTGCAGGCACCTCTGGGGCGATCTCCTCGGCATCTGGCAGATTTAGGGCACGCACGGCGGCGGCACTGCGCAGGGGCTTGTCGATCACCGGGCCGGGATCAAAGCGCACATCAATTCCCAGGGCAGCCACCGGGCTCATCAAATCGGCGAAGATGATGGCGGCGTCGAGATCGAAGCGCTCGATGGGCATCAGGGTCACCTCGGCGGCCAGCTCGGGCGAGGCGCAGAGCTCCTCGAAGCGGTGCTGCTTGCGCAGGTCGCGGTACTCGGGTAGATAGCGTCCGGCCTGACGCATGATCCAGAGCGGGCGGCGAGGGTTGTCTTCTCCGCGCAGGGCGCGCAGCAGGAGGTCATTCATCGGATTTTTTCCGCTTGCAAGGTGAATCGGTAGCCCACGCCGCGCACGGTGTGGAGGTGTCGCGGCTCTTCTGGATCTCGCTCGAAACGCTTGCGCAGGCGCACGATGAAGTTGTCGATGGTCCGAGTGGAGGGAAAAACCTCGTAGCCCCAGACGGCTTCGAGGATCTCCTCGCGCGAGACAATCTCGTTCTCGCGTTCGCTGAGGGTCTTCAGAATCATCGCTTCCTTGTGGGTTAGCTCATGGCTGATGCCGCTCCAGGAAATGGCCTTGTAGGTTAGAAAATCGATTTCATTCTCATCGAAGTTCAGGCTGCCATCGCGCCGGGTGCGCTCGAGATAGCCTCGCTGTCGGCGGCAGATGGCGGCAACTCGCAAGAGCAACTCGCGCAGGGAGAAGGGCTTGGCGAGATAGTCGTCACCGCCGGCTTCCAGGCCGCGCACACGGTCGTCGAGGCTGCCGCGGGCGGTGAGGAACAGGATGGGGACATTGTTGCCCTCGGCGCGCAGCTCGGAGCAGACGGTCAGTCCATCTTTCTCGGGCATCATCACATCGAGTACCACCAGGTCCCATTCCTCGCGTCGGATGGCGTCGAGTCCCTTCTGACCGTCGTGGGCGATTCCCGTCCGGTAGCCCTCGGCTTCGAGGTTCTCGGTGATGCCGAGAGCGAGGTGCACCTCGTCGTCGACCACCAGAACCTTGCAAGGCGTGCTGTTCATGCGGCTTCTCCCTCGGCCCCTGGCAGCCAGACCGAAAAGACCGCGCCGCCGCCTTCGCCGGGGCTGTTGGCGCTGATACGGCCGCCGCTCTCTTCCACGAACCGCAGTACGATGAAGAGCCCCAGTCCTGAGCCCTTGGTTCTGCGTCGCAACTCGTCGCCTGGCCGGTAAAACTTTTCGAAGAGCTTCTTGGCCTCGCGTTGATGGAAGCCCACGCCATCGTCGATCACATCGATACGTACGCCTCTGCCTTCGCGCTCGGCGTGCACCCGCACTTTGCCGCCGCCAGCCTGGGTAACTGACTTGACTGCGTTGCTCACGAGGTTGCGGATGACGATTTCGAGCGCTCTTGAGTCGCAGTATGCGAAAAATCCGGGGGCCACGGAGGAAGTCACCTCGACGCCCTGGATGTGGGCGCGGCAGGCACCTAAACCCAGCACGGCGTCGATGGCGTGGGATAACTCGATGGGCGCCGGATCCAGGACGAGGCGCCCCTCGGTGATGCGACTGGCGTCCAGGGTGTTGCTCACCATGATTTCGAGGCGGTCCACATCGTTCACCATGCGGTCGGCCATGCGGCGCGTGCTGTAGGCGTCGGGCTCGCGGATCAGAAGCGTCTCGGCGGCCAACTTGATTGACGCCAGGGGGCTCTTGAACTCGTGGCTCACGGCCGCGATGAAGTTCTCCTGGCGGCGCAACAACTCGGCGCGCTGGCGCAGGGCTTGAGCCACGATACCCATGCTGGCGAGCAGGGCTACGAGGAAGAATGTGCCTTCGGCGCCATAGCGGTTCAGTCGCCGCACGCGGGCGCTTGTGAGGCTGGCCAGATCCTCGCGGGCGACCTCTGGGGCGCCGCCGAGGATATCCAGGTGGGGCATGAGCGCCGCGACTTCGGCCGGGGCTACACCGAAACCCAGGAGCAGTTCGGCCACGGGCAGTCCGGATGCGTATTCGGCGGCCATGGTGTCGCGGACCTCGCCTGTGTGGGCTGCTTCTTCCACGACCCAATAGAAAACCTGGGCCACGCAAGTGACCAGCAAGGCGATCACGCCGATCTGCAGGGGCCGTGTGCCTCGGATGCGCCGCAACATGCTTTCAGTCCAGGATGAGGGTGAGAGCTTGCGCCAGTTGATCCACGTGGCTGCGGTCGTGGGCCAGGGACAGGAAGCCGACTTCATAGGCCGAGGGCGCAAGGGAGATGCCGCGCTGCATGAGGCCGTGGAAGATCTTGCCGTAGCGTTCACTGCCAGCGGCCTCGATGCCATCGGCGCGACGTGGCGCGGGCCCGGCCTGTAAGGACAACCAGAAGATCGAGCCCAGCCGCACCAGGCTCAGGGGCGTGGTGGCCCGGGCGAAGATGGGTGCCAGGCGACTCTCGAGGTAGGCGCCGAGATCCTCGAGCTGCTGCCAGCCGTTTTGGCCGGAACTATTGGTGTTTTCGAGGCAATGGAGACTGGCGAGCCCCGCGGCCATGGCCACGGGATTTCCCGAGAGCGTGCCGGCCTGGTAGACCGCGCCCAGGGGCGCGAGCAAGTCCATGATCCTCGCCGAACCGCCAAAGGCGCCCACGGGCAATCCGCCGCCGATGACCTTGCCGTAGGTGACGAGGTCGGGAGTGATGCAGAGCAACTCAGCAGCGCCGCCGCGGGCCACGCGGAAACCGCTGATGACTTCGTCGAAGATCAGCAGCGTTCCGTGTTTGGCCGTCAATTCGCGCAGGTGCCGGTGCCACTCCGGCCGTTGCACGAGCAAGCCGTTGTTGGCTGGTATGGGCTCCACGATGACCGCCGCGATCTCATTTCCGCGGGCAGCGAAGAGTTCGTCCAGGGCAGCTTCATCGTCGAGGTCAAGGACCAGGGTTTGACTACTGAACGCTTCGGGCACGCCAGCCGAGGAAGGTGTGCCGAAGGTGACCAGGCCCGAGCCCGCGTCGACAAGCAGGTGGTCGGCGTGGCCGTGGTAGCAACCGGCGAATTTGAGCACGAGGTCGCGGCCGGTAAACCCGCGGGCCAGGCGGATGGCGCTCATGGTGGCCTCGGTGCCCGAGGAGACGAAGCGCAGTTTCTCGATGACACCCACGGCGCTCACGATTCGTTCGGCAAGTTCGATTTCCAGGGGTGAGGGCGCACCGAAGGTGCTGCCGCGAGCCAGGGCGGCGTGAGTGCGCCGCAGAACCTCTGGATTGGCGTGTCCCAGGATCAGGGGTCCCCAGGAGCCCACGAAGTCGAGGTAGCGATTGCCGTCCACATCGGTGGTATAAGCTCCCTCGGCTTCCTCGATCACGGGTGGCACACCGCCCACGGCAGCAAAGGCACGCACGGGCGAGCTGACGCCGCCGGGCAGTACGGCCTGGGCGCGTTCAAACCACTCTTTTGAGTGGGTCAGGGAGAGTTCGCGGGTGCTGGGATTCATAGCCAGGCTCCTCGCAGGGCTTCGCGGGCATAGTAGGTGATCAGGATGTCGGCGCCTGCGCGACGCAGGGCCACGAGATTCTCAGCCACCACCCGGGGCTCGTCGAGCCAGCCCCGTTCGGCGGCGGCTTTGATGGCCGAGTACTCGCCGGAGACATGGTAGGCCGCCAGGGGCAGATTCGATGCACGGCGCAGTTCCGCGATGATGTCCAAATAAGCGAGGGCCGGCTTGACCATCAGGATGTCGGCGCCTTCGGCTTCGTCGAGTTGGGCTTCGCGCAGGGCTTCGCGGGCGTTGCGCGGGTCCATCTGATAGCTCTTGCGATCGCCTTGACCCGGCGCGGAATCGGCGGCGTCCCGGAAGGGGCCGTAGTAGGCCGAGGCGTACTTCACGGCGTAGCTCATGAGGGCTGTATCCTCGAGTCCGCGGCTATCGAGGGCGCGCCGGATGGCGCGCACGCGACCGTCCATCATGTCCGATGGCGCCACCATGTCAGCGCCGGCTTCGGCGAGCGATACAGCCATGTCGCACAGCGCGGGCAGGCTGGCGTCGTTCAGGACCCGTCCGCCCTCAATGAGGCCGCAGTGCCCGTGGTCGGTGTAGGCGCACAAGCAGACATCGCAGATGACGAAGATTTCGTCACCGAACTCGGCCTTGAGGGTGGAGACGGCTTGTTGCACCACGCCGCTGGGGTCCTTGGAGGCTTCGGCGGCGGGGCTCTTGTGGCCCTCGGCGGCTAGGCCGAAAAGCAACACGCTCTTGATGCCGAGCTCGAGATCACTTTCCACATCGTGCAGCAATTGCTCGCGACCCACCCGTTCGATGCCGGGCATGGAGGCGATGGCGGCGCGGCCCGAGCTGGGCAGAACGAAGTGGGGCATGACCAGACTGCGCGCTTCAACGGCGGTTTCAGCCACCAATTCGCGCATCAGGGGCGAGCTGCGCAGCCGTCGCGGGCGTTGGAGTGAGGAGTCTTGTTGCATGGTGAGTTGGGCTTGCTGGCGGCTGTTCAGGATGTACTGGAGAGGTGTCCGTGTTCAGAGGCGGCACGCAGGAGCCCATCGAGGTCGCGGCTGCGCGCAGTGGCCACCAAGGGGTGCCCGAGGGCTGTGAGTGCGGCTTCGGTGGTGGGACCGAGGGCCACGGCGAGGGTGTCTTTTGGGATCTGGCCTGCGCGCAGGCAGAAGCCGCGCACCGCCGAGGGGCTGGCGAAAAAGATCGCGTCGCAGGCGGGGGCCTTGGCCGGTGGTCCGCCGGCCAAGGTTTCATAGAGCGCCACCCGCAAGAGTTGCCGGCCGGGGAAAACTTCCTCGAAGGCCCGGCCGCCGTCCCGGGCGGCGGGCAGGAAGATGATCTCCTCGCCTTCGCAGCGCGAGTGCAACTCGCGGGCGAGGCACTCACCAGTGCCCTCGCTGGCGGTCAGGGCCACGGGGCCCAGGAGTTCTTTGGAGCGCGTTGCCGTGACCGCTCCGACGCAGGCGATACGCGGCGTATTGGACCAGGGCGGCGGACAGAAGAAGTTGAGGGCCTCCACGGCCCGCGGCGCTGCCAGGGCGATCCAGTCGCACTCGCCGAGGGCGTTTTTGGCGGCGTTTGCTGCTCCCTCGAGCAGGCGCGGTTCGAGGCAGGGGAACTCCAAGGCCGCGGCGCCCACGGCCTCCAGGCCAGCAGCCCAGAGGGCGTTGTCTTCGACGCCGCGGGTGAGCAGGACGCGCCGGCCTCTGAGGGAACGGATCATTGCGCTTGCGCTCCGTTTCCCAAGAGTTCCTCGAAGGCTTTGCGGGCCAGGGATTCTGGATCGCCCCCGCGAGCCCGTGCACGACGCAGCTCACCGTTGACTTCCAGGGCAGCGTGCAACTCAAGGCTGCCGCCCGGAGTCTTCCTTGCGTAGGCTCCGAAGGGCACCTGGCAACCGGCGTCGACCAGGGCCAGGAGAAAGCGTTCCGCGCGCACGGCGCGGTGGTCATCCGGCTGGTCGAGGGCGGCCGCGATTGTCTGCATGTCCCCGTTGTCTCGGCGCGCTTGCAAGGCCAGGGCGCCTTGGGATGGCGCGGGTACAAAAATCGTGGGGTCGAGGTCCAGGCGTTCCAGGCCCTCGATGGCGAGCGCGTTGCCCTCGCCCCGTTGGGCGCCGCGCTCGAGGCGCGCCAGGCCCGCGGCGGCCAGCAAGATGGCGTCGAACTTGCCCTCGCGCAAGCGCTGCAAGCGCGTTTGGAGATTGCCCCGCAAGAGTCCCCAGGAGAGGTCGCTGCGCAGGTGGCGCAGGAGCGCCTGACGACGCGCCGAAGCCGTGCCCACCACGGCCTCTGGCACGAGGGGCAGCTGTTCAGCCTTGGCAGCGAAGGCCGCGGGAGCCACGAGCAGAACATCGCGGGTGTCTTCTCGTTCGGGCATGGCGACCACTTGGAGCTCGGCGGGCGAGTCCGACGGGAGATCCTTGTAGCAGTGTAGAGCGAGGTCGATGCGGCCCTCTATCAAGGCCGTTTCGATGCTGCGCACGAAGAGTCCCGGTAGTCCTACCTGGGCGAAGGGGCTTTGCTGGTCGGCGTCGCCCTCGGTCTTGATGCACACGATCTCGACTTCGTGGTCCAACTCGGTGATACGCCGTGCCATTTCGCGGGCCTGCGTCATGGCCAGGGCGGAGCCCCGGCTTCCCAGTCGCAACTTCATGGGCCAACTCCTTCTTGGACGGATTGGGGAGCATCGTCCGGGTCCTCGGCGGACAGGCTGGCGAAGGCGGCGCCGCCCTCGAAGACCAGATCCAGGTCTTGCTCCAGGTTGGCCTCGGCGTGGGCGAAGAACTGCCTGACCGCCTCTGGGCCCTGGGTGCGAGCGATTTCCCGTAGGCCGCTGGCGGGCAGGTGAGCGAAGTACGCCGTGAGGCGCTCCACGAAACGCCGCAGGACTTGCTCCTCGTCGGCGTCGAGGGAGTTGAGCTTGACGCGCAAGAGGCGCTCGAGTTGGGCCTCTGCGATTTTGTTGTAGCTTTCGTGGAGCTTCCCAATAGCGCAGTCCACCGATCGTTCCGCCAGGCGCTCGGCGAAGCGTGTCACGGCAGCGTCCACGAGCTCGCGGGCCGCGCCGGCTTCCATGAGATGATTCGCCCGGGTCTTTTCGGCACGGGCCAGGATTCCGTCCATGTCCAGGCGCATGAGCCCCAGGGCTTGAGCCGCGTCCGGCGCGATGTCAGACGGCAGAGCCATGTCCACCAGCACCGGCGGCTCGCCCGTGGCGGCTGCGGAAAGGGCTCCGAGGTGCTCAGCGCGCAGCACCAGGCCCTCGGCGCCGGTGGCCGAGATCACCGCGGCCACGGCCGGGGGGCTGGCTTGGAATTCCTCCAGGCTCCAGGCCTGGGCGTCTCCTTGGAGGTCGCGGCACAGCTTTTCGGCGCGCGCCACGGTGCGGTTGACCACAAAGAGCTGCGTGCCTCCCGCGCTCAAACTTCGAGCGCAGCGTTCGGTCATGGGCGAGACTCCCACGAGGGCCACCGGCCCCGCTTCGAGAGCCAGTCGAGCCCCCACGAATTCCAGCGCGATCTCGGCGAGGGATGTGCGTCCGTCGCCGAGGCCCGTGGCCGCCCGGGTAGCACCTGCGAGTTTGAGTGCCTGGCGGAAAAGGAGTTCGAGACGCGCTCCCACGAGGCCTTCTTGCCTGGAGAGCTCCAGGGCTTCGCGCACTTGGCCTGTGACTTCGGTCTCGCCGACTTTGGAGGAATCCAATCCGGAGGCCACGAGGAAGACATGTTCCACCGCGCCCTCCCCTTCCCAGGCGCGCAGGCTGCGGTGGGCTTCGCCGGGGGCCGGCTCGCGGCCGCTCAAGGCCTGGAAAACGCGCTTGCGCATCTCGGTAACGGGTCGCGGCGGGTCGCTGACAAAAATGACCTCGACACGATTGCAGGTGGAGAGCACAACCAACTCGCACACCTCGAGGTCCGTGGCCAGAGCACGCAGCCTCTTGTCGCGCCCTTCCCGGCTGAGCTGGAAGCGCTCGATGCTCTCGGGCCCGTCCGAGCGCCAGTTGATTCCCACGATTCCGATGTGTTGCATGAAATGCGGTCTTGTGTGCCCTGCTTGCCAGCCAGTTCCAGGGCAGGCACAGTTCTAGAACATTCGGGGGGGGAGTTGTCACAGGAGAGTCACGGCCTGTGGTTTTTTTTCTTGTTGAACCCCTTGAGGCGCATGACCAGAACCCTGCTTGGGGGTAACCTGGGACCCACGGGAAGGCTTCTCGTGCACTCCCATTTGTTTGCACGGGGCTTCCACCTCCGCACCCTTGAGTCGCCAGCGATCCCTTATCCAGGCCGAATGGCGTCACCTCGTGATGTTTAATTACGAGGTCGAACCGGCCCTGCTCAAGCCCTTCGTGCCCGCTGGCACCGAACTCGACGCCTGGCAGTCGAAGACCTTCTTGAGCATCGTTGGCTTTCAGTTCAATGATTTGCGCGTTTTCGGTGTGCCAGTTCCGTTCCACAGCTCCTTCGAAGAGGTCAACCTGCGCCACTATGTGCGCCGGGAAGTGGACGGCGAAGTGCGCCACGGGGTGTCCTTCATCAAGGAAATCGTGCCCCGACGCGCCATCACGGCCGGGGCGCGCCTGTTGTACAACGAACCCTACGCCACCGCCGCCATGGGCCACACCGGCGACGACGCTCGTTCGCTGACCTATTCCTTGCGCCTCCATGATGCCGCCGGTTGCTTGCAGTTCGCGAGTGACTCTCCCACCCAGCCCCTCGCGCCGGGCAGCATCGAGGAGTTCATCTGCGAACACTATTATGGCTACACGGCCCAGCGGGACGGCTCGACACTCGAGTACGAGGTAGCCCACCCACCCTGGAACACAGCGCCGGCCCGGGAGGCCCTGTTCGAGGGCGACCCGGGCCGTCTCTTCGGAAGTTGTTTCGTCGAGGCCCTCTCCCGCGAACCCTCCTCGGTTTTCTATGCGGAAGGCTCCGAGGTGGAGGTCTTTCTGGGAAAGCGTATCCCGGCTTCCGGCTGAGGGCTCAGGGCGTGAAGGTCACGCTGACCCCGTTCGAGAGGTTGAAAGCTGCGCCGCCAGCCGCGGGATCGCGGTGCCAGAACTGGAAGTTGCGGGTCATGCCCACGGAGAGTTGGCCTGACGCGGGCAGGCTGGCGTTGCCGATGGGGCGCGAGGTCGTGCCCGAGGGGCCGGAGTTGATCGGAGCCAGTCGGATGATCTGGCCGCCCACGCAGCGCAGGCCGTTGCCGAAGGGCAGGCTGAGCTGGTTGGGACCGTAAAAGTACACGCCGAACTGCCCGGTGGGCAGACCCACGGTGTTGAGCAGAAGATTCGATGTACCCAGGCTCGGCGAGCCGCTGGCGGTCATCACGGCGCCGGGGCCCACGGAGTTGGGCAGGCCCGGGCAGTAACTGGTGGGGGGCGTCCAAAAGAAGTTGCCGTGCACGGTGCCGTTCAAGGTCAGGCTGCCGCTGACGCCACTGCCGGGGTCGGTAAAGGGGAAAACGCCGGAGACGGGACTCACCAGGGAGTAGTGATCACCCACCAGTTTGAGAGTGCCCGAGGCCGCCGCCGGGGTCGTGACCATGCCGGCCAGGTTGATCTGAGAGGCCCCACCGGTGAGGGTGGTCACATCCATGAGCCCCTGGATGATCGTCATGGTGACCGTGGTGGAGAAGGCACCCGCGGCGTTGACGCTGAAAGCGGGCGAGTTGACCCGCACATGGGCGTTGCTGAGGGTCATGCTAGCCAGATCCGGCAGGAAGGGAAACGGGTTGGGAATCGTACCCGAGAGGTTGGGTGTCACCAGGGCGTCACCTCCATTGAAAGCGCCGCTGCCCACGGGGCTGCCGCCGCTGCCCATATTCATCACCACGGTTCCCGCCAGGTTGAAATTGGCCGGGTTCTCGACGATAGCGCCGAGACTGGTGTTGCCCGACCAGGTGAAGGCACTCAAGCCCTGGTTGAGCTGGAAAGTAAAGTCCGACTGGGCGGAGGCCAGGCTGGCCGCGAGGCAGAGGGTACTCGTGGTCAAAAGATGGCGAAACATGGGCAATGTCCTTTGGATGGGTGTCTGGGTGGGGATCTGGGAGCGGGACCAAGCAAATCACAGGCTGGCAGGCTAAAAACTATCACGCCTGGCCCCGATCGGGAAGAGAACAGAGGGGGGGGGCCTCGGTGGCGCCATCAAGGGCCACTTGGGCCTACTTTGTTGGCCCCTCAGCGTCCCGGCTCAAGAGCCAGTCGGCTATGCGGCGCCGTTCCTCAGGCGAAAGCTCGGGGAAGGAACGCATGACCGAGGGGTACTGGTGGCGCATGGCGGCCAGGCGCGGGGTGACCTCGATCACGGCTTCGGGGTCCTCCAGGTAGGCGGCGATTTCGCCCGCTTGCCAGTAGGCGTCGAGGCCCTCGAGGGCGGGTCCCATCCAGCTGCCACGGCCCTCGCTGCCGTGGCAGGCGTCGCAGCGGACCTCGAGGAATAGCTCGTGGGCACTGTACTCCGAACGCGGCTGCGGAGGCTCGTTGTCGCAACCTGTGAGGGTCGCGATGAGTATCAAGAGGGCGATAAGCTGCGAGGGGTGCATGGCGAAGAATTAGGCACCGGGGATCATTCCAAAGCCCCGCCGGGCCATCAAGGTGTCCTCCAAAGCTCAGCCAGGAGGAGCCTTGCCCCGGGGTTGCTCGGGTCGAGGTCAAGGGCGCGGTTCACGGCTGCTTCGGCCCCCAGGGTTTGCCCGGCCGACTGCCGCGCCAGGGCCAGGCCGAGCCAGGCGGGCGCAAGCCCCGGCGCGAGGGACACGGCTCGCTCGTAGAGTTCGAGGGCCCGACCGGTGTGCCCCTCGCGCAACAGCAGCCCGGCCAGGTTGACATGGGCCACGGGATTTTGGGGGCCTTCCAGGAGGGCGCGCTGCCAGGCTTCGCGGGCGCGTTCGATTTCACCCGCCGCCAGGGCCACGCGACCCAGATTGGACCAGTTCTTCGAATAGCGCGGCGCGACGGCCGTGCCCTGGCGCCAAGCATCGCGGGCCCGTGGGAGTTCATTGAGCTCCTCGAACCACAGGCCCAGGTTGTTCCAGGAGGCGCCGTCGCCGGGATCGTGGCGCAATTGTTCCTGGCGCCAGGCGCCGCGCGAGTCGTAGATCTTGGCGCGCACTTGAAGTCCGCCAAAGAGCGCGGCGATGAGCAGCGCCACGACCGCGGCGCGTAGGCGTGTGTCCGTGAGCCGCGCGATGGCGAGGGCGCTGAGCGGCGCGGCTGCCAGGAGGGGTAGGTACAAGAAGCGTGCGGCGAAGACCTCGCCCAGAGGCACGATTTGGGCCACGGGCAGCCAGCTGAACGCGACTGCCGCCGCGGCCCAGGCAGGGAGCGGCGCCCGGCGTTTCAACGCGAGACAAACGCCGAGGGGCAACCAGAGCGCGCTCCACAAAAGCCAGCCAAGGGCCGCGGCCACACCGGCCGTCAAGGGTCGCGCACGCTCCACGAGCAGCGCGGCTGTGTACTGGGGCGGAAAGTCAAAGGGCGCCCAGGCCAGGCGCAGGGCTTCCCACGTGGCCAGACCTCCGAGTTCCGCGCGCTCAAGGAAATCAGCGCCGGGCATAGCCGGCGTGCTGGCGGAGATGAAGGGGCCGCCCAGCGCGCGCCATCGGGCGCAAAACACGAGGCCGCCCGCCAGGGCCAGAGCGCCAGCCACCGACAGCCGTGCGCGCCGCCCGGCGGGCGCCAGGGCGAAGAGCAAGGGGGCCAAAACAAGGGCATCCTCCTTGCCAGAGAGCCCCACGCCCAGGCCCAAGCCAGCCACCAGGGCGGCGCCGAGAGGCGTGAGTCGCCCGCGGTCCAAGAGCACCGCAGCCCACAGGGGCGCGAGGCAACTGAGTTGGGATGTGCGCCCCGAGATCCAAAACACAGAATCCCCAAGGGCTGGGTGCAAACCGAAGCACGCCAGGCCGCCTGCGAGGGCCAACCGCGAGGGCACCCGCGGTGCGAGTAGGAGCCCCAGGGCCAGGAGCACACCCAGATGCAGGAGCCCGTTTGTGATGTGGTAACCCAGGGGCTCGCTACCGAACAGGGCGTGGTCCAGTCGCAGGGAGAGGCTCGCCAGGGGCCGCCAGGCTCCAGCGTCGCCCGCGTGATGGAAATAGTCCCTAGCGAAGGCCTCCGTCCAGGGCAGGTCCCCGGCAACCAGGGGGTTGTCGAAGATCAGCTCGCGGTCGTCCATCAAGAACCCCGCGCCCAGGAGGCCCGGCAGCCAGAGGGCCCACAGTGCCAACACCAGGGCCAGCACGCTTCGGTCGCTCTGCGTGGAACTTCGGGTCTCGCCTTGCACCGCCGCAGGTTAGCGCAGAATCCATGCAGGCCGGGCACAACTCTTCCCGCCCGCGAATCGGACCGCTTGAGAGGGCCTCTTGAATTGGGCCCGGAGGCGTCTACCCTGGCTGCATGCCCGCGCTGCTCCGATTTTTCCAACAGCGTCCTCTTGTGGGTTGGCTCGGGCTGTGCTTGCTGGTCAAGGCTGCCCTGGTGCTCGCCCTCGCCGATGTCTTTTTCTACGGCGAGGAACTCGAGAAGGGCACGGCGGCCAAGGCCATGCTGGATTCCCTGGCGGTGCCGCACCACCAGCTCGCCTACCACTATTATGAGGGCGGAGGTTTTCTCATCAGTCACTTGAAGGCCCTGGCTTTCCTCGTGGCTGGCGAGAATCTGTTGGCCCACAAGCTGGTGGCCCTGGGCTTTGCGTTGGCGGTTCTGGCGGCGGGCTGGCACTTCACGCTCAGGATGTTTTCGCGCTCGGCGGCCCACTGGTTTTGCGCCCTTTTGATCTTTGCCCCCGAGTGCTTCCAGAAGCTGAGCCTGTTGAACCTCGGGATTCACTTCGAGGCCTGCCTCTTTCTGTTTGGAGTCCTGGGATTGGGCGCTCAATTGATCGCGGGGGAGCCAGGGCGGCGGCCGTGGTTCTTGCTCGGACTCGTGACCGGGTTTGGCCTCTACTTTTCCTACCAGATCGGTCTGGCCGCGGTTTGGGTCCTCGCTGGTCTCCTTTGGCGACGGCCGCGGGAGGTCTTTGGTGTGGGCGGGGTCTTGGGCCTTCTGGGGACCCTGCTCGGCGCGCTGCCCCTCTTCGTCATGTACAGCCTGGTGGGCGAGGCCGTCTTCGACATCCACGGCGAATCCATTGCGGGGGCCAACCTGGAGCGCCTGACGGCCTTCGCGCACTCGGTCTTCGTGGAACCCGGTGGGCTTTCGAGCCTGACGGCTGGGGCCTGGTGCGTGGCCGTGCCTCTGGCCGTCTTCGTCCTCGCGGCTCCCGTGGCTGGGGCATCCTCGCGGAGGCCGGCCCTCTTCATCGCGGGTTACTTGGTGCTCTTCTGCATGGTCTACCTCGGCGGCGGTTTCATCGGGGGCCGCGTGTACCACTTCTTCCTGCTCTTGCGTCTCGCGCCGGTGTGGATCTTCGGCAGCGTGTTGGTGGCCGCAGCCCTGGCGGCGCTGCAAGAGCGACCCGGCGCCTGGGCCCGAGGGGCGGGACAGGCGGGAGGCGCCCTACTCCTGGCTCTGGGCCTTTGCGCCACCCTCGGCGCCCTCGCTTACGGTTCGCCCGGAGAGCCCCTCAAGAACTGGCGCATTCTGATGGAGACCAAGGGCTACAGCTACGACCAGTACTTCGCCAAGGTCCTGTGGCACTTCGAGGGCACGCGCATGCAGAGACTCGAGTTGTGTGAAGCCTTCAACGATTCCGACCGGGACTGGTTGCGGGCCGCCGCGGTGGCCAACCTGTGGTCCGAGCGGGCGGGTGCGGCTTCCCTTGAGGAGGCCCTGGATAGAGCTCTCGCGGAGTTCGCGGACCTGGCTCCAGAGCGCCGGCGGGACTCGGCCTTTGGGCTGGCGCCCTTGTTGGTGGCCGCCTCGGATTGGGATGGAGCGCGGGCCCTGGCCGTGGCTGAAAAGGCCCCTGAAGGCCTGCGTCTACAATGGCTCGAAGCCCTGGGGCGTTTTGGATCGGGGCGTCACCCCTACGCCGAGAACTTGTCCGTCGAACTCGAAAGGTCCGCGGCTATCGCCGAACCCGAAGCCTTTCGGAGAGCCTTCCGCCGTGGATTGGGCCGCTGGCTGTACAGCCGTTTCCGTTTGAGTGAGGAAAGCGCCGAAGATTTCTGCGCGCCCTACGGCGAAGCGCTGACCCGAGATCTCCTGAGCGGCTACCGGGCCGAACGCGCGTGGCACACCCTGCCCGGTGACTGAATCTCCCTCGACGCCGCCTGGCGCGGGGCAATTATTAGCGGGGCATTTATTCGGCGGGCAAAAAGAGAGACCCCCGAGTTTTCCCGCAGGGGGATCTCAGGGGCCGTCTCTGACGGGCATCGGGTTTCCCGATGGCCCGCTTTTTTGGTCTTACGCTCAGTCTACCGAAACATGCGGTACTTGCAACGAGATATCGTCGCGGCGCTCCTCGTGGACATAGGACCATTCCGAACTCTTGACCCGTCGCAGGTAGGCTTTGCGGCGCGAACGGATCTCGAAGATGTCGACAATCAGCTCGGGGTGCCGGATCATGGCCGCGAGGCGCTCGAGTTTGCGCAACAATTTGTTCTTGAGGGTGTGCGTGCGGGCGTGGACCTTGAGCAGGCGTTCGCGCTCCTCGTGCAGTTCCGCGTGGGTGAAGTTGGGGTGCTTGAAGCTCTCGGTGGAGTGCCAGTAATGGAAATCCATTTCGGCCACATCGAGGAGCAGCATGGGTTTGAGCTGCTCGAAGACCTCGGTGCCGGGAATCGGCTGCAGAATCGCCACGCAGATCGCATTCGGGCGTGTTTCCTCGATCAGTTGCTCCGTGTAGACATGGTCCTCGCGGGTGTCCTCGGGGAATCCGTAGAGCAGGAAAAACTTGAAGTACATCCCTACCTGGCGGTTGAGCTTCGAACCGGAGCGCACCTTTTCGGGAGTCACGCCCTTCTTCATGGTTTGGAGCATCTTGGGCGATCCCGACTCCAGGCCGTAGTAGATCTTGACGCAGCCGGCCTTGCGCAGCCAGCGCAACATCTCAAAGTCCATGGTGTCCACCCGCGACTCGCAGACCCATTCGAAGAACAGGCCGCGCTTGACGATCAGCTTGCAGATCTCGATCACGCGCTTGCGCTGGATCGTGAAGAGGTCATCGAAGAGGGTCAATTGCGGCGGGTTGTAGGTATTGATCAGGAACTCGAAGAGATCCACCGTGGCCTCGGGGCTCATGGCGCGATACTGCCGAGGCGTCATCTCTGCGTCGCAGAAGGTACAGGCGTAGGGGCAGCCGCGGCTGGTGATGCAGGTCACGCCGGGGTTGATCATCAAACGCATGAAGCGCGGAATGTCCCACAGGTGGTAGGCCGGACGGGGGAGGGCGTCCATGTCCTTGAAGAGCGGGCGGCGCGGCGTGGAAATCTGTTCGCCGTCGCGCATGAATGTGATGCCGTCGACCTGCTCCCACTTTTCGGGCTGGTCGTAGACCTCCATCCAGGCCAGCAGAGTCTCGTCGCCTTCGCCGGCGCAACACACATCAGCGGCGCCAGGTTCGAGGAAAAACTCTGGGTTGGTGGTGGGGTGCGGCCCACCCATGATGATCGGTTTGAAAAATTCCTGCTTGCACAACAGGCCCAGCTCGCGCGCTCTGCGGGCGTTGGGAGTCAGGGAGGAAATGCCCACGATGTGGGCCCAGGCCATGTCCACGCGCAGGTCGTCCAGGTCCTCGATGGAGTCGTCTTTCAGACGCACCTCGTGTCCGGCGTTTTCGAGCCAGGCCGCCAGGATCGTGATGCCCAGGGGCGGGTAGATTTCATCGCGGGCCAACTCGCCCTTGGTGATGTCATCGTCCGCGAAGGCCTCGGCAGCCTTTTCCTTGATGTGCTGGTCCTTGGCGTAGATCAGGGCGACTTTCATGGCAATCAGTGCGGCAGCTGGGAGAGGGAAGCGGCAGAGAAAGCTTCCGGGGACTGGAGGGTTTTGCGTGGCCGACGAGGGTGCCGGGGTGCTGTAGGCTCAGTGGATGATATCGGATTCTAAGGCACTCCAGGATGACCGCAACCGCCTCGCTAGGCAGGAATTGGCCCAATAGGGGGTCTGGAAGCGAAGGTTTGCCGGCACCTGGGGCTAGCTTGCCGGGGCCTGGGACCAGAGTATACCCCGACAATGGCCCCAGCTGGGGCTTCTCGCGACTGCGCTCGAGAGCTCCTTTGGGGTAGGATGGCGGCCATGGCCAAAGAAAAAGAGGGCACGGAGGGCGCGGACGAGGAAAAACAGAGCTTCGACGGCCGTCTCGCACGGCTGGAGAGCCTCGTGCAGGAGATGGAAGCTGGCGGATTGGGCCTGGAGACCACCATTGAGCGCTATCGAGAGGGGGTCGGGCTGCTGGAAGGCTGCCGCAGCATCCTGGCGGGCTTCAAGAAACAGGTCGAGGAATTGACCCTGGGTGCCGAGCAGGCGCTCAAGCCCTACGATGACGACCCCGACGGATGAAGAGTCCGCCGTCTGATTCATGCGCCAATTTTGCCGGCTTTGCGGGCAAGGCGGCCAGTGAGGGGGAATTCCAAGCCTGGCTCGCGGAGTCGCGAACCTGGAGCGAGGCGCAGCTCGAGCGCTGGGGTCTGCCCGCCTGTGGCTCCGATGGTGCTGAGGCTCCCTGGCCCCAGCCCCTTTTTGAGGCCGCGCATTACACCCTCTTTGGCGGCGGCAAACGCCTGCGGCCGATCCTCGTGCGCCTCTTCGCGGAGGCCGCGGGGGGCAGCGCCGAGGGCGCTTCCAGGGCCGCCGCCGCCCTGGAGCTGGTGCACACCTACAGCCTGGTCCACGACGACCTACCCTGCATGGACGACGACGACCTGCGCCGGGGCCGGCCCACCTGCCACAAGGTCTACGGCGAGGCCCTGGCCGTATTGGTGGGCGATGCCCTCCTGACTCGCGCCTTTGAGGTCCTGGCCGGCGCCAAGGGAGCTAGCGCGGCAGGCGCCTTGCAGGTTCTGGCCCGCGCCGCAGGCGGTGCGGGAATGGTGGGAGGCCAGGTGCTCGATATGACCGTAGAGGCCAGCGGCGCGAGCCCCGAGGATGTGCGCGACCTGCAGCGCAAGAAAACCGGTGCGCTCCTGGGCGCGGCCTGCGAGCTGGGCGCCCTGACGGGCGGAGCCAGCCCCGTGGCCTGCGCCGGGGCGCGAGACTTCGGCGAAGCCCTAGGCCTCGCCTTTCAGGTCGTGGACGATGCCCTCGATATCACCGGCGATGCCGTCACCCTGGGCAAGACCCCGGGCAAGGACCAGGCCCTGGGCCGGGCCACAAGTGTCACTGTGATGGGGCTCGAGGGGGCCCGTGGGGAAGCCACCCGCAGGGCAGCGGCGGCCCGCGAGGCCGCCCTGGGCCTTGGTTTTTTGGAGTCCAGCCTGGTCCTGCGTCTGGTGGAGCATCTGGGATCGCGCTCGCGTTGAAGCGCATCCCGGAGCAAGCCCGAGCTTTCCTGAGAAAGATCGCCTCCGGGGGGTTGGAAGGAATGGGCCCTCTCGGCCAGACTAGGGGCGAGTAATCAGGGGCAGCAGCACAGAGCGGCGCTGCCCGCGCTTCGACATGACCCAAGCGACCCCCCAGGACAAATCCGTCTCGCCCAACCACGAGAGCAAGCTCGCCAGCGCAGAGCAGGTGGATTTGCTCGAGGGCATCCATTCGCCGGAGGATCTCAAGGCCCTCGACTTGGGGCAACTCCCTGGACTCTGCGGCGAGATCCGTGAGTTCCTGCTCGATAGCGTGCAACAGACCGGCGGGCACCTGGGCTCCAACCTCGGCACCGTGGAGTTGAGCTGTGCCCTGCACTACACATTCGATTTCCGCCGCGACCGCCTGGTCTGGGATGTGAGTCATCAGAGCTACACCCACAAGCTGCTCACCGGTCGCCGCGAGGATTTCGCCAGCTTGCGCCAGACAGACGGCTTGTGCGGCTTCACCCACCCGTGCGAATCCGAATACGATCTCTTCCACACAGGTCACGCTGGCACATCGATCAGTTTGGCCCTGGGGCTCTCGCTGGGCGTCAGCCATGAACCCGACCCGCCCAAGGCCGTGGCCGTCATCGGTGATGCCAGCATGGGCGCGGGCGTGGCCTTTGAAGCGATCAACCACGCCGGCGCCCTGGGGCAGAATCTGCTGGTGATCCTGAACGACAACGAGTGGTCGATCTCAAAGTCGGTGGGGGCCATGGCGCGGTACTTCTCGCGCCTGCGCTCCACGCGGCTCTTGCAGCGCGCGCACCAGGAGATTCAGACCCTGATTAGCGCCATCCCAGTCATCGGCCCGCGGGTGGATCGCACCCTCGATCAGATTGGCGAAGTGGTGCGCCACAGCCTCGTGCCGGGCCATGTGTTCGAGGAACTCGGAGTGACCTATGTTGGCCCCATCGACGGCCACGATGTGAAGCGCCTGGTGGAAACCCTGGAACGCGTGCGCGAGCTCGACGGCGTGGTCCTGGTGCATGTCTTGACAGCCAAGGGCAAGGGCTACCCCGATGCCCACGAGCACCCCGAACATGTCCACGCCGTCAAGCCGCGAGCAGCCGTTCCCGGCAGCGGCCGCGAGGATGGCAAACTGCGCAAGGAAAACCGCTCCCCAGCCAGTGGTCCGGCTTTCACCCAGTGCTTTTCGAAGAGCCTGCTGGCCGCCGCCGAGGGCGACATGCGGATTCACGCGATCACCGCAGCCATGCCATCAGGCACCGGCCTGGATGCTTTTGCCGAACGCTTTCCCGCGCGCTTTCACGACACTGGCATCACCGAGCAACACGCCCTGGCCATGGCGGCGGGGCTGGCGAAGGCTGGCTCGCGGCCTGTGGTTGCGATCTACTCGACCTTCTTGCAACGCGGCTTCGATCAGGTCTTCCAGGAAATTGCGCTCCAGGGTCTGCCGGTGGTTTTGTGTCTCGACCGCGCTGGACTGGTGGGTGCGGACGGACCAACCCACAACGGCGTCTTCGACATCGCCTACCTGCGCACCCTGCCCAACATGATTCTGGCGGCGCCCCGTGACGGGACGGACCTCGGACGCATGTTGACCATGGCTCTGGGGCACACTGGCCCCGTGGCCCTGCGTTTTCCCCGCGCGGCCACGCCGACCCAGGAACGCATCCACCCGGGTGAACGCCGCGCACTCGCTCCGGGCAAGGCCGAAGTCCTGTGCGAAGGAGGCAGCCTGGTCATTTGGGCCTACGGGGCCCTGGTGAACACCGCTTGCGATGTGGCTGATGAGTTGCGCCGGGAAGGCATCGAGATCGGCGTGGTGGATGCGCGCTTCGCCAAACCTCTCGACAGCGAAATGCTCGGCCTGCACGCCCGCGAGTACCGTCACATCCTGTGCCTCGAAGATCACCAGCGCATGGGCGGTTTTGGTTCAGCTGTGCTCGAAGCCCACGCGCGTTTGCCCGCGGGTGGGGCACGGGTGCGTTGCCTCGGCATTCCCGACCGCTACATCGAGCACAAGTCCTCGCGCGAAGAACAACTGGCCTCCCTGGGCCTCGATGTCGCCGGAGTGCGCCAGAGCGTTAGGAACCTGTTGGTATCCAGCCGGGTCTGATGGCGGTAGCCCCCAGGCAAGCGCCGGAAGGCTCGGGAAGCGCTGCCCCCAGCGCGGGCCGAGAGGCCTTCTGCCGCGATATCGCGCGGGTCTTGGTGCTGGCCGACTTCAACAAGAAGGGCGTGCCAAACCTGCTGCTCGAGTTGCGGACCTGGCTCGAGGGACGAGTGCAAGAGGTCGAAGAACACCACGACCTGCGCGAGTTCTGCAGCCGGCTGGTAGGGGCGCCCCATAGCCTGGAAAATCTGCCCGATGTGATCGTGGTCCTCGGCGGCGACGGTTCCATGCTGAGTGTGGTGCGGGCCTTTGGGCTGCGGCCGGTGCCCGTGCTGGGGATCAACTTCGGCCGCATCGGATTTTTGGCCTCGGTGCGCAGCGCTGACTGGCAGGCGGCCCTGGAGGAGGTGCTTGAGGGTCGTTCTGTGCTTGAGCCGCGCATGCGGCTCGTGGCAGAGATCAAGTCGCGCCACGAGGCCGCCGTGAATGCCATCGCCTTGAACGAGATCCTGGTGCAACGCGGCGCGGTTCAGGGCATGTTGACCATGTCGCTTTGGGATGGCGAGACCTGGGTCAGCGATTACCGCGCCGACGGCTTGATCGTCTCCTCGCCGAGCGGGTCCACGGCCCACTCCCTGGCGGCCGGTGGTCCCATTCTGGCGCCCTCCATGGGCGGGCTCGTGGTGACGCCCATCTCGCCCCAGTCCCTCTCGCACCGGCCTCTGGTGGTGCACCCGGAGAGCATGCTCAAGGTCCGTATCGAGCAGGCCAGCGGCATGACCATGCTGGCGGTGGACGGTCACGGCTTCTACCCCATGCACCTGGGGGATCATGTGCTGATTTCTCAAGCTCAAACTCCCTATCCCATCCTCGCGCGGCCGGGATCCGATCCCTATCTTCGCATCCGCGAGCGGCTGGGCTGGCGCGGTAGCTTCGAACCCGAGCCCGAGGACGACACGCTCTTCAAGGGCATGTCCAGCACCGACGCCGGCGAGGGTGAGGTGCTCTAAGTTGCACGCGGAATTTTCTGGCCTACCGAATTACTGAAGCTCACATCGATGGATTCCCCTTCCGCTACCCCGCGCTTTGGGCCCGAGGTCTTCCTGCGCGTCCTGCTGGTGATGGCGCTCCTGGTGGGTTTTCTCGTGGCCATTCAGTGCATGGGGGGCTCGATCAAGTTGATGGGCAAGGAAACCTCCGAGAGTCTCTTTCGCGGCGTGTCCAATCCCTTCGCAGGCCTGGCCGTGGGTATCCTGGCCACGGTCTTGGTGCAGAGCTCATCCACCACGACCTCCATGATCGTGGCCTTGGTGGGTTCGGGGGAGATCTCGGTGGAGAGCGCCGTGCCCATGATCATGGGCGCCAACATCGGCACCACCATCACAAACACCCTGGTTTCGGTGGGGCATGTGCGCCAGAGCGCTGCCTTCCGGCGCGCCTTCGCAGCGGCCACGGTACATGACTTCTTCAACCTGATCTGCGTGGCAGTTTTCCTGCCCCTGGAGTTGTTGACAGGGTTTCTGTCCAAGCCCGCGCTGTACCTGACAGAAGTCCTCGCCGGCGCCCCCGGCGCCGAATACAAGAGCCCGATCAAGGGCGCCGTCAAGTCGGCTTACAAGTCAATTCTGCACGGCCTCGAAAACCTCGGCCTCGAGGGCACGCCGCTTGCGCTGTGTATGTTGACCCTGGGTATCGGCATGACCTTCTTCTGCCTGATTTTCATCACGAAGAACATGCGCACGCTGATCGTGGGCCCCCTGGAGCAGGCCATGAACAACTCCCTGCGGCGCTCGGGGATGATTGGGATTGTGGTGGGGGCGGCGGTCACCGTGGCGGTGCAATCTTCGAGCATCACCACCTCGCTCCTGGTGCCCCTCTGCGCGGCGGGCATCCTGTCCCTGGAGAACGCTTTTCCGATCATGTTGGGCGCCAATATCGGCACCACGGTCACCGCTCTGCTGGCCAGCACGGCCGTGGATTCTTCCGCGGGCCTGACCATCGCCCTGGTGCACGCCCTGTTCAATGTCGCCGGCACGGTCTGCATTTATCCCTTCCGCGCCGTGCGCCGGGTGCCCCTGGCGCTCGCCCGCAACCTTGCCATCGCCGCGTCGCGCAACCCGGTCTATGTCCTCTTCTATGTGCTGGGGGCCTTTGTGGGCGTCCCTCTGGTGGGTATCTGGATCACGAACCTCTTCCAATAGCCTTCTCCATGTTTCGAGCCCCCAAACCCGTTAGACTCCTCGTAGATGCGGCGCTCTCAAGGCCCTGCAAAACCTCATGATGCGCTGGTTACAGAGTCTGGGACCCGAATCCCGCAGCCTGAACGAAATCCACTCTCAGTTCCTCGAGATGATGGTCGATGGGCGCCATGTGTTCGACGCAGCGGCCAATGCCCTGCTCGGCGGCACGGCGCCTGAAGTGATCCGGGACGACTTGTTTGCCACGGACCGCCGCATCAATCGCACCGAGCAGGCCATTCGGCGCGAGATCGTGGTCCACGGTTCGATCTACGGGGCGGCCACTTTCCCCGCGCTTCTGGTGATGATGAGTCTGGTCAAGGATGCCGAGCGCATCGGCGACTACGCCAAGAATCTCTACGGGCTGGCTGCTGCCAGGCCGCCCTTGGGCGGCGATGCCGAGCGCAAGGCCATGATCGACCTCAAGGACCGCGTCTCCAAACTCATCGTGCGAGCCCACGGGCTGTTCGAGAGCCAGAACGACAGCGACGCACGAGCCTTCCTGGAAGAGGTGCACCAAATCGAAGGCGAGTGCGACGCACAGGTCGACCTGGGCCTGCACGCGAGAAAAGACAACGCCTCGGCGCGGGTCCTCGCTCATCGCTACTTCAAGCGCGTCACCAGCCACACCGGCAACATCGTCTCCTCGCTGGTGGTGCCCCTGGACAAGCTGGACTACTTCGACGAGCCGCGGCCCAAGGGCTCGTAGCTACTGGGGGATCTCGACCTCGGAGTCGGCCTGGATCTGACCGTCTTCCATAACCAAGGTGCGGTCGCAATGGCGCGCCAAACGGCTGTCATGGGTCACGAGCAGGAGCGAGACCTGGCGCGCGCGTTGCTCTTCGAGGATCAATTCCAGCACGCGCTCGCCGGTGCCGGTGTCGAGGTTGCCCGTGGGTTCGTCGGCGATCAGGATCTTGGGCCCCAGGATCAGGGCTCTAGCCACGGCCACCCGTTGGCGCTCGCCGCCAGACAGTTGGTTGGGGCTGTGCGTGAGCCGTGAGCCCAGGCCAAAACGGTCCAAAAGTTCCGCCGCCTTGTCGGTTTGGGCGGACTTGTTGAAACGCAGGGTGCCGTAGGTGTGGGCGATACGCGCGGGCAGCACCACATTCTCCAGGGCGGTCAGGTCGGGCAGTAGGTGGTAGGCCTGGAAGACGAAGCCAATGCAGCGATTGCGCAGGGCGGCGCGCTCGGCCATGGAGAGGGTCCAGGCGCTCTGTCCTTCGAGAAAGACCTGGCCCTCGGTGGGCTCTTCGAGGAGCCCGAGCACATGCAGGAAAGTGGACTTGCCAGCGCCCGAGGCGCCCATCAGGCAGAGGCGTTCGCCGGCGCGCAGGTCGATGTGGGCGCCGTGCAGCACTTCGAGTTGCTGCTTGCCGATCTGGAAGGCCTTGCGCACACCCTCGGCACGCAGCACTGCGGCGGCTGCCTGAAGACAGGGCTGAGGACTTTGAGGCTCTGTGGAGTTCATTCTGCGCGCAAGGCGTCGATGGGGTGTGTGCGCGAGGCCAAGAGGGCCGGAATGAACGAGAACAGCAGGGTGAAAAAGAGCGCGCCGAGCACCGTGCTGGCCACGATCGCCGGGCTCACCAGGGCCGGGATGTGATCGAAGAGGTAGACCTTGCGGTCGAAGATCTGCACGCCCATGGTGGCCGAGAGCCAGCGCTCGATGGCGTCGATCTTGAGGGCACCGGCCACGCCCAGGGCGGCGCCGATTAGCGAGCCCAGGGTCGCGTTCCAAAGGCCGATCATCAAGAAGATGGCCAGGATGCTACGGCGCGTGGCGCCCAGAGCGGTCAGGATGCCGATGTCGCGGCGCTTCTCGGTGACCATCATCATCAGGATGGCGAAGACCGTGAAGGCCGCCACCAGGACGATGAGCCCCAGCATGATGCCCATCAAGACGCGCTCGTTCTCGATGGCGCCCAGAAGACTACGGCGGTAGGTTTCCCAGGTGCGCACCTCGGTGGACGGCCGCGTGGGTACTGGGGCGCTGCGCAGGAGTCCCTGGTCATAGAGTGCCTGACCCAGGCTGGCTTCGATGGTCTCGCGCTCGCTCGGGTAGTCCTTCAGCTTGCATAGCACCTGGGTGTACTCGCGCTGGCCGCTGAGGAAATCCGAGAGCTCCCAGCGATCCATGTAGATGCGCGCGGCATCGGTTTCGTTCTCGCCGGTGCTGAATGTGCCGGCCACGAGGTACTTGCGGTTGGACAGGTAGGCCTTCTCGGTGATCGAATCGGGCATGGCCGTGACCAGATTGATGATCGAGCCCTTGTACAACATGTGGATGCGAGCGAGTTGCTCGCCCACCACGACCCAGGCGTAGGGCTCGTCGCCGTCGTAGCTCTTTGGCCGGGCGAAGGGTTTTTCGACATCGTCCACGAGATTGCCGTAGCCGCTTTCGCGTCCGAGCGCGGCGCGCAGGTCGGTGGCCGCGAATTCGCGCTCGATGTCGACGCCCACAAACTGGGCGAAGGCCATGTCGCCGCGGTCGGGGTCCTTCAGGCGGTGCTCGCTCTGGGCCGCGTCCCAGCCCGATTGCACCAGCATGCCACCCCACGAGAGGTGCGGGCTGGCCGCCGCAATGCGTGCATCGGCGTCGAGGGCCGCGAGCAGGGGATCGACCGAATTCGGCACCCGTTTACCGTCGAGGCGCGGTAAAAAAGTGGGTTGGACGACCACATCCGAGAGGCTGCCGCGCACGGTCTTGCGGCTCTCCTCGAGAAAGCCCGACATGATCGAGATGATCAGGATCAGGGCGCCCACGCCCACGGTGATTCCGCTCACGCCGATCAGGTTGATCGGGCGCTTGAGGAGGTATCTCCAACTCAGGAAGCGGCGGTACATGCGGGCCTCAGGACTTGGCGGGAGCTTCTGAGGCTTCTGCCGGGAGGGCCTCGTCTGCTTTGGCCTGGGGGCGCATGGCGGGGAACAAGAGCACATCGCGAATCGAAGACTCGCCGGTGATCACCATCACCAAACGGTCCACGCCGATGCCCATACCGCCGGTGGGAGGCATGCCGTATTCCAGGGCCTGGATGTAATCGTAGTCCACCTCGCCGGGGGTTTCGGGATCGCGGCTGGCGACCTGGGCCTCAAAACGCCGTTCCTGCTCCTCTGGATCGTTGAGTTCGGTGAAGGCGTTGCCGAGTTCCATGCCAGCGATGAACAACTCAAAGCGTTCGGCAAAGCGCGGGTCGGCACTGCTCTGCTTGGCCAGGGGGCAGATCTGCACGGGGTAGTCGGTGACGAAGATGGGGCCCTCGAGGTGCTTTTCCACCGTGGCTTCGAAGACATCGTTCATGAGCTTCCAGTACTCCTCCTCCGGGGGCAGGCCGAGTTCCTTGGCCTTCGCACGCACGGCCTCCTGGTCGTCGAACTCGACGCCGGCGTGTTCGCGGAAGAGGCCAGCGTAGGTCTTGCGCTCGAAGGGAGCCGCGAGGCTGTACTCGGTGTCGTTGAAGGTGGTCGTGGTGCTGCCATTAACCTCGCGGCAGAGGCTCTCCGTGAGACCCTCCGCGATTTCCATCATACGCTCGTAGTCGGCCTGAGCCTCGTACAACTCGAGCATGGTGAACTCGGGGTTATGGCGCTGGGAAATGCCCTCGTTGCGAAAGTTGCGGGCGATTTCGAAGACCCGTTCCAGGCCGCCCACGATCAGGCGCTTGAGGTAGAGCTCGGGGGCTATGCGCAGGAAAAGGTCCAGGCCCAGGGCATTGTGGTGGGTCACGAAGGGTTTGGCCGCGGCCCCGCCGAGCAGGGGGTGCAGGGTGGGCGTCTCGACTTCGATGTACTCGCGGGCTTCGAGGAAGCGCCGGATGCCAGACAGGATCTGGCTGCGCTTCTTGAAGACTTCGGCCACCCCGGGGCTGGCCCACAGGTCGGCGTAGCGGCGGCGATAGCGCAGTTCCTTGTCGGCCAGGCCGTGCCACTTTTCTGGCGGAGGTGCCACGGCCTTGGCGAGCAGCAGCACCTTCGTGGCCCAGATTGTGACCTCGCCCTTTTGGGTGTGGCCCAATTCGCCGGTGATGGCCAACAGGTCTCCGCCGTCGAGCCACTTGCGCTCGGGCCACCACTTTTCGAGTCGCTTCTTCTGCAAGCCCACCTGAATTCTGCCCGTGCGGTCGAGGAGCGGGGCAAAGATAAGCTTGCCAAAGTCTCGCAGGCCCATCAGGCGCCCGGCCACGGTGACTTGCTCGCCGGCTCGCGGTCCCGGTTCCTCGCGGGTGCCGGCGGCGGCGGCCAGGTCGGAGATCTTTTCCGCAGCGACACCCCGGCAGGGGTAGGGGTCGATTCCCGCGGCGCGCATCGCTTCGATCTTTTGCAGGCGGTCGGGGTGGGCCAGATCGGTCATGTAGGCACGGGGGCGCCAGGGGGAGGAGTCGGATGCGGTGGGGCGGAAACGGTGGCGCTAGTCTACCCGGGAGCTGCCGCGGGCCAAGCCAGATCCAGGCCCAGTGCAAGAAGACGGCCGACGCGAAGTCCAGGACTGGACTGCGGTCGGCCGCTGTGGGGTGGTGGAGGATAGGGGAGTCGAACCCCTGACCTCTTGAATGCCATTCAAGCGCTCTACCAACTGAGCTAATCCCCCGGTGCCGGAGACGGAGAATCAATGCTCTAGAATTCCATCTACCGGCCACGACGAGACGTGGTCTCGAAACTCGCCGTGTGCTTGTTCTTGTTGGCGAGGCTTACCTCTTTGGGAGCCTCTGGGAAGGAGCGGTGCCCCGTGCGGGCCGCTTTCGCCCGAGAAGAATGCCGCCGGGGCCCCTGGGAGTCAACCACTCATCGAGGAGCTTTTCCTGTGCCTGGGGGCTGTGCCATGGAGAGCGCCTCGCCAGGACCCTATCATGGCGGGCTGTGGCAGAGCTTTTTCGCCGCTCCCCGTTTTGGCCCCTCGCGCGCGACCTCCTGGCTCAAGAACATGACCTTCGTGAACAATGAGTTCCGTGAACAATAGCTACGACCCAAAGGCTATCGAAGCCCGCTGGCAGGCCCACTGGCAGGAGGCCCAGACTTTCCACGCTCCCGGCCCCGGCGAGGAGGGCTTTGATCCAAAAAAGCCCAAGTACTACATCCTCGACATGTTCCCCTATCCCTCGGGAGCGGGGCTCCATGTGGGGCACCCCATGGGCTATCTCGGGAGCGACATCATCGCCCGGCGCAAGCGCATGGAGGGTTTTCATGTGCTGCACCCCATGGGCTATGACGCCTTTGGCTTGCCCGCCGAGCAGTACGCGATACAGACCGGCAAGCACCCGCGCGAGACGACTCTTCAGAACATAGAGACCTTCCGCCGTCAGATGCAGGCCATTGGTCTCTCCTTCGACTGGCAGCGCGAAATCTCCACCTGCGAGCCCAGTTACTACCGCTGGACCCAATGGATCTTCGCGCGCCTCTTTGATCGCGGTCTCGCCTACCAGGCCGAGGTGCCGGTTTGGTGGTGCGAGGAGTTGAAGACCGTACTGGCCAATGAGGAGGTCGTCGGTGGGCGCTCCGAGCGCGGGGACCACCCCTGCGAGCGCCGTCCCCTGAAGCAGTGGATGCTCAAGATCACAGCCTACGCCGACCGCCTGATCGACGACCTGGACCTCGTGGACTGGCCCGATTCGGTGAAGGCCATGCAGCGCGAATGGATCGGCCGCTCCCACGGCGCGCGGGTGCACTTTCCCGTGCAAGGCCAAGGGGATCAGAAGGTCTCGGTCTTCACCACTCGGCCCGACACGATCTTCGGTGTGACCTTCATGGTGCTGGCTCCTGAACACGAGTTGGTGGAACGGATCACAAGCAGCAAGCAGAGCGCGGAAATAGGGGAGTATGTGCGCGCTGCGGCCAAGAAGAGCGATCTGGAGCGCACCGATCTGGCCGACGGAAAGAGCGGTGTATTCACCGGTGGCTATTGCCAGAATCCCCTGCTCGCGGCAGACGACCCGCGGGCTCGCGTTCCGATCTACATCGCCGATTATGTGCTGGCGAGCTATGGCACGGGCGCCATCATGGCGGTGCCGGGTCATGACGAGCGCGACGCTGAGTTCGCCCGTAAGTACGACCTCGAGATCATCGAGGTGGTGCAACCCCCAGAAGGCACAGCGGGCGCCGTTGAGGGCGGGTGTTTTACTGGCGCTGGGGTCTCCGTGAATTCCGGCCCTCTCGACGGCCTGTCCACGGCGGCGGCCAAGGAGCGCGCGCTCGAACTGCTCGAAGCCGGCAGCCACGGTTTTGGCGAGACAACCTATCGCCTGCGCGACTGGCTCTTCAGCCGCCAGCGTTACTGGGGCGAGCCCTTCCCGATCCTCTTCACCGAGTCGGGCGAGACGCGCCGCGTGCGCGACGAGGACCTGCCGGTGGAGCTGCCCGACATGCACGACTTCACACCGGCAGCCGATGGCTCCGCGCCTCTTGGTCGGGTCCCGGGTTGGGTGCGGACCACCGACGGCCGCGACGGCGAGATCGCTCGGCGCGAGACGGACACCATGCCCGGTTGGGCAGGCTCGTGTTGGTACTACTTGCGCTTCATGGATCCTCACAACAACGAGGAACCCTGGTCCCAGGCCGCCGCGGACTATTGGGGCGAGGTGGACTTGTATGTGGGTGGTGTCGAGCACGCTGTGCTGCACCTTTTGTACGCGCGCTTCTGGCACAAGGTGCTCTTCGACCTGGGGTTGGTGGCCAACCCGGAGCCCTTCAAGCGGCTCTTCAACCAGGGCATGCTGACTGCCTTTGCCTACAAGGACAAGAGCGGCCGCCTGGTGCCGGTGGATGAGACCGTGGAGCGCGCCGGCAAGTGCGTGACTCGGGCGACCGGTGAAGAGCTCACCTGTGTCATCGCCAAGATGTCCAAATCCCTGCGCAATGTGGTCAACCCCGACCAGGTCATCTCTGAATACGGTTGCGACACCTTCCGGTTGTATGAGATGTTCATGGGCCCCTTGGCGGACTCCAAGCCCTGGAACCCCCGCGATGTGCCCGGTTGCCGACGCTTTCTCGAACGCCTATGGCGTCTGTTCGTCGACGAAGAAGCTGCCGACCCCATGCGGCCCCAGCTCGCGGCGCACACCCCCGAACCTCTGGAGGGCCCGGCCTTGGAACTCGAGCGTACCCTCAACCAAACCCTCAAGCGCATCGATGATTCCTTTGAAGGCTTCAACTTCAATACGGCCATCGCGGCCATGATGACTTTTTGCAACGAAGCCACGAAACGCCGCGAGGCTTTCACCCGCAGCCAGGCCGAGCGCCTGGTCTGCGCCCTGTCGCCCTTTGCGCCGCATGTGGCCGAGGAACTCTGGCAGCGATTGGGCCACGAGGGCGGCGTGAGCCAGGCTGGCTGGCCCGTGGTGCGTGAGGAGTTCCTGGAAAGCGATGAGTTTGAGCTCGTGGTGCAGGTCTTGGGTAAGCTGCGGGGGCGCGTCAAGGCGTCCAAGCACGCCAGCCACGAGGAGCTACTGGTCCTGGCCCGCGAGGCCGTGGCGGAACAGCTGGCGGGCAAGCAGATCATCAAGGAAATAGTCGTGCCCGGTAAGCTAGTCAACTTCGTCGCCAAGTGATCCAGAGGCCAAGCTCAAGAGCGCCCTTCCAGAAGCCATGCCCATGCAGAACTCAAGAGACATCGGCCGCCTCGCCGAGCGCCTGATCGACGCCAGCGAGGCGGATGAGACAGAGGTCAGCTTGGGAAGCGGCGCGGAGCGTTTCGTGCGCTTTGCCGACAGCGGGCCGACCCAAAGCGCCGACCGCAATTGGCAATCAGTCTCCATCCGCGCGCGCTTTCAAGGCGACGACGGCTGGCGCGAAGCCCGCGCCGATTGTGACGGCAGTTGTGAGGCCCGCGCCCTGGGGGCTTTGGAGCGGGCCACGATCTTGGCCCGCATGGCCCCGCCCAACCCCGAAGCCCGGGCCCTCGGCGGGGCTGTGGATGTCCGCGAGCAAGTCGCCGACGAGGCCACCGCGAGCTTCCCTTTCGAGGAGATGGCGCCCTGGGTGCAAATGGCCACGGCAGCTTGCACCGACGCAGGCCTGGCGCCGGCGGGCCTGATCCAATGCAGGAGCGCGGAGGGCCGCCTCGTCAACTCGGCCGGCCGCGAGGTCGCTTGCAGCTCTTCTCGGGCGGGCTTCTGCCTGACGGCTAGCAGCCCCGATTTCAAGACCAGCGCCGGCTTTGCTGACGCCATCCACAGCCGAGTGGGCGATCTCGACGCCGAGGCTGTGGTCCGCCGGGCCGTTTCCAAGGCGTTGGCGGGGGCCCAGCCCCAGAATATCGAACCCGGCGAGTACACCGTGGTGCTCGAGCCCAACGCCGTGAGCGCCCTCTTGCTGTTCGCTTCCTACGCGGGTTTCGGTGCCCAGGAAGTGGCCGAGGAGAGTTCCTTTCTGTGCGGCCGCGAGGGTCAGCAGATCTTCCCCGAGTCCTTGCAGATCGCCGACGACGCCCACAATGAGTTCCACCCGGGCTGCCCCTACGACGGCGAGGGCTGGCCCAGGCAACCGGTCCAGCTCGTGGATGCCGGGCGGGTGGGAACGCCCGTGACCGACAGCAAATGGGCGGCGAAGCTCGGCCTGCCCAACACAGGCCACGGTCTGGCCATGCCCAACACCAGCGGACCGATCCCCATGAACTTGGTTCTCTCAGCAGGCGAGCAGAGCTTGGCCGAGTTGATCGGGGGTGTCGAGCACGGGCTCCTGATCACCCAGTTCCACTACACCAACCTGATCGACCCCAAGGATCTCTTGCTCACGGGAATGACGCGCAACGGAACCTTCAGGATCGAAAAGGGCGAGATCGGACCGGCGGTCAAGAACCTGCGCTTCACCGAGAGCTTCGTCAAAGCCTTCGGCAGCATCACGGGCATCGGTTCCGAGCGCGAGGTCGCTGGCGCCCTCTTCGAGGGCGAGGTGATCTGTCCCGCCCTGCGCATCGAGAACTTCCGCTTCACTTCGAGCACCGACTTCTAGTCCCCCCAACGATTCCATGGCGAAACAAGAGATGACCCTGGCTCGCGAGGCTATCGACGCGGCCCTTGCCCTGGGCGCGGATTACGCTGATTGCCGCGTCTCGCGAGTCTGGGACGAAGAGCTGGTGGTCAAAAACGGCCGACTCGGTTCGGCGGAGAGCTACGAGGAGTCGGGCCTGGGGCTGCGCGTGCGCATGAACGGTTGCTTTGGTTTTGCGGCGGCGCCTCTGGGGGCGGAACTGGGGGGCACAGCCCTCGCGGATCTAGCCCAGAGGGCCACGCACACGGCCTCGGTGCTCTCCGCGGCCAAGGTCACTCCCGCGGCATGGGCCGACGAACCCGCCCACACCGCCGAGTGGTCCAGTCCGCGGACGATTGACCCCTTCAGCGTGCCCCTCGAAGATCGCTTGAGCCTCTTGATGGCTGCCGATGCTTCCATGGCAGGAGCGCCCGAAACCGTGGCCCGTGAGGCCTCGTGTTCCCTGCGCCGGGAAGAAAAGTGGCAGGCGTCCAGCGAGGGCAGCCACATTTACCAGGACCTCATGCGCTGTGGGGCGGGCATGTCCAGCACGGCAGCCGCTCACGGTCAAGTCCAATGCCGCTCCTACCCCGCATCCATGGGAGGCAACTTCGCCTCTGCCGGCTGGGAGCACATCCTGGCCATGGACCTCGCAAGGCATGGCGGGCGGCTGCGCGACGAGTCCGTGGCCCTCTGCTCCGCGGACGCCGCCCCCGAGGGTGAGCGCACCCTGGTGATCGGCGGCAGCCAGCTCATGTTGCAAATTCACGAGTCGGTAGGGCACCCCAACGAACTCGATCGCGTCTTTGGCCACGAGGTGGACCTGGCCGGTTCGAGCTTTTCCCAGGCCGACCACATGGGCCGCTTTCGCTACGGCTCGAAGATCGTCAACCTCGTGGCCGACTCCACCATTCCCGGCGGCCTGGGCACCCGCGGTTTCGACGACGAGTGCGTTGCTGCGGGTTCCTGGCATGTGGTGCGCGACGGCATCTTCGAGGGCTTTCACACCGACCGCACCTGGGCTTCAAAGATTGGCGCAGAGCGGAGCCATGGCACCTCGCGTGCTCAAGGCTGGTTTCATCCGCCCATCATCCGCATGACTAACCTGTCGCTGATGCCCGGCGAGTGGGACTTCGACGCCTTGATCGCCGATTGCGAAGACGGCTCGATTTTTGTCGACACGGTCAAGATGTGGTCCATCGACCAGCGCCGCCTGAACTTCCAGTTCACCTGCGAGATCGGGTGGGAAATCCAGGACGGGCGCTTGGCGCGCATGTTGCGCAATCCCACCTACCAGGGCACAACTCCGGAGTTCTGGGGCGCCTGCGATGCCATTTGTAGCAGCGCGCACTGGAACCTCTGGGGCGTGGCCAACTGCGGCAAGGGCAACCCCATTCAGTTGGCCGAGATGAGCCACGGAGCTGCCCCGGCCCGCTTCCGCGGAGTGAAGCTCGTGGCGACGAAGTAGTCAGCCAAAGCGACCCCGCCCTGCGGCGGGGAGCAGAAGGACATTCAGGGCAGGATCTCGATCAACTCCACATCGAAGATCAAGGTGGCCCGGGGCGGGATGGTTGGCGCTCGGCCGTTCTCGCCATAGGCCAGGCCAAAGGGAATGATCAGCTTGCGCTGGCCACCGACCTTCATGGAGCCGACGCCCTCGGTCCAGCCAGCGATGACGCGGTTGAGGGGAAAGTCAGCTGGCGCGCCGCGGTCCACCGAGGAGTCGAACTTGGTGCCGTCTGTCAGATAGCCCGTGTAGTGCACGCGCACATTGGTGCTGGGAGATGGCGGCACTGCGCCGCTGCCCTCTTCCAGCTCGAAAAAGCGCAGGCCCGATTCGGTCTCGGTCCACTCGCCGCTCACCGGGTGGCCGGGGAAGCGCGGCACGGCGGTCTTCGAGTCGATGCTGCCGTCCTTGGCCACCACAACTTGCCAGGTTGTGCTGGCGTCATGGACGCGCACCCGGGCCAGTTTCGCGGTGGTGTCGATTTCGGCCCTGGCCGCCAGGCCGCCGGTCGCTTCTTCGGCACTCTTCACGGCCGCGGCCAGAGACAGGCCAGAGGCACCCAGGAGAGCGTGTTCCTGGGCGGCGGACTTGGGCAGGGATGTGTAGTCGGTTTCCATGAGGGGCAGTGCGGCTGCGCCGAGGAGGCCGAGGAGCGCCAGTGCGGCGAGGGCTTTTTTCATCGGGGAGTGCTGGGGCGAAGGGAAGCGGTCCGGTTTCGGCCAAGGAGCATAGCCCACAGCCCCGCACGCGGATCAGGCTGTCCCGCTTTTCACCCGGGCCAGGACCCAATACCGGCGGCCCGCGGGGCTCAGGCGCCAGCGGCCCCCCCCGTGCAGGTTTTATCCCCCGTGCAGGGCTTCATAAGTGCCTGGCATGGCTTCGCGGGCCTCGCGCGCGGAGAGGCGCGCGGCCTCCAGGCTGCGACGGGCTTCGCCGGGGTAGCCGTCCACGGCGGCGGACCAGGCTCGGTTGAGTTTGCGTTCGGCCCGGGCAAAGGCCTCCATCACGGCGATGTAGGCCTCCGTGCCATGGGCCCTGCGCAGGGCTTCGCGGCCCTCGGCAAAACGGTAGGCAGGTCCCGTGAGCAGGGGGTCGATGGCGACCTGCAGGGCCGCCGAGTCGAGGTGTTCGGCTCGCTCGTCAAGCTCGTCGAGGCCCTTCTCCAGGGCCAAGAGCTCGTCCACCAGAGCCGCCACATGGCTGATTTCCTGCCCATCGGCAGCCGCGCCGGAGTGTCCTCGCTTGAGCCAAACGCCGGCCAGCAAGAGCAGCGCACCCGCCACGAAGACCCAGCGCCAGCCCCAGCCGGCGAGGGAAAAGGGCACGGGGATCTTGACCGCCACGGCGGCGTGGCCCGAGGCAGCGAGGCGCTCGATGGTGTGGGCATCGAGGAAAGTGCCCGGCTTCAAGATCGGCGGCAAGGTAAGCTCCTGGGCCAGGCGGCACTCGGTCAGGTGGAGGCCCGTGGGGTTGGCGCTCGCCTCGTTGAGGTCCCAGACGATCTCCACCGTTTCTAGGCCGCCCTCGACTGTCGCCTCACGGTGGCTGACCCGCAACTCGCCCAAATTGAGGGCTCGCAGGCGCTGGACAAAAGCCCCATCGAGGATGCGCCCGGGGCGGGCTTGGTCGCTCTCGGCCTCCAGGACAATCCCAGCGCTCAAGACGCGGCCGAGAAGGGCCGGGTTGTCGAGGGGCAACTCTTCCGAACTCTGGCGCTGCCTTAGAACGCTGACTCGCTTGGGTGAGCCCGCGCGCAACCAAGCCAAATCGTCGCCGTCGAGCAGCGTGCCCGCAGCTAGGGTTCTGCCAGCCCGGCTGATGGCCCGGTGCAAGACCTCGCCCTGGGCGTCCGCGAGGGCCACGAGGCGCGAAACACGCCGACTCTCTCCCGCCGCGAGGCAGGCTGTGACCACACCGGCCACGAGCAACAAATCGGCGCAGCGTGTCTTGAGTCCCATGATTACCCCAGCAATTGGATGGCGGTGAACACGATTCCCAAAAGCCCCTCGCCCACGAGCAAACCGGCAGCGAAGGGCACGCACCAGTTTTCGGTCCAGGCGGCGCCCTTGAACTTGGTGAAGACCATCTGCAAGAGACAGCCCAATCCGTAGGGCAAGAGAAACATGAGCGGCAGGTACATGGAGAGGCCCACCAAGACGCCCAGGCCGGCCATGCCAGTCAGGCTCAAGAGACAACCGATCAGGCCGCCCATGGAATACATGGCCACCGGCGCGTCGCCGCCGCGGATGGTGTTGATGACGCCTTCGAGCGCAGCGGCCTGGGGTGCGGGCATGTCGGTGCCGGGGCCGAAATAGATGCCGAACTTCTGGTAGTTGAGCGCCGCGATGGCCGCCACCACCGAGAGGCTGATCGCCGGGCCGATCCAGACCACGGCCATCTCCACCCACTGCTGGCGGCGGGGTTGGGCGCCCACCAGGGAACCGGTTTTGAGGTCCTGCATCATGTCGGCGCACTCGGTAATGGCCACGCAGACAGCGGCGCCGATGAGCACCGCGGGCACGACTTGATTGCCGGTGAGGAAGAGGCAGATCATCACGGTCAGGAGCGCGATTCCCGAGATCGGGCTCCAATCGGTCATGCCGGTGCACTGGGCGATGACGATGCCCGCGAACCACATCCAGGCCGTGCCCACTCCGGCGATCAGGGCCGATTGAGCCATGTCCTGGTCCGCGAGGGAGTGCTGGGCTGCACCGAAGAGCAGGGCAAAGGCGGCCAGGCAGGAGACCACGAGGACCCAGAGGGGCATCTCTTCGCGCTCCCCACCGCCGCCGGCACGGGCCAAGGATTTGAGGGCCGTACCCATGGCGGGGAAGGCGAAGAGCAGCCCCACGAAGGCGCCGCCGGTGAGCAATCCGATACCCAGGGGCCGGTTGATGTTGGTGAGCGCCCAACCGGCGGCGCCCGCGGCGTCCACATCGGCAGGCATCCAACCCGAGTCGAAGGCCACGGGCGCGATGATGAAGTAGGCGAGCAGTCCGCCGCTAAGGACCACCAGCCCCGGGCGCCCGGTGATGAAGCCCGCTCCGAGGGCGAAGGGTGCGATGGCCCAGGTGAAACTGAAAGCCGGGTTCCAGAGCTTTGCACCCAAGTCCGTGGCCATGATCCAGGCCCCCAGATCCAGGCTGGTGTCGGTCACCGAACCCGCCGGCAGGTCAAAGGGCAGTCGCTGGGCCAGGGCAGCATAGCCGGGGATGGAAAAGACCTCGTCGCTCTGGGTGAAGAAAAACAGGAGCATGGCGACGAGCACACCGACCCCGAGCACGGCGGCTTTGCGCACGCCTTCACCGGGCGAGCGCAGGACGGCGGCCACCGCAGTTCCCGTGGGGAAGCGCAGGCGCTCGTAATCGATCATCTGCTTGCGCGTGGGAATAATGAAGGCCACGCCCATGATCGCTCCGGCCATGGTTGCGGCCAGCAGCCAAACGATGTCCACCTGTTGGTGCAAGGCCAACAGGTAGAGCACCGGCACCGTAAAAATCACCCCGCTGTTGGAGGTGTTGACCGACGAGGCCACGGTCTGGGCGATGTTGTTTTCGACGATCGTGCCGCGGCGCAGGATGCCTCGCAAAACTCCCCAGCCCAGAACGGCGGCGATGGCGCTGCCGCCGATAGTGAAACCGATCTTGAGCCCTGAATAGGTGATGGCCGCGTTCATCACCACGCCGATCAGGATGCCGAAGACCACCGCTTCCCAGGTGACCTCGCGGTAGGGTCGATCCTCGTGGCTGGGTTGGCTCAAGCTGCTGGTGGAGAGGGACTGCTGGCGCGCGTTGACTGCCATGGTGCGGCTCGCGTGGGCCGCGAGCAACTCTCAATTGGCGCTGCCTTGGATCTTGGAGCCGTTGTGTGGTGTCATGGCCGCCATGAGTACGGTTTCCGCCTGCCTGATCGTCCGCGATGAGGAAGACAATATCGCCCTGTGCCTCGAAGCCCTCGCCCCCTGGGTGGACGAACTGTGCGTCCTGGACACGGGCTCCAATGATCGCAGCGTGGCCATCGCCGAGGAGCACGGCGCCCGGGTGGGGCACTATGTGTGGTGCGATGACTTCTCGGCGGCACGCAACGCCTGCCTGGACCTGGCGCAATCGGAGTGGATCCTGGTGGTGGACGCCGACGAATTGATCGATCCCGAGAGCGCACTCTGCTTGAGGAATCTACTCCTCGATGAAGAGGCCCAGGCGCACCTGGTCTGGCTCGACAACCTCCAATCCAGAGAGCCCGATGGGCGACTTCCCGCAATCAGTTCCGTGGCCATCCCGCGGCTCTTTCGGCGGCGCCCCGAGATCCGCTATTCGCGAGCCATCCACGAATCGATCATGGATAGCTTGGTCGCCCTGGGTGCCCAGGATCCCGCGCCTTGCGCTCTGCGTTTGGTGCACTCGGGCTATCTGCCCGAGGTCGTGCGGAAGCGCAAGAAGCGCGAGCGCAACTTGAAAATCCTAAAGAGCGAGTACGCCAAGCGGCCAGAGGACATCTTCAACGCCTACAAGTTGCAAGGCACCCTGATCAGTCTCGATCGCGAGGACGAAGCCCGGGAGGTGGGCCGCGGCGCTTGGAAAATAGCGAACCAATTGTCGGCGGGACGCCGCGGGCAATTGCCCTTCTTGCCCTTGCTCGCCGCGCAACAGTCGCAGCTCGAACTCTCTGTCGGAAAACTATCACGCGCCCGGAAGGTGGCTGAAGAGGGCTTGCAGGATGCGCCGGGAGTCAGCGAACTGCTCTACGCCCGCGCCGAAGTCGCCCGCAGCGCGGGGCACTTCGAAAGGGCCCGCGAGTGGTATGTGGCCGCGCGCACGGCGAGTCCCTGGACGGATCTCTACCGCGGCGATCCGGCCACGCGCGGCGTCAAGGCGTTGGTGGGGATTTCCCAGTGCGCCGCGCTCTGTGGCGATTTGGCCTTGGCTCGAGACGCTCTTGGCGAAGCCCTTGAACTCGATGCCCATAACTCCCCCGCCCAGGCTCTCGAAGTGCGTCTCCTGGCGGTACTGGGCAAGGAATCCGAAGCGTGGCAAGCTCTGGAGGTCCTGGTCTCCGGGAAAGGCGGCCATGGCCCCGTGGCCCTGGTGGCGGCCGAGATGGCCTGGTCCCGGGGAGAGAACGACATCGCCCAGGCCTTCTGGCAGGGGGCCTTGCGAATCCCGGAGGCCCGCGCCGGGGCCAGCGCCTGGCGCGCCATAACGGCCCTCGTGGGGGGCGAGCTCGCCGGCCAGGGGGCAGACTTTCCCGCCCACGAGCTGGCCACGGCGGCGGCCCACATCGTCCTGGCCGTGCTATCCGGAGAGAGCTTCGCTTGCGACCCAGAGTTCCACCGGGAACGCCTCCTGGAGGAGGTTCAGGCCTGGCTGGCCGAACTCACAGCGGACCCCGAGCGGCGCGCTCTACAGGCCTTCGTCGAGGCTGCGCCTGCCTTCGAGGGGACCTGGCCGGGAATCTCTGGGCTGTTGGCGCCATCCCAGGGCCAGTAGTCCCTGGGCGCGGAAAAATAGCTGCACTTTCTGCAAAAAAGACTTCGCATGGCTCACCTTGAGGGCGATATTCGATGAGGGTGCAAGAAAATGATTGCTCGATCGGCGTTGCGGCCGGGTCGAGCTGCTCTGCCCCCAGGCCGGATTTCCCTCTCGAACCGTCATTCATGGGCCCCAGAAGCCCATCTCACCCTCCCGAACCCGATGCACGATACCATCAGCGCCACCCTCAAGGACGAGGACCTCCTAGTTTGCCAGACGGCCTCCTCGGCCATGGACTATCAGCAGATCCTCGAGCACATGCTCGAGCATGATGTGCGCTTTTTGCGCCTGCAATTCACCGACATCATCGGCATCAACAAGAATGTCGAGGTGCCCGCGAGCCAGTTCGTCAAGGCCCTCGACGGCGAGATCATGTTCGACGGTTCATCGATCTCGGGCTTCACCCGCATCGAGGAGTCGGACATGTTGCTCAAGCCCGATCTTGGGACCTACCGCATCGACCCCTGGGTTTCGGTGGGCCAGGGCGGCCGCGGGCATGGTCGTGTGGCGCGCTTGATTTGTGATGTCTACTCGCCCGACGAGACGCCCTTCATTGGGTGTCCGCGCCAAGCATTGAAGCGCGTTACAGCCCAGGCATCCGAATTGGGTTACTCCATGAACGCAGGCCCCGAGGCCGAATTCTTTCTGTTCCAGCGCGACCCCAGCGGCGAAGCCACCACGATCACCCACGACTCGGCCGGCTATTTTGATCTCGCACCGAACGACCTGGGGCTCGCTTGCCGCCGTGAGATCGTGATCGCCCTCGAAGCCCTTGACTTCGAAATCGAGGCCTCTCACCACGAAGTGGCGCCGGGCCAGCACGAGATTGACTTCAAGTACGGCGGCGCCTTGGAAACCGCCGACCGCCTGTCGACCTTCCGCTTCGTTGTGCGACATGTGGCTCGCAATATGGGCTTGCACGCGACCTTCATGCCCAAGCCGGTGCATGGCATCAATGGCTCGGGGATGCATGTGCACCAGTCGCTCTTCGAGGGCGATGACAACGCCTTCTACGACGAACACGCGGGCGACGGTGGCATCAGCGCTGTGATGCGTTCCTATGTCGCCGGCATCCTCAAGCACGCCCGCGGCTTCTGCGCCGTCACCAACCCCCTGGTCAACTCCTACAAGCGCCTCGTGCCCGGTTTCGAAGCGCCCACGGACCTGGCCTGGTCCATGCAGAACCGTTCGCCTCTGATCCGTGTGCCTGCCCGCCGCGGTGTGGGCACGCGCTGCGAAGTGCGCATGCCCGACCCCGCTTGCAACCCCTACCTGGCCTTCGCCGCCATGCTGGCTGCGGGTCTCGACGGGGTCAAGAACCGCCTCGAACCGCCGGAGCCGGTGTCCACGAACATTTACACCATGAGCGCTCGCGAGCGGGGCCGGCTCAAGATCAAGAGCCTGCCCGAGGATCTCGGCGAGGCCGTGACGCAGTTGGAAAAGGACGAGGTCATCAAGGCAGCCCTGGGCGAGCACATCTGCCAGGAGTTCATCACGGCCAAACGCCAGGAGTGGCACGACTACATCTCGGCTGTGCACCCCTGGGAGATCGAGCGCTATTTGACCCAGTTCTAGCCCGTTTGCATGAATGATTGCATGCATCGTCCGGGCTAGGCCTGGGCTGATTGGCCCGGGAGGGGGTGGGCTCGGCCGCCCACTCCCGGGCCACTTGTTGGCCCCAGGGCGCGGGCGGGCGAGGGCCGTTGCTGGAAGATCAGACGCCGCCTCTGGCAGAAAGTGGTGTCTGGTGGCACTCTGGAGGGTGCCTGTGCGTCCCACGGGTCGCCAGATCCATGCGCTATTTCCTCCACGCTTTCGCCGTCACCGCGGTTCTGTTCCAGCTCTTGGGGAGCCCGGTCCACGGGGCTCCTCAAGGGACGCCTCCGAACCTCTTGGTGCTCGTGGCTGACGATTTGGGGGTGGACATGCTCGCCTGCTATGGCGAGGGGCTGGACCTGCCCGCCACCCCCGTCATCGACGGATTGGCGGCCTCCGGATTGAAGTTTCGTAATTGCTGGGCGAATCCCATCTGCACACCCACCCGGGCCACCCTGCAGACGGGGCGCTACGGCTTTCGAACAGGAATGGGCTACCTGATTGGCGGCGGCGGCCCCGATCTTCAGCACTCCGAGTTGATCCTGCCCGAAGTCCTCAGCAGTCAGACCTTCCCGAGTTGGTCCTGCGCCATGATCGGCAAGTGGCATCTCGGAGCCCACTCCGACCCCAGTCACGCCAATGCAGCGGGTTACGCCCACTTCTCCGGCGCGCTGGGCAACTTCCATTACCCCCAGTCGTTCTACAACTGGACCAAGGTGGTCAACGGCAACGTCTCGACTTCTACAACCTACGCCACCGTCGACACGGTAAATGAAGCCCTGGCATGGATCGCCACGGCACCCGAGCCCTGGATGTGCTTCGTGGCCTTCAATGCTCCCCACGAGCCCTTTCATATTCCCCCGGCCGGAATGTTCTCGGTGGAATTGCCCGATGTGGATCCGCGGGAGATTCCGCGGCCCTTCTACAAGGCGGCCATCGAGGTCATGGACACGGAGATCGGTCGACTGCTGGCGGGACTGCCGCCTTCGGGCGGACCGCCGAACATCATTTTCCTGGGGGACAACGGCACCCCCCGAGAAGTATGCGCGCCGCCCTTCACCCCCGAGCACGCAAAGCTCACGATGTACGAAGGCGGCCTCGGCGTGCCCCTGATCATCACCGGACCCGGGGTGCCCACTGGTGGCGCGACTTGCAATGCCCTGATCAACACCAGTGACCTCTTCGCCACCACCATCGAGCTGTGCTCGGCGACCCTGCCGAGCGCCCTGGCGCCGGATGACTCGGTGAGCCTCGTGCCCTACCTCAGCCAGCCCCAAAGGCCTTCTTTGCGGCGCTTTGTCTTCGCCGAGTTGTTCCGTCCCAACGGCCCGGTGCCCCACGCCAAGCGCAAGCGCGCGGTGCGCGGGAAACGCTACAAACTGATACGGCGGGGACGCGAGGCTGTCAATGACGAGTTATACGACCTGCTCGTCGATCGCTATGAGGAGCAGGACTTGCTGGCCTTACCCCAGGGCGCTCTGAGTCCTCTCGCGTGGCGTGCCCTCGAACAGTTGCGCGCGGAGCTGGACCGACTCGACGGCGCTTGAGCCGAGGCGAGCCGTTGTGACGCGCGGCCAAATAGTGTTCAACTGACGGCCCCAAGGCCCGCGGCGTCTTCTGACACACCGCTGGCCAGGAAGGTCTGCGCTTGACCCCCTCAGCCCCGCACCAAACCCAAACAGCCTCCGGGCTCGAACTGCGTCCGGCACTTCCCGCTGACGAGGCCGCGCTGGAGGAGTTCGTGGCTGCGCACCCGGGCGGTACCGTTTTTCATCGGCCAGGCTGGCGGCGGGCTGTGAGCGCGGTCTTCGGCCACCAGAACCGCGACCTCGTGGCCCTGGCCCAGGGGCGCGTGGTGGGCTGCTTGCCACTCATGCGCTGCCGCGGCTTGCTCGGCAGCGTCCACCACGTCTCCGTGCCCTATGGAGTGCAGGGCGGCCCCCTGGTCGCGGAGGACGCAGGCCTTGACGGGGATATCGAGTCGCAGCTTGTCGAGTTTGCCCTGCGACGAGCCCGTGCCGAGGGCGTGGGGCGACTGGAGTTACGCAGTGCCGCGAAACTCGAGTGCCCCGGCCTGACAGCCTCTGACTTGTATGTGACCTTCAAGAAGGGACTGCCCGAAGATGCGGCCGATGTGCTGAAGGCCATGAAGAAGGACGAGCGCCGCCTGGTGCGCCGAGCTGCGGACACCCACGGCCTGTCCTTTGCCGAGGGAGCTTGGTTCATCTCTGATCTGGCGCGCCTATTTCTCCAGAGCAAGCAGCGCCTGGGTTCACCGGGCCTACCCGTGGCCTGGTTCGAAGCCCTTGGCCGTGAGTTGGGGGACGCTGTGGCCTTGCACGCCGTGCGCCGCGGATCGGAGTTGGTTGCGGTGAGCATGAGCTTCATCGATGGGGACGAATTGCGCATGTACTACATCGGCACCACTCCCGAGGCCAATCGTTCCTATGCGGCCACGAGTTTCATGATTGCCGAGTTGCAGGCCTGGGCTGTGACCCGCGGCCTGCGCGTCTTCGACCTGGGCCGTTCGCGGCGCGACGCCGGTGCGGTCAAATTCAAACGCAATCAAGGCTTCGAACCCCAGCCCTTGCACTACGCCTACGGCCTCTTGCGTTCACGCAAGCTCCCTAGCTTCACGCCTTCGAATCCGCGCACGAGAGTCCTTCGCCAAGCCTGGACATGCCTGCCCGGCTGGGTTTCGTCACGACTCTCCGCACGCCTCGCCAGGTATCTGTTCTAGGCCGCGATTGACGCTTCGAACGGGTCTTGCCCGTGCTGCTTTCACCTCTTCACTCGCCAAGGCAGAATAGTCGGCCACATGAAACCCCTCACCACCGCCAAGGAAGCACTGCTCTATCATTCTCAGGGTCGACCCGGGAAGATCGAGATCGTCGCTACCAAGCCCTGCCTGACCCAGATCGACCTGTCCCTCGCCTACACGCCGGGGGTGGCCGAGCCCTGCCGAGAGATCGCCAAGGACCCCGCCCGAGTCTACGACTACACCGCCAAGGGCAACCTCGTGGCGGTGGTCACCGACGGTTCGGCGGTCCTGGGGCTGGGCAACATCGGGCCCCTCGCGAGCAAGCCCGTGATGGAGGGCAAGGCGGTGCTCTTCAAGCGCTTCGCCGACATCGATGTGATCGACATCGAGCTCTCCACGCAGGATACCGACGAGATCGTCGCCGCGGTGCGCGCCATTGCGCCCACGGTCTCGGGGATCAACCTGGAGGACATTTCCAGCCCGCGCTGCTTTGAGATCGAGCGCCAGTTGGTGGAGATCCTCGACATACCGGTTTTCCATGATGACCAGCACGGCACGGCGCTGATCTGCGGAGCGGCGCTTCTGAATGGCCTTGAACTGGCCGAGAAAAAACTGAGCGATGTGCGCGTGGTGGTCAACGGGGCTGGCGCCGCCGCCATCGCCTGCGCCAACTACGCCATCACCCTGGGCATCGCCAGGAAGAATTTCATCATGTGCGACTCGAAGGGCGTGATCTACGCCGGTCGCCGCGAGGGCATGAACGAGTACAAGCTACCCTTTGCCGCCCAGACTGATCGGCGAACCCTCGAGGATGCGATGGTGGATGCCGATGTCTTCCTCGGCGTTTCCGTTGGCAATGTGGTCACGCCCGCCATGTTGCGCAGCATGGCGGCACGTCCTGTGGTCCTGGCCATGGCCAATCCCGACCCTGAAATTCCCTACGCCGATGCCATCGCGGCGCGCCCCGATGTGATCATGGCCACCGGTCGCTCGGACCACCCCAATCAAGTTAACAATGTCCTGGGCTTCCCGTTCCTGTTCCGCGGCGCGCTGGATGTGCGCGCCCGGTGCATAAACACAGAGATGATGCACGCCGCCACTTTGGCCCTGGCGGGGCTGGCCAAGGAACCCGTGCCCCGGGGGGTGGCTCGCGTCTACGGCCTCGAGAGTCTCGAGTTCGGCGTTGAGTACCTGATTCCCAAACCTCTCGACGCCCGCGTCCTGCCCACGGTCACCCGCGCCGTGGCCGCAGCGGCCATGCAAACCGGCGTGGCTCGCCGGCAGATCGACCTCGACGCCTACGAACGCGAGCTGGCCCAGCGCCTCGGTCCCGAGCGGGACCTCATGCGCCGCGCCGTGACCCGTGCGCAACGCCACCCGGCCCGGGTGCTGTACCCCGAGGGCGCCCACCCCAAGGTCTTGCTCGCAGCCCAGGCCGTGGAGCGCGAAGGAATCGCCTTTCCTGTCCTGGTGGGGGACCGAAGGGAGATTTGCGAGCAGGCGGAGGAACTGGCCGTGGACCTGGGCCCCATGGAGATCCTAAACCCCAAGACGGATCAACGCTCCGAGGGCTTCGCCCAGGAGTTGGTGGAGATTCGTCGCCATCGCGCGAGGGTCAGCCTGGCCGAGGCCAAGAAGCGCCTGGAGGATCCCATGTGGTTTTCATCCATGATACTGCGAGGTGGTCTGGCCGATGCCATGGTCTGCGGCGTCACGCGCCATGTGCGCAAGACCATGCCGCCGATCCTCAAGGTTATTCCCCTGCAGCCGGGTTGCCGCTTGGCCTGCGGCATGAGCCTCTTGATCACCAATCGCGGCGCGTTGTTCCTCACGGACACAGCCATCAACATTGAGCCCTCAGCCGAGTCCCTGGCCGAGATCGCCCTGCTCGCGGCCCAGGCCATGCGTCGCATGGGTATCGAACCGGTGGCAGCCATGCTCTCCTTCTCGAGTTTTGGTGGCAGCCCGCACCCGCGTAGCGACATGGTACGACGGGCCGTGGGCCTGGCGCGGGCCGAGGACCCGAGCCTCGTCATCGACGGAGAGATGCGCGTGGATGTGGCCCTCGATCCTCTGCTCCACGAACGCTACCCCAATATCCAGTTGGGCGGACGGGCGGCCAACCTGCTCGTCTTCCCCAACCTCGAAGCGGCCAACATCGGTTTTGGCTTGGTGCGCAGCTTGGCCGAGGCTTCGGCCATTGGCCCCATGCTGCTTGGGTTTGAACGGCCGGTGTCCATGCTTCAACCGGGCAGCGTCGAGGTGCAGGACCTGATCCACATGACTTCTCTGGTGGTGGTGGACGCACGCATGCGCCAAGACACCATGGCCCAGGAGATGGCTCACTGAAGGGTCAAGAGGCCGCGGCGCCGGAGCCCCTGGCCCTGGCGCGACTCTTGCGACTTGGGGCGGGCTGTTGGCTTGCCTGCGCTCTGGCTTTCAACCGCTGGAGCGTGGCGGCCAGCCATCCCGCAGGCGAACTCTCGCCAGAATCCCTGGCGGAGGTCCTCGTGGCCGAGATCTGCGCCGTGGCTCTGGCCCTTTTGTTTTTCTTTCTGGCGCGTTGGGCCGCGGCCAGGGCAAAGGCCGGCCAGCGGCCAGCGAGGCTCGCCCTGGTGCTCCTCGGGCTCTCGCCGGTGGTGGCGGTGGAACTCGCCTGGGCGCCCTACTTTGAAGCACCTTCGCAGCTCTTTGAAGCCGACAGCACCCTCGGCTGGCGCCTCGCACGGAACGCTCGGGTGCATTGGCTCGGCGTACCCGTGGCGACCAACTCGCGGGGCTTGCGAGGCCCCGAACGCAGCCTGGAACCGGCGCCGGGTACGCGGCGCGTGTTGTTCTTGGGCGACAGCGTGGTCTTCGGGTTTCGTATCGAGGCTGACGCAGCGACCCTGCCAGCCCAGCTCGAAGCGCGCCTGGACGACGCGACTGTGGAGAGCGTTGAAGTTCTCAACTGTGGCGTGGGCGGCTGGTCTCCCTGGCAAGAGGCCGAGTTTTTGCGCCGCGAGGGCGAACGCCGCGCCGTGGATCTGGTGCTCCTCGGATTCGTGCTCAATGATGTGACCGAGAAACTGTCCCTGTCCCGTTTTGGCGGCAGCGAGCGGGGCTTTCAATTGGAGCACAGCCGCAAGAGCGGTCTGGAGGGTTGGCTGGCGGCGCGCTCCTGGACAAATCTCTTGCGCCAGGGGTTGGCGCGGCTCGAGACGGGACTGGATGCGGGCGAAGCCGCGCTCGCGGCTGAAGTACTGAGCGTCTACGACCTGATGCTCGAACCGGACAGCGCCCGGGTGCGAGCGGCCTGGGACATGACTCTGGCCGAGGTGCGTTCCATGCATGTGTGGTGCGCCGCACGGGACTTGCCCTTCGTGATCGCCGTGTTTCCCTATACGGCCCAAATCGATCCGAGAGTTGACGCCGATCTGGGCGCGCCCCAAGCTCGCCTGGAGCGCTTTTGCCGCGAGCTTGGCATACCTCTCCTGGACCTGCGAGTGCCGCTCGATCGAGCCATCCAGGCCGGGCAGACCGAGTTCGATCTCTACCTCGACGCGGTCCATCCCAGCGCCGCCGGTCACAGCCTGCTGGCGGAGTTTCTGGCGCAGGAACTTCTCGGGTTGGCGCTCTTCGACTCCTGATGGCTGGGCGGCCAGTAAAGGGCCAGCGAAGGTCCCCAAAGCGCGGTTTTCGCCGTTAGAATGAGACCCAGCCCGTCAATTCATCTGCTCTGCTGCCATTCGCCAACATGATCCCGACCTTTCTTGTGCGCACCTGCCTGTCTCTGGCCCTGCTTTCCCTGGGTGCTCTTGCGTTCGTCCACGAGGACGATCCCAAGTTGCTCGACCGGGTGGCACCCTTCGGAGGTCCCGGCTACACACCTGGGGCCCACCTGCCCCGGCACGGCCGCCCCCAGCAGTTCCTGCCGCCCACGGGCAGCACTTCGCTGCTTGGCACCGGCCTGGGCTCAGGCTCGATCCAGTTCCCGGCTCAGTCCGTGACCCTGCTGTCGTGGCTACCCCTGGGCCAACTCGCCGCCGGTGCCAACAGCGGCAACGACTGTTGGGGTTATGTCGCTCCTTCGGGTCGCGAGTACGCTCTGATCGGCCTCTCGAACGGCACGGCCTTCGTCGAGATCAGCGACCCCTCGGATCCCCAGGTCATTTCCTTCCAGAGCGGATCCCCCAGCCTCTGGCGCGATGTGAAGACCTACGAGAGCTACGCCTACGCCGTGAGTGAAGGCGGCGGCGGGATCCAGATCTTTGACCTCGGCAACATCGACAACGGCCAGGTCAATCTGGTGAACACCGTGACTTCGGGCGGGACCCAGAAGAGCCACAATGTCGCCATAGACACCGAGAGCGGTTACCTCTACCGCTGCGGCGGCGCCTCCGACACGGGCCTGCGCATCTACAACCTGTCGAATCCCACTTCGCCCCAGTTCGTGGGTTCCTGGCACGGCCGCTATGTCCACGATGTGCAAGTTGTGACCTACACATCGGGCCCCTATGCGGGGCGCGAGATCGCCTTTGCTTGCGGAGGATTCGGCAACGGCAGCGTGCAAACCGGACTGAGCATTGTGGATGTGACCAACAAGAACAATCCCCAGGTGCGCGCGCAGTACCAGTACCCCGGCGGGCGTTACTCACACCAGGCCTGGTTGAGCGAGGATCGCCAGGTGCTCTATCTCGATGATGAACTCGACGAGAACGGTGTCTTGCCCACCACAACCCATGTCATCGATGTGTCCGACATCGACGATCCGCAACATGTGTCCACCTTCACCAACGGCAACTCCTCCATCGGACACAACCTGTACACCAAGGGCAACCTCGTGTTCGAAGCCAACTACCGCAGCGGCTTGCGAGTCTTCGATGTGTCCAGCCCCTTGGCGGGCGTCGAGGTGGCTTCCTTCGACACCTGGCCCGGCGACGATACGGACGCTTTCAACGGGCTCTGGAGTTGTTATCCCTACTTCCCGAGCGGAGTGGTGATTGGCAGCGACCTGGAAAAGGGCCTCTTCGTGTGGTGGGTGGGTACGCCGCCTGTGAGCTTGGCCCTGGCGGCCAACGCGCCAGAGTTGATCGCGCCGGGTGGAGATTCGCTGCTGGTCACCATCGCTGAGGACGCCCCCGGCGATCTGGCCGTAGGCAGCGCGCGGCTCTTCTTCGATGCCGGACTCGGCCTCGTGGAAGTGCCCCTGGTGGCCCTCGGAGGTGACGATTACCGCGCCGATTTCCCGGCCACGACCTGCGGCGCCGAAGTGCGTTGGTTCATCGGTGCCCGCTCTCAAAACGGCACTCTCTGGACCCTACCCGACGAGGCGCCCTTTACTTCTTATCGCAGCCTCTCGGGCGATGTCGAGCGGGTGGCCCTGGAAGAGGACTTTGAAGTTGGCCCCGCGGGTTGGATCGCCGGCGATCTCGCCGACACAGCGACCGCGGGTATCTGGGAACTAGGCGTGCCCGTGGCGGGTCTCGCAACCCCCGATTCGGACCACACCCCCGGCGGCAGCCAATGCTGGCTCACCGGTGCCAACTCCGATGTCGGTGGCGGATTCACCTCGCTGACTTCGCCGAACATGGACCTCGCGGGTTGGAACGATCCGATCTTGAGTTTCTGGTACTGGTTCAGCAAGGGCGAGGGTTCCCCTCAACCCCCGGACAAGTTTTCCATCCGGGTTAGCGTGGATGGCGGTGCGCAGTGGACTCTGCTCGAAGCCATTGACACCCCCCAACACGCATCCATTGCCAGTTGGAGGCACGCCTCTTTTCGGCTCAAGGACTTCGTTGTGCCCACGGGTTCCACTCGCGTGCGCTTCATGGCGGCGGATGTGAATATTGACTCCATCATCGAGGCCTGCGTGGATGACTTGCGGGTTTCAGAGGCCCTGTGCGGTTGTAGCATCACACCTGGCTGCTCGGCGGCGGCCAATTCCGTGGGAGCGGGCGCCCAGCTCTCCGTGCTGGGCAGTCCCTCGCTCACGGTCAACGACCTAGAGCTGCACTCGCATTCAGGCGTCCCGGGGCAGTTTGGAGTTCATTTCTATGGGCCCGGGAATTTCGAGACGCCCTTCGGCGACGGCTCGCTCTGTGTTTCCGGCGGCACCTTCCGGCTGCAACCTCCCCAGAGCTTCAATAGCAGTGGCGAGATGGTACGCGTGATCGACCTCGCAGCGCCGCCCACCGGTGGCGGCCAGAGTGAGATCCTGGCGGGCTCCACCTGGTACTTCCAGGTATGGTATCGCGATCCCGCAGGCCCCCTGGGCAACGGCTACAACCTCTCCAGCAGTCTGGGCATATCGTTCTGCCCCTAGAACTTCATCCGCGCTCCATGTCCAAGTCTCTCTGTTTGTGGGGGGCAGCTCTGGCGTTGCCCATCCTGACCCCGCCATCTCCTGAGCTGACCCTGGCCTTGGCGTTGGAGGACGGAGCGCAGCTCACCACCAGCTTGGAGCGAGTTTTGACCCTCGAGCTCCTGGGCACCGAACTCACCATGGTTTTTGATGGCGAGGAGGAGCAGGGCGAGGGCCCGGAGATCGAAATGTCCATGGTGGAACGGGAGACAATCGTCTTCAGTGATACCTATAGTGCCGTGGATGACGGCCGGGCCGGGCGCATCGAGCGCAGTTTCTCCGAGATTGCGAGCCTCTCCACCCAGAATATCGTCAATGACACGGGCGACGAGTTTGACGAGGAAACTCCCGGGACCAGTGAACTCGAAGGGGTCGCCGTGGTTTTCGTCTGGGACGAGGACGACGAGGAGTACCAGGCCAGTTTCAGCGACGCAGAGGAAGACCTCGATGAGGATCTGCTGGCAGGGCTGCAGGCCGTGGCGGACTTCTCCTGGTACCTGCCTCCGGCGGACACGGAGGAAGGCGACACATGGGAGATCGATCTCGATGCCTTTCGGCACACCGCATCCCTTTCGGGCAACTTGGGAGTCCTGCGCGAGGACGAAGACGAGCCCGATGATGACTTCGGCGTGCAGTTTGACGACAACCTAGAAGGCGAGATTGTGGGTGAGTTCACAGGGCTGCGCGAAGCCGAGGGCCTCTCCCTGGCAGTCCTGCAGATCACAGCGGAACTTTCCACTACGGTCTACCAGAGCGAGGAACTGGACGACGAAGAAGGTGACGGCGAGAGCGAAGAGCAATACGAGTTCTCCTTCGAACTCGAAGGAGAACTGCTCTGGAATGTCGCAGCCGGCCACGCCCACGCATTCAGATTCGGCGGCGACTGTAGCTTGATCCTGACCGCCCAGCAGTCCTACCGCGGCGGCGGCCACGAGATCACCATCACCACGGTGCGCGACTTCGAGGGCCGCATCGACTACGAGATCACTGTGGAGTGAGGGCCGGGCGGGGAGCCTACTCGTCCCAGGCCCCCGGTTGTTGGCCGGTCTCGCGCAGGCTTTGGCTCGTGTAGAGCTCGTGGTAGTGGCCGCCCAGGTCCAGCAGTTCCTTGTGCTTGCCGCTCTCGGTGATGCGGCCGTCTTTGATGACCAGAATGCGGTCGGCGGAGCGGATGGTGGACAGGCGATGGGCGATGACGAAGCTCGTGCGGCCCGTCAGGACCTGGGCCAGGCCGGCCTGGATGTGGCGCTCGGTTTCGGTGTCGATGGATGATGTCGCCTCGTCCATGATCAGGATGGCGGGGGACTTGAGCCATGCGCGGGCGAAGGAGAGCAGTTGCTTCTCACCGGTGGAAAGCTTGCCGCCGCCCTCGCCGACTTGGGTGGCGTAGCCCTCATCGAGGCCCAGGATGAATTGTTCGGCGCCCACCAGGCGGGCGGCGGCGTGCAGGTCTTCGTCGCTGGCTTCGAGGTCGCCATAGCGGATGTTCTCGGCGATGCTGCCGCTGAAGAGTTGCGGGGTCTGGAGCACGATCCCGAGCTGACTTTGAAGCCAGGCGAGACTGCGGTCCGTGTAGTCCACGCCGTCGAGGGTGATGCGCCCACTGGTTGGCTCGTAGAAGCGGCAGAGCAGGCTCAGGATGGTGGACTTGCCACCGCCGGTGGGGCCCACCAGAGCCAACGTCTCACCGGCGTGTACTTCGAGGTCGAAATCCCTGAGCACCTCCTGGCCGCCATCGTAGGTGAAGCTCACGCCCTCGAAGCGAATCACGCCGATCTCTGCGGCGCCCCCATCGACGGCGATGTCGGCGGGTCTGGCGCTGGCGGTCTGGTTCGCGATGTTTGCCCGCACCGAGGCAGAGTCGGCGATGGCCGGCTGCTCCTCGATCAGGCCCAGGACGCGCTCTGCCGAGGCCTGGGCCATCTGCATCTCGGCGAAGAGCCGCGCCAACTCCTGGATGGGGTCGAAGAAGAGGTGACAGAAGGCCAGGAACATGACCAAAGTGCCCAGGGGAATCGCGCCCGCGAGCACGCGGCTTCCGCCCACACCAAGGACGAGGCCCGATGCCAGGCTGGCCAGGACCAGGACCAGGGGTAAGTAGACAGCCGACTGCAAGGCGTTCCGCACAGATGCGCCGCGCATATCCAGGGTGAGCCTCGAGAACTCGTCGGCGTTGCCCGACTCGCGAACGAAGACCTTGGTGGTGCGCACTCCGCTGATGCCCTCGTTGTAGGCCGCGGTGATCTTGGAGTTGATCTTGCGCACCACCCGCGAACTACTGAGGATCTTGCGTTGGAAGTAGCGCGAGACCCACGCCAGAGCGGGGACCACGGACAGGAGGGTCAGGGCCAGGCGCCAGTCCACCAGAAACATGACCACGGTGACACTTGACATGACGCTGAAACCCCAGACGAGGTCGAGCAGACCCCAAGCGAGGATGTTGGTCAGGCGTTCGCAGTCCGAAGTCATGCGCGCCATGAGCCAGCCCACGGGGCGGCGGTCGAAAAAGGAGAAGGAGAGGTCCTGCAAGTTTCTGAAGCCGGCCCGGCGAATCTCAAAGCTCACCCCGGTGCGCAGGGCGCCGCCGCTGTTGATGAAGCCCATGACGCAGCTCGCCAGGCCCAGGGTCAGAAAGGCGTAAAGCGCGGCGTAGCGCCCCAGGGGTAGACTCGCTCCGGCGGTGGTGAGATCGTCCACCACAGCTTTGGTGACCCAGGGCAAGGCCGTGTCAAAGAGGGCCGTGCCCATGGCGAAGAGCACCAGGCGGCGTTTCTCTCGGGAGAACGGTCGGGTGAAGCTCCAGAGCCTGCGCCAGAGCGCCAGGTCCACGCCGGCCTTGGGCTCATCACGGGGAACGCCTGCTTGGTCGCTGGTCACGCCTTGCGCCCTCCCTCGCTCTGGATTTCGTCCTCGAGATAGCCCTGGACCCGCCACAGTCGCTGATAAGGGCCGTCTTCCAAAATCAAGCTCTGATGGCTGCCTGACTCCACAACACGGCCGGCTTCGAGGACAAGGATCAGGTCCGCGTGCATCACCGAGGAGAGTCGGTGGGCGATGAGAATCGTGGTGCCCTGGCCGCGGCGCTCTGTGAGGGCTGCGAGGATCGCGGATTCGGTGACGGTGTCCACCGCCGAGAGGGAGTCGTCCAGGATCAGAATAGTGGGTTCACACAGCAGCGCGCGAGCGATGGCCACGCGCTGGCGCTGGCCGCCGGAGAGGGTCACGCCGCGCTCGCCCACTTCCGTCTCGTAGCCGTGTTGAAACTCGACGATCGAGTCGTGGATGGCCGCCGCCCCGGCGGCAGCGTGCAGGGACTCGGAACCTGCCCTCGGAGCGCCAATCTTCAGGTTGTCCTCAAGCGAGCGCGAGTACAGAAAGGGCTCTTGCAGGACGGGGCCAAATTGCGAGCGCACGAACTGCCGCGGCAGGCTGGAGAGTTCCTGGCCGTCCAATCGAATCGAGCCCTCTTCGTAGTCGTAGAGCCTGAGCAGAAGCTGAACCAGAGTGCTCTTGCCCGAGCCTGGACGGCCGATGAGGGCGAGCGTCTGGCCTGCGGCGAGGGAAAGGGAGACATTTCGGAGCACGGGCTTGCCACCCTTGTAGGCAAAACTGAGGTCGCGCACCTCAATCGCGCCTGTGAGCGGCGGAAGAACCGTGGCGGTGTTGCCCTCGAGAGCGCTCTCTTCCTCAACCGCCAGGACCTCGCGCAGACGGCGCATGGACACCACTGCCTTGCCCGCCTCGGAGAGCACGCGGCCGAGTTGGCGTACAGGCCAGATGATCAGGGCTTCGTATTCAAGGAAAGCCGTCAGGGTTCCAACAGAGAGATCGCCGCTCTTGGTGAACCAGGCGCCCACGATCAGAACCAGTCCCATCTGTCCCATGCTGAGCACATCCGAGGTGGACCAATAGAGGCCCAGGAGCTTGATAAAGCGCTGGTGGTGGACCCGGTAGTTAGCGCTGCGCACTTCGAACTTTTGTCGTTCGTGCTCCTGGCGTCCAAAGGCGCGCACAACTCGGATAGCTGTGAGGTTTTCCTGCAGGACAGTGGTCATGGCGCCCTCGGCCTCATCCATGGTCTTGAAGAGCGACTTGATGCGGCTGAAGAACACATAGGCGAAGGCTACGATCACAGGCAGGAGTGCCAGGGCGACCATGGCCAACTGCACATCCAGGGCGAACAGGATCGGCGTCACCAAGACGACTAGCAGCAGCGCGCGCGCGATCTCCAGGATCTGCGTCGAGAGGAAGGCGCGCACGGTCTCCATGTCGGAGGTGCAGCGCTGGACTAGATCGCCGGTGTCCGCATCGTCCAACCAGGACATGGGCAGTCGCGTGATGTGGCCGAAGAGTCGTTCGCGAAAACGGCAGACCATGCCTTCCGAGGCGCTGGCCGCGAGGCGTGTCTTGAAGTAGAGGCAAATCCCGGAGAGGGCCGCGAGCAGCAGAAAGATAACTCCTGCCAGCCAGAGCTGTCCGCGCACCCCGGCACCCAGGCGCACGCCGAGTTCTTGCAGCCAGTTGTCCTCTGCGGGCAGAGCGCCGGCGCGGCCCAGGGCTTGGGTCAAGGGGCCGTCGATGGCGGCGCGAGTTGCCAGGGGCAGGCCGAAGGCCAAGAGGATCCCCGCCGCCAGGGCAGCGATGGCGCACAGGTAGCGCAAGCGCTGGCCCCTGGAGAGGCTCCATAAACTGTCCTGGGCGCGTTGTGACACGGCGAGTCCGGCTCAGTTTTCGAGCATTGCCTTGAGTCGCGCGAAGTCGCTACACATGCGGGCTTCGAGCAACTGGCGCAGGAACGGCGCGGCCAACCTGGCCTTGAGGCTGGCTAGCCTGACATCGGTACCCAAGATCAAGCGGCAACACTGCCCCAGATCTTCAAACTCGGTGCGGCTCTCGATGATCAGATCGGCGTGGGAAAGGCGCACCACCATGAGTTCGTGGGGCCGCCACTCGATGACTTCGCCCTCCAGCAACTGCTCCACCCCGCGTTCGCGGTGTACTTGCACGAAAGTGCTGCCCGCCGTGGGCAGCTCGCCACCGGCTGGGCGCACCTCCACCAGGGACTCGATCCAGGCAGGCTGGCTGGCTGCATCGCCCGCGGTTTCGAAGGCGCGCACGGCGGGGCAATTGATCTCCAGGGTCAGGCCCAACGCAAATTGCTTTTGCCCCAAGCCCATGCCTATCCGTGCGCGTGACCGCCCTCGCCGTGGGAGTGCCCGTGCTCGAGTTCGTCCGCCGTGGCATCGCGAACTTCCACGATGCTGACCTCGAAGGTCAGGTCGATACCGGCCAGGGGATGGTTGGCATCGAGGACCACCGAGCCCTCCTCGATGTGGACGATGGTCACCAGCCGCTGCTTGCCGTCCTGGTCCTGCACCGGGAACTGCAATCCCAGTTCGAACTCGAGGTCGCCCTTGAAGGCTTCCTTGGGCACGCGGTTCAGGAGTTTTTCGTTGCGCTGGCCATAGCCCTTTTCCGGGGGGATCTCGACCCGCAGCTCATCGCCGGCGGTCTTGCCTGCTAGGGCCTCCTCGAGACCTGCAATGATGCCCCCGCAGCCGTGCAAATAGGCCATGGGCGCGCGTCCCTCCGACTTGTCGATGACCTGACCCTCGGGATCGGTGAGGGTGTAGTTGAAGGCGACAATCTTGTCTTTCGTGATTTCCAAGGGGATGCTCCAGGTCCTGTGAGGGGCTAGCTTGCGGGGGCGGAAGTCTATCAGCATCAACCCAGGCCGCGGCATCAGAAACTGGGGCATGAGAAACTGCCTGCATGAGCGGCGATGGCGGAGCGGCGTGCTTTAGACTGCCACCATGGCCAGTGCGAATTTGACCAAAGAGCTTTCCAGCCTACAGCGCTTGCGCGCGTATCTGCTGCCTCATCGCGCGCGAGTGCGCCGCGCGGCGCTCTTCAGCGTGCTCAACAAACTCCTCGACCTGGCGCCGCCGGTTCTGATCGGTCTCGCGGTGGATGTGGTCGTCAAGCAGAGCGACTCGTGGTTGGCCGGCTTTGGTGTCCCCGATCCGAGGCAGCAGTTCCTGGTGCTGGCGCTCTTGACCCTGGTGATCTGGGTTCTCGAGTCGGTTTTCGAGTACGCCTATAAGTTGTGTTGGCGCAATCTGGCGCAAACCGTCCAGCACGAACTGCGCGTGCAAACCTACAGCCATGTGCAGAGCCTCGAACTGGCCTTTTTCGAGGACCAGAATACGGGCAAGCTGCTCTCGGTCCTGGGCGACGATGTCAATCAGCTCGAGCGCTTCCTCGACCGCGGCGCCAACGACCTCTTGCAAGTCGCTACCACCGTGCTGGTGATCTGCACGGCCTTCTTTCTGTTGGCGCCCTCCGTGGCCTGGATGGCCGTTCTGCCCATGCCCTTGATCCTGTGGGGCTCGGTGCGCTTTCAGAGCCTCTTGGCACCACTGTATGGGGCTGTGCGCGAACGGGTTGGGGACCTCAATGCCGACCTGGCCGGCAACCTGAGTGGCATCGCCACGATCAAGAGCTTTGTGGCCGAGGAGCGCGAGCTAGCCCGGGTCTCCGCCACGAGCGAGGCCTACCGCGTGAGCAACCGCCGGGCGATCGCCTTGTCCTCGGCCTTCTCGCCCTTGATCCGCATGGTGATCGTGGTGGGCTTTACGGCCCTGATGGTCTTCGCGGGATTCTTGACCCTGGATGGCAAGTTGAGCGTGGGCACCTACTCGGTGCTGGTCTTCATGACCCAACGACTGCTCTGGCCCCTGACCCGCCTGGGCGAGACTTTCGACCTCTACCAGCGGGCTCTGGCTTCCACTCGGCGAGTTTTTGGGCTGCTCGACACGCAACCCTCGATTCGCAGCGGAGAGCTCGGGCTCGAACGCGAGGCCGTGCAGGGCGAGATCGTCCTCGAGGGCGTGCACTTCGCCTACAAGGACCGCCAGCCGATTTTTCGTGGCCTGGATCTCCGCTTCCCTGCCGGACAAACAAGCGCCATCGTGGGTCCCACGGGTTCGGGCAAGAGCACCCTGGTCAAGTTACTCCTGCGCTACGCAGACATCACCGGCGGAGAACTGCGCCTCGACGGCGTGAGCCTCTCGGAACTCAAGCTCGACGACCTGCGGGGCGCCATCGGTCTGGTAAGCCAGGATGTATTCCTCTTCCACGGCAGCGTTCGCGACAACATCGCCTACGGCCGACCCTCGGCCAGCCGGGCCGAGGTCGAGCGCGCGGCGCGCTTCGCGGAAGCCGAGGAGTTCATCCTGGAATTGCCCGAGGGCTATGACACGGTGGTGGGCGAGCGCGGCCAGAAACTTTCCGGCGGCCAACGCCAGCGCATTTCCTTGGCGCGGGTGGTGCTCGACGACGCGCCGGTGCTGGTGCTCGACGAGGCCACTTCCTCGGTGGACAACGAAACAGAAGCCGCTATCCAGCGCTCCCTCTCGAAGCTCAGCGTGGGGCGCACGACCATCGTAGTGGCCCACCGCCTGTCCACCACGCGCCACGCCGATAGGATCTTCGTCCTGGATGCAGGCGAGGTGCGCGAGCAGGGCACCCATGCTGAACTCATCGCTCGCGGCGGCGCCTATGCGGCCCTTTGGCGCGTGCAAACCGGGGCCGCGCTGGTCTGATTGGCGTTAGCGGCTACTGTTCGCTCTGGGCGTAGGCGCGCCAACGCTCCTCAATCGATCGGAAGGCCTCGGCGGGGGACACACCCAGGATATCGGCGGCGGCGGCGCGCCACTTGGCGATGAAGGTCGAACGCGAAGAGGAATATCGCCCCGCGGCACGCAGCCACTGTTGGCCCGCCTTGGCCTCCTTGCGGGCCACAAAATCGAAGAAGCTCCAGCTCTTGGCGAGGTCGGCGTCCTCGAGTTCAAAGAGGGTCTTGAGGGCTATCTGATCGATCTTGCGACCTTCCTTGAGGGCCACCTCGTTGTAAATGTCACGGCGGCCTTCCACGACGGTCTTCTCGCCCTTTTTCTTGGCCTTGCGTTCGCGTTTGACATAGCCAGCTTTTTCGCGGTTGAAGGCAAAGCAGGTCACGCTGTTGCGACCCAGGTGGTCGAAGGAGATGTAGTAGCCGAGGGCTTCGGATAGCCAGTCCTGGGTGAGGTGCATGCTGCCCTGGCCGTAGTGCAGGCTGGCGAGGGAGTGCCCCAGGGCGTGACAGATAATCCCCTGCAGGTCGATCTCCTCGGTGCGCCAATAGTCGCGCATGCCGGGTCCTGGCATGGGACCCGTGGTGCGGCCGCCCTTCATGACCTGCTGGTCCTGCTCCCAACGCACGCGCCAAAAGCCGCTCGCATAACGCTTGAAGTGCTCCACATTGTTGGGCACGAAGAGAAACTCGTGGAAGCGTCCGTCGGGGATGAAATCCTCGTAGGCTTCGTCGAGGTAGGGGTCCACGAACTCGGCGCGAAAGCCCTCGATGATCTCTTCCCCGAGTAACAGGGCTGCGGCGGCTTCGGCCTCACTGATGGTGTCGATGTAATAGATGCAGAGGTGCTGGCTTTGGTGCGCGCGGAAGACATGTTCGCCGCCCGAGATCTCCTGGGAGAGTTCCTCGAGCCGGAGGGGGATGTCCATGGCTTCCACCGAGGAGCGCGCCTTCTCTCCGCGCAGACGCAAGGACTCTCCGCGCACTTGGCGGTTCTGTTTCTTGATGCGCTTGTCGAGGTCACGCAGGGCACCGGGGTAACCGGTGTTCAAGAGCCAGACACGCAGGCGTTCCATGCTGGTGATCACACGCACATGCTCGGCCTGCCAGGAGCGAGTGCCAGGCTCCTGTGCATCGCGCAAGCCCTGGTAGTGCTCGATCTGAATAGACCTGATGTTGTACTCCTTGGCGAGCCCGGGAAGGGTCTCGTCGGGCATGAGGAGGGTCAACTTCTGAATGTGGTGGCCCTGGATCGTGAGGCGATTTTTCTTGGAGGCTTCGACCTTCTTTCCTTCGACCAAGAAATAGGCGTGCTTCTCGGGCTGCTTGGGGTTGACCACGAAGATCTGGTTCGAGCCATTGGGCACGAAGGTCAGGTTGTTTTTCTCGCGCTGGTAGACGATGCCCTGCTTGGGTTCGCCTATGACCACCATTTCGCCGCGGTACTCCGTGAGGTTGTGCTTGTACTTCTTGGCGGCCTTTTGGTCCTTGAAGTGCACGGCGATGACCTGGCCCGTGAGCGGGCCCTGGGAGAGAGAGAGAGCGCTGAGTAGCCCGATGATTAAACGGAAACGCATGGAGCTGATATGGGCAGAATGAAGGTTTGCTGGGGGCTGAACTCGGCCCTCCTCTCGCGTAGGATGGCCGCTCTACCCCTAACTCTAACGCCTCATGAATCTCTCCGTGCAGTCCTACCCCCTGGTCCTGGTCTTGGCCCTGGCTTGCTCCCCTTGGAGCATCCTGCAGGGGCTCCAAACCCCGCAGCCGGAGGCCCGCAAGCTTTTTCTCGACAACTGCGCCGTGTGCCACGGCGAAACCGGCGATGGCCAGGGCACGGCAAACCTCGACCGGCCAGCGCGCAGCTTCAAGGACGGTGGCTTCTCCTACGGCAACACTCCCGAGGCCATTTTCCGCAGCCTGACCCACGGCATTCCCGGCACTCCCATGCCGGCTTTTGGCACGGCCTTCGATGAGGCCCAACGGCGGGCTCTGGCGAACCTTGTGATCTCCCTGGGGCCGGGTCTGGCGCCGGCTCCGGAGAACACCGAGATGGTCGTGAGCCACCGGCCCCTGGTGGTGCGCGGCATGTTGCCGCCCCTGACCGCAAGTGCCGTGCTCCAACCCCGGGGCCTCGTGATCGGTTTGCTGAGCGGTCTCAGCCTCGAATACCGTACCGACGATGTACGCCTCTTGGGGTTGCGCCAGGGCCGCTTCGTCGATCGCACGGACTGGGTTGGCCGGGGTGGTACGCCCCTCGATCCCCTGGGGCAAGTCGTGCACACTTATCTTGGGGGCAACCCGGGGCCGTCCTTCTTTCATGGCGCAAAGCCCCTCACGGCCAACTTCAAGGGCACCTGGGTGCGTGCTGAATCAGCGGGCCTGCGCTATCAACTGGAGAACAACGAAGGAGTCGCCCTGGCCCTTGTGCAGGAATCCGCCCGCGCCCTGGCAGGCATGAGTGCCAGTGGCTTTCAGCGCGACCTCGAAATTCGCTCGCTGGAGGAAGCCTTGAACCTCGACTGGCGCGGGGTGGACGAGGGCGGCGGGCCCTGGAACCTGCTAGGGGGCGCGGCTCTGCGGCAGGCCGAGGGCGGTCATCTCGAATGCCTCCTACTTTACGGTGCCGGTGAGTTGTCCCTCGGGGCGGCGGGTTCCCTGGCCATCGATCTGCCTGTTGCTGCAGCCCAAAAAACCTCTGTGGCGCTCCTGTGCCTCTTTTCTGTGGATCCTGCGCCAGAGGATCCCGGAGCTCGCGCAGATCTCCTGGCGCGCATCAAAGAGGAGGTGTCGCGATGAAGCGCTGCTGTTGCTGGTTCATCTGGAGTCTGGGTGCCGGCCTGGCCCTGGCACAGGCTCCCGCCCAATCGGACTACTATCAGGTCGATTTTCTGAGGGCACCCACGGGCGAGGTGCTCGAAGTGGGCGGCTTGGATTTTTTCTCCGATGGGCGCCTGGCCGTCTCCACCCGTCGCGGTCAGGTTTGGATCATCACCAATCCCCTGGCGGAAGATCCCGCCCAGGCCCACTTTGAGCTCTTTGCCGAGGGACTCTTCGAAGGGCTTGGCCTCGCCATCGTCGACGATGAGTTGTTCGTCCTGCAACGCACTGAACTCTCGCGCCTCTCGGATCTGGATGGGGACGGCACGGCTGACGAAATCGAGTGCCTTAGCGACGACTGGGGCTACTCGGGCAACTACCACGAGTTTGCCTTCGGCCTACCCGTGGATGACGAAGGCAACTTCTACCTGTCCCTCAACTTGGGCTTTTTCAATCCCAAGTGGTGGCATGGCAAGTCGGTGGTGCGCGATCGTGGTTGGCTCCTGCGCGTGACTCCCGAAGGTGAGATTTCGCCCTACTCCTTCGGCATGCGTAGCCCTTGCGGTTTGGGCTTTGACTTATTGGGCAACCTCTTCTACACCGACAATCAAGGCGACTGGATGGCCGCCTGCCCGATTTTCCACGCTCAACACGGCCGCTTCTACGGCCACCCCGCGGGCCTCAACTGGACCCTGGCCTACAAGCAAAGTCAGACCACGGCCAGCGACACCGTGCCCCCCGAGCGTTTCCGCGAGAGTGCGGCCTGTTGGATTCCCTACGAATGGTCGCGCTCCACCGGGAGCCTCGTCCCCGACGGCACGGGGGGCAAGTTTGGTCCCTTTGGCGGGCAAATGATGGTCTCGGAGTTGACCAACGGTGCGCTATTGCGGGCCAGTATGGAACGGGTGCGCGGCGGGTGGCAGGGGGCTGTTTTTCCGCTCCTCAGCGGCGTTGGTTCGGCGGTGCGGGTGCGCTTTGCCCCGGATGGTTCCCTGTTCTTGGGCTTGACCAACCGCGGCTGGGGCGGCGTCGCCCCCGGCGACGGCCTCTGCCGCGTGCGCTGGACCGGCAAGACGCCTCTGGAGATCGAGACTGTGCGGCTCAGGAAGGATGGCATGCGGGTGAAATTTACCCTGCCCATCGACCCCGAGCATGTGCCCTCCCCTGAAGAAATCGGGCTTGTGGACTACGACTACGACTACTGGTGGGAGTACGGATCCCCAGAGCGCGATCAGCGCGAGTTGCAGGCTGATCGTGTGCGCCTTGAAGAGGATGGTCGAACGCTAATCTTGCGCATTCCGGACATGCGCAGTGGCCGGGTTTTGCGCGCGCGCCTAGCGGGGCTGCAGGCCGTGGATGGCACGCCCCTCTGGCATGAGGAGTTCGCCTACACCATCAACCAGATTCCCGGCCGGCTGATTTCGCGCGAGCGTGTAGTCAAGACCGTTGAGCCGCCCCCCGCGCGGGCTTCTGGGGAAGAGGGTTGGCTGCGGCTAACTTACGGCGATGCCCTCGATGCCTGGGTGGCCGAGGGCTGGGAACTCTGCGAGGCGGCCCTCGACTCAGCCGACCCGCGCAAGTTCAAGATCACTCCGGGCAACTCGGCCCTGTGCAACACCTCGGGCGACCCGCCCTCCGATTTCGTCTCGCGCCTGGAGTTTGGCGACATCGAGTTGCAGATGGCCTTCATGTTGCCCGAGGCCGGCAACAGCGGGCTTTACATCATGGGCCGCTATGAAGTGCAACTCCTCGATAGCGCTGGGGTTCTGGATCCGGGACCTGGGGATTGTGGCGGGATCTATGCCGGCAACACCTGGCCCGGCGCAGCGCCTCTACAAAACGCCTACGGCAGGCCCGGCCAGTGGCACGAACTCGAGCTGACCTTTCGCGCTCCGCGCTTCGACGAGGCGGGCAACAAGGTGGCCTCGGCGCGCTTTGAAGAAGTGCGCATCGACGGGGTCCTGATTCACGAGGATATCGAAGTTCCCGAGCCCACCCGCGGCGGTTGGCCTGGTGAAGTGGCTCGTGGACCCCTGCGCATCCAGGGCGACCACGGCCCCGTGGCCATCGGAAATGTGCGCGTTAAACCCCTCACTGAAGAGCTGCCGGCAGAGGGGGTCTGGCAGTCCCTGCTCGAGGCCGATGACCTCGGCAGCTGGCAGGTCATGGGGGCCGATAGCTGGACCCTGGAGGATGAAGAACTCGTGGCCAGCGGTCCAGCTTCGCTGCTGGTGAGCCGCCGCAGCGACCTGCACGACCTCGAAGTGCGAACGCGGCTCAAGCTCTCTGACGGCGGGCGTGCTGCTCTCTTCCTGTGCGCTGATGGAGCTGCGAGTGACTCGGCGGGCTACGAGTTGATCCTCAACTCGAGTTTCGCCGACCAGCGCAAGACCGGCAGCGTGGCTGAATTCTCGGCGATTCTGACCCACTTGATCGCCCCCGACACCTGGTACAACCTGCGCGCAACCTGTCGCACGGAACCTGGCGGCAAGCGCCTCAAGGTCTGGCTAAATGGCATCCTGGTGAATGAGGTCCTCGACCCAGAGGGCAACCATCGCGGTGGTCACCTGGCCCTCAGCCAGCACCACACCGGCTCAGTCCTGGAGGTCTCGAAACTAAAGGTGCGCAGCCTGCCCTGAGATTTCGGCCGGGCTTCTGGGGGGCTATTAGCCCAATTCCCCGGCGGCGCGCGCGGCTTCTTGGACGCCGCGGGCCAGGACCGAACGCAACTTGCCATCCTCGAGGGCCATCAGGGCCGAGATGGTGCAGCCCGCGGGCGTGGTGACTTCGTCTTTCAAAGCGGCGGGGTGGCGGCCGGTTTCGAGCACCATGGTGGCGGCGCCCAGGACCGTCTGGGCGGCGAGTTCCAGGGCCACCTTGCGTGGCAGGCCCACCATCACGCCGCCTTCGGAGAGGGCTTCGATGATCACATAGATGAAAGCCGGCCCCGAGGCCGAGAGTCCCGTGACCGCGTCCATGTGACTTTCGTCGAGACGCAAGACGCGGCCGAGGGGCGCGATCAAGGCTTCGGCCAGCTCGATGTCGCCCACTTGCACGCCGCTGCCGGGGGAGACCACGCTCATGCCGCAACCGACGAGACAGGGGGTGTTGGGCATGGCGCGCACAACCCGCGCGCCGGCCCCGGCGGCGGATTCGATCGCCGCCGTGCCCACGCCAGCGGCGATGGAGACCAAGAGCGGTTTGTGGTCCAGGGCGCCCTCTGTGGCGAGTTTGGCCACGACCTCGACCACATGGGCCGGCTTGACACACAGGAGCACGGCCTCCGAAGCGCGGGCCGTGGCGGCGTTGTCGCAACTCACCGCGTAGGGCAGCTCGCCCAAACGTTCAAGACTGGCCTGGTTGCGCACGGTGCCCGACAGCCCCGTGGGGTCCAACCCGCCGCGCTCCAGGAGGCCCTGGGCCAGGGCGCGGCCCATGGTTCCCAGGCCGATGATTCCAAGTTGCGTTTTGTTGAGGGCGCTCATCGGGTCAGTTCTTTGGGGTTCTAAGGGGATGGCGAAGGGGCTCAGTTATCTTCTGCTGCGAGTTCGGTGAATTCGACCAGGTAGCGCAAGCTGGCCTTTCTGATAGCCCCCTTGCGGCGGCCAATCTCCACCCAATAGCGCGAACCGGGAAGTACCGAAACCCCCGCGGGACGAAAGATCAAGGTGCTGCCGCGTTGCCCGAGGTGGTCGAGTTCCAGGGCTGCGTCGCTGCGCAGAAAATTCTCGTCCAGGGGGAAGACCCGCACGAAGAGATCCTTGAGCGCAGCGCCGGCCAGGGGCGAACCCAAGAACTGCACGCTCCAGGCGTGGCGTGGGCCGAAGTACTCCGCGGGCATGAAGCCCGCAGGGGGATAGGCCACGAGTTCGAGGGCGGGGATCTTGGAGCGATTGGCGTCAAAGGACCACATGGCCGAGAACGACCCGCGCAGTCCGAAACCTGTGCGCAGCATGGCCGGATTCAGACACCACAGGCGATGCCCGATGCGATCGATGTTGCTGGGATCTGAATCGTCCATGTAGCTGTTTATCGAGCCCACGAGGGAACTCCCCCGGGCGAGGTTCGAGGAGCTCGTACCGCGGTACCCAGCGCGGTATTCGTCTCCCGGCAGGCCGGGGTTCGCTGGAGTGTGGTTCAACTCGCCCACCTTCACGAGCAGCCGCGCCGCCATGGATGCGAAATGGTTGTAGCTGTCGTCGAGAGTCATGTCGCTCCACTCGAGGCCCACGAGAAAGCGGTAGGCCATCAAGCGACGCAGAGCGCCATCGCGGCCGACATCCTGGGCTGCTCGGGCAGCCGGTGAGAGGTCACCATCGGCGTCGATGTCAAACTTGGGTGGTTTGCGTTTTGTGGGTGCCGTGGAGGTTTGTTCGCTATCGTGGATGCGTTGCAGGCCAGCGCGCAGCTGCGCACGACTCCGGGGATAGGGCTCGAGTCCCTCGAGCAGGGCCAGTTCGTCCGCTTCCCAGAGTTGCTTGGAGATGGTCTGTCCCGCACGCAAGTGGCGAAACTCGCCTGCGCGTGCGCCCTCGGCATACTCGCCGCGCAGGCGCAACTCGCCGGCGTCATCGAACTCCTCATACTTGCCGTGCAGAATTCCATGGTCGTAGGTGCAGCGCAGCACGCGCTGGCCGCCTGACGCGAAAGATTCATAGCGGCCCTGCAGGCGATCGCGCTTGTAGTAGGCCTTGAGCTTCTGCTTGCCGTTCTCGAAGAACTCGAGGTAGGCGCCATCGAGGCGCCCACCGGCATCGAGATGATAGCTTGCGCGCAGGCTGCCGTCGGGCCAGAAGAGCTCCTGCTTCTCGGCCGCGCCAGCGAAGCTCGGGGGCGCGCTGCTCTCCGGGGCGGTGCTCAGCGGGGCGATAATCACCAGGCTAGCCAGGGCCAGGGTGGCCAGTCGCTCGGACAGGCGAGAGTTCTGAAGCTGCATCATGTCGCGAACCACGCTAATCTATTGCGCCTAGTCAGGCGACCCTTCGCCCTTTGCCCGCACCATGATCCAAGCCTACCTCCAGCCCTGCGAGCCCCCCATTTGGGCGCGTAATGGCCATGTGCAGACTCTCCTCGGGCATCTTCTGCCTCAAGCTGGGGCCCCCTTTGAAGCTGGAGCCGATGGAGTCAGTGAACACCAGGTGAGCCTGCCTTCCGGCGATCGCTTGGTGGTTTTTCATCGGCCGGGTTCGCGGAACAGCCTGGTGCATATTTTTCACGGCCTCTCGGGTGACGCCAACTCGGATTATGTACGACATGCGGCGCAGGTGGCCAGCGACATGGGCTACGGCGTCTTGGCAGTCAACCACCGCGGTTCCGGCGCAGGCCGCGGTCTGGCGAAGGGCGTCTACCACTCCGGCTGCGCCGCTGACCTCGCCGAAGTCTTCGCCTGGTCGAGCCAGCACTTTGGCAAACGCCCTCTGGGAATTGGTTTTTCCCTCTCGGGCAACGCCCTCTTGTTGCTGCTCGCCCGGGGTGGCAAGTGCCTGCCCGCTGGAGCTATCGCCATCAACCCGCCCATCTGCTTGAAACACTGTTCCGAACGCATCTCCAGGGGCTGGAACCGCATCTACGAAGCGCGCTTCGTTCGTCGTATAACCCGCGCCATGAAGGAGCGTCAACGGAGCGGGCTTCTTCCCAGCGGCTTTCATCCGCCGCCCTCACGCAGCCTGCGCGAAATCGACGAGCACCTCACCGCACCCCTGGCGGGCTTTCGGGATGCCGACGACTACTACGCCCGCTGCTCGACCCACGAAATGCTCGGCTCGATCCAACAGCCCACGGTGATCTTGACCGCAGCCGACGACCCCTTCGTGGCGGTGGCCGACTTCGAGGAATTGGACCTGCCGGCCTCGGTACACCTGCACATCGAAGACACCGGCGGCCATGTGGGCTACCTCGCGCGGGGCGCGAATGCCCTCTCGTGTGAGCGCTGGCTGGCGGGGGCTCTGCGCCATTACCTCGGAGAACTCGAAGTCGCGGGGGGACTGACTGCATGATCCTCGAAGTCTGCGTGGAGTCTGTTTCCGGCGCTCTTGCCGCCGCCGCCGGTGGAGCCAATCGTGTGGAATTGTGCGCCGATCTTTACCGCGGCGGCACGACCCCCCCTCCAGCTAGCCAGGCCCTTTGCATCGAGAACTGCGGTGCCGAAGTCGTGGTCCTGATTCGGCCCCGTCCCGGCGACTTCGAGTACGACTGGCGCGAACTCGATGAGATCTGTCTTGACCTAAGACTCGCGCGCGAGGGGGGGGCGGCAGGAGTTGCGGTGGGAGCCCTCGACAAAAAGGGCCGGGTGGATCGCGCGGCTCTGAGGCGCTTTATGCGCGCGGCTGGGCCCTTGCCCCTGACATTCCACCGGGCCTTCGATTGGAGCACGCAGCCCGCCGCTGACCTAGAAGTCCTCGTCGAGCAGGGCGTTCGCCGTGTGCTGACATCCGGCGGCGCGGCCCAGGCCGCGCTCGGGCACGACAAGCTGAAGGATCTCGTGCAACAGTCCGGCGAGCGCATCGAAATTGTTGGAGCGGGCGGGATTCGCGCTGCGAACGCCGCCGAGTTGGTGCGCCACACGGGCCTCCAAGCCTTGCACTTCACGGCCTTCGAGCCTGCTCCAAGTGCGGCCCATGAACGGGCCTTGGAATGCCCCCTTAGCGCCGCGGCGCTCCCCAAGGACTCAGAGCGACGGAAGACTTCCGCCGCTCTGGTCCGCGCTCTCCGCGAGAGCATTTAGATTCCGTGGGGGACGCTAGTAGAAGGTAATCTCCACAGCATCCGTGGCTGAGAAGCGCACCGGCGCACCGAGGTCCAAGACGAACCACTGGGCGAAGACGCTGGTGCCGATGAGCACCGGATCCAGGGGAACCTCGATGTTCACCGAGGAGAACCCTGTCCCCGGCGTCGAGCCATTCAGGTGCGGGATGCGGTGGAGCTGCACTCCACCGGTCAAGCCGATGTGTAGTGTCGCGCCCTGGAAGACGGTCCCGCCAAAGTCCTGGGAGGGGCTCAGAGCCAGGATCGCCTGGTGGCCACCGAAACCGTGTTCCACACCAATGGTCATATTGTCGTTGCCGATGCGCGGCGGCTCGAGGGCCACCAGGCGCGGAACGAAGCCGTTGGTACCAGGCGTGCCAGTACCGTAGGGCACGGGCCTGTTGTTCGACTCCATGTAGAGGGTCGGCCGGTCGAAGGGCGCCGTTTCGTTGCGCACGCGCTCATCAGTCAAAGCACGCAGAAAGGCGACAAGCGCGTTGCGTTGACCGGGGCTGAGTCCGATGGGCGCGATGCGCGGGTCCTTGTTTGGTGCGTTGAAGTCCCCGCCGCGGTCATAAAAATTCACAACATCATTCAATGTGGCGAAGGCGCCGTTGTGGAAGTAGGGCCCAGAGAGTTCGACATTGCGCAAGCTGGGAGTCTTCATGGAACCGCGGTCAGCGGGGTTGCCGGTGACATTGAAACGGCCTTCATCTTCAATCGTGGGGCGCACGCCGATGTAGTGGAACAAGCCGTCTGAATTCACGGGCCCGCCATGGCAGGCGACGCAGCGTCCCGGGCCGTTGAAAATCGCAAGGCCGGCCTGCTGCTGGGGAGTGAGCGCCCCAGGGTTGCCGCCCAGGAAGGCGTCGAAGGGCGACTCGAGTGAAATCAAGCTGCGCTCGTAGGTGGCAATGGCCTGGATGATGCGCACGGGAGTCACTGCGGGAGATCCGAAAGCGAGGTTGAAGAGCTCCGGGTAGTCGTGGCCAGCCACGAAGTCCGCCAAGTCCCCGGGCTGAATTTCGGCGAGATCCAGGGGGCTGGAGAGGGCCACTCGTTGGGCGATGTCGAGCCAGTCGACGCCCACATGACCCATCTCGACTGAGCTGGTGGGGGGGGCCGCGGCCTGGCTTTCGAGGGCCGCGCCGAAGGGATCGATGACCTGTCCCGTGATCGGATCCTCGAAGCGACCGCTGGCGCGGCCGTCCCAGAAGAGCGCACCATTGAAGAAGGCCGCATTGATCATGGTCGGTGCCTGGCGACCGGTGACCTGGCGTTGCAAGCCAAAGTCGGTGTTGGAGAGGTAACTGCCGTCGGCAGCGCTTTCCATGACCCCTATCGAACCGGCGATGTCATCGGGCGTACCGAGCAAGCCGTCGAAGCCGGGGTGTCGGCTTGCAGGGTTACCCGCGCTGCGCGGATCCTGGCCGCCGGCGCTGGGGATGTGGCAGGTGGCGCAGGCGCTCGTGCCGCCGGACGAGAGTTGCTCATCCCAAAAAAGCGCCTTGCCGAGGAGTGTCTTGGCCGGCGTGATGGGATTGCTGGGCGGCGGCGGGGGCGGCTGAGGCGGACCACCTTGCGCGGTGCTCGGCGAAGCCAGGAGCGGGCCGCAGAACAGAGAGAGGGCCAGGGCGAAGGTCGTGAGGTGCATGAAAAAAAACTCCGGTCGTGCAAAGTCGACAAGCAGTTCGGTTGTCGATTTGAAAGGAAGTCTGTGAGGAAGGATCAGGACTGGGTGGCAACGGGGGGACTGTTTCCTTGAGGGGGGGGGCGTCGATTGAGGAGGCGCCTGCAGTCAACTCTTACGAAGGAATGCAGCCCCGGGAAGTTCCTTTCTATTCCGTTTGCTTTGCGTGCCTACAGAGCAGCAGGGTGCGCAAGTTGCCAGTGGAGGCCCAGCGAGCGCCAATGGAGGATTCAACTCGATTCTAGGAACTGCAAACCGTGAAGTCGCCAATAACGACCACGCAGGGCAAGAAGCTCCGCATGACTGCCGGATTCCACAAGACGGCCCTGGTGCATGACCAGGATTCGATCAACCTCACGCACGGTGGAGAGTCGGTGGGCCACAATCAGCGATGTTCGCCCGTGCATGAGGGTTCCAACGGCTTCCTGCAATAGTTGCTCGAGTTGTGTATCGACATTGGATGTGGCTTCGTCGAGGGCCAGCACCCGCGGCTCCAGGGCCAAGACCCGAGCGCAGGCCACGAGTTGCCGTTCACCGGCGGAGAGGTTGCCCCCGCGCTCGCGCACCAGTTCGCGGTAGCCTCCGGGGAATCGCTTGACGATGCGGTCGAGGTGCAAGCCATCGGCGGCGGCTGTGGCCTGGGCTTCGGACACCTCGGGATGGCCGAGGCGGATGTTCTCCAGGATGTCGCCTCGAAAGAGGAAAACATCCTGAGGCACAATACCCACGGCCCGCCGCAGACTGCTGAGATCGAGGTCGCGTATGTCCACGCCGTCGAGTTCGATAGTTCCCTCTTGCACATCGTAGAGGCGCGTCAGGAGTTTCAGGATGGTGCTCTTACCCGCGCCCGTGGCGCCCAGGATGGCCACGCTTTCGCCCGCTTGGATCTCGAAGGATAGGTCCTTCAGGACAGGCCCGCCCCCCTTGTAGCCAAAAGTCACCCCGCGGAAGCTGATGGCGCCCTGGACCTCGCCAAGGGCCAAAGGTTGCGCTGCTTCCTCCAGGTACTCGTCGCGGTCCAGCAAGCGAAAGATTCGTTCGGCGGCGGTCAGAGCGCTCTGTAGCACGGTGTACTTCATGCTGAGATCGTTCAAAGGGCCGAAGAAGCGCTCGGTGTACTGCAAGAAGGCCACCAGTGTTCCCAGGGTGACTATGGATCGTGCTTCGCGAGCCAACTCCTCGAAACCCAGGCCCTCGAGGGCCAGGCCGCCGCCGTACCACAAGATCACCGCCATGGTGACCGAGCTGAGCATGTCGGTCAGGGCCGAAAGCACCGACTCCCACTTGACGCTGGCGAGTTCCGCGTCGCGCAAGTCGCAGTTGACCTGGTCAAAATCGGTGCGGCTGCGATCTTCAGCGCGGAAGGCCTGGATCAAGGGCATTCCCGCTGACTGTTCGTGCAGGGCAGCGTTGAGCCGCGAGCGTTTGTGCACCATGACCCCGTAGGCCTCGCGCACTCGGCGGCGTACGAGGATCGTCAGGCCCAGGAGCACCGGCACCAGGAGCAGGGCCACCAGGGTCAACTGCCAGCTCATCCAGAAGAGCAGCATCAGGATGGCCAAGAGGTTCAGCAAATCAGCCAGGATGGTCACCAGCCCCGACGCAAACATCTCCTGTAGAGATTCGATGTCAGTGGTCACACGGCCGATCAATTTGCCCGTGGGGTTTCGGTCGTGAAACGATGCGGAGAGCTTCTGCAGGTGACGAAAGACCGCCAGGCGCAGGTCCACCAGGGAGTTCTGCCCACACAGGTCCACGAAGTAAGCCTGGGCGGAGCGCAGCAGGAGCTCGAGCCCGGCCGCTGCTGCGTAGAAGGCCACCAGCAGCCCAAGCCCCTCGAGGGTGCCCGGCATCAGATGTTCGTCAATGACCAGGCGCAGAATCCAGGGCTGGGCCAAGCCCGCTGCGGAGCAAGCCACAAGGGCCAGGAGAGCCCAGCCAATCAGCCGCCGGTGGGGTCGCAAAAAGGGCCATAGGCGGCGTGCGAGCTCGGCGTCACTGCGTTCGCGTTCGCGGCCACTCATGACCCGCTGCCCTCTTCAAGCTCGCGTTCGAGTCTCTGCTTTTGCGCTGCCAGTTCCCGGCCCTGTTCCTGTTGCGCCCAGGTCGCGGCATAGCGGCCCTTGAGGGCCAGGAGTTCTGCGTGGGTGCCCTGCTCCACCAAGCGGCCTTCGTCGAGCACGATGATGTTGTCGGCATGGCTCACGGTGGAAAGTCTGTGGGCGATTAGGATCGTGGTGCGCTGGTCCGCGAAGCGGCGCAGTTCAGCGAGGATCGCCGCCGCGGTTTGGGTGTCCACCGCCGACAGGGTGTCGTCCAGGATCAGGAGCTTGGGGGCGAGCAACAGGACGCGCGCCAGGGCCGTGCGTTGGCGCTGGCCTCCTGAGAGGGTCACGCCGCGGTCACCGAGGCGCGTGTCGAGGCCCTGGGGCAATTGCTCCAGGTCGCTTTGAAATTGAGCTGCTTCGAGGGCGGCAAGGATTTCCTCTCGGCTGGCGTCCGGGCGGCCGAAAGCCACATTCTCCGCCACGCTACGACTGAACAGGAACGCCTCCTGGGGCACGAGTCCCAGGGCAGCGCGCACTTCGCCAAGGTCGTAGTCCACCAAATCATGACTGTCGAGAAAGACCTGTCCCCGATCGATGGCGAGTTGCCGCGACAGGACTCGCGCCAGGGTCGTCTTGCCCGAGCCCGTATGTCCCACAATCCCCAGAGTCGTGCCCGCGGGAATCTCCAGGGTCACATCGTGCAGGACCTCGCGGGCCACATCGGCGGGACCGCCGGCGAGTTCGGTGGGGGAACTGCCTGTCAGGTGTGCCTGCTCTGCAAGTGGAGGGAAGGTCACGCTGAGGCCGCGCAAGCTCAAGGCCCCGGAGGTGACTTTGGGGCCGGTTCCCTTTGCGCTGCCCGATTTGATCTCCACTTCGCTGTCGAGGATCTCGGCCATACGCCCGTAGGCCGCGAGTCCCCGGCGCAAGGAACTGATCACGAAACCCAGGGTTCGGGTGGGCACGGCCATCCAGGCGAGGTAGGTCAAGAGTACACCGAAGTCCTCCAGGGACATCTCGCCGCGGACCACCCGTGGCCCACCGACGGCGATGACCAGGGTCAGGGAGAGGGACCCGAGAGCCATCATCAATCCAATCAGTAGCACGCGTAGGCGCGTGACGCGCATGTTGTGCGAGTGGTACAGGCGGCAACAATCGTGGAAGCGCTCGTGATCGGCCTGCTCGATGCTGAGGGTCTTGATCACGAGTTGGGCCGAGAGGCTTTCGTCCACCTTCTCGGAGATGTCCCCCAGGGCTTCTTGTGCAGCACGCACGCTGCGCTGGATACGCAGGGCAAGAACCCGCGCAAGCACCAGGAATACCGGATAGGGCAGGATCGCAAGCCCCGCCAACTCGGGATCGATGGATAGCATCAAGGGGATGCTGATGGCGTAGAGCGTCAAGGTCTCCGCCATATACATGAATACCGGGCCACCCAGAGAGCGCACGAAGGTGCGGTCGTTAATACAGCGCGACATCACCTGGCCGGTGGGGTTGCGCTGATAGAAGGAAGGCGCCAGGACGAGTAGCTTGTCGAAGACTTGGCGCAGGATGTCGCTCGACATGCGCCGGCTCGCGCCCAGGATCAGAAGTCGGCTGGCGGTGCGCACGGGAGCTATGACCACGGCTGCCAGGAGGATCCAGCCCGCAGCCACAAGAATCTTGGCCCGCGCCTCCTCGCTGTCGATGGCCAGCCCGCGGCTGTCCATCTCGCGCAGTTCGTCGAGGGCGCCCCAGAAGAAGCGCGGGATTTCCAGCTTGAGCCCCTGGGCCAGGACAATGCACACCGCTCCCACAAGGTAGCTCTGCCAATAGCGCCTCAGCAGCGCGAGGATGGGGTGCGAGGTTCGCATGAAGGCCCACCTTGAGTTTCGGACGCAGCGGGGCCGCGCAGGGTAACAAGCTGTGCGGCTTGGGCGGCGCCTCTTGGCCGGGAGGATGGCACGCTCGGGGGGGGTCGAGTAGAGTCGCGCCATGGCTCGTGAACTCTCACTTCCCTCGCCCGCCCACTTTCACGGGCCACTTGCGTTGGAAGGCATTGGCTGAATGGCTGTTCGGAGACTGCGGCCCCGCTGGGCAGGCTATGGAGACGAGCGCCTCCTCGAGCTCTCCTTCAGCGAACTTGGCCTGGATCTCGCCGGTTCTACCCTGCGCAATCGCCTGGACGAGTTGCAGGCGGAGTTCCAGGACCGGGGCTTCTGCTTTCGGCCCTATGCCTGGCTCTCCAGCGATTGGTTCACCCCCGATCACTTGACCGGTTTTGCAATGCCCTTCTACCTAGCTCATCCGCGGCTGATGCGCCTGGAGCGGCGCCAGATGCTCGAGGTTGAGGGCGGCACGCGGGCCGAGTGCCTCAAAATCATGCGCCACGAAACGGCCCACGCCATGGACAACGCCTATGGTCTGCGGCGCAGGAAGCGCTGGCGCGAGCTGTTTGGCCGAGCGGGTTCCAAGTACGCGGCCAACTACACCCCCGACCCCACCAGCCGCGACTTCGTCCTGCACTTGGACTACTGGTACTCCCAGAGTCATCCCCTCGAAGATTGGGCCGAGACCTTCGCGGTCTGGTTGCAGCCTGGCTCGCGCTGGCGAACACGCTACGCGGGATGGCCTGCGATTGAAAAACTTGAGTATGTGGATGCCTTGATGCAAGAGATCGTCCACAAGCCTCCTGCCAAGCGCACCCGTGGCCAGGAGGACTCCCTGGGCCGCATGGACATGACCCTCGGCGAGTACTACGAACGCAAACATGCGGTCTACTCCGACGACTCCAGCCCGGCCCTCGACGGCCAGTTGTGTCGCGTTTTCCCCCGAGCCGGCGTCGCAGGAACTCGGTTCCCCCGGGCGGCGACTTTTCTGCGCCGTCACCGTCGCGCCCTGGTGCGCAGCGTGGCGGCGGCCACGGGCCAACACAGGTATCTGCTCGACCATGTGGTGCGCGAAATGATCGAGCGCTGCAAGTCCCAAGACCTGCGGGTTTCCCTGGGACCCCGCGAGGCCCAGGTGGGGGCGGCGATTGTCTTGACTTCGCTCTCGAGCCAGTTCCTCTTTGGCGCCCACCCCATCTATCGCCGATGAGACCCAGACGCATTCTATTGCTCATGCACGCTCATCTAGTGCCTCCGGAATCGGTCGCAGGCCTGAGCGAAGCCGAGATCAATAATTACCGGGCCGAACTCAATGTGCGCGAGGCACTCCTGGGCCTCGGCCATCAACTGGTATGCGTGGGATTGGAGGACGACTTCGGCGAGCTGCGGCTGGTGCTGCGTGTATTCAAGCCCCACCTGGTGTTCAACCTACTGACCCACTTTCACGAAGCGGGCATCTACGACTCGGCCCTGGTGGGTTGGCTGGAACTGCACAAGCTGGCCTACTCTGGTTGCAACCCCCGGGGGCTTTTGGTGGCCGGCGACAAGGCCCTCGCCAAGAAGGTCTTGCGCTACCACCGTATCTTGGCGCCGCGTTTCTTTTCGGTGGCGCAAAGGAAGAGTGTTCGGCGCTTACCCGCCAAGCTCAACTTTCCCCTGATCGTCAAGTCGCGTTCGGAACACGCCTCGGCGGGCATTGCCCAGGCGTCTATCGTGCGCAATCAGGAACAACTCGCCGAGCGCGTGGATTTCATCCATCGCCATGTTGGCACGGGTGCCCTGTGCGAGGAATACATCGAGGGGCGCGAGCTGACCATCGGCGTCCTGGGCAACGCGCGGCTAGAGACCAGCCCTGTCTGGGAACTGACCATGGCCGAACTGCCCAGCAGCGCCCCGAACATCGTCACCGCGCGGGTAAAATGGAACCTCGCCTACCAGCAGGAGATCGGACTCAAGACCTTCGAAGCCCGAGACCTCTCCCGGGAGAAGGCCGCCGAAATCGCACGCATCGCGAAGCGCATCTACCGCGCCTTCGGCCTCTCGGGTTACGCTCGCATCGACCTGCGTCTCGACCAGGGCGAGCGGATCTGGGTCCTGGAAGCCAATCCCAACCCCGACCTCTCTTTTGGCGAGGACTTCGCCGAGTCCTTTCAACGAAGGGGTTACAGCTATCCCAAACTGATCGAGAAGATCGTGGCCCTGGGACTGCGCTACGAGGCTCCCTGGAAGACTTGAAGTTTTGACCCACAAGGGCGTAGCATTCCGCTCATAACACCAGCCCCCAAGCACAAGTGAATCAACTCTTCAGCGCCTCGATTGTCAGCGTCTGCCTCTGCGCCTGCCACGCCGGGGAGGGCACGGAACAAGCCCTCGCAGAGGGCACGCCCGAGCAGGGGCCGATACCAACGGTGGATTTCGCACGAGCGACCTTCGCTGGCGGGTGCTTCTGGTGCATGGAAACGCCCTTCGAAAAACTCGAGGGTGTGAGCGCGGTGGTTTCGGGTTACAGCGGCGGGGATGCCCAGGACCCCACCTACGCAGAGGTCACGCGGGGCACTACCGGTCATGCCGAAGCTATCCAGGTGCGCTACGATCCCGCCCAAGTCTCCTACAACACCCTGCTCGAGATCTTCTGGCGCAACATCGACCCCACCGACGCTGGCGGGCAGTTCGTGGACCGCGGCAGCCAGTACCGGCCGGCGATCTTTTTCCACAATGCCGACCAAGAGCGCCAGGCCCTGGCATCGCGCCAACACCTGGCGGACAGTGGTCGCTTCAAGGCGCCTATTGTGACCGAAGTCACCGCCTTCGAGCGCTTTTGGGATGCCGAGGCCTACCACCAGGATTTTCATATCAAGAGCCCCGAACGCTACCAGTCCTATCGCCAGGGATCGGGGCGCGATGCCTTTTGCAGGCAGGCCTGGCCCGAAGGCGTGGAGTTTTCACCCCCTGATTCCAGCGCCGAGCCGGTCTACACGCGTCCCCCTGACAATCTGTTGCGAGCGCGGTTGACGGCCTTGCAGTGGCGCGTGACCCAGGAAGCCGACACCGAAAGGGCCTTCTCCAACGAGTACTGGGACAATCACCAGGCCGGCATCTATGTGGACATCGTCTCGGGCGAACCGCTCTTCAGTTCCCTGGATAAGTTCGATTCAGGCACCGGCTGGCCGAGCTTCAGCCAGCCCCTTGCGACGCAGTACATTGGTATCGGCAGTGACGACGATCTCGGCTACGCGCGGGATGAAGTGCATAGCGTTGAGGGTGGCTCGCACCTAGGTCACCTCTTCAAGGACGGCCCGGCGCCCACGGGCCTGCGTTACTGCATCAACTCGGCTGCCCTGCGCTTTGTTCCGGCCGAAGACTGCGCCAAGGAAGGCTATGGCGATTTCGCCAAACTCTTCGAGAAGGAGAACGACGGATCGGCATCCGATCAGTAGTGGGGCGGCCGCTCGTCTTGCTTGGAAGCCTCTTCCCCCGGAGCCAAGGACGCTGACTCCAAGCGCTCGAGCTTTTGTTCCAGGGTCTCGATGTTCCGCCCCTGGCTCAGGATAACTTCGTTCAGGGTGTCGAGAGTTTCCTCGAGAAACAAGATTTTGACTTCGAGGTCGATGAGGCGCTTTTCCATGGAATGAAGGAATGAACAGGATGGGGTTCGAGCCGTGCGCGGCTCGACAGAACTAGTTTGGAATGCCTTCCCGGAATTCGATGCCGAAGCGCGCATAGAGCCCGGCGATGACTTCGGGCTCGCCAAAGATCAACAAGCGGTCGCCTTCCTGTAGGCGCGTGTGACCGCGGGGTACCAGGGTGCGCCCGGCGCGCCGCACGGTGGACACCAGGCAACCCTCGGGCAGGGCCAGTTCCCTCAGTTCGCGGCCAACCCAGTCGGTGTCACGCTTGAGGGCAGAGACGCGGAATGAAATGTAGCGATCCTCCCGCAGGAAGACTTCGCGCAAAGCCATCTCGCTCGGCGCCGAAAGCCACTCCTCGATAAAATCCGCCTGGTCGATACGACTGGCGAGTTGGGCCAGCATGCGCAGGTGTTGAGCCGGGTCGTGACCGGGACTGACCAGAAAGAAGGCCGCATTGACGGCTTCGGACATCTCGGTCTTGCCAAAAACATTGCCCGCCATGAAGCGCAGCTCCTCTCGCAAGCGCACCAGGACGAGTTGCGGGTGTTCGAGCCCTTCGAGATGCATGTGGGGCAGGGCTACACCGTGGGCTACGGGGGTGGCGCCCTTCAGGGTACCCTGGGTAAAGCCCTCGATGAAGACCTGTCCGGGCTGGCCCGTACGAGCAGCCAGGGCTTCGGCAACTTCCTTGACCGTGCGGTCGAAGTCGGGCTCCGCATCGAAATCAAGGACCACCGCATCCATCACCACGGCTTCGAAGGGATCGTGATCGCGCAGTCCCTTTTCCTTGAGAATACCCCGCAACTCGGAGTCGAGGGCTTCGTGACGGTCCTCGCCGAGCCGCGCGAAGACATGGAAGATCGCCCCGCGGCGTTCCACGCGACTCTTGCCGTACCAGGTGTACCAACCCACCCCGACCACGATCAGGCCCACGGAGAAGAGGGTCGGCAGCCAGCCCATCTGGAAGATCAAGAAGAAGGGCGCCATGAGCCCGAAGAGTGGCAGCCAGGGGTAGAAGGGCGCCTTGTAGCCAGGGTCGTAAGAGTCGAGACCGCTTTCGCGCATGACGATCACGGCCCCGCACAGGAGCGCAAACATCATCAACTGAAAGGCGCTGGCGAGTTTGGCGATGCGCAAGGGATCGAGGCCGATGACGATTGCGATGATCACCAAGGTGGTGAGCACGATGGCCGTGCGTGGCACTCCCGAGCTGCCGCTGACGCGGCTCAGCCAGGGCGGCGCGAGGTGGTCGCGGCTCATGGCCAGGGGATAGCGCGAGGAGGCCATGATGCCCGCGTTGGCCACGGAGAAAAAAGCCAGGATGGCGGCCACGGCCACCACGATCTCGCCCAGCCTTCCGCCGATGGCCCGGGCCCCGTCGGCCATGGGGGTGATGCTTTCCTTCAGTTCCTCGGCGGGCACCACGCTAACCAGAACGGATGTGCAGAGCACATAGATCGTGAGCGCCGTGGCCAGGGACAGGAACACGCCCCGAGGCAGGTTGCGTTCGGGGTCGGTGACTTCCTCGGAGACGCTGGCCACATTGGTGACGCCTACATACGAGATGTAAACCATGCCGGCCGTGGCGATGATGCCCTCCGCGCCGGCGCCCAGAAAACCCTCGAAGCGCGAGAAGTCGAGCTCCGGCAGGCCGCGCAGGAGGAACAAGCAGAGCACGGCCAAGAGCGCGACGACCAGCACGCGCTGGGCTGCGCCACTCTTCTTGGAGCCCAAAAGATTCAAGCCACCGAAGAAGACGGCGAAAACCACGGCGATCAGGGTCTCGGTCCAGGCGCCATGCTCGAAAAAGAGCGAGACATAGGCCCCCAGGCCCACCAGGGCAAAACTGGTCTTGAGCACCAGGGCCAGATAGGTGCCCAGTCCACCCACGGTGCCCACCAGGGGGCCGAGGCTGCGCTCCAAAAAGTAGTAGGCGCCGCCGGCCCGGGGCATGGCGGTGGAAAGTTCGGCGATGCAGAGCATGGCCGGGATGAGCGGGATGGCGGCCACCAAATAGGCCAGCACCATGCCCGGCCCGGCCATGGCGAAGGCCGGCCCTGGCAGCAGGAACAAGCCTGCGGAGAGGGTGGCACCGGTGGCCAGGGCGTACACATCGAATAAGCCCAGTTCCTTCTTCAGCTTGGGCGGAGCGGCCGTCATGGGCGCATGGTATCGGCACGGGCGGGCCAATGCAGCAAGCTCCTGTTTTGTGAGCCTTGCGCAGGGCCCCGGAGGAGGGTCAAGTACGGGGGCTTGCCCAACGCTCCATGTACGCCTCCGTTCTCCTCCTCTACCTTGGCGCTCTCCTGGTCGTGGGTGTCCGCAAGGCGCGCCTGGTCAAGACGGCCAAGGATTTTCAGCTGGCCGGGCGGGGCCTGGGCGGCTTGGTGCTCAGCGGCACCTTGCTGGCCACCTGGATCGGCACGGGATCTGTCTTTGGCAACGCCCAGAGAACCGTGCAGGACGGCCTGGCGGCTTTTGTCCTGCCGCTCTCAAGCGCCCTGGGAATCGCCCTCCTGTTCCTCCTCGCGGCGCGCATCAGGCGTCTGGAACACTTCACGATCCAGGACATTCTCGAGGCGCGCTTTGGTGTGGCCGCGCGCATCGGCGGGACCCTGGTGCTCCTGGCTGGGTACTTGATCATCGTCTCGTACCAATACCGTGCCGGGGCCGCGGTGGTGGAGCGCATCTTGCCTGAACTCTCGCACGCCGGAGCCATCGTGCTCGTGGCAGTTTTTGTGATCCTTTACACCGCCCTGGCTGGATTGCTCTCGGTGGCCTACACGGATCTGGCCAACGGCATCTTGATGTTCTTGGGGCTCTCCCTTGCCCTGGCCTTATTGCTGGTCAAGGTCGGGGGCCCTGGAGAACTGCTCGCCCATCTGCCCGCAGAAAAGAGCAACCTGTGGGCCTACAGCCCGGCTCGCATGATCTCGTTTCTGCTGCCGCCCTTTCTCTTGATTCTGGGCGACGCGAATATGTACCAGCGCTTTTTCGCCGCCCGCGATCCGCGCACGGCCCGGCGAGCGGCGGCGGGAATGTTCTTTGGCGTCCTGATCCTCGACTGGTTGATCATCGCCATCGCCCTGTGCGGCGTGGCCTTGGTGCAAGCGGGGACCATGAGCGCGCCGGACAATCCGGCTCACATGATCGTGCATGTAGCCTTCGAGGCCTTACCCGCCTGGCTGGGCGCGCTGCTGACCGCGACGGTGGTGGCGGTGGTGGTCTCCACGGCCGATTCTTACTTGCTGTCGCCGGCAACTTCCCTGGTGCGCGATGTCTACCAACGCTTTTTGCGCCAGGAGGCGGGGGACCGGGAATTGGTGCGGGCAGGACGCTGGGTTGTGGTGGTCTTGGGAGTTGTGGCCCTGGGATTGGCCTTCACCTCCGAGGCCTTCTTCGAGGTGGCCTTGTTCGCCTACACCCTGTACGGCGCGGCCATCACGCCGCCGCTCCTCGCGGCCCTGTTTTGGAAGGGCGCCAGCCCCTTGGGGGCCGTGTCTTCCATGGTGGTGGGGATCCTGACAGCCTGCTTGTGGCAAGCATGGCTCGGTGCAGCGCTAGCCGAGGCTGCCCAGGAATGTGGTCAAAGCGGGCTCTTCGAGGTGCTGGTGGATCTCGACGCCGCCCTGCCAGCCGTCCTGGTGAGTTCTCTGACCCTGGTGCTGGTGAGTCTCGCCTCACCCCCCGCGGCACCCATTGTCACGATTCCCGGACAGCATGGGGGGCCTGGGTAGCGGCTGGCTGACCCGGATTCGTCCTGCTGGCGGCAAAAACGGCCCTCTGGCGGCTTCCAGATGGTGACCGAGGGTGTTCTGAGGGCTAAGAAAGGGGTTGGTGCGTTAGTTGCATGCGTTAGTTGCAGGCGTCAGGAGCTGCTCTGGGGGCTGGGGGTTTGGAGGCCGCGGGCTTTTGGAGGCCCCTCGGCGCTAAATCGCAGCTTCGCGAGCCGGCCAAGCTAGACTCATCTCCAACACTCCACCGCTCGATTTATCCAATGCGCACCCCCAAAGCCCTCGCCGCCCTGACTCTGATCCTGCTCGGCGCCAGCGCCTGCCAGGCTCGTTTCGGTGGGGCGCAAGGCGAGTGGCGGGCGGCGCCGGCTTCGGAGGTCCCGCCGCCGCTGAAGTTTGCGGGCACAGCCTACGACCACGCCGCCGCGTTTGACCTGCCCGCTCGCGAGGCCCTCGAGGGTTCGGGGCTATTGAATGTCTTTCACCTCAGCGAGGCCGTCATTTCGGGCTCGGAACCCCACGGTCGGGCCGCCTTCAAAAAGTTGGCTGCCCTGGGTGTGCGCACGGTGATCTCGGTGGATGGCAAGTTGCCCGAAGTCGCCCTCGCGGGGGAATTCGGTCTGCGCTATGTGCACATCCCGATCCAGTACAGCGGCATCGACCCGGACCAGCGCCTGCGCTTGGCCAAGACCTTCCGCGAACTCGCCGCGCCGTTCTATGTGCACTGCTTCCACGGCCGTCACCGCGGCCCCGCGGCCGCTGCCCTGGGCCGCGTGGTCCTCGATGGCGTGGCGCGCACGGAAGCCATCGCTGAAATGCGCCAGTACTCCCGCACCTCGTCCCAATACGAGGGCCTGTACTCCACGATCGCCACCGGCGACTTGCCCGGGTCCGAGGAGACGGCAGCATTTGGGTACAGCTTTGCTGCCGAGCACCAGGGCAAGGCCTTGGTGGAAGTCATGGTCAGCCTGTCGCGGGCCTACGATTCCGTCGAGCAATTGAGCGAGCGCGACTGGCGACCCGATCCAGAGCACCCCGACCTCGACGCCCTGAACGAAGCGGAAACCCTGCGCGCCGCCTACCGCGCCGCCTTGCACCTGGACACGGTGGCCCGGGGTTCCGCCGACCAGCGCGGCTGGTTTGGCGACTCCCACGACGCAGCCGAGCGCCTGACAGGGGAATTGGCGGCCCTCAAGGATGGCGACTTCGAGGCAGGTGAACGGGCTCTTGTGGCCTTCAAGGAACTCAAGGCAGACTGTAGGTCCTGCCACCTCGCGCATCGCAACTAGGGTGCGCTGAGAATTGGGTGGCCCCCCGTGGCCTCTCTGGGGAGAATGACAGGCGAGCGATGCACCTTGGGTGCTCGCCCGTTCTACGCTCAACACCGTGCCACCCCAACAGTTCCCATGTCGCGCTGGACCCTTGCTCTGCTCCTGATCCTACTGCTCGTGCCCGCCGCCTTGGCCCAGTCCAAGGCTGAGCTGAAGTTCAATGCCAAGCAGGCCAAGGTCCTGCACAGCTACGCCGAGGGAGCCTTCAAGGACGGTTTTCCAAAGATCGCCAAGCGCGTCTGGCTGATGCTTCTGAGCGAGTACGACCCCGGGCACGAAGAAGCTCGCGCGGCCTTGGGTTTCGATTTGGTGGGGGACTCATGGAGCATGCGCCCGGGATTCGTTTTCCCAAAGGACGACCGCCCCGATCCCAAGAAGGCCGCCAGCCTGCAAAAGAAATGGAAGAGCACCGCGTCCAAGATGGCCAAGGGTCACCTCAAGTTGGCGCGCGAGTTCGACAAGGCCGGCCGCTCGGACAAGTCGCGTGGGCACTACGAGAAGGTGCTCTTCTTCACCGCGGACGATGAAGAGGCTCAAGCAGCCCTGGAGCACAAGGAGATCGCCGGACTCACCGGCACCGACCTCGAGCAGACCCTTTACGACCGCTCCAAGATGATCGAGGCGGTGGTGGCCGAGGAGGCGCGCAAGGACTACCCCGTGGAGCGCCTGCCCGACAGCGAGAAAAACCAGTTGCTTGAGAATGCCAAGCTGACCTACATCTCGGTCAAGACCGAGCACTTCATCATTCGAGGCGATTTCGACGAGGAACTCTTGATGGAAGCCGGCCGTTACGCCGAGCGAGCCTATAAAGTCATGGAAGCGGTGGTGGAGGGCTTCGACGGCTTCAATGCAGACACCACGCGTTGGGTCAATGACTGGGCCTTCTTCCAGGACAAGGCGTCCTATGTGCAGGGCCTGCGCGGCAACGCCAACTTGATGGAACCCGAGGACCTCGAATTCCGGGTGGAGAACACCGCGGGCAGCCATCTCATCGACCGGGAGAATCGTGTCTTCATCGAGATCCATGCTCCCCAGAATGAGCAGGGGGTCTACGACAGCGCCGTGCGCAATGTTGCCCATGCCTATTCAGGGTTTGCGAGCGTCGGCTTGCGCGAAGGCATCGGCCACACCATCACGGGCATGGTCTTCAACAACAACCGGGCTTTTATCGTGGACCGCCAAGAACAGTTGCGCACCACAACCGGCGAGGAGGATCTCGACAAGTACTCGCCCAACATGGATACCTGGAAGGATCTCGCCCTGGAGTCCGCCTGGCGCCTGAGCGAGACCACCCCCGCAGCCCACCTGCCCTTGATCGACGCCGCCAAGTTCACCGACGACGCCCGCATCAAGTCCTGGTCCTTCTGCGACTATGTGGTCCGACGCGACCCCGGCCTGCTCCTCGATCTCGACAGCTGCCGTGACCAGGGTCACCAGATTGAGGTCGAGAAGATGTTCACCGCCAACCACGACGGTCTCTCGGTGGCCCAACTCGAAAAGGAATGGAAGGACTTCTGGACCGAAGCCAGCCCGGTCCTGAAGGCCATCCGCAACAACACCGAACCCCTCAGCGCGGTCTCCAAGGATGTCAAGAAATGGCTCACTGCCTTCAATGAGGCTCGCAAGCGCCTGAATAGCACCGATGTGACCTGGAGCTCCGACTATTCCGGACGCTGCCGCGACCATGTGGAGTACCTCCTGGCCCACGAAAGCCAGCGCGGCGCCGCCCTCGAACAGGGGCAGGACATCACCCTCGAAGGCGGCACCCACCTGGGCGATATGTTCGCCGAGATGGCCCTGGTGGAAGTCGAGGCCAAGAAGGCCAAGAAGGTCTTCGAAGCCTGGTTGCACATGCCCGGCTACCGCGATTCGTTGCTCAACTATGCGCTGCGCACCATCGGGCTTTATTCCCTTGACGGCATCCTGGTCATGGACGCCGTACGCGGAGTTGGACGCGCCCCCGAAGGCAAGGGTGGTTTTGAAACCTACCCCAGCGGCAACCAGTCCATGCCCAGCAAGGTGGCTGTCCAGGATCTCGGCCCCGAGATCGAACAACTTCTCGAGAAGCTCGGTCATGGCGGCAAGGAATTCCTGGGCTACCCCATCAGCCTGCACAACTTCGGCAACGGTGGCCTGATCGGCAATCGCGAGAGCTACAAGTGCCAGGTGAGCGTCATGGGCAAACCCGTGGAAGGTTTTCTGCACCTCGCCGACGGCGGCTCCAACCGCCGAAGCTCGGCGCCGGGCATGGTGGTTTTCTACCCCCTCGAACCCCTGCGCAAGGGCGTCGAGGTCGAGGCCGTGTGGATTTTCGAGAGCGACTCGGGCACCACCCGTGTGCCCACGAAGTTTCGGACCTGAGACGCGTCTACTTACGCGGCGGACGGCGCACAAAGACACTCGTCCGGACTATTTTGCCATCGCGCAGCAGCATGAGGCTGCACCACGCGCCGTCGCGGGTAGCCAGGGGCGTGAGGCTGGCGAACAAGTCCGCGGCCTTTTCAAAGCGCACGAGTTGCTGACTGTCGGCGGTGGCCCCGCGGTGCAGGCTCACAAGCCCCAGGAGCAAGTCGCCCGGGTGTACGGGGTGTTCCGCGCCGGGTTCCAGGGAGCGAGTGCGCTCTACCCGCAAGGCGCCCGCCATGAGCACCTTGGGCAGGGCCGTCTCGTCGCCGCTGTAGGCGCGGTGGAGCATGATGCCAGCGTCGCGCACGAGCACCGTCTCCTCGCCATAGTCCACTTCGCTGACCTCGATGCCGCTCTGCAGGTAGACGCGCCAGGCAGCGTAGCTCTGGGGCTTTAGAGTGAGATCTAGTTGCCTGCCGGCGCGCAGGCATTGCAGACTGACCCCGCCGCTGGCCACGAGGCTGCGCAGGGCCTGGGCGAAGCGAATCGCGCTCCCAAGTTCCTCTCCGTCGAGGGCCAGCACCTCGTCGCCGACTTCGAGTGCGGCGCGACTGGCGGGACTATCGGCGTGGACCCGGGTCACCAGCAACGCTCCGCTCTCGTCGGAAACCTCGAAACCCAGGTAGACCGTGCGCAGCTTTTCGGTGGAGAGCAACTTGTCACGGAAAACAGCTCGCGCTCGCGCCACGGGGATGGCGAGCCCAGCACCGGAACGACCGGCACTGTTGATACCCACCAAACGGCCCTCGCTATCGAGCAAGGCTCCGCCGGAATTGCCGGGGTTGATTGCGGCATCCGTCTGTAGGAGGCCGAAGTACTTGCGCAAGCGACCGCGGATCATGACATCCTGGTCCTTGCAACTGATCACGCCTGCGCTGACCGAGTTGGCCAGGCCGTGGGGGTTGCCGATGGCAAAAACGGGCTCGCCCACGGCCAGGGCATCGGAGTCGCCCAGGACCACGGGCACCACGGCATCGCCTTCACTCAGGCGCAGGGAAATCAAGGCCAGGTCGTCATCACGGGAAGTCGAGAGCACATCCACCACGAAGCGGCGGCCACCGGGCAGGGTGGCCTCAACCAGAAAATCCTCGTTCTGGCTGCCGTCAGCGTTCATGGCGGAATCCACCACATGCCAGTTGGTTAGAGCCAGGCCGCTGGGGTCGATCACGACTCCCGACCCCATGCTGTGGAGGGAAAAAACCTTCTCGTCGCTGGCGAAGGGGTCGAAACCGGCGTCAGCCGTGGGGGCGGCGCGACTGACGAGCACATTGCAGAGCGAGGCGCGGGTGCGCTCCACCACCCGGGAGGCCAAGGCGCCTCGGGAACTCAGGGCGGCCTCGTCGTCGGTCTCCACCACTAGCTCCAGTTCTGAAGTTGTGGCGATAGTCTCGGCAAAGGTCTCAAGGACCACCGCCAAGGGTGCGGCGAAGCCCAGGTAGCTCTTCTCGTCCACATCGCCGGCGCTGGCTGGTTGGCTTCGAGCGATGGCGATCAAACGACCAAAGCGGTCCACCACGGCGCCCCCGAAGTGACCGGGGTGCACCCATGACGCGACTTGGATGAAGGACTCGCGGTCCAGGGATGACAAGACGCCCACGCTGGGGCATAGCCCGTCGTAGGGCCGGCCCACCACGGCTACGAGTTCGCCAACAGTGGCCTGATCGGAATTACAGAGGCGCGCGGGCTCGAGGACCTCGCCCGCGGGCAGATCGACCTGCAAGAGCGCCACCTGGTGCTTGATCGAGCGCCCTAGCAAGCTGGCGGGATGGCTCACCCCGGAGGCGTCACGCACGGATGCCGTGGTCACCTCGTCGGCGAATATCTTGGAAGAGGTCAAGACCAAGCCCTGGGCGCTGATCACTACTCCCGAGGCGAGGTGCTCGGGCAGGAGTCGGGCCGGAGGGTCGGTGGGCGTCGTTTGAGCCGGGTGGGGGGCTTCGACCGCGCTCCACACGCTCACCACGCTGGGGGCGATGGCGGCAATCGGGGTCACGGCTTCGTAAAGACCGAGGGAGCTCCCACGGGGCTCGGCGGATTGAGCGAAATGCTCGGGGAAGGCTGCCCGAATGGCATTGGCCGAAACGATCACCGCGTAGTCGGTGTCGGGCTTCTTTTCCTCGTCATCCTCGGTCTCCTCGAAACCCTCAGGGAGCGCGCTCACATGGGAAGCGTTGTAGAGACCGAGGAGGTGCCCCTGGTTGTCGACCAGGGGCCCGCCGTCAAGGGTGTCGTGAAAGCGCGCATCGCTCAGAAGCACTTCGCCGGGTTCGAGGAGGGCCTCGCGCAGGGTCACCGGCGCCGTGGGCAGAGCCAGGATGCCGGCAAAGATGTCCAGGTCCGCTCCTGAGTTGCTCATGGCCACGACCCTTTCTCCAGCCTGGCGCCCGGCGAGGTTCGCCAGGGGCATGGGGGTCAGGACTTCGAGGCCGCCTTTGATCTGAAGCAGGGCCAGGTCCAGCCGTTCGTTGCGCGCCACCACCTGCGCCGGCCTGGGCAAGCCCCCCGGCAGGGCCACCCGCGCCCAGAATTCGTTCGAGGGCTGGCCGTCTGCATCGGTGACTTCGGCTACCAGGTGTGAGTTGGTCAAGATCAGGCCATCGGCGGTGATCACGACCCCCGATCCCGGGCGCTGGACGAGGACCTCGCCTGGAACGGGGCCGCTGCCCTCGCCGGCAAAGGTCACCACGACCCGCACCACCTGGGCCCGCGCCGCTTCGAAGATGTCCTCCACCGAGGCTTGCGGCAGGGCGCTGGTAGTAGGCGCGAGGAAGAACAGGAGGCCCGCGATGGTGGCGCCAGAGGGGGCAGAGCAGAGGTTCATGGACAGTTGGGCTTGGTACCAAAAAAAAAGCAAGTGGCGGCTACTTCTTCACGGCCGCGTTGAATTCAGCACGGGCGATACAGAGGTCCAGGACCCGCACCGAGTGCCGCACGAGGTAGATGGAGCGGTCGCGGAAGAGCCGGAACTGGTGGTCCTGGCTCTCCTCAAAATTTTTGTAGCCCGAGCCAGCTTTCACGAGCCCCTTCTGCACGGTTTCGAGCAGCTCCTGCATGTTTTTCAGGGGTGGCAGGAGTTTGCATGGCTTCTTGAGTAGGGCGGTCAGGGCTTTGCTTGTTTTGGCGGCGCGGCCCAGGGGCTCGAAGGCCTCGAGGCGGGGTAGGAGCTCGATCAGCTTCTCACGGGTCTTGAGCAGGTCCTTGAGTTTGGCCTTGAGAACGGGCTTGCGCTTGATCGGAATGGAGGGCAGCTTGCGCTTGCCGTCGCAAACCACGCACTCGTAGCGGCCGCGCTTCTTACAAGCACCGCAGGCCACCATGGTGACATTTTCATCGCGGGTCTCGGAGAGCTCTGCGAAGCCATTGCACTGGGCGCAGCGATACCAGGCGCTTCCCGCGCAATAGGGGCAGGGCAGTGCCACGAGCGGATCGAGGAGTTGTCCGCTGCCAGCGCAGTCGCGGCAGGGCGCTTTCTTCTTTCCGTCGCATTCCAGGCAGCCGGGCATCTCCACCTTCTCGCAGCCCCTGCAGTCCCAGGCGCCCCGTCCGCGGCAGGGCTCGCACTTGACGGAGTATTCCTTGAATTGTTGGAAGCCGTCGTCATCGACAACCGTGGCCCGCGTGAAGTCGGTCGCCGGGATCTTTGGCAGGGTTTTCTGGGCGCAAAGAGAACCTGCGCAAAGGGCCAAGCACAGGACGGCGCGGGCGAACAAGGAGCAGCTTTGGATGGAATTTTGCATGGCAGGAGGAGGCTTGTTGAACCGAGGGGAAACGAAACCCGCAGCTCATAGGGTAGCGGGCCGCCTGCGGCTTGGCGAATCTCAAGGCGCGGCAAGCGCTGGCGGAATCCGCGATTCTCGCTTATCATTGCGAGGTTGGCCTGGCCTGATCGCTCTCTAGCTCCACAGAGAGGCAGCTCCCGCGGCGACCTCCCAAGGCCTTGCTTGGCCTTGCGTCTATCCCCTCATCTAGCCCCTCTCAGGTTCCATGTTCCGAGTTCCCCCGCTAGCGTCTCCTGGCGCCCTCGCCTGCGCACTTCTAGCCCTCGCACCCGCCAGTTTTGCCGGCACGCTTTTCGTCGACAGCAGTCTCGCCAGCGGACTGTCCGACGGCACGACGTGGGCCAACGCCTTCCGCGGCGCCGATGCTTTGCAAGATGCCTTGGCCGCAGCGGTTGCAGGCGATGACATCTTCGTCAAGCAGGGCACCTACAAACCCACCAGCGGTGCGGTGCGCAGCGTCTCCTTTCAGCTCAAGAGTCAGGTCTCCCTCTACGGCGGCTTCCTGGGTGGCGAGGCTTCGCCCGCCGAGCGTCCCCCTGCTGGCAGCGCACCCAGCATGCTCTCCGGCGACCTCGCCGGCGACGACGCCAGCGGGCTCGTCAACGACAACAGCTACCATGTGATCAACGCCAGCGGCTCCGGCGCGACAGCGGTACTCGACGGCTTTGTGGTCAGCGGGGGCAACGCCAACGGTTCGGGTAACAACAACAAGGGCGGCGGGATTCTGTGCATCTCGGGCTCGAGTCCCACGGTGCGCCAGTGCCTCTTCGCGGGCAACCGCTGCACCTTTGGCGGCGGCGCGGGCTATATCAACAACTCGGCGCCGTCCTTCACCGACTGCAGCTTTGAAAGCAACTCCGGGGGCTCCTTCGGCGGCGCCTTCGACATCGCCACGGCCGGCGCCGTGCGTTTTGACCGCTGCTTCTTCAGCGGCAACTCAGCAGCGCGCGCCGGAGCCCTGGAGATTTTTTCCAGCAACGGCCCCCAGGTGGTGAACTGTGTCTTCGTCGACAACTTGGCCACCGGCGGCAGCGGCGGCGGGGGACTTTGGATCGGCTCCGGCGGCAACACCAAGGTGCTGAACTGCACTATCGTGGGCAATCGTTCCACCAGCCAGACCGTGGGTGGCCTGCGGGTCCAGAGCGCTGCCGCCGTTACAGTTGTGAATTGCATTCTGTGGGACAACGAAGGCCCCGGCGGCGCGCAGAATCCTAACAACCAGATCGGTGGGACATCGCAAGCCACCTACTGCGTTGTGGAGGGCGGCATTAGCGGCACGGGCAACAGCGCCGCTGATCCGCAATTCACAAGCCCCCTGGCAGGTGATTTTTCGCTGGCCAGCGGTTCCGCTGCCATTGACGCGGGCCAAAACAGCGCCGTGCCCGCGGGCATCACCCTCGACTATTCTGGTGCGCCGCGTTTTGTCGATGACGGCTCAACAGTGGACACGGGTAGCGGATCTGCGCCACTGGTCGATATTGGGGCCTTCGAAGCCACGGGTCTGCAGACCATCCTGGCCTATTGCTTCGGCGACGGTTCGGGGACGCTCTGCCCTTGCAGCAATGGCGGAGCCCCCGGTCGCGGCTGCGCGAACGGAACCTACGCCGGCGGCGCGCTGCTCACGGCCAGCGGCGTCCCCAGCATCTCAGGCGACAGCCTGGTCTTGCAAGTTACAGCCTCGATCCCGAACCAACCCGGAGTCTTCTTCCTGGGCAACAACGCCGTGGCTGGTGGTGCTGGCGCGCTCTTCGGCGACGGTTTGCGATGTGCAGGCGGTGCGGTCTGCCGCCTGCAGGTGGTTCAGGGCGACTTCTTCGGCGACCTCGTCTCGAGCGTCTCCGTGGCGGCTACCTGCGCCCTGAGCGCCGGCGATGTGCGCCGCGCCCAGTGGTGGTACCGCGACCCTGCGGGTTCGCTATGCGGCAATGGCTTCAACCTCTCCAATGGCCTCGAACTGCTCTGGCTGCCGTAGGCCCTTGGACCTGTCCCTCCGCCCAAAGGGGCTCAGGCGAGTTTCCAGGAGAGTTCTCTGCCAGCCCAAAGCGGCACGCTCTCTTCTGTCGGGCTGAGTTCGATCGTCTCGGGCACGCGCCAGGTTTTACGCTCCAGGCGTACCCGGCTGGTGTTGCGCGGCAGGCCGTAGAACTCGGCGGCAAAGTGCGACGCAAACCCCTCTAGCTTGTCCAGGGCATCGAGAGCATCGAAAACTTCGGCGTATAGCTCGATAGCCACGGGGGCGCAAAAGCAACCGGCGCAGCCGCAGGCGCTTTCCTTGGCCGCCGCGCTGTGTGGCGCGGAATCGCTGCCCAGGAAGAAGCGCGGATTGCCGCTGATCGCCACCCGCTGCAACTCCCGTTGGTGGACGGCGCGCTTCAAGAGCGGTAGGCAATAGTGGTGCGGCCGCAAGCCACCGGCGAAGAGATCGTTGCGATTGAGCAGTAGGTGCTGGGGCGTGATCGTGGCCGCGACGCCTGCGCGAGCCGCGCCCACGAACTGTGCTGCCTCGCGGGTCGTGATGTGCTCGAGCACAACTCGCAGTCCGGGAAATTCTTCCAGCAGCGGCGCCAGGGTCTCGGCGACGAAGATCTTCTCGCGGTCGAAGACATCCAGGCCGGGATCGGTGGCTTCGCCGTGGATGCAGAGGGGAACGCCATGTTCTTGCATGGCCTCCAGGGTCGGAGCCAGGGCCGCGAGACGGGTGACGCCTGCCTGGGAGTGGGTGGTGGCGCCCTTTGGGTAGAGCTTGAAGGCCAGGACGCCCGGGGTCTCGGCCACCCGACGCACCTCGGCGGGTCTGGTCTCGTCCGTGAGGTAGAGGGCCATCAGCGGTTCGAACTCGGGCTCCGGCCCCAGGGCTTCCAGAATGCGGCCGCGATAGGCCAGGGCCTCTGCCACCCCTGTCACCGGAGGCAGCAAGTTGGGCATCACCAGGGCCCGCGCGAATTGCGCAGCGCTAAAGGCCGCGGTGCAGCCCAGGGCGGCACCATCGCGCAGGTGCACATGGGCGTCGTCGGGGCGTGTGATTTCGAGGAAGTCAGCCATACCGTCTGCGCTTCATTATGGATCGCCGGGCCCCCCTGGCGAAGTGCTGTTTCGCATCGCAGCCTGGGGCCAAGCCTCTGGACACACGAGCAGGGCGTCGATCCTCTAGGGATCGACGCCCTGCATCTCATTCAGGCCAACCCATCCGTAGCGTGACGCCTAGCCCCGGGGGGCGGAAGGAATGGAGAACCTCGGCGGACGAGTTGAGAGGCCGTGTGGCCAGCTCTCGTAGGAGGCTAGGGCTTAGTAGCGGCCGCCACCACCGCCACCGCCACCGCCACCACCGCCGGTGCGCTTGGGGCGCTCCTGGGCAATGTTGACGCGCAGGTCGCGGCCTTCGAGGTTCATGCCGTCCATCTGCTCGATAGCAGCTGTGGCGTCGGCATCGTTGCCGAATTCAGCGAAAGCAAAGCCGCGGGGGCGGCCAGTCTCACGGTCCATGACCATGTGAATGTCCGTCACATCCCGCCCGCCTTCGGCGAGAACGGATTTGAGAGTCTCCTCGGTGGTGTTCCAGGAGAGATTTCCAATGTAGAGGCGTGTCGTCATGTCGTTACCTTTCCGGTGTCGTGCGCTCAGTTACCTGTCCAGACACGGATGAAGGTCTAGAGTCGCGAATCATCGTTCAAAAAAATCAAAATGCGACGATCGGAAGTGATCGTCGCGCCATTTCCGCCACGCTGCTGCGTCCTCACGAGAGGAGCGCTACTTGCATGGCGGAGTTCTTGGGGATGTCCTGTTGCTCCTGATGTGACACTCAGGTTGTCACTGATCGAACCGGAGATACACCTCGGCATATGGCCGTAAGGAAAGGTGTGGCTGAGGCGGAGGGGGCTCGGAAGGGAAACTGCGGACATCGGTGGAAGAAAAGCGCCGGATCTCGTGGCCCAAGGCGCTATCTTTCCGCGAAAAGGATAAGCAAGTGCCCCTCCCAAAGCCAGCATTCCGCGAATTCCGAGAGAATTTGCCGGAAGTTAGCTCCGAGGCAAGCACGCCCGAGAAGGCTTGGCCCGGGGTTGATCCGGCCCAAAATCCCAAGGTCAGGCCCTTTTGACCCCCTTGACGCCCTGAAAAGGGGCCTTCTCAGGTCAATTCCACCTCGTGGGGGGAATAGATGAGCTCCAGGCGCAGGAGTTCTCGCAGGCCCTCAAGGGCCTGGGCTTCGTCGTAGCCAGCCACCTTCAGGGCTTCGATCAAGGCAGCGCCGCGGAAGGGCTCATTCTGGGTGCTGAGGATCAGGCCCGCCTCGGTTGTGCAGCCAGCTTCGAGGTCCACAGGTTCGGCGGCGCGTTTGGCGAAGGCCACGTTCTCGATGCGCGAGCTGCGCCAAAGATTGCGGCGCCCCACCGCGAAGTGAACCTCGGGGTTGGCGGCGAACAGGGTCTCTCGCCATTGCTTGGGAGGCGGCAGGGTACGAGCCGAGTTTTCGGGATGCACCGCGAAGGCTTGCAGGTTCTTGGGCGCGCGGATTTGCTCGATGGCGCTTAGCCGTTCGCGGAGGGGCAGTGCCTCGATGGAGTCGCGCAGGGGCCCCGACTCGAGGTGTCCTGCGAGGGACCACGCTTCGGGGTTGCACCACTGCAACCAGGCCAAGCCCGCACCTTCGATGAGGTCAAAAAAGCCCGGGATGTCATAATCGGTTTCCTGGGGGTGCAAGTAGCGGTCCACGAATTCGGCGTCGGCCAAGCTGGCTGCTGCTTGCCATGGGCACTCGTCCGCGTCCCCCTTGGCGAGGCCTTGCACCAGGAAGCGCGCGGCTTCGAGTTTTTCTTCGATGGTGAGACCGGGCGCGAGCCAGGCCTTGAGGGTGCGCGCCACGCGCTTGATCTCGAGCCTACCGATGGTGCCGTAGACCATGATCACAAGCACGCCGCCTGGTGCGAGGACTTCGCGCAGCTTCGCGAGCGCCCCCATGGGATCTTCGAGGTGGTGTACGACGCCCGAGCTGTAGATCACATCGAAGCCACCAGCAGGCACCTCCAATCCTGCCAGGGTGGAGAGGTCCAGGGCCTGAACCCGGGCGTTGCTCAAACCACGGCGTGCGATTTCCTCGCGGGCGTCTTGAAGGGAACGCTCACAGATGTCGACGCCCAGGACGGTGGCATCGGGGTGCAAGCTGGCGCAGGTCACCAGGCCCACACCGCGGCCACAGCCGGCGTCGAGGACCTGCAGGGTGCGTCCTGGTTCGCGGCTCAAACTGCCCATGCTCAAGACCCGCCGCAGGCAGAACCCCGAGCGCAGCATGGGGGAGCGTTCTGAGGGATAGGGGTAGGCTTCGTAGAAGCTCTGCACCTCGCGGGTGCAACGGGCGGGGACGGCGGGGGCTTGGGTCATTTCAGACGAGGGATTGTCTCTTGCGATACGGGGTGGAAAAGCGTTGGCGGAACCCTCGAATCGAGCGGCCCGCGTTCCACATCTTTCGACCCTGGGTAGCGAGCTCCTTGAAGGTCCAGAGCGCGGGTTTCCCGGGGCCGGGGCGACCCCGATCTGGGCCGGGGGATAGCCGCCTGCTAGCCTGGCCCCATGAAGTTCGCCCAACTGTTCTGGAGCAGCGCGCTGCTCCTGCCCTGCGCTCTTGGCCAGCCCCATGCAAGCTCCGCCCTGGGCGGCTCGGCGAGACCTTTCGAGACCCCCTTCGCGAGAGTGCAGCGCGACCTCGAAGACATGGTCGCGGAGGGCCAGGCCCTTGCCGTGGAGGCTTCGGTCCAGGTGGGGGACAAGCTGATCTTCCAGGGCCGCGCGGGGTGGCGCGACGCCGAGGGCGGTGACGAATTGGCCGAGGGAGCGATCTTCCGCATTTTCTCCATGACCAAGCCCATCACAGCCGTTGCGGCTCTGACCTTCTTGGACGAAGGCCTCCTGGCCCTCGACGATCCCGTCTCCAAGTTCTTACCGGCCCTGGCTGATGTGAAGGTCAAGGGGCGCCGCAAGCAGCCCGACCAAGCCCTTGAACGGCCGATCCTGATTCTCGATCTGTTCCGGCACAGCGCCGGTTGGGACGAGGCCACTCCCTGGCAGCGCGTGGCCCGGGAACGGGGCGCCAGCCATGCAAACCTGGAGCAGCTCGTTGACGCCCTCAGTAGCCTGCCTCTCAAGTGCCAACCCGGCACGCGCTGGGAGTACTCCATTGCCCATGATGTCCTCGGTCGCGTGATCGAGGTGCTGGCCGAGAAGCCCCTGGACGAGGTCTTTCTTGAGCGCATTTTCGAGCCCCTCGAGATGTTGGACACCGGCTTTCAGGTGCCCGAGGGAGACCTCGACCGAGTCGTGGCTCTCTTCGTCGAACAAGGCGGTGAATTGGTGCCCGTGCCCCCGGGGGAGGTTCCCGATCCCGCCCAGCCTCCGGCCTGGTTTGCCGGGGGCCACGGCCTCTTTTCCACGAGCGCCGACTTCCTGCGCTTCACAGCCATGCTGCGAGGCGGAGGCAAGCTGGGCGATGAGCGCATCCTCAATCCAGAGACCGTGAAGTTGATGTTGCGTGACCACACAGCAGGCCTGAAGATTCGGGGCTCGGCCTTGATGGGCCGCGGCTACGGCCTCGGCGTGGCGGTCCACACCAACAGGTCCTGGGGTCTCTCCCCCGGCTCCTGGGGCTGGTCCGGCGCCGCGGGCACCATGTTCTTCGTGGACCCCGAAGTGGAGCTCACCATGCTCTTCATGAACCAGAACTGGCTCGATTTCGAGTCCCCCTGGCGCTTCGCGGAGAAGGCCGGCAAAGCGCTGGAAGAGTTGGCGGGGAAATAGTTCCACCCTGGCGCGGCGCCCTCAAGACCACCAAGCATTCGTTCTAGCCCGGATGATTCATGCAAAAGCCTAGAACAGGGTGTAGATGAAGGGCGCCACCAGGGGCGAGCTGGCGGCGACCACCAGCAGCGATCCGATGGAGAGCAGCACCACCACCAGGGGCATCAGATACCAGTGCCCGCGGCGGCTGAAGGCCCAGAGGAGTTCCGAGATCGTGGTCAGACGGCGTCCCAGCTTGTAGGCGATAAAAATCAACAGGCCACCGACGAAGAGCACGCTGGCGATTTTGGCCTGGAGTGGTGAGAGCAGGTCGAGGCCCGCCGAACCGGCGCCGATGATGAGGGCCACGGCGGATAACATTCCGCCCACTTCCAGGGGCGCGCGCCAGCGGGCCAGGTCGCGGTAGGTTGCGAAGTGCAGAGCCGTGAGCGCGACGAAGAGGGCACCGAGAACCAGGGGCCAGACGGGGCGCGGCTGGGGCCGGGGGACTCCAGGCGGCAGGCTGCCGAGGGGTTTGGGCACGGCCCACGCGCCAAAGACGCCCAGGGCATCGAGCTCCTTGTGCAGCGTGGCGGTGAGAGTGCGATTGCCTGCGGGATTTAGGTGCCAGTCGCGGGTGTAGTACTGGGGCTCGCCGCTCGAGTGCGCCCCGCGCAAAGCGGCGCGCGGGTCGATGGTGGGGATCTCCAGGTTGGCGGCGAGGCTCAGGAAGGTTTCCACGGGCAGGTCGGGCGACCACCTGTGGGCCTCGAGGCCCAGGACAGCGTGGCCAAAGTCCGGGGCGAACTCCTCGTCCACGGCGCTGTGGGAGGGAATCGGGATCAGCACAAACTCACAGCCCAGGTCGGCCGAGGTCCGCTTGAGTGCGGCCAGGGCGCCGCCGGTGCGCGCCACTGCGTCGGTTACGAAACCGGGGGGCGCTGGCAGCAATACGGCGAACTCTGCCAGCATCTCGCGGCTGGCGCCTTCGGCGAGATAACGGGCGGGGGTCGCTTGCGTGCCGGTCATGCGTTCCCAGAGGGTCGCCAGAGCGAGCTTGCGGGTCCAACTCGCTGCGGGGGGCTCGGGGAAGGGGCCCTTCGAATCAAGTTTTCCCCGGGCGTCGAAGCGTGGCTTCTGCTTGCCGGAATAAGAGGTCTGCCCGTTCCAGTAGAGATCGTTTTCGTAAGCGAAGAGCAGAACCAGGTCGGGCGCGAAAGCCGCGCCGTTTTGTGCCAGCCAAACCGCTGCCTGGTCAGTGGAGTAGCCCTCTGTACCGGTGTTGATGATTTCAGTCTTGCGGCCCTCCGCCTGCCACCAGCGTTCAAGCTGGTCCACGAAGAGGTCCTCGCGGTTGACCGAGAAGCCCAGAGTGAAGGAGTCACCCAGGGCCAAGACGCGAAAGCTGTTCGGCGCTTTGGCCGCCGACTCCATGGGGTCGTCGCGCAGCCCCAGGCTGTTGATTTCGAAGGTCACATCGAATTCGGAAGACTTGCGCTGGCTGGTGGCGTCGGGCCGATTGGCCCAACCGAGGTGGCGGTCAAATTCGAGCAGAATTGGCGCCGGCCCCATGCCCATGAGCCGCAAGCCGCCCTCAAAAACGCACAGAAAAAGCGCCAGACTGATAAGCCAGGTCAGGATGACATTGATGGCGCGCATGTACGGTTCTCTTGGCTAGCTGATCATGGCCGTCACCGAATCTCCTTCGTGACGGATGTGAAAACGGGTGTCGGCGATTTTCTTCTTGGCGTCAGCGCGCACGATGAAGTTGTTCATGAACAGCAGGTCCATGCCCGACAGGCTGAAGGTGTTGAAGGCGTGACTGGGGTGCTCGACAATGGGCTCGCCCTTGAGGTTGAAGGATGTGTTCATCACCACGGGCACACCGGTCAGCTCGCCGAAGCGTTCGATGATGCGGTGGTAGGCCGGATTGGACTCGCGGTAGACGGTTTGCAGGCGGCCCGAACCGTCCTCGTGAGTGATGGCCGGCAGCACCGAACGCTTTTCTTCGCGCACGGGCGTGACATAGAGCATGAAGCGGCCGGGGAAGTGGCGTTGAGCCTCGGGGAACTCAAAAAACTCGTCGGCGCGCTCTTCGAGCACCGAGGGCGCGAAGGGCCGGAATGCCTCGCGGAATTTGATTTTGCTGTTGAGCTTCTCCTTCATCTCCGCCCGGCGCGGGTCGGCGATGATCGAGCGCGACCCCAGGGCCCGCGGACCCCACTCGAAACGACCGCGGAACCAACCGCAGACCTGGCTGTCCTCGAGGGCGCGGGCCACAAATTCGAAAAACTCTTCGTCGTCCTCGATGTAGTCGTGGGCGATGTCGTGGGTTTCAAGGAACTCGCGGATCTGGTCATCGGAGTACTCCGATCCGAGGTAGGCGTGGCCCAGGGCCGGGCCGCGGGGGTTTCCAAGCAGGTGGTTGTAGGCCCAGTAGGCCGCGCCCACGGCTCCACCGTCGTCGCCGGGGGCGGGATGGATGTAGACATCGTCGAAGGGCCCGTCGCGCAAAATCTTGAAGTTGGCCACGGAGTTGAGGGCCACGCCGCCGGCCAGGCAGAGCGAGGTCAGACCCGTCTCGCGATGCAGGGCTCTGACCATCTTGAGCAGCACTTCTTCGGTGACCTTCTGAATCGAGGCCGCCATGTCGCAGTAGTAGGGGTCGAGGGATGTGTCCTGCAACTTGGGATCGCGGGGCGGCCGACCGAGGTGTTCGGAGAAGGCCGGCGTGAGGGTCGAGTCCCGTGAGAAGTGATAGGCAAAGTAACGCATGTCGTGCCAGAGGCTGCCGTCCTCGGCTACTTCGATCATCTCGTAGATCTTGCTCGTGTACTTCGGTTCGCCGTAGGGGTGCATGCCCATCAGCTTGTACTCGCCCTCGTTGATCTCGAAACCACAGTAGGCCGTGAAGGCCGAGTACAAGAGCCCCAGGGAGTGGGGAAAGCGCAGTTCCTTGATGATCTCGATCTTGTTGCCGCGTCCCACGGCACAGGTGGCGGTGCTCCACTCACCGGCTCCATCCACGGTCAGGATGGCACTCTCTTCAAAGGGCGAGGTGAAGAAACTCGAGGCCGCGTGGGACATGTGGTGCTCGGCGAACAGGAACTTGGAGCTGGGCTGGCCGAGTTGGCGACTCATCATGGACTTGATCCAGAGCTTCTCCGAGATCCAGCGTTGCATGGATTCGCCGAAGACAGCCGCCGAGCGCGGGAAGGTCGCCATGGCCGAGATCAGCATGCGTTCGAACTTCACGAAGGGCTTTTCGTAGAACACGATGTAATCCAAATCGTGGAGCGTGATCCCGCCGGTTTCGAGGACGAAGTCGATGGCCAGCTTGGGGAAACCCGAGTCGTGCTTGACGCGACTGAAGCGCTCCTCTTCCGCGGCGGCCACAAGTTCGCCGTCTCGCACCAGGGCGGCCGAGGAATCGTGGTAATAAAAGGAGAGCCCGAGGATGTTCATCAGTCCTGTCGCCGGGCCGCAGCCAGGCCTCCCTTGCTCGCTTTCCAGGCCGTCCAGTTGCCCTTGGGCCTCCGCGAGAGGTGTAGCGGGTCGGAGAAGAGTCGAGTCAGGAGCGCGAAGGGACCCAGAAGCAGAAAATAGAGCAGGAACAAGAGCGCCCGCGAGAGCATGTTCCCAAAGCGCTCGCTGACATCGAGGAGGACCTTCATGCGGTGTGGGGGATGGGGGAATTCGATGCAGTCATCCGAGGAGTATGCCCGCAGTCGAGGGTTCCTGCCAGAGCCCAGCGGACACTACTTCAGCTGCAATTTGCCTCGATAGAGCTCACCTTCGCGGCGAATCTCGATTTCAATTTCAGCTGCGGGGTCAATCGAATCGAGGAATTGCGCCAGATCGATACGGTATCTGAAGGTGTAGGCCTGGGTCAGGCGCCCGCGACTCTTGCGCAGGGCGTTGATCAAATCGCCTCGGTGCAGGCCAATGGCCTCGGCCGGTCCTCCGCTCGAGAGTGCGGACAGGCGCAAGAAGCGCCCGTTTCGCCCGATGGCGACGGGCTCGACTCGCACCCCCAGGCGCTCGTAGATCAGCCCATCGGTCTTGTCCCAGGCCTGCACGGGCAGAGAGATGGTGCTTTCGCCCCGTTGGACCCTGATGGATGTCAAATGGCCGGGGCGCAGGCCCACACGAGCGAGGCGGTAGCTCTCCAGGGAGTCGATGGCCTCATCGCCCAGGGCCAGCAGGCGGTCGCCGTCGCGCAGGCCAGCGAGGGCGGCAGGACTGCCCGAGACCAAGTCGCGCACGACGACATCGTCATCCTGACTGGTTTCAAATCCCAGCCAGGCACTGTAGCGGTCGGGCGAGATCAATTGTTGCTCGAGCACTTCGCGCACGCGGTCGATGGGGATCGCGAAGCCGATGTTCTCCGCCTCGGTGTTGACCGCGTTGTTGATGCCGATCAACTCGCCGTTGATGTTCAGTAGAGGCCCGCCGCTGTTGCCGGGATTGATCGAGGCGTCGGTTTGAATCAGGTCGTCAAACTGCAAGCTCAGGCCCGAGCCCGGGGTATTGATCTTGATGCCCCGGTGTAGGCCGGAGATGATGCCCACGCTGACGGTGTGGGTGATGCCGTAGGGATTGCCGATGGCCAGGACCCGTTCACCGATCATCAGGTCCGAGCTGGTGCCCAGGGGTACGGTGGCGAATTCCTTGCGGGCGCCGCGAATCTTGAGCAGGGCCAGATCTTCTTCCTCCACGAAGGAGAGCAAGTCGGCTTCGTAGACCTGGTCGTCGATGGACTTTTCGAAGGAGACCCGGATACTGGTGGCGCCCTTGACCACATGGTAGTTGGTCACAATGAAACCCGAGCCGGACAGCACCACTCCGGAACCCGATGAGCGGCCGCTCCTGGAGCGCACGCGGCCCCAGAAATCGAGCACCCGGGTCTTGGTGTCAGTCTCGATGAAAACCACCGCCGGCGTGGCCGATGCCACCACCTGTACTTCCTGGGTAAGGCGCCGCTCGAAGCGTTCCTGGGCGGAGAGTTGATCGATGGGCAGGCCGTTCTCGGTGATCTGCGCTCCTGCCGCGGCGGCCAGGAAAGCCAGGCTGGCAAAGAGATAGATGGGCTTCTTCTTGGGCATTGCTTCTTGGGCACTGTAGTGATTGGACCGGGGCGGGCGGGCTGCCTGTAGCCGGGTGGACTTCTGCTTCCAGTCTACGCATCTCATGGCCAACTGTTTGCACCTGATTGTGCTCGGGGATGACCGCTGAGAGCAATCTCGGGTTGGCTTCCCGGGCCCGGCCGTTAGACTCTTGGGTGGCTGGCATCCCTCCCTGGACGCCAGTTCTATTGTTTTGCCTGCCCCTCCAGCCTTCCATGCGTTTCCTCAGCCTTTTCACCTTTTGCACCCTTGCCAGCCTCTGTTCGCCGAGCTTCTCGAGCGGTGGCGACAGCGGTCTAGTCTCTTCGCCCGTAGCCCTCGAGCGCGGCCTGATCCAGCTCGACGCGGACCGCATCCGCGCCGATCTCTACTTCCTGGCCTCGGACGAGATGCGCGGACGCGACACGCCTTCCCCCGAACAGCGCATCGCGGCGCGCTTCATCGCTGCACGCCTGGAACGGCTCGGCTGGCAGCCGGGCGCCGAGGATGGCTACCTGCACGAATACGAGTTGCCGATCCAGGGCCTCGACGGCCTGGCCTGCCAGGTCCTGGTGGAGTCCGGCGACGAGCGCTTGAGATTCGAGTTCGCCAGGGACTACGCCTGCCACCCGTCTTCGATCTCAACCTACCAGGTTCGCGGCGAGGAACTGATCTACGCCGGGGGCTTCGGCAAGGATGAGATCGAGGGCCTCGACTTCAAGAATCGCTGGGTGATCGCCGAGAGTTCAGGAGTTGGCTTTGGGCGCTTGCGCAGAATCGCCCGCAAGGGCGGTGCCCTGGGGGTGCTGGTCGTGCCCGGGTCGGAGCTTTCGCCCGCGGCCATGGCCGATCGGGTGGAGTCCTGGGGAACGCGGGCCCTGGAGGGCAAGCTCAATCGAGGCCGCAGCCGGCGTGCCTACCCGCTTCTCTACCTCACCGCCGATGCGGCGCGCAAGCTCTACGACTTCGCCGGCGTCAGCGATCCCGTGGCGGGCGATGTGCTCGCCGTCAGCCTGCAAGAGACGCGCGCCTCGAAAGATGACGCCCGGGTGGGGCTGGAGAATGTCTGTGGCCTGTGGCCCGGTAGCGATCCTGTCCTGAGAAACGAAGTGCTCATCATCTCTGCCCACTACGACCACGTGGGCGCAAGCGATGAGGGCGAGATATACAACGGCGCCGACGACAACGGTTCGGGCACCTGTGGGCTCCTGGCCCTGGCCGAGGGCCTTGTTGAGTACGGCCCCATGCGTCGCACGGTGATGCTCATCTGGGTCTCGGGCGAAGAAAAAGGCCTCCTGGGTTCCGCGGCCTGGACCAGCGACCCGTGGTTCCCCGAGGGGATGCAGCCCGTGGCCGACATCAACATCGACATGATTGGCCGTAACGCTTCCGACTACCTCTTGATCACGCCCACGGCGGAGCGCGCTGAGTACAACGGTCTGGTGCGCCGGGCCGAGGCCCTCGCGCCTCTCGAGGGATTTCCAAAACTCGGCAATTGTGACGCCTACTGGAGTCGTTCGGACCACGCCAACTTCTCGCGCAACTTGCACATCCCCGTAACTTTTTTGTTCTCCGATGTCCACGAGGACTACCACAAGCCCAGCGACACTCCGGACAAGATCGACTACGACAAGATCCGGCGGGTGGCTCGTCTGGTTCTGCGCATGTTGGACAGTCTGCAAGCTGACGAGTTGAACCTCTGAATAGTCGGTGATAGCCCTCTGATGCGGGTGTTACCTCCGGGAATGCTGCCTCTGGAGGGTGAGGCATTCGGGAGCAACGGCCAGCCTTCGGGCCGGGGCGGCGCTTTCCAAGGCTGCTCCTGGAGGTCATTTCTGGGCCGATTTTTCGGAGCGGGTAGCCCTGACGAGCGCCAGGCCCTAGGATCTCGCTCCCTTGCGCCCCAGTCACCGGGGGCGGCCGACACCTTCCGACCGAGAACCTTCCGCCCGAGAAAACAGGAGCTGAACCTTTGACCTACATCGTCGCTGAACCCTGCGTCAAGTGTAAGTACACCGACTGCGTTGATGTCTGCCCCGTGGATTGCTTTTGCGAGGGTGAAACCACCCTGGTGATCAACCCCGACGAGTGCATCGACTGTGGCGCCTGCGTGCCCGAGTGTCCCACCGAGGCGATCTTCAGTGAGGATGACCTGCCCGAGAAGTGGTCGGACTACACCGAGTACAACGCCAAGATGGCCGAGGAGTGGCCCGAGATCACCGAGAAGAAGGACGCCCTCGCGGACGCCGACGACTGGAAGGACATCGAGGACAAGCGCGAGCACCGTAACGAGACCTCCGCCTGAGGTTTCTCTGCCAGCACCGCCCGGGTTTCTCCGCTAATCACCCGGGAAGCGCCCACGCCTCACCAATGCGCCGCAGGGGCCATGCTACCTGGACAACATGGGTTTCTGCGGCTTATTCGTGGGCCTCGAGGGTGCGGTGCAGGAGGATCGCCGCGGCGGCGTTGACGCTGTAGGAATCGATGCTCGAGCTCTGGCGGATCGTGACCGTCTCGTCCAGTGTGGCGATGAATTCGCGCGGCAAGCCAAAGGCTTCGCTGCCTAGGCAGAGCACCAGGCGCTTGGCGCTTCTGCGCCAGCGGGAGAGGGGCGTGCCGCCGCGGGACACGGCGGCCAGGGTCGTGGCCTGGGCGCCCTTCACCGCCTGCCTGAGTTTGCTTGTGCCCGCGCAGGTAAGGATCGGCAAGCACAGGCTGCTACCCATGGAAGTGCGCAGGGCCTTGGGATGGAAGGGGTCGCAGTAACCCACGGCCAGGAAGGCGCAGGCCCCGGCGGCATGGGCCGTGCGCACCAACGCGCCTACATTGCCGGGGTCCTGCACATCGATGGCGGCCAGCACCACGGCGCCCGTGGCCCCGTTGTCTGCGTCGGCGGCCTCAAAAATCCGAGCGAGGCTCGTCTCTGGGGCTCTGCGCACGAAACCTACCAGGGCGCCAAAACTGCGCCCTTGCACGAATTCCGTCAACTCGGCGTCGGGGGCCGCCAGGAGTTCCAACCCTTCGCAGGCGCTTAGAGCTTGCACCAGAGCCCTTTCCCGAGGGCGCTCGGAATGCATCAAGCTGTCGGCGAGCACCACGAATTCGAGGGCTGCGCGCGCCCGTAGGGCACGCTCCACGAGGCGCAGGCCCTCGATGGAAAAGCCATCCAGAGCTGCGCGGCCCGCGGCGCTCTCGCACTGGCGTAGTTCGGCCAGGCAGCGCTGCCAGGAGCGCGGCTTCAAGGGCCCGTCCCTCCAGAGCCCCGTCCTTGCGAGCCCGCCTGGCCACCCTGCTGGCGGTGCTCGAAGGCCCGGCAGGGATGCCCCAAGCTCTGGCGCACGAGCACCGCAGGCCAGGCGCGGGACTTGAGCGCGAAGGCTCGGCAACCGTTGGGCCAGGCGGCTTCGTAGGTCACGAATAGATGCTGGCAAGCGCGGCAGTCGGGGTCGGCTTCGGGTTCGGGCTCCTTCACCCCCCGATCCTGGGCCAGGGCGGCGCCTGGATCAAGCTATGGGATTCGCCTGCTTTGCTCGGGAAGCCGCGGGCACCCTGGACGCCGAGCGCTCCCCCCGGCAACAATGCAGCCCATGGCCAAGCAGCGCGATGAGCGCGCCCCCGATCTCGAGCAGGGCGCCCTGACCCACAATCCCTTCCGGGCCCTGGCCGGAGCAGGAGAGGGGAGCGCACCCAGGGTGCCTGAACCCACCCCCGAACCCGCGGCGCAATCCCCCGCGGATCTCGCGGGCAAGCTGGTTCTCTCCCGCGCGGCTCGCGGCAAGCGCGGCAAGACCGTCACGCGCTTGGTCGGCGTGGGCGGCGGAGACGCCGGGCGCGAAGAGCTCCTGCACAGTCTGCGCAAGGCCCTGGGCGTGGGTGGCCAACTCGAAACAGACGCCATCGTCTTGCAAGGCGACTGCGCCCCGCGGGTCGCCGCCTGGCTCGAGGCCCACGGAGCGCGCAACATCGTGGGCGGCGACTGATGGCGGGCGAGCGGGACAGCATCGAGGATTGGGCCCTGGCGATCATCACGAGCTGCGATCTGGAGCAGAAATTCTCGCCGCCCGCGGCACCGCTGGAGTTCGCGGCGCGGAGCACGCCTCTCCGGGTGGCGACACCGGGTCGGCCACCCGAGGTTGAAGTCGTGCTGTGCTCACCCAAGACGCCGCGCCCCGGAGCCCTGGCAAGGCCCCGCGCCCGGGCTCAACTCCTGCACACCTTTGCCCACCACGAGGTGCAGGCGGCGGAGCTTTTTCTCATGGCCCTCTTGGCTTTCCCAGAAACGCCCGAGGCCTTTCGGCGGGGGCTCGTGACCCTGGCCGGCGACGAGTTCCGCCACGCCCGGCTGTACCGGGCGGAGATTGAGCGTTTGGGTTTTGGTTTCGGCGACTTTCCCGTGCGCGATTGGTTTTGGCAGCGCCTGGCGCCCGCGCGATCAGCGCTCGAATTCGTGGCCCTCATGGGGATCGGCTTCGAGGGCGCCAATCTCGACCACGCCGAAGTCTGGGCCCGTCGCTTCGAGGCCGTGGGCGACGAGCAGGGCGCGCGCTGTCAGCGCACCGTGGGTGAGGAGGAAATCGCCCACGTGCGTTTCGCTGTTGATTGGTTTTGCGCGTGGACCGGCGAGTTGAGTTTCCAAAGCTGGCGCGCGGAACTGCCCGCGCCGCTCACGCCCGCCATCATGCGCGCCAGGCCCTTCAACGCCGAGGCTCGCCAGAGAGCCGGGCTCGACGCAAGATTTCTTGAGGATTTTGAAGCGTGGACCAGCGCACCCTCTGGGATCTGAACCTTGACGCCGAGTTCGAGTTGGCCGCCCGCGGCGGCTACTCGCGCTCCCGAGCAGCGCTTGCGCTGGTGGCTGAGCACACTCGCGGTGCCCGTGGGCAGTTGGCTCCCGGCGACCTGGTTTTGGGGGACCCGGGGACGGCAGGTGAAGACCTCCGCGGCTGCTTGGGCCGGGCCTGGTGCCCCACGCCCTCGGCCCTTGCGCGCTTGCGCGACGCCGGCGCAGAACCGGCGCCGGCGCCCGCGCTGGAAATTCTGCGGGAGGTCAACGGCCGCGCCTTCTGCGCCGAGCTCGGTCAGACCCTGCCCCACGCCTTTCACACCCATCTCCGCGATGACCTGTGCGCACGCCTCGACGGCGGCGCTGGGCCCTCACTCTGGCTGGCCAAGCGCGCCTTCGGCGTGGCTGGGCGCGGCCAGCGCAAGTTGCGCGCGGGCGCGCTTTCGGAGCCCGACCTGCGTTGGATCGAAGCCTCCCTCGACGGCGCGAGCTTGCAGGTCGAGCCCTGGCTCGAGATAGAGGCCGAGTTTGTCCTGCAAGCTCTGCTGGAACCCGGCGCTGAGCTGCGTCTGGGGCCGGTCATGGTGCAGCTCACCGGGCCGGGCGGTGCCTGGCTCGAAACCCTGGAGCCCGCCGAGGCCGCCGTCGATCCAGAGGATGCGGCCGCGATCAAGCGCGAGGGTCGGCGCGTGGCCGAGGCTCTCAGCAAACGCGGTTACTTCGGTCCCTTCGGTCTGGACGCCTACCGCTACCGCTGCCCAGAAACCGGCGAGTCGCGTTTACAACCCCGCAGCGAGATCAACGCCCGCTACACCATGGGCTGGAAGCTGTAAAGGTGGCCGCGCCCCTCACTCGCGCCAGGTATTGACCACCTTTCCGTCCTGGAACTCGACAAAGACCGCGCCTTCGGAATTGTCGGAGGTCTCCGTGCCCAGAACCAAGAAGATCGAGACCTTGTTCACGGAGGTCTCGCTGAATGCCCACTTCCAAATTTCCCCACCTTCGTTGTCGGTTTCGATGATCTGCGTGGGCTCGCCCAGGAGGTCTTGAACAAACCGGGCGGATTGGCCAGCTTGCATCTGGCTGAAGGTGGATTCGGCGATGTGTACGCCGGTGCTATCGGTACTGCTCTTCGAGCCGATCAGGCAGGCGGGCAGAAACAACAGCAGGACGAGGCCGGCGGGGAAGAGGGTCAGGTTCTGGGGTAGGTTGCGCATGGCTTTTGCTTTTGGGAAGAGTTGGAGGATCTGGCGTGTGAATCGTACCAGGTGTGAATCGTACCAGGTACTCTGCCGCTGCTCTGGCGTACCTGGTACGCCAGAGCAGCGGCAGAGTACCTGGTACGATTCACACACACACAGTCTAGCGTTCGTGCGTCGGAAAGGCGAAGTCTAGGAGTGTGAAGGTCTCCGCCTCGAGAGAGACATCGCCGTCGCTGAGGTCGATCGTCCTCTCCAGGAACAGCTCCTCTCCGCTCTCAGTGTCGTGACCGAAGGTGATCTTGAGCCGGTAGACTGAAGGCATGAGTCCCTCGAAGGTGAATTGCCCGGGCACAAGGCGACGTTCCCTCGGTTCCCCTCGTTCGCCGCCTACTTCTTTTCCCTCTTTTGCAATGGGCGTGATCACCCATCCGGAAGCGGAGACTGAATCTACGGCCCACTCGGGCGTGAGTTCGAGCTCGATCATACCCCCAGGGATATCGCTCATAGCGAAGGCGCCGGACAGCCTCCGGTTGCCTTCGAGGACAATGTCAAACGGTGAATGGAGGTTTGCGAAGATCTCAACCTCCCCGACCCGCACTGCAGCCAATCTCGAGCCGCGCGGAGTCAAGTCGCTCGGAGTCCCGAAGAAGAACACCGTCCAGGTGCCCACCCGCAGGCGCGGCAGCTCGTAGAAGCCGAGATCGTCACTTACGGCCCTCCGAGTCCGGTCGGCTACGATGTCGGCCCCAAAAGAAAAAGCGACTTTCGCTCCGGAGCTGGGAACCCCCAGCGCGTCGAATATCATTCCGGAAACGGATCCGTACTCGTACTCCAGCATCTCCCCGTCTTCGGGATCACCCACGAGCAGCGTTTCCTCTGGAGCGGAAAATAGTGGCTTGCGCGAGGCCGAATCCGTGAGGGAAGCCGCTTCCGACTCCCCAATCGCGTCCTCTGCAGCCGCCGGAACGGCGGCCTGAGTCACGTGCTCGAATCCTTCGGGACTACCGAGGTTGTGCAGGGCGACGAGCCCCGCCACGATGAGCAGGCCCGTGGCCACGAGAATCGCCCGCCTTAGCACGGGCAGGCTTCCTTCGTGTTGCTCCTCTTGGTCCCGTTTACCCAGTATGTGGTGGTGCGGGAATGGGTCGTACTGTCGTGGCCGCCGACGCCGCCGGGCTCAACCGTCGTGCCGGTCGTGTGGCTGACTGTTCTCGTGACCTGATAGCGGTAGGTAAACACGAGGTAGACCTCGATGCAGTCGCCCTCGAACCCGCCGTTGTTCTGCGTGTCGCCGTTGGGACCGCTCAAGTTGCCGCCCTTGTTCTCGATCGGCGGGGCTGCTGTCGTGGGCGGGTTACCCGCCGTTGCGTTGCCCATCGGGTCATCGCCCGAGATCGGATCGGACTCCCAAATGGTGGGCTCACCCGTGCCGCAGGCCCATTCCGCGGAGACCGGGTCGCCAGCCTGCCCGAGTGCCGGACGGTCGAACTCGTAGTCGCTTGTCGTTCCCTCCGAAATGCAGTCGGCAGCGAAGATCAAGGGGGCGGAAAGGATGCCGGCGAAGAGGGCCAGCATCACGATGTTGAGCCTGTTCATGATCCTGTTCTTGGGTGTTGTAGGTTTTGGTGAGGCTTTCTGCGGCGGTCCGCGGGGCCATTTGTTTTGGGTCCTGATTGAAAAAAAGCAAGAAGGGGTGCATCACATGGGGCGACCTTTTCAGTGAGGTCTCCCCCGGGCGAATAGAGGCGGCTCTTTTTGCCCCTTCATGGTCCTTGACGGAGGAATGCGGAGGCGGCTACCGAGAATCCTGGTGTTTTTGTTTCGGCCTTCTGGGGCATTGCCTTTTGGGGCATCGCCTTCTGGGGCATCGCTACCCCGCTGAGGATTCCAGGCCTCCCCAGCACAACCGTTCGGCCCCCCTCAAGCGCTTGATTTGGTACTCCGCGCGCTGGGCTTCGGAGCGCGAAGCATAGGGGCCAAAGGTCGCCGCCAGGAGCCACGGCCGGCCGCCGCGGGTAGAGCGCGCGCCACCGGGGGCCAGGCCGTTGTGCTCGGCCACGCGACGCTCGACATCCAGGGCAATGCCCACGTAGGTCGAGCCTCGGGCTTCGGAGGTGATTACATAGGCGCTCCAATCCATAGCGCACCAAGGTAGCGCACAGGGATGCCAGCTGCACCGGCGAGGTTCGGCCCGCCACGATTGGGGCCGTCTGAGGGGCCGGGAACAGCCCTGGCCAAAAAACGGCTGCTTCGGGTCGGCATTTTCCCTGCCCCGGCTTAGCCTGGAGACGGAGGTTCCAGATCTAGAATCGAACCCTCACAGAGCCTCGCTCGCTCGGGGCCCCGGCCACTCTTCCTTCCCCAGCTGGCGAAAAGGCGTACTCCAAATTGGATCCTGGTACCGAGCCACCACGACTTGCCCCTGGAATAACAAACACCATGCACAAACTCCTCGCTGCCCTCTTGGTCTTGCTTTGCAGTAGCACCCTGGCCTCAGCCCAGGCCCACTTCGACGAGTGCGGCGTGATCGTCGCCGGCAGCACGACGGGTTGTCCCAAATTCTTCGCAGTCCACGGCACGACTTACCTGCTCGATGACTACGGCACCTTCCAGGTGGGCGACACCTTGCGCGTTCAAGGTGCCCTCGACCCCGGTTGCCTGACGCTTTGCATCGTGAGTAACGGCGGCTGCGTGACGGTCTCCAACCTCGGCTCCTGCGGACCCGGAAACTCGGCCAGCCCCTTCTGTTTCGGCGACGGAGTGGGTGCGGCCTGTCCCTGTGCCAACCACGGCGCAATGGGCCAGGGTTGCGCCAACTCCACGGGCGCTGGTGCCAGCCTCACAGCCAGCGGCAGCGACAGTGTAGCAGCCGATGATTTGGCCTTTTCTGCCGGCGGCATGTTGGCGGGCCAACCCAGTTTGCTCTTCTCCGGTCTTACGGCCCTCAATGGTGGCAACGGAGTCGTCTTTGGGGATGGATTGCGCTGCACCGGGGGCATCGTCTTGCGCCACAGCATCGCCGTTCCCAATGGCCTGGGCGATGCAGCCTGGCCCTCGGGGCTGGCCTCCGCGGCAGGTATCATCGCTGGCGACACGCGCCACTTCCAGGGCTGGTACCGCGACCCTTCTTCCTCGCCCTGCGGCTCGGGCTTCAACTTGACCCATGGAGTCAGCGTGAATTTCACCCCGTGAAGCGCTGGGAGTGCCTGCACCTCGCCAGTTCGCCGAGAGGCCGGGCTAGTGGGCACGACTCCCGCCGGGGCCATTCTGAACACCACCCCGAGCCTGCCGGCCATTCCCGGCAGGCTGGACTCAGAGCGACTGTTCCTGTCTCCCTTCGATGTTTCCGGTGGGCAACGCCCGTGGCCTGGTGATCGTGAACAGCGCCTTCTGAAGTCCTAGCGGCGCCGGGGAACTCCGCGCAGGGCCTTGGCGCTGCGCGGATCTTCGGGCCAGGAATGGCGCGGGTAGCGGCGGCGCAAGTCGCGACGCACTTCGGCGTAGGTGTTGGTCCAAAAACTCGCCAGGTCCGAGGTGACTTGCTGGGGGCGGCCATTGGGAGCGAGGAGGTGCAAGAGCACCGGGACGCGACCGAGACCCACCCGCGGCGTCTGCTCCTGGCCGAACATTTCCTGGATGCGCACGCAGAGGACCGGCGGCTGGCCGGCTTCGTAGGCCAGAGCTATTTGGCTGCCGCTGGGCACCGTCAGGCGTTCGGGGGCCTGCTTTTCGAGGGCCGTGCACCGTTCCCAGCCGAGCTCGGTGCAGAGAGCCTTGAGCAAGGGCGCGCGGCGCAGTTCTTGGAAGCTCGTGCGGCCACGAGAGAGCTGTTGCAGGGCCTTGGAGAGGAGTTGCGCTTGATCCGGCAGCTCCAACTCGGGGCACCATTCGCCCACGCAAGCGAGTCGTGCGAGCCAGGAGTGCACCTCGGCCAGGTCCAGGTCCAGGGCCTCGGGCAGGTTGGCCCTGGCCGCGGCTAACAGGAGATTCGCCGTCTCGTCGTCGCGCTTGGTGGGCAGGGACCGCGACTCAAGCACCAGGGAGCGATAACAGGTGGTCTCCTGGCTCAACACCCGCTCGCTTTTTGCGTCGAAGGAGAGTCTGCGCTCGCAGGTGATTCGCTCGGGCTCGAGCCACTCGCGCTCCACTCTGCTGGCGCGACGCACCAGGCTCTCCGTGCCACCGGCATCGAGATCGACGCAGACGAAGAGCCGGGACTCACGCACGCCGCACTCGGGCGCCAATCGCACGCCCCGGCCGCCCACCATCTGGGCCCTGTCGCTGCCGGCCGCGCGGCGGCAGGCCAGGCGGTCGGGGAAGGCGGTGAAGAGAGCCTTGAGGGTGGCTTCGTCGCGTTGGGCTATGGTGCCGGGGCTTGCCTCCGAGGTCACCAGCCGTTGCAACTGGTCGCGTGCGCGCAGGACGCGGCGGGCTGCGGCGGGTTGCAGTTCGCCTGCTGGACCGCGGGTCTCGCCGCCCTGCTCGAAGGCCTCCAGGGCATAGACCGCATCGAGCCAGTCCGAGTCGTGGGGGCTGACTCGCGGCGCGCTCCTGCTGTCGCCGCGGCGGAAGGGACTGCGTTCGGCCAGGAGGGCGGCGCACAGGGCGGCTTCCCCGGCCACGCCCGCCGCGGCGCCTTCGAGGAGCAGGCGGCCCAGGCGGGGCGCCAGGGGCAGGCCGTTCAACTGCCGGCCCGTGGTGGTGACTCGCCACGAGGGCTGGCCGCCGGATTCTATGGCGCCCAGCCCTTCGAGCAGTTCGCGAGCGCGTGCCAGGGCTGCCGGCGGCGGTGCTTCAAACCACGGGAAGGATTCGAGATTGCGCTCGCCGAAACAGGCCAGCTCCAGGGCCGCACCCGAGATGTCCACGCGGCGCACTTCGGGTGAGTCTTCCTCGGATCGGCCGCGCTCTTCCGCGGCGCTCCACAAGCGGTAGCAGATTCCAGGCGCCGTACGTCCGGCGCGGCCCGCCCGCTGGCGTGCGGAGGCCCGCGAGATGGGCGCCAGCTCAAGCCGGTCGAGGCCCAGGGCCCTATCGTAGACCACCCGCCGCGCCAGTCCCGTGTCCACAACCGCGCTGACGCCAGGTATTGTCAGGGAGGTCTCGGCGATGTTGGTGGCCAGCACCACACGGCGCCGGGCGCTGTCTGCGAGCACGCGGTCCTGGTCCCGGGGGTCGAGGTCGCCGTAGAGTTCGAGGATCTGAACGCCTCGCAAGCCGCGCAGAGCTTCGAGGGCACTATGCACGCGGCGGATCTCGCCCACGCCGGGTAGGAAGACGAGCACCAGGCCTGCGGTTTCCTCCAGGGCGCGCAGCACGGCGGGACAGACGCTGTCCTCAACGCGCGTTTGGCGCCTTGCCGCGGCCGCGACGGGGAGGTAGCGCTCTTCGACATCGAAGAGCCGGCCGCGGCTCTCGATGAGTGGCGCGGACCCCAGGTATTCCTGCAAGCCATCGCTTTCGAGGGTGGCCGACATGACCACCAGCGCCAAGTCCGCTCGCGTCTCCCGCCGCACGCAACAGCAAAGGGCCAGGGCCAGGTCACAAGTCAGGCTGCGTTCGTGGAACTCGTCGAAGATCACCGCACCGATGCCTTCGAGGAAGGGATCGTTTTGTAGGCGGCGCAGGAACAGACCCTCGGTTTCCACACAGAGGCGCGTGGCCGCGGATGTCTGGGTATCGAAGCGCACGCGATAACCGACTTCGCCGCCAACACGCGAGCCGCGTTCCCAAGCGATGCGCCGAGCCGTGGCCCGCGCCGCCATGCGTCGCGGCTCGAGCATGACCACGGTCTGGCCCCCGGGCAGCGCATCGAGGACGGCGCCTGGAACGCGGGTGGTTTTGCCCGCGCCGGTGGGCGCGCGCAGGAGTGCCGTGGGATTGTTTGCGAGGGCTGCCAGGAGTTCGGGCAGGACCTCGTCGATGGGCAGGGGCTGGGGAACTGTTGGCGGGGGAGGGGACATGGGAACTTGCAAGTCTCTTGCAGACAGCCTAGCGCCGCGCAGGCCCGGCGGGGAGTGCAGTTTGTGGACACTGGCGCCGCGCGGGCTTGATTGCGGATAAATCTTGACCGCGGAACACCAAACTTCGGGAGCGCTGGACTCGCTTCGATTGCGTCAAAGGAGAGAACAGTCAAGCGGCCAGTTGCCGCGTTTGATGCGCGCCTTCAGCGACCACCCGCGTTAGGCTTTGCAAGCCATGGCTGCGACACAAGGAACCGATCGAGGCGCTCGTACCGCGACCGGTCTTTTGCGGTTGGCCATGGCCGTGGCTCTAGGCGGCGCGGCCTGGACCACCGCCACGCGCTACAGCCATCTCAATGGCTTGCTGTATCAGCGCGGGTACCTCGACCTGGAGGCGGTCACGCATATGGACGGCGGCGCGGCTATGTTGCTCGCCTTGGTGGGCCTCGCGACCCTGGCGCGGCGTCTTCCGTGGGGGCTCTTCTACGCTGTTCTTTGGTTCGCTCTGGAAGCTGTGGCCCTGACTCTCGACGGCGGGGCAGCCCTTTCGAACTGGACGGTTGCGGCCCATGCCGTGCGCATCCTGACACCTCTGGCGCTCTTCTTCTTGATTCGTGGCCGCGTCTTGTGGGCAGAGTTTTTGCTGCGCGCAGCGTTGGCGGCGACCTTCGTGGCCCATGGCATCGAAGCCCTGAGCGAAGTGCCCGCTTTTCTCGATCTCCTGCTCTTGAGCGCCAGGCGCCTGGGCTGGTCCCTCACCGAATCGGGCGCGGGGGCGCTGCTGATGGCGATCGGCACGGTGGACATCGCCTTGGCTTTGTTGCTGTGCGCCGGGCGCTTGCGTGCGGTGTCGGCTTACATGGCTTTTTGGGGCGCAGCAACCCTGGTGGCGCGCATGAGCGCCGGGGGCCTCGTCCACTGGCCCGAAGCCGTGGAGCGCATCCACCACGTCGCCGCGCCTGCGGCTTTGTTCATACTGTGGTCAGCGAGGGCGCGCGTGCCTGGAAAGACCTCGCCCTCCAACTTTGCATGATGAAGATATTCTGCCACTCTCTTTGCGCCCCTCTCGCGTGCTTGGGCATGCTCCTCGCATGGCGGTCACCGGCCCTGGCAACGCAAGCGACTTGGACCACCCTGCAAGGCACCACGCCGGCCCAGGTGCGTATCACTTGGTGGCACGCCCCCGCGAGCAGCGCCACAATCTCTTGGAGCACCGAGACGCAGACACAGGTGAATCTCGTGCGCTTGACCCGCGCTGGCGGTCTCCTCGAAGGCGATAGTTCCAGTGACATCGTCGTGGAGAGTTCACGAGACGGCCTGTACAGCGGGAGCGCTGCAACCGGCGGCGCCTATTATCACCACGCACGGGTGCAGGGGCTCGCAGCCGGCACGCGCTATGACTTCGTGGTGGAATCCGATGGGGAACTCTCGCGGCGTTTTCATTGGCGGACGGCACCCAAGGCGGATCCCGGCGAGCAGTCTTCTTTCACACTGCTCTACGGCGGTGACTCGCGCACGGCGCACGCCGACAGGCTGCGAATGAACAGCCTTATTGCGCAGCTTATTGGCAGCGATGAGGCTCTCCTGGCCTTCGTTCACGGCGGCGACTTTGTCATGCGTGGGGACAGATGGCCGGACTGGGAGTTATGGCTCTCGCACCATGAAGTCGCCACCGGCGCCGATGGGCGCATCCTGCCGGTGGTGCCGGCCCGCGGCAACCACGACATCGGTGCGCTCTATGACGAGGTCTTTGACGAGCCTGGCGGCGCGGGCTTGAACTATGGCGCCATGCGGGTCGGCAGCGAGCTGGCCCTCGTGACCTTGAACACCAACATCTCCACCGCCGGCGATCAGGCGCTCTGGATGGAGGCCAATCTGCCGCTTCTACGAGCCTCGCATCGTTGGCTCCTGGCCCAGTACCACCAGCCCATGTGGCCCGCGCTCAAGGCTCCTTCGCCCGCGAAGGATCTGTGGGTGCCGCTCTTCGAAGCCAGCGACCTCGACTTGGTGCTCGAGTCCGATGGCCATGTGCTCAAACGCACTGTTCCCATTCGTGATGGCAAGCATGACGAGAGCGGCGTGACCTACATCGGTGAGGGCGGACTAGGCGCGCCCTTGCGCTTGCCAAAGCGCGATCTCTGGTACCTCCAGAGCCCGGGCATGACAGCGCCCGGGCTGCATATCACCCTTCTGGAAGTGTCGCCTGAAGAACTCGTTATCCGCACCCTGGGGCCGGCGATCTCGGAAACGGATTTCGAGCCCGAGGGCGCCCGGGAGGTGCTCGGATCTCTTGCGCCCTGGCAGGTGCTCATCGACGGCGAGGTGGCGCAGGATTGGTTCGCCGTAGGCCTTGCCGAGGGCGAGTCGGCAGCCAGTCGCGATTGGCACACCGAAAGCTCCAGAAGTGGGGCCGGCGGGCTGGCGCGGGCCTGGGTTCGGCTGCCCGCCGAGGTCCTCGCAGGGGCCTCGGAACTGATGTTGCAGGTTCCCCGGGGCGTTCCCCTGGAGGTTTGGCTGGATGGAGTTTCCGTGGCGCGCCGCGCCGCCTGGCGGTCAGGCCCCTGGTGGCAGTACCTCAAGGGGCGTTTCGCCGTGCAGCCAGTGGAGTATCTGGCTCTTCGCAGCCCCGGGGGCCTGGCGGCGGGCCAGGGAGTCTCGCTGGCCATCGAAATTGGCCTTTCCCCCCGGGCTCGAGCGGGCGCAGGCCCGCGCATCGAGTTGCTGGCTGATCCGGTCAACCTGGATGATCTTTCTAGCAGCGCTCCGCGGCTCCTGGATCTGTGGCGCTTGCAGCCGCGGCTCAACGGGCGTTGATCCCCAGGCCAACAAAGAGGCCGCCGTCCCGCGAGTTGACCTCACGGGGCGGCGGCACAGTTATTGGCCACTAGGACCTTGTCTCAGTTGCCGTAGCGCCCCACATAGATGTAGTGGGCGGTCACGCCAGCCTGGGCATTGGTGTTGGTGACGGTGATCAAGCTGACCTCGCCGCCACGGTTGTCGTACTCGGGGAAGAGCAGCAAGCTCGCCGGCTTGCGGCGGCCGATGGAGTCCTGGCACGACTGACCGGCGGCGCCGCTCTCCTCGTTGTCCCCGGTCACGCTGTCAGGCAGCAGGTGCCCTGATTGCAAGCAGCGTTCGAAGGGCAGGTCGGCCATTCTGACTCCGAGGATGTGCTCAACATAGACCGCGTAGAAGGCCGGGTCCTGGATGCTCGCCGCGCTGGAAACGGCCACGCCTCCGTCGATAGTCATCCAGCCAGATTCGGCGCCAAAAACGTGCTCGGCAGGATCATGGTTGGTGAAGTTGGCGAGGAAATCGTTGGTGAAGACCCCCGAGATGTCGCCCAGGAACACCCTCTCCCAACAACGGAAAGTGTGGGAGGTGGAAAACTCCTCCTCGTTGTCGTTGTGGACGAGGAAATCCAAGCTCGTCTGGAACTGGCGACCGCCGGAAAGGGCGATCAGGATCAACTCTCCCCTCACCAGTTGGCCCCCCTGTGTGGGATCCTCGTACTCGCCGAAGAAACGTGGAATCAGGATCTCACCCGCGGTCTTTTCGTACTCGACGCCATTCAAATCCAGCACCGTATCGCCATCGATATCGGACAAGGCATCCTCCATCACCATGGCCCGGTAGTCCACAGGGTTGATGGAGTACTCGAAGCTCTCAAGCCCGCTGATGATCATCGAGTGCCCCACGAGGTAGTCGAAACCGATGGGCTGGTGGGCGCTGTTCACGGCCACCACTTGCAAGAAGCCCTGGCTTGAATCCGGGTTGTGGAAATTGGTGATCAGGGTCAGGGTGTCGTCCGCAGTGAGCTCTTCATAGCGGTCGAATTCGGTGCAATCAAGGTCGAACGTGCCCTCTTCGCAATCGTCGGGAATGCCGTTTCCGTTGTTGTCGGGTTCACACTCGTCGGGGATGCCGTTCCGGTTGCAGTCGTTGGCTGCCGTGCAGGCGTCGAGGACCAGATCACTGATCGCGGTTGCCAAATCCAATTTGGGGTTGGTGGAGACAAACGCCGATCCACCGGTGCCAGCGGCGAGGTCATTCGCTAACGCGATGACGCAAGCTTGGGAGCCGGTGCCAGAGATGGGTGAGACGAAGACGCCGTTTGCAACAGCAACCACAATCGCATTGTCAATGGAATCCTGGTCGGCTTGAGTGCATGAAGACCCACCGTTCTGCGCGGCTTCGTCGCTAATGGGGACAATAACTCGCACCGCGCCGGGGAGCCAGCTGAAGTTTCCGGCCACCACGGCCGTGGCCGGGCCCCAGTCTTCGGGGTGATTGAGGGGTGGGCCCGGATCGGGTCCGGGCACAGTTGAGCCCAAGAGATTCAGGACATTGTCCTCGAGGCAGGAGAATGTGTTTGCGGTGATACCCAAGATGGTTGGCGTTACCTGGATACCATCGGCCAGCAGATCGGCGACGACCTGGCCGATGATGGCGCAAAGGGCCTCGCCCTCGTCGGACATCGACCCCGAGGTGTCCATGACAAAGACCAGATCCACCGGCGGGCAGGCAGGGCATTCATCGGGCAGCTCGTCGTTGTTGCAATCCGCACTGGTGCCGCTCGCTATATCACACTCGTCGGGGATGCCATTCTGGTTGCAGTCGTTGCCGTCAAGTTCTTTGCTGTCGGGGATGCCATTGCTGTTGCAGTCGGGACCCGACTTGCCCCGAGCACCCTGCGCGCTGACAAGGCCGGCGCACAAACCAAATATGGCCACGCTGATTGCCGCGCTGTGGCAGAATCGGATTTCTCTCATAATACTCTCTCTGTGCGAACGGCTCCGCCATCCCAGCAACCCCAAGTGGGCCTTTGCCGGGGCCCCGGCGAGGGGCCGGCTCGGCGTCCTACATACTTTTGCTGTTAGCCCGGATGATTCATCCATAAGGGCCTGATTCGATCCAACTTGGTTCCAGGTGGTCTACTTCGGTCAATCGAAGCGGGCGGTGGCGGACCCCGGCGGGGCCCTTGCAGGTCTCCCGGGGCGCCAGAAATCGGAAAGTACCGCCAGCGCTCAAGAAGAGCCCGAAGCCGCCCGTTGAGGCGGGTTCAGGTGCTCTTGAATAGATAGTTCAGTAATTCTCTTTCCAGATACTGGTCGCCTTATGCACGCCAGTTATAGCAAGTTGCATGTAGCAAGTTGCACCTGACTCTGGGATCTGTCAACCCCCTTTGTTTGAAGACTCTTCAAGCCCCCTTGGAGTGCACTTCTTGGCCCTCCTGCTGGCCCCTTGGGCACCTCGGGCCATCGAAAACCGCGGAACCCGTCCCTCCGGTGTTGGTTGACTGGACTCGTCCGACAAACTTCTCCCCAGGGCTCCCATGACGCAATCAACTCGACGCCAGCTTTTCTTCCTCCGTGGGATGCAGTCCCTGGCTTTCCTCGCGGCGGGGGCCCTGGGCCTCCAATCGGGGCTTTCCAGTTTGAGCGGGGAGAGCGGCCTCTTGACGGTGGGCGACGATGAGGTGGCCGTGATTCACGACAACTGGAGCGGGGCCGCGCGCCAGATCGACACGCCTGGCAAGCGCTTCTTCATGCCTTTCTTGCAGGACGCGCGGCTCTTGAAGCGCAGTCCGGCGAGCATGGCTTTGCAAGGGGCGGCGCGCCAAACCCCACTCGTGGTGCCCAGCCTTTCGATCCGTGCGGCGGATGGCTCCAGCTTTCGCTTCGAGAACTTCAGTTTGCAGTTTGCCCTCTTGCCCGATGCCGCGGAAGCCTGTCTGATCGACTCCTCGGCTGACTTGCAGGCGGCGGCGGCCGTCGTGGAAGCCCATGCACGGGCCATTCTGCGCGACGAGTACGGCCGCTTCACGACCGCCAGCGTGGTACAGAGCGCGAGCCTCAAGGCTGCCGACACTGCCTGTCGCTCGCGCCTCGCCGAGGCCCTCGCGCCCCACGGTCTGCGGCTGGTTCAGCTCTCGACACCCCAGCCCCGTTTTGATCCGCTCCACGAACAAGCGGTCGAACGGCGCAAGGTGGCCATGGGCGAGATCGAGCGCTTGCGCACCAAATATCTGCAATTGGATGCGGAACGCTCCGCGGCCCTGGCTGCCATGGAAAAGGACAAGGCCCAGGAACTGGCGCAGTTGGAATGGAGCCTGGGCGAGTACCGTGCTGAAGCTCACAAGCAGAGTGCGGCGCGGCGTGCCAAGGCCGAGCAGTACTCCGAGGCGCGGCGCACAGCTGGTGAAACCCGACGCTTTGAAGAGCGGCAAGAAGCCCTGGCTCTGACTCAAGAGTACGCGGTCGAGGCCGGCGCCTTGCAGCGGCTAGTAGATCAGTACGCCCTCTCCGGCGAGTTGGCCGTACGCGCCGCCTGGATCGAACGCTTGAAGGACATTCCCTTCCGAGTCGCGCCCTACAGGCCGGACCCGGGGCGCATGGAACTCAGCTCCGCCGCCGAACACTCTTCCCTGGCGGGGCTCTGAGCCTCGCCCTCCACAATCACAGCCACACACAGATTCCCATGGACTGGCAAAAAAGTCTGACCCTCGGCGCTCGCCGCCTGTATAGCGCCGTTCGAGCTGCCTCAATTTTTGTTCTGCATTGGACCCGCCGGGCGCTGGTTTTTGTGCGCACGCTTGCCACCGGGCCGCGCACTCGCTCCAGCTTGGCCCAGGGCCGAGCGCAGGCCTCCCGCGCCTGGCGCACCGGCGGTCGCGGCTTCGCTGGGGCGGCGATCTGCGGTGGCCTGGTTTGGTTTTTGACCGTGGCGGCGGGCCGCCTGGCCTTGCACCCCGTGAGGCCTGGAGAGATTGGGGTCCGGGTGAGCGAGTGGGGCGGGAGCGGCATCGCGCAGCGGGATTTCGCGCCCGGGTTGCACCTGAGCCTCTTTGGCCTGCACGCCTGGCACCGACTGCCCGCGGGAACCCAATGGGTATCGTGGCGCGCCGCGGGACTTGCGGACTCCAGCGGTCTATTGGGCGTGCGCACCCAGGACGGCAACGAGGTTCTCGTGGCGGTCAGTGTGCCCTTTCGCATTCTCCCCGGCCAAGCTCACCGGATCGTGACCGAGAGCCATCGCAACACCTATCGCGAGCTGACCCGGGCGCGCTCGGAGGCAGTGCTCCTGACCGAGCTCGGCAAGCTCTCCTCGGAGGATTTCACCGCCACCGATGTCCGCAGAGAAGTGCTCGTGGCGGCCCTCGCGGCTCTAAATGAATCCCTGGCATCGGTGCATGTGGTGGCCGAGGCCATTCTGGTGGAGGCCGTGCGGTTTCCCGGGCCCTACGAGAAGAAGCTGCAGGAAACCCAACTCGAAAAGCTGCGCGGCAAGATGCTCAGCGCAACCCAAGCGGTTTCGGAAGAAGAGCAGACCGTGGCGCTCGCCAGGCGCGAAATGAACAGCGAGCTCCAGGCCCGGCGCATCGGTTTGGACATGGAGCTCCAGCGTCTGCGCCTGGAGGCCGAGGACGAACTCGAACAAGTGCAGCGCGAGACCGAGGCCTTCGTAGCGCGCACGCGGGCCTTGGCCGACCGCGAATACAAGCGCCTGGCCCTTGAGGGCCAGGCTGAGAAGCTCAGCGCAAAAGCCCTCGAGGCGGAACTCACCCAAGCGGTCTACGCCAGCGAGGGCGGACAACTGTACCTGGCCGCCCAAGCGGCCAGGGCGACCCACATCCAAACCGTGACCCTCGACGCCAGCGACCCGCGGGTGCCCAACCTGCTCGACCCCGTCGCCATGGCGCGGCTCTTCAGCGGCAAATAGCGCGCATCAGAAGGCCCTCGGGTTGCAACGCCAGGGCCTTGGGCTTGTAACGCCCGGGCGGAGGCCGGACCATGGGGCCCCGGGGACGGATGTTCCAGGGAGGAGCAAGCTTTGGCCGTACGACATTTTCTTTCCAGCCTCGATTTCGAGAGTGCTGAACTCGCCGCCCTGGTGGAGAGTGCCCTGACCCTCAAGCACGCGGGCCGCGGCCGCGGCGGGCTGATCTCCGGCGCTCCCGATCTCGCCGGGCGCGTCCTGGCCCTGCTCTTCTTCAATCCCTCCCTGCGCACCCGCGTCTCGTGCGAGTCCGCCATGGCACGCATGGGCGGCAGCACCTGTCAACTCAGCCCCGGCCGCGACACCTGGCGCTTCGAAGACCGGCCAGGGGTCGTGATGGACGGCGACACCCAGGAGCATGTGGCCGAGCTCGCGCCGGTCCTGGCTTCCATGTGCGACGCCGTGGGTATTCGCAAGGCCGAGTTGTTGACCCAAGACCGCGCCAGCTCCGCCAGCGCCAGCTATGCCGACCTCGCTCGCGACGAGTTTCTGCAGGCCTTCGCGCGGCACTCGGAGGTGCCCGTGATCAACCTCGAATCCAACTCCTGCCATCCCTGCCAGGGACTGGCCGACATGCTCACCCTGCGCGAGTTGCTCGAAGAACCGGCGGGCGAACCCTTCGTGCTTTCCTGGGCCTGGCATCCCAAAGCCTTGCCGGTGGCCACACCCCACTCGCAACTTTTGGCCGCCGCGGACTCGGGCATGCGCATCACCGTCCTGGCGCCCGAGGGCTATGGCCTCGCGCCGGATGTGGTCCGTCAAGCTCGCGAACGGGCCGAGGCCCTGGGCGGTTCGTTGGTGGAAACCCAAAACCCCGAGGCCGCCTTGAAGGGAGCGCGCATCGTCTGCGCCAAATCCTGGGGCCGCCTCGATGCCTACGGCCAGAGCCCCGAGGAGGCCCGCCCCGCCGATCGGCTGCGGGGCGCCTGGATCATCGATGAGGCCAAAATGGCGCGCACCGATGGCGCGCGCTTCATGCATTGCCTGCCCGTGCGCCGTGGGGTGGTGGCCACTTCAGGCGTTCTCGACTCGCCCCTCTCGGCCGTGGTGCAGCAGGCCGAAAACCGCCTCTGGAGCACCACCGCCTTGCTGGCTGACCGCCTGGGCGGTTGAGCCTCTGGGGCGGGCAAGAAGAAAGCTGCCCCCTTAGGGAAAACCCTAAGGGGGCAGCGACTCTCTCTCTTGGGTCTCACTGCCAGGGCAGTGAGCAGTACTAAATTGCATTTAGGGGCGCGATCTGTCAAGAGCCTAATTTTGAAGCATCAGGGATCTCGGAGGCGGGACCCGGCCCGGCCGCCTCGACTTCGGGGGCTACTGGGGCGCCCGAGGCACCATTTTGGAGGGGATCTTCCCCCAGGTTGCGCCCGGGAAGTACGCTCGGCGCCTGTGGGGCCACAGGTTGCATCAGGAGCGTGGGGTCGGTCTCGCGGTAGCGTTGCGAGAGCCCCTCGATGCGCTCGCGGGTTGCAGCCGCCTCGTCCCCGAGGACGCTGAGCTTGCCGAGCACCTCGCGGTACTCAGCGAGCAAGCGGTCGATCCGCCCCGCCTCTTGGCTCAACTCGCCGCGCCGTCCGGCCAAGCTCGCGGCCAGGGCGGCCGTGATGGCCCCCGCGTAGTCCTCGAAAATGCGCAGGGTCAGGCCGTCGAGCAGGGCGGGCACTTGGCTCTCCTGGAAGTCGGCCAGGAGCCCGCCCATGGTGCGCCGCGCGCTGTCGCCCAAGCGCTTGGCCTTGACCTCGCGCGGGATCTTGAGATCGGGCGCTTCGCTGGGACCGAACAAGCGCCGCCGCACCCGGGCGCGGCTGCGCAGGAAGATCCAGTCCAGGATCGACTTTTTGACCGGAATGAGGTCCATGGGCAGGGGGTTCTCATTGATCGCGATGCCAGCGGTGGGATCCACATGATCGAGGGCGCCGCGGCCGAACTTGCCAAAGGCCAGGCCCACACTCACGAGGTCGCGGGCGATCTCCTGGGGCAAGCGCACGCCGGTGGCGCCTTCGGCCACATCGCGGGTCAGGCGTTCGTGGACGCTGAGGGCCAGCTGGCGTTGTTTGGCTTCGAGGCGCGGGGCCAGTTCCTTCTCGATCAGCGACGCGAGGCTGGCGTCGTTTTGGAACCAGGCGTCGAAGGCCTCGGCCACTTCGAGAGCGCTCAAGCGCGAGAGTTCACTCGAGACCCTCTCGCCCACGGCGACCAGTTGGCTCTTCAGTTCGGCCAGGGGTTCGTTCCAGTCGTAGGCCTCCAGGCGCGCGAGTTCGTCCAGGTGCTCGGCCGTCGTGGCTCGCAACTCGGTGAGCCTTGCGACCTCGGCGGCAAGCTCCGCTATGGCCGGGTGGCCGCAGGCCTCGTCGGAATCGGTCAAGAGCCCCAGAGCGCGGCGCAGGCTGTCGCCCAGGAAGGCCACGAGGTAGTCGGTGCTATTGAGGTAGTCCGACAGGTCGCCCATGAACTCGTCGAAGTCAGCCTGGCCGGAGTTGGAAAAGCCGGGCGGGCGGGTTTCCAGGTCATCGGCCTGGCCGCGGCCTTCGGAGAGCCTGCGCGATGCGGCCTTGCAGAGGTCCACGGGGTAGATACGCAGGCGTCCCTCGTCGGCGGCGGCTTTGAGGGGCTGGCTCATGGCCAGGTTCTCAAAAGCCTCCACCACACGCATGGGATCTTCGCTCTCCAGGCTGGGCGTGAGGCTGCCGTCGGGCAGGAGGTCTTGCTTGCTGGAGTCGAGGTTGACCACCAGAAAGATGCGGCTGAAGAGGTCGAGTAGTTCGTTGAATTCGTCGAAGACCTGTTCGAGGAACAGGTTGTCGGTCTTGACCACAAAGATCGCACAGGCCGCCGCGTTGCGGAATTCGCGGGTCATGCGGTCGTAGCCGAATTTCATGCGGCTGTAGAGGCCCGGCGTGTCCACCAGCACCGAACCAGACTGGGCCAACTCGCCGGCGGGCACCTTGACATCGATGCGCCGGATGGCCTCGTCGAAATGGAAGGCCGGGTCGAATTCCTCGCCCTTGGCCTCGATGCTGCGGGTGCGGTCGGCGAGTTCGATGTGAGCCCGATTGACTTGCATGCGCAGGGCGGCGGGGTCGTGGAAGACTTCGCTGTCGCCGTTGTAGCGCGTGACGCGGAATTCGCGCTGATCGGAATCGGAGACATAGACCATGCAAGGGTAAGCCGGCAGGCTGGTGACCTCGCTGACATAGGCCGCGCTCATGGCGTTCATCAAGGTCGACTTGCCACTCTTGAGCGGCCCGAAGATCAGGACATAGGCCTGCTGTTCCTTGACCTTGTCCGCGAGAACCGTGAACTGATCGGCGATATCGATCAGGAGCGGCAGCACCTGACGGCCGCGAAAACTGACGCCTTCGTCTGGCAAAGCCTTGGCGAGGGCTTCGGCTGCATCCCCCAGGGGTTCGAGAAGGGGACGAACCGAGGCATCAAACTCCTCACAAAACTGGCTCAAAAGGGTGCGCATGGATCGCATGGGGTGGCGGTTTGGCGGAGTGGCTTGGAGAGCATCCTAGAACGCAAGCGCCCCTCGGGCCAGAGAAACCCCGCGGGGCAGGCTGGCTTCTGCGAACGGTCTTTTTAGTCGGTGTAGCCCAGAGAGCTCAGGCGTTCCAGGAGATCGCGGTCCAGGATGACTTCGTTCGTGCCGCCGGCGCGCTCGTTGCCGCGGTCCATCTCGGCCTCGAGCAAGCGCCAGAGCTCCCTGGCCAGGGCGGGCTCCTGGGCGGAGAGATCCTGAACCTCCGCCGGATCGCGCCAGAGGTCGTACAGTTTGCGCTGGCCCTCCGCGAGTAGCAGTTTCCAGCCGCCGCGCATGACAGCCCAGGTCTCTTGCGAGCCCGTGGCGCTGAGCAGCTCGCGGTGGGCGTAGATGGGCCTCAGGGCAAACTGCGCCAGGGCGCTCTCACCGGCCTCAGCTCCCAGCAGCAGGGGAGCCAGGGAGCGACCGCTGCGCGCTTCGAGCTGGTCCCGGTCGAGATCCAGGCCGGCCAGCTCCGCCAGGGTGGGCAAGAGGTCCACGAGACTCACATTGACCGGTACGCGCCGCGCCGGAACTCCCAGGCCGGGAGCGCGGAGCAGGAAGAGCACCTGGTTGAGCTCCCGATGCAGCGAAAAGCCGTGGTACCAGCGGCCGTGTTCGAGAAACTCCTCGCCGTGGTCCGAAACGATGGCGACCAGGGTCCCGGGGCCGATCTCCAGGCGTTCGAAGAGGGACTCGAGGACGCCGTCAAGGTACGAGATCTCGCTATCGTAGGCCGACATGCGCCGGGCCCGTTCATCGCCCTCGGAGGAGTACCAGCGCTTGCGGGGATGGTAGGGCGAGTGCACATCGTTGAGGTGCAGGTACAGAAGGTAGGGCCGCTCGTTTTCGGCCATGAGTTCCGGGCGCCACGCTTCGAGGTGTGCGAGGACCTTTCTGCCCGCCAAGTTGTCCAGGCGCTCGAAGCGTTCGAAGCCGCGGTCGAAGCCGATCTCGGGGCCGATGTTGATGTTGGTGGTGAGGGCGAAGGTGCGGTAGCCCTGGGCTTTGAACACCTCGGGCAGGGTGGCGCTCCCGGTGGCCAGAGCGCCGACGGAGAGGGTCCTCGGGGCTCCATCACCCCCGTCCGTGGCGTCCTTGAAGTGGGCAAAAAAACCTTGCAACACGCCGTGGCGAGGCGGCCAGAGTCCGCTGAAGATCGAGGCCGTGGCCGGGGCGGTCCAACTCGAGGTGGAGTAGGCCCGTTCGAAGACCGTGCCCTCCGCCGCGAGGCTGGCCAAGAAGGGAGCCGTCTCGCGGCTGTAGCCGCCAAAACCCAGGTGGTCCGGCCGCAGGGTGTCGATCACCACCAGGACCACATTGGGGCCCTTGCGCTCGGGTTGCGCCGATCCGCCGCAGGCCGCGAGGCTCCCCGCCAGGAGCAGCGCGACGAAAGTCCTCATGCGCTTGGTGCTCAGCGCCCGATGGCGCCCGCTTCGTTGAAGGCCAGGAGGCCCAGGGTGCGGGTCAAGCCGAAGAGCAGTTGAAAGTCGGGGGCATCGGCGGAGACTCCGATGCGCACTCCGACATCGAACAGGGTGAAGTCATCGACGATGAAGGACAAGCCGCCCATGGCGCTCAATTCCTCGCGGTCGACCTCGGGTTGCCAGACAAAGGACATTTCGCCAAAGACGGCTACCTGTGGTTTGACCGGGCGGCGTCCCTGGAGCGAAAGGATGTGCTCGTGATCGAAGCCCGTGCCGTCGGTTTCGCCCAAGACTCCGAACTGGTACGAGCCCGCCACGGTGGTGCCGTAGTAGACCTGCTCCGCCATGATCGCGCCGAAGAAGTCGATTTCGCCCGTACCCAGCCCCTTGGAGGAGCGCGCCGTGGGGAGCTTGGTGGCTACTTGGAAAGCGTAGGCCGGTGAGCGTTTGTCATGGTCGCGGAAGCGGTGGGCCAGTCCCACCAAGGTGTCGCCGAAGCCCGTGCCGTCGGGCGCCAGTTCATTTTTGTCCACCTTGTGGTAGGGCACGAGTCCCACGAAGAATTCCGAACGCGGTCCCAGGCCATACTTGATCGTGAGCGGCAGGTCGCGGATCTCGCCGGGATCGTTGGCTACACCGACCTCCAACTCGAAGAACGAGTCATCGACAGTGTGGGTGTCGCGGCCCAAGAAGGGGCGCTGGGCGTGGGCTTCCACGGTGCTGTGGTCCACGACTCCGGTGGCCGGGGCGACGCAGGCGGAAAGGCCGAGGACGAGGGCAGCGCCGAGGCGCGCAGTGTGCAGGGGAATGGTGCTGGTTTGGGGCATGGGTGCAGGGTACCGATCCCATGGCCCTTGATCCACGGCCCAACCCAAGGGAAGCGCCGGGCGCAAAAAATAAATCGGCGCACCGAAGCCTTCCGAGCGACTTCACAGGAGTCATCCAGACCCCTACCGGCCAGACTCCTACCAGCCAGACCCATCCCCCCCCTGCCCGCAAGAAAAAGGAAAAACCGGGCAGCGGCCCGCCAATGGCGCGTCGCTGCCCGGAAGTATGAGAACCGTTGAGGGGGAAGGATCCCTCATGGATCTCGGTCAGTGGCTCGGGCGGAATCACCTCCCCGCGCTGGCGCACCAGAATCGGTACCCGCACAGGTCGCTGCACACAGTCACCGCAACCATGGAGCGTCCCTGCCCCGAAGGGCAGTACGAGGCCGTTTAGGTACTCCCGGAGGCGCTTTCCGCCGTCGAAGCCAAGAAAAGTTACCCCTCCAGGGGGCAGGGGTCGGGGAAAGGGCATTTTTTTCCACAGGCCCCGCGCCTCAGGGTCTCAATCGTGAGGCCCCAATCCTGAGAGCACAGCCCCGATCCAGACAGGGCGCCTGCTTCGCGGCGGGTTGCCGCTATGTTTTCGGCTTGCGTTTGCGCCGCGGGCGGCGGCGCCGGGAGCGCTTCTTTTCGTCTGCGATGTCCTCGGGGTCCGCGGAGCTGGCCGACTCGTAGCGCTCTTCCCAGGCCTTGTAGATGTCCCAACCTTCGCCGCGGGCTTCGCAGCGCAGGCGGAAGAGTTCCAGGGCCTCGGGGAACTCTTCCGAGAGGCAGAAGACCTGCGGTCGAAAACGGCGCCCGCCGGGGCGGCTGAAGGTGCGCTGTTGGAAGATGATCTTGCGCGCCCTTGAGCTGTCCCGCCGGGAGAGTCGCGCGTTGCCGATCAGGTGCTCGAGGACTTCGCCCGTTACTTTTTGCCACTCGGGCGGGTCGCCCTTTGCGCGGCGGGTCTTTGGATCGGCTTCGCACTCGGCGATGTCGTGGTAGAGCAGGGCCAGGGAGGTTGCCGTGGTGGGCTCGTAGCCATCGTGCACAGCCGAGTCGAGGGCTTCCAGGAGGCGCCAAAAACTCTCCGCGCGCTTGTGATCCGCCTCGGATTGATCGCCATGGGGACCTAGGTGCTTGTCGAGGTCGGGCAACAGGATTTTCAGCACGCCGCAATGACGCATCTTCTTGAAGGCACCAAGTGCCGTGCCCGAGCGCAACAGGCGCAGGATCTCCTCCAGCACCCGCGGCGGCGCCGAGCGTTCGAGTTCGTGGGCGTTGTCGCACATGGCGCGCCAGGTGCGATCCTCGATGTGGAAACCCAGGCGCGTGGCGAACTTGATCGCTCGCAGGATGCGCACGGGGTCTTCGGGGATGCGCACTTCGGGATCGCCGATGGTGCGCAGAATGCCGGCGTCGAGATCTTCGAGGCCCCCGACCCAGTCGAGGATGCGCTCGCTGTCGGGATCGAGGAACAGGCCGTTGACCGTGAAGTCCCGGCGCCGAGCGTCCTCGATGGCCGTGCCGAAGGTATTGTCCTCGCGGATCAACAGGTCGCCCTCCGCCGTGGCCTCCGCGGGCTCGCCCCGGAAAGTAGCCGTTTCAATCACCGTGTCCCCGGCGAAGCGGATGTGCACCAGCCGGAAACGGCGACCGATGATGTGGCTGTTGCGTGGAAACAGTCGTCGCACCTGCCGCGGCCGGGCGCTAGTGGCCACATCGAAGTCCTTGGGCGTGAGGCCCACCAAGAGGTCGCGTACACAGCCGCCCACGAGATAGGCCTCGTGCCCGTTGCGTTGCAAGCGGGAAATGACACGCAGGGAACTCGTGTCGGTGATCTCGTCCACGAGGTCAGCCGCTTCCACGATGCGCGGCTCGTTGCCCTCGCTCGAGGGGAGCCCGGAAGCGGGCGGGCTGGGATCGGGCGGCGGGGCAGACATACGGGTTGCTCCATGCTAGTGCCCGGGCCATCTCGTGCAAGGGCAATCGAAGCGGGGGGGGCCGGGGGCGGAGTCCCCTGGCTCGGTCTTGCAGGGGGGCAGGGCTGCGGCTACCCTCCCACGCTCCCCTGGAGGGCAGTAGCTCCAATTGGTTAGAGCGACTGATTCCAAATCAGTAGGATCGGGGTTCGAGTCCCTGCTGCCCTGCCAATCCCAGCTTCCTCCATACCCCCCCGCCCCGTCCATGTGCCCAGAGCGCGAAGCCGACCCCTTCGACCCCGAACTCGGGGGGGGAGGTGGCGTGGGAGACTGTTCAGCCGGCGGCCAGGGCGCTCCGTCGGAGGAAGACGCCGAGACCGAGGACCCGGCGCCGGAGGAGCTGCTCGATCCCGACGACCTTGAGGATCTGGCGGCCGCGTCGGAGGACGGCGATCCCGAGGAGGGCGCCGCTGAAGGTGAGGCCCTCGAAGGCGATTCTATCGAAGGCGACGATGAAGGCACCGCCGCCGCTGCTCCAGCCAAGAAAAAAGCCCTCGAGGAGGAGCCTCCCGGCCCGGACATACCCGCGCCCCCCAAGAGCACGCTGCGCGAGGCTCTCGAGTGGGCATTTCAAGACGAGGTCGGTGTGCCGCCGGAGTTGCTCGATCGCTTTGCCGAGCACGCCTACATGATGCTTGAGGCCAACCGGCATGTGAACTTGACAGGGATCCTCGATCCCCGCGAAGTCGCCGCCAAGCACTACCTCGACTCCTGGCGTGTCCTGGAGCGTTTGAGCTTCGTGGGCCGCACGGTGGTGGATCTCGGATCTGGAGCGGGCTTTCCGGGCCTGCCTATCGCCATGGCCGAACGCCACACTAGCGTGACCTTGATCGACTCCACCAAGAAGAAGGCCGACTTCCTGGCCGACTGCATCGAGAAACTCGGCATCAAGAACGCCCGCTCTCATTGGGGTCGGGCCGAGGAGTACCTCGCCACGAATCGTTGTGATGTGGTGGTTGTACGAGCTGTCTCCTCGGTGCGCGAGAATGTGCGCACCCTGCGCAAGGTGCGCCAATCCCTGAAGGATCTCGTGATGCTCAAGGGCGCTTCGTGGTCCCGCGAAGTCCGCGCCGGCGAGCGCGAGGCTGAACGCTTGGGTTTCACCCTCGATACCGTGGCCGAGCACGAACTGCCCGAGGATATGGGCAAGCGCGGCATCCTGGTCTACCGCGCCCCCGGCGGCCACGGGCAGTAGGCGCCGCGCTCGAACATGCCCAGCTTCAGCCTCTTGACCTGGATCGGCATCGGCGTGGGCTTGGTGCTCGTGGTGGTGGTGGCCCTGGCCATCCGCTACTACCCCGACGACAATTCGTTCTAGCGCTTGAGCCTTTCTGGGCTGAGGTGCCCAGGGGGTTCCGGCTTCACAGCCAGAAGAAAGCAGGGCCTCTAGAGCCTCAATCTCAATAGAGAATGGTGCCCGGGGGGGGAGTCGAACCCCCACTCCCTTAACGGGAACATGGACCTGAACCATGCGCGTCTGCCAATTCCGCCACCCGGGCTGGGTGCGAGGTCCGAGAAACATACGCAGGCTGCCTCTCCTGGTCAACGGCTCTGCTGAGAGAACTCGTGCCGACGGCCCTGGCGGAGGGCCTGTTCCCGTGGGGGGCCTGTTACCATGTCCCCATGGCAGGCAAACCCCGAGAGTACCGCTCGATCGCTCGCAACAAGAAGGCCTATCATTCCTTCGAGGTGCTCGATGAGCTCGAGTGCGGTCTCCAGCTCGAGGGCACCGAGGTCAAGAGCCTGCGGGCGGGGCACTGTTCGCTCCAGGAGGCCTATGGTCGTATTCAGTGCGGCGAGCTCTTCCTGGTGGGGGCCACCATCCCCGAGTACCGCTATGGCAACATCAACAACCACAAGCCCACCAGGCGGCGCAAGCTCTTGGCCCACCGCCGCGAGATCTTGCGTTGGGAGAAGCAGGTCACCCAGCGGGGCGTGACCTTGATTCCTCTTGAGATCTACTTCCAGGGCAGCCGCATCAAGCTCAAGCTGGGTCTCTGCCGGGGCAAGAAGCTCTATGACAAGCGCAAGAGCCAGCGCGACAAGGACGACAAGCGCTCGATGGAGCGCGCCCTGGCTGCCGCTCGCAGGCGCTGAGGGGCTTATTCGTTGCCTTTTGCCGTTATCTCCCCTGGGCTCCATGAGAGCCGGCGGCTAGACTGGACGCCGGACACTTGTGGGGGCGCACCGGTTTCGACTGGTTTCGCCTGACTCGAGGTCGCGTGTCGGGGATCCTGGGTGATCCCGTAAATCCATCCCGGGAAGGCAACTTTACTTGCCAACAACTTTGCTTTCGCCGCCTAGATACTAGGTAGCCGTCCCCACGCGGAGTGCCCGCGGCCGCGTGGAGACGTACACAGTGGGCTGGCTGGAGCGACTCTGCACTGCGGTCGCCCGGCGAGACTAAAGCAGCGCTGGTCCAAAGGCAGCCTGTCCCTGGGCGGCCCCCGGACGAGAACCAAATCAAGGACTACACACGTAGACACCTGGTGCGCAGAGACTCCAGGACGCGGGTTCGACTCCCGCCGCCTCCACCATTTTCCTCGCCTCCCACGAGGAGCGTGCGCTGTTCACGGCGCGACGAACTGAAAAGTCGCAAAGCCCGCGGCGTTGCGTCCTTCGATTCCATCATAGGGTGGCTTCAACGTCACGCGCCTCCAGAATCCCACCGCACGACCGTTTTTGGGCATCGCTTGCACCGACCATCGCCCCGGCTTGCCTGCGACGATCTCGCGCACCGCAAGCTCGGCGACTCCGCTACCACGGTACGGCTCGTCGACGAACATCTCCCAGATCAAGTAGTCACCCTCTTCACCGACGGCGGCGACGTACCTCGTTCCCATGACGAGGCAAAATCCCACTGGCGCACCGTCGCGGTAGATCATGTAGGGATAGAGATCCTCGGGCTTCTGCCACCAGTCACTCTGGAGCACTTGATCGGGGACGACGCTCTCATCGAACCCGTGCAGGATGCGTGTTTGCTCCGCGTACATGCGCAGGAGTTCGGCGCGGTCTTCTTTGGGGGCGAGGCGCAGCTCGATAGCGGGAAGGTCCTTCATGTCAAGAGAGGCTAGAGCAGGATTTCGATCGGTGCCCTCGCTGGCCAAGCGTACTGGACCGACTGTGCGGTCGGCGTCCGGAGGTCTCGCATGACGCCGCGATGGGGGAGGTTGCGCACTTCAGTCTCTCGGAGGACATCGGCGAGGACCAGGGGTCCAGAAGCTGGTGAGCCTTGGAATCGTCATCTCACCGCCCTTTCGCTGCGAGCAACCGCTTCAGGCTGACCCGCTTCAGGCTGACGGCGCCCTCCAGAAAAAGCCCGATCCTGGTCCCCAGCCTCGACTCTTCTCTCCCAGGGCTCCCGGGCTGCTTTGAATCGGATCCCCGGAGAATAGGCGGCTCCCGCCCAAAGTGAACTCCGTCCGCCGGCGGCTTTGCCTGGAGGGGGCCCAGGGCCTACACTCCGGCCATGCGAGAGGATCTTCAGATTGCGGGCCCTTGGGGGGCTTCAGCGGCGGGGCGCCGAGCGGGCGCCCTGGCCCTCGCTGGCGCTCTTTTGGGCGCGAGCTGCGGGACCTTGGAGAAGATCGCGAGCCTGGACTTTGTGGACCTGCCCGACGCGCGACTGGCCAACCTCGAGGCGCTGCACGGAGCGCATGGCAAGCACCATTACCGGGCCGTCATGCTCGGAGACGCTGCCTACGCCTTCTCGCGCACCGGCGAGCGTACGGCGGGGCTGTACATCGGCGTGGCGCCGCGACACGGGGCCAAAGCGAATTCGATTCCCAATCCATCCGCAGTATGCCTGGAGCTGCTGAACGAACTGCTCGCCTTTGAATCGGAAGACAAGGTGCGCCTGCGCTCAATTCAGATCAGTTGGTGCGCGCGACTGGTAGCCGAGGACCCCTCGCTTCTGACCCGCGAACGGGCCGTGATCGGCCTGGGGGACTTTGCCCCCGGGCTCGCGGTGGGTGCGCCGCTGGTCCTCGATCCGGCGCAGCCGCGGGCAGGCGCCGATCAAGTGGCGGGGCTGCTCACAAGCCTCGTCGCCTCCTATCGGAAAGATAGCGGCTCGCAAGAAGCCCGGGCAGCCGCCATCGCGGCGGTGGGCGAGATGACCTACGACCTGCAAGGCGCGCGCAGGGTGCTCTACGCCACAGCTTCACTCTTCGACAAGATCGGAGGTGAAAGAAGCGCTGCCACGGGCCTCGATGCTCTCGTGCGAGAGATGCAACGACGCACCATTCGCCTCGCCCTGGGCTGGGCTTTGGGCGACCCGAGCGGACGGGTGCGGGGCCGTGCCGTGGCCGCCGCCGTGGGTTGTGGGGATCCCCAGGTCTTCGCCCAGCTGATGGGCAGCGAATTGCGCATGCAGGACGAAGTAGCCGGCTACCTTTTCCTGGATCTGTTGCGGAAGCGCGGATTGCCACGGCCCTCAGCGCGCCTCGCGGGAGAGGAATACAACCTGGCCCGCCAGCGCTGGCTGCGGGAGATCCTGGGCCTCGCCTTGCAACACCCGGCGAGTCACCTGCGCACCCGCGCCATGCAGGTCCTGAAAGTGGTCACCGAGGGCGGCCCGGCCAGTTTGCGCGAGGAGGATTGGGAAGCCTGGTGGTACGAGACCGGGGGCGCGGGGAAGCCTGCGCCAAAGGACTCCGAGGGCCAGGGCGGGGGCAACGCTTCGTGACCCGAGGAACGCTCTTGTGAGCGATCGTACAGAGCTTGTTGGCAATCGTGCGGGGCCTGTTGGCGATCGCCCCCAGGGAGGCGCGGCTCGTTCCAAGCGGGGACGGCTCTTCACCGGGCTCAAATTCCTCTTCGCCGCGGCGCTGCTCTTTTGGGTTGCAAAGGGCCTGCCCTGGCAGGACCAACTCGCCTGGCAAGGGCCGGCGGGAGCGGTGCAGATCGAGGGCCGGATCTTGGGCGATTGGCAGGCGGACAAGATTCGCTTTCGACCGGCGCCCGAGGCAGAGATCCCGAACGAGTGGCCCGTGGAGCTTGCCGCGGATACCGAGGCGGGCGCGGGAGTTCTCGTGGCGCGCCATGGCCCCCATACTGGATTCAGCTGGCGCCCGGGTCTGCCACGGGTTCTCGGCGGCCTGTCGGCCCTGGGACTCACAGCAGCCCTTTGCCTGTTGCTGGGGGGCTCGCTCTTCGGCGTCACCCGATGGTGGCGCCTGCTGGCCTTGGTGGGCTGCACGAGCACCTGGTGGAACACCCTGCGACTCTCCTATATCGGGCTCTTCTTCAACCTGGTTTTTCCCGGCCTGACCGGCGGAGATGTTCCCAAGGCGCTGCTCGTGGTGCGCGAAAACCCCGGCAAGCGGACCGCGGCCCTGGCCACGGTGGTCATCGACCGGCTCGTGGGACTGTGGGCCCTCCTGGGGGTGGCGGCCCTGGCGAGTTGGAGTGCAGGCGAAGCCCTCGCGCCCCTGGTCCCCTCGATCAGCGCCGCCTTCGCCCTGGCCAGCTTGGGCCTGGGCTTCCTCCTGTTTCCCGGGCCGCGGCGGATCCTGCGGGTGGACGCCGTGGTGGACCGCTTGCCCCAAGCGGACAGGTTGCGGCGGCTCGAACAGGCCGCCTTGGTCTACGCCTCGCAACCCTTTGAACTCCTCCTGGCTCTCTTGCTCTCCGTGGGCAACCACTCCTGCGTCATCGCCGCGGTCTTTTTTCTCGGCCGTGATCTCGGCGACACGAGCTCCCTCGGCACCTACTTCAGCCTCGTACCGGTGGCCAATTCGATCAGTGCCGTGCCCCTCTCGCCCGCCGGCTGGGGAGTGGGGGAGGCGGCCTACGGCCAACTCTTCGCCCTGGTGGGGGGCTCGCTCACCCTGGGCGTGGCGGTCAGCGTGACTTACCGCCTCTGCAACATGGGCCTCTCTCTGGTGGGGGGCCTGTTCCTGTTTCTGCCCGGAGCGCGGGTTTCCCGGGCCGATCTGCGGCGCCTGGAGGAACTTGGTCCGGAGCCCTCTCAATCCCGCCGCGGAGTTTGACCCCCGGAGCTGATTGGGTTTTGATCCTCAGCCAACCTGGCCTCTGCTTCAACTTCCCCGACGCGCCACCCGCGCCACAAAGAACCCAATAGGGAACCCTCATGAGCCTGCTCGTCATCGGCACCCTGGCCTACGACAACATCGAAACTGCCCACGACAACCGCACGGATGTGCTCGGCGGGTCGGCCACCTATTGTTCCATCGCCGCCAGCCACTTTTGCGAGCCACGCCTGGTGGGGGTCGTGGGCGAGGACTTTCGGGACGAGGACATCACCGCGCTCAAGGCGAGCGGGGTGAACACCGCGGGCGTGGAAGTGGCCGCGGGCAAGACCTTTCGCTGGGGTGGCCGCTACGAAGCGGACTGGAACACCCGCCATACCCTCTTCACCCACCTGAATGTGCTTGAGCACTTCGACCCCAAGGTGCCCGAGGACTTTCGCTCCTCCAAGTTCGTGTTCTTGGCCAACGCAGCGCCGGGGGTGCAGTCCCGGGCCCTCGACCAGGTTGAGCACCCGAGTTTTGTCATGGCCGACACCATGAACCTCTGGATCGATATCGCTCGGGACGAATTGGTGGGGCTCTTGAAGCGCATCGACGCCATCGTGCTCAACGACGAAGAGGCGCGCATGCTCACGGGCGAGAACAACCTGATCAAGGCCGCGGGCCAGGTCCTGGGCTTGGGGCCGCGCTTCGTGGTCTTGAAGAAGGGCGAGCACGGGGCCTTCATCATGGGCTCGGACATGCACTTTTCCCTGCCGGCCTACCCGGTGAAGAATGTGATCGATCCCACGGGAGCAGGGGACTCCTTCGCCGGCGGGTTCATGGGGTATCTGGCCCTGGTGGGGGCCCACGATCCCGTGCACTTGCGGCAGGCCATGTTGCACGGCACGGTGACCGCTTCCTTCTGCGTGGAGGACTTTGGGATCGAGCCCCTGGCGCAACGGGAGAAGGCCGAACTCGATTCACGCTACAGCGACCTCCTGGGCATCGTCACCGTTTAGGCGCTCGCGTTCCGCGGCCGCCCGGCCAGCGGATTCTTTTTTTAGCCAAGCGCGGGATTCTCCGTCACCCTCGGGAGCCTTGACGGTCCACTCCTGGCCGCGCAGCCACTTTCAGTTGCGCAGCCAGGTCCCGCCGGGCAGCCAAGCTGGCCGGCGCGATGGGGCGAGTCGAGGCGATTTGGGAATACCGAACAAAAACCGAACGCGGCGCTTGAATCGGGCTCTGGGGGCTTCTATGCTCGCTTTTTATCGGACTTGGCGCATCTCCGACGCCTCGTCACCACCCTCTGGAACTTCTCTTCGGGAACATTCTTTCCGAACCTCCTGGGTGGGGCGACTCAGACCCCGCGAAATTGCATGAAGAACACACGCTCGAAGGCCAGCCGCGCTGGCGACAAGACTCAACCCCATTCCAATCAATCCCGGGAATCCTCCGGCACCGGTATTTCCATCAAGGCTCGCGACAAGGCCCTGGAATCGGCCCTGTCGGATATCGAAAAGGCCTACGGCGTCGGCTCGATCATGCGCCTGGGGGACGAGGCCGTCATGGCCCGCACCATTCAGTGCGTCAGCACCGGATCCATCGCCCTGGACGAAGCCCTGGGCGGCAAGGGCCTGCCCCGGGGCCGCGTGGTGGAAATCTATGGCCCCGAATCCTCGGGCAAGACCACCCTGACCCTGCAAGTCATCGCCAACGCCCAAAAGAAGGGCGGCATCTGCGCCTTCGTCGACGCCGAGCACGCCCTGGACCCCGCCTATGCGCGGCGTCTGGGGGTCAACCTGGACGATCTGCTTGTGAGCCAGCCCGACACCGGCGAACAGGGCCTCGAAATCGTCGAGACCCTGGTGCGCTCCAACGCCATCGACGTGGTGGTGATCGACTCGGTGGCGGCCCTGGTGCCGCGGGCCGAGATCGAGGGTGAGATGGGTGACAGCTTCGTGGGCCTCCACGCCCGCCTCATGAGCCAGGCCCTGCGCAAGTTGACCGGAGCCATCTCCAAGTCGAAGTGCATGGTGATCTTCATCAACCAGATCCGCGAGAAGATCGGTGTGATGTTCGGCAGCCCGGAAACCACCACCGGCGGTCGGGCTCTGAAATTCTACTCCTCGGTGCGTCTGGACATCCGCCGCATCGGTCAGATCAAGGACGGCGATGTCACCGTGGGCAACCGCACCAAGGTCACCGTGGTCAAGAACAAGATCGCGCCGCCCTTCCGCAAGGTCGAGTTCGACATCCTCTACAACCGTGGCATCAGCCGTGAGGGCGAACTGCTCGACATGGGCCAGAGCACGGGTTTCGTGGTGCGCTCCGGCACCTGGTACTCCCTGAAGCACCCCGAGGAAGGCGAGATCCGCCTGGGCCAGGGCCAGGAACGGGCCCGCCGCTTCCTGATCGACAACCCCGACCTGGCCGACGCCCTCGACGGCTGGATCCGAGCCAAGGGCAATCAAGCCGAGGAGGGCGCGGAAGCCCCCGCCCAAGGCGCCGCCGGTGCGCAAGAGGCCGCGGCCACTTCCGCCAAATCCGCAGCTTCCACCACGAAGACCCCGGCTGTGGCCTCCAAGAACGGCAAGGAGCCCGTCAAGGCCCGTTGACCCCACGGCCAGTTGTCCGGTGACCCGGACACCGCTTTGGTACTTGCGCGCGCCCGACCCCTTGTGGGCCGGGCGCGCGATCTGCTTTCCGCCTCGTCGAGGGCTATACTCTGCGCCCACCCCTCTGGTTGCCCCCTTGTTCGCCGCCATGCAGCGCTGAGCGATTCTTGCCCCGATTCTAGAAGTGCCCACGACTCCCCATAACATCGGTCCCACCAGGACCGAAAAGCACAGCGCCGTCCAGGTGCGCCGCGACTTCCTGGACTTCTTCGCCGCCCGGGGCCACCGCGAGGTGCCCTCCGGTCCGATCTACCCCAGCGACGACCCGACCCTGCTGTTCACCAACGCGGGCATGAACCAGTTCAAGGATGTCTTCTTGGGCACGGGTTCGCGGGAGTACTCGCGGGCCACCGACACCCAAAAGTGCTTGCGGGTTTCAGGCAAGCACAACGACCTCGAGGAGGTGGGCCGGGACACCTACCACCACACCTTCTTCGAGATGCTGGGCAATTGGTCCTTCGGGGACTATTTCAAACGCGACGCGATCCTGTGGGCCTGGGAACTCTTGACCGATGTCTGGCAGTTGCCGCACGAACGCCTGTGGATCACGGTCTTCGAGGGCGACGAGGCCGACGGCCTGGCCGCCGACGAAGAAGCCGAACGGATCTGGATCGAAGAGGCCGGCGTCTCTCCGCAGCGCGTGCTGCGGGCCTCGAAGGCCGACAACTTTTGGGAAATGGGCGCCTCTGGTCCCTGCGGACCCTGCACCGAGATCCATATCGACCGCGGCGGGCCGGGTAGCGATCCCGAGGATGGTGCCGACCCGAAAATCGGAGTCAACGCCGGCAACGAGCGCTTCATCGAGCTCTGGAACCTGGTCTTCATCTCCTTCAATCGCATGGACGACGGCTCCCTGAAGAACCTGCCGGCCAAGCATGTGGACACGGGCATGGGCTTCGAGCGCATCCTGTCCGTGCTGCAAAAGAAGTCTTCCAACTACGACACCGACCTCTTCCAGCCCATCTTCGATTCCATCGGAGCCCTGACAGGTCGCACCTACGGCGGCGACGACGAGACCCAGAATGTGGCCTTCCGGGTCATCGCCGACCATGTGCGCGCGGTGACCTGCGCCGTTGCCGATGGCGTGCAACCTTCGAACACGGGTCGCGGCTATGTTCTACGGCGACTGATCCGGCGCGCAGCGCGCTTTGGGCGCCAGGCCCTCGGTTGCGAGGAGCCCTTTCTTTTCGAGGTGGCGCACTCGGTCTCCGCGGTGCTCGGGGCGGCCTTCCCCGAAATCGAAAGCCAACTGGACGCGGTGCAAGCCATCCTCAAGGAAGAGGAGATCTCCTTCGGACGCACCCTGGGCCGGGGGCTCTTGGAATTCGAGAAACTCAGCTCCCGGGTGGAACAAGAGGGCAGCGCCAGTTTGCCGGGCGCAGCGGCCTTTGAACTCTACGCCACTTACGGATTCCCCAAGGATCTCGTGGAGCAGATGGCCGAGGAGCGCGGCCTGAGCCTCGACCAAGACGGTTGGACAAAATCCGAAGAGGCCCACCGCGAAGCCAGCAAATCCGAGGATAGCTTCAAGCAACTGCTCTCGGGCCAAGAGGCCGAAGGTCTGGCGGAGACCTGCCTCACCTGCCACGACCAGGAGGGCCAAAGCACCCTGGGCCAGGGCCTCGTCCTGGCCTTCTTTCCCGGCGGGCCCGGTCAACCCGACCGCCTCGTCCTCGACAGCTCACCGTTTTATGCCGAAGCCGGTGGCCAGTGCGGCGATGGCGGCCGGATCGAAGGCCAGGGCGTTTCCATGCAAGTCACGGGAGCTCGTCAGGTGGGCTCGGTCCTCGTGCACATCGGCGAAGCCAAGGGGACCTTCGAGGTGGGCTCAAAGGTGCGCTTGATCGTGGACCCGGGGGCCCGCGCGGCCACCTGTAGAAATCACACCGCCACCCACCTGTTGCACCAAGCCTTGAAAACCGTGCTGGGCGAACATGTCAACCAGCGCGGATCGGGCGTGGATCCCGAGCGCCTGCGTTTCGACTTCAGCCACCCAAGCGCCGTCACGGCTGAAGAACTCGATACTGTCGAGTGCCTGGTGAACCGCCACATTACAGCCAACTCTCCTGTGGACACCACGGTGGAAGACCTTGAAAGCGCCCAGGCTCGCGGCGTGACCGCGCTCTTTGGCGAGAAGTACACCGATCGCGTGCGAGTGGTGGATGTGGGCGGTTGGTCCACCGAACTCTGCGGCGGCACCCATGTGGCGGCGGCGGGGGAGATCGGACCCTTCCTGATCCTGAGCGAGCGTGCCATCTCCGCCGGCGTGCGCCGCATCGAGGCGCTTAGCGGCGCGGCGGCGGTGCTGGAGATCCAGAACCAGCGCCGGCTCCTGCGCGAGGCGGCTGGTTTGATCAAGGTTCAGCCCGAGGAAGTGCCAGCGCGCATTGCGGCCCTGCAGGACAAGCTGAAGCAAGCGAGGAAGCTAGAAAAAGCAGCCGCCGGCGGCGATGTGGCCGCGAGCTTCGAAGCCCTCAAGGGCGCCCTCGAAGAGGTGCACGGAATCTCCACGGCGGTTTTTGACGCCAGCGAACTCACGGGCAAGCCCCTTGATGAACTGGCCGACCGCGTGGCCAGCTTGGGGGGCTCCATGGCCGTGGTGCTGGTGGGCCGCGAGGGGCCGCGGGTGCCCTTCCAGGTGCTCTGCAGCGGCAAGGCCCGGGACCAGGGGCTGGCGGCGGGCAGCCTGGCCAAGGCCTTTGGAGGGCAATTGAAAGGTGGCGGGGGAGGACGGCCCGACCGGGCCCAGGGCCAGGGAACCTCAGTCGACCTCGTACCCCCGGCCCTGGCATGGGCTCGCGAGGAATTGGCCCGCAGGCTGACAGAATAGCCCTGCGCTTCTTATTAGAGGCCCCTGCGTTGACACTCCCTGGAGCTACGGCTAGCCTATTCGCCCCTGAACGCGCTCCGTCAGCTCCTTTCCCGCCCTAGAAGCCAAGCCCACCTTCCTGCTCCCATGGCACACCCCAAGAGCCGCATCTCCAAGCACAAGAAGCGCATCAAGCGCTCCCACCTGGCCCTGGTCGCACAGGTCCCGAGCCACTGCGCCCGCTGCGGCTCCGCCGTTCGCTCGCACCGAGTCTGCGACAACTGCGGCTTCTACGGTTTCGATAAGGGTGGGTCCAAGGGCACTTCGGTGCTCAGCAAGGAAGAGTTTTAGCGAGGCAACAGTCTTCGGGTCGCCTCGCGGCTAAGCCATTGGAGATTCGTTGAGCGCGATGAACAAGGAGCGGTTAGCTCTCGATGTGATGGGCGGCGATAACGCCCCGCGAGCCATTCTTGGGGGGGCCATGCTGGCGGTGCAGGATTCGTTCCACACGCCCATGGCGCCCGAACGCATCATCCTGGTGGGGGACGAGGAACAGCTCACAGCCCTGCTCGAGGAGGCCGGCGGTAATCCTGGTTTCGAAGTGCAACACGCTTCCGAAGTCGTGGAAATGTGCGATCCGCCCACGGCACCCCTGCGCGGCAAGACCGACTCGTCCATTGCCGTGGCGGTCAAGGCCGTGGCCACTGGCGACGCGGGCGCGGTTATCTCCATGGGCAACACCGGCGCACTGGTGGCCAGCGCCACGCGACTCATGGGCACCCTCGCGGGGGTCAAGCGCCCGGGTATCGCGGTCACTTTTGATCTCGACAAGAAACCCTTGACCGTGCTCGACATGGGAGCCAACACCGCGCCCAAGCCAGATCACCTGGTGCAGTACGCCCTGATGGGTTCGATCTACGCCCGTGAGGGACTCGGTTGCGAGGTGCCGCGGGTGGCGCTCCTGAACATTGGCGAAGAGAGTTCAAAGGGGCCCGAGCTCTTGCGCGAGGCCCACGCGAGCATGGGTACGGTTCCCATCGATTTCGTGGGCAACATCGAGGGCAATGCCCTCTTCGACGGTCAGGCTGATGTGGTGGTCAGCGATGGCTTCACAGGCAATGTGGTGCTCAAGTTGCTTGAAGGCTTTTCCTCGTTCCTGTTGGGGCTGTGCCAAAAGGAACTCCAGCAGCACGGCGTGGACTGGGCGCCCGAGGCTCTCACGAACATGAAACAGCGCATCGATTACTCCGAATACGGCGGCGCCCTGCTCCTGGGGGTCCAGGGCGTGGTGGTGGTGGGCCACGGGCGCTCTGACGAGCGGGCCGTGGCCAATGCCCTGGTGCTTGCTGCTCGCCAGCTGGACCTGGGGGTCAACGAGAGCATCGTGAAGGGCATTGCCCAGGCAGGCGCTGCCCCAGGCGCTTGATCCTGGTCTCGGCTTGCTCCAGTATTGGGGCGGCTTCCGGCGCGTTGGAAGTACCTGCACCAGGCGCAGCGCGAGACAACCAAGAAACAGCAGACCATGAGCGAGAAAGGACACATCTGCATCGTCGGCACGGGCCACTATGTCCCCGAGCGGGTGGTGCCCAACACCTTCTTCGAGGAGCATGTGGAGACCAGTGACGAGTGGATCCGCCAGCGCACGGGGATTCGCGAACGGCGCTTTGCCGCCGAGGGCGAGGCCACCAGCGATCTCTGCATCGCCGCCGGGCGCCGCGCCCTCGAAGCCGCCGGGGTGGCCCCCGAAGACCTCGACCTGATCATCGTGGGCACGGTTTCGCCGGACCAGTTCCTGCCCGCCGTGGCACCCCAGGTCCAGCACAGCCTGGGAGCCTGTGACGCCATGGCCTTCGATGTGGTCGCAGCCTGCACCGGGTTCCTGACCGCCATGACCTGCGCCTCGACTTTTCTCACCGCCGGCAAGGGGCAAACAGCCCTCGTGATCGGCGCCGAGACCCTCTCGCGCTTTCTCGACCTCAAGGACCGCACTTCGTGCATCCTCTTCGGCGATGGCGCTGGCGCCGCTGTCTTGAAGGTCGGCAAGGCTGGCGACCCCGGGGAGATCCTGCGCACGAGCCTCGGTTCCGACGGGGCGGGGTACGATTTCATCCAGATGACCGGCGGCGGTTCGAGACTGCCCGCGACGCACACGACCGTGGAGCAGCGCGAGCACTACATCCGGGTCAAGGGCCGCGATGTCTACCGCTTCGCCGTGACCATCATGGAACGCACGGTGGCCGAGATGCTCGAAGGCTACGACCGCGAGGAGTTGGGCCTGGTGGTGCCGCACCAGGTCAACCAGCGCATCATCGACGCAGCCATCGAGAAACTCGAGATTCAGCCTGAGAAGGTCATGGTCAACATCGAAAAGTACGGCAACACGAGCGCCGGCAGCGTCCCCATCGCCCTGGACGAGGCCGTGCGCGGCGGACGCATCCAGCGCGGCCAGTTACTGGTCATGGTGGCCTTTGGCGCGGGGCTGAACTGGGGCGGCGCCCTCGTGCGGTGGTAGCAGCAGGGCTTTTCGGAAAGAAGCGGCGCGAGACCACGCCGAGACAACCCAGAACGGACGATCCAGCGTTGAACTTCCAGCGATGAGTATGCAAGAGGCGATCCTACTCCCCGGACAGGGGGCGCAATTCGAAGGACTTGGCCAGGACTGGTGCGAGGCCTACGAGGTCGCAGCCGCCACCTTCGCGGCCGCCGACCGCATCCTGGGCTTCTCCCTGCGGGACAAGTGCTGGAATTCGGGCGACGAAATCCACCGCACCGACATCGCCCAGCCGGCGATCTTTACCACCAGCGTGGCCATCCTGCGGGTCCTGGAACAAGAGGGCCTCGACCTCGCCGCCGTGCCCCTCAGCGCGGGCCTTAGTTTGGGCGAGTACACAGCCCTGTGGGTGGCGGATTCCCTGGACTTCGCCGATGGCCTGGCTCTCGTGCGCCTGCGTGGCGAGGCCATGCAGGCCGCCAGCGAGGCCTGCCCTTCGTCCATGCTTTCCTTGATGGGAGCCAGCTCGGAACAGGCCACCCAGCTGGCCGAGATCGGAGCCCCCCACGGCATCTGCCAGGTGGCCAACCTCAACGCCCCCGGTCAGGTGATCCTCTCCGGCGAACTGGCCGCCCTCGCTGTGGTCGAGAGCCAGGCCCGCGAGGTGGGGGTGCGCCGCACCCGACGCCTGCAAGTCGCCGGTGGATTTCATTCCGAGTGCATGCGCCCGGCCGCTGATCGCCTGGCAAGCGCCCTGGAGGAAATCGAGATCAAGGCTCCGCGGGTGTCCTTCCTGAGCAATGTCAGCGGCGTGCCCGAGAGCGACCCCAAGCAGATCCAAGAACATCTGGCGAGTCAGGTCTGTTCTCCTGTCCTGTGGGAGAAGTCCATGCGCTGGGCCCTGGACCAGGGCCTGCGCGACTTCCTCGAGCCCGGCCCGGGCAAGATCCTGGCGGGTATCATGCGCAAGATAGACGCCGAGGCGCGGGTGCGTTCGGCGGCCACGCCGGCCGATGTGGTCCAGAGCTGAGCTCCCGACCGCTGCCTGGCTGATCCGCCCCCTGGCCCGTGCCTCGGGCAAGACCCGCCTTCATCCTCCAAACACCTGCCCCCGTCCAAGCCGTGAGCCCTGAATCCTCAAACGAAACCCGCTACCTTGGTGGCAAGGTGGCCCTGGTCACCGGCGCCTCGCGCGGCATCGGCCGGGCCATCGCCGAACAACTCGCCCGGCGCGGCGCCAAGGTGGCCTGCGTGGCCACAACCGCCGACAACTGCGCCGAAACCGTGGCCGCTTGCAACGCACGCACGGAAGGCTGCGTGGCCTACGGCGTCGATGTCTCGCACACAGCGGCGGTCAAGGAGCTCTGCGGCGCGATCAAGAAAGAACTCGGTGGCCTCGACATCCTGGTCAACAACGCAGGTGTCACCCGCGACGGGCTGATGCTGCGCATGCCCGAGGATGACTTTGATCGCGTCATCGCCGTCAACCTCAAGGGCGCCTGGAACTTTAGCCAGGCCGCCATGCGGCCCTTGATGAAAGCCAGGGGACGCATCATCAACATCTCTTCGGTGGTGGGGGTCACCGGCAACGCCGGCCAGGCCAACTACGCTGCCAGCAAGGCGGGACTGATCGGCTTGACGAAGTCCCTGGCCCAGGAACTCGCCGGGCGCGGGGTCTGCGTCAACGCCATCGCGCCGGGCTTTATCGAAACCGACATGACCGCCGGCCTGGAGGCCGACGCCGCAGCCGAGTTGCTCAAGTCGATCCCCCTCGGGCGCGTGGGCCGTGCCGAAGAGATCGCCGCGACGGTTGATTTTCTCCTGGGGCCGGGCGGGGACTACATCACCGGCCAAACCCTCGTCATCGACGGCGGGCTGACCCTCTGAGCGGGCTCCGCCAGATTCTCGCGGGCACTCGTGCGCCAGGGGGAGCGCTGCGGAAGCCTCTCCGCAGGGCCAAAAAACCGACAACTCCTGGCCTACGCGAGGCGCCCTTGAGACCTGAGTGCAGAGATCGACGCGATTATTTAGTACATTCTCACGGTAAATAGGGGTGCCCCCGTGCGCCCCGGAGCCAGCTGCCGGATCTCATGCCGGTCCCAGCTCTGCCCCTCCCAGAACCCATACTCCAAGGACATCCAAGGTGAGCGACTCAACAGTCAACGATCGTGTCGTACGCATCGTCTGTGACCAACTCGGTGCAACCTCCGACAAGATCACTTCTGCTACCTCTTTCATCAACGACCTCGGGGCCGATTCCCTCGATACCGTCGAACTCGTGATGGAATTCGAAGATGAATTCGAAGTTTCCATTCCCGATGAAGACGCAGAGAAGATTCAGACCGTCGGCAACGCCGTCGAATACATCACGGCCAAGCTCTAAGAAAGGCAGGCCTTTCTTTTTTTGAGAAGCTCCCGGGCTGTGCCGTTTGAAGGGGCCGCCTGAGGAGCAGGGCCCTCTGAGAATCAAACACAGGGAGACCAGAAAACTCATGCGACGGGTTGTAATCACAGGCCTGGGCACCATCAACGCCCTTGGGAATGAGGTGGAAACCGCCTGGAGCCGCGTGCTCAACGGCGAGAACGGGGTGCAGCGCATCACGCGTTTTGATGTCAGTGGACACAGCGCCAAGATTGCTGCCTGCGTTGACTGGGATCCGGGAGAACATTTCCCGGGCCCGGCCATGCGCAAGCTCGACCCCTTCACAATGTGGTCGCTGCTCTCCAGCCGCGAAGCCATGCGCGATGCGGGCCTCGAAAACATTCAGGAACTGCCCGAGTCTGTCCGCGAGCGCTACGCCACGATCGTGGGCACCGGCATCGGCGGTATCACGGGCATCGAAGAACAGCACGCGGTTCTGCTGGAGAAGGGTGCGCGGCGCGTGAGCCCGCACTTCATCCCACGCATCATGGCCAACGCTGTCGCCGGACAAGTGGCCATCGACCAGGGCCTCCTGGGCACCTGCTTCACCACTTCGAGCGCTTGCGCCTCGTCGGGCCACGCCATGGGCATGGCCTGGATGTCGATTCGCGCCGGCGAGGCGGACCTGGTGCTCACCGGTGGCGCCGAGTCGGCCATGACGCCCCTGGGTCTGGCGGGATTTTGCTCGGCCAAGGCGCTTTCGCTGCGAAATGACGATCCCGCCGCCGCCTGCCGACCCTTCGACCGCGACCGCGATGGTTTCGTTATGGGCGAGGGCTGTGGCATCCTGATTTTCGAGGAATACGAGCACGCCAAGCAGCGCGGCGCCCGCATCTACGCCGAGGTCAAGGGCTTTGGCTCCACCGACGATGCCTTCCACATAACAGCCCCCAAGAAAGACGGCCAGGGACCGGCGCGGGCCATGGGCCTGGCGCTCAAAACCGCTGGCTTGAACCCCGATCAGGTCGACTACATCAACGCGCACGGAACGAGCACGGCCTACAACGACTCCATCGAGAGTCGCGCCATCCGCCTGGCCTTCGGCGAGCACGCCGACAAGCTTTCGGTCTCTTCCACGAAATCCATGCTCGGGCACCTCCTGGGGGCCTCGTCGGCGGTGGAATTGGTCATGACCACGCTTTCGATCCACCACGGTCGAGTCCATCAGACCCGCAATTACACCACGCCCGATCCAGAGTGCGATCTGGACTATGTAGGCGGCTCGGCGCGTGAGATGCCCGTGCGCAACGCCCTCTCCAACTCCCTGGGGTTCGGCGGGCATAATGTGTCCATCTGCGTCGGGCAGCTTGATTGATCTTGGTGCGCATTCTTCCTGTGATGCCCCCTTGGATGTCCCGCGGCACTGAGCGGGAAGCTCTTGGTCTCGGGCAGCCACGAGTCTTGGATTCTTGCTAAGCTGATGCTTGGCCGATCCCCCGCCCTATCTCTTTTCTCTGACCCCGGGCCAGCTACCCCTAGAGGAGCGATGACATGAAAAACCAATTTCGGAACCTCTTGCACGACTACAAGAAAGAGGTGTTCCACGCTCAGCACGACCCCTCCAGCATCGAGGAAATCGCTGCTGAGTGCATGCATATCACCGAAGATGTGCTCGAACAGAAGTACTCGTACCACTTCCACAAACTGCCCGATGCCGACCGGGCAGAGATCATCAACATGATCAGCAACTATACCCGCGAGGCCATTCTGCCGCCGATCATCGAGGCTGTAGTGCGCCGCCAGGTGATGCAGGACAAGAAGATCGAAGCCCTGGTGCACCTCGTGGAGCATCTCTTCGAGACACTCTCCGGCGAAACCATTACAAGCGCCCGAAACTGAAGCTCCTGTGACAGCCACCGCCAACCAGTTGCGTCAACGGGCTGAGGCCTGCGGGCAGGGTCAAATATTTGCCCACTGGGATCAACTGTCCGAGACCAGCCGCGGCCAGCTATTGGGCCAGGTCGACGCCCTGGATTTTGAGTTCATCGCCGAACTCGGGGTGTTGCTCACACGCTCTGCCTCGGAGGCGGCGCCAAGCACTTTCGAGCCACCCGAGCTTTTCCCACTCGCACGCGATGCCGCCTGCGAACGGCGCGCTTTGGAAGCGCGCGGCGTGGGGACCGAAATCATGGCCGCCGGCGAGGTGGGATTCGTGCTGGTGGCCGGTGGGCAGGCTTCGCGCCTGGGCTACGATGGGCCCAAGGGCGCTTTTCCCGTGGGGCCGGTCTCCCGGCGCACGCTGTTTGATTTTCACGCGCGCCGCATTCGCGCTGCACGCGAGCGCCATGGTGTATCCATGCCTTGGTACATCATGACCTCGCCGGCCAACGACGCGGTCACGCGTGCCTTCTTTGTCGAGAACGACTACTTCGGTCTGCCGGCGGAAGATGTGACCTTCTTCTCCCAGGAGATGCTGCCCGCCCTGGACCTCGAGGGGCGCATCTTGATGGCCGCCAAGGACGCGCTCTTCCTGGCACCCAACGGACACGGCGGAGTCCTGGCTGCCCTGGCGAGTTCGGGCTGCCTGGCCGCTGCCCGCGAGCGCGGGGTCAAACGCTTGTCGTACTTCCAGGTGGACAATCCCCTGGTGCGCCCAGCCGACGAGTTGTTCCTTGGACTGCACGCCCTGGCCGGCGCTCGCATGTCGAGCAAGGTCGTGGCGAAACGCGACCCCGGCGAGAAGGTGGGCGTGATTGGCCGTGCGGACGGCACCCTGGGCTGCATCGAGTATTCCGACCTGCCCGAGGACTTGCGCCAGGCCCGGGACGCCGACGGAAGGTTGCTCTTCGGTGCCGGGAACATCGCAGTGCACATCATCGACACCGATTTCGTCGAGGAGTTGACTCGCGATGGTCTCAACCTCGGTTGGCATGTAGCCCGCAAGAACATGCAGGTGGTGAATGCCGCTGGCGAGAGCGCCGAGACAGCTGGCGCCAAGTTCGAGGCCTTCGTCTTCGACGCCCTGGCCAAGAGCCCGGAGAGCGTGACCCTGGAAGTCGCTCGCTCGGAGGAATTCAGCCCGGTCAAGAATGCCGAGGGCGAGGACTCGCCGGCGAGCGCGCGGCGGGACTTGTGCACACTCTTCAGTGCTTGGGCCAGCGAGGCAGGCCTGGATCTGCCGGCGCCGGACAGTGCCGGAATTGAGGTTGTGGAGGTCGATCCGCTGCTTGCGGAAAGTGCCGCAGCGTTCTGCGAAGTTGCCCCCGAGGCACCCCACGCCAGCGAACTCGGACACCTCTACGATGCCCCCTGACTCAGATCCCACCCGCGTGGTGCTGGTGGGGGCGACGGGACGCATGGGCGGCACGGCTGCCGGCTGGATCGAAGCGGCGGAAGATCTGGTCCTGGTGGCGCGACCGGGAAGTGGCGACGATCTCGCCCGATCTCTGTCGCGGAGCGAGGCACAAGTCGGTCTTGACCTGACCGTGGCTGGTTTGGGCGCGGCCCACGGCCAGGCCATGCTGGCGGCGGGCATTCGGCCCGTGATAGGTACCAGCGGCGTGACCCCCAAGGAGATCGAAGACCTCGACCGCCGCGCCAGGGAAGCCGGGCTGGGAGGCCTGGTGGTGCCCAACTTCAGCCTGGGGATCTGGCTCTTGCAGCGCGCTTCGGTCGAGGCGGCGGCTTGCTTTGCTCACTCGGAGATCATGGAGATGCACTCACCCCACAAGCAGGACAGCCCCTCGGGCACTGCTCTCGACACGGCCAGGCGCATGGAGGCCGTGGGCCCCAAAGTGCCCATTCACTCCCTGCGCCTGGCCGGGTTGCACTCGGACCAGGAGGTTATCTTCGGCGGGCCTGGGGAGATCCTGCGGATTTCGCACCGGGTCAGCAGCCCCGAGTGCTTCGAAGCAGGCTTGCTTTGCAGCCTGCGCTACGCCGTGGGAGCCCTTGGAGTGGGCAGTGGCCTTGACCTTGCCATGGAAAGCTCTGGGCGCGCGCCTGGCAGCGGGCTTGCATCCCACGACCTGGGTCCTAATATCTCGTAACAACCGAGGCCAGGGTGGCGGAATTGGTAGACGCGGTGGATTCAAAATCCACTTCCCGTAAGGGAGTAGGGGTTCAAGTCCCCTCCTTGGTACCAGCCTCGGTGGTGTTCGTTTCGCCAGTCCCCCCCCCCCCGCGCCAGCCATGAACTTTGAGGTGCTACGCTTGACTCACGAACTAGCCCAGGGCGACATGGGTAGCAAGACCTCGGCCGATGGCCTGGCCGAGGCGCTCTTGCCGGTGTTGATTCACAGCATGAACAACGCGACCCAGTTGATGGCGAATCTGTCGACTCTGGCCCGTTCAGGTCAGGGTTCATCCATCAACTGGATCGAGAGCCGCGCCGACGACCTCCTGGCCAGCTCCCGAGAAATCGACCGCGTGGGCTACATGTTGGCCGTTCTGGCGTCGGCTTCGGGAGCGGAACTGTTGGGCCAGCGCCGCGTCCCCGAGGGCCTGGCCTGGATGACCGCGGCCGTGGCGCAGGCCGTGCGACGCGAGGGCGGGGCTCTCGCCGAAGCAACCCATCCCGTTCCCCTTGTACGCCCCGGTGCAGCCCACGGTTGGGAAGTGTGTTGGGCAGCCGGTGCCCTATTACGGGCGGCCGCGGTGGGCTCAAGCCGCGCGGAGCCCCTCGAATGGCAGTGGCTCGACGAGGGCGATTCCTGGGTGCTTGTGTGTGCGGGCCCGGCCACTGCTGAATTCAAAGCGCTGGGCGAGACCGTGACCAGGCGCCTGCCCGAGGCAGAGCTCGACCTTCGCAGCGAGGGCTGGAGTTGGCGTTTGCCCGCGGCCTGGCTGGAGGCAGCCGGCGAGTTTTGAGTTGGCTATCGGCGCTCTTCTCCCGGGGGGAGAGCGTGGAGCCCGGGCCCCGCGGGGAGCCGCTCAAGTTGGCTGAAGTCGAAGCCGTGTTGGAGCGCATGCGCCCCGCTTTTCGAAGCGACGGGGGCGATATTCTGCTGGTGGAGGTGGACGCGGAGGATGTCGTCTGGGTGCGCCTCGTGGGCGCCTGCCACGGCTGTCACGCCAGCGGCGCGACCCTCTACGAGGCCCTCGAACCCGAGTTGCGCCGCCGCTTGGATTGGGTTCAGGGCCTGCGCTCGGTTAGCTAGTTAAAGGCCGCCTCGCAACTGCCGATGAAGGCCCCAGTTTCGTCGGTGATGAGTCCCTGGAAAACGAGGGTGCCAGCGAGGTTCTGGAAATCGAAGTAGGTGAACTGGGCCGCGCCGTTTGCATCGGTGGGGGTGTACCAGGGCGTGCGGCGAATTTGACCCAGGGGAATGCCTGTGTGAAACTCGAAATCAAAGCCAAGTTGGTAGGAGTTCTCCGGGCTGGAGTGGGTTGCCGCCGGCCCCCACAGGACGAGCACCGCGCTGTTTGGTTTGGCGCCGCTGATGCTGAAGGTGACCTGGTTGCCGTTGTAGTTGACGCTTGTCGTGGGCCGCAGGGGTTCGACGGTCACGATGTTGGCCCCGAGGTAGCGCAAGAAGGTTCCGGTGGCGGGTTGATAGGCGTGCATGTGGCCATTGCCGCCCTTGTCGCCGAATTCGAGGGCGGCTAACCAGCTTGGGCTCTCCACCACCACATCCGCCAGGGAGCCGGACTGCTTGTCGAACTCCAGGATGCGGCTGGCGCTGCCGAAGATCGACTCGGCCAAGAACAGGTTGCCGAAGCCCGGGTCAACGGCCATGGAAGCCGCGCCGTCCAGGCCTGCATGGAAGACGGCTGCGTCGGCTTCAACGAGGACGCTGCCCGATTGGAGTTGGGCATTGCTCCAGCGCAGGATGCTGGTGGAACCCGGGGGCGCGGGAAAGTCCCCGCTGTTCGTGGCGTAGAAGAGGCCGCCGCCGGCGTCCAGGGCCAGGGGACCTGAGGAACCGGCTACCTGGGCCAGGCTGGTGACCTGGCCGCTCGTGGTGTCGACACGCAAGATATCGTTGCCGCAGCCAAAGCCGCAGACCGCCGCGCTCACGATCAGCGAGCCCGAGTTTTCAAAGACGGCGTCATAGTTGAAGGGCAGGTTGCAGAGGGTGCTATAGCCTGAACCGTCGAGGGCCACCTTGAAGATGTCGTGATTTGAGGTCTCGCCGCAGATGGCGAAGGTCAGGCCAGGGTCGATCGCCACGAAGGAGTTGAAAACAAAGCTCGGCAGGGAGGCGAGGTTGAGCATGAAGACGCCAGCCCCGTCGTAGAGGTCGATGGAGAGGCCGTCGAAGATCACGCGCTCGCCAGTGGCGAGGGTGGCGTAAGAGGCGAAGGCCGCGGGCAGGACTTCGCTGGAGGTCTGGCTGAATCCCGGGGCGATAGTGTCTTGGGCCAAAAGGCCGGCGCCGGGGGCAAAGGCCAGAAGAGAGACAGCGCAAGCGCCGCAGGTGACAAGCTGGAGAGTGTTCATGGTTCAGGCTCGGTCCTTGGGTGGAAAACTAATTGACCCGGGAGCAGGAACCCAATGGTGGAACACGCTGTGCCACGCAATGATCAGGGATCCGGCCCACACCTCGAGGTCGGTTGTCCCGTGAGCGAGACGGGTCTCCTGACTTGTCGCTTATCTCCGCTTCCGCCAGGCCTTCCCGGTCAGGCACGGCAGAGAGCGCGGTGTTCCGATTCCAGTGGCCGATCCCGGTGGGGGATCAAGGCGGTGCGGCGCACGACTTACAGTGGCGGGACCGTGCAGGATTCTCACCTGCTTCCCCATCGGCGCTCACGAAAAGAGTTGTCAGCAGGTCAAGCTAGACTCGTAGAGCCCAAACTGTCAAGGGCGGATCGCAGGGCTTCATCTCACGAGGCCGCTGTCCTTTGACATTACGGGCAGCCAATCCTTGAGGGACTCGGTGGACGGCGAGTGTCCACGGACGAGGGCTTCGTGGCGCATGGCAAAATCGAGCAGGGAGACGCTGTAGGTGTCTTCAAGGATGCGCGCAGCCCAGGCCTTGGGGGCGAGGTAACTGAGGCCCACCAAGAGCCCTGCATGGAGGAAGAGCCCGGTGATGAGCCCCGCCAGCGCGCCGCCGGCGCGATCCATCAGGCCCAACTGCATGGCTGCGAGGCTCTTCTTGCCAAGAGTTCCAAGGAGCGCGGTGATCACGATGCCGGCGAGGAACAGCCCCAGCCAGACGGCGCCCACGGCTACCTGATTGGAAATCTCGAGCGAGGCTTCGAGCTTGGCTCCCCAGCCCCCGGCGAAGGTCCAGGCCAGGGCCCCCGAAGCGGCCAGGCCGGCCAGGCGCACAACCTGCCACCAGAGTCCGCGCAGGATCCCAAGCCCTAGAAACGAGAACAGAAGCCCCACGGCGATCCAATCGATCCAGGCTAGAGAAAACTCGTCGGCCGCGGAGCTCGACTCTTGCAGGAGGCTCAGGAAGATCATGGATTGGGGCTTGGGTTGGGGCCCTGCGATGTTCGCGCGTGGGACCTGGCAGGCGGGTGGTACTCGGCCCGTCGGGCCCCGGGCGCGGTTCCGGGCGAGGGAGGGGGGTAGACCGGATCCGCCGGTCCCCCTTAGAATGCATCCATAGAATGCACCAGCCAGACCACGGCGCACAAGCTGAACCCATGACCCTTTCCACGGAACTCTTCGAACTTGGCCTCGGCCTCCTGTACGACATCGTGCGGGAGCCAGAGTCGGGATTGAGCGAGGAGTTCGAGGCCAGCCGTAGGCAATTTTTTGGCCCCCAAGGTGCCCCCCAGGATGGTCTCAAGGGCGCCTCCCGAGACGATGCCCAAAATTCTGTCTGTGGTGCGCGAGGCGAATCCGCCAGCAAATCAGCCGACCGCCGACACCTGGAGTGGTTTCTATTCGAACACGCCCCCGCGGCGCGGGCGGCCCTGGTGGTGGAGGAGTTGCTCGACACCTGGCGCTCGCGGGCTCCCGCGACGCTCTGTGAAAAGACCGAGGCGTTTCTACAATCGGTGACCGGAATCTATACCGTCACGCAGTCGGAAGCCGAGGCTCCCGTGGTCTTGCGGTGCATGACGGGCATGGGGTCCCTGGGCCTCGGCGGCGCGCAAACCAGAGGTGTTTTGCACCCGGGCGATCTCGTGGTGGGGCGCTTGTTCCCCCTGGGCGATGGGCTGCATCACCTCTCACCGGCGGCTGAGATCTTCCGCGACCCGCGGCTGCTCGCGGCCATCGAGCGGGATCTCGAAGCCCTGCGTGCCTCCCGCAGTCGCAAGATCATGAGGCTCTCGCAAATCGAGCTAGAATCCATGTTCTTTGGCGGCGGCGGTTCCCTGGCCGAGGCCACCGGGGACACTAATGCCCTCGAGGAGTTGCGCGAGTTCTTGAAGCTGAGCGGCATCCCCGCTGAGCAGGTGGCGACTTGGTTCAAAGCCTTGCGCCGCAGGCCGTGCGCTGCGGACAGCCTGACGCCGGGAGTGGGCGACTCCCTCGCTGAAGTCCTCGAGACCATGGCCTTCGATAGCGACCTTGACCTCGACCGAGCCCGGGCGCTTTTGCTGGCAGCCTTGCCGGCCCTGCAAGGCCCTGACTCTGGCCCTCCTACAGCGCCGGCTGCCTCGCATGGCGACGGCAACGACCAGGTGGCGGCAGCCATAAAGGACTTCGATCGCGACCGCGCCGCTGGCCTCGATGTGGAGAGCTCCTTCCTCGCCCTTGAGAGCAAGCTGGGCCTCGACGACGACGACTCCGATGACGATAGCGAAGCACCCGATTTCCCCGGGGTGGTGGGGGCGGTGGTGGAGGAGTTCCTGTGGGAGACCCAGGCCAAAGAGCAGAAGCTCCACGAGGGACTGCGACTCTTCGCGAGCTACGCACACAAGATCGGAGTCTTTGAAAACCTGGGCGCCCGGGACATCTTGTCCTTCGCCGCTTTTTGGGTTCCCGAAAGTCGGCAGATGAAGAATGGAGCCGAGGCGGAACGATTGATGACCGCGCTCGGTGCCTTTGGTCAGTGGGTGGTGGAGACCCACGGCATCGATGTTCTCGACGACGAACTCGGGGAAAGCCTCGAGCACATGCGCACCTCCTTGCCGCGCGCGGTGGTGGCCAATGCGCTCCTGCCGCGGGTGCGCGATGTGGAAGGCGAACTGTTCGCCTTCGTGGCGGCCGAAGGTTCAGATCGCGGTCGCATTCGCGACAAGGCTGGCGTGGAACGGGAGGTGAGTTTGCCCACCCAACTCGCCAGCGTGCTCGAATCCGGCGACCTCTTGCGGGGCTTCACCCGCGCCGACGGCGAGTTCCAGGTGGCCTGTTGCTATCCGCCCCAGGCGGCTGGTCTGCGGGTCTAGCAGGGGGACCGGGCCAAGGACGGGCCCCCTTCCCCAATAAGCGGCTTCCTAGCGGGAGGTCAGTTTCCCGGGCCCACGGGGATCTGGACTTCGCAGCGCAGATCGTCATAGCTCGCCACCCGTGAGGGCGGGATCAGGTAGACCTCACGGACGGGACCGGTTTCGCTCCAGCCGAGGCTACCCATGTAGCGGTACAAACCCGGCAGGATGCGGGGCACATCGGGGTAGGCGCCGGCGGCGTAGGCGTAGACCACCGTGCAGCTGGGCAGGATGTCGAAGGTCAGCTCGCCGCTGGGGTTTTCACGCTGGGCCACCGGGACGCAGGCCCGCGAGCGCAGGCGCACCGTGGCCACCCGGCCGGGATCATCGTAGAACAGCGCAAAGGGTGGGCCGCTGGCTTCCAGGCCCTGGTCCGCCATGGCCTGGTGCAGCATGGGCAGGAGCCTGCCGGTCTCGGTGTAGGAGCCCGTGTATTCGATGTAGATGTAGGGCTGGTCGAGGCGCTGCTTCCAGTTGGCGTGGACCTCCCTGAAAGGCGCCCGGCTAATCTCGAGATCGGGTTGCACCGACTGCCAGATTTGGACTTCTGTCGGGGCTGTGGCCGTTTCGCCTGAGGCCTGGGTTGGACTCGGGTCAGGAATGACGAAACAGGCGCTGAGGAGTCCGGCAAAGAGAGCGACGAGGGGTGTTTGGAGGGTCATGGAGGGGATGTCCGTGGGGTTCAGCGACGGCGGCCAAAGAGGCTTGTAGTGCTGCTTGTCGACCACCCATGCAGAGACCTTGATGCCCCGGGAGCCCTGGAGCTCAGGTCCGCGACAGGCCAGGCCGGGATGTCTCCCGGCAGGCCCGGGCCGAGCCAAGGGCCTCCCTGGGTTCTGAGCCCCGTATAGCGTCTGATAATGTCCGTTATGTTGCACTACCATGGGCCTAGAAGACCGGGCTCAGCGAGGACCCTGGCCGGGCAATTCCTCCCCCCTTGGGTAGGAGCTCTACCGGAGCCTGATAAGATGCCACAATGGGCAAGAAGTACTGCTTCATGGACGCCAAGCGCGTCTGCGACCTGACCTGCAAGGCGGCCTTCGAGGTGGATGACCCCATCGAGAACATCGATTGCTACTTCATTTGGCTGGCCTACCACTTTGGCGAGGGGCTATTCGAGGTCAAGCGCTCCCTGGGTGGCTTGGGCTCGGGTAACTTCGGGCCAGGCGGCCCCGGCGCGGGTCCCGGCGGCCCCACCCCGGGCAGCAGCCCCGGGCCAAAGAAACCCAAGGGCTTCCCGAACAACTAGCCTGGATTCTTCCTGCCCAAACACCTGAAGCATCCCAGTAGGACCGAGTCAGGCCCCCGTTCTTGAATAATCCGCACTGGCCGGCTGTCGGGACGACTGGCAGGCAAGGGTCTGCCGGCGGCGGGATTCAGAGCGCTTCACGGAGGGCAAAAAACCTCGAGGCTGTTGGAACAGGTGGGCGCCTTGGATAGGGTTCTTGTTTCTGGCAGGGCAGGGCTTCCGCGGTGCAACATGCAGTCGCCAGGGCGCTCTCCCCCACTTCCCCTCTTCGAGACCCCTCAGGCGCAAACATGCTCGGCTGGCTCATCCGGACGGCAAGCTCGTCCATTGGCAAAAAAGCCCTCATGGCCCTCACGGGCCTCTTGCTCATCGGTTTCCTCGTGGTCCACCTCGCCGGCAACCTGACCTTCTATATGGACGGGGATGGCGCGGCCTTCGACAGCTACGCCGAGACCCTCGAATCCAACCCGCTTCTGCCCCTGGCGGAGTTTGGACTGCTGGTGCTTTTTGTGACCCACATCGTGCTGGCCCTGCGAGTGACCAAGCAGAATCGCGATGCGCGCAAATCGCGCTACGCCGTACGGGCCACGGCCGGCGGCAGCACGGCCGGCTCGCGCAGCATGGTGATCACGGGTATCGTGCTGCTGGTCTTTCTGGTCGTTCACATAATGGACTTCCGGCTGCAAAATGACGGCACCGAAAGCATGGCCGCCCTGGTGCGCGAGGAACTCTCAGCGCCTCTGGGCGCGGGCCTCTACGCCGTGGCCATGTTGGCCCTCGGCCTGCATGTGAGTCACGCCTTCAAGAGCGCCATGCAGACTTTGGGCTGCAACCATCCCAAATACACGCCACTCATCGAGAAGGTCAGCTTGGGGCTGGGCATCGTCCTCGGCCTTGGTTTCTTGTCCTTCCCCCTGGTGATCTTCTTTTTGGGCGGCAGCGCCGCGGGAGGCCAAGCCTGATGGCTCAGCAACTCGACTCCAAATGCCCCAGCGGCCCCATCGAGGAACGCTGGACTCGCCACAAGTTCGCCCTGCCCCTGGTCAACCCGGCCAATCGGCGTAAGTACACGGTGATCGTCGTGGGCTCGGGCCTGGCGGGCGCATCGGCGGCGGCTTCCCTGGGCGAGATGGGCTACTCCGTGCTCAACTTCTGCATCCAGGACAGCCCCCGTCGCGCCCACTCCATCGCGGCCCAAGGCGGCATCAACGCCGCCAAGAACTACCCCAACGACGGCGACAGCATCCAGCGCCTGTTCTACGACACGGTCAAGGGTGGCGACTTCCGCGCGCGGGAGTCGAATGTCTACCGCTTGAGCGAGGTCTCGAACAATATCATCGATCAGTGCGTGGCCCAGGGCGTGCCCTTCGCCCGCGAGTACGGCGGGATGCTCGACAATCGTTCCTTCGGCGGGGCTCAGGTGGCGCGCACCTTCTACGCTCGCGGGCAAACTGGCCAGCAGTTGTTGCTGGGCGCCTACGGAGCGCTCATGCGTCAGGTCAAGAATGGCCGCGTCCAGGTCCTGCCGCGACGGGAAATGGTGGATCTGGCCGTGATCGAAGGACAGGCCCGGGGCATCGTGGTGCGCAACCTCGTCAGCGGGGAGTATGAGCGCTACAGCGCCGATGCGGTGCTGCTCGCCACCGGCGGTTACGGCAATGTCTTCTACCTCTCCACCAACGCCAAAGCATCCAACGCCTCTGCCGCCTGGCGCTGTCACAAACGCGGCGCCTTCTTCGCCAACCCTTGCTTCACCCAGATCCACCCTACTTGCATTCCGGTCTCCGGCACCCACCAGTCGAAGCTGACCTTGATGAGCGAGTCGTTGCGCAACGACGGTCGCGTGTGGGCCGCCAAGGAAACCGGCGAAACCCGCCGCCCCTCGGACATTCCCGAAGATATGCGCGACTACTACCTCGAACGGCGCTATCCGGGTTTCGGCAACCTGGTGCCCCGGGATGTGGCTTCGCGGGCGGCCAAGATCGAATGCGACCTGGGTCACGGCCTGGGTGCAACGGGCCAGGCGGTTTGCCTGGACTTCCGCGACGCCATCGCCAAGGGCGGCAAGGACCAGATCGCCGCCAAGTACGGCAACCTGTTCCAGATGTACGAGATGATCACCGGCGAGAATCCCTATGAGGTGCCCATGCGCATCTACCCGGCGGTGCACTACACCATGGGTGGCTTGTGGGTGGACTACAACTTGGAGAGCACCATCCCCGGCCTGTTCATTCTCGGCGAGGCTAACTTCTCCGACCACGGAGCCAACCGCCTGGGGGCTTCGGCCCTGATGCAGGGGCTGGCCGACGGCTACTTCGTCATACCGGCCACCATCACGGCCCAAATCGCCGGGCGCAGTCGCGAGGCGGTCGACACCAACCACCCCGAGTTCGCTCGGATCGAAGAGTCCGCTCGCACCCGCAACGAACAGATTCTTAGCGTGGGCGGCGGCCGCAGCGCCGAGTCGATCCACCGCGAGCTGGGACTCATCATGTGGGACAAGGTCGGCATGGGGCGCAACGCCGCAGGCCTCCAGCAGGCGCAAAAGGAGATCGCTGCCCTGCGCGAGGAGTTCTGGAGCAATGTGCGCGTGCCGGGCACCAGCGATCACCAGAACCCCGGCCTCGAACATGCCGCGCGCCTGGCGGACTTTCTCGAGCTGGCGGAGTTCTTTGCCGCCGACGCCGAGCACCGCAAGGAATCCTGTGGCGGACACTTCCGCGACGAGTACCAGACCGAGGACGGCGAGGCCCTGCGGCGCGATGACGAGTTCGCCTACGCCGCAGCCTGGGAATTCAACAAGGTCGGACAGCCAGCCACCCTACACAAGGAAGAGCTGTCCTTTGAATATGTCAAGCTGGCCACGAGGAGCTACAAATGAGCGCCCATGCAGAGACCGATTGCCTCAACCTGACTCTGAACATCTGGCGTCAGGAAGGGCCGCATGCCACGGGTTCGTTCGAGGTGCGACAGCTTCAAGACATCTCAACCCACATGTCGTTCCTGGAGATGCTCGATTGCGTCAACGAGGATCTGGTCTCCGAGGGCCGCGAGCCGGTTTCCTTCGACCACGATTGCCGCGAAGGCATCTGCGGCATGTGCAGCCTTGTGATCAACGGGCAGGTCCACGGACCACAGCCCGAGACCACGACTTGCCAGTTGCACATGCGGCACTTCAAGGACGGCGAAACGATCACCATCGAGCCCTTCCGGGCCGAGGCCTTTCCCGTCGTGCGTGACCTCTGCATCGACCGCACGGCCCTCGATCGGATCATCACCTCGGGCGGCTATATCTCGGTCAACACCGGCAGCCCCCAGGATGCCAACGCCACCCCCATCGCCAAGCCCGACTCGGACCTTGCCATGGACGCCGCGGCCTGCATCGGTTGTGGAGGGTGCGTGGCGGCCTGCCCCAACGCGGCCGCCATGCTCTTCACCGGGGCCAAGGTATCGCAGTTGGCACTCCTGCCCCAGGGCGCGCCCGAGCGCGAAAGCCGCGTGCTGTCCATGGTTGAGACCATGGACGCGGAGGGCTTTGGCAACTGCACCAACGAGTACGAATGCATGGCGGCCTGCCCCAAGGCCATCGATGTCAGCCACATCGCGCGCATGAACCGCGAATACATGCGTGCCTCGCTCGTCGGCAGCAGCCCTTAGCGAGGGTTTAGTCCGGACTGGTCGGCCAGGTGACGGTGACGGTGGTTCCCGCGCCGGGACTGGTGTCCACCTTGAGTACGCCGCCGAGCCGTTCCACGCAGTCCTGCACCGAACTCGTGCCGAAACCCGAGCTTCCCCTCGATTCGCCAGGGCGGAATAGGCGCGCGCGCTCGGGTGAGGTCATGCCGCGGCCCTCGTCGCGCACTTCGAGTTCGAGGGAATCGGGTGCCGTGCCGCCGCGCAGTTGCACTCGCACGCAGCCCCCGGAGGGTGAAGCGGCAATGGCGTTCAGCGCCAAGTTGGCCACGATTCGTCGGAAGGCGTCCTCGGAGGTGCGGGCTGCGCGTGGCGCGCGGTTGCGAGTCAAGAGTCGCACGCCGTGGTTCTTACCGCCAAGTTCGAGGGCCGTGCGCAGTTCGTCCTGAAGCCAGGCGCCCAAGCCCAGGGTTGCAGGCTTGGCGTCGCCGTCGAGAAAGTCCTCGCATAGGCTGCGCGCTCGTTCGAGGGATTGGATGAGGCCGCGAGCGTCTTCTTGGCGGCCGAGATCGAGACGCGCGCTCTGGAGGATGGCGAGGGACAGTTGGTTGCGCAGGTCATGGGCCACTCCCGCGGAGCGTTCGCCGCGCCGGGCCAGGTCGCGGACCGAGATCTCAAGAGCGGTGCGCCGGACCAGGGCACTCAGCCAATCCAGACAGGCGAACTCTTTGGCGCCTTGGCTCCGCTGGAGACCGAAGTCACCGAGGCCGGATACAGCGGCGCTGTCGAGCCACAGGACTCCCGCACTCGAATGCCGCACGAGGGCAGCGCCGAGCCCGGCGCCAGAGGCCGCGGGATCGCGCTTCAGGGTCGCCGGGGAGAGGCGCTGCACGCCTGCCGGCGCACCTGGCTCCAGCCAGCGCCCGGGGATGTCGCTGGGCACTTCGCAGGGCCTGGAAAGGACTCCGTCCACGGCCAACCAGTTGCCACCACTCGCGCTGCACCACAGGGCTCGCTGGGCCCCCCAGGCGACCCGCAGGGCTTCGAGGGCCGGAGCGAGGGGCTCGGCACCGGCCAGGAGGGCCTGCACGCCGAGATCTAGCGGGCGACTGGCGGGGGCCCCGGTGGCCTCGGGGGTCAGGATGGTGCTCACCCTGCCAGTCTGCCCTACCTGAGGCCCCGACTCAAAGCCCCAGAGACAAGGGGCCTTGGGTCGGGTTACCCTCGGGGTCGAGGGCGCTACGAAGAGGGAACGCGGGCTCTTGGGAGAGGCTTGGCTCCCCCACTCCCCACTCCCTGTCAGAAGGCTTCGGGTGCCCCTGGGGCCTCAGGACTTGGCCCCGGAGCCCCTTCCCCGTAACCTATGATTGGCTCTACCGCACCTGGCACGCAGGTTGCTTTATGCTGTCACGCAGGTTGCCCCAGGGCAGCCGGGACGGTCCTTGCCAAACGAGAACCGGCAACAAACTCGAACTTCGAGCCCTGCCCGCCTCTTCTTTTTTCGACGCTTCAACGCCTGACACCCATTCCTCTTCAGATCATGAAAAAGCTGCTCCTCTTCGGTGCCCTCCTCGCCGCTGGCGCCATCGGCCTCCAGGATGTGTCGGTCGGCCACGGCGGAACTTATCGCGGCCCTGGCGACACCGTGCCCCCCGGCGGCGGCGGTGGCGGCGGTGGTGGCGGTCCCTCGACCCCCGGTCCCTCCGGTCCTTCCGCGCCTGGTCCCTCGGGACCGAGCACCCCTGGTCCTGCGGGCCCCGGTGCCCCCGGCCCCAGCAGTGGACCCGCCCAACCCAGCACCTCGGGCGGCTCATCAGGTCCCGACCTGACCCTCTGGCAGTTCTGGTGGGGCTTCAACAAGGACCCCTACCTGAACCTGAAGTCGCACATCCACAGCGGTTCGACCCTGACCGGATCCGACGACTTTTTCCTGGGCCACGGTCAGCAAACCCAGGCCAAGGACAGCCTGCGCCCCTCGGAAGAGACGATCCGCAACACGATCGTTCCGGCGCTCATGGAAGCTCTTCAAAACGAACGCAACAATGACATCGTCACCGGCGCCATGGTGGCCCTGGCCAAGATTGGCGACGAGCCCTCGGAAGACGGCAGCTCGAAGTTCCAGGCCGTGATCTCACCCTTCCTGAGTGACTCCAACCAGGAAATTGCAGAGACCGCCGCCGTGGCCCTCGGCCTTTTGGGAAACCCCGCGTCGATCCCGGACCTCAAGCACCTGGTGCTCGACACGCCCTCGGAACGTATGCGCCTGGTGGGCAGCGAGGGCGGCGTCAACTACCGCACCCGCGCCTTCGCGGCCTTCGGTCTCGGTCAGATCGGTTACTACACCGAAGATCCCGCCGTGCGCCAAGAGATCGTCGACCTGCTCTGGGGGGTCTGCGAATCCCCGCGCATGTCCACCCGCGATGTGAAGGTCGCGGCGATCATCGCCCTGGGTCTCGTGCCCCTCGATGTGGAAGACGCTGATGCAGCGCCGGCCGCAGAAGGCGAAGATGTCGAGGAAGCCGTTTCGGCGGCTCCCACCAACCGCAAGGAACAGATTCAGTACCTGCTCGACTTCTTCCTCGATGTGAAGGACAAGAACAAGCACTACCTTGTCCGCGCCCATGCGCCCCGGGCCATTGCCAGTCTCTTGAGTGGCGCCCCGGAGATGAAGGACGAGGTGGTCAAGGCCTTCGCACCCTATGTGTCCAAGCGCGGTCACATCGGCAAGCGTGAAGTACGCCAGAGCGCGTCCCTGGCCTTCGGCCAACTGGGCGACCTCGATGACGACAAGGCCGACAAGACGATCCGCAAGGCCCTGATGGACGCGGCGGGCAACGCCGACCAGCAGGTCAAGAACTTCAGCGTGATCGCTCTCGGTCAGATCGGCGGCCGCCCCGGCAGCGGCGACGATCCCTTGGCTGGCGAAGACGAGGTGCGCAAGTACCTCCTGCGCCAGCTTGCCAAGGGCAAGAGCCAGGTCAAGCCCTGGGCCGGTCTGGCCATCGGCGTCATGGAACGCGGTTTGTTGAAGAACAACTGCCCCCAGTCGGCTTCGGCCCTGGCGGCTCTGCGTTCGGCTCTGCGGGACACCCGCACCAAGATCGTGGTGGGCGCCTACGCCATCGCCACGGGCATCGCTGGCGACATCGAGTCGGAAACGATCCTGCTCGAGAAGCTCGACCGTATGTCCGACGACGATGTGCGCGGCAACATCGCCATCGGCTTGGGCCTGATGAACTCGGTGGCCTCGATGGAGCCGATCCAGGCTGTTGTCAAGAAGTCGAAGTACCGCGGCGAGTTGCTCAAGCAGGCAGCCATCGCCCTGGGACTCTTGGGTGACAAAAATGTCGTCACCAGTCTCGTGACCCAGTTGCAAGACGCCGACACCCTCACGACCCAGGCGGCCATCGCCTCGGCCTTGGGCTTCATCGGTGACGCGCGCTCGGTCGATCCCCTGGTGGGCATGCTCAAGGACCAGGAACTGACTGGCGGAGCCCGCGGCTTTGCAGCGGTGGCTCTGGGCATCGTGGCGGAGAAAGAAGAGTTGCCCTGGAACGCCAAGTTCTCGGTGGACATCAACTACCGCGCGAACACCACGACCCTCACGGGCGAGAACGGAACCGGCCTGCTCGACATCCTGTAAAGCACCGCGAACGAACTTTTGGCCGCGCGCCTCCTTCGGGATGCGCGCGGCTTTTTTCGTGTGCTCGTGGCGTAGCACCCGGGCGGGATGGCGTAACGCAGGGCGCGCGGCGCCGGCACTTGGGACGGCGCAGGGGCCTGCAAGGATGATTGCCCCTGGTGGCACATGGGTTGCTCTGTGGAGTTTGGCGGCTGCCTTTCAGCCCCTACTGCCTTTCAGCCTCAGGCCCTCCCACCCGACGACCCCATGAAAACATCCATCCTGTGTTGCGCCCTGGTGGCGTCTATCTCACTCGTGTTACCCGAAGCCGCCCGCAGCCATGGTGGCATCTGGATCGGTCCGGGCGACACGGTACCTCCCGGTGGTGGCGGCGGCAGCGGGCCGCCTTCGCCTGGCCCTTCTGATCCCGGTAGCCCTGGCCCCTCCCGGCCTTCGTCGCCCCGGCGGCCGGGCGATCCTCCGGCGCCCGGTCCGTCGCAGCCCAGCGGCCCCTCGACGCCCGGGCTTGGTGCGGGCGTGGACCTCACCGACTGGCGCTTTTGGTGGGGTTTCAACAAGAGCCCATACATCAACCTCAAGGGGCATCTCTACCGCGCCGGGAGTGTGACCGGGTCCGACGACTTCTTCCTGGGCGCCGGCCAGAGTGAGCGTTCCAAGTCGAGCCTGCGTCCCTCAAAAGAGACCATCCGGCAAGTGATCGTGCCCGCGCTGCTCGCCGCCCTCGAGCACGAGCGCCACAACGACATCGTCACCGGCGCATTGGTGGCCCTTTCAAAAATCGGGGACGAACCCGGAGAGGACGGCCACTCGCTCATCCAGGACGCGATCGAAAAGCGCCTCGACGACCCCAGTCAGGAGATCGCCGAGACCGCCGCGGTTTCCCTCGGCATCCTGCGCAGCCAAGGGGCCGTGGAGATACTCACCGACCTGGCACTCGACACCGAGCGCGGGCGTGCCCTCGTGGGCCGTTCCGCTGGCGTCCACTATCGCACCCGTGCCTTCGCGGTTTATGGCCTCGGTGAAGTCGGCCAGTTCCACTCGTCGCCCGTGGTGCGCGAGGATATCGTCGCGGCCCTCTGGCGCATTGCTTCAGCGCCGCGCTCGTCCACCCGCGACCTCAAGGTCGCGGCCCTGATCTCCATGGGGATCGTGCCGCTGGAGGTTCGGGATCCCTTGGCTGAGTTCAGCGGGCGTAGCGAGCGCCGGGCTGGCCGCAACGGAGCACCCACTTGTCGCCGAGAGCAAATCGATTACCTCCTGAACTACTTTCAGGACGAAAAGAACAGCGCGCGGCCCGTGCTGGTGCGGGCTCACATCCCCCGCTCCCTGGCAAAACTGCTCGAGGGCCTGCCCAGCGAGAAGCCACGGGTCGTATCGGCGCTGCTGCCCTATGTCACCCGCCGCGGCCATGTCGGCCAGCGCGAACTGCGCCAGAGCGCGGCCCTTTGTTTCGGCCAACTCGGCGATTTGGACCTCGACCCCGAGGATGTGGCCCTGCGCAAAGCCCTGATGGAATCCGCGGGCAACGCCGACAAGCAGGTGCAGTACTTCAGCCTGATGGCCCTTGGTCGCATCGGCGGACGGCCTGGCAGCGGTGCGGATAGCCTGGCCGCAGAGGCCCCGGTACGGCGCTTCCTGCTGAACAAGTTGGCCCGGGGCAAGAACGCTCGGCCCTGGGCGGCTCTGGCCCTGGGAGTCATGCAGCGTGGTCTCGAAGACGCCGGTCGCCAGCAGTCCGAATCGGCCCTCAGCGCCCTGCGTCTGCACCTCAAGGAGAGTCGTTCTCCGTCCGATGTGGGTTCCTGTGCCATCGCCCTGGGCATCGCCCGCGACAACCGCGCGGAGTCGTTGCTGCTCGACAAGCTCGAGCAATCTTCCGGGGACGAACTGCGCGGGCAGATCGCCATCGGCCTGGGGCTCTCCAACTCCCTGGCCGCCCTGGCACCGATCCAAGAAGTCGTGGCGAATTCGAATCACCGCGGCGTGTTGCTCAAACAAGCCGCCATCGCCCTGGGTCTCTTGGGTGACAAGCGCATTGTCAAGCGGCTCGTGGCCCAATTGAAGCAGGCCAAGACTCTCACGACCCAGGCCTCCATCGCTGCGGCCCTGGGTCTGGTGGGCGATGCCAACTCGGTGGTCCCCCTGGTGGACATGCTGGGCGATGAGAATTTGACCGGCGCGGCGCGGGGCTTTGCCGCCGTGGCCCTGGGGCTGGTGGCTGACAAACAGGACCTGCCCTGGAACTCGGTTTTCTCCATCGACATCAACTACCGAGCGACGACCTCGACCCTGACCGGCCAGAACGGCACGGGGCTCTTGGACATTTTGTAGGGGCAGCTCGCGGGGGACCTCGTCCCCCGCGCCTTAGCCCCTGGCCGCCGCGCGTTGACGCCTGAGCGTGAGCGCGCGGCCCGCGAAAACGCGGCCCAGGAGCGCGGCGAGGGCCAAGAGCGCGGCGATGCCCAAGAGCACAGCGCGTGCTCGGGCCAGGGCAGCCGTTTTGGCCTGCCGTCCTTGCACGAGGCCGCGGGCTGCTGTGAGCAGGGGCGCCAGGCGTTCTTGCTCGAGAGGACCGACGCTCTGCACGAGCTCATCCAAGAGTCCCTGGGCGAGTCCTCCCGATCCCAAGCTCAAAGCCAGGTTGGCGCAGCGCTCCAGCAGCCAGGGGTCTTTCGGTGCGACCTCGAGGCCGCGCAAACCCGCGCTCAGGGCTTCGTCCAGGGCTCCCGCGCGCTGCAACACGAAGAGTTCTCCCTGGGCTCGGAAGAGCGCGTCGTCATCCGTGCGCGCCAGCTTGAGGGCCTCCACAAAGCGCTCTTCAGCGGTAAGTCGCACGGCGCCTTGCAGGGGCGTTTCGCTCGCCGCTTGCGGCAGCCAGGCGAGGACCAGGATGCAAAGCGCGGCGGTCATCGCTCTTCGCGCTCCGCACAGGCTTGGGCCGCGAGCAGAATCGACTGCGCTTGCAGTCGTTCGATGGGATTTCGATCGTCGCTGAGGGGCGCCGGCGTCGCCGGGTGGATCAGAGCCCAACGGCTGGAGATTTCCACGGGTGGCAGGAGCTTCGCCACGGGGCCCTCTGCGAGGCTCCAACCACTATCCCCCGGCACAAAGGGTGTGCCGTTCGCCTTGAGGTAGGCCACGACATTGCGCGAAAAGGGCACGCGCACGCAGAGGGCTGCGCTCTGAAAAGCCGTGGCCGCCGTGGCCGCCACGGCTTGTACGACGGGGTCGTTGAGGGAGAAGCCGCCGATGTTGATGGCTAGCCAACCGCCCGGAGCCAGTCGCCCGCGCACCTCGCGGAAGAACTCGACGCTGCACAGGTGTGCCGGCATCTCCATCTGGTTGGCGTAGGTGTCGAGGATGATCTCGTCGAATTGGCCCTGCATGGCGCGGAGGGCCGCCCGTGCGTCCCAGCCCGCCAAGGTCTGGCGCTCGGGGCTCTGTGGTGCGAGTTCCAGAAATTCGCGAGCGAGGTCGATCACCGCCGGGTCGATCTCCGCGCCCGTGGCCACGAGGCGCACCCCCGCGGGTAGGCTGCCTTCGAGGACCCGCCAACTGGTTCCTGCTCCCAGGCCCAGGACCATCACCCGCCAGGTGCCCTGCGCGCCGGACCACCAGGGCGGCAGACAGAAATAGTTGTAGTAGTACCCAACCGGCAGCAGCCCGGACTCCGGTTGCCAGACCGACTGAAACGAGTCGAGACCCTCGTTGACTTGCAACTGGCGCATGCGCTCTGCGCCCGCGCCGGTTTCCACAACGCGAACCGTCTGGTAGGCCGACTGCACCTCGGCCAGCAAGGTTCCCGTGGGGCTCGGCGTGCGAGTCGCCGCGGCAAACGAGAGGACCACGCAAACGAGGGCGCCGATGCCCGGCCAGGTCGCCCGTCGCTGGAAGACAAAACTGATCAGGGACAAGACGCCCAGGCAGACTCCGGCCAGGAGGAAGGTGCCCTTCAGGCCGAGCCCGGGCAGGGCGAAGTGGGTTGTGCCAAAAGTCCCCGCGAGGCTGCCCAGGGTCGAAGCGCACAGGACCTTGCCGCCAGCGCTGCCTGCGTGTCCACCACTCCGCCGGGCGACGATTTCCACGGCCAGGGGCCCCACGCAACCGAGCGCCACAGCAGCCGGCGCGAAGAGCAGGGCCGCGGAGGCCAGGCTGCCCCAAACGAACAGTTCCGCCGCGCGATCGAGGGTCACGCCGGCGGGCATGAACAGATCGGCCACCGGCGCCGCCAGGGCGGGCAACCAGGCTGTGCTGGCGGCGCCGAAGGCGAGAACCCAACCCAGGGCTGCCAGGGGTTGCGGCCGCGCCGCCAACTTGGAGCCCAAGAAGTAGCCCAGGGCCAGGGCAAAAAGCACCACGCCGATGACATTGGTCCAAACGGCCTGGGAGCTGCCAAACCAGGGGGCTAGAAGGCGCACCGCCGCGAGTTCCACCACCATGGTCCCCGCGCCAGCCACGGCCACGAGCCACAGCAATCCAGCGCTGCCGGACCCCACGCCCACGGGCTCGTCGCAGTCCCCAGGCGAAGTTTGCGCATCCCCAGTTCCGGCTCTGGAGTGACCCACGGCGCGTCAGTCGCTGCCGCCTTGCGCATCCCCGTCGTCGGCGGCTGCGGGCACATCGTAGGACTTGACGGCGGTGTAGATCTTGCCGGGATCGCTGCGACTCTTGTAGATCTGATCCATCATGGTGTTGAAGTTGCGTGGGATCAGATCTTCGTTGGTGAGTCCATTGAGAATCACCTTGACGGGCTTGTCGAGGTCGACGATCAGGTCGTTGTAGTAAATCGTGAGGCTCGTGATGCCCTTGGCCGTGACTGTGATCGTGTTGCTGTCGCGGTCGGCCACGGCTTCGAGGCGCGCGACCTGTGTGCCATCGCTGGGCGGGATCTCGATCCAGTAGGCCTTGTTGGGGAAGGGCGCACCGGCCAGGAGGACCACGCGCTCGGGGTTGGAGCGCCGCGGGTTGGCCCCGATCCAGCTCCAGATGTCCGCTTCGGTGGCGTCGGGGGCGACCTCGGCCGCCAGGCCTCCGGCTTTTTCGGTGAGGCCCGCGAACTCCGTGGCCTTGCTGCCGCCGCCGGCGAAGAAGAGCGGCAAGTTGCAGAAGTTGTCCGGCGCGAGGTCAGCCGCGTCGCCCGAGATGCAAATCACCCCGGCAAAGCGGTCGGGAAACGAGTTGCCAATGCGCATGGCGGCCTCGGCGCCGCCTGGCCCTTCGCCCACGAGGAAGATGCGGTTCACATCCACGGCGAAGCGTTCGCCTACATCTCCGAAGACCGAGAGCAACATACCCATGCCCCCGGCGTTCTCGGGGTCACCCCGCACGCCCAGGCTGCCCCAGTGTTCTTCTTTGGGCGGCATGTGGAGCGCGACCAAAATGCAGGCGTCGCGCACCTCGGAACTATGCCAACGCTCTTCCAGGTGTTCCTTGGGGGTGGCCGTGGAGCCGGGCAAGCAGATGATCAGGGGATAGGGCCCCTGTTTGGCCTTGTACTTGGAAGGCGCCCAGAGTTCGTACTCGGCCACAAAGTCCTCGCCGTAGAACTCCACCGGGACTTCGAATCCCGCGATCTTGCCCTTCTTGACTCCCCGCGCCTTGGAGTAGTTGCGCGCGTGATAGAGGGAGGCGCCGAGGTCTTCGGTGAGCGACAGGGGCTCGCTGCCCTTGGCCGCCTTCTTCCACTTTTTCTCGATAGCCTTGCGCAGAGCGGCCTCGGCTTCCCGTCGTCCTTCACGCGCGAGGTAGGCTGCGATGCACTCTCCCATGGCCTTGCCCACGCGCTTGTGGTCCGAATCCTTGAGTTTGGTGTCGGCGGCCCTGAGATTGGTTGCTGGAGCAGCGGGGCGGGCCTCCGAGGCCCTGGAGAAGACCGAAGCAAGCGCCAAGACGGCCAGGGCCAGGGGACCGAAAACGAGGAGGGGGTTGTGCATACCGAGCATAGTGGAGGGCGCTGATGGAGTTGACAATCGGGCTACCTTGGAAGGCTAGCCGGGGCGGATAGCGGGCCGCGCGGCAGCATGCTAAGGCCCCAGCCGCGCCGAGCCCAGGATTGGCCTTGGTCGCGGTCCAGGAGGCTTCGAAAAATGGCCCTGGAGCGGCGCAGATGGCCCTCCTGGAGGTCCATGCGGCCCAAAACCACGCCGGCGTTGGCCGAGCCCCGGGTGAAGGCGGCGCCCAGTTCCCGGCGGGCGCGGTCCTGCTCGCCAGCCGCCAAGGAGGCCAGACCGATGCGCTCCAGGAGATTTGTGCGGTCCTCCCGGTCGAGGTCCAGGTCGAGTTGTTCGCGCAACACGGCCTGGGCCTCGGCCGGCGAGCCGGAGCGGGTGGCGGCCAGGGCCAGGCTGCTGGCGCTCCAGGGGGCCCGGGCCCGGCGGTGCATGGCTTCGGCGAGGGGCAGGGCCAACTCGAATTGAAAGGCCCGCGTCTGGTTCAAAAATTCCTCGAAGGAGAGTTCCAAACAAGCGGGAAGGGCGTCCGCGGCGACGCTTTCGAGGGCCTCCATGAGTGCCCTGGCCCGGGCTCTTCCGGGGGCCAGTTGGCGCGCCCGGGAGAGGGCCGAGGGCTCCGCGGGCAGGGGCGCATCCTGGGTTGCGCCAGGGGCCAGGAGGCCAGCGAGAAGACAGACGAGGGGGAACATGGGCGCTGAGCTCTCTTACGCCCAGGCGACGCCCGCGGGACCGTCGTCGATCTGACCGAGGCGGTGTACGGCTTCGCCCTTGGCTTCGAGTTTGGAGCGCACGCCGGCGACCTGGTCCTGTTCCACGCAGAGCACCATGCCGATGCCCATGTTGAAGACCTGGTAGGCCTCGTCCCGTTCGACCTGGCCCGCCTCCACGAGGTAGCGAAAGAGCGGTGCGGGAATCCAGGCGTCGAGGTCGACGAGAGCCCGGCGGCCGCCGAGCACCCGCGGCAGGTTGTCCACCAGTCCCCCACCCGTGATGTGAGCCATGGCCGCGATGGAGTCGTCTTCCAAGAGCGGCCAGAGTAGGTCGAGGTACGAGCGGTGTTCGGCGAGCAGGGCTTCTTGCACGGAGGCGCCGGCGAGGCTGGCGGGGCGGTCGCTGAGGCTGTGCCCCTGGCGCTCGAAGAGGATCTTGCGCGCCAGGGAGTAACCGTTGGTGTGCAGCCCGGCGCTTTCGAGGCCCAGCAAAACCTGGCCGCTTTGCACGCGACTGCCGTCGAGCAACTTGTCGGGGTGTACGGCTCCCACGATGAAGCCCACCAGGTCGAAGTCACCGTCCTTGTAGAGCCCCGGCATCTCGGCTGTCTCGCCGCCGAGCAGGGCCAGACCTCCCGAGCGGCAGGCCTCGGCGCAGCCGCGGATCAGGTCCGAGACCACTTTGGGATCGAGCTTGCCCGTGCCCACATAGTCCATGAAGAACAGCGGCCTCGCGCCCTGGACCAGGATGTCGTTGATGCAGTGCTGGACGAGGTCGCGCCCCACGGTGTCGTGGATGCCGGCCCTGACCGCCACTTCGAGCTTGGTGCCCACGCCGTCGGCGCTGGCCACCAGAATCTGTCCACCGCAACCCACCTTGGCGGGATCGAAGAGGCCGCCAAAGAGTCCCACATCCCCGAGCACGCCGGGGGTGAAGCTCGAGCGAATGGCGTCCTTGGCGCGGGCCAGGGTCTCGTCTTGGGCGGTGATGTTGACGCCAGCGTCGCGATAGGAAAGAGGAGCGTCGTTCTTCACTTGGGTCACGAGTCGTACGGTGCGTGTCTTCTTTGGAGGGCGGGATTTCAGGCTGGCCTACAAGGTAACTTCCCCGCCCGCGCTAACCCAGACCGAAGCGCCCCGGATCTCGGTGCAGGGGCAGGAGGATGCGTTCACGGTTGTCGAAGCCCATATCGGCGGGCAGGGCGTCCAGGGCAAACCAGGCAACCTCGCGAGCATCGTCGCCAGGGCACAACTCGCCAGCCACCACGCTGCACAGGAAAACGGCAAGATTAGCGGGTTTCCTGGGGTCGTCGGGGATGTAAAGCAGGTCAATCAGGGCGCCGGCCTGGATCTCGAGCCCGGTTTCCTCAAGCGCCTCGCGCACGGCAGCTTGACGGGGGTCCTCGTCGATCTCCTGGTAGCCGGCGGGCAGGGCCCAGAGCCCCTCGAAGGGTGCAATGTCTCGGCGAATGAGCAGCACCCGGCGCCGCTTATCGAGGATCACCGCCGCCGCCGCCGAGGCGGGGTTCTCGTACAAGACGCAACCGCAGACGACGCAGCGCAGGCGCTTGCGCCCGCCCACGGAAGAAAGCTCGAGCCCCCCCTGACAAACAGGGCAGAACTTGGCGCGTTTGATCCACATGGGCCATGAACCTAACCGATGCTGGCAGGGAATGGCCCTCGGGGTACTCCTGCCCGCTTCTCGGGTCTAGACTAGGGGGCCGGCTCCCAAGGCGCCTGCACCCTCCATGACCCGCCTCCTGCTTCTCGGCTCCACCGGCTCGATCGGTACCCAAACCCTGGACCTCGTGCGCTCTCCCGGCTCGGGGCTCGAAGTCGTGGGGCTGGCTGCGGGTTCGTCCTGGGAGGCCCTGGCGGCTCAAGCGCGGGAATTCCGTCCAGCCTTTGTGGCGCTCGCCGACCTTGAAGCGGCCGAACGGCTGGCGCCCGAGTTACCCCGGGGCACGACCCTCTTCTCCGGGCCCGATGCCGCCTGCCAACTCGCCCGCGAGGCCGACTACCGCGTCTGCATGCACGGCATGGTGGGCGCTCGGGGCGTCTTGCCTTCGGTGGCTGTGCTCGAACGCGGCAAGAGCCTGGCTCTCGCCAACAAGGAATCCCTGGTGGTGGCCGGCGAGCTCTTGATGCAGCTTGCCGCTGAGCACGGTGCCGAGATCATTCCGGTGGACAGCGAACACAGCGCCATCTTCCAGTGCCTGCGCGGCGAAGACCTCGGCCGGGTGCGGCGCGTGCTTCTCACCGCCAGCGGTGGTCCCTTCCGGGGCCGCTCGGCCAGCGAGTTGGCGGGAGTGACCCCCGCCATGGCCCTCGAGCATCCCAACTGGGACATGGGACCGCGCATCACCGTGGGCTCGGCCACCTTGATGAACAAGGCCCTTGAAGTCATCGAAGTGCACCACCTCTTCGGCCTCGAACGGGAACGGATCGAGGTGGTGGTCCACCCGCAATCCCTGGTGCATTCCATGCTGGAATTCATCGACGGTTCGGTCCTTTGCCAGATGGGTCCGCCGGACATGCGCGGGCCGATCCACTACGCCCTGCACCATCCCGACCGCGCGCCCCTGGCCATGACCGGCTTTGATCTCACGCTCTTCTCCGAACTGACCTTCGAGGCGCCCGATCCCGGGTGCTTTCCGGCCCTCGACCTGGGCTTTCGGTGTGTTGACGAAGGCGCCGATTCAGGTAGTGTGCTCAACGCGGCCGATGAAGTGGCGGTGGAGGCCTTTCTGGGCGAGCGCATCGACTTCCAGGATATCCCGCGCATCAACGCCGCGGTCCTCGACCGCCGTCCGGGCCTTTCGGCCAGCATCGAGGAATTGCTCGAAGCCGACTCCCATGCCCGTGCTCTGGCCCAGGGCGAAGTGGCCGCCCTGGCTCCCTGACCCATCCAATCAAGCTCCGCGTCCTGTTTCATGGACCTCTCCAGCATCCCTCAATACATCCAGGTCGTCCTGGGCATCGGCCTCGTGATCTTCGTTCACGAATCCGGGCACTTCTTCGCCGCCCGCTGGTGCGGCGTGCGCGTGCATGTGTTCAGCCTGGGCTTCGGTCCGCGGCTCATGTCATGGACCCGCGGCCACACCACCTACCAGATTGCCGCCGTGCCCCTGGGCGGTTATGTGCGCATGGCGGGTGACGAGGGCTCTGAAAGCGATGGCGGCGAACCCGAACCGTGGGAGCTCGCCGCCAAGAGCGTGCCGCAACGCTTTTTGATCTATTCCGGGGGTGTGTTGAGCAATGTGCTCTTCGGCCTGGTGGTCTTTCCCATTCTGTTCCTCCTGGGGATCCCCTCCTTCGAGCCCATCACGGGTCAGGTCGAGGCGGGTTCGCCGGCTTGGCACGCCGGTGTGGAGCCGGGCTCGCGGGTGCTGCAGGTCAACGGCCGCGAGATCTACGACATCACCCAGGTCTCGTCCGAAGTGGCCTATGGCGGTAGCGATCCGGTAGAGCTGCTCTTGCGCCCGCCGGGCAGCGAAACCACCCGTCGCGTGCTCCTCGAGCCGCGCTTCGACGACCAGATGGGGCTCTTTACCATCGGTCGCTTGGGCCCCGCCGCCGACCGCGCTGCGCCGCTTTTTGTGGCCCCGGGCAGCCAGGCGGAACAGGCGGGCGTGGTGGATGGCGACCGGCTTCTGGGGGTCACCGGCGTCTCCGCGGCCCTCTCGCCGCAGCGCCAATTGGCTCTCGCCATGGACACCGAGGAGCCCATCTCCCTGCGCCTCGAGCGCGACGGCGAGGAACTTCTCGTGCAGGTCGAGCCCCGTGAACTCAAAGCTACAGGCCGCCCGCTGCTCGGCGTGCAGCCCCTCGTTAATCTCGTGACGGGCCTGCGCGCGGACCAGGCGGCCGAGGCCATGGGCCTGGAAGTTGGCGACCGCGTGCTGCGCATCGACGGCCAATCCGTCGATCGCACCAGCGACATCTTGAACCTTCTTTTCGCCTCTCCCGGCCCCCACGCCTGGCAGGTTTCTCGCGCTGGTGACGCCGTTGCTCTCTCTTCGCCGGCCCTGGCTCCCGCCGCGGCCCTGGCGCTCTTGGATTCCATCGCCTTCGAGGCCGACATGTTGGGTGCGCGGGTGGCGGTTTTGCCCCGATCGGCGGCGGACAAGGCCGGTCTGCGCTCCGGGGATCTCTTGGAGAAGATCGACGGCACGGCCGTCAACGAGTACGACGACATTCGCCAAGCAGCCGTCTTGGCCGGTCGTCAGGGCCGGGCCATGGAGATCGACATCGCCCGTGCGCGCGTCGGCCAGGCCCCGGAGTTCTTGAGCCTCTCGGTGCTGCCAGCGGCTTACGCTCGTTCCGACTACGGCCTCGGTATCAAGGCTGCGCGCTACGACTACACGGTCAGTCATGTGCCCCGGGCCCTCAGCCTGGGTGTGTCCTCGTGCTACGACATGTTGCGCGATGTGGCCCGCACCCTGAGCGGAATCTTGCGCCAGGAAGTCAGCGAGGAGAACCTCGGCGGCATCATCACCATCGGTGTGATCGCCAAGCAGACCGCCGACATCGGCCTGGTGAAGTTCTTTTGGTTCCTGTGCCTCCTGTCTCTCAACCTGGCCTTCTTGAATGTGCTGCCCATCCCCCTGCTTGACGGCGGGCACTTGTTTTTCTTGGCTGTGGAGGGCATCAAGGGCTCGCCGGTGAACGAACGCATCATGAGTTACAGCCAGCTCGTGGGTTTGGTCTTGATCGTGTCGCTCTTTGTCTTCGTGATCTACAACGACCTCAGCATGCACGTCTTCAACTGATCCATGGCCGCCCAACCCGCGGGCTTTCGACTTTGCGACTGGGGCCGGGTCCTGCGCCTGTCCTTGGCGCCCACCGCCGCCGCCGATGTACTCGCGGGCGCGTCCTTGGCGGGGCTCACCGACCTGCGCGCCATCTGTGGCCTCGTCTTGGCCTCGCTCGCCGTCTACCACGGCGGCATGGCCCTCAACGACTGGGCCGACCGTGGAGGCGACGCCTTGGCCCGTCCCGAGCGGCCGCTGCCCTCGGGCGCGCTCCAGCCCGCAGCGGTCTTGGCCGCGGCCCTCGCTCTATTTGTGTTGGGCTTGGCGGCTGCGACCTGGGTTTCTCCGAGGGCGGGCCTGTGGATGGCGGCGGTGGCCCTGGCCGCCATCGTCTACGATTTGGTGGGCCGCGGACCCTGGCGCGGCCCGGCTCTCTTGGCCTTCTGTCGCGCGGGCAACCTGGCCACGCCTCTCCTGGCTTTTCCTCTGGCAGGATCGCGGCCCGCCCTTTTTCTGGCCGCGCCCCTGGCCTATGGGCTCTTCGTTTTCGTCGTTTCGCGCCTCGGCCGCCTGGAAGACGCCGAGGATGACCTCGTTTGCGATCGCCGTCCGCGGCGCTTGGTCGCGACCCTGATTTTGATCTTCCTTTGCCTGCCAGCCCTGCCTGTGCCGTCCCTGCCACTCCACGGCCGGCTCGCCGCTCTCGCCCTCGCACTCTTCGCCAGCTTCGGTCTACTGCGCGCCCGCAGCGCGCCCGGTCCCTGGACCCTCTCGCGAGTGCGCAGCACCATGGGCCTCGCCCTCGCCCGCCTCTCCCTCGTCACCGCCTGCCTCGCCCTGCTTCCCGGAACCCGCGCCAGTTTTGCCCTGGCCTTCCTGATCCTGCTCGGCTTTCCCCTCTCGCGCGCCCTGCGCGGAGTGTTTCCGCCGAGTTGAGCCCCCCCCCCTACTCTCCGGCGCCGGTGCGTTTTGTCAGCCACTTGAGGGCTGCTGCGCGGGTGGTTAGTTCGCCGTTGAGTTGCAGGGTTTCGGCGTCGTGGAAGAGGGTGCTCCAGCGCGGGCCGCGGGGGATCTTCGCGGCGGCGAGGTCGCTTGAGGTGACCAGGGCCGGGGGCCAGAGGTCGCTCTCGGTCAAGGTCGAGCGCAGGTCGTCGAGGCCTTGCAGGCGCTCGTGGTGTGGGTGCTCGGCTGCGAGGAACCAGGCGCCGAGGGCGGCCTTGGCGGCGGGCCAGGCGGCGAGGCGCATGAGGCGCCGGGAGGCGGCAATGTCCCTTGCGCCGGCTTCGAAGTGTTCGACGAGGTCGGCTTCGGCTTGCCAGATGGCCAGCACCTCCCGGGAGAGGGCGCGCGAGCAGCGCAGGGCATCGAGGCGCTCGCGATGGGCGGGAGTCGCGGCGGACTGGAGCGGCTCGGGACCCAAGAGCAGGGCCAGGCCCAGGCCCTCGGCCAGGGGACCGGAAAGGGTCTCGAAGGCCCTCTGGCGGGTTTGAGCCAGGATCTCGTCGTCGTCGGGCGGGCCCAGGGCGACCTCCAGGAGGCCCGTGGCGAGGAGCAGATCCAGGGCCAGCGCGGGCCTCTCGGTGGCGAAGATTCCCCGCAATTCGGCCGCAATACGCTCGGCACTGACACCCTTGAGGCTGGCTCTAGTGGCGGCGGCCGCGGCCAGGACTTCGCGGGTGGGACGGGCGTTGAGCTTGGCCGCGAAGCGAGCCAAGCGCAAGAGCCGCAGGCCGTCCTCGCCAAATCGCTGGGCGGCCTCGCCCACGCATTGCAAACGCCCGGCGGCGATGTCGGCGAGCCCCCGTTCCGGATCCAGGAACTCGTCGGTAAGCGGGCCGAGATAAAGCGCGTTGGAAGTGAAATCCCGGCGGCGAGCATCTTCTTCGACCGATGTTCCATAGGTGACTTCTTTCGGCCGACGACAATCCCCATACGCACCGTCCGAACGGAAGGTCGTGACCTCCACATCGATGCTCTTCCCGTCGAGCTCTTGGTGCACCACGATGGTCCCGAAGGCCTTGCCCACACAGCTGGTGCGCGGGAACAAGGCCTCGATCGAATCGGGCAGGGCATCGGTGGCCATGTCGACCTCGCGAGGTGCCGCGCCCCGCGCCAAGTCGCGCACGGCGCCGCCCACGATCCAGGCCTGGTGGCCGGCGGCTTTCAAGGTTTCAGCGATCGAGCGCGAAGCTGCGCGCAGGTCTGCTGAGAGATTCTGTACAGAGGGTTGGTCCATGGGCTCGCAGACTAGCAGACCCTCCTGGAATCGTGAGGGCCTTGCGCGAGAGCAGGCCGCGCCAGCTCCCTCGAACGGACTCCAGCCACGATGACCAGCGAAACCCTCCAACTGCCCCTCGGCACTCAGCACCAGCGCGTGGCCGCCCCGGCCAGTCGCTTGCGGCGCTTTTTCGGGGGGCCAGAGCTCCTGCTCGTGGCCGTGGCCACGGTGGTGGTGTCCGTGACCCTACCGCTCCTGCGGGGGCTGGCTGTCCACGAAAACGAGCGCGACGCCATCCGCACCCTCGAACTCTTCGGCGGAGAGGTTTTTGCCGGGCCGCGGACCTCCCTGAGCGGCCTGGGCGCCCTGATGGAGTCCAGCCCGTCCCTCAACCGGCGTCTGCCCGACACGCGGCTCTTCGCCGACGGCCAACGCATCTTCCGCCACGGTTACATCTTCTGCCTGGACCGCTCGGAGGGCCACGAGCCGGAACTTCTCGCCTGGCCCTACTCCCACGGCGAGACGGGCCTGGGCGCTTTCAGACTCGGCGCCAGCGGCGAACTCTACGGCACGGTCAACCGCGCCGCACGCTGGAGCGGACCCTCCCGGGCGCCTTCAGCCACAGCCCTCGCCGAGGCAGGCGGCGCTCTCAACTGGCGGCGCCTGACGGGCGGCGCGCGCTGAAGACGGCTCAGCTCTGGCCGTACCAGCGCCAGAGCAAGCAGTTCAAGGCAGCCCGGTAGACGGCATCGGTCTCGCGCCGAGCGGCGCGCTTGACGAGGCCCGCGACTTCCGCGGCGGGCCCGCGACAGGCCATGCGATCCGCCACGAAGAGGCGCTCGTGGGGAGCGGAACGAGCGACGGCCAGGACTTCCTTCAAGAGGCCAAAGCTGACTGCATCTTGCACACCGCTGGCGGCCCAGAGGTAGTCGAGGCGCAGCTGGAGATCGTCCTCGTCGCGCCAGGCCTGGGCCAGGAGTGCGCGCCCCCGCGGCCCGCTGTTCGAAGCCTGGATGGTGAGCCAGCGGTGGCGTGTCAGGCCCTGGTAGGGCAAGCCAGGTTCCGCCGCCGCGGCTAGCAGGAGGGCCGTGCTCTCTGGGCCCGGGATCAGGCCCATGGCCTGGTAGGTTCGTGCCGAGGCTTGCCAAGGCAGCGCGTGCTCAGCGTCCAGGCGCTTTTGCAAGACCTCCAGGGCCCGCGGGGCCAGGCTGGGATTGGCTTCCCATTGGCCCTTCAAGCAGCGCACCGCCAATTGTATGTCCTGTTCGGATCCAGCCAGGAGCGACAGCACCAGGTCGAGGGCCGCGCCATCCCCCACCGCGACCAGGGGCCGCAAGCAAGCCTGGCGCACGGCGTCCACGCTGTCGTTGAGACCGTCGTGGAGAGCCTTGTTGGCCAGCGGATCGAGAGCTCGCGCACCCAGGAGCTCGGCGGCCAGGGCGCGCAGGTTGGCCACGGGATCCGCGCGCAACAAGTCCGCTGCAAGACCGCGGAGCTCGGTGAATTCGAGAGCCCGCAAGGCCTGGCCGCGCACCTCGGGGTCGGGGTCGGCGAGCATCTCGCCCAGGAGCCCGGCGGCTTCTGAATCGGAGTCGTCCACCAGGATCGCGAGCAGGGTCGGGCGGGTCAGGGGATCGCCAAGCGATAGAGCCACGGGTGCGAAGAGTGCCGCGCTGGAGTCGGTCTTGTTGCCCGCCACGAGGCGCGCTGCGAGGGACCACTGGCCCGTGTAACTCTCTTGCATGATCCAATCCAAAAACAGCAACTCGAAGCGCCGCGGGTCCGCGCGGCCCAGAGCGCTCACCAGGATCCCGCGGCCGGACCCTGTGACGACGGGCATGAGACTCAAGAGATCATCAAAGACTACGCTCGTGGCGTGGCGCGCCAGAACCTCGATGGCGGCGCTACGCACGGTCTCCTGGGGATGGCCGAGGCAATCTCCTGCCAGGGCCACGGCCCGCGGGTCGCCGCCGGCTTCCGACATCTCGAGTACGCCCAGGGCATTGATCACAGCGTGGGAACCGTGGCGTGCGGTGAACAGCCGCCGCACCAAGCGCTCGAGCTCTGGCAGGGCCCGGCTGCCCGCCTGGGCCAACTCCTCGCGGGTGTTGTTGAGCACGGTCATGGAACCGCGTTCCAGTTTGGAGACCTGCACGCCGAGCAGGTAGCTGGTGTCGCCAGAGAAGGTGCCGAGGGAGGAGCAGTCCTCGATCAGGGCCTTGATTCGATCGTCCCCGGTCCAGTCCCGCACAGAAGCTGGCGCCACGCCGGCGGGCGAGTCGCCGCCATGGCAAGCGAGCAGCAGAAGGGCCAGGGCCCATGCCAGCCGCTCCATCAGTAGACCTCTCCGGCCGTGCCCTGGGCCACTTGAAGGGCATAGAGCGCCTTGGCATGGCCAGCCCGTGCCGACTTCTCGGTGTTGAGGGCTTCGGCCAGGCGCTGTTGGAACTCAAGCAGCTGGAAGTTGGTGGAGAGGTCATTCTGGTAGCGCGCTTCCTCCGCCGCCAGCTGGCGGCGAGTCGCTTCAAGGCTCGTCTGTGCGGCGCTCACCGCTTCGGCCTGGTAGCGCACCTGGCGCACGGCCTCGCGTACCTCCCCCACGATGCGCGTCTCGAGTTGATCGTAGGTCAAGTAGGCCGCGCGCACCCGGGCCCGGGCGGCCTTCTCGAGGAAACGCGCCGAGCGATTGTTGATGGGTGCAGAGAATTTCAAGCCGGCCGTGTAAGTGGGAAAATCAAAGGCCAGGGCCTCTTTGGCGGCTTGGCCCTCGTTCCCGCTGAAGCTCTGGCTGTTGACCGAGAGGTCGAGGTCGAGGCCCATGCGCCGTTCGGAGACCGTGCGCTCGTGGCGCAGGACCGCGGCCTGGATTTCAAAGCGCTGCTGGCGCAGTTCGGGGCGCTTGACGAGAGCCAACTCGAGCAGTTGTTCCCAGGGTGCCACCTCGGTCGAAGCTTCCACGGGCAGGGGTGTGATGGGAATCAACTCGGTGTTCCAGGTGGCGCTGTCCCTGCCAGGAAAGATCAGGCCTTTGAGTGCATCCTCGGCGGCGCGCAGCGCCACCTCGGCTCGCAGAAGAGCCTCCATGCGCTGGGCTACCTCGGCCTCGGCTTGGATGACCTCGACCTCGGTGCCCACGCCCGCTGTCAGCATGCGCTGGTTGCGTTCGAGTTGTTCGAGGCCTAGATCGAGGCTCGAGGCGGCGACTCCCAACTGTTCGCCGGCCAGCACCAGATCCCAGTAGGCATCGTGGACATCCTTCAGGAGAGCCTGGAGTACCTCCCGTCGGTGCTCCCGTTGGCGGCGGTAGCTGACTGCGGCCTCGTTTTGCACCGAGGTGCCGTAATCCGCGCCAAAACCTCGCAGGAGCGGTTGGCTGTAGGAGAGGCGCAGGTTGTCGGTGCTGGAAGCGGGTAGGTTCGAGAACGCGTTGTTCGTGCTGACGATGTTGGTGTCGAAGGCCGCCACGAACGACCCGCCGGTTTCCAGGGCGCGGGTGAAGCTGAAGTCGTAGGTCTGGGATTCAAACTTGAGAACATCCGCGCCGGTCAGGTCGCTGCTGCCCTTCTGTTCGCCATCCGCCAACTGGCCGCCTGCGGCGAACATCCAATCGAAGTTGCCCCAGCTTCCCGCGGCGTCAAAACGAGCCACCTCGAGGTTTACATCCTCCAGTTGCAGGCCGATGTCGCTGCTCTCTGCTATTTGCAGAGCCGCGTCGATGCTGAGCTCGAGGCCGCGCCCCGGACCAAAGAGCTGGAACTCTAGAGCGGCCGGTGCCTGGGCTTGAACCGAAGCATGGAGGGCGCTGGTGGCGCCGAGGTAAAACAGGATCTTGAACGGGGGGATCATGGCCCCATTCTAGGACAGGCCCGGGCCGGCCTCCACCGGCTGGCTACTGCTCCTGGCTGACAACCTGCAAATACACTTCGGCCCAGGCGTCGCCGCGCAGCAGGCCGGCATCCGTGCCCTCGAGAGGCGCTCCGGAGTGGGTCAGGCCTGCGGCTTCGGCACGCAGCCAGGCGCTCCGGGCCAGGCGCAACAACGGCGCGCGGGAAGCAGCGTCCTCGCCAAGAGGGCCCTCGCCAAGGAGCTGCTCGAGATGTTCGAGAGCGAAGCTGAGCCGGGGCGCGGGCTTCCCTGGCGCCTTGCCAGAAGGTGCCCCGTCGAGTTGTTGTTCGCACCAAAGAACCAGGCCCAGGTCGTCGGCCCAGACCACGGCAGGGTCGTCGCCCCGGGGCATCGCGCCGAGTCCGGCCTGGGCGCGGTGGCGGGCGAAGAGCACGGCGGCCGGCGGCAGACTGGCGGGGTCAATATCGATTTTCGGGATCTCCACGCGAGGCTCGGGCTCGCTCTCCGCCGAAGCGTAGGGCAAGGCTTCCAGAGCGCCGAAGCGCTCCATGGTGATCAGGGTCTTCTGCCGCGGCCCTGCGAAGAAGGTGAAGTAAGCCAGGACCGGCAGGGCGGCGATGTGCAAGAGCAGGCTGGCGGCCACCACGCGCAAGAGCGCCGAAGAGGAGATGCGTTGAGAGACAAAGGCCACCACAAGGCGCAGGTCGCCGGCGAGTCCGAGTTCTTCGCGGGTGGTGCGCGCCAGGATCGAGTCCGCCAGAGACCTGGAGGGAGAGATGACCTGCTCGTCGCTGAGGGCTGAGCGGCAATGCTGCACGAGGGCTTCGAGTTGCTCCAAGCGTTCGGCGTTCGCCGGCTCGCCGAGGAGTTGCTCCCGGGGCGTGGCGCGGCGCGCGCGCTTGTTGAGGATCCACTCGAGGAGTTCCTCTTCGCTCCAGGTTTCGTCGTGGGGTCGGGGAGTTTGCATGGGCTTCAGGCGCGAAACTCCTCGCTGTCCTCGGGAGAGAGCCCTTCGATGGCGGCGCGCAGCTTGCGCAGGGCGTGGTGCATGCGCGACTTGACCGTGCCCTCGGGAATCTCGAGCAGGGCGGAAATCTCGGCGTAGGGGAGCTCCTGCAGGACACCGAGTTCAAAGACCAGCCGCTGGCCTTCGGAGAGGGTGGCCAGGGCGTCCATGACGGTCCGGGCTGCTTCCTTGCGTTCGGCCGCTTCGCCCGGGCTGGGGCTGTCGCTCCGCACGCAAAGCTCCGGCGCCCGGTCGTCGTCCTCGGCCTGGCCGCTGCGCCAGAAGGGGCGCACGGCGCGCCGGCGCTGGTGGTCGATCCAGGTGTTCTTGGCGATGCGGAAGGCATAGGCCTCGAACTTGCCCGCGGGCTGATAGGTGTGGGCGTGGCGAAACATCTTCAAGAAGAGATCCTGGACGAGGTCCTCGGCTTCACTCGGCCGAGCCCCAAGGCGGCGAAAAAAGGCCAGGAAGCGGCCACTCTCCGAACGAACAAAGCTCTCGAAGAGCGTCACATCCCCGCCCTGGAGGGCTAGCAGAGGGTCTCGATCAGCATCCGATGACTCTTTCAAGGCCTTTCCCGAGTCGTTGCCGTTCTCCAGTCAAGCCCCAAGGCGCAACCTGCGCCCAAATCCTCAACGCAGGCGTCGCTCAGCGGTTCAGCCTTTTGCGCCTTTCGGGCCAAGAAAACAGTATCGGGGCTCACAGGGGATTCATCACGCCTGGGACGCCTCGGGAGCCTCGCGCAGCTTTGCGAGGAGGGTTTCAACAGGCTGCGAGCCTGTTCCCTGGCCCACGACCTCGAACCAAAGCCGCCGGGAAGTGGGACTTTCGTGGGTTAGCAAGAGCCGTAGGTAGGGCTCGGGCAGGGCGGCCTGGACTCGCTCGCCCCACTCGATGGCGCAGACCGCGTCCGACCCCAGGAGTTCGTCGCCCCCATCGGCGAGCAGAGCGCGTTCGCGACCCTCCATCCAGGCGTCGAAGTGCAAAAGGCCTAGCCGTCCCTTGTACTCGTGCATCAGGGCAAAGCTAGGGCTCGTGACCGGCTCTTCGATCTCCAGTCCGCTGGCCAGGCCGCGCACGAAACAGGTCTTGCCCGCGCCCAACTCGCCTTCGAGGGCGATCACCAAACCGGCCCAGGCCAAACGACCGAGGGCGGCGCCCAGGGCCTCGGTTTGGTCTGGCCCGCGGCTGAAAAATTCGAAAACGGCCCGCGCTTCACTCGCCATGACGCCAGCCTCCTTCGTGGGGTTGCCAGTCGCGTGCCGCGCCGCCGCCTTCGAGTAGGGCGACCAGTTTCCGCGAGAGAGCAAGCCCGCTGCCCTCCACGACGCGACCGATCTCCAGCGCACCGGCGGGCAACGGCGCATCGCGGGGCAGGCTGGCGACGAGTTCGTGATCTTCGCCATCGTGCAGGCCATGGAAGAGAGCGATTTGGCCGCTTTTGCGCGCCATGCGCCGGGCATCCTTGTGCAGGGGCACACGGTCAAGCTCCAGGCGCACACCCGAAGCGCGCGCCAGGCGCCAGAGGTCCCAAGCCAGGCCGTCTGAAATATCCATCATCGCCGTGGCCCCAGCCTGGAAGAGTTCCCGGCCCTCTGCAAGCCGCGGGCAAAAGTCCAGGTGGCGGCCAAGGGCGCTGCCCCCCACGGGACCCGTCAAAACCAGGCGCTGGCCCGGACGCGCTCGGTCGCGGCCAGGGGGCTTGGCGCGGCCGGGCAAGACGCCCAGGGCGCTGACCACCAGCTGCAACTCGCTGCCCCGGGCCGCCGACAGGTCGCCGCCCACGAGCGCCGCCCCGCACTCCGCCCCCGCCCGGCGCACGCCGCCGATGGCGGCTCGCAACCAGGCTTCGGGGCGCTCGCGGGGGGCTGTCAGGGCCAAGAGGAGCGCCCGCGGTTCGGCCGCCGTGGCGGCCAGGTCACTCAGGGCCCGTGCGGCGGCCTTGTGCCCCACCCGCCCCGGTGCCGCCGTGGCCTCGAAGTGCACGCCCTCGATGCAAGCGTCGATGCAGAGGACTTCGCGGCCCCCCGGCGCCGCGAGCACGCAGGCGTCGTGGCCCGGGCTGCCCACAGCCACTGAGTTTTTCGAGGTGCGCCAGATCCAGCGCTGAAGTCGGTCCTCGTCCCAGCTCATGGCCCGGTCGTCGCGCTGGCCGGGGGGTTGCCCGTGGCCAGGATCATGCGGCCGCGGATGTTCGTCCTCGCGATCCAGCCCAACTCGGCACTGTTCGCGCCGGGACAGGCGGACACATCGGTGACGAGCCAGAAGCTGTCGTCTCTGGTTTTTTCAACCTCGGCCAGGGCCAGGCGCCCGCCTTCGATGTCGAACAGAAGCACATCACCGGGGGCGATGCTTTTCGGCTTGAGGTCGATCCAGAGCAGACTCCCGGGGGCCAAGCGCGCCAGTGGCGAACAACCGTTCGCGGGCAGGCGCAAGACTTCAAAGTGCAACCAAAGCCAGGCTCCGCCCAGGATCGTCAGGACGAGAGTCAGACGCCCCAGGGGTTTTTGCAGGGCCCGGGGATTCAAGTTCCGGCTCCGCTGCTATCCCAGGCAGCCAGGTAGGCCGCCGTGGCGCTGGCGATGTCCTCGGCCCCGAAGAGTCCCCCGATGGCGGCCACGCCCTGGGCGCCGGCATCGAGGGCGGCGCGTACTTCGGCCGGGCCCAAACCTCCCAGGGCCCAGACCGGCCGCGGGCTGCTGGCACAGAACTCGCGCAGCACCTGCCAGCCCGTGGGCTCCAGGAGACCCGCCTTGGAAGGCGTATCGAGCACAGGGCCAAAACAGAGGTAGTCGGCCAGGTCCAGGGCCGCGGGATCCGCGCCGTCGCAGACATGGGCCGAATAGCCCAAGGCGAGGCCCTCGCCCGCGGCTTGGCGGGCCGCCTCGAGGCTTAGCGAACGCCAGCCGAGGTGCACGCCATGGGCGCCTGCGGCCAGGGCCACATGTAGGGAGTCGTGCACCCCCACCCAGGCTCCGCCATTGGCCGCGGCCAACTCGAGGCAGGTCCCCGTGAGTTCGAACAGATCCGCGTCGGAGAGGCCCGGCTCACGAATGGAAACGCCGGGCAGACCAGCCTTGAAGGCCGCCTCCACCTGGCCCAGGAGCTTCCGCGCGCCGCGCTTGTCGCGCGCCAGTCCGGGGCTGATTCCCAGGAGACCGGCGGGAATTCTCATTCCACGAGTTCCACCAAGTACCCCAGTTCGCGCAGCAAGGCCTGCATGCGCCTGGGCGTTCCCTTGGCTTTCAACTGGAAGGAACGCTCGTCCAGGGCCTTCGACAGGTAGCTGCGCACCCCCGGATCCTTGTGGAAACGCGCCAAGACATCGCTGTTGTCGCCGCTGACCACCAGGTCTGGGCTGAGACGCAGGAGTCCCGCGTGGGAAGCCCAGTCACGAATGGTGAAGAGCACATTCTGGGGCACCGGCGCCCGTGAGTTGTTTTCCAAGGTACCCAGGATGCGCGCGAGCAACATGCCCTCGTTGAGTGCCCGCTGCACACCCTTTTCCTGGATGCGGAAGTGAACGAGATGGCCGTTCTTTTCGCGCTTGCAGAAGCGGTCGAGGTCGTGAACCAATTCGGCGTCATCGCCGGTGGAGAAGAGCACCACCTCGTAGTCAGGCGTCACCACCAGGTTGCCCACGGACTGTCGTTCGAGGCGCGCTTCGGCCACGCCGATCAAGCGCGCACCCTGGCGCGTGAGGCGCATGGCCACCGGTCGGTCGTGACGGTCGTAGCCCATGTCCACCAGCCCCAGGAGGTAAAGGCGTTTGCGCACCCAGTGCACCAGGTTCCAGGCCAGGCGTTGGGGATCATCAGCGGGCGTGCGGTGCGCGCCGCCGTTTTGGGCCTCAAAGAAATCCTCTACGGCCAGCTCGTCCAGGTTGGACAGATAGGTGTTGCGCGAGAGAAAGGGCAGGTACATCAAGTCGTACCAAACACCCACCTCAACGCGCTTCAGGAGACGCAGGAAGATGCGCCGCAGCTCTGCTTGGTGGAAGTATTCGCCGCCGAGGTCATGCTCGTCTATGGTGTACTCGAGCAAGAGGCTCATCTTCTCGTCGAGTTCCTTGGGCTCCCACTCGTGACCCGCAGGCGTCAGGGCGAAGGTGCGTTCGCCGGTGCTCTCGATCAGAGCTGAGTGGCGCGCGAAGCCGTAGATGAACGAAAGCACCTCGGCCCGTTCGAGTTCGCGGCCCGGGTTGGGAATCAACTCCCCAAGGATGCGCTTCTCGGTCGTTTTGAATATCTTGCCCTCGACGGTAAAGCGCACCTGGTGCTCGAGGATGAAGCCGATGAAGCGGGACAGGTTGGATGTCAGATCCACACCCAGGGACGCTTCCTGGTGGGGCGCATCGGGATCGGAGGGCACCGCCACCCGCCGCAACCAGGCCAGGGCTACCTCATTGAAGACGATCATGAGTTCGCCAGAGTGCTTGAGTCCGTAGCGCGTGAGATCCAAGCGCTCCACCGTCCCCACGAGGGACTCGCGCAGGATCTTGCCCCAGCGCTTGCCGTTCCAGTGGGGCAGGTCGTGTTCCATACGCTCGAACAGCTCCCGCGAGAGGATGCCGCCGAACTCCAGGATGACCTTCTCTACCAACCCACGCAGGCCATCGGGTAGCCGTTCGATGCGAGCCACCGCAGCTGCTTCGCCAGAGTAGACCTTGTACAGTTCGCGTTGGCGGCTGCGGGGCATGGTGCCGCCCTGGGCCGGATCCTTGAATGTGCGTTCAAGGTGTCCCTTGAGGGCAAAGCTGTCGAAGACGCCGCTCTGTTTGGCGCGCCGTTGCTGTTGCAGACGCTCGCCGATATCGGTGGGGATGGCCCAGGTATCTTCGCCGTAACGCGCCATCTCCACCGAGACGCTGGGGACCAGCAGACCGTGGCGTTCGAGCTTGGCAATGGCAGCCTGCAAATCGTACTTCGAGAGGTAGGCCAGTTGTTTGTTGGCCGCGAGTTCGGAGAGGGGCTGTTCGTAACGCGGCGAGGCCATGAGCAAATCGAAGATCGCGCGCAATCCCCGGGGCATGTCTTCGACGCGTTCCGCGAGCAGCGCCCCGTCGGCTATCCACTCGAGGACCTGCGCGCGCAAGAGGTCCGGGTCCTCGGGTGCAAGCTTGCGGCGCTTGCCTGCCCAGTAGCGGAAGAGCCCGGCGAGATCGGTCTCGGGCAGGCGCCCTAGAGCCGCCGCGCTGCCCATTTCTTCGGGAGATTGGGACTCGGGAAATTGGCCTTCAAGAGCTTCCCCCGGGCGCGAATTGCGATGGAAGCTGGCCTTCTGCTTGCGCGCGGGGCTCATGAGGGGCTCTTCGCTGCCTGATTTTTGCCCAGGTGGCAAGCTTCGACGATCTTGTAAGCGTAGCCCTGTTCCGTGAGGAACAGTTGGCGTTTCTCGGCGAACTCCTGGTCGCGGGAACCCAGGGTCACGATCGAATAGAAGTTGGCCCCGGAGCCGTCGGACTTGGGCCGCAGGATGCGCCCCAGGCGTTGGGCTTCTTCCTGGCGTGAGCCAAAGGTGCCCGAGACTTGGATGGCTACGTTGGCGTCGGGCAGGTCGATGGCGAAGTTACCCACGCGACTCACCACCAACACGGCGATCTCGCCGCTGCGGAAGGCCTGGTAGAGCCGTTCGCGCTCGGCCACCGGCGTCTTGCCGGTGATCAGGGGAGCTTGAATCGTCTTGCTGATGGTTTCGAGCTGGGCGATGTATTGGCCAATAATCAAGATCCGCGCGCCACGGTGGCGCTCGAGCAGATCAGCCATGGCGAGCAGCTTGGCCGGGTTCTCCGAGGCAATGCGGAACTTGCCACGCCCGTCCGCGGCAAGATAGCGGGCCTTGAGGCTGGCGTCCATGGGCACGCGCACCTCGATGCAGTTGGCCTGCGCGATGAAGCCATCTCCTTCGAGCACCTTCCAGGGAATATCAAAGCGCTTGGGGCCGATCAGGCAGAAGACCTCGTCGGCCTTGCCATCCTCGCGCACCAAGGTGGCGGTCAAACCCAGCCGGCGGCGAGCCTGGAGGTCGGCGGTGATCCGAAATACGGGCGCGGGCAGGAGGTGCACCTCGTCGTAAACCACAAGGCCCCAGTTCTCGCGGCTGAAGAGTGAGAAGTGCTCGAACTCCCCTGCCTGAGATCGGCGCCAGGTCATCATCTGGTAGGTCGTGATCGTCACCGGGCAGACATTCTTGCCCTCGCCGGTGTACTCCCCCACCTGCTCCTCGGTGAGTTCGGTCTTGTCGAGGATCTCGTTCTTCCACTGACGGACGGCCACGGTGTTGGTGGTCAGAATCAGAGTCTTGGCTCCCACGAGATTCATGACTCGCAAGGCCACGATGGTCTTGCCAGCGCCGCAGGGTAGGGCCACCACGCCGCTGCCACCGAGCACCGAACCGCCGGCATAGAAGGCGCTAGCGGCGGATTCCTGGTAGGGCCGAACGCAAAACTCGCCCCCCGCCAGGGTTTTCTTGCGCAGGGGGATTCGCAGCGAGTCGCCGTCAATGTAACCGCCGCGGTCGTCGACGGGAAAGCCGACGCGGATCAGCGCTTGCTTGATTGAACCGCGGCTCTGCGCCGAGACCCAGACGCGGCCCTCGTCATCGATATCTGTTAGCTTTTGGATGTCGCGGTAGCCGAGGATGTCCTGCAGGACCTGCTTGTCGGCAGCCACGAGTTCAAAGCGCGGATCGCCTCCGGTTTCTTCGTGGCGTTCGATGCGCAGCAGACCATAGCGTTCGATCCAACTCTCTATCTGCTCCAGGATGATCGTGGGCACGGGGATGGCCGCAAACTCATCGAGGGTGGCCGCGATGTCCGCGGCGCTCTTGCCCAGAGCCGCGGCGTTCCAGACCGAGACCGGCGTCAGGCGGTAGGTGTGCAGGTAGTCGGGGCTCTTTTCGAGTTCCGCAAAGACCGATAGAGCGTCCCGGGCGGCAGCGTAGAGGGGGTGCTCGCGGGTCATGGGCTGGCCCTGGCTGTCGCGCTGCTGCTGGCCGTTTTCGTCGACGACTGCGCTCACGGTATGCAGCATCAAGGTTCGGTCGGACTGCACGATGAGAGGGTTGTTGGGGCTCAAGCTCACGGCGTGCACTTCCCCCCACTGGTGGTCTTGCGGCGCGCTTTGGCCTTGGGCCTGGCGGCGCTCTTTTTGGAGGCCTTCTTCTTGGTGGCGCCGCTCTTCCGGGCGCTCTTGCGCGCACTCCGCCCTGCGGGAATGGCCGCAGCGGGGAAGAGGTAGGGGCCGGTTTTCGACTTGGGGTTCTGGGCCAGTTCGTGGGGCGTGCCCTGGGCGATTTCCAGACCGCCATCAGCGCCACCCGCGGGGCCCAACTCCACCAGACGGTCGCAGGCTTCGAGCACATCGGTGTTGTGCTCTACCACAACCACCGCGTTGCCGCGGCGCGCGAGGGCCACCAGCACATGCAGGAGCTGGTCAACATCCACCGGATGCAAGCCCGTGGTGGGTTCGTCGAGGAAAATAGCACTACGCGAGCCCTTGCGCGCCTGGAACAGTTCCGAGGCCAGCTTGAGTCGCTGGGCCTCGCCGCCGGAGAGGGTTGTGGAGCTCTGGGCCAAGCCCAGGTAGCCCAAGCCCACCTCGCTCAAGGAGGCCAGGATGCGTTCGAGCCTGGGCTGGGTGGCAAAGTGCTCGAGGGCTTCGTCAACGCTCATGGCCAGGACATCGGCCACGCTCTTGCCGCGGTGCTGAACATCGAGCACTTCGGGGCGGTAGCGTTTGCCGTCGCACTCCTCGCAGTCGAGCCACAGGTCGGGCAGGAACTGCATTTCGATCTTGAGGGCGCCGCGGCCCTCGCAGGCCGGGCAGCGACCGCGGGCCGAGTTGAAAGAAAAATGAGCCGGGCCAAAGCCGCGCATGCGCGCCTCGGGGGTGCGCGCGTAGAGTTCGCGCAGAGGCTCGATCAAGCCTGAATAAGTGGCCGGCGTGGACGAGGGTGTGCGCCCGATGGGACTCGAATCCACCACCACCACCCGACCGTTGCCGCCGATGCGCCCGCGCAGGTTCTTCCAGCGGCCGTCGGGAGCCTCGCCTTCCAGGGCCGGAATCAGGGTCTCGAAGATCAGCGACGATTTGCCCGATCCCGAGGGACCGCAGACTCCCACGAGTTCGCCATGGGAGAATTCGAAGTCCACGCCGCGTAGGTTGTGGGTCGTGGCGCCGCTGAGCAGCAAGGGTGCCGCGGCCAGCGCGCGCGGGCCAGCGTCAGCGTCCGGGGGTTTGATGCCAGCCAGGTTCCGTTCGCCGCGCAGGGCGGCGCCGGTCAAGGATTCCCGGTGAGCTGCGATCTCGGCCGGGGTGCCCGCCGCCACCAACTGGCCGCCCAGGCGTCCCGCCCCCGGTCCCACATCGACAATCCAGTCCGCTCGTTGCATCAGGGCCTTGTCGTGTTCCACCACGATGACCGTGTTGCCGCGGTCGCGCATTTCGAGCAAGGCATCTCCAAGGCGCTCGACATCTTGCGGGTGCAGGCCCACGGTGGGCTCGTCGAGGACATAGGTCACGCCCACGAGTTGTGAGCCCAAACTGGCCGAGAGTCGCACCCGCCGGGCCTCGCCACCGGAGAGGGTTTGGGTGCGTCGGTCGAGGGTCAGGTAGCCCAAACCCACCCGCTCGAGCAGGCTAACCCGCGAGCCCAACTCGTCGAGCACGGCGCCCACGGCCAACTGGGCCGACTTCTTGAGCTTGACCTTGGAGAGCCATTCGAGGGTTTCTTCCACGGAGAGGGCCAGGACCTCGGGCAATCGCTTGCGCGAGATGGTCACGGCGCGCCACTCGGGTTTCAATCGCTCGCCTTTGCAGGCGCGGCAGACGCGGCGGTTCATGACTGGCTCGATCACCGCGCGCCAGTTGGCTTCCTCGGCCTTTGCGTACCAGGCATCCACATGGCCGCAGAGGCCAGGCCAGTCGGAGCTGAAATTCTCCTCGATGTCGGCGTTCTCGGTGTGGCGCTCGCGCGAGACCTTGTACTGCTTGCGGGCGCCGACGCCGTGCTCGATCAAGGCGCGGTGCTTTTCCGAGAGATCCCTGTAGGGCCGATTGAGGTTGATGCGATGGGAGCGCGCCACCTCACGCAGGAGCAACTCGTAAAAGCCCTTGCCCTTGACCAGATAACGGCCGAGCTTGCCGGGGATCGCGCCGTCGCAGAGGGGTTCATCGGGCTCAAGGATCAACTCGTCCGCGTCGCACTGCAAAACCTCGCCCAGGCCGTCGCAGGTTTCGCAGGCGCCGACGTGAGTGTTGAAGGAAAAGTGTCGCGGCTCGGGTTCTTCCGTCAGGCGGAATCCGCAGTCGGGGCAGATGCCGCTGGTGGAATACTCGTGGCGGGCACCGCCCTTGATCTGGAAGGAGACGCGGCCATCGGAGAGGGAGCCTGCCTGTTCAATGGCCTCAGAGAGCCGCGACTTGCTGGACGAGTCGAGTTGCACGCGGTCGAGCACCAGGTCAACCCGAGCGCCCGCGGTCGGGATCGGGCCATCTTCGCCAAGGCGTTCTTCCACGCCATCCACGAGCACCCGCACAAAACCTGCCGCGCGCCAGGGATCACGGCGCTCGGCGAAAGCCGCGGCGAGATCCTCGGGCTCCTCGCAGCCAGGACCGAAGACCGGCGCCACGAGCCAACCGTTCTTCTTGGGGTGTTCTTTCAGGATGCGTGCCGCCAGGCGACTGGGGTCGCTGGCTTCGAGTTTGGTGCCGTGCTCGGGGCACAGCGGCTGGCCGGCGCGGGCCCACAGCACGCGCAGGTAGTCGTGAATTTCGCAGGTCGTGGCGATTGTGGACCGCGGACCGCCGCGGGCCGTGCGCGCTTCCACCGCCACGGCCGGGCCAAGTCCCTCAATACGCTCCACCGGCGGGCGGTCGCGGGAACCGAGAAACTGGCGCGCGTAGGTCGAGAGTGACTCGACAAAGCGCCGCCTGCCTTCGGTGAAGATCGTGTCCAGGGCTAGCGAACTCTTGCCCGAACCGCTGCGGCCGGAGATGACCGTGAGAGCATCGCGAGGGATGTCCACCGACAATCGCTGAAGATTGTGGGTGCGCGCTTCTACCACGCGAATGCAATCGAGGGGCGCCGCGGGTTCCAGGCCGCGGACCTCCTCCAGAGCCTGAGTATGGCCCGCTTGCATGGAGCGCAGGGCGGCGCCGGTGTGGGAATCCTGGTTCGCGCGAACTTCCTCGGGGGTGCCGGCGACGACGATTTGACCTCCGGCTTGGCCACCTTCGGGGCCGATGTCGATAACTTGGTCCGCGGCCCAGAGAACCTCCAGGTTGTGCTCGATGACCAGCACGCTGTGGCCCATGTCCACCAGTTTCTGCAAGGCCGCCACGAGCCGGGCCACATCGGCGAGGTGTAGACCGGTAGTGGGTTCATCGAGGAGGTAGAGGGTGTGCTTCTTCGGGCGCCGGGAGAGTTCCTTGGCGAGTTTGATGCGCTGGGCTTCGCCGCCAGAGAGGGTCGTGGAGGGCTGGCCCAGGGTCAGGTAGCCCAGGCCGACCTCGTTCATGACCGCCAGGGGCCGGGCGATCTTGGGCAAGCTCTTAAAGAACTCGGCGGCCTCGGCGATGTTCATGGCCAGCACATCTGCGATGGACTTGTGCTTGTAGCGGATGTGCAGGGTCTCGGCCTGGAAGCGATGGCCGCCACACTCTTCGCAGGGCACCGTGACCGGCGCGAGGAATTGCAGTTCGACGAACTTGGCCCCTGCGCCGCTGCAATCCTCGCAGCGGCCGCCGGCCACATTGAAGGAGAAGCGGCTCTTGGTGTAGCCGCGCATGCGACTCTCGGGCAGGCTGGCGAAGAGGTCGCGAATGGGGCCCAGAACGCTGGTGTAGGTGGCCGGGTTTGAGCGCGGGGTGCGACCGATGGGCGCGGAGTCGATACAAACCAACTCGTCGATGTGTTCGAGGCCCTCGATCCGGCCGTGGGGCGCGGGGTGCGGGGCTTCGCGGCCGAGGTGGCGCTCGAGGGCACGGCGCAGGATGCTATCCACCAGGGTGGACTTGCCCGAGCCGCTAACGCCGCTGACGCAGGTTAGGGTGCCCAGGCGGAACTCGACATCGATGTCCTTCAAGTTGAAGCCGCGAGCCTCGCGAATACAAAGCAGCTTGCCGTTGCCGCTGCGGCGCTGGTCGGGGGCGGGCATCTGGATCTCACCGCGCAACATGCGGCCCGTGGGCGTGTCGAGCTTGGCCACTTCGGCGGGCGAGCCCGCGCCGCAGATCTGGCCGCCGTGAATCCCGGCTCCGGGGCCCACATCCACGAGGAAATCAGCCGCCCGCAAGGTCGCCTCGTCGTGTTCCACCACCACCACGGTGTTGCCGGCGTCGCGCAGGCGTTCGAGGGCGCCCAGGAGCCGGCCCTGGTCGCGCCAGTGCAGGCCGATGGAGGGCTCGTCGAGGATGTAGAGCACGCCCTGCAAGCCGGCGCCGAGTTGGGCCGCCAGGCGGATGCGCTGGGCTTCGCCGCCAGAGAGGGTGTCTGCACCGCGGTCCAGGGTTAGATAGCCGAGGCCCAGGGATAGCAGGAAGGCCACCCGCCGTTTGACCTCGTTCAAGAGGTCGATGGCAATGCGCGCTTCGCGTTTGCTTAGTTCCAGGGCTTCGATGCGCTCGGGAAGGCTGGCCACCGGGCAGTGGGTGAACTCCTGGAGGATCTGGCCGCCGAGCTTGACCGCCCGTGCGGCGGGCTTGAGACGCGTGCCCGCGCATTCGGTGCAAATGACCGTGTCCAGAAAACGCCGAGCAATGCGCTTGTGGATGCCCTTGTCCTGGCCCTTGATGAGCGCCGGAATGACGCCTTCGTAGCGGCGCTTGAAGGTGGCGCTACCCGAAGAGCGCTTTCCATTCCATTCGGCTCTGTCCTCGAAGCGTTCGTCGCCGGTGCCCTGGAGGATGATTTTTCGTGCCGCGGCGCTGAGGTCCTGCCAGGGCGTATCGAGGCCAAAGCCGTGGGCCCCGGCGACCTTGCTCATGAACTCAAAGTCCACCCGCGGAAAGAGGAAGGCTCCCCCACTGGCGCGGGTCACGGCCAGGGCGCCGTGGCGAATCGAAAGTGCGGCGTTGGCCACGACTGCCGTTTCGGAGGGTTGGCGCAAGACGCCCAGGCCCTTGCACTCTTCGCAAGCGCCGTGGGGCGAGTTGAAGGAGAACAGGCGCGGCTCCAGGGGCGGCACCAAGGTCCCGCAACCGGGGCACGAGCGTTGGGTGGAGTAGCGCGTGTCACCCTCGTCGGTGTGCACCACCACATCGCCGTCGGATAATTCGAGGGCGGCGTCCACAGCTTCGCGCAGGCGCGCGGGGTCGGCAGGATCGGGCTTGATGCGGTCCACCACAGCTTCGATGGTGTGGCGCTTGTAGCGTTCGAGTTCCGGAGCGTCTTCGATGCGCAAGAAGACGCCGTCCACCCGGGCGCGCATGTAGCCCTTGCGGGCCAGGCCGTCGAGGGTCGTCTTGTGGTAGCCCTTGCGATCGCGCACGACTGGCGCCAGGACCTGGACGCGCTGGCCAGCGGAGTGCAGCAGAATCTGTTGCACGATGGCTTCGGGGGTCTGGGATGCCACAGCGAGATCGCACGCGGGGCAGTGGGCCTGGCCGGCGCGGGCGTAGAGCACGCGCAGGTGATCGACGATTTCGGTCAAGGTACCCACGGTGGAGCGCGAACCGCGCGAGACGGTCTTTTGGTCCACGGCGATGGCCGGTGAGAGACCTTCGAGTGACTCCACATCGGGTTTTTCCATGCGCCCGAGGAATTGCCGGGCGTAGGCCGAGAGGGTTTCGAGGAAACGCCGTTGGCCTTCCCGGAAGAGGGTGTCGAAGGCTAGCGAGGACTTTCCCGAGCCGCTCACCCCGGTGATTCCGATCAACTTATGACGGGGCAGATCCACATCGACTCCGCGCAGGTTGTTCTGGCGCGCTTGCCGGATGCGAATCGAGTCGAGGATCATGAGTCGAGCTCTGGGCTGGCGTGAATTGGGTGGGCGAACCACGGCCAGGAGGCTGATTCTGGCGGTTCGGGGGACTTTGGAAGGGCCCTTTCGGGACCTCCCGGCTGGAAACAAGGCGAAGATCGTATCACCGCCGTCCACAGTCGGGAAGTCCCCTTGGGGCGAGAATCTTGGGGCTCGTCAGCACGGCCAAGCCAAGCCCCCAGGAGGCCGGCGGAAAATAAAAAAAACGCTCTGGCCGTTAGAGTGAACTTGCAGGTTGCTTGAGTCCCGAGGCGGCAGAACCTCCGCCCTCAGGTTGCGCTGCGCGCACACACCGGAAAAATCTGGCCGAATCCCCCACCCCAGCAGCCTGTAGTGTCCCCCGGACCCGATCCGGGCGCGAATAGCCCGTCTTATTAGAACGGGGTGGGAGACCAAACCGGGTAGATTCGGTGTCTACCTTGCGTGCCCCCGTTCCGGCACCAAGAGGAGGGTTGCCCCAAGCTGCCCCCAAGAAACCAAATCATGCCCACCAAGGACAAACTGGATCTCGCCAGGACGGCCGTGATCTTCATCGGCTACCAGAACGACTACTTCGCCGCTGACGGTATCCTGCGCGATGTGATCGAGAGCGCCCACCTGTTTGGGAATGGTGATTGATGGTGGCAGGCGAGGAGCGACAACTCAATCAGGACGAACTCGACTCCCAGACGCGCCACCGTCTGGTAGAGCAGTTGGCCAAATCCGAACGCCTCTACCGCACCCTGGCAGACAACACGACCGATGTGATCTTGTCCATGGAGATGGACCTGACCCTGACCTATGTCAGCCCCTCGGTGGTGGGCTTGACCCATTACAGCGTCGAGGAGTACGAGGCCCTGCCCCCTGCCGAGCGCTACGGTCCGGAAACCCGCGCGGCCATCGAGAAGGCCGTCAGCCAGGATGCGGCCTCTTTCGGTGGCGTCGCCAATAGCAGCCTGTTCGAAGTGGAATTGCCTCGCAAGGGCGGTGGCTCCGTGCCAGTCGAGGTGGCGGCCTATTTAACCCGCGACGATTGCGGCCAGCCCACCGGCATCATTGCCGTGGCCCGTGACATCTCCGAACGCAAGCGGGCTGAAAAGCAACGCGTGGAACTCGAGGAGAAACTGCACCAATCCTGGAAGATGGAGTCCATTGGCCGTCTGGCGGGTGGCATTGCCCACGACTTCAACAACCTCCTGTGTGTCATCCTGGGCTACTCGGACATGATGCAGTTCAATGAGTCGCTCAGCGACGAGCAGCGCGGGAATATCCAGCAGATTTTCTCTGCCGGCCAGCGCGCCAAGGCCCTCACGCAGCAGCTCCTGATGATGAGCCGCAAGCAGGTCGCGCACCTCGCTCGCACCGACATCAACGAGCAGATCGAGGAGTCGTTGAAAATGTACCGGCGCCTGCTCGAGGAGGACATCGCGCTCCATTTCAGGCCCGCGGTTGACTTGCCGGTGGTCATGGCCGACAGCGATCAGCTCAGTCAGATCCTGGCCAACCTGCTGTTGAACGCGCGCGATGCTTTGAACGCCTGCGCCGCCGAGCGTCGCGAGCGCTCGATTCGCATCTCCACCGCGGCTGTCCAGGTAGACGGCAAGCTCGCCCGCAGCTTGGGTCTGGAGCGTGGCCCATACATTCGCATCAAGGTGGCAGACACGGGTTCGGGAATGGATGCCGCCACCCAGGCTCAGGTCTTCGAGCCCTTCTTCACAACCAAGAGCCAGGGCGAAGGCACGGGCCTGGGTCTCGCCACGGTTTACGGCGTGGTGGGGCAAAACGAGGGCGCCATCCGCCTGACCAGCGAGCTGGGACTGGGGACGACCTTCGAAATATTCTGGCCGATTATCGATGGTATCGAGGACACCGCTGAGAGTCCCGCCACGCAAGAGGACCAAGTCGTCGGAACGGGTAGTGAGTTGCTGCTCTTGGTGGAGGACGAGGTAGGTGTGTTGCTGTTTTCGCTCAAGGTCCTGACCGATACGGGCTATCGAGTCGTGGCTGCAAAGAGCGCCGAAGAAGCCCTTGAACTCCTGGAGAGCGGCACCCTCGTGCCCGACATGCTGGTCAGCGATGTGGTCATGACTGGCATGGATGGCAAGCAGCTCTCGGAGCGGGTTCTCGAAATGTTCCCCGGTCTACCCGTGCTCTACATCTCGGGTTACGCGGACAACATCATCGCCCGCCATGGTGTCCTCGGCGACGGCGTGGAACTGATCGGAAAACCATTCAGCGCCACCGAATTGCAGCGCAGGGTGAGAAAACTACTGGATCACGGTCGCTCGAGTCGTTCATGCTAGGCCATCCCATGGGCAACCCCACCAGAGGACAAGACCCGGCCATCCAGACCAGAGGGCTATCGCGTAGCTTCGGGAGCTTCGTCGCCGTCAACCAGCTCAGCCTGACCGTGGCGCCGGGGACATTCCTGGGCTTTTTGGGAGCCAATGGCGCAGGCAAGTCCACCACGATCAAGATGCTCACGGGGCTCCTGCGGCCCAGCGCCGGACAGGCACAGGTTCTCGGTCACGACCTGGCCAGCGATGGCGTGGCCGCCAAACAGCAGGTGGGCGTTGTGCCCGAAGAGTTGGCCCTCCATGATCGCCTGAAGGGCTCGGAGTACCTGACCTTCGTGGGGCGCATGTATGGCATGCAGCGCGATGTCTTGCAAACCCGTCGCGGGGAGTTGCTCGATTGGATGGACCTGGCGGGCGAGCCAGAGCGTCTGATCGTCGACTACAGCCACGGGATGAAGAAGAAACTTGCCCTTGCAGGAGCCCTGATCCACGACCCGCGGGTGCTCTTTCTCGACGAGCCCTTCGAGGGTATCGATGTGATCGCCTCGCGCCAGATCCGGGGCCTCTTGCAGACCCTCCTGGGCCGCGGCGTGACGATCTTCTTGACATCCCATGTGCTCGAGGTCGTGGAGAAGCTTTGCACCCACATCGCAATCATCCACCGCGGGGAACTCGTGGCCCACGACTCCCTCGAAGCCCTCTCGGCCGGAGTCCTGGTGCAGGGAGCCGACGGTGAGACGCGCCCGCGAACTCTGGAGGAGATCTTCCTCGGCCTGGTCCAGGCCGAGACCAGCGAAACCCAGACCCTCTCCTGGTTGGGGAACGACGAGTGAGGGCAGCGGCGGCCATCGCCTGGATTCAGTTCCGTATGCTGGTCAACAGCATGACGCGCCAGGGCACGGGTTGGAGGGCGTTCGGCGGCATCTTGCTCTTCGCTCTGGCGGCTGTGCTGTCCCTGGGTCTCGCCCTGGGTTTGGGGGTGCTCTGCCTGGCCGCCAGGCAGAAGGGTGACGACGACTTGTTGCAGATTGCCTTTCTGGCGGCTTTTTGGATCGCTTCGGTCTTCGGCCTCTTGATGCCCCTGCTCCTCTCCAGCGGGGGCTGCGGGTTGGATGTCAGCAGCTTGCGGCTCTATCCCTTGTCGCGGGCCAAGCTCTTCTGGATCCGCCTTGGGGCTTCTTTTGTTTCAGGAGACCACGGCTTCTACTACCCGGGGCTCCTGGCCGTCTTCGTGCTGGGCGTCGTGCCCGCGGGGAGGGGCGTGGGGTTGGGGGCGCTCTTCTGCGCCTTGCTGGTGGTGGTCATCGTGACCTGGTCGCAGGCCCTGGCCAACGGCTTGCAGGGCATCATGCGCAAGCGGCGCACGCGCGAGGTCATGGGTCTGGTGGGGCTCTTGTGCTTGTTCGCAGTGATCTTTGCCCCCGCGCTTCTGGGCACGCTGTATGACGATGCCCCCCGGACAGAGCCCCATACAGCGACCCTCAACCTCCAGACGCTCTCGTGGCTGACGCAGTTCTCAGCCCCCAGTTTGGCCGCCCACGGGCTGGCGGCTGCCCGCGGCGGAGATCAGGCGCAGGTCTTGGGGGCTCTCTTGGGGATGCTCGGGTGGGCCGTGGGCGGAGCTGCCGCGGCCTATTTGGTCTTCGTCCGCGTGGTCCTTGGGGATCCGGAGAGCTCGCGCGCCGGGAAGGCCTCCCGCGTAAAATCTTCCTCCAGCGCGTTCGACATCACCCGCATCCTGCCCTTTCTGCCGGTCGAGGTGCTGGCGGTGGCCTCGAAGGAGCTGCGTTACCTGCTGCGCAGTTTGGTGGGCCGCTTCAACCTGATCATGATCGTGGTCTTCTCGGCCCTGATGGCGCTGCTCATCACACCTCAAATTCCCAACCTCCCCCTGGGCATTCCAGTCGGAGTGCTCGGCTTATACGGGATGGTGGCCTACACCACGCTCTTCTCGAACGCCTTCATCTTCAACTCGCTGGCCTGGGAGGGGGCGGGCTTTCAGGTCTACCTGGTTTCGTCGGCTTCCCCTCGGCGAGTGATCCTGGGTAAGAATCTTGGAATCTGGATCTATGTCGCCACGCTCGTCCTGCTTTCCTTACTGGGCTGGGTGATCCTGACGGGTTTTCCAGGGGCGCGCGTCATCCTCAACTCCCTCCTGCTCGGCGCCTGCGTGAATGTGCCCTTCGTCATGGTGGGCAATTTCGCCTCCTTTAGTTTTCCGGTGGCCCGCAGCGTCTCCTCCCTGAAAAGCAATCCTGCCAGAACAGCGGTCTTGATCTCCATGGGCACTCTTTTGGCCGTGGCCGTACCCTGCGTCGCTGCGTTGGTTGTGCCGCTCGCCTTGAATCTGCCTTTTCTGCAACCCGTCTGCCTACTGGTGCTTCTGGCCGCGACCCTGGGCCTCTATTTTTTCTCCTTGCGTTTTGCCGTGCAGGCCTTCGAGGGGCAGACGGAGAAAATCAGCGCCGCGCTCGAGGGCGCTCCCTGATTCTTGGAGCAACCCGGGCTAAGCCTCGACTCGCTCACAGATAGCCCGGTGCACCCCGGAGCCCGAGGCCACGATGCTGCCGCCGCGCAACCAGTCGTCGCCGCCATCGCCGTCGCTGACCAAGCCCCCGGCTTCGCGCACGAGCAGCGCCCCCGCCGCCACATCGTGGGGCGAGAGGTGCAGCTCCCAAAACCCATCCAGGCGACCCGCCGCCACGAAAGCCAGATCGCAAGCGGCTGAACCCATGCGGCGGATACCACGGATGTCGTAGAAGAAGCGTGAGAAGTTCTCGAGGTTGGAGTGCTCGAGCTCACCGCGGCGGTAGGGAAAACCCGTGGCCAGGACGCACTGGTCGAGAGACTCCGCAGAAGAGACGCAGAGGCGTTCGCCATTCTGGAAGGCGCCGCCGCCGCGCAGGGCGCTGAAGGTCTCTCCGAGTACGGGCAGGTGCACGACCGCCAGTTGCGGTTCGTTGCCCACCATGAGCCCCATGGAGACGGCGAACATAGGCAGGCCGTGGACAAAATTGACCGTGCCGTCAAGGGGATCGAGAAACCAGCGCGGCACGGTTTCCACGGTGCTGGGGTCGCTGACTTCCTCCTCGGCTTCGATCTGAAAGCCCGGCGTCAACTCGCGCAGAGCCGCCACCAGGGCTCGCTCGGAGGCGATGTCCGCCTCGGTGACGAGGTCACGGTCGCTGCTCTTGGTGCGGATCGACGAGGCGCTCAAGCGCCCGAAGGACGCCAGCAGAAGCTCGCCCGATCGCCTGGCCGCGTCCACGCAGGCTTCGAGAAGTTGCGGACCGTCGCCCACCAGAGGGTCGAGTTTGCGTTCAACCATTCCAGTTCACCAACGCCGCGCAGATGGCGTCTTGCATGGGTTTCCAGCAGGAAGTGTTGAGTCCGCTCTCGCGTGGGTAGCTCACCAGGATCGAAAAGACGAGCCGTTTGCCCTGGGCGGTCTCGACAAAACCGGACAGGGCGCTGGCCCCGCCTATCCAACCGGTTTTGGCGTGCACGCGGCCCCTGGCCGGGCCGCTGGTCATGCGGCCCAAGAGCGAGCCCGATTCCCCCGCTACCGGAAGGCTGCGGTAGAAATATTCGAAGGTGGCCCCGTCGAGGTTTGCAGTGGCGCTGAGCAGAGCTGTCAGTTGGCGTGCCGTGAGCCGCGAATCCCGCGAGAGACCCGAGCCGTCCACTTGCACCAGGCCGCCTGCGGGCAGGCCCAGTTCGGTCAGGGCGCGTCGGGTGGCGGCCTGGCCTCCGGCGCGGGTGCCCGCGCCTCCCACGGCGTCGCCCAGGGCAAAAAACAACTGGTCCGCCACTGCGTTGTTCGAGTGCAGATTGATGGGCGCGAGGACCTCCAGTAGGGGCGTGCGCAAGTTGGCCAGCAAGCGCCCCGGCGGTGCGCCGCGCAACTGCACCGCATCACCCGCGACGGCGATGCCGCCCGCCTCAAGGGCGGCCATGAGGACCGAGGCGAACAGCCGCAGGGGATCTGGAGCTGCGAAGCGGGTGCTCCAGGGCTCTATCCCGGCGGGAATCGATCCGCGCAGCGTGACGCAGCCCGGCACGGCGCCCACGGCGATGTCCAGACGCGCACCCCGGGCCGCGGTGTGCACTTCCCCCACCCTTTTGAGGCCGTGTTCCAGGGGGCGCACTTCGGCCAAGGCCAAGGCGCCCACGCGGCCGCTGCGTACAAAAGCGGTCAAGCAACCCGCATTGACGCTGAATCCTCCCGAGCGCGCGCAGTACTCCTGCCAGTACTGGTTTTCCGAAGGCCAGGCCGGTCCGGGACCGGGCTCCAGGTAACTGCCCTCGTCGAGCACAAGATCGCCGTCGATCGTGCTAACCCCGGCCTTGCGCAGGGACTCCAGCAAGGGAGCGAAGAGATGCTGGGCTTCGCCGTGGGCCTCGGCATCAAAGAAAGGATCGCCGCCGGCGCGCACGATCAAGTCGCCGCGCAGGTGCCCCGCCTCGATTTCCCCCGGCGATTCGAAACGGGTTTCAAAGTTCCAACTAGAGCTCAACAGCACGAGCGCGGCGGCGCTTGTGACGAGCTTCATGTTCGAGGCCGGAATGAGTGCTGCATCGCTCCGGCGCGCCACGAGTTCCTGGCGACTCGCGGGGTGGGTGATGTGCACAGCTACGGTGGTGTTCGCGGCCCGCACGCGCCCCGCGCTGAGTTTCTTGGCCCTGGAGAGGGCCTCGTCCACGAGGCTGGCCACGCGCTTCGAGAGGCCAGGGTCCAGGGCCCGCTGCCACTCCGGGAAAGGCGCGCTGCTCTGCTCTTCGAGAAATGCCTGATCGCCTGGCGCCCGGTCTTCAAGAAACGCCAGGGCGCCGGGCGTTGGGGCCAGGGAGGCCCCGGGCAACCGCGGTTCCTGCTGCAACGGCAGCTCTCCTGCCAGATCAGCTGCCGCGTGGCTGTGCCGTAGAGACTGGCCCAGGATTCCCAGGAGCAACGCAACGATGGCGAATCCCAGGAGGCCTAGTCGCGCGGTTTCGGCGGTCGTGCGTCGTCGTTCGCGAGAATCCATATGGTGTTGTATACGAGTTTGGCCGTGCTGGTGGTCTTCGCCAGGTCGACGCCTTCAACGGTGTCGCGCCAGGTGTGGTAATCCTTGTTGTTGCTGAGGGGCAGCCCCTCGAAGAAGAAAATCGCGGGTATGCCAATGCGGTGGAACTCGAAGTGGTCCGAGCGCTCGAAGAGCTTGATGCTCTGGCCGAGTTCCTTGCGTCTGCCGTGATGGATCTTGGTGATTCCGGTCTTGCCGAGTTGTTTGGCCCGTGCCAGGACGGCGGACAACTGCGGGTTGTGGGCCGTGCCCAGGACCGAGGTCTGCTTGGTGGGGCCCACGCCGATTTGATCCAGGTTGACCATGCAGACGATATTCTTGGCATCAACAGGCAGGTTGGCGCAAAACTCCCGGGAGCCGATCAAGCCGTCTTCCTCGGCGCAAAAACTGGCGAAGATCACCGAGCGCCGGGGCGGATTCAGGGCCAGAGCCTCGGCGATTTCGAGCAAGGCGCTGACCCCCGAGCCGTTGTCGTCCGCCCCGCAAGCGACTCGCCCCCGCGGCCCCACGCCCACATGGTCGTAGTGCGCGCCGAGAACCACGAACTGCCTGGCCAGGGCCTCGTCAGTTCCCGGCAGAATCGCCACGAGGTTGTCGTGGCGCACGGGCATGCGCCTGGTCGCGGAATCGAAACTGACACTGCGGTCCCTGGTTTTCAATTTTTGAGGCTTGGCGCGTTTGTCCAGTTTAAGCGCCAGCTTGCGGGCGTCGGTGCCGAGTAGCTCGCTGGCGCAGTCCATGGATATGTGCAGGGCCGGAAGGCTGCGCGCGGGTTGGCGTCGCAGTTGTTCCCCCTGCCAGGCCGCCCAGGTGTAGCGGAAGTCGAGGGCATTCTGGGGATCCACCTCCACGCCAAAGGGACTGCGTTGGACCACCAGGGCACCCACGGCGCCGGCGGCCTTGAGAGTTTCGAGCTGGGTCCAGATCGAAGCCGCGCGTGTCACTTCAGTCCCGTCGAACTTGCGCTTGTGGCGCGGCTCACCCTCGAAGATCAAGACCACCCGGCCGGCGGGCCGTTGGCCCTTGAAGTCGTCGTACTTGGCGCGTTTGGATTGGATCCCAAAACCTCCGAAGAGCAATTCGCCGCGCACGCTGCCTCCCGCGCGGTGGATCGGCTGGAAATCGCGACCCAGTTCGAACTCGGCTGTGATCTCGTCCTTTTCGAGGAGAGCCAGATGACAGCCGGCCGGGTCGGGCGCGCTGAGTTCGCGGCTGAAGGGGCGCAGGAAGAGGTTTTCATCTGCTTTGGAAGCGCGCTCTCCGCCGCGAGCTGCGAGGACGGCTCGGGCGTCGGCAGCGGGCTTGAGGCCGAACTCGGCGAAGAGCCCGGTGATGTAGCTCGCGGCCCGGGCCTGGCCTTCGCTGGGTGAATCGCGGCCCTCCATGTTGGGGCTGGCGATGATCTCCAGGCGCTCGGCTATGTCGCTCTTCTCGATACTCGCCAGTCCCAGCGAGCCGTCGCCCGGGGAGCCCTGAAGACACAGCCAAAAGAGCAGTCCGCATCCAGCCGCCGAGGTCACGAGCACCCTTCTCCCGTCCTGTCACCGGCGAGTTCAAACACCGAACGGTCCTGGGCCAGGAGGATCTCGCCCTTGAAGAACTTCGCCGCTTCGACGCGGGCACGCTCGGGGTCGCAGCTTGGGTAGAAGTGGGTCAGAACCAAGGTGGCACAATCCGCATGGGCCGCCAGGCGTCCGGCTCCCGCGGGTGTCAGGTGATTGGGTTGGCCTAGCTCCTCGGGAAAGGAACACTCGCAGAAGAAGAAGCCGCTCTTTTGAGCCAAGGTTCCCACCATGGGTTCCTCGCCGGTGTCGCCGCTGTAGGTCACCGATCCCCCGCCCGCGAGGTCGGCGCGCCAGGCGAGGGCCTGAAGCGTGTGGTAAGTGGCCACGGTGGAGAGCTTGTAGTCCTCGAACTCCCGAGAGGCGATCTTGCCCGACGGTTCAACTTCGAGGAAGCGTACACCCAGAAAGCCCCGCGCCGGAGAATTGCCGAGGGCTGCCGCGGCCCCCTCGATATAGTGCTGCAGGCCCACCGGCCCGATCAACTCCAAGGGCGGCGCATCAAAGGCCGGGTTGGTGCGGGCGAATCCCAGGGCGAAAAGATCCAGGCAGTGGTCGAGGTGAAAGTGGCTGATCACGATGCGCGTGAGGGCGCTGAGTTCAAGGCCGGCTTCGGCCATGGAGCGCAGGGTGCCGGGGCCGCAATCAAAAAGCGTCACGGGGCCGCCGGGCGTGGGTTCGAGGGCGTAACCCGAGCAGCCGTAACCGCGACGGGGCAGGATCGAGCCCGCGCCCAGAACGGTCCAGCGCGCTCCGCCCTTGGCTTTGGAGAGCTTTTCCTTCTTGGCCATGGATCAGGCGGGCCCGTAGCCCTCGGGGTGGGAGCGCAAGAAGTTCCAGGCGTCGCCCACGATGTCCTCGATGCCCGGTCGCTTGGGGGCCCAGCCGAAGAGCTCCTTTGCGCGCTTGCCCCCGCTGACCAATTCGGGCGGGTCGCCAACGCGCCGCGGGGTGATGCGGGTGGGGATGGCGTGGCCCGTAACCAAGCGCGCGGCCTCGATGACCTGCTTGACCGAGAAGCCAGTGCCGGTGCCGAGGTTGCATGCGATGCGCACCGTGCTCCGGGAGATCTTGGCGAGGGCGGCGATGTGGGCTGCTGCGAGGTCTTCCACATGGATGTAGTCGCGGATGCAGGTGCCGTCGGGCGTTGGATAGTCGTCGCCAAAGATCGAAATCGATTCGCGTTGTCCCAGGGCGACTTGCAGAACCAAGGGAATCAGGTGGGTCTCTGGGTCGTGGTCTTCACCGATCTCGGCGGATTGCGAGGCGCCGGCGGCGTTGAAGTAGCGCAGGGCGGCGAAGGAAAAATCGTAGGCCGTGGCGAAGTCCTCGATCATGTGCTCCATGTGCAGCTTGGTGCGGCCGTAGGGCGAGATCGGATTTTTCGGGTGGGCCTCGGTGATGGGTATCTCTACCGGATCACCGTAGGTGGCGCAACTGCTCGAGAAGACGATGCGCTTGCACTTCGCGGCGCGCATGGCTTGCAGGAGATTCCAGGTGAAGAGCACATTGTGCTCGTAGTACTTGGCTGGATCCTCCACCGACTCGCCCACGAAGCACTTGGCCGCGAAGTGGATCACCGCCCGCGGCTTGTGCTCGGCGAAGACCCGCGCCAGAGCTTCGGGATCTCCCAGGGAAGCCACTTCCAGGGGCGCATCGATGGCCGCCCTGTGACCGGCGGAAAGGTCGTCGAGGACCACCACCTGTGTGCCTTGCGCTTGCAGGGCGCGCACGGTGTGACTGCCGATGTAGCCAGCGCCGCCGGCCACCAGGACCGGGCGTTCTTGTTTGGAGGGCGGTGTCATCTAGGCGGGGTAATGAAAAACCGGGGAGTTCAAGGCGCGGGCGCGTCGCTCGTGGGAAGGGTGCAGTCCCGCCAGAAGCCGGGCCAGGACTTGGCCACGCAGCCCGGATGCGTCACGAGGATACCAGGACGCACGAGGCCCAGTAAGGCGAAGGCGAAGGCCATGCGATGATCTCCGTGGGGATCGAGGTCCAGGGGATCGCTCGTGGGGCTGCCGGGCCCGACTTCGAGCCAGTCCGTGCCGCAGCGTACCGCGAGTCCCAGGCGCGTGAGGGCAGCGGCCAGGACATCCAGGCGGCGGCACTCCTTGCCGTTCAAGGTGCCCAGACCACAAAAGCGCGACGTCGCTCCAGCTGCCTGGTCCTCCAGGGCCACGGCGCCTGCCAGGGCCAGCAAGACCGGCGCCAGATCGGGTTCGCCGGTGAGGTCGAGATCGACGCCCCGCAGAGGCCGTCCCGTGGCGGAAAGCACACCGCCGGAGAGTTCGGCCCGGCAGCCGAAGGCCACGAGATGATCGACGATGGCGAGGTCGCCCTGGGAACTCGCTTCGCCAAACCCGCCGATGCGCGTGGCGCTGCCGGCGAGGCATGCCGCGGCCAGGGCCACCGCGGCGGCGGAGGCGTCGGGCTCGATCGAGACCGGTGCCCCGGGTGCGCGCAGGGGGCCGCAAATCTCGAAGCTGGAGCCCTGCGCCTCGAGCTCTGCGCCGAACTGCGCGAGCACGGCACAGGTCATGGCGACATAGGGTAGGGATGGCAGGGTCCCTCGGACCTCCAGACGGTGGGTCCCCTCGAGACTGGCGAGGGCCAGGGCCAGGGCCGTGAATTCCTGGCTGGAGATCGGCTCCTCCAGGCACAAGCGCTCGGGCGCTCTTGAGCTCGTGAGGGTCAGGGGCCAGGTGCCCCGGGGGCTCGCCGGCTCGATGGTGGCTCCGGCGGCTCGCAGGCAGGCCACGAGGGGGGCACTCTCCCGCTGGACGAGACTGCCCCGGGCCTGCAAGTCGAAGCGCGAGCCCGCCGGCGTACTCAGGGCCAAAAAAGCCGTGGCGCAGCGGGCCAGGGTGCCGCTCTCGCCCAGTTGAAGGGGCCCGCACGCCGGCCACTCGCCGGGCGGGCGGCCGTGGATCAGCACCGGGCCCGGTGGCACCCCTTCGACAACCAGGCCGCCGTCGCGTAAGAGATCGAGGCAAGCCTCGATATCCGCTCCACCGGCGAGGCCCAGCAAGCGGGTTGCGCCACGGCTCAGGCCGGCGGCCAGCAGGGCTCTCTGGCCCAGGGACTTGGACCCCGGCGGCAGGATCTCGCCGCGGATTCGGGTCTCGGTTGTCCAGCCCGAACGCTCCGGGTGGTCTTCTGTATCTATGTCCATGGGGCCTTTCTGAATGGGCTCGCCGCCTTGCCAGTCGCCAGCCGCGAGTAGATTGTAGCGGGAGCCCGACCCTGCCATACTGCCATGGTGCCCTTACGAACCCAGCCACTTCCTTTGAGGGGACTCCCCCACTCTTGCCTATGTCCTCGATGACCCGAGCCGCCGCCTACCTCGGCCGCGACGCCGCCCCTCCCGGGCTCAAGCGCCTGGCCACGGGCAAGGTGCGCGACATTTTTGAACTCGACGCCGAGCGCCTCCTGTTCGTCACCACGGACCGCGTCTCGGCCTTTGATGTGGTCATGGACGAGGGCATTCCCCACAAGGGCCGCGTACTCACGGCGATCAGTGCCCACTGGTTTGAGCGCACCGCCGACATCATCCCCGGACACTTGCTGTCCGTGGATGTGAACGAAGTTCCCGGTCTCAGCGACGCCTGGCGCGAACGCCTCGACGGACGAATCATGATCGTCAGGCGCTGCGAGCCCACCCCGGTGGAATGGGTCGTGCGCGGATTCGTGGTGGGTTCGGGCTGGAAGGAATACCAGGCGAGGGGAACCATCTCGGCTCTGCCCCAGCCCCCCGGTATGCTCCAGGCGCAGCGCCTACCCGCGCCGATCCTGACGCCCAGCACCAAGGACGAGATTCACGACCGGCCGATTTCTCCCACCGAAGCCGCCGAGATGGTGGGTTCCGAGGCCTTCGCCACCCTCGAGCGCGTGTCCTTGGCCCTCTTTGAACGGGGCACCCAGGAATTGGCCGAGCTCGACATTATTCTGGCCGACACCAAGTTCGAGTTCGGTTTGTCGGGGGACGAACTGATTCTGATCGATGAGGTTCTGACACCGGACTCCTCGCGCTTCTGGCCCCGCGCCGAATACCGCACCGGCATTTCGCCGCCGAGTTTCGACAAACAAATCCTGCGCGATCACCTAGAAACCCTGGACTGGAACAAGGAAGCGCCGCCGCCGAATCTCGACCCGGTCGTGCTCGAACGGGTAGGTGCGCGCTACCTCGAAGTCTGCGAGATGATCTGTGGCAGCCTGCCCAGGGGGGTCGTGGCGTGAACCGGGTCGCCCTTCTGATGGGATCCGATTCGGACCTGGATCGCCTCCAACCGACTCTTGCCCACCTGGCCGAATTTGGCGTGGGGTGCGATGTGCGGGTGCTCTCCGCTCACCGCACGCCGGATCTCCTGGTGGAGTTCGTGCGTGGCGCCGAGGCCCGCGGTATCGGCGTTTTCCTGTGCGCCGCAGGTGGCGCCGCCCACCTCGCAGGCGTGGTGGCCGCCCACACCCTGGCGCCGGTGATCGGTATTCCCATGGACAACCCGCCCCTGGGAGGACTGGACGCCCTGCTCGCCACGGTGCAAATGCCCGGCGGCATTCCCGTGGCCAGCGTGGCTGTGGGTGGCGGCGGCCCCGCCAACGCGGCCCTCATGGCGGTGCGCATCCTGGCCCTCTCCGACGCCGACCTGCGCACTCGCCTGGAGGCCTTCCGGGCAGCCATGGGCGCCAAGGTCGTGGCCAAGGACGCCAAGGTTCAAGCAGCCTTGTCCTGAGCTCAGATCAATAAAAACCCAAGTAGGAACCCATGCCTGTCGAGACCTTGATTTGGGTCGGGGAACGCCCCGGCTTCGTGCGCATGATCGAGCAGACCAAGCTCCCCACGGAGTTTGAGTTGCTCGATGTCAAAACCGTCGAACAAATGGTGGACGCCATCTGGCGACTGGCGGTGCGTGGAGCGCCGGCCATCGGCGTGGCCGCAGGCTACGGGGTTCTGCTCGGCGTCCAGGCCCTTGAGGGTCTTGGCGGGGAGGAGTTCATGGGCCGCACTCGTGAGATCGCCGCCACTCTGGGCAAGGCGCGACCCACGGCCGTCAATCTGTTCTGGGCCCTCGACCGCATGGTGGGCCGGGCTCAACACGACTGCGCCGCGGGCATGAGCGGCGACGCCATGCGCAGCGGGCTCTTCGAGGAAGCCCACGCGATTTTTCACGAGGACCAGATCACCTGCGAAGCCTTGGGCCGCCACGGCGCGGAATTGATCTCGGACGGTGGCACCTACCTCACACACTGCAATGCCGGCGCACTTGCAACGACCAACACAGGTACGGCCCTCGCGCCCTTCTACGAAGCAGCGCGTCAGGGCAAACAAATCGCGGTCTTCGCCGACGAGACGCGGCCACTCTTGCAGGGTGCGCGGTTGACTTCCTGGGAGTTGATGCAAGCGGGCATCAGTGTGACTTTGATTTGCGACAACGCCGCCGGGCTCGTGATGTTCGAGGACAAAATCGACGCTGTCTTCGTGGGCTCCGACCGCATCGCTCGCAACGGTGATGTGTGTAACAAGATCGGCACCTATTCGGTAGCCGTTCTGGCGCGTCAACACCGAATACCCTTCTACGCCGTGGCGCCCCTCTCGACCTTCGACCGCAACATCACCCACGGATCCATGATTCCCATCGAGGAGCGGCCCGCGGAAGAAATCACCCGCGGGTTCGGCAAACAGACCGCCCCCGATGAGGTCAAGGTCTACAACCCCGCCTTCGATGTGACCCCGGCCGAATTGGTCACGGGAATTGTCACCGAGACCGGGGTGATCGAGCTGCCCTGCCAGAGCTCGGTGGAAAGCACCATGCGGGCCGCGGGCATCGATTTGGCCTGATTTTCGGCCTTCCCGGGGCCCCCCGAGGGTCTTTGCGCCTCAACTCGGGGGAAATAGAGCGTCCTGGTCCAGTCGAGCCCGGACCGGGGTCGATAGAGCCACGCAAGACCCTATTTTCTATTGGCCATTCTCAAGCAGGCCGTCCCCCAAGAACGATCATGAGCGCTGACAAGCAAAACCCCGATCCCAAGCTCTCCAAGGCCTCGAAAAAGACCGCCAAGCCCAAGCAGAAGGGCCCCCGCGCCCTCAAGCCACTCAAGCCCGACGAGATGACGGCCGAGGTGATGGACTTCCTGAGCGCCATCGACGAGTACAAGCGCGTCAACGAGCGACCCTTCCCCTCGTGGAGCGAGGTGCTCGTGATTCTCAAGGACCTGGGCTACAAGCGCTCGGCTTGAGAGGAGCAGGATTGTGGCCGGCCTCCTGCGGCGGCCCAGCCCCGGGCGCACTCCGCCCTGTCGAGATGGCGCCCGACCAGGACCAGTCGTGATTCCTCCGGCGCAGGGCCCGTGCCCGGACCGATCTCGAGCCACTCGTACATGCCCTGGATCACCACGGCTTCGCTGAGCCCGGTGCAGCGCACGAGGCCCTTGATGCGGAACAATTCATGACCGCGGCGGCTGGCGAGGAACTGTAGCCAGAGCTTGAGTGCCGCGAGATCCAGGGGCATGGCACTCGCCAGCGACACACTGCCCACGCCGCTCGCGTGGACGTGCGCGGCTTGCATGGGCTCCGGCGCTGGGGCTCGCACCCTTTGCTGAACACTCTCGAGGACGGCTGGGTCGATTTCAGCGTGGCGGGTTTCGTGCACCTCGGCCAGGGCATTGAGCTCGCCAAGAAGCCTCTTGGTCTCCGCCAACTCCTGGGTGCTGGCCTGATCGGCGTGGTTCAAGAGCAGCAGATCGGCGTAGGCCACTTGGGCCGCCGCCTCGGGAAACTCGGCCACCTGCTGGGGCAGGTTGCGGCCGTGGACCAGGCACAGGATGCTCTCGAGGTAGAGCTTGTGGGCGAGATTCGGATCGAGGATCAGGGTCTGGGCGATGGGCCCAGGCGCCGCCAATCCAGAGGCTTCGATCAGAATCCCGTCGAAGTCGCGCTTGCCAAAGAGGCGCCTCTCGCGGGCGGCCAGCAGGTCTGCCAGAGCCGCCGCCAGATCACCGCGCACCGTGCAACATACGCAGCCGCCGTCGAGCAGCACCAGGCGCTCGCTGGCCCCCACCACCAGGTCGCCGTCGATGCCGAGGTCGCCGAATTCGTTGACCACCACCGCCAGGCGCGGGCCGTTTTCGCGGGCTAGCAGGCGGTTGACCAGGGTGGTTTTGCCTGCTCCCAGGAACCCCGTGAGCAAGGTCACTCCCAGGCGCCCCGCGGGCTGGCTGGGATCCTCATCCGCGGGTTCTATTGTTTGCGACACTTCCCTGGCCCCTTTGGAGTCGCACTCAGCCGTAGATTGGATGGGCCCTGGCCATCTCGGCCACTTCGCCGCGGATGCGCTGTTGCATGCTTTCGTCCTCGGGCGAGCCCAAGGTTTCGGCGATCCAACCTGCGAGGGTGTTCATGTCGTCCTCGTCGAGTCCGCGGGTGGTGATGGCTGCGGTGCCCAGGCGCACGCCGCTGGCTTCCATGGGTGGGCGCTCGTCATAGGGAATCAAGTTCTTGTTGCAGGTCAGGTCGACCCGGTGCAAGGCGTCTTCGGCCTGGGCGCCGGAAAGTCCCGAGGGACTCACATCCACGAGGCAAAGATGGTTGTCGGTGCCGCCGGAGACGATGCGCAAGCCGCGTTCGCTGAGGGAGCCGGCGAGGGCCTGGGCGTTTCTTACCACGGCACGGGCGTAGTCCGCAAATTGGGGTGCGAGGGCTTCGCGCAAGGCCACGGCCTTGGCCGCGATGACATGCATCAAGGGCCCGCCCTGGCCGCCGGGGAAGACGCTAGAGTTGACGCGTTTCAATACTTCGAGGTCACGGGTGACGATCAAGCCGCCGCGGGGACCGCGCAGGGTCTTGTGGGTCGTCATGGTGACCACATCGGCATGGGGCACAGGGTTGTCGTGCTGGCCGCCGGCCACCAGACCGGCGATGTGAGCCATGTCCACCATCAAGAGCGCGTCGTTCTCGCGGGCGATCTCGGCAAAAGCGGCGAAGTCAATGCTGCGCGAGTAGGCCGAGGCTCCGGCCAGGATCACCCGCGGCTGGACCTCTTTGGCGCGACTGGCCACCTGGTCCATGTCGAGGCGTTCGCTCTCCCGTTCCACGCCGTAGCTGTGAAAGTCGTAAAAGACCCCCGAGAAATTCTTCTCGTGCCCGTGGGAGAGGTGCCCACCGTGGTCGAGGCTCATGGCCAGAACGCGGTCGCCGGGTTGGCAGAGCGCCATCAAGGCGCCCATGTTGGCCTGGGTGCCTGAGTGCGGTTGCACATTGGCGTACTTGGCATTGAAGAGTTCCTTGGCCCTGCCGCGGGCGATGTTCTCGACCACGTCCACATGTTCACAGCCGCCGTAGTAACGCCGACCGGGATAGCCTTCGGCGTACTTGTTGGTGAGGGTTGTGCCCACCGCGTCCATGACCTCTTGCGAGGTGTGGTTCTCCGAGGCGATCAGTTCGAGTTGTCTCTCCTGGCGCTCGGTTTCCGCAGCCACGGCGGCCCAGATCTCGCTGTCGCTGTGGGCGCTCATGGCTCTTGTCCCCCGCTGCCCGCCGCGGGGGCTTGCACCGCTTGACCGTGGCCGTCCTTGACTCGCTGGCCGGCCTCGTAGACGCCGGTCAGGCCGGGATGGGAACTGCCGTCGCTGTTCCAGTACTCCCAGGGTCCCTCGGCCAGCCCAGCACGCATGCTGCCCCTGGACTTGGGCGTTCCATCGGGAAAGAAAGTCTTCACCGGCCCTTCGATTTTGCCAGCCTCGAAGGTGGCGCGCTGGGCCAGTTGCCCGTTGTCGTGAAATTTCTCTACCGCACCAGCCTGCAAACCAGCGACAAATTGCATCTCGAAGTCCAGCTCACCATTGGCGTGTAGGACGCGCCAGGTGCCGGCTTGCAAGCCGTCCTCGTACGGGCCTTCCGATTGCAGCCGCCCGTTGTTGTGGAAACTCTGCCAGGGGCCTACTTGCTTGCCCAGGGCGTACTCGCCGCCGCGCTTGCGCTGACCGTCGCTCCAGTATTCCGTCAGGGTGCCGTGGAGCAGGCCATCGCGATAGCTCGACTCGAGTTTGATGTCTCCGGTGGGATGCCACTCGCGGTAGTCCCCCAAGTGCGTGCCTATCTCGAACTGGCCTTCGATGGCCAGCTTGCCGTTCTCGTGCCAGCGCTTGGTCGTGCCGTTCCAGCGCCCCTCGGACCAATCGATGGTGCTCTCGCGGCCACCGCCGGGGTGCCAAGCGTTCCAGGTGCCGGTCTCCCGGCCCGCCTTGAATTCGCCTCGCACGGCGACCTGGCCGTTCTCGTGCCACCAAGTCCATTCGCCCTCGCGCTGGCCGTAGCGTTGTTGGCCCTCGAAACGCTTTTGGGTTGGGGCCTCATCGAAGTACTCCACCATGGTTTCCAGCTTGCCCGCGGGGCTGTCGACGGGGCCGCTGGAGCCCGACCCGCCATCGCAAGAACTGAGGGTGGCGGCCAGCAGGGGGGCCAGCAAGAGGCTACCGGCCGTGAAGCGGCGGGCGGGGAAAGGGAACTGTGTACGCGAGGCTGTCAAACGCTGAATCATGCCTGGGATCATAGTCTCCTCATCCGAGGGGAGCACTGCTTCTCGCGTGGAAGCTGGCTTGATACGCTGGGCCCTCCCGCGACCATCCTTCTCCGCCCCCCCCCCAATCCGCCTCCCCCGAATTGCCCCCCATGCTGAACTGCTACTCGCGCAGCGTCTTGCTCGCCGCCGGCCTAAGCCAGATCCTGGTGGCCTGCGGCGGAGCGCCGGAAGGGCCGCGCAATGTGATTCTGGTGACACTGGACACGACCCGGCCGGACTTCTTCGGCTGTTACGGGGCGAGCGGCGACTTGACACCACGGCTCGACGCCTTGGCGCAGGGCGGTGCGCGCTTCGACATGGCCATCAGCGCCTCGGCTGTGACGCCGGTCTCGCACGCCTCGATCCTCACCGGGCAACTGCCTTACCAGCACGGATTGCGGGTTCTGGCGGCGCCGGGGGGCTTTCGCCTGCCGGAAACCGTACCCACCCTGGCCAGCATTCTCGGGGCCCGCGGGTACACCACCGCTGCGATTCACAGCGCCTTCCCCGTCTCGCGCATCTACGGTTTTGAGCGCGGCTTCGATCTCTTCGAGGACCTTTCCAATGTGGACCTCGAACAGAAGCAGGACGGCGGCCAAGGCTGGGATGTCAGCCGGGGCCAGCGCCGTTCGGACCAGACCAGCGACATGGCGATCCGTTTCCTGCAGGACTGCGACGAGCCATTTTTCTTGTGGCTGCACTACTGGGATCCCCACGACATGGTGCTGACGCCCGACAAGGAGTTCATGGCCGGGCGCGAACCGACGAGCCCGGCCGATACCATGGCCTTCTGGCGCGAGATGTACGCTCTTGAAATCAGCTATGTGGACCGGGAGTTTGGCCGCGTGCTCGATGCCCTGGAAGAGGGCGGCCGTGACCGGGACACCCTGATCGCTGTTATCTCTGACCACGGCGAGGGTCTCGACGATGGTGAGCGGCGCCATGGCTGGCGCGCCCACCGCATCCTCTACCAGGAACAGGTGCACGTGCCCTTGATCCTGGCTGTACCAGGCGGCCCCCGGGGCCTTGTGGTGGACAGTCTGGTGCGTTCGATCGATGTCTTTCCCACCGTTCTCGACTACCTGGATGTGGCTCCGCCAGCGGGAGTCGAGGGCTTGAGCTTGCGGCCCCTGCTCGAGGGCCGTAAGGACGCGCCGCGCATGGCCTACGCCGACCAGATCAACGGCTGGGACGCCAACGCCGGCATGGTCAGGCACCGGCCCCAGGCGGACTTCTTACACATGGCCATGGATGACACCTACAAACTCATCTATCGGCCCTCGTTCCCCGACCAGTCCGAGCTCTACAACTATCGCCGCGACCCCGGGGAGATCCTGGACCTCTTCGGCCGGGAGGAATTTCGCGCGACTCGGGTTGCCCTGCTAAGCGACCTCGCCGCTCGGGCGGGTTGGGTGCTGGCACCTTTCCAGGCCGATGGCGAGCCCATGAGCGAGCGCGATCGTGCCATCCTGCAAAAGTTGGGTTACACCGGCGATGGCGAGGCGGCCAGCGAGGCGCTCTGGGAGTGGCTTTGCCCGGCGGACTGGACACGCCACGGGGACCCAGGCCCCTGCCCTCGCTGCGGAGCGGCCTGTTTACCCGCAGCGGCGGGGCGCCAGGAATAGCCCCTCGCCGGGATCAGCGGCTCGGAGTCTGGGTTCCCTGAGCGCTAGCGGTTGGCAAAAAAGTGTTGTAATGCGGGCACAAATCCAATCCAGCCCCTAGGATTGGGGGGTAATCCCGAGTGTTTCGCACTCCCTAATCTCTCTCGACTCTTGCGATTGTCCCGCCCTTGGTGGGGATCGCAGTGGCGCTCTTCCTGCGGCTCCCTAGTGCCAAGGACCCAGAGTCAGCCCCAACTAGAGTCAGCCCCCTAGATCCCCAGTCCCATCCAGAGGAACTTTTTCCCCATGAAGACAACTATTCTCACCGGCCTCGCTCTTGTGGCCGTCACCAGCTTGGCCCAGGCGCAAGTCCTCGCCAGCGACGACTTCAGCTATGTGGGAGCCCTGACTCTCAACGGCTGGGGTGCCCACAGTGGCGCCGGTAACAAGTTGGTTATGTCCGACGGTTCAGTCGCGACTCTCGATCAAAGCGGCGGTTCCGGAGAGGACGTCAACGTCGCCTTCGCCCCCCAGTCGGCCACGGCTACTACCTACGCCTCGTTCACCCTGAATGTCCCCTCGGGCAGCCCGGTCAACCCCGACGCCAACGGCCTGTACTTCGCCCACCTGAAGGACTCGGGCTTCAGCTTTCGCGCCCGAACGGGCCTCGTGGTCCCCGCCGGCCTCGGTGATTATGGTCTCGCCATCAACGCCGACAACTCGGCCCTCGGTGCCGGCGTGACCTGGGGAGCCGACCTTTCCTTCAACACCGACTACACTGTGGTGATTTCCTTCAACGCTGCCACCGGCGACGGCACCCTGTGGCTCGACCCCGTCGATGCCTCCAGCATGTCAATCGTCGACCCCAGCACCGCCGTGGGCGGGTTGATGGAGGCTTTTGCCCTGCGTCAGTCCAACGACTACACGGGCTTCATCACCATCGACAATGTTGTCGCGGGTTCGAGCTTCGCCGATGTTTCCGGCGGTGGCGGCCCCTCCGGTCCCGGTGCGGGCTACTGCGCCGGTGATGGCAGCGGCACGGCCTGCCCCTGCGCCAACAACAACGATGGCTCCAATGGCGCCGCCGGTTGCGCCAACGGCGTCAACACCGGTGGTGGCTTGCTTTCCGGTTCTGGAACCGCCAGCGTCATGGGCGACACCGTTGTCCTGACCGCATCGGGCGTCCAGGCTGGCCAGCCCGGCCTCTTCTTTAGTGCCCTCAACGCCGTCAACGGCGGCGCTGGCAATGTCTTCGGCGACGGCCTGCGCTGCGCTGGCGGAAGCCTGGTGCGTCTGGGCATCGTGGCCGCTGACGCCGGCGGCGTCGCCACCTCGAACCCCGGCGTGGGCTCGGGCCTGGTCGGCGGTGATATCCGTCGCTACCAGTACTGGTACCGCAACCCGGCCGCCAGCCCCTGTAGCGCGAGCTTCAACCTCACCAACGGCTACGAGATCACCTGGGGTATGTAAGCCACTCTCCCCTGCCCTGCCTTGTGCGCGCCTCGAAAGAGGCGCCCCGCCTTTTTTTTGTCCCGAGACCCAACTCGCCGGCCGAGGTCTCTCAAGAGTTGCTGGAGCGTCCGCGGGTCATCAGGGGCAGGTGTCGTTGATCGCTCCCGGGGTGCCGCTGTCGTTGCCCGGAGAGGCGACACTCGAGGAGTGGCACCAATGCGCGGGGGCATCATTCAGCGTGCCGTCCATGGCCGTGGGCTTGAGCGAGATCGAGCGGCCAGGCGTGTCCGGCCAGAGCACACCATCGTCGTACTCGACCTTGTCGAGCAGAGCTCCAAAGCGATCGTGGAAATAGATCTCGTCGTTCGAGTTGCGCAGGGAGAAGCCGCTCCACTTCCAGTCCACCTCGACTCCGCCGTTGGCATCGAAGGCATCGTCGTTACCGACGACGAAATACTCGTGGGGCCGCAGGTAGAGGGGCCTGCCGCCGTTGTCGAAGACGAAACTGGCTCCGCTGGCGTCGGAGAGCACCACACCGGCAATGTCCAGGCGCCAGGGCAGCATGTTGCGCACTTCGATCCACTCGCCGTGGGAGTCGGTCACATCGGTGGGGTCCTTCATGAACTCGGTGACCACCAGGTCGCCAGGTTTGGCCGTGGAGTTGATCTGTCCGCCACTTGGAAAGCTGACGCAGAGCAGGCTCCAGCTCCCCGCCGGTGTGGCGGCATTGGGGCCCGGCGGCGTCCAGAGCTGGGCGAAGACGGGGCACGAGGCTTGCTGGATCAGGATCTGGGCACGGCCGTTTCCGTCGCAATCGATCCAGGTCTGGCCCAGGGGCAAGACCCGTTGCCCCTCGATCCGTCCGCCGGAACCTCCAGGCGGAGTGCCGCACTGGCCCACGAGCAAGAGGGCGCGTTGAAAGGGCTGTCCCGCGATGACCAGGTGACCGCTGGCTGCTCGGGTCAGGCTGGCGGTAGGGTTGATCGGGGTCTCTTGCACGGAACTCTGAGCGAAGACCGGCAGGATGGAGAGGGTGCAGGTGGCCCAAAGGGCAGCGGGGAACGAGATTTGGTGTCGCATGGGGCAAAAAAGCAGTAGGGAGAAGAGGTAGTTGGCGACGGAGAGAACCAGCCGCGCTGTCCGCGAAGGCGAGGATGACTCGCCCAAAGAGCAAGACGCGAGCCCCCAGGGACGGTCACGGCGCTCCCGGGGAGAATTCCTTCCCTTTCTGGCCAATTCCCCCTCCCGAGCAACTTGACGGCCTGAGGACCTCGGGGGATGATTGATTTGGGCAGGGACCAGCTTCGGGCACTTCCTGAAGCAGCCCCGGGCTGGGCTCGGTGCAAGCGGCCCGCCGTGCCCCCCCGAATCCGCGAGGCCCCGAAGCGGCTGTCTGGGACCACACACCGCCCCGGCCCCAGCCGGTCTGTTCCTCTACCTCTATTCTCTGGCGCTCCAGCATGTTTCGATTCTCCTCAGTCCGAGCCCTGGGCCTCGTGGGCCTCGTGGGCCTCGGTGGCACGGCTATTTTCGTGACCCGAGCCCAGGGAGTGGGCACCTCCCCCAGCCTGCCCCTGACCACCACCCTGGCGGACTTCTTCCAGCCGGGCACCCAGGAGAACACCCTCCAGGCCTCGCTCGTCGACGCGCTGAACTGCGCCAATTGCCACGGCCACTACAACGAACAAATCGAGCCCTTCGACAACTGGGTGGGCAGCATGATGGCCCAGGCCACCCGGGACCCGGTGTTCCACGCCGCCCTCGCCATCGCCAACCAGGACGCGAGCTTCGCCGGCGAGTTGTGCCTGCGCTGCCACACCCCCGGCGGCTGGCTGCGGGGCCAGAGCGTGCCCACCGATGGCTCGGGACTGGATGTGGTCCAGGGCGATTACGACGGAGTCAACTGCCACTTCTGCCACCGCATGGTGGACCCTGTCTACGATGCCAACTCGAACCCCATCGAGGACCAGGCGATTCTGAGCGCTCTCAATCCGGCTCTGCTGTCAGAGCCTGACACGGGCCAGTACGTGGTCGATCCCGAGGATCGCCGCCGCGGTCCCTTCGACCTCGGCAGCGGCTTTTTCTGGCACGACTGGCGCCAGTCCGGGTTCCACCAGGAGTCGCTCCTGTGCGGCACCTGCCACGATGTGTCCAACCCTGTCTTCACCCGCCAGGCAGACGGCAGCTACGCGCTCAACGCTCTCAACACAGCCCACCCGACCCACGAAAAACGCGACAAGTTCCCCGTGGAGCGCACCTTCAGCGAATGGTCCCAAAGCCAATTCGCCCGCGAGGCCATCGACATGGGCGGCCTGTTCGGCGGCAACAAGAGCGCCGTGGCCACCTGCCAGGACTGTCACATGCCCGATACCGATGGCACGGCCTGTGCACCCGGATTTGGCGGCGCCTTCCGCGATGACCTGCCCCTGCACCAGTTCAATGGCGGCAACACCTGGGTTCTGCGGGCCGTGGACAGCCTCTACCCCGATTGGGAAACCAATCTGACACCCTCCATCATCGACAGCTCGATCCAGCGCGCACACCAGATGCTCGAGAGCGCGGCCGAGTTGTCGGCCTGGATACGCGGCGGCGAGGTCGTGGTGCGCGTGGAAAATAACACGGGCCACAAGCTCCCCACGGGCTATCCCGAAGGTCGCCGCATGTGGATCAATGTCCAGGTCTTCGGAGGTGCCGGCATGCTCTTGCAAGAGTACGGTCACTACGATCGCACGAGCGCCCTCCTGACCACCGGGGACACCACGGTCTTTGAGAGCATCCTGGGCCTCGACGCGGCCATGGCGGCCACCACCGGCCTGGCTGCCGGGATGAGTTTTCACTTCGTGCTCAACAACGAGATTCTCAAAGACAATCGCATCCCACCCCGGGGCTTCACCTGGGCCGCATTCGCTGCCGTCCAAGCAGCACCGGTGGGCGAGTCCTTCAAGGAAGAGCAATTCTGGCACGACTCGAGCTTCGCCCTACCGCCAGGTGCACGCCGCGTTGAAGTGCGGCTCTTCTACCAGACGACTTCCAAGGAATACATCGAGTTCCTGCGCGATAACAACACCACCAACGCCGCGGGGCAAACGGCCTACGACCAGTGGGTCCTGCACGGCAAAAGCGCGCCGGCGGAGATGGCCAGCGCCGTCGTCCTGCGCAGCGTGCCCTTGTGTCCCCTGCCCATCGTCTACGGTTCGGCCGGGGTGACATCGGGCGGCAGCAAGCTGCAACTCGCAGCCGTCGGATTGCCCGTGGTCTCCGCGGCCAATTTCAAGCTGCGCATCAGCGGCGGCCCCCCTGGTGCCAGAGGAATCATCATGCAGGGCAGCGAGCCCGCTTCGACTCCCTTGCTGGGCGGCACGCGCCTGGTGGGCGGCAGCACCACGCGGCTCGTCTCCGTGCACCTCTCGCCCTCGGGTGAAACCCAAGTTTCGGTGCCGCTCTTCGCCAGCCAGATTGGAGCCGAAATCTACTACCAGGCCTGGGCGCGCGATCCTGGACTGGCCAGTGGAGTCGTCCTCTCGAACGGCTTGCACGGGGATATCTGCCCGTAGATTCAGCCTGGCCCTTCAAGGAGCAGGGCGAGAACCATCTTGGAAGGCTCACTGCCCCCCGGTGTCAGGGTAGTTGCCGCCTCACCCCTTCACGCCGGGGAACAGGCTGTGAATAGGCGTAAGCCAGGTTCAGGATCAAGGTTACAGCCACCAAGCGAACCGACAATGCGGGCCAATTTGTCGAGGCCCCCAGCCTGCCCCCATGGCTGAGTAGCGTGCCGCTCCTGGTCAAACGCAGGTCAGTCGTCCTCAGCAGCCCCGGACTTGTCCTTGCCGGTGTAGCCAAGGGCTTCGAGTCGCTGCCGGACCTCGTCGGCTTGGGTTGTGTTGAAGCGCGACGGGCGGGGGGTCTCATGGGCGCTCCAGGCATCCAGGGCTTGTTTCAGGATCGGTAGCTCGACCTGTGACCGTGGACTTGGGTGCAGGAGCAGGTTGTGCCGCTCGAAGGGATCGCTGCGCAAGTTGAAGAGCTGGGCGACCTCGATGTAGGGCGCTTCGATGTATTTCCAGGGACCGCGGCGCACGGCCCTGGGTTTGAACTGACCCAGCCAGCGCCCCGCCTGTTCGACCCCCAAGACCGGTTGCGTGGCCTCGCTGAAGACGGCGCGCTCGGGTAGCGGTGCGCCATCGAGGGCCGCCATGAGGCTGATGCCGTCTACCTCCTCGGGCAGATCGATATCGAGAAGTTCGAGCAGGGTCGGGAAGACATCAGTGCCCGAAGCGAGGCCCGTGACTTGCTTGCCGGCACCGCGGCCATCAGGCAGGCGCAGGATAAGGGGCACGCGCACATTGGTGTCAAAGACCCAGGCACCGTGGTGCCAGGCGTCGCCGTGCTCCCAAAAAGTTTCGCCGTGATCGGCGATGACCATCACCACGCAATCCTCCAGCAGGCCGCGCTTGTCGAGACCCGCGAGCAGGCGCCCGATGGCGCCGTCCATGTAGGCAATTTCGGCGGCGTAGAGGCTGGCCAGGAGCCTGTCCCCCGGGAGCGGGTCGTCGCTCGTGAAGGCGGCCATGGAGCGGGTGAGCCCGAGGTCGTACACCGAGTGCTGTTGCCCCTCGGAGCGCTGGTGGTGGAGGGCCTCTTGCAAGCTGATCTCGCGTATGTTGGAGGTCACAGGTTGCCCCTCGGGAACGAAGCGGGCGCCAAAGGGCGCGGGCGGATCGTAGGGCGCGTGAGCGTCGAAGTAGTGGGCGAAGAGGAACAGGCGCTCGTCGCCATCGAGTTCGTCCAGGTGATCGAGCACGGCATCGGTGACATCTTCCCCGCGGCGCTGGTTCTGGTCGGCGTGCAGGAACGAGAACTCGATATCGAATTCCTGATCCCAGGCATCGAAGCCCTGGTTGAAATCGAACATGCGGTCGAGGGCGTAGGATCCGAGAAAGCCAGCGGTGTGAAAACCAGCGCCCGAGAGCACCTCGGCCAACATCCGGTTCTCCTGGTTGACCATGAAACCGTTGCGCGCCACGCCATGTCGCCTGGGGTAGAGCCCGGTCATGATCGATGTGTGCGAGGAGAGGGTTGTGGTGGCCGTAGCCACGACATCATTGAAGAGGGTGCCCTCGGCGGCCAGGGCGTCGAGGTGCGGGGTGCTCGCAGTCAGGTTTCCGTAACAACCGAGGTGATCCGCCCGGGTCGTGTCCAGGCTGATCAGGAGCACATGCTTGTAGGGGCCCAGGAAAGGCTCTTGCGCGCAGCCGGGGGTCCCCAGAAGCAGGGTGCCGAGGGCAAGCCAAGACGCGGCTGCCAGGCCTGTTGAGAGGGCCCGGGAGGGGCTGGTGAGTGGTCTCTGAGGCATCATCTCGGGGCAGGCTGGGTGCGCTTGGCGGGGGGGGGAAGTGGGCTCTGGGGTCCAGAAGGTCTCGTTGGTCTCCACGGCTGAGGAAACTACGGCAGAGGATCCTACGGCTCAGCTTGACAGTTTGGAGAAATCGGCGGAGAATTGAACAGGCAGGCTGCATCCTGTGGTTGGCCTGCCCCAGGTAGCGCTTCCCGATCTCGATCCAGCCCCACCTATCATCTTCTCCCTGCCAGCACACTTGCCCTCATGCGTATCCAACAGCTCATCTCCCTTTGCGCCCTGGCCTCCATGGCCGTCGTACTCGGCTCCACTCCGGTCTTGGCGCAATCTCTGAAGGTTACCGAGATCGCCTCTGGTTTTTCCGCTCCGCTCTACCTCACAGCTCCCCCAGGGGATACCTCGCGCCTGTTCATCGTGGAGCAAGGCGGTCGGATCAAGATCATCAAGAACGGCACCTTGCTGAGCACGCCCTTCATCAACCTCGACCCCTTGACCAACGGCAGCGGTGAGCGCGGCCTCCTGGGCCTCGCCTTTCACCCGCAGTACGCCTCCAACGGCAAGTTCTATGTGTCCTACACCAACACCGGGAACAGTTCCGTAGTGCGCGAGTACACGGTGAGTGCCAACCCCGATGTAGCCAGCACGGGTTCCTTCAAGGACATCTTCGGTCCCCTCTCCCAGCCCTTCTCGAACCACAACGGTGGCTGCATCCAGTTCGGCGGCGACGGCATGCTTTATGCCGCGTACGGCGATGGTGGCAGCGCCAACGATCCGAGCAACCGCGCCCAGAATACCACCAACCTCCTGGGCAAGATGCTGCGCTTCGATGTGGACATCGCCGCGCCTTACATCCCGGCCTCGAACCCCTTCGTGGGCGTCGCTGGCACTTCGGATGAGATCTGGGCGATTGGTCTGCGCAACCCCTGGCGCTTCAGCTTCGACCGCAGCACCGCCGACCTGTGGATCGGCGATGTGGGTCAGAACGCTCGGGAGGAGATCGACTTCGAGACCGCCGGAAACGGCGGCAACAACTACGGTTGGCGCTGCATGGAGGGCCTCAGTTGCACGGGCCTATCAGGTTGCACCTGCAACAATGCAGCCCTGACCATGCCCGTCGATACCTACAGCCACGGCTTCGGCTGCTCGGTCACCGGTGGCTACCGCTATCGCGGCGCGGCCATGCCGAACTTTGTGGGCCGTTACTTCTACGGTGACTACTGCTCGGGGCGCATCTGGTCCTTCGCCTTCAACGGCAGCTCGATCTCCGGCAAGACCGAGCACACCACCGATCTCGGCATCCCCGGTGGCGAGAACATCACCTCCTTCGGTGAGGACGCCAACGGCGAGTTGTATGTGGTGGACGCCAGCGGTGGCCAGATTTGGCGCATCGACGAGGAATGCGCCGGCACCACCACGCCCTACTGCACGGCCTCGCCCAACTCGATTGGCGCAGGAGCCTTCCTGTCCGCGGCCGGCACCGTCAGCATCTCGGCCAACAACTTCTTGATCATCGCCAGCGGCGCGGCTCCCAACCAGCCGGGCCTGTTCTACTACGGCGCCAACCAGATCTCGACGCCCTTCGGCGACGGCGTGCGCTGCGTGGGCGGCGCGGTCTTCCGCCTCAATCCGGCGGCCTTCGGCGACTTGTTCGGGGACGCCTCGCGGGCCGTCGACTTCACCCAGAGCCCGGCCAACGCCGGAGCCGGGGCGATCACGGCGGGCTCGACCTGGAACTTCCAGTACTGGTACCGCGACCCGGCGGCGGGCGGCACGGGCTTCAATCTGTCCAACGCCGTCTCGGCTTCGTTCTGCCCCTGAAAGCCAGGCCAGGGCGCCTTGCGGGGCGCGATTTTTGAAATAGGCGCGGGCCGGACCTCGGCGGTTCGGCCCGCGCGTCGTTGTTCTCCAGAAGAGGGCTCTTGGCCCCTGCGTTGCCCGGGGCCGCGCAATAGTGTTCAACTGGGCCCGCCCAGCAGCGTTTTGCGCTCTGCCCAGCTCTCCGTGAAGCCTTCCCACGATTCCCAGCAACACGCCGATGGCCGCTGAGGTCTCGCAGCAGCATCCCCGCCGTGATGCCATCGCCCTGGCCCTGGTGGCCCTGGCGTTCTTGTTGCGGGTGGTCTACATCTTCGAGCAACGGGCCAACCCCTTCTTCGAGCTGCCCCTACTCGACTCGCTCTACCACTTCGAGTGGGCCCAGTCCCTGGCGGCCGGTGAGCCCTATCAAGAGGGGCCCTTCTTCCGTGCACCCCTCTACCCCTGGTTGCTCGGCAGCGAGATGCGCATCCTGGGTTTTGGGTTTCTTGGCATGCGGCTCTTCCAGGCCGGGCTCGGGGCGCTCACCACATGGCTGACCTACCTCCTCGGGCGCCGTGCCTTTGGCCGCGGCGCGGGGCGGCTGGCGGCGCTGCTGGTGGCCTGCAACTGGGTCCTCGTCTATTTCGACGGCGAGCTCCTGATCCCGACCCTGGCCATTCCGCTCAATTTGCTGGCCCTGTACCTGACCCTGGGCCTGGGCCAAAGGCCGGCGCCACGGGCCCTGGTGCTGGCCGGAATGGCCTGGGGTCTGGCGGCCTTGGCGCGGCCCAATGTGCTGCTGCTGCTGCCCTGCCTCTTCTTTTGGCTGGTCTGGGGGGAACCTCACAAGCGGCTGCTCGGGGTCCGCCGCGGCCTTTTGCTGGCTCTGGGGGTCTTGCTGCCGATTCTGCCCATCACGAGCTACAACCTCCTGGTGGGCGGCGACAGGGTGCTGATCTCGTCCCAGGCGGGGGTCAACCTGTGGATTGGCAACAACCCCGCCTCCGACGGCTCCACGGCCATCGTGCCCGGCACCCGGCCCGGTTGGTGGGATGGCTTCCACGACGCGATCGCCCTGGCCGAGGCGGCCGAGGGACGCAGTCTGGCACCCTCGGAGGTCTCCGCTCACTACGGTCGAAAGACCCTGGACTTTTGGTTCGAAGAGCCCCGTGCGGCCCTCGAACTCTTTGTTTGGAAACTGCGACTGTTCTCCTCGCGTTTTGAACTGGGCAACAACCAGGATGTGCGCTTCTTCTCCCGGCGCTACAGCCGCGTGATGGATTGGCTGCCGCCGAGTTGGCTCTTGCTCTTGCCCCTGGGGGGAGTCGGTTTGATGCTGGCCTTGCGCCGCCGCCGGGAGCTGTTTCCGCTCTGGGGTTTTGTGCCGGTCTACGGTGCCAGCGTGGTGCTGTTCTTCGTCTGTTCGCGCTTTCGCGCCCCGCTTCTGCCCGTCCTGGCGATCCTGGGGGCCGAAGCCCTGGTGCAGGGCTGGCGAGCTCTAAAGGCCAGGCGCTTTGGAAACTTCGGCCTGGGGCTCGGCCTGGCTGTCCTGTTGGGTCTCTTGGTGGCTCCGATTCCCGAGCGCATCGACCGCACCGACGCCAAGGGTCTTTGGCAACTCGGCATGTACGAGTTGGAGCAGGGCCAAGCCAACGAGGCCCTGCCCTGGCTGTACCAGTCGGTGGAAGCGAACCCGCGTTTTTGGATCGCCCGCCGCGACCTGGGCCTGGCCTTGCGCGACACGGCCCAGGCCCGCGCGGCCCAGGACCAGTGGAGCGCGGCCCTGGCGCTTCAGCCCGGCGACCTGCAAATCTCGGCGCTCTTCGTCGAGCTGAGCGTGGCTCTGGATGAAGTGCCCCGAGCCCTGGCCGTGGCCCGGGAATGCGTCCGCTTGCACCCGGACCTGGCCCTGCCCCAGGCCACCCTGGGCCAAGCACTCCTGGCCGCCGGCGATCCCGACGGAGCCCGTACCGCCCTCCGCGTGGGCCTGGCCAGCTCCCCTGATGATTACCTTTGCAACCTGCGCTTGGGGCTCCTGGAGCGTGAAATGAAGAACCCTTGCGCAGCGGTCGAGCCTCTGGCGCGAGCTCGGTCCTCTCCCAGCGCTCCCTCGGAAGAGGCCCGCGCAGAGGTCCACACCCTGTGGAGAGAAGCTCGTCAGGCCTGTCGTTGAAGGCGCACCCGATGCGCTCTTGCATGCAACCGACTGAACCGTGAGCTCGTAGCCCTGGCTTGAGATTGAAGGCCCTTAGAGCCCCCCCCCAAAAAAAAAGGGGCGGACATCCAAGTGGATGTCCGCCCTCGTTGCAGAGCTTGAAGGAGCTAGGCGCTCCTCAAGCTATCTTTGAAAGCAACCTACAGAACGGTGATCTCGTAGCC